>Ga0209310_1000011_pt1 | contig 563287 bp, 409 predicted proteins | sample AD_UKC030_MetaG_FD_184415 | JGI IMG/M metagenome (GOLD analysis project Ga0209310, IMG submission 184415) | Active sludge microbial communities of municipal wastewater-treating anaerobic digesters from USA - AD_UKC030_MetaG (SPAdes) (version 2) | ecosystem: Engineered > Bioreactor > Anaerobic... | reverse complement strand
CGCGAGTGATGGGTTCGCTCCGTTTCCACTGAGCCGCCTGGGCAAAGAGGGTCAGGCGTTTCTCGGTGGTGGCGGGTCGCCACAGTTTGTGGGTGTGGAGGAAGGTTTGCCATTTGCGTTGACCGGCAGGGCGCATTCCAATGGTTGCAGCAGGCGCGCCGGCCCGTGGGGAGAGGGGGAGGCTGGTGCGACTACTGCATCGTGTTTTGCGGCTCGTGTTGGTGGTCGCGAAGAAGACGGAGGGCTCAGAGGCGACGCTAGAACCTTAGTCCCAGTCCCAGCGTGAGGTAGAAATCGCTATTCTGGGGGAGGTCGCCGTTGGATTCCATCGCGGGCTTGTGCAGGTATTCCCAGACAAAGGAAACGTCCAGGTCCAGGTGCCGCTTGATCTTGAACTCGAGGCTGGTGACTGAGTGATGGGTATACTGCCCGGCCTCCTCTTTTGTGAAGATGCTTTGTAGTTTCTCGCTCAGAGTCAGGCGCCGGGAGATGTCCACCTTGAAACTCGTCGACACGAAGGCGGCGGGCGTTGTGGCGCTTTCCGACTGACCGGTCTCCACCTGCTCAAATCTGGTGTACTGGGCGGCGGGACCTGCAGCCACGTTCCATGTCAGGCCCGAACGGTCGAAGATGTAGTAACCGCCACCTACCATGGCCGTCCCTCGCAGCGAGATGTTGGCAACAGGGTCGTGGTAGTATTCGATCGAGCCGGGGCGAACGAACCAGTGACGATCCAGCCGCACATCGTAGGTCAGACTCGCACGCTGGTTGTTGGCGTTCTGAATTCCGTTAGCCTCGCTGTAATTTCCCAGGTAGTCGAATACCAGGTCCGTGTTAGGCGTTCGCCGGGCCAGCTCGGCACTGGTACTCAGCGTAGTGATGCGGTTGTTGCCGGACTGGAGGCTCAGCCCGACGCTCAGGTTGCCGGACCAGTAGCTTATCCCCTTGCTGCCGGCAGGGGTAATACCGAGAACCCGGTCCCGGGGCGAGGTTAGCTCCTCCGCTCCGCCCACGGAAACGACGCCATTGCTAAGCACAACAGTTCCAAACACCGGTTCTTCGCGGTCGTCGAAGCGAACCCACGCCGGCTCGGCGGGACGGATCTGCCGAATGTCCTTCAACCGGAAGCTCTGTTCGTCCAGCTCGTCGTTGTCGAACTCCACGGTGCGGTCCTGGAGGTACTTGAATCTGCCGCTGAGCCAGGAGCCGGATTTAAGCTGAATCCAATCCGGGTTGTCGTGGCCGAGGCTGGGGGGAAGCCAGGCGTTGGTCGAGGTCGGAGAGCTGAAAGTCGAGAGTGGGTTCGTGCCCAGCGGCGGCTGGTTGGTGAGCGGCAACACGCTGACCGGCTCGCTGGCCGACTGGCGCTGGAGCTCGCGAACCTGCGCGCGCGACAAGGTAAGACGCCCGGCCACCTTTGACTCGAAGACGACAGTGCCGGGCGTCTCAGCGATGATCCGGCCCACGAACCGCTCACCCTCAGCGGTGACCAGCACATCGGCGTGATTCATGGTGGGCACCTTGACTTCGCCGGGCGATGCAGCGGCAGCGTCCGATTCGCTGGCCGAAGCTGCCCAGGTGAGCAGCAGCCAGATAGTCACGACGGCTACGCGATGAACCTTCACATGTCTCAAGTCAACCTGGTCTTAAAGTTCATGCCCAGTGCGTGGTTTGTTGTGACTGCTTATTGCGCGGGGATGGTGATCAAGGGCATTTTCTCGGAGCTGCCGGATTCGGCGAGGGTGAAGAAGAACATGACGGCGGTGAAGGCGCGTTTGGTTTGCCAGTCACCGTCGTCAACCCAGAACCAGTGGTCACGGTAAGGCACGGCGGCGAAAGCATGCCCCGGCTTGTCCTTGCCGCTGTGAATCCGCACAAAGGTCTGCCGGCTCCCCGGGGCGGCTTTGTCGAAAGCGGGCACGGCGCTGCGTTCCTTCAGGTGGACTTCCGGCACGTCCAGATAGCTCGAGAAGGCGCCCATGATTTGCAGCATGGAGCGGCTGTTGACGGCCAGCTCATTGTCCACCCCGCGGACCGGCGAATAGGCGAGCACGTATTTGTCCCCTTCCGCTGGCAGCTTGAGCAGCCGCCGGATTTCCGCCGCCTTTTCCAACATGTCGGCGGGGACATCGTCGCGCCGGAAGAACACCACCCCGGTCGAGCCTTTGGCCTTGTCTTCTTCGACGCGCATGCCGAACGCGCCGGCGGCCTGCACCTGGCGCAGCAGGTCCAAAGCACGGAGGAACTCCGGGTCCGCCTCGCGCATGGCGCCGGCGGCGACCGAACGGTTGCGCACGCCATTCAGGCCTTCGACGGTCAGGGCCAGGATGAAATCCGCCGGGAAGCCCGCTTGCAGCATGAAGAAGATGTTTTTGGGATCAATCGGCGTGATGAGGCCGCGCAGGAATCTTTCCCCGGTCAACGGCACGTAGGTGATGGTGGGCCGGTCGGTGTAGAGGGCCTGTCCGCCAGCCGCGAGGTAATTGCCCTGGATGGCTTTTTCGGAGGAGAGGGTGCCGTTGATGCTGACACCCGTTTGCATGGAGTAGCCACTGACGATGGACGCCACGTCCACAAACACCGGCAGGTCCATGTAGCGGAGCTTGACGATGTTGAGGAGCGTCTGCTGTTTCCACGAATCGGCGATGGCCGTGCTGTAGTCGAAACGGTCCACGGCCACGGTCCTGGGGCCAAGATGAGTGCAACCGGTCAAAACCACGGCGCCAGCGAGCACCGTGGCGAGGAGGTTTTGTTTGAGCCTTGTTTTCATAGTTGTGCGCTCTTGTTTGTCTTTATCTGCTGTGGTTATGAAAAGTGCTTTCATGCTCCAGCTTTGCGTTCTTGATTACGCCAAAAGGCAGCGAAGCCGGCGTGGGGCTGACTTCCAGTCTGGCTACGCTGGCCCAGGGAATGACGATCAAGCGGCCCTCTGCCTCGAAGGCGATTTTGTCGGATTCCATGATTCTCTTCATGGCTTCCAGCACCGTCGCCTGCGAGTTCCTTACCTGAATCGGAAAAGATATTTCGAGCCTGGTGCCATTGTTGTAGTGCACGACCAGCTTTCTGTCATCGTTCATAATGTTGTAGGTTGATTTCTGGTAGCTTCTCGTCTGGCCGACGAACCTGGAGTGGCTCGTAGCGCGCCTCTGAAATCGCAGGCGCGCCGTATTCCGCGAGGGCGGCCTCATTCGCCATTTGCAGCCGCGTCGGCAGCCGAGCGACCTCATACCAACGGCCGGCGTAGCGGCTGAGGTCGACCGACGCCGCAGTGGCCGGAGCGTCCAAGCCCCTGCTGGTGGTGGAACTGGACACCAGCCCACGCCCGAGCAGGAATAAGCCAACCGGACGCAGCATGGTAAAGGTCCCGGATTGCACCGACCTATTGGTTTGTTTGGTCATGACTGGTTTGAACAACTGCCCGCGCCCACCGGCGGGCGCGGGCAACACGATGCGATTTCTTCGGCTACCTGATCCGGGTCGCCCCAATCTTGCCGTTAAAGGAAGACGACGCGGCGTCGAAGTAATCGAGCACCACCGGTGAGGTGCCGATTCAACTCGCTGAATTCGCAAGCCTGGCGACGGCCTCGCACCTCGGTTTACTGGGCTTCCGAGGACAGCGCTTTCGCCATCTTATCCATTTCCTTCAGCGCAGCCTTCACTGCCTTGTCCACAAACTGGTGGTTCCAGTTGGCGCTCCTAACGGTGCCCTTGATCGCCTTGACGCCGCCCGGGGTCACGTCCGAGGCCAGGGCTTTCTGAATGTCGCCCAGGTCGGAGAGAAAGGGTCTGAACTTCTCGCCTGCCTGCCCGAGCGACGCCTCCACCTTGTCGTAGCTCTTCTGGACATTGCCCATTCGCTTCTGGGCCTTCTCCCGAAGGGATTGATTGGCAATGCCATTGACCGTGTTTTGCCAGTCCTTGAAATACTGTCGGCCATCGCTGGCCATCCATTGGGTCCGCGTCCGCGTCCAGCCGGCCGCCGATTCCGTGTTGGCCACTTCCTTGCAAAACGTGGTGTAAACAGGTCGGAGGTCACCTTTCGTCTGTGCCGTAAGGGCGTTCAGCGAGCCCAACGTGACCTTGAGTTGTGCCGAGGTCCGGCCCGTCTCCACGCGGGCTTCGCGGATGCTCCTGGCGAGTTGTTCCTGGCTGGCCTGGCTGGATGTGACCAGCAGGGCCGTCAGGCCGATAATGAGGTAGTTTTGCTTTTTCATATGTTGTTTGTCTTTCGTTTTGGTTGATGTCTCTAATCTATGTCTTCTACTGCTGCTTTTACGTTCGTGTCGCCAGCGAGAACGCGGACAAGTTGCACAGCGCGCGGGTTCACGAACGAAACTTTCACTGCCTCCCCATGGCCGCCTTGATCGCGTCCTCGGGATTGACGGTGTGGTTGTTCGGATCATCCGTGATCGAGAGCTGCACGCCTCTATCCTCTCCTTGTAGGCGTTGCTCACCGGTCCGCAATCGGGAGATACCGGGGCGCCCGAATCCTCACCCACATCGCATCCGTCATCGGCGGAGAAGATCATCGCCTGGGTCCAGTCCTGGTCCGAGTAGAGTTCCCACACGTTTTCGTCTAAGGGCACGTTCTTCGCCCCGATCAGCACCCAGGGAGTCCGGTGTTTCGTCGCAGCGGTCCAGCCTTTGTGGTAGATGGCGCGGTTGCCGAACATCTCGAAGTATTGCGTCTCGTGCCGCTCGGCGGCCTTGGGCGCGTCGAAGCTGTAGGCCATGCTGACGCCTTCGATGGGATCCTGCTGGACGCCGTCCACAGATTCGGGCTGCGGCAAGCCGGCCGCTTCGAGCACCGTCGGCACCACGTCAATGACATGGGCGAGCCGCGAGCGGATTTCGTCCCGGGCCTTGATGCCCTTGGGCCAGTGAACGACGGTGCCGTTGCGCGTGCCGCCCCAGTGGGAAGCCACCTGCTTGGTCCATTGGTAGGGCGTGTCCATCGCGTGCGCCCAGGCGACCGCGTAGTGGTTGTAGGATTCCGGCCCGCCGAGTTTGTCGAGGCGCGCCATGAGGAACTCCAGCGTCTCAAGCGGGGCCAGCCCGTTGAAGTTGGCCATCTCGTTGTAGGCGCCGTTGATTGTGCCTTCGGACGAAGCGCCATTGTCGCCCACGATGTAGTAAATGAGCGTGTTGTCGAGAATCTTCAGCTTGTCCAGCGTCTCCACGAGACGGCCGACCTGGTGATCGGTGTATTCCATGAATCCCGCATTGACCTCCATCTGGCGGCGCAGCACGGACTTGAGCGCCTCCGGCATCTCGTCCCACGACGGAACTTCCTTGGGCCGGGGCGTGAGCTGGCAATCGGCCGGGATGATTTGCAGCTTTTTCTGGCAGGCGAAGGTTTCCTGGCGCAGCATGTCCCAGCCTTGGTCGAACTTGCCCTTGTATTTGTCGGCCCATTCTTTGGGCCCATGATGGGGCGCGTGCGTGGCTCCTGGGGCGTAGTAGATGAAGAACGGCTTGTCCGGCGCGAGCGCCTGCTGCTGGCCGATCCATTTGATCGCCTTGTCCGTCATGTCCGGCACCCAATGATAGCCCTGCTCGGGCGTCTTTTTGTTTTCCACCGGCGTGTTGCCTTCGAAGAGCGTCGGATACCAGTGGTTGGCCTCGCCGGCGATGAAGCCGTAGAAATACTCAAAGCCGCCGCCGCCGGTGGGCCAGGCATCAAACGGCCCCGCCGGGCTCGTCTGCCAGACCGGCACCTCGTGGCACGGGCCGCCAAAGGCGCTGGAGGAGCCGAAGCCCGCGTCGTCAACGAGGACGATCAACACGTTCGGCGCGCCCTTCGGCGGGCGCAGTTGCGGGATTGGCGGATACTTGGCATCCGGGCTCTTCATGTCATGGACGACCGAGTCCGGCCGGACCGTGTTCGGCATGGGCAGGACGGAACGGTTGAGGGCGGCTTCGCTTGCCTGCGACAGACTTTGCGAGCTTAGACCCGCGCCCAGCGCCAGGCTGAGAAGGGCCAGTGTGGTTTTAATCTCATAGCTTTCATAGTGTTTTGTTGTTATTTCTTGCTCAATCAAAAGGTCTGCGGATATTCATGTTTAACTTTCGTCGGCACTGGATTTCCGTCTCGTCGGTGAATTCGCGGGCCGGTCCGTGCCGGAGGAAGTGCCGGGCCAGCTCGCGTGGTTCACAGACGTATCATTTCACCTCAACCGTGACTTTCGGGATGCGGCCGGTGAAGCGCGACTTGGCTTCGCAGCCGATGGACTCCACCACCGGCGTGCCGAGATCAATGCCCACGTCCGCCGTCTCGTCGGCAGAGAAAAGCCCGCCTTGGGTGTGATCGATCCGGCCCTCAGCCACCTTGTTGCTATCCACAAACAGCGTGCCCTTCCCGCCTTTGCCGGGGCCGCCGCCGTCGTAGGCGAATTCGAAGCGAAGTGTGTGTTTGCCGGCCGAGAGCGGCTTGGTGTCCGCAATCGTCGTGCTTTTTAGGCCCAGGAAGTTGTAGTCGTAGGCCGGGATGCCGTCCTTGGCATAGAGCGCCCAACCACCGAAGCGACCGGCTTGCGCGAGGATCATGCCGTGCGCGCCTTTCTCGGGCACTTCGATCTCGGCGGTGATGGTCTTGGACCGGTTCTTCACGTTGATGAAGACACTTTCCATCATGCCAGACATGCCTTCGGCGACGGTGATCGAGGTGCGTTTCCCCATGAGATCGGGGCGGCCCACGAGATCGCCGTTGAGCCGCTCGAACACGCGGTCATCAATGGGCAGCACATTATATTTCCGGGCCTCATTAAGGAAGACGGCCTGCAACTCCTTGAGTTTTTTTGGGTTTGCCGCGGCGAGGTCGTTGGCAAGGCTGAAGTCGGCGCGGGTATCGTAAAGTTCCCAAATGTCTTCCGCAAGCGCCCGGCGTGGCTTGGGTTCCCACGGCGCCTTGTGAGTGGTCCGGGCAAACCAGCCGTCGTGGTAGATCGCGCGGTTGCCGGCGATCTCGAAATACTGCGTGGTGTGGCGCTCCTTGGCCGCCGCGTTGTCAAACGTATAGACCAGACTGTTGCCTTCCATCGGAATCTGCGGAGTGCCGTTCACGACCTTGGGTTCCGGCAGGCCGGCGGCTTCCAGAATGGTCGGCGCGATGTCAATCACGTGGCTGAACTGGGGGCGCACCTCGTTCTTCGCCTTGATGCCCTTGGGCCAGTGGGCAACCATGCCGACGCGGGTGCCGCCGAAATCGGACGCCATCTGTTTGGTCCATTGGAACGGCGTGTCGAGGGCCACGGCCCAACCAGCCGCCATGTGCGGATAGGTTTGCGGGCCGCCCCATTTGTCAACCAGCTTGACCATATCCTCGACTTTCTCGGTGACGCCGTTGAAGTAGGTCATTTCGCTGAACATGCCGTTCATGCCGCCCTCGGCGCTAGTCCCGTTGTCGCCGGCGATGTAGAACACCAATGTGTTGTCGAGTTGGCCCACATCGTCAATGGCCTGAATCACGCGGCCAATTTCGTAATCGGTATGTTCCACGAAAGCGGCAAACACTTCGGCTTGCCGGGTGAAGAGTTTCTTCTCGTCGGCGGACAGCGTGTCCCAATCCTTGATGGCTTTGGGTTTCGGCGCAAGCCTGGTGCCGGCGGGCACCACGCCCATTTTGAGCTGCCGTGCGAGCGTCTCCTCGCGCAGCTTGTCCCAGCCGCCATCGAACTTGCCCTTCCACTTCGCGATCCACTCCTGCGGCACATGGTGCGGCGCATGCACGGCGCCCGGCGCGTAGTAAATGAAGAGCGGTTTGTCCGGCGTCATGGCTTTCTGGAACTTCAGCCACGCCACTGCCTGATTCGCCATGTCCGTGTTCAGGATGTAGTTCGGGTCGTTGGGAAGCTCGACCTGGGCGACCCCGTCATGCAGGTACGGCGCCCACTGGTTCGCTTCACCACCGATGAAGCCATAGAACTTGTCAAAGCCCTGCCGCAACGGCCAGCGGTCGAACGGACCGGACACGCTGGTTTCCCAGACCGCCGTCTCGTGCCACTTGCCGAACGCCGCCGTGCTGTAGCCATTCAACTGAAGAATCTTCGCCAGCGGGGCCACGTTGTTGGGGACCTCGCCGGTGGCACCGGGCAGACCCGTCGCCATTTCGGTGATGAAGCCCATGTTGCCCGTGTGATGGTTGCGGCCCGACTTGAGCGCGACGCGCGTCGGCGAACAGAGCGCCGTCGTGTGGAAGCTGTTGTAGCGAAGACCGCCCGTCGCCAGCTTCTGCATCGTGGGCGTCTTCATCGGACCGCCGAAGGTTTCCGTGGCACCGAAGCCGAGGTCGTCAATCAGGATGACCAGCACATTGGGCGCGCCCTGGGGTGCCTTCACTTCTTGCCTGGGCGGAATGGTCTTCACGTCCTTGGCGTAGAGTTCCTTGAGGGCGGGTGGTTTCGGGAACTGAACCGGCAGCACCGTCCGGTCGAGCCCGTCCGCCGCTGGTATTGCAATTGCACCTAGTGCGAGACTGAGGGTGGTGAGGATAGATTTTGTTTTCATAGTATCGTTTCGTTTGGAAAAGACCCGTTCGGTTGCAGGTGGTTCATGGGGTTTACTTCGGAAACAGGAATGAGATCTGGAAACGCAGGCCCCATTCCGGCGCACCGCTAGGCCCTTCAGCGTAATAGCGTCCGCCAACTTGCAGGGAGATGGGCTGCTTGCCAACTTTTAGCAACTGCTGCACGAACAGGTTCACCGGCACGGTCCATTGGGACCGCTGCCAATCATAGGTGCTCTCGGTATTGAGCCCGATGCTGGTGAAGGTCTTGGTTGTGTAGGACACAAAAGGTTGGAGGAACGTGCGATTGACATCAGCGCGACGCTCCTCACCAGCGAAGGACCAGACGTGGTTGAACAGAGTGCCATAGGTCCACGGCCCCTGCTGCTTTAAGACGACGGCGGTAGGGCCTGCGCCCCATTTTTCCTCGCCGAGCAGATCATCCGTGGCCGTCGGAATCTGCAGCACGGGTCCGGCACCCCAAATCCAGCCTCCCGGTCCGGGTTTCACTGGCGAGAAGAAGAGGCTCTGGGTCGTATCGGCAAGGCCCGACCTGGTGCCGGGGCCAGAGTAGTTTTCCCGATGAATAAAAGGCAGGATCGTGCGCGAAATGACATTCCAATTCTCGTTGAGCGATATTGGTATCACGGGTTGCACCGTTACCTTGTATTCAAATCCATCGTCCGCAGGGCCCGCACCCCAATCAAAATTGTTCTGAATGGGAACGCTGATGAGGCTGGCGATGGGGTTTAAAGTCGCCTTGGCGAGGGCGGCGGCTTTTGCTTGCTGATCCTCAGCATCAGAGACGGCTCCCGCACCACTTCCAGTGTCGGCCGTCTGGAGAGTAAGCGGACGGTAAAAACTCCCCGCGTTGTTCTGCGCGAGGGCCGTTGCCGCGGTGAGCGTGAAAACCAGTGTGATCAGGGAGAGCTTTATGGGATTTGTTTGGTTGGTCATGTGAGTTGTTTGAACTGCCAATCGTCAGAACAGAATGCCCAGCTTTACCCAGACGTAGTCGCCCTCCAGGCGCTTATCGGTGTCCAACTCGGGTAACCACTTAATTTCAGCCAGCAAGGTGGTATCACGGCCCAAGGGGCGAACGTAAGAAATAACCGGGCCGATACCGCAGGTCATTCCTTCGAAATCGCCGAGTCGCGCGCCGGGGCCACTGTCACCGGTCAATTGCTGGTAGTAAAAGGCGTTTCCACCCACACCCGCCAAGCCTCCAAAGAGAGGCAAGTGCTGCGCCACCGTCAGATCCATGTGCAGGGATGTGCCACTGGTATAATCGGTGTCGCCGTTTTCCGTGTTGAAATCCACACCGGTGTAAAGGCTGACTTCGGTGCCAATCTTGCTGCTGAACCAGCTCGCCATGATGCCCGGCTCAAAGGACCAGTAGTTTTTGCCGACGTTGGCCAGCCGGCCCTGTTCATAATCTCCGGTGGGAGCATAGATGCCCAGGCGGAGGTCGAGTTTGAGGTCGGGCGCGATATTTGTCCATCCCAGCATAAAAGGATAGATAGTCATATCGCCGAACCCATCCGCAGTATCTTTGGCTGTAAAACGGGTGCCAGGCTGTCCACCGGGGCCTGTGCGCTGCGCTTCTCCTTTCACTTCCAGCCAGACATAAGGCAGCGCCACACCCGCCGCCAACCCGCCGCCCAGGACGCTCCACGGTGTCTGGTAAACCGCCACGACGGTATTTGCATATACTGTTGCGTCGATGCCAGCGGTGAGTAACCCACCGAGCGGCAACTGGCGATTGACGGGCGCACTGGCTTCGTAATAGGTGAAGAAGTCCAGCACGGCGATACCGCCGGGCTTGCCAGGGAAAGCGTCAATGAAGGACGCGGTGCTACCGGGCATGTAATGGGCACTACCGCCCTCTTCGGCATGCGCGGTGACGGCGGTCATTGCCAAGGTACAGGCAATACCGGCTATAAGAACCTTCTGTTTCATAGTCATGTTAGGTTCTAATTTGTGATCTGTTAAGTTCTTGCCAGATCCGCTATGAGGGCGTTTCGACACTGAGCACCACCATTTCGGTGATGCGGATCACCACTTCTTCGCCGACATGCCGCTTCGTGAGGTCCACGTCCGGACGGACGGCGACCTTCCGGATGGCGCCATCCGGAAATTGGAGTGTGGCCCTGCGAGCTTTGAGATCGATTGCGGTTACCCTGGCGGTCACCTGCACGGTCTCGGTGACGATGCCGCCTGGTTTGGCGCCCTTGGGAGCCAGCGCCACGAACGCTGCGCCACCCTCCCTTTGTGACGCGCCGGCTTCGGCCAGGTAGGCAACCACTTCTTCGGCCACTGTCACCTTGAGTTGGTCACCTATACGGATCTGGTCGAAGTTGATCACATCAGGGCCGCACTTCACCGTGGTCTTCTTTCCATCTGAGGTGACGAGCGTCACTTTGCGGTTGGCCGCATCAATGCCGATCACAGTAGCCTTCATGCTGTGCGTCTCCACGACCAACCCGCCCGGCACGCCCTCCTGATAGGCGGTGGCGGCGGTCGTCTCGATGGGCGGCGTGAAAGGGGTAGACGAGCAGGAGGCGAAGGTTAGCATGGCGGCTGGAAGCAGCGCCAATCTCGTTATGTCCAGTGTTTTAGCGTTCATAGGTTTCTGTTGGTGGTTTTTTGTCCAGTTATTGTGTTTATTGATGGGCAGCCAGCTTGAGGCTGACCGGCAGGTCGGCCTGAGCGGTCTTGGGTGGCAATTCCTTGAGATGTTCGTGGAGGATGCGGCGCACTTCCTCGATCGTGGCCGGTTGATTCAGGCACGAATGTTTGCTTCTGACGACGAACTCGGACTCCACATAGTCCACGTGGGCACTTTGGTAGGCCACTACCCCGTCCCGCCCCTGCCGATAGTCGCCTTCCCCCAATACAGGAATAATGGAGTGAGCCTTCACCGACGGCACAACGGGGATTTCCGCCAGGACCAAAAGGCCGGGGTTCTTCGGTGACATGCCGTCGAGACTGGTGGGCAGCTTGTCGCCGGCAAAGTTCCCGGCGTCGGAGCCTTTGGCCAGGAGGAGCAGTTCTTTTCCGCGGGAAGCCAGAGTGCCGGGCAGCGTGACCAGCCGCCGGGCCAGCCGGCGGGCGAGTCCGCCAGAGAGGTAGCTGCCGCGGTGCGGGGTGGCAATGAACACGAGGCGGCGCACAAACGGCAGCGGCTCGAGGAAAAAGAGGCTTCGGAGTTCCGCGCGCTGCGCGTCACTAGTCTTCAAGTCTTCCAAGCGATTGGTGCTCAGCACGTGCCAGAGGCGGTCGCCGGTATCCACGGCGGCGCACTTGGTGAGCAGGCCCCCCTGGCTGTGACCGATCACCACCATTTGCCGCAACGCAGTGTTTGTCCCCTGCGGGTCAAGCCGTTGCGCCTCGGCCGTCAGGGCCGCGCGCAGGTCCGCAATGGATCGCACCAGCGGATTGCCACTGCCGTACTTAAAAGTCCAGAACTGATAGCGCTGGCGCAACACGGGGTCGGCGATCAGGGTGTTGCCCATTTCCGCCCAGGTGACCGGGCTGGAGAAAGTGCCATGGACAAGCACGACCGGGATGCGGCCCGATTCATAGGGCTGATTCAGGATCAACTGGCTGGGACTGCGCTTGGCTGGAGCGAGGAAATCCAGTTTGCCGAGCTTCCAGATCGTGGATTGGTTCAAGGTGTAGGCGCGATAGGTCGTGAGATCGGTCTCCAGCGGCACTTTAGCCTGTCCGATCGTCACGTTCGTGTCTTCGAAGGGAGAATACAGTTCCAGCGCGGCGGCGCCCCGGCTGGCAGCAAAGTCGGCCAGCGTCCCTTGCAAGCGTAGCAGCACCGTAGCGGGCACGGCCCGCCGCATGCCCAAAGCGGGATCGGTCGGCAAGACCGCAATCAGTGGCGCCCCCACACCCGGCTCGCGGTTGCGCACACTCAAGCCGTGGACGCGGAATTGATCCGCAAGCAGGATCTCCTCGCACTGATGGAGTTGCAATGCCAGCTCGTCTTGGCGAAGCCGCAATTCGATTTCGCCCATGGGCAGCCGGCGCCGGGCGTTTTCCAGTCGAACGACCGCGTTGGTGCTCCGCGGTCCGGTGAGCGCCAGGCCGAGACCGTAGTTGTAGAAATCGCACGCCGCGCGAAAGCGGCGATCGAACGGGCCGGGCGGCGCATCTTCTCCGTCACCAAACAGGAACAGCCAGGCATAAACCGCCGCGCCGAGGTAGTAGTCACGCGCCTCGCGCGGGTCCCAGGGCTTGACGCTGCGGCGAATGTGGTCCCCCGCCGCGTAGCTCAACTCCGCCAGCGCGAATAGGAGGTCTCGATCGCCGGTGGCCAGAGCCTTCTGGTAGAGCTGATGCACAGCCGCATCCGGCTGGCGGGGGGCCAGGCGGTCCAGATCGTAGCGGTGCAGGATCGAAACAGTATCCGCACTCGGCCCGCCGGTGCGGAGCGCGCTGGCTTGCACCTGCGCATAGGCCTGCCGCGTGGTCACGCGGACCGCGCCAATCGACGCGGTACAGCCGCCCAGGATTAAGGCCGCGAGAGCTGCCAGAGGGCCCGCGAATGATCTCAGCCTGGCGAGTCCTCGTGCCCGGGAGGGGCACCTCGGCCATTCTGGGCTGGTGGCGGATAAGCTCTGGGGTTTCATGCGGGCGAGGCGTTGTTATCTGCGCCGTCCGCCCCCGCCGCTGCGGGAGCCGCTGAAGCTGCTGCCACGGGAGCCACCCGAACTTTGCCACGACTGTGCTTTCTGGCTTTGCCGATTCCCATACTGGCGCGCCTGCGCCTGCGATTCCATGCTCTGCTGGTTGCGGCTCCAACTGCTCGAGGCGGAAGAAGCGCTTGTCGCGGGCTGTTGCCGATAGGAGCTGGCCTGGGCCTGACGGCTCGCGCTGGATGTGCTGGAGGCTTGCGGCTTGGCGGCGGCGGGCTGCGGTTTGGTCGTGCTTTCCCAACCACTGCCCGAGTTTTGCGACCATCCCCCGTCGGAGTCCTTCTTGTAAACGGTGCCGTCCTTTGCCGCATACACATCGCCCGACTGGGTCTTCCCGACCGACCCCTGGCTGTTTTTCGTGTCCCATGCCACCATACCGCTGCCCTCGGTGGTTCGCACCGCCCCAGCACTCCCGTAAGCGCCTGAGGCATAGCGGCCCGCCGCGCCTTGGCCGGTCGTGGGATTGTAGGCCGCGCCACGCCCGGCCGAACCGTAGGCGGTGCTGACCGACCCGCCCGCTGCTCGAGCTCCCGTATATGGATTGTACGCCGCACCCTGTCTCGCGGTCCCGTAGGGTGTGCTCACCGTACGACCCGCCGCCGAGGTGCCGGTGTAGGGATTATAAGCCGCCCCGCGGGCGGCGTTGCCGTAGGGACCGTAGGCGTAGCTTGAGCGCGCGTAAGTGCCGGTGTACGGGTTGTAGGAAGCCGTCCGCCCGGCCCCGCCATAAGGCCCGTATGAGACGTGCGCCGAGGCGTAGTAACCGCCATAACCGTGGTGATACACCGCGCCGCAACCGTAAGAGTAATGGCACGGGGGTGGGTAATAATAGTCGTCGTGGTGGTGGTCAGCGATGGCCGCGCCGGCCAACATGCCCATGCCGAACATGAGCACGCCCGTCGCGGCCACATATTGCCCGCTATAGCCGGACGTTTGGCTGTAAACGACGGTCGTCGGCGTCGAGCTTTGAACCACCACGTAGGTGACATTGTAGTTCGGGTTGGACGGCGGAATCGTGTAAATCGCCGCCGGCACGCTGGTGCAATAGGTCCAAGGCCCGCTTGGGGTGGGCGCCGTGAGCCACGCCCCCCCGTAACACCAGTAGTACCCGCCGCTGACCAGGAACACCTGGTTAGGCGTGTTGACCGCATACTGGACGGTCGTGCTCGGGATGGTCACGAATTGTGGCGCGCCGCTGTAAGTCACCACCTCTTTCACCGGCGCCATTTGCACCGTGGTGGTGCTGGGTACGGAGGCCAACAAGACGGCGTCTTGTGCTTCGCGCGTGCCGGGGACTGAGGCCTTCACGAAGGCCGCCGGATCATCATCGGGGATCTGGGCAAAATCCAGCGGCAGATCTCGGCTCGCCGCGGACCAGGGTCCAGCTATGCTGGCTGCGCGGAACCAGCGGCCGGCGACCAGGAAGTAGAGCTTGCTGTCGCCCGTGTGGAGAAACAACACGCTCTCTGTGTTGTTCACGCGGAGCAAGCGAGTCCCGCGGATGGGCATGTAGCTGGGGGGGCCGTCGGTCAGGATCATCTCGGCGGGTTCCTTCGTCACGAAGACGGTCGGGGCGATCTTGGCCGGTTTGCCAGGCAGCCGACGTCGAGCTTCCGCCCAGTTCTCGCTATTCGGCAGGGAGTAAAGGGAGGGCGGCAATGTCCGGGCCGGAGTCCACGGCCCGTTGAGCACGTCCGCCGTCGTCAGCCAGCCTTCGCGATTAAGGAGGTAATACTGCCGGCTCGCAGAATCGTAGAGCACATCCCAATTCGTATTCAGCGCGAAGAGGAGATCCGTGCGGTTGGTTTCCACGGGCTTGAACTGGGGTTCGCCCATGAAGATGACCAGGATGGCGGGGGTGGTGCTGCTGAAGATCTTTGGCGGGTCCAAATTGACTTCAACGGGCGGCTGAACCGGTTGCGCAGCCGGGTTCAGGTAAGCGATCACGCGATCCAGCGAAAGCGTCATTGCCTGCCCGGACGGGTGGAGTTCTTCCACAGCTTCGCGCAACTTCTTCAGTTCCGACTCCGGCACGTTGGCAAAGCGCAGTTCGCGCTTAAGGGGTATGAGGGCAACAACGCGCGCCGTGTGATCGGCCACGGTGAGCGCGTCCACCTCGGCTACGCCGAACTTCTCCTGTTTCGACACGCCTTTGACCGCGATGGCGCAACGGAAATGGAGGTTGGTATATCCGTTCCAGTAATCCACTTGGGGCTGATAGACGGTGAGCTGCTGCTTGCCCTTCTTGAACACACGCGGCCAGCCCGGGTCGGCCGGCTGCGCGGTCGCAGTGCAACCGTTGAAAGCCCCCGCCAGCAACAGTGGTGCGAGCAAGACTGGGCCGATTCGAGTTTTCATGAGGTTGGAATCGCGTTCGCTGGCGGAAGACTACATCTTTCGGTAGCCGCTGTTGGTTACGGTGACCTTCAATTTCTTGGCCCGCGCATCGAGCGCGGCATTGGAGGGGTACGCGGTGCCGTCGTTTAACTGGCCCATGCGCACGTCCAGGGTGACGGCATCGTCAGCGTCGTCCAGGTAGGTGGAAACCTTTAAACCGAGCGGGCGGTTGTTCGTCAGGTCCACTTCTACGCCAAGATTGTCCCCTGACTTTTCATAGTCTCGGAAGTTGAGCCGCGCGCGTTTGCCGGGCTGGAGGATTTCGATCGATACCTTTCCCATATCCTTGGCCGCCTGGATCCTCGCCGGGCTGGGCGGAACATAGCTTTTCACGAGGGCAATCGCGTTTTTCATGTAGTCGGTCAATTCCTCCGTCTTCTTGGCGGCGATCCGGCCCCGCACCCCGCGCTTCTTCTTTGGCTCTGGGGACTTGTTGAGTTCGACCTTTTGCACGCCGCCGTCGGCGCCGTAGTAGCACTGCGTTTGCTTGCGGGACTTCTCCTCGCCTTTGAGGCTGACGACGGTGGTTTCAATCCACTGATACTGGCGAAGGATCGCTTGGCTGGCAGCCAGTGTCGCCTTGAGCATGGCGGCACGCTCGGCCGCGGTCGGTTGTTGGGCGAAGGCCGGCAGCGTGAGCGCGGCCAGGACGAGGGTCAGGCATGATTGTTTTGCGAAGTTCAGGATATGATTGCGTCTCATAAGTGTCTTTTTGTTGCTTGGCGGACCCGGGTGCTGGAGCCCAGTCGTGGTTGCATTGTGTTACCGGTGGTTATTGGATTCATGGTTGCTTTTGCTGAATCGGACATCACTGAGATGGTTTCTGTGGCAGGGTTGGAGTAATCTGCGGCATTTCGGAGGCAATGCCGATGTCCACGAACAACGCCATCTGGTTTTCCACCTGAAGGAACTGCGCGGCTCGCATGGGTGACACGGTTGCGCTGATCTTCTTGTGGTACTTCGTCCACAGATCGAGCCGTGACTGGACGTTTTTCAGCCACTTGGCGGCCATCGGCTTGGCGTTCTGGTCGTTGAGGCTGCCCTTTTGGTAGTGGGCGGCGAACTCGCGGATCAACGCCAGCTTCTCGTCGCCCACGCGTGCCAGTTCCTTTTCGTAATCGCGGTAGATGGGCCAGAACACTTCTGCCTCGGGGCTGGTGAGTTTCATGGCCTGGTTGATCGTGCGAATCTTGGCCGCGTTGAAGTCCGAGCGCAGCACCTCGAAGTAGGTGCGCGCGTCGTCCGTCTGGTTCGTGGTGGCGGACTGGGCACCGACCCGGTTGAGTCCGAACAGCAGGGTTCCGGCAAACAGGCTGAGAAGCAATTTTCTGCTGATATTCATGGTTTATGGGTTTGGTGATTGAGTTTCTGGACTGTGGCCTTATTTGTTCAATTTCGAGTCTTTCCAGTACTTGGTGCCTGAAACGGTAGCCTGAAGGGAGACGCCGCTTTCGGTGAACTGGTAAATCTCCATGCCGCCGCGAGTTGCGAGGGCGGTGCCGGCACTGCCGTGCCCGCCGGCTTTGGCCGTCAGATCCGTGGAACTGCCGGCGGCCACGGTGCCCTCTTTGTAGTTCACGCCGGCTTTCACACTCTGTTCGCCGGAGATGCCCGTATCCTGGTATTTGGCACTGGCATCTGCCTGGCCGCCAAACTGCACCCCCTGCTCGACGAACTGCTTCATCACGGCGGGGTTGTGAAAGATGAAGATGACCCGCAGGTCTTTCACGCCGGCGCCCACGCCGCCGCCCAACGAGGCGACGCGCATGAAGGTTTCTTTCCCAGTCTGGTTGTCCACCACCATGCCGTAACCGTTGGCGCTGGCCAGCAGGAGCAGGTTGAGGCTGACCTGCTTGAAGGTGGCGTAGCCCGCGGCCTGGCTCAGCGTGCCTTGCAGCCGGGGATTGGCGGCGCGGAGCTGCCCCAGCATTTCATCGCGCTGCTGGCGAATGCTTGCTTTTTTCTCGGCTGCGGTGCTGCCCTTGGGGCCAAACGGCCCGGCCCGGCCCTCCGCGGGGCAGGACACGACGAACCAGGCGCCAACAATGAGAGCGAGGTGTAGATGGGATTTCATCTCGGGAACAGGAAGGAGACTTGGAACCGCAAGCCCCACTCGGGCGCTCCGTTCGGACCTTCAGCGTTATAGCGCCCTCCCGCTGGAGGGGCGATGGGCGGTTTGCCCACCTTCAGCAACTCCCAGAACCACCCGCTCCTCGTCGGGTTCACCAGCGAGAAGAAGTGACTCTGGATGGTATCGGCCAGGCCGGACTGGCTGGAGGGGCCTTTATGCTTCGCCTGATAGCCGCCGTTCCCAATGGCCCGGGAGATAACGCTCCAATTCTCGCTCAGGGGATTCGGCATCACCGAACGGAAGTGCGTATTAGTGTTCATGGGGAGTGCTTTCTACCGGAGGACTTTGCCAGATCGGCGCTCGGCGTCCGTAATCTTGGGAGAAGCGACCCCGGCAGCACGCCGGATCGTCTCCAAGATCTGTCCTCCGGGATCGGTCTTTCGGAAATAACCCGCACAGCCGGTGGCCAGCGCCCGGGCTCGCACCTCCGGCTCATCGTGGGCCGTTATGAAAATGACGGGAGTGGCATCCTGGACCGCAGCCAGGCGCTGGCCCAACTCCAGACCCGATATGCCCCCTAATTGGATGTCGAGGAGCAGACAGTCGAACCGCGGACGCTTGGTGTCCTGGAGCAGCGCCTCCGCTGACGCATAAGTGACTGGCTGAAGTCCGGCTATACGAAGCAGCCGGGCGAACGAACGACACACGCTCTCGTCGTCGTCCACAACCGCGACGTAGACGGTGCTTTTGTCCGGACCTGGCGATTTCATGAAGTGCATAGTCCCAGAAACATCAAAACGGCCGCTACTGCCCTTTGGGGAAGCTGGTCAGTGACCAGCCAACCCTGATCAGTGATCGGTAAACCGTTTGTGTATTCGGCCAACTGCTTGAAATATCTCAAGTGCATGCCACAGCACCTGCGGAGCACCTTAATCATTCCTCGTCTTTGAGCCGCTTCGAGCCCTGGACGATCTTGTGCCAGCCGTACGTGATCGAGATGCGAAAGCCATCCATCTGGAGATCCCCACGGTCGTTGTCGTTGACCGTTGCCATGTAGCCGGCGGTGACAGAGAGGTTGTCGCTGATCTGATAGCCGAGGGTGAAACCGACGCCCAGGTTGTTCAGCGAATCGCCCTTAACTCCGTCTATGCTCGACTTGCCGCCAGTTACCCAGGTCGAGTCGAGCGACCCCCACAGAGTCTCGGTGAGGTCGCGGGTCAAATGCGCCTCCAGCTGAAATATGGGGTCCGTGCTCAACCTGCGGCCCACGTAGTCGTTGTTGTCGCTGAAGAACCAGACCGAGGGAAGCAACTCCAGAGTGGTGCGCCGGCCTGGCACCCACGGCCCGATCTGCTGGATGATCGGCGCTCCCACCCGGCCATACCAGCGGTTCTGGCCAAGGTTCAGCGGCTGATCGTTGTCGTAATCGCCGATCGGGAACGCGACGTCCGCGATCACGTTGAGCGAAAGCTTGGGCTCGTAACGCACAAGGTCGGGGATGCTCTTGAGCGCCTTGGGCCCGATGAGATTGTAGCCCACCTCCAGCATTGGATCGCCGAATCCGTTCGCGTCTTTACTGAAACTCTCACCGGCCACGCTGACATCGCCGGAAATCCGCCCCACCGGTTCGAGCACCGCCAGAGTAAGCGTGCGATCGAATAGCGGCAGCATTTTGGCGTAACCGACGACCAGGACGTTGGCTTCGACTGAAGCCGAACTATTGGTGAACATGACATGCGCCGGGTCTATGGGATTGGCATTGCCGCTCAAGTTTTGGTAGATGACCGGCACGGCATTTGCCCCGGCGAGGCTCTGCCAATAAAAGCGCGGCGGCACCTGCGCCAGTGCGAGCGTCGGACAGATTATCGCTAGAGCAAGGGTGGCGGTGGCGAGGCGATGAGAGCACGGCGCGGATGGTGAGTAATCCCCCTGGCGGTGCCGTTTGATTTCGTTGTTCATGGGATGGGTGGTTCGTTGAATTGAGTTCATTTTGGGATTTGGGCGCGATTACGGTTTCGGGTCGGCCAGCATGTTGGGTGGCGGCACGAACTGGCGTTTATAGATGAGCGGCGGGTAGCCATCCACCACGGGATAGCGGTCCGGCATCTTCTTCGCCATTCCCTCCCATATCACGCGGCTGGGCAGAACCACCTTGTTGGCGCGGACATAATCGTCCCAGAGCGCCATGAGGGCCTTGACCTTTTCGGGTTGCGCGGCGGCGAGATCGTGGCGTTCAGCCGCATCATTGGCCAGGTTGAATAGCTCCCATTCCTCGGTGCCATACGGCTTATACTGCCATCGCAATTTCCAGTCACCCTGGCGGACCGCGTGATTGCCGAAGATTTCCCAGGCCAGGTAATCCTGGGCCGAACGCGGCGATTCCTCCTGGCCCGCCAGCATTTTGACCCACGACTTGCCGATCAGCGGCGGCGGTTCGTGACCGTTGACGGTCTTGGGATAACTTGCGCCCGCCACTTCGAGCAGGGTGGGCACGAGGTCCGCCACGTGCATCAGGGCGCTGTGGTTGATGCTCCCCGGCGCCCGTTTGACAATCGGGCCGCTGACGATCAGCGCGTTGCGGATGCCGCCCTCGGCCATGTTGCCTTTGTATTGGCTGAAGGGGGTCATCGAGACCTGAGCCCACATCGGGCCATAGCCGACGTAGGTATGCGGATCCCCCCAGGCGTTCGGATGGGTTTGCGACCACTGCATCGAGGCGAACAGGAAATCGCGCGTGCCAGGCGTGCCTGCAATCATCTTGAAGAGGTCGGCCCCTTCCGCCCCGTTGTCGCCGAACACGATGAAGATCGTGTTGTCGTACTCGCCGATCTTCTTCAAATAATCGATCAGCCGCCCGGAGTGGTAGTCCAGGTTCTCCACCATGCCGGCGTACAGCTCCATCTTCTTGCCCATGATGGCGCGCGCTGCGGGCGCGAGCAGGGCGGCATCGGGGATGAACCACATGCGCTCGGCCAGTTCGGTGCCCTTCGGCACGAGGCCCATTTCAATCTGGCGCTTGAGCCGTTCCTGGCGCAATACGTCCCAGCCCTTGTCGTATTCGCCCACATGCCGGTTGCGCCAGTCGCGCGGCAGATGATAGGGGTCGTGCGGCGCCTGGTGCGAAACGTAAGCGAAGAACGGCTTGCCATCCTTCCGGTTTGCTTCGATGTAGCCGATAATCTTGTCGGTGTAGGTCTTGGTGGCGTAGTAATTCTTCGGCAGCTTCTTCAGGTATCGCCCATCCTCGGTGAAGTTGGACAGCGGGCTGACGGCGGTGAAATTCCACTTGTCCCAATAGCTGCCCGCGCCGTCGAGCAGCGAGAAGTCGCGCTCGAACCCGCGCGCGGCAGGAATTTGATCGGGCTTCTTGCCCATGTGCCATTTGCCGGCCATGTAGGTGTGGTAGCCGGCATCCTTGAGCAACTGGGGCAGGGTAGTGACGTGGTTGTTGAGGTAGCCTTCGTAGCCGTCCACGCCCCACTGGTTGGGCGCAGTCCACTCGTCCATGTTGCCCAAGCCGTTCAGGTGCGTGTCCACGCCGCTCAGCAGCATGGAGCGTGTGGGGGAACAACTGGCGCTCGTGTAGAACTGGGTGCAGCGCACTCCGGCCTTGGCAAGGGAATCGAGGTTTGGCGTGTTGATCTCGCTGCCGAAGCAGCCCAGGTCCGAATAGCCCAGATCGTCGCCGAGGATGATCACGATGTTCGGCCGCTTGCCCGAGACGGCGGTTGAAGGGCCCGCAGCCTGCAGACACACTGTCGCCGCCACGAGGGCAGCCAATGACCAGGCAACAATCAGGTGCTTCTTGTCAGTGCTTTTGCCTCTCCTTCCCCCAGGAAGCTCGTGACAGGCCGAAGCGCCAGCGTCGTGTGGAGAACTGCAATCGGCCGAAGCCAAGCGCGAGGCCCAGGGCGGTGATGATGAGTGCGCTTTCATACTTGATTCCATCTCGTTTGCTGAACTGTCTCTTTGTTGGGGTGGTTAATTCAAGGGGTTTATTTCGGGAACAGGAAGGCGACCTGGAAACGCAGACCCCATTCCGGCGCGCCGCTGGGACCTTCGGCGTAATAGCGTGCGCCGATTTGCAGGGCGATGGGCTGTTTGCCCACTTTCAACAACTGCTGCACCGTCACATTGATGGGGACCAGCCATTGGGATTGCCGCCAGTCATAGTTGGATTCGGTGTTCAACCCAAAGCTCGTAAAGGTCTTGGTGGTATAGGACACAAACGGCTGGAGGAACGTCCGGTTGACCTCCGCCCGACTGCTTTCCCCGGCAAAAGACCACACGTGATTGAACAGCATTCCGTAAGTCCATGGTCCTTGCTGCCGCAGAGCCACGCCCGTCGGGCCGGCACCCCATTTCTCCTCCCCCAGCAAATCATCGGTGGCGGTCGGAAGCTGCAGCACCGGACCGGCGCCCCAGATCCACCCGCCCTTCGTCGGTTTCACCGGCGAGAAGAAGAGGCTCTGGACGGTATCCGCCAGGCCTGACTGGCGGGATGTGCCGATGACGTCCTCCTGATAGACGTAGGGCAGGATCGTCCGGGAGATGACGTTCCAATCCTCGCTCAGCGAAATCGGAATCACCGGTTGCACGTTCAGCTTGTACTGGAAGCCGTCGTCCTTAGGCCCACTGCCCCAGTCGAAGTTGTTTTGCAATGGGACGCTGATGAGGCTGGCGACGGGATTGAGGGTCGCCTTCGCCAGGGCCTCGGCTTTGGCTCTTTCGTCGTCAGCCGCCGAATCGCTTTGGGCCAACGCCACGGTCGCCGCGAGGGCGCCGACCCACATCGCGTAGAGGAAGTAATTGTTTCGGGTGATTTTCATTTGCGTGACTTGTTTCAGTTGCATGGGTTTGGATGCCTTATCTGGGCGGAGGCGGCGGTAGCGCCGGGAGACCCTGCCCAGCGCGGCCGCGCAATTCCTCGATCAGGTCTATGCCTTGGGTCATGGTGTTCATGGTGTTAGCTGTGGCTTGTCGGCAATCAGCAATCAATAATCGGCAGTCTTTGTTTTCTTGGTCATGGCTTTTTGGTGGAAGTCTTGCCAGGGCACAGACGGGGACCCGGCGTCTTGCCATGAGCGGTGCTCGTGGCGCGCCGGATGGCCTCCAGCACCTGTTCCCCGGGATCGGTCTTGCGGAAATATCCGGCGCATCCGGTCGCTTGCGCCTGCGACCGCACCTCTGGCTCATCATGGGCCGTGATGAAGATGACCGGGGTAGAATCCTTGACCGCCTTCAGGCGCCGGCTCAATTCCACGCCGGACATGCCGTCCAACTGGATGTCGAGGACCAGGCAATCGAAGTGCGGACGTTTGGCATCCTCGAGCAGCGCCTCCGCTGAGGCGTAGGTGACGGGTTGAAACCCGGCGGTGCGAAGCAGTCGGCCAAATGAGCGACACACGCTTTCGTCGTCATCCACGACAGCCACGTAAACGATAGCCTTGCTTGCGCCTCGGGATTCCATGGGCGCATATTCCCAGAGAGAGAGAAATAAGCGCTACTGCCCTTTGGGGAAGGTGGGGAGAAGTAACCAGCAATCGGTGATCGCAAGCCGCTTCGTCAGCAGCAACCCGCCGCTGGTTACCGATTACTGGCTAATGACTGCCAACCGCTGATTGCTCAATAAAGCCCGCTGCCTGAACCATGCGGGTCAGCTCGGCCACAGAGTGCACCCGGAGCTTGTTGGTAATATGGGTGCGGTGGAGTTTCACGGTGCGCTCGTGGATACCGAGGTCGGCGGCGATCTGTTTGTTAAGCTTGCCTTGCACAACGTGCTGGAGAACTTCGCGTTCGCGGTCGGTCAACAACTCGAAGGGCTGGCGCAAGGCCTGGAAGCGAGCGCGCTCCGCCCGATCCTGTTCGTTGCGAGCCAAGGCGCGCTTCACGGCGGCGATCAAGTCCTCCTTGGGCGCGTGCTTGGTCAGAAAGTCCTCCGCCCCGCGGCGCATGGCTTGCACCGTGATGGGAATATCACCATGACCGGTGAGGAAGAGGACCGGCAGGTGGCTGTCCGCCTTTTGCAGCGCCTCCTGCAAAGCCATCCCGTCCATGCCCGGCATCTTCAGGTCCGATACCACGCAACCAGCCATGTCGGCTCGCAATTCCGCGAGGAACTCCGCTGCCGAGCTGTGGACGACCACGTGCAAGCCGGAGGCCCGCAGCAGGCGCGAAATGGACCGCAGGAAAGAGAGGTCGTCATCAACGACGAAGACGGTCGGTTGCGGCAAATGGCCGGGGGCGAGTGGCGAGTGGCCAGTGGCGGGTGGATTCATCGCGCGGTTAGTCGTTTGTCGCTCTTCGCCCCTTGCGCCTCTCCACTGTTCACCGGCAGGGTGAAACAGAAACACGCTCCGCCTTCCGGGCGATTCTCCGCCCAGATTCTGCCCTGGTGCGCTTCGATGATGGTCTTCGACACGGGTAAGCCTATGCCCATACCGTTGGTCTTTGTGGTGAAGAACGGCTCGAACAACCGCTCGAGCAATTCGCCGGGTATCCCCGGACCGTTGTCGCAGACGCGGACTTCAACCCCGCCGTCCCCAGCTCGCCCCACGGCGACCTGGACGCGCGGCTCCTTCGTGGCAGCCTCACCCAGCGCGTCCATGGCGTTAAGCAGCAGGTTGAGCAGTACCTGCTGAAGATGAATGCGGTCGCCCCGGGTGCTCGGCAGACCCGGAGCGGCGAAGTAACCCAGCTTCACCCGGCGAGCTGCGGCATCGGATTGCACCAGCGACAGGACCTCGGCGATCACGTCATCCAGCGCGACCGGTTGCAGGTCGAGGCTGCGCCGTTTGAGCAACGACCGCAGCCGGTCAATCACCTGGCCCGCCCGTTGGTCGTCCGTGCGAATGTCCTTAACGATGGCGCGCAGCTCCTCCCAGTCGGGCGAAGGCATTCCAAGCATGAGCTCAGCCGCCTCGGCATTGCGCAGGATGGCCCCGAGCGGCTGACTGAGTTCGTGGGCGAGCGCGGAAGCCAGTTGCCCCAGCAACGTCACCCGGCCCGAGCGAGCCAGGCTGCTCCGCAGTTCCTGCGCCTCCCTCGCGGCGTTCTTCAGCTCCGTAATGTCCTTTCCAAAGGCCGACACCCCGAAAATCTTGCCGTCCCGCCTGAGGACGCTAAAGCTCAGGAGCAAGGTCCGGGTGTGCGTGTAAGTCAGGTATTCGATCGTGAAAGGGCCCTGCTGTATCGCCCGTTGGTAAAACGCGCGCCACCGCTCCACATATTCGCCTGCCGGAAACAGTTCTTGCGGCCGCATCCCCGGCTCGATACGGATGCCCCGGCCCTGCAGGAAGTAATCCCGTAAGCCCCGGTTAAATGTCATGAGGCCGAATGAAACGGGGTCCACGCTCCAAATCAGATCGCCGGTGCTGTCGATGATCTCATTCAGGGTCGTCTGGGTTTCACGCAGCGCTTCCTCGGCCCGTTTGGCCGTGGTGATGTCCACAGACACCCCCATCAGCCGGCCCTGATCTCGTTTCCCGCCGTGGGAGAGCTGGCCGCGCGCCCGAATCCAGCGAACTTCTCCGTCCGGCAGCACGATCCGGTACTCAACGAACAGGGGGGTCTCGGTGCGCAGGGTATTCTCGACCGCCCCGCGGACAGACTCGCGTTCCTCGGGATGGATCACCTCCAGAAAGCTCTCTTGGGTCAAGAGAACATCTCGGCTGAACCCGAACAGCGCCCGCTCACTGCCCGAGGCCCAGACCTGCCGGGATTGGCGGTCCATGCTCCACGCCCCCATGCCCGCCGCGTCCAGAGACATGCGCAACTGCTCTTCGCTCTCGAGCAACGCCTGGTCGTAGCGCTTGCGGGCCAGCGCGTTGGCAAAGATCTGCGCGACCAGTTGAAGGCGTTTCACGATCTCCTCCGGCCAGGGGCTTTCCTCCCGGACCGTATTGAATGAAAGCGCGCCCAGTGTTGGTCCTCCCCCGGCTGAAAGCGGGATGGTCAGACTGGACTTGGTGCCGTAATGGCGCCAACTCTTCAGGTCGCGGGCCGCTTCCGCCGGCGCCTCGGCCAGCGAAGCCAAGGCAATGATTCTCCCCGCTCTCACCTCCTCCAGGCACCAGGGAAAGTGTTCCAGTGCGTTCATCCGCTCAGGCACCGGCGGGCCTCCCAGCGGGCGATAGAGATGGGTCAGAGTGATCACTTCCGGGGCATCAGCCGATACCTGCCAAAGCGTGCAAAGATCCAACCCGAGAGACTCGCAAACGCGGCGCTGGGCATCCTCAATTTCGTGGTCCACCTGTCCGGGAGGCAGGTTGACGAACTTCGACGAGAGATCGGCAATGAGCGTCTCAAAGCGCAGGCGCTCCTCAAGTTCAGGAAGCGGAGTGTTAGGTGGCGGCGTCATCGGTCTGTCTCAGTTCCTCCGGAAGGGTAGCTTGAGGGGGGTGCTGGTGGCTAGCGCCAAAGGTCTGGCTGGGACGTCGCTTGGGGCAGGCAGGGCCCGGCGTGCCGGGCCGAGCCGGTGCTGCCCGGCCTTGCCGGCAAGTCCCCCGCTTGGGGCTGGAACCACGATTGCCGATCGTGTAGCCTGTCTGCGTCGAGCGGCGCGCCGCTTGCGAAAGTTTGAGTTTGAGCCAATGGTATCCGCAAGCATGCGTCTGAACTTGATGCGCAAAATGACAACATTAACCATTCCGAGCGCCCGGTTGCGGCGCTGCACTTCCATTGCTCTTCTGGCTATGACCTCCGCCCTGCCCGCCGCCAGCACCACCCCGGAACGCTCAACGATCGAGGACCGCTACAAGTGGGACCTCGGCAAAATGTATGCCTCGCCGGAGCAATGGGAGGAGCATTACCAGCAGGTCTCCTCGCTCGTGACCGAGTTTGCCGCCAGGAAAGGAACCACCGGCCAATCCGCCAGCAACCTGCTGGCCGCTCTCCAATCGCGGGACCAGGCCAATATCCAGCTCGAGAAGCTCTATGCCTATGCGGCGATGAAACGCGACGAAGACATGCGCGTCCCCGCCGCCCAGGCGCTCTACCAGCGCGCGCAAACGCTGGCGGTCAAGTGGGACGAAGGGAGCTCCTGGTTCCAGCCCGAGCTGCTACGAATTCCGGAAGATCGGCTCCGCGGCTGGCTGGGGGGCGCCGAGTTGAGAGTCTATCAGCATTACTTCGACGACCTGCTCCGGACCAAGGCGCACATCCTGTCCGCCCGCGAAGAAGAACTGCTGGCCATGTCCGGCAAAGCCACGGACGCGTCGAGCGAGTCCTTCGGCCTGCTCAGCAACACCGAGCTGCGCTGGCGCACGGTCAAGGACGCGGAGAACCGGGATATCGAGATCACCACCTCGTCCTTCAGCCAGGCCATGCAGTCCAAGGACCGCCGCTACCGGCACGACGCGTTTCTCGCGTTGCACAACAGCTTCCTGGATGTGAAGAGCACGCTGGCCGCGACCCTGGCCGGCGCTATGCAGAGGGACTGGTTCTACTCCAAGGCCCGCGGCTACCCCACCTGTCTCCACCGCGCGCTCGACGCGGAGAACCTCCCGCTCGGGGTGTATGACAACCTGGTCAGGACGGTGAATGACCACGTGGGATTGCTGCACCGTTACGTGGCGCTCAAAAAGCGCGTGCTCAAGCTCGACCAGGTGCACTTCTACGATCTCTACGTGAACCTGGTGGATGTGCCCGAGCGCGATTACCCGTATGAGAAGGGGCGAGACCTGGTCCTGAACGGGGTCAAGCCCTTCGGGCCGGAGTACGTCGGGGTGATGAAGCAGGCCTTCGACTCGCGCTGGATTGATGTCTATGAAAACAAAGGCAAGCGCAGCGGCGCCTACAACATGGGCACGTATCTCTCTGCGCCTTACGTGCTGCTTAACTACAAGGGCAAGTTCCACGACGTCTCTACGGTGGCGCACGAATTGGGGCATGCGACCCAGAGCTGGTTTGCCGCCCAGAACCAGCCGCCGATCTACGCCGGCTATCCCATGTTCACCGCCGAGGTAGCCTCGACCGCGGCTGAGATCGTGTTCAAGAAGTCCATGCTTGAGCAGACTAAAGACCGAAAGGAGCGGGCATTTCTCATCAACCAGATGCTCGAAGACATGCGCGGCACCCTTTTCCGCCAGACTCAGTTTGCGGAGTTCGACCGCGCCGCGCACACGCTGGCCGAGAAGGGCGAGCCGATGACCGCCGAGGTCCTGATGAAGCTCTGCCACGACCAGTATGTTCGCTACTACGGCCCCGACTTCGCCATTGATCCGGAGCTGGATGTGGAATGCCTGCGCATCCCGCATTATTACCGGGGCTATTACGTTTACCGCTACGCGGACAGCTATTGCGCCGCGGCCGCCATTGCCAAACGCATCCTCGGCAACGAGCCGGGCGCCCGCGACCAGTGGATGAAGTTCCTCAAGACCGGCAACAGCATGTACGCGATTGACATGCTCAAGGTCGCCGGCGTGGACATGACTTCGCCCAAACCGATCGAGGACGCCATGGCGCTCTTCGAGCAGTTGCTCAAGGAGCTTGAACAGCTCCTTGAATCCTAATCTGGTCCACGACAAACGGTCCTGTCCGGCCAACACCGTCCACGAGCCGCCGGCCGACAGTTCGAGAACCGCGGCTTGACCTGGTGTATTGGGAGCCTATGGTACTTCCAATGACTAAGATCAGGAAGGGGATTGGACTGTTCCTGGTCCTTCCCGGAATACTGGTTGCCCAGCGCGGTGCGGGGGCCGACTTCAATGTCGTCAATAATGGCATCAGTGACTACCGAATCAACGGTGTGAATGACCCCACCCTCACACTGATCCGCGGACAAACTTACTCATTCGCCATCGCCGCAACAGGCCATCCATTCTGGATAAAAACCAACGCCGTAACCGGCACCACAGCCGCGTACAATAGCGGAGTGACGGGAAACGGAATAGACAACGGAACGCTAACCTTCTCGGTGCCCCTGAATGCACCCAATTCACTGGCCTATATCTGCCAGATTCACGCTGCCATGCAAGGCGCTCTCGTCATCACCAACCCGCCTCCTGCACCAGCTCTGTTGAGCAGCCCGCGCGTCTCCGCCCCGGGCCAGTTAAGTTTCGATGTCCAGGGCGTAAGCGGCCGTTTGCATGTGATCGAGGCCAAAACCAACCTGGCAGTGTCAGGCGCTTGGATTCCAATCGGCAGCAATACGCCTCCAGACGGTTCGTTTACCTTCACTGACACCAATACGGGGGCATCCGACAAAAGGTCTTATCGAGTCAGGACACAGTAGCCGCAGGCCTCCTCGAGGCGCTTCAACTGCGGAGCAGCAGGATTTCGCTCATCTGCCGGGGCGCCGGGAAGACGGGGGGAATGGCAAAGGGAGAGCCCTGCGCTACTTCACTGTGCGATGATAAATGCGCCACTCGAAGCCGTTGAGGCGGAAAAGCGGGAAGCAATCCGAGGGCGGTTCGGGCATGCCAGCCATCTTGACCGGCTGGAACTCCCGGTCGTGCATCACCTCCACCCAGCCGATAACGGGGCGGTTTGAAAAGTTGATGACCACTACAAATTCGTCCTTGCTGTCCAGACGCATGAGGGTCACCAGGTTCGCCTCGTCCGAGTTGCGCAGCCAGATGACACGGTCGTTGCGGAAGACGGGGTATGCTTTGCGCAGCCGGATCAGGCCTTGATAAATCTGGCGGAGCGGCGGGCGCTCCTTGGGCTTCCAGAAGACCGGCAGCTTCTCAAACAGGGCGGGGTCGCCGGATTCGGTCGCGTCGCCGACCTCCATGCCGTTATAGAGCAGCGGTACGCCGTCGAGCGTGAACATCAGCGCCGAGGCCGCAAGCGCGCCTTTGGCCCCGAAGCGGGCCACGGCGCGCGCCTCGTCGTGGTTGTCCGAGAACCGCACGTGCAGGGAGCCTTGGGGAAACTGCTTCCGGCTTTCCTCCCACGACCGTTTGAACTCGGAGGCTGGCGCGCCGCGCAGCAGCACCTCATTCAAAGTGCCGTGCAACGGCCACGAGTAGTCCGCGTCGAAGGCCTGGTAGAGCAGCTCGGGTTTGCTGGCTTCGGCCAGCATGAAGATGTCGGGCTTGACCTTCATCAGCTCGGCGCGGGCTTCTTCCCAGAAGCTGGTCGGCACTTCGTAGGCGACGTCGCATCGGAAGCCGTCGAGGTCGAATGTGCCGGGATCAATCCAGTGCTTGAGCATGCCGATCATGTACTCTCGCAGCTTGGGATTCTGGTAGTTCAGGCCGGCAACGTCGGTCCATTCCTTGACTGGCGGGATGATCTTCCCGCTGGCGTCCTGCTTGTAGAACTCCGGGTGCGCCATCAGCACGCTGTCCCAGGCGGTGTGGTTCGCCACCACGTCAATAATGACCTTGAGCCCGCGCTTGTGGGCTTCGGAAACCAGGCGCTTCAAATCGGCCTCGGTGCCGTAATCAGGATTGATGGCGTAGTAGTCGCGCACGGCGTAGGGACTGCCGAGGGTGCCCTTGCGCAGCTTCTCGCCCAGCGGATGAATGGGCATGAGCCAGAGGATATTAACGCCAAGGTCCTTAAGGTCGTCGAGGCGCGCGGTGATGCCGTTGAAATTGCCCTCCGGGGAGAAATTGCGGGGGAAAATCTCATAGACGACTCCATCGCGGACCCACGGCGGGACGGAGCGGGCCACCCGCGCGGGGTCGGCGTGAAGCGGGAAGAGCGAGGTGGCCAGAAGAACGCAGGCGAGGGCCAGCCATCCTGAACGGCGGCGGATAATGTATGTGTTCATGTGTTTTATCATGCGCGGTGATTTATGAATTGAAAATCTAAGGGAGCAGCCTTACCCGGTAGAATCGTTGAGTGGCGGCTGCCGGCGGCACTGGGTCGGTGCAGGAGAGGATAAGCTGGAGCGGGCCGGCGGTGGTAAGCCCGCCAGGCAGGTTGCTCCAGGCGCCGCCGAGGAACGCAGTCCACTCAACTTGGTAAGAATGACCCGGCATGGCGGCCCAGTTGACCGCATACCCGCTGGCGCCAACTTGCAGGTTCTGCAATGTGAATCCCAACGCCGGGTCAAGGCGGTCGAACTTGCCGTCCGCATTGTTGTCGTGCAGCGCCGCGGTCGGGATGACAAAGAACTCGCCAGGGTCAATATCCGGGCCGGTGCCGGCGGGGCATTGGGCGGCCAGAACGCCATTGTCGGCGGTCTGGTAGGCGGCGGCGCAGAGATAGATGTTCGTCGGCATGTAACCAAAGGCAGCGACCAGGTCAATGGTGCCCGCCATGGCCCCGGAGCTGGTCGCGGCCTTGAAAGCCGTCGAGGAAGCTGGGGCGTTGAACCAGGCAACGTAGGTGTTGATGCTTTCGCTGGCGAGAAAGGGCTTGCTGGTGGCGGCAGCGACGTAGCCGGTCTTGGCCCAAGGCGCCCCGGCGGTGGCCGAGGAGAGGAGTTGGTCGCTGACCAGAATGAAATGGTCATTCGGCCCGCTGGTGCCAGTGGACCACGTGGCGACATAGAGCGTTGTGCCGCGCAACGCGCCATAGAGCACCATGCCGCTCGAGGCGAGTTGGTAGCCAGGGTAATTGAAGGTGCCGTCAAGGATGAAGGGTGGAATGTTGGTGGGCGGCGCGGCGAGAGTGTTGGTGCAGACGGTGGCGCTGGGCGCGGAGAGGCCGATGTTGTTCGAGGCGACAACGGAGTAGCAGTAGTAGTTGTCAGCGGCGAGTCCTGTGTCGGAGTAGGTGACGGCCGTGGTCAAGGCGAGAGGTGAACCGGCGCGGTGGACGATGTAGGCGGTGGCGCCGGAGGAAGCGGACCAGGCTAGGTTGATCTGGTTGGTCTGCACGGGAACCAGGACAAGGTTCTGAGGCTGGGAGGGAGCCTGGGGTGTGCTGCTGACCGGGAAATGCCAGTCTTGGCCGCCATTGTTGTCCCAGGTGCCGCTGCCGTTGTTGAAAACGCAGTCCAATTGGGTCGCGTCGGCGGGCACGGTCACCGTGTATTCCCAGCGATTGGAGGCCGAGTTAAACGTCATGGCCGGATCGGGATTGACGACCGTGGACCAACCGTTCCAGCCCAAGTGGATGTAGATGGCGCTTGCGCCGACCAAGGGGCCGCCGACAGGGGTGAATGCAATCGTAGCGCTAACTCCGGCCACGGGTGGCGCCGGCGAAACGCAAACGCGATCATTGCACCCATTCGTGGCGCCGCCTCCCCCCCCGCCCTGGGAAGCGCCGACATAGACGTGGTAGATGGGAGACTTGCAGGTATTCCCGCGGCTGTCTGTGCCCGCGACATAGTAATCCACGTAGCTGTTGGTGACGCCGCTCACTTTCGCATAATAGTAGTCTGCGATGTACTGCGGGGTCACGCCGATGACGGGAGCGACCACGCGTTTGGTCATGTTGGAGGTGAGCCAGGCGCCGGCCAGCGGGCCACCCGCATAGGTCTTAAACTGGTCGCTGGTGGGCGGGTTGGTCCCGTTGATGCGGAAGTGCAGGGTGACGTTCGAGATGCCCGAGACGTCATAGCCGTAGGTCCAGACCCAGAAGTCGGAGTTGGTGGCGACGGTCAGCTTGTAGCCGTATTGCACGCCGAAGTTGGTGCCGCCGGGATTCCACGGATGCCGCTGCGGCGGAAAGAGTGTGGGGGCGGTGGTGTCGCCGGCGGGATTGCCCGCCAGGATGCCGTTGACGTTTCGGACAGCGTTGGATTGGGCGACGACAGCGCGGTGGCATTCATCGTCGTGGCAGCCGTAATAGACGAACCCGCTGTCGAGACTGCCCAGGTAATAGTGCCAGCCCAACTCGACGCCGTTGGGAGTGGTGCTGAAACTGCCCGGATCGCGCACCTGGTCAATGTTCGGCGTTACCCCGGCAACTTGCTGCGCAGTCTTAACGCGGTTCTCCGTGGCGATGATGACGCGCCAGTTGTCGGCCTTGTCACTGACGCCCTGGCTGGGGTCCACGACGTTGACGCCACTGCTGGAGTAGCTGGGAGGCCAGTGCCAGTTGATGAAGATTGGCGAACCGAAGTCGCCGTCGGCATACACCCAGCCGCCGTCTTCGACATGAACGACGTCGTTGGCGTCGGGCGGGAATTCCTGCAAGAACTGCTCGACGGTGGTGAGTTCGTAGCCGCGCCCGCTCGCCTGGCTGGCGAAATTCTGCACCCACTCCATGTAGTAGGAGTAGCCCCCGCTCCAGGCGTTGTCACCGTCATGGGCACACATCACCAGCGCCGGTTTGGCGGGGTTATTGCGCGCATCGAGCGGATCGAGCAGGCCCAGCCCCCACTGGCCGTAGCTGTCTTTCCAGCCCAGGGCCTGATCGCTGGGCACTACAATAATCTTGGATTCCGCTCCGGTATCCGGGTCCACGTGGCGCGCATAGTGAAGCTGGAATCCAAACGGCATGACCTGGATGGGTGAGCAGCCGCGGTCAATTGAAATGCGTTGATAGTTGCCGGCGCCCTGGGCCGGGTTGAGTTGGTCGGCCAGGTTAGGCAGGTCGCAGTTCTCGCCCCCGGAGCCGACTGCAACCGGGAAGTCCGCGCATGCGCGCGCCAGATGGGTGTTGGCGATGATAGTCCAGTCAATCCCCACGCGCTTCAGGATGGGAATCATCCGCTCGGAGAAGCAGGTCTCCGTCGGGAAGTAGCCGCGCGAGAACGCGGGGTTGGTGCCCCAGAAGATCTCCATTTGACGGCGATGGATTCGCAGCTCCATCTCCAGCGTCGCATCGCTGAGCAGCGGCGCCAGGGCGTGGTGGTAGGTGAAGTTGACCAGGTCCATGCGCGGCTTGCCGGCGGTGGTGGTCCACGTTCGGGCATTGCGATTGGCCCCATACCACGCGGGATCGTAGCCAAGCTGGCGCGCGGCGCCCAAACTCTGAACATTCTCCATCAGCGCACCGGAGTAACTGATCTGTGCGCCGGAATTGAGATAGCCCCCGATGGTGCCGAGCGCCGCGCTGGGCCGGCCTTGGTAAGCATTTACACGGTCGTCCAGGCCAAAGATGGTGCGCAGTCCCTCGGGGTTGGGATGCGGCCGCCCCGCATCCTGCTGCTGGATAGTGTCCCAGGCAGCCTCGTAGTGGTCGGTGCCGTAGTTGCGGCGATCGGGCCAGTAGACTGGTTGATGCAAGTGCCAGAGCCAGGTGGTATGGATGCCGGTGGAACCCCAGGCGGTGCTACAGGCTGCGAGGAGGGCAAGGTGGAGGATAGCCGCCGCCGGGAAACGAAAGCGGCGGCTGGAAGGCAACGGAAAGCACTCGACCGCCCAGGATCGCTGCGGTGTAGTCGGTATCACGGACATCGCTACTACTTAAGCAGATGGCGGGACATTCCGCGCCCGCATCTTTGTGCGGTAGCTATCGGGCGCCGCTGAATGTTAAGCTCGATAATATCGGACTATGCGCACTAGCCTTGCCCACCGCACCGCGTCTTTGAGCGTCGTTTTCATACTTCTCTTTGGCGGCCTGACGGCTGCCCGGGGCGAGGCAATGCTTCAGCTCTTCCAGATGAAGTGGAGCGAACTCAGCCAGAAGATGCCCGAGCTGGCGGAGGCCGGCTACACCAGCCTGTGGCTCCCCGTGCCCGCCAAGGGCGGTGGGCTGCTGTCGGTGGGCTACGATCTCTTTGATCCGTTTGACCTAGGCGACAAATATCAGAACGGCACCGTCGCCACCAAGTACGGCACGAAAGCCGAATTGCTGGAGATGGTCGAGACCGCCCACCGGTTCGGCATTCGCGTCTACTTCGACAACATCATGAACCACCGCCAGGGAGTCGTGCCGGGCTATGACGTTTACACCCCCACCAACTTCTTCCCGGGGCTACTGCCACAGGACTTCCATTTGAAGACCACCAGCAGCGGGAACCGGAACTGGCCGAATGTGGAGGACTGGGGCGATCAGGATTATGTGCAGAACGAGCCGATCAACGGCCTCTGCGATCTGGCTACCGAACCCGGCGGGATCAACTATAACTTTGGCCCGTCCCTCTGGAGCCAAGCCAGCAAGCCCTTCTTCGTCCGCCATCCCGCCAATCCCGAGTACTACATGGACACCAACACCGTTGCCCTGGGTTCATGGGCTGCCGGCGGTTCGCCTGGCTTTAGCTGGCCCGGAGGCACCTGGCATGCCTTCAACGGCACCAACGGCCAGCCCGTCGCCGAGCGGGTCGAGGACTACCTCACCCGCGCCGCGATGTGGACGATCCACGCCACCAAGTGCGACGGTTTCCGGCTGGATGCAGTTAAGCATGTGCCTTCCCCTTTCTTCGGCGACTACTCGACCAGTTGGCGCGGTTACCTTGGCGGAATTCAGGCCATGTTCGATTTCACGCACGGCTACGGCAGCAACGTCCGCACCAACGGCTACCCGGAAACCGACGATAACCGGAATAGTTGTTTCGACACCGAGGCGCCGCGCAATGACGCCATGGTCTTCGGCGAACACCTGGGCTCCCCGCCGTCGTACGGCGAATACATCAGTACCGGGATGCGGTTGTTGAACTCGCCCCTGCGCACCGTGCTCAATGGTGGCTTGCAGGGCGGCGGCTCGCTGCCTGCGGACCTTGACCAGCCTCATTTCATTCCGTACGACGGCGCGTTCAGCGCCGCCCAGGGCGTCCAGTTCGCCGAGGATCACGACCACCTCCTCTGCTGTCCGACCCACCGCGAGCTGCAGAACGCCTATTACTTCATGCACGAGGGCCTGCCGATGATCTACTCGGATAACTTCAACTGGGCTGGCCCGCCCGGCAGCGAATCCACGTTCCCACAGGTCCCCATGACTTGTTACCTCGGTCAATTCGGCGATAACACCATGCCCGAGACCTGTTACATCCACAATCAGATGGCCCGCGGCGGCACGCGCCCGCGTTGGAGCGACAGTCATATCGTCGCCTTCGAACGATATGACTATCGCGACGTTGCTGGCGGCGATCCTTACAGCAACCCCGACGCCACGGTGGTCCTCTTTGCGATGAACGCCACCTACAACAACCCCTCCGGCGATGTCCTCTTTGACGACGGGATCGTTAGAGCCGATGACGGTTACTACAACTGCTATAACGGAAGCCCCTCCAAGGGTTTTGGCTTGGTGGTCGGCTTTCCACCCGGATCAGTCCTGTCACAGATGGCCAGCAGTTCGCCAAATGGCGGCAATTCCCGCACCTGTGCGAAGCTGTTGGTGCATGAAGCCACGACCAGTCAGGCAGAGGCGACTTCCACCGCCTTCGCTGCCAGCCCGGCGCAACGGAAAATCTATGTGGCCGGCGGCCAGGTCCTGGCCCCGGGAGGCGGCGCCATTGAGTTGCTCATTCCGGCCGGGGGCTGGGTGATGTACGGCTACCAGTGGCCGGAGCCGAGCCGCGCAAATGTGCTGACCAATGCCATCACCTTCCGGCAGGGCGGGGCAGTCGCGCCGACGCTGCTGGTCACCCGCCGCGACGGCAGCCACGGCGATCCTGGCTTCGGCCCGGTTTATCCCTTCAAGATGCGGGGGAGCGTGGACTCCGGCGGCAACGTCCTGCTCGCTCCCGGCGAAGGCAATCTCGCCGCCACCACCAGTACCTACTCTATCCGGATTCCGGTCCTGACCAATGCGCCCTTTGACATGCTCCTGCGCAGCGACGCGTCGGCCGTGAATATGGCGGTCAAGTTGGACGGCGGGCTCGACCTGAACAGTCACATGGGCCTCGGCCCCGGCACGGGCTTTGACCGGCGGGACAACCGGCCTGGTTATGTCACTGACGTATGGCTCGGTTACGAGCAGGCGCTGCAGCAGTTCCGCTATGGCCCGGAGAAATTCGGCGCACGTTTGGTCGACCGGAACACAATCGCTTCACCCGGCGCCGAGACGTACAAATACACCGTCGGCACCACAACCACGTCGGTGGTCAATGGGGCGGGTGGAGGTTTGGGTGTCAAGACCCAGACAGCCGACTGGGTTTATCACGATCCGGCGGCGACTAATACCGCCAAAGGCCGCAGCACTCCCACTCAGCGCATCCCCTACAATCCGGGGGCCGGCCAGCCCGTGGATATCTGGATCAAGTCAGGCTACCAGTTCCAGATTGACAAGTGCTTTATCTACTACACTACCGACGGCACCAATCCCGAAGGAGCCTTCGGCGTCGGCAAAGGGACCACCCAGGTCGTCGAGGCGGGGTGGCAGACCAACGACGTGGCTGAATCCACCATCGACTGGTGGAAGGGCACCATCCCGGCACAGTCCGGGAGCCCCGAAGTTCGCTACAAGGTGGCCCTGTTCAAGGGCGGCGTCTATGGCCCGATTGAGGCCATTTCCGACGCCGACGGCGCCAAGCTTTACGGCCTGACCCAATTCGGTATAACGAACTTCAATCCCACCGCCGCCACGGTGTGGCTGCATAACAACCTCAACACGAGCGACACCACCACCGGCTTGCGTAGCGGATTCCACATTGTCCGCGCGCGCGCTTTCCTGCCGCGCAGCGGCAAATCGGCGGTCTATAACACCTTCCTGCAGACCTTTTACTACGCCGGCCAGTTGCCGGGCGGAGTCATTGCCTACCCCGCCACAGACGGCGCCACGCTGACTAGCAGCACCTACACCGTGGTCGTGCGCGCCGACAGCTCGACAACAGCGGTGGATTACTGCATCACCGACAACAATGGCCAGAACTGTGGCACGGCCAGCGCAGTCTCTCCGGACGGCGGCCTGAGTCAGCAGTACCCCAATTACCCGCAGGAGTTTCGCTTCGCCTACAGTCCCGTTGCCAGTAGCGGCACCGCCACGATTGATGTTTACCTCAAGGACACCGCGTCGAGCGTTTACCCGGAGCGCTACACTACGGTCACCCGCACAATCAATGCCCAAGGACCGGCCACCGTGCTCAATATCGTCAATCCATCCACTGACGGACAGGTGCTCACCCTCAACTCCAATGATGTCTTCACCATCTCATCCTGTTTTACCGCCACCCTTACCACCACCAATTACAACCTCTTCAGCATCTACATCAACGGCGTCTTCCAACCGCGTCAGGACGCCAACAGCAACGTCCTCTACAACATCCGCCCCTTTGGCTGCGGCACGGGAATGCGCCAGATCTACTACAACTGGCGGGACTTTTCCCCCGGCACCAACACCATTCTCGTCACCTTCTCCAACGGCGTGAATCTCAGCGCGAGCCGCACCGTGCTTGTGGGCATCCGGAACTCGGTCCTCGACACGGACGGAGACACCGTTCCCGACTGGCTCGAACTGCTCGCCGGCACCGACCCGGGCGACCTCAATTCCTTCCTCCGCATCACGCATCTGGTTCCCGACACTCCTGCCGAGGTCACTTGGGCCAGCGTGCCCGGCAAATCCTACCAAGTGCTCGCCACTACCAACCTGCACGAGCCTATGCAGCCAATTGTCGGCGCGGTCGTCCCGGCCAGCCTCACTGACCCTGTCACCCGCTGGTTCGACTCTTCCTCCGGCGCCACCAACCGTTTCTACCGTATCCAGGTCCTGCCCTAAACTCGCGAGCCGGACCTAATGCGAAAATGTCTCTTCGTCGACAGGAACGTCTCGCCGAGGCGTCCGCTCCGCGCTTCAAATTCCCAATTGCCATGAAAAGTCACTCTCATCTGGCCATCCTCGTCTGCTTGGCCATGTGCCTGACCACTGGTCACCAGTGCTTCGGGGTGCTGGCCAACGCCTGGCACATCCCGGACAACACCAGCGATCTTGGCTTCAACATGCGCAGCCCTGAGTTTGAGATCGGAACTGACACCACCGTCACCGTTTATCAGGGAGTCCAGAAGTACAACAACCCCGGCTATGGCACCGCCAACCAGACCGGCGGCACGCTCTACTACAAGGGCGCGACGCAAGGTTCCTGGAGCAACACCGCCCTCACTTGGCACCTCAACGGCGGCCCCAGCCCCAACAACCAATACTGGAAGGCGTCGTTCAACAGTGCCAGCGTCGGCACCAACGAGGTCATCCAGTATTACCTGTACCTGAACTTCGACTCCGGGGCAGAGAACACTTATCTCTACGGCGGCGACGGCGGCAGCAGCACGACCACCAGTCAGGCTACCGCCGCCACGTCTCCCTTCGCCATCCGCAACCGCCCGGCTTGGCTCTTCCACGCCGGCAACCGCGTCGTCAGCCCCGGCGACGACGACACTCACTACAACGTGGCTTTCTGGATCAAGCTCGGCTACATTGGCAAGGACTCCAGCCTCGCCTCCCGCTGGGCTGATCATGCCGCTGTCTATTTCACCACTGACGGAGCCACCCCAACCGGCTCGCTCGGGGTCGCCGGCGGCACTTCTCAAGCGGTATCCCTGGCGCTCGACCACGTTGAGGACGACACCAGCCCCGCAGGCAACGCCATGTGGTGGCAAGGTACAGTGAGCAACCTGCCCGCCTTCATCACCATCAAATACAAGATCGGCGCCTGGCACAGCACCAACAACGAGGAGAAGTTCGCCGATTACAACGCGGGCTCGCCCAACACCGTCTTCGACTTTTCCATCGGCGCCGCCGGTGACCCCGTCCTCACCGTCAACGGTCTTAACGCCAATTACACCACCACTCACGTCTTCGTGGATGAAACGGCAGCCGACTCCGTCCCCCTGGCCATTCTCTTTTCACCCGGAGTCTCGGGCGTCACCAACGCCGAGGTTTTCTCCAACCTCAATCGCCGCGACCGCGCCGCGCTCGATGCCAACGGCGACGGCGTCGAAGACGGCATCGTGCCGCCCGACGGTGCCGCTATTGCCGCCGGCGACGACAGCCAATATTACAAGGCCTACACCATGAGCCCGGGTGGCCAACCCGGCCAATACACCCTCACGCTCAATGCGCAAAAGACCGGCGCCTATCGCCTGACTGCGCGCTACCAGATAACCGGCGACACTAACTGGTTCTGGTATTCCGACGGCGGCCGCCGCGATCACGCCCTTGTTGTCGCTCCCCGCAAGGCCCGCAATATCACTCTCTACGAGCTGAACGTCCTCAACATCGGCTCCCAGGGCATGCAGGATTATCAGCGCAGCACATTCACCGACCTCCACGGCGGGCCCGGTTCCCGCCCCTATGATCCCGTTACCAACCGCTTCAACCTGGCCTATGCCCGGAATCTCGGCGTGAACTGGCTCTGGTTCCAGCCCATTCATCCCATCGGCGATGCCGGTCGCCATACTGATCCCGCCACCGGCCAGCCCTATTCCATCGGCAGTCCATACGCCGTGAAGAACTTCTTCCAGGTCAACCCCCTAATGAGCAAGGCGAACACCCGCGACGCCGCCATGACCGAGTTCACCAACTTTGTCGCCGCCGCCGACGCCGCCGGCCTCAACGTTATGCTCGACGCCGCTTTCAACCACACCGCCTGGGATTGCGAACTGGACGGCAGCGGCGTTTACTACTTCGCCAGCGGCGCGCAGGCTGCTGATCAGATCCGCAACTGGGAAGCCCGCTTCTATTCCCGAGCCGACCGCTACGATATGCGGGCCTCGGGGGTCGGCAACGTCGCCGTCGCCCCGGATCGCTGTGACTTCGGCAAGTGGAGCGATGTCGCCGACGTGTTCTTCGGCCGCTACGCGGCCCTCACGCCCAGCGCTGCGGAATCCGGCGCCCACCTCAACGAGGCCGATTGGTTCGACTACAGCATCGGCGACGAGGACCAATACGGCGACCAGAACGGTCACTTCGACTCGGTGACCCGCAATGTGTGGCGTTACTTCTCCGACTATGTCCTCTACTGGCTGGACAAGACCGGCTGCCCCTACGGCACCCCCGCCGCCCAAACATCCAGAGGCATTGACGGCCTCCGCGCCGACTTCGGCCAGGGCCTGCCGCCCCAGGCCTGGGAATACATCATCAACAAGGCCCGCAGCCGCAAATGGGACTTTGTCTTCATGAGCGAATCCCTCGATGGCGGCAATGTCACCTACCGCTCCAACCGGCACTTCGACATCCTCAACGAGAACATCGTTTTCCCGCTCAAGTCGGCGGCCACGGCCAGCGACTACCGCAACATCTTCGCAGACCGCCGCCGCTCTTACGGCCAGGGCCTCGTCCTGCTCAACACCACCTCCCACGACGAGGAGAACTACGATGACCCCTTCCAGGCCCTCATCCGCTATGCCGCCTGCAGCTCCGTGGACGGCGCCCCGATGATCTTCTACGGGCAGGAGCTTGGCATCACCCGCACCACCGGGTTCGACCTCTATGAGATCAATTTCAGCAAGCTCATCCCCCAGTTCAAGAAATACAACTCTCTCCAGCCCATCTTCAACAACCGCGGCTATGGTGTGGACTTCCTCTGGCCCGTCTATGCCGCCATCAACCAGGCCCGCGGCTTCAGCCCTGCGCTCCGCTCGTCCAATCGCTTCTTCCTCAACCAAGTTGGCAGCGGCAAACCGCAGACAAACATCTTCTCCGTTGCCAAGTATGAGCAGCCGAATGGCTCGCCCAACTGCTTCGACGTGATCTTCGCCTTCGCCAACCTTGATCGCAATAACTCCCAGCAGGGCAATTTTAACGTGGACATTACTCAGGACAGCGCCAACCTCTTCGGCATCAAGCCGGCCCGCACCTACAACGTCCGCAACATCGCCGCCTACACCGCCTACGACTCCAATCGCCGCAACTACTGGCTCTGGCCTGGTGCTGGCCTGGCTGGCTCCAACCTCCTCGCCAACGGCATCTACGTCTCGCTCAACCCCGTGCCCGGCGCCGACAGTGGTTGGACCAACGCGCCTTTCGAGCCCCAGTACTTGAAGCTCTACGACGTCACTCCACCCGCCACCCCTTCCGCTCCCTCGACTCCGAAGGCTTATTCCATTGGTCCCAGTGCAACCTTCACTTGGGCTCCGCTGGCGGATCCTGAAGGCGGCGTCTCTGCCTATCACCTCATAGTCGGCACTTCTCCCGGCGCCTCCAACGTCTTCGACGGTATCGTCACCGCTACCGCGCAGACGATCACCAACATCCTCGGCACTACCAACTACGCCATGGTCAGCGCCTTCAATAACGCCGGCATCGAAGGCCCCTTCAGCCCGTCTAGCGCCGGCGTCGTTCTACTCGATCCCAACGGCGACTTCGATCAGGACGGTATCACCAACGCCGCCGAAGACCTCGCCGGCACCAACCCGCTCGAATCCAATACCCCCCTTCGTATCCTGAGCCTGGCATACGGAAACCTCCTCACCTGGTCCAGCGTCTCCGGCAAGACCTACCGCGTCTGGTCCACCGCCGACCTCAACAGCAGCTTCGTGCCCATCAGCGGAATTGTGACCGCTGCGAGCGCCACTGCCAGTTGCCCCGTGGGACCAGCCACCAATGCCAGCATGTTCTACCGGGTCAGCGTGCTGCCCTGACGCCCCCGCAGAGCCGGTGGCCGCGGCCAGTTTAGCCGAATTCGCGGCCACCCATCGGCCAATCCTCTGCCTTGCCTGAATCCACGAATCCTCGACCCTATGGGTGGCGCTTGGCCGCCGTTTGGCGTGGCGGCACGGCGTAGCTGCCACGGGCGGGCGGAGACATTCCCGCGTGTTCCGCTCATATTCCACCTGCACACCGCTCGTAATCTCCCTTCTTCGGCAGGTCCAAAACAGCCGCCATGCCGGCCAGTAACGACCCGCATGTACATGCGGTATTTCTATTGCCCAAGCAACGTATTTTCTTCTTTACTCCTATGCGAATTGCGCTAAGAATAGGCGCAAGTAATTGTCACATAAGAAATCTGCTATGAAAAAGAATGTTTGCCTTACTGCAGCGGCCATTTTGATGTCCCTCTGTCTTTCAGCGCAAGCCGTGGATTATGCCGGAAACGGCAATAGCGGCTGGGGCGGCGCCGTGGGCCTGGGCACCCTGAGTTTGACCCACACCCCGACCGATCTGAGCTTCACCCTGACCAAGGGTGCCGGCAGTCTGGACAATGCGCTGGTGATCTACATTGATTCGGTAGCGGGTGGCTTTACGGATACCTCGACGCTGTCCGATGACGGTGACGGCGCCCGGAGCGCCATCTCGGGTTATACTTCCACCGGCAATTCCGGCGGCCCGGGGCGTAGCACGATGACTTTCCTCTCGGGTTTTGAGCCCGAATACGCCGTGGCTATTGAAGGCGGGTATGCCAGCCTGTTTGGGCTCGCAAGTGGTGGTCAATGGAGCCTGAACTGGATCGCTGGAGCCAACCAGTCCGGCAGCGGCAGTTCTACCTTTAGCCTCTCTTTCCCGCTCGCCAACATTGGGGTGGGCGTTGGCGATAGTTTTGACTTGTTCGGAACCTACAGTTCGCCCACCGGCTATCGTTCTCAAGAGGCAATCGCGGGCAACGACTTTGGCACCGACGGCTGGAATCCGTTTACGCAGACGGCCTTCGTCACTTACATGATTCCGGAGCCTGGCACGTTTTCCCTCTTGGGCCTCGGTTTGGCTGGCTGGCTCTGTCTCCGTCGCCGCTCCTGAGTTCTGCCACAGGTTTGTCTTTTCAAGCCCCGCCTCCGCGGGGCTTTTTCATTGGTGCGCCCGGGGCCGTGATACATTCTCAGCTTTGAGTTTGGCTCGGTATAGGCTAGCATAGGGCGTGTAGTCAGCCACAGGGTTCCATGAACACAGGCTCAAGCACCAACGGCAGGTCGGGGCGCGCCCAAACCACGCGAGTAACGTTCTGGGGCGTTCGCGGGTCCATTCCCACCCCGGGGCCATCCACGGTCCATTACGGCGGCAATACTTCTTGCGTCGAGGTCCGCGCGGATGGGCAAATCATCATTCTCGACGCCGGCACCGGAATGCGCCTGCTTGGCCGCCACCTGGCCGCCGAATTCGACACGCAACCGCTCGAACTAACCTTGCTGCTGACCCACACGCATTGGGACCACATCCAGGGCCTGCCGTTCTTTCAGCCCGTGTACAAGCCGCAGAATCACTTGCGCATCCTGGGTTACGAAGGAGCGCGGCACGGTTTGGATGTCGTGCTGGCGGGCCAGATGTCCAGCCCGTTCTTCCCGATTGGCCTGCGCGAGGTGCCGGCCAACGTCCGCATTGAGGAACTCCAAAGGCGCTGCTTCCGTATCGGATCGGTCCGCGTCCAGGCCGCGCCGGCCAATCATCCCGGCAATTGTTTTGGCTACCGGCTGTTTACTTCCAGGGGGTCTATTGCCTTCTTCCCCGACAATGAATCGCAGCCGGGGGGCATCACCGCTGGGCGGAGCAAGCACCGCAATTTGGTTGAGTTCCTGCGCGGCACCGATCTCCTGATCATGGACACGCAGTACGATGCCAGGGAATACCAACTGCACACCGGTTGGGGCCACGGCTGCCTCGATGACGTCGTGTCGCTCGCGCTCCTGGCGGAGGTGAAAATGCTCTGCCTCTTTCATCACGACCCCAACCACGACGACGCCAAGATCGCCCGGATGCTGGCCCACGCCCGGAAGCTTGTTGCCACCCGGAAAGGCAAGCTGAGAATCGAGGCGGCCCGCGAAGGAGTGACGGTGGACTTGCCGGTCGCGATGCGGGCGTAACCGCCGCGGCCCGCGGCAGGCGGCACCCGCCGACTGGCTGCCCGATTTTCCAGTTGCCCGGCTCCGTGAGGTAGTTGAACCTCGCCGCCATGTTCGAGCTGCTCAAGACCGATGCGACCTGCAAGGCGCGCCTGGGCCGGTTGACCACGCCCCACGGCGTCGTGGACACACCGGTTTTCATGTCTGTCGGCACGCAGGGCAGCGTCAAGGCCATTGACCCGCGCGAGCTGCGGGAGATGGGGACCCAGATCATCCTTGGCAATACGTACCACCTTAACATCCGGCCCGGGCTGGACATCATCCGCGCCGCGGGCGGGCTGCACCGGTTTATCAACTGGCCGGGGCCGATCCTGACCGACAGCGGCGGGTTCCAGGTGTTCAGCCTGGCGACCATTCGCAAGATCCAGGCCCACGGCGTCGAGTTCCGGTCGCACCTGGACGGCTCCCTGCTGTTTCTCGGGCCCAAAGAAGCAATGGCGATTCAGGCGGCGCTCGGCTCGGACATCGCGATGGTGTTCGACGACTGCCCGCCGCACACCAGCACGCCGCGCGAGCTGCGCGCCGCCGTGGAGCGGACCATGCGCTGGGCCGCGGAATGTCGCGAACAGCCGCGCGCGCCGGGCCAGCAGGTCTTTGGCATCGTGCAAGGCGGCACCAATCCGGTGATGCGCGAGGAGTGCGCCAGGGCCCTGGTGGCCTTAAAGTTCGACGGCTACGCCATCGGCGGCGTCAGTGTCGGCGAACCGGAGCCCGAGATGTTGCGCGCGGTCGAGATGACCGAGCCTTTCCTGCCGGCCAGGCAGCCGCGCTATGCGATGGGCCTGGGCACGCCGGCGCAAATGGTAGAGCTGGTCGCGCGCGGGGTGGACATGTTTGACTGTGTCCTGCCAACGCGGGTGGCGCGCAACGGCACCGCCTTCACCCGGAAGGGCACCATCAGCATCAAGGCCGGCGCCTGCAAGGCCGACTTCCGGCCCATCGAGGATTACTGCGACTGCTTCGCCTGTTGCCACTTCACCCGCGCCTACCTGCGGCACCTTCTCAACGTGAACGAAATCCTGGGGCTCCGAATGTTAAGCGTCCACAACACACGGATGTATCTGCGGACGATGGCCCAAATGCGCGAGGCGATTGCGGCGGGGACCTTTGCCGAATTCCGGCGTGAGTTTGTAGCCCGCTACGTCCCGACGAAGAAGGTCTTGTTGGCCCGCGCCGCTGAAGCCGAGCGGTAGGCTTGGCGCCAGGAAAGGCGCAAGACGGGCCACCGGGGCGGCAGCGCGGCGGACAAAGCAGGGTAGGCGTCCTCTCGCCCGCCGGTTCGCCGGGCGTCCCGCCCGGTGATTCCAGAAATTTGGCGGCAGAACGCCGGCATTTCATGTTGACACTCCCGGCAGGGGCACGATAATCGCGCCCTCACTTGCAGTGTTATGAAACGTTCCGGCTTGGTCGTGGTGGTTTTGCTGGCGCTGGCGGTGCGCCCAGCGCAGGCGGATTTCGTCTATTACAGCGGCGGTTTCCAGAACGGGGGGCTGATCCCGGATGGGAATGAGTCCGGGTGGGCGGACACGCGGTCGGTGAGTGGCCAGGTGGGGACAATCGCGGGCCTGAGCGTGGCGCTGACCTTGACCGGGGGGTGGAATGGGGACCTCTATGCCTCCCTGGTGCATAACAGCGGGTTCTCAGTGCTGCTGAACCGGGTTGGCAGTTCCTCCGGCAACGACACGGGCTACGGGAATCCCGGGATGAATGTGGTGTTCAATGATGCGGGCGCTGGCGGGAACATTCACTGGTATGGCGGAGGGAGTGTGCCGACGGGGCCTTACGCGCCGGACGGGCGCAACATTGATCCAAAGTCTGGAGGCGGGACCATTGCCGGGACAACCCCGACGGCGCTGCTGAGCTCGTTCAACGGATTGGATGCCAACGGAAGTTGGACTTTGTTCATCTCGGACGTGTTGGGCGGGGATCAGAGCAGGGTGACACAGTGGGGACTGGATTTCGAACTCGCGGCGGTGCCGGAGCCCGGGAGTTTGGTGGAGGGGGCTATGGCGGTGCTGTTCTTGGGCGGAGTGATTGGTTTCTATCGGCTGAAGAGGCACAAGCTTCAGCCGGCGCCCGGCTGAGCCGGGTTTGTCTGATCGGCACACTTGTTCATCCGCACTCCTGCAGGCAGCAGGAAGCGACTGCGGATGGAATGTCGCCGCCTTGCTTCCTGTCAGTAAACCAAGACCTCTGCAAATCAACCCCCGCAGTTCGCTGAGTCCGCCTTCGGCTGGGTGTTCGGTGCCATATTACCTCAATCCATCAACGCAAACCCCTATTCCAGGACCGAATAGCCGTCTTAATGGATACCTGCGCCATGTCCACTCTCAGATAGTGGTGGTTCCCAAGCACATCCGACCTCACGACCTTCCAAAACCGGAATTGCCGGTGTGACAACGGTGTGACACGCGTGGCCGGTTACACCTTGCTTGCGGCACAGGTCTTGAGTCCGCCTGCCCGGTAAGACGATTCTGACCGATACTGGCCAGAAGTGCTGGTTTGCCGAGGGAAGGCCGGATCGAGTTCCCTGAAACCGGGCAACAGGGCCTGTGGTGCGACCTGCCCAATTCCCTGGTCGGCCGCTTACTGCCTGACGCCACTCAAGGGCGGGAATCCTACCAGTTGTCGCCAATTGTGGTTGACGAAATTGGCTGATTTTGGTTCCCTATATGTTAAGAAAACCCGAATCGAGCAAGTGTTTGGTGCGGGCTGATTCTCAGGGCAATGACCGCAATCATGGAACACGCTCGGAACGAGGCGTTCTGGAGCAGTTTTATGCCCCGGCACAGGACGCTTGTAGTCGTCGCTGGGGCGTGGCTTGGCCTTGCGCTCATCCTCGCCACGCATGCCGAATTGCCTACAAATCAGTTGCCCGCAGGCCAATTGCTTCCAACGGGGGATACCAACACGGTCGCCACTTATGACGGCGGCAGCATCACTGCTGGCGACCTCGCCGAATACTCGGCCGAACCCCACTTCCTCGCCGACGCGGAGCGGAACGCGCCCACCAACGCGATCAGCCTGGACGAGAAGGTCGCCCGGCACCTGGCGGCGCTGCGCATCCTGGTCGGCGAGGCCCGGCAGCGGGGCCTGGACCAGGAGCCTGGGTGGAAGTTGCAGGCGAAGCTCATGGAGCAGCGCGTCCTGAGCCGGACCCTGATCGAAGAAATACGCCAGGGCGTGTTCTTGAGCGACAAGGAAGTCGCCGACTACTATGAGGCCAACAAGTTCAAGCTCCTGACCATCCAGGCGATCGAAGCCCGGCGGATCGGGATCAGCGCGCAGAAGCACGGGGACCAGGCGCTGGCGCGGGCGAAGGAGGCCCTGGCACTGATTCGCGGCGGACAGGACTTCGGCGCCGTCGCAAAGCGGTACTCCGACCTCGACCTGAAGACGGCGCAGACCAATACCTACCCCCCGGACCTCTGGGGGAAAGAAGGCGTAATGGCCCTGGCGGAACTCGGCGAGGGCAAGGTGAGCGATCCGCTGCCGGTAGCCGACGGATTTGAGTTGGTCAAGGTCGTGCAGATGCAACTCCCGGCGAATATCAGCCGGGAAGAGGCCATGCACTTCGCACGTCAAGTGCTCGCCGGAGAATTGGCCGGGCGGCGCATGGAGGAGATGATGAAGGCTGCGGAGACTGCATTCCCCTTCGTAAACGTCCAGACCAATCCGCCGTCCTCAAATCCCAACCATCAACTATCAACTCCTCACCTATCAACTAACGGGGTGTTGCGTTGCGGTCAGTTCGTCCTCACGGAGGAAGACATTGGTGCGTTGGCCGGGGAGCGTGCCTCTCTCGGCATGCCCACTCAGGAACTGCTGGAGATGATCAAGCGGGACCACGGCCAGCAGATCCAACTCGGCGAAATGGCGCGGGGCATGGGGCTGGACAAGCGGCCGGGCTTCCAGCAGCGGCTGCGTTACGAGCTGAATAAGCGGCTGGCCTACCAGTCAACGATGGCCCTCATCCCCGAATACCTGGCCGGCCTGCAGTTTGAGGAGTCGCGCCTGGCGGACCATTACCAGGACCAGTGGAAGGGAACGGTGGACGCGAGGCTTGATTACGACGTGCTCGTGGTGCCGCTGGGTGTTGCCGCTGACGCTTCGGCCGAGGACCGGGAAACGGCCCGGACCAACGCGCTGGCAAAGGCGAAAACACTGATCGCCCGGTTTTGGGAAGGCACGGCGTTCGAGCAACTGGCCGGCGGCGACGCGAGCCTGCAGTTGATCACCGGCCAGAGCCGCCTGTTTCAGGCCGGCTCGATGCTCGAGCCGCTGGTGGCCGGTTTGCAGCCGGGCCAGATTGCCCTGGAGCCCTTTGAAGATTTTGGCGGTTATTGCGTGATCCGCGTCAACAAGTACGAGGCGAGCCGCAAGACGCCCTACGAGATGGCACGGCCCTACATCGCCGAACATTTCCGCCGCCAGGTTGAGATGGACCTTCGACGCGATTTCGAGCCGTTCCTCTTGGAGCAGAAGCATTTCAAGTTCAAACCTGCGGCCGCCGGCCCGGCGGCCTCCGATCCAAAACCAATGGGCGAAAGTGGGAAGTGAGCAGTTGATATGATTATTCGACACTCAATAAGAACACCCATCACTGCTGCCTTGGCAGGGATTTTGGCGCTGAACGCGACGCCGGCATCGGCATGGACGCACGATACGGGTGAAGTGGATCCTGAACTCGGCGGCTCCTGGTATGCGTGCGGCACGGCATACGCCACCGCTGCCGGCACTGACTCCGGGAAGTATGCCAGGTGGTATCCGGCATGGGATTTCCGCGGACGTTTCCGAATGGATATCAGAGTCCCATGCGCGACGAACGACCGCGGTAAGGACGTAAAGCATCATGTTCGACGGGTGGATGGCACGGAATATCAAGCCGTCACCTTCACCCAGTGCGGTCGGTCTGGGTGGTATAATCTGTTCCCTGATACCAATTGGAACGGTGATGCGGATAGATACAGCCGTGTATATTTTTATGCATTTAATGATACTGTGTATCCAAACTGCTACAGTGGCTACAACGCTGTGACGGCTGGCGAGGGTCGTACCTACGGCGAGAAGTGGGATTACATCAACGATTGGGTCTGCCTGGGCGGTTACAGCGGCGTGATCGGTGACAACGCCACCGGCTGGACGGAATCCGACATCTATCTTTACCCGGCGGTGGACACCACCCACGGCAACGTCTTCAACTACGGCGGGAAGGTACCGGGCCGGGTCCAGACCGGGGACTGCAACTGGGAGAACAAGCTGGATTGGAAGGGCAACGCGGCCAGTTACGGAAACTGCGACAACTGTTACTCTTTCGGGTTTGCATGGATGTATTCTCCCAGCGGAGCGAGCCCCAAGTTCCTGATTGGGGCAGACGATGACCAGAGGACCTATGTGAATGGCACGCTGATCTCGTCGGGCACCAGTTGCTGCAACCGGGATAACTTCGAGACCGGAGGAATCAGCATGCCGAGTGGCTGGAGCCGGATTCTATTCAAGGTGCGCAACGGTGGTGGCGGCTTCAACGGCACGGTGAGCCTGCGCAACGGGGGCGACCGGGGATGGAATGAAGGCAGCGTGACGCGCTACAGCAGCAGCTACGGCCTGGGCTACGAACAGGACGACTGGTACCCGCGCATTGACGTGTCTAACTTCTATGGCGGCAGCAATCCTCAGCCCAATGGGAACTACTACGGCAATAGCACGACGGTGGCAGCCAGCGGGACCGCCTCGGTGACGGGGCCTGTGCCGCTCTGGAAGGTGATGTTCTTTGACTGGGGTTACGGCATCAGCGAGCGCAATTATACGGACGTCAGCTCCAGCGGAGTTTCCTGGTCACACACGCAGACGGGGGTGACGGGTCACCGGCGGTTCCACTTCTTCTCCGTCAGCAAGTCCAAGCGGTGCTCGTTCCAGAACAGCGGGGTGACCGGTGGCTGGAACTTTGCGGATGGGGGGGCGGCCAACTACATGGACGTGTACGTGGACAACGTGGCGCCGCAGAATCCCAGTTTTTCCAGCGTAGCGGCGGCCAGCACCACCCAGATCAACCTGGCCTGGGCGATGCCGCTGGACCAGGGCGTTGGAATTGCGGCCGGTTCGACTGAGGCGGCTGACGAAGCGTCTGCCACATCCGCCAATTACTACCGCCGCGGCGACGTGGGGATGAAGATTTATCGGGGGGGCTCGACTACAGTCTATGATTGGGGCACTGAAACCTCGGCTAACGATACAGGACTGACGGCCAACACCGCCTACACCTACACGATTGAGGCGCGAGATAACACGGGTAGCGGACGCGGATCCTGGCACAATTATACTGGCCAAAAGGATTCCCGGGTAGTCTGGACCTTGTCGGTGCCACCAACAACCAGCACAGTGACGCGCGATGCTTCATTCATTTGCGCCCCGGGCACGGCTGTGAATTGGACAGCGGTGGGTGGTTTTGGCCCCGGCAAAGTCCAGTATTACCGCTATGTTTGGAATCAGTCGCCCACGCATAGTTGGGCGGACAACGAAACGCAGTGGACCACGGGGGCACTTGCCACCACGCCGACAAGCGGAGGAACCTGGTATCTGCACCTTAAGGGCTACAACGGGGCCAATGCGGGGAATGGCACGCTGGACTATCCGGTTGTGGTGGCTAATGGCACAGAGAAATGGATTGGCGGCAACGGACCCTGGGACACCACTACTCCGGGTTTCTGGGAGGACGCTACGCCCAATGCCGCCAATTACTGTGACGGGCATGATGTGCTTTTCGATGATAGCCCTTGCAGCAGCTTGAATCCCCTTGCGCTCCAGGCGGCTATCTCTCCGGCGAGCTTGGTCAATAACTCCACAAGCAATGACCCGGTTCCCGGTGAAGACCGGAGCTCCTCCTCGACTCGGCCAATCAGGGAGAGCAGCATCATGCGGACTACTCCGGGTGGTCACACCGTCAACACGGTGGCAATCGCCGACAGGCGGGCTCCGGGCGGCGCGGCCACTACCGCTACTGACCCGACCACTGCGGTCGCCATGAGCGTGACCTCCACCTTGTCCACTGACACCGGCGGCTCCGCCTTGGCCGGCAACCAGACCCCGTTCGGCACAGGCACCACTGACTTGGTTGCCCCCCGCGCCGCGGGTGCAGCGGCAACACCGGAAACGCTGACGGCCAATACCAAGGTCACTCTCGTTGATAGTGCCAAGACAGGAAACATCGAGCCCGGCAGCGACCTCGCCGGCTTGCAGCAGGGTGGCCTGTCCGCTCCCGCTCAGCCCGAAGTCTATGACCCGATAGCGGCGTTGGAAGCACTGGCAACCCCGGCGCCTGCCAACGCGAGTGGCCAGGCACTTGAGTTGGGAGTGCTGACGGGAACCAAAGTTCTGGCGTTGCAGACCGAGGGGGACACCACGACTGTGGAGTTTTCGCAGGACATCCTCGGCAGCGAGGAACTCGGCACCAAACTGGATGAGGCCCGGCTGACCCTGATTCTTAACCAGGTCAGGGCCACGCTGCGGCAGTTCGGATTGGACGGCAGCTTCCGGCTGCAAACCGGCGGGAAACTCTTGTGCACCTACCTGCCGCCCGCCACGCCGGTGGAGCCGGAGCCCGCTGTCAAAGCCGCCGCGCCCAGCCTTAAAGCCAGCAGCGGGCTGGGAGGGAGAAACATCTGTATTGGTCCCAGCCACGGCAGGTTTTGGAATGGGAGCGGCTGGTATTGGCAGCGGTCCGATCCCTGCGGATACGGGGAAGCGGTGCTGGAAGACCTCAACTCCATAAGACTCATGCAGTTCCTCTACCAATACCTCACGCAGGATGGGGCAACGGTTCATGTGCCCCGCGAGCTTAACGAGAGCAACTGCTGCAACGGCTACGAGGGACAGCCGTGGTGGAAAATGGCGGCGTATTCGTGGCTGCGGATAAACGGTCTTCCTACTTCTGTCTGGGCGAATGCCAGCGGCGTCGGCGGCGAGGAGACCGCCACCGGAAGGAGCAGCGACGACATCCGTGCCCGGCCGCGCTTTGCCGATTACCGCGGCTCGGAGATCTACATTGCCCATCACACCAACGCCGGGGGTGGCACCGGCACGGAGACGTTCCGTGATACGGCGATGGAATATCCGGCACATGAAACCGCGAGCTACAACCTCGCCCTGAACGTCCACAACAATACCATTGATGCGATCCGCGAAATGTATGACGGTAGCTGGGCGAACCGGGGGGTGAAGGACGCCGCCGGTGGCTTCGGCGAGATCCGCATCCCGAACCGCCCCGCCTGCCTGATCGAGTTGGCCTTCCACGACAAATGCGGCGGGGATGCCTCCTACCTCACGGACGATTTCTTCCGCTCGGTCGCGGAGTGGGGGCTCTACAAGGGTGTTTGTGCGTATTTCGGCACCAGCCCGACCTGGGACAAGTATTCTGACGAGTATGTAAGCGACACGATTCCCTCGACGATGAACGCCGGCCAGAGCTACAGCGTCAGCGTGACGTTCCGGAACCGCGGCGTGCTCTGGCGCGAAGGGCGGGCCTTCCGCCTGGGCGCCGCCGGCGATAGCGACCCGTTCACGCCGACTACCCGCCATACGATCTCGGGAGATGTGCGGCCCGGAAACACATACACGTTCACCTTCACGATGACCGCGCCGGCCACTCCCGGCACCTACACGACCGACTGGCGGATGATCCGCGAGGGGGTAACCTGGTTTGGTGCAACGCACAGCGAGCAGGTGACCGTTATCAGCACCGCTCCGACCATTACGCAGCAACCGGTCAGCGTGACCAAGGACCCCGGCCAAACCGCCACGTTCACTGTGGTGGCCAGCAGCACAACCACCCCAAGTTATCAGTGGAGGAAGAACGGGGTGAACATCTCCGGCGCGACCTCCTCGACCCTCACCCTGGCCAATGTGCAGTTGTCCGACGCCGCTTTCTATACCGTGGTCGTCAGCAACGACGGGGGCTCGGTCACCAGCAGCCAGGCCCAGTTGGTGGTGACAAGCTCGCCGGTGGCCGCCGGCACTGGCGACGGGCTCCAGGGCCAATACTTTGACAACCAGGATCTCACGAGCCCCGTGCTGACCCGCACCGATGCGACGATTGACTTTGCGTGGGGGGAGGGTTCTCCCGACGCCAGCATCGCCGTTGACACCTTCTCAGTGCGCTGGACCGGCCAGGTCGTGCCGCGCTACACTCAGGACTATACCTTTTACACCCGGACGGATGATGGGGTGCGCCTCTGGGTCAACGGTTTGCCGCTGGTTGACAGGTGGGTGGACCAGGGCCCAACCGAATGGAGCGGTTCGATCGCCCTGACGGCCGGGCAGGCTTATGACATCCAGATGGAGTATTATGAGAACGGCGGCGGGGCTACTGCGCAGTTGAGCTGGTCCAGCGCCAGCGAGGCCAAGGCGACGATTCCTCAGACGCAGCTTCATGTGACCGCTTCGCCCCTGATTGTCGTGCAGCCCCAGAACCAGTCGGTGGTCGTGGGTAACGGGGTGACGTTCAGTGTAACCGCGCAGGGAGTGCTGCCGTTGACTTATCAATGGCGGTTCAACGGCGCGGACATCTCCGGGGCGACACTCAGCAGTTACACGAAGAACCCGGTGCAGCCGGCGGACGCCGGCATCTACTCGGTGGTGGTCGCCAACGCCTACGGCAGCATCGTCAGTGCCGGCGCCACGCTCACGGTCCTTGTGCCGCCGAGCATCATAACCCAGCCCGCCAGCCAGACCGTGGATCAGGACGGCGCCGTTTCGTTCAGCGTGGCAGCAACCGGCACCGCGCCCCTGACCTACCAGTGGCGGTTCAACGACGCGAACATCTCGGGCGCGACGCTCAGCAGTTATACGAAGAGCAACGTGCAGCCGGCTGATGCCGGCGGCTACTCGGTGGTGGTAAACAACATCGCCGGCAGCGCGACCAGCGCCAATGCGCTGCTGACTGTGAGCCCGTCCCCCAGTATCACCACCCAGCCGCTGAGCCAACTGGTGGGGCTTGGGAGCACAGTCAACTTCGCCGTCGCGGCCACGGGCACCGGGCCGCTGACCTACCAGTGGCGTAAGAACGGCGTGGACTTGATCAATGATGGGATCTTCTCCGGGGTCACCACGACCACTCTGACCCTCACCGGGGTCCAACGAACGGACTCGGGCACTTACAGTGTGCTCGTTAGCAACCCCAACCGCTCCGTCGTGAGCGTGGACGCGTTGCTGACGGTAAGCTGCCCGGGTGAATCTATCGCTATTACGCTCGACAGCACCGTGGCGCCGAAGAGCGTGACCAACAACTCGGTCATAGACTACACGATCGCCGGCAATGGCAAGATCTCCGGGGCGGCTGGGCTGACCAAGGAGGGCAGCAGCACGTTGACCCTGAGCACCGCTAATGATTACAGCGGCGCGACAACGGTAATTGGCGGCAGGCTGCTGGTGAACGGTTCTATTGGCAGCGGGGCGGTCACGGTGGCCGATGCTGCCACCTTGGGCGGCAACGGAACGATTGGCGGCGCCATTACGGTTGAGAGCGGCGGCTTGCTCGCCCCGGGCGCCTCCATCGGGGCTATCGGGATGCTCACCGCGAGCGGCGACGTAACTCTCGCCAGCGGCAGCAAGACGGTAGTGGAGGTCAACCGCTCCGGCCCCAGCAGTGACCTGGTGACTGGCATCGGCACGTTGACAATGGGCGGCACGCTGCAGGTGGCCAACACCGGCGAGGCACTTGTGCCCGGAGATGCGTTCACCCTGTTCAACGCCACAACCAGGAGCGGTGGGTTCGCCGCGATTGGCCCGGCCAATCCGGACAACGATGAAGACCTGGCGTGGGACGTGCCGGCGCTCAACACGACCGGGGTGCTGCGGGTGCATCACAGCCCCGACGCGATCAACACCAACATCGTCCGTGGCTGGAACACGTCCCTGAAAATCCGGTGGAGTGCTTTATTCCCCAATAAGGACCGGGACAACGACCCGGTGGTGCTGGAGCGATGCAAGGCCAGCACCAAGGGCGCGACGATCACGACCAACGCCACCTATATCTTCTACACCCTGGCTGCCAACGAAAGCGACGATTTCGATTACGTGGTTGCGGACAACCGCGGGGGCAAGCGCACAAGGAAGGTTGCGATCACCGTGGTTCCTCAGGGGGGCCAAGTGCAGACTCCGACAGTGCCGCCGAGTGGACCCGTGACGGTGACATTTGCAGGGATCCCCACTTTTCCGTATCAAGCGCAGCGGGCGACCAACCTCGATTTCAGCGTTGGACTGTTGCGGACTTGGACAATCACCGCGCCGTCGACGGGGGTGTTCCAGATCGAGGATGATTTCAGCGACCTGGGCCTGCGACCTTCCGCGGCGTGGTATCGGCTGAAGTATAATCCGTGATCCTCGAGACAAGCATGCGGGAATGTTTGCCGGTCGGGGAACTCTGGTGGGAGGTGACACTTCCACAGGTTGGTATCGCCGCCCGCCTCGGCCTGTTGCAGCCCGTAGCAGCTCTGAGGCTGCCGGCATCAGGAACGCTCGCCCCGGCGCGTGATGACCGAAGCACTGCGGCGTTACCGGCGTAACGGGCGTTAGGCCGCCGTCGGCTGGGTCCTGAACCCAAGCGTTTCCTTAAGCCAGCGGAAGGCGGCGCGCAAGCCCGCCTCCCGGACGCCCGCAAGGCCGTAAATGGAAACCAGCGCCTCTTCGTGCCCGCGGTAACGCGGCGGCAAGAGCATCACCGCAGTGATTCTCCGGCCTTCCACCCTCAGGATCTGTGAGTAGAACATGCCCTTGCCGATGGCGTATTGTCCTTCAGGGAGCGTCAGCGCGCGTCTTGGCAGCACAAGCCAGGGACGATATTGCAACACCAGGCCGCCCTGGTCGTCCCGCCGCAGTGTGCCGTAGGTGCGGGCGGGAACACGATTGATCTCGCGGGCCAGCAGCATCCGGTTGGCCGCAGGATCAGGCAGGAAACGCTGGCTGCGCAGCGTGACGATGTCCCAGATGAAGACCAGCCCAAAGTGCGACAAGCGGAACGACCAGCCGGCGATGAAATAGGCAATCCCGATGATCACCAGCGCCCAGGCGGCGCCCAGCCACGGATTGAAATACGCGGTGGCTGGAATCGTCAGCAACACGAACAGCCGGAATCCCTTGAGCGCCGTGTCCACGACCGCGAAGGGACTGAGCAGAATGAGGATGTTGATGGCGTTGGAGGCCAGGAAGACCAGGAAGAAGGCGAGCATCGCCATGGGTATCAGCATGCCATTGCCCAGCCAGGAGAGGTCAATTGCGGCCAGAAAGCCATTTGTGCCCGACAAGGCAGCCTCGGGCGGAGCCGGCGGAGCGACGGCAATCACCAACGGCACGAAGGCGCCGGTGGCAAGCAGGCCGCTAATCTTGTGCTCGAGGGCATCGGCCACATCCAACGGCTTCTTCAAGAGCCTCGGCGCCGTGATGCCCAGAGTGTCCTTGAGAAAACAGACCGTGACCAGCACGAAGCCGGTAATCCAGAACCACGGTTGCGCAAACCAAGGCAGCCGCGCCCTTTGCTGCGGCGTCTTGGCGTGAAAATATCTCCAGGCCCCCACCGTGCTCACCCCCAGCAGCGGGGAGATCGCCACGCCCGTGATCTCCGAGACCGCATGCGCCAGCGCCACGCCCGGCACCGGGGCGTTCGTGAGCGCCGTCGCTTCTGCCGGCACCGCGGCGCGCGCTCCCCACGGACACCCGCAGCCGCTGATCAAAGCAATCATGCCGGCCAGCAAACTGAATCGTCTCATGCCCAGAGCCTCCGCCTTTTCCCGCCCGCTGTAAAGCAGGCTGTGAACGGCCAGTCGCGACTTCTCCGCCTTCCCTCGCGCAAGCTCCGTCACCCTTTGGTCAGGAGGCGGCCTGCCGCGACTTGCGCCGGCTGTAAACAAAGAAGAAGAACCCTGCCAGACCGAGAAAGAACGCGGTCCCGGCCGCCATCTTCACCTCATACCACAGCAGCGACGTGATGTGCCGCGCGGGAAAGAACGCCAGCATGATCCCCAGCAGAGTTGTGAGCAGCCCCCCGCCTCCGGCGAGCAAGAGCACCGGCCGGCTGTAGCGACTTTGCTCCCGCTCGTGGCGGAACGCGACTTTCAACAGCGCTACAAACATGTACACAAACGGCACCAGTTGCACCACCACCGCCATCGACAGCATCGTCTGGAACGCCTCCTGCACCCCCGCGCCGGCGAAGTTCATCACTACCAGCGCCAGAGAAACGCCGGCATGCACCAGGATTGCCGCATGCGGCGTCGCATACCTCGGATGCAACCGCCCCAGCCAGCTTGGCAGGTATGCGTCCAGTCCGGCCACGAACGGAATCCGCGCCGCCCCCCCCAGCCACGCCGAGCCGATCCCCGCAATGGACAAGCTCAGCATCAGCGCAAACCCGGGCACAATCCACCCGATGCCCGCTTCCCCAGCCATTTGGCCTACCGCCTGCATGATCCCTTGCAGCACGTTGATCTGGTCCTTGCCCACCGCCACGAGCAGCGTCAGCGTCGCCGCGATGTAGAGCACTCCGCAGATCACCCCGCCCGCGGCCACCGCGCCGGGCAGCGTCCGTCGCGGCTCCCGGATCTCCTCACCCATCACCGACGCCAGCTCGAGCCCCACCAGCGCAAAGCAGATCACGCCGAATGAGTTTAGCACGAACTGCGGGTCAGGCGGGATGCGGAAGTCCGCGCTGGTGAGGGTCGTCCCCGTCTTCGCCCATAACAGACAGCCCAGGACAATGAGCGTGCCGGCCGCGATCCCGGTGCCGATGCCGCCCACGTTATTGAGCCACTTGCCCACGCCCAGGCCCACCACGTTCAGGACGACCAGCACCGCCAGCAGGATCACCGACACCGTCAGGGCAAACCACTTGCTGTCCGCCAGGCCCTCGTGGCTCGGCCCCAGGACGTACACCGAGACCCCCACGAAGTAGAGCAGCACGGTTGGGATGTAGAGCATGTTTGTCGTCCAATAGCACCAGCCCGACAGGAAGCCGTGGAAATCGCCGAACTCCTTCTTGGCCCACAAGTAAACCCCGCCCTCGCCGGGATAGCGGTGCGACAGTTCGATCACGGCAACCCCTTGCGGCCAGAAAAACAGTGCGAGCGAGATCCACCACAACCAGACGGTAATCCCGCCGTTGGCCGCGATCGAAGGCACCACGTTCAGGTTGAACACGGCCACCACGAACAGCAGCACCAGGTCGCGTCGGCCCAGCACCCGCTTCAACTGCGGGTGGCTCACATCTTGTTTGTGGGCGGGTAACGCCCCTTCGCTCTTCACCATGGTCCGGGCGATTATGCTGTCCAGCAGATTGGCACCAAGCCCAAACTTGAAGTCGGGGTCCTTGAGGGCGCACCAGCACTGCCACCAGTCCGGGTAGTAGCGGCAGGCCCGGCAGGCTGTCCGTCGTCACAGGGACCGTGGTGTATGGATGCGCTCGGTTACCAGCGTCGCACGGCCTCGCTCCAACAGCGTTCGCAGATGCAGGCGCGGCGTTGGGCGTGTTCCGGCACCCGGTCCAGCAGCTCGCGCGGGAACCGCTTGGCGGCGCACCAGCATTGGGCGTTGCTGGAGACTCCCGCAGCCAGCTGGCATTCGTTCGGCGCCCCGCAAAGCGGGCAGCGCGTGGGATCAATCGCGTTCCCGTCGCCCGGAATCGCCGGCATGACCTGCGGGGCGGCGGCGTTCATGCACACGGGAGAGTGATGCGGTGGGATTGTTTCTGATACTTGCCGGCGCGTGCGGAATAGCTGGTCTGGCAGCGTTCGCCTTTGAGAAAAACCATCTGCACGATGCCTTCGCCGGCGTAGATGCGGCAGTCGGCGGCGCTGCTGTTGGAGAACTCCAGCGTCAGGTGCCCCTGCCAGCCGGCTTCGGCGGGCGTGACGTTGGCAATGATGCCGCAACGGGCGTAGGTGCTCTTGCCCAGGCACAGCGCGCTGACGTCTTCCGGCAGATGCAGATGTTCCACCGCCACCCCCAGGCCGTAGCTGCGTCCGGGCAGGATGAAGAAACGGCCGTGGGCTTCGCGATGCAGCCGGGCCGGCTCCAGGCTGGCAGGCGAGAAGCTCTTGGGATCTACCACCTTGCCTGGCACGTGGCGGAAGATTTTGAATTCCTTGGGCGATAGCCGCAGGTCGTAGCCAAAACTGCACAAGCCAAAGGAGAGCACCGGATGACCTGCGACGTGCCGCACCAGTTTCCTGGTGAAGGGCCGGATCATGCCCTTGCGGGCCAGCCGCGTGATTTGGAGATCATTCAGAATCATAAGCCGGGTGAACCATCGGCCGCGATCAGGCTCGCGCTGTGATCGCCCCCGCAAGGTTCCTGGGGCGGGCCGTCGGCGCGAACCGGACGGACCTCCTGCCGGATAGGCTCGGGCGCGCCCAATGCTCGAAGCTGCCGGCGCAATTCGTCGAAAGCTTGCTCGCTCAACGCGCCCGGTCCGACTGTCGTGCGCAACTGCAACGGGACTCCCGCAGCTCGCAACAGCTCCAGGCTGGCGAGCACTTTGGCCGCGCTCTGGCCGTCTCCCGTGAGCTGGGCGTAGCGTTTGTCCAATGGCGCTTTGACGTCGAGACCGACCCAATCGATCCACGGCAGGAGCAGTCGCAGGCGGTCCGGGAAGACACCCGCCGTGTGCAATCCGGTCAGCAGGTCTTTGCCGCGCACGGTTCGCAGGGCTGCTTCGAGCCCGCGATGCAGCGTGGGTTCGCCGCCACTGAACACGACGGCTTCCAGAAAGCCCCGCCGTTCCTCCAACAGCTCACACACCCGCCGCCAGCGCCAGGAAGTCGGCTGGTCAAGGGGCCTGAGTGCGGCGTTGTGGCAATAGCCGCAGCGCCATGGGCAGCCTTGCGTGAACACGGTCAGCGCCAGCCGGCTGGGGAAATCCACCGTGGTCAGTGGCGAGACCCCGGCCACGGGCAGGAGTTCATTCGCCGAAAGCCGCGCCGGCGCTTCCATGTCGAGCGCGGTGGTCATTTCGCAATTGCGAATTCGGCTTCCGCCGAAGCATTGGCGGGTTCGACGAAGAAGGTTCGCTCGCTGAATTCACTTTGCTTCCCCCGGTTGAACTGCGAATAGGGGCGATAGTAGCCCATCACCCGCGTCCAGATTTCGCAGGGCTGCCGGTGCGTTTCGCAGCGGGGACAGAACTCGTGTTCGCCGGTGAGATAGCCATGCTGCGGGCAGATGGAGAATGTCGGCGTGACGGTGATGTAGGGAATGCGGAAGCGCGTGAGCGCGCGACGCACGAGTTGCTTGCACGCCCGCGCGCTGGATATGCGCTCGCCCATGTAAAGATGGAACACCGTGCCCCCCGTGTAAAGCCGCTGAAACGGCTCCTGATGCGTCATGGCGGCAAACGGGTCGTCCGTGGCGCCCACCGGCAGTTGGGAGGAATTGGTATAGTAGGGCGCGTCGGGTGTGCCCGCCTGCAGCATGTCGGGGAAACGCTTCCGGTCCTCCCGCGCGAAACGATAGGTCGTCCCCTCGGCGGGCGTGGCTTCGAGGTTGAACAGGTGGCCGGTCTCCTGCTGGAACGCGACGATGCGGGCGCGGACGTGGTCCAGCAAGCGCAGGCCCAGTTCAACGCCGGCGGGCGTGGAGATGTTCTCCCGGTCGGAAGTAAGATTGCGGACGCATTCGTTGACGCCGTTGACGCCGATGGTGCTGAAGTGATTCCGCAGCGTGCCCAAATACCTCCGGGTATAGGGATACAACCCCGCCTGCATGCGCTCCTCGATCACGCGCCGTTTCATCTCGAGGCTTTGCTTGGCCAGCTCCAGCAAGCGGTCCAGCTCCACGAACAATCGCGTCTCGTCCTGCTTGTACTTGTAGCCCAGCCGCGCGCAGTTGATGGTGACGACGCCCACCGATCCGGTCTGTTCCGCCGAGCCAAAGAGGCCGTTGCCGCGCTTGAGCAGTTCGCGCAAATCCAACTGCAGCCGGCAGCACATCGAGCGCACCATCCCCGGCTGCAGCTCGGAGTTGATGAAATTCTGGAAATACGGCAGGCCGTATTTCGCGGTCATCTCGAACAATGGTTCGGTGTTGGGATGATCCCAATCGAAGTCGTTTGTGATGTTGTAGGTTGGAATCGGAAAGGTGAACAGCCGTCCTTTGGTGTCGCCCGCGGTCATCACCTCGATGAAGGCGCGGTTGATCAGGTCCATCTCCGCTTGCAGCTCCCCATAGCAGAACGGCATCTCTTCGCCGCCAATGATCGGCTGCTGCCCGCGCAAATCGGCGGGGCAGGTCCAGTCGAAGGTCAGGTTGGTGAACGGCGTCTGGGTGCCCCAGCGCGACGGGACGTTGAGGTTGTAGATGAATTCCTGGAGGCACTGGCGGATTTCCTCGTGGCTCAGCCCATCCTTGCGCACGAACGGCGCCAGGTAGGTGTCCACCGAGCTGAACGCCTGCGCCCCGGCCCATTCATTTTGCAGCGTGCCCAGGAAGTTCACCATCTGGCCCAGGGCGGTTCGCAGATGTTTCGCCGGCGCGGCTTCAACTTTGTTCGGCACACCATTGAATCCTTCCCACAACAACTGCCGCAACGACCAGCCCGCGCAGTAGCCCGCCAGCATGTCCAGATCGTGAATGTGAAAATCGCCCTCGCGATGCGCCCGCTCGATCTCGCCCCCATAGACATGATGCAGCCAGTAGTTGGCCGTCACCTTGCCCGCCACGTTCAGAATCAGCCCGCCCAGCGAGTAACCCTGGTTGGCATTGGCGTTCACCCGCCAGTCCGCCGCGCTCAGGTATTCCGCGATCGAGGACACCGTCGGGACGAGCGGCTCGCCCACGTCGCGCGCCAACCGCGCTTTGCGACGTTCCTCCCGAAACAGGATGTAGCCCTTGGCCACCTGATGTTGGCCCGCCTCCATGAGATGCGCTTCCACCAGGTCCTGGATGGACTCAATGCCCAACGCCTCGCCCCGGGCCGCGCGGGAGACCACTGCCTGCACCACCTCACTCGTGATCCGGAGGGCGGCGGCTTGCGCATCGGCGGGCAGGGCCTGGGCAGCCGCCAGTCCGGCGTCGGCCTTGAATGCGGCCTCGATGGCCAGCAGGATGCGGCTCTCCTCGAAGGGGACGACGCGTCCGTCGCGTTTGCGGACGGTGAAGTGCCGTCCCTGAAGCGGGTCGAGTTGCGCCAGCCGAAGCTGGCCGTCGAGTTGTTCGTGCAGCATATTGGGCAATGTCGTTGAGCGGCTGCCAGGCCGCGTCTTTTGTCGGAGGGAAGCTCGACTCGCGGTGAATGCGGGCATGAAAAACCCGACTTCACTCGCGAGGGAGTGAAGGCGGGCTGAAACACAAGCTCGACTTTTCCCTCATCCTGTCTTTGGCGATACAGTCGCCCGTGTCATCCGACACGGGACTTGATGAGCGTGAAAAAGCAGGTCTTCTGGCTTCGAGGTCAATCTATTTTGCCGGCCTTACCAATCCCGCTCGGCGGGATCAGTGGCCTCGCTGGCATTTCGTCGCTCGTTACAGCGGCGCTACCGCGCGGGATTCTCACCCGCTTCCCTATTCTCCCCAGCTCTTGCTTTGGGGCACTTTGTTCACATTTACCCACCAGTAATAGGTGGGTAGTTCAAAGAACTGCACAATTAGTAGCGGTTCGACGACAGGTGCGTCAAGCTCGACTTTTCAAAAGGTTTTTCGCGGATTTGCGCGGATTTCCCGGAAATTCCTATGGTGATCCACCGTCCCGGACGCCCCTTTTTGCCTCCAGCACCCTCACCGGACAGGCGAAGGCGCCTTTATCGTGGTGTCGCACCCCGTTTTGGGCTTGCGGCTGGCTGGAGGATGGCTTGTTAGTGCGGTCAGGATACGGTGTGGTTCCCATGGGGGTCGGGCCCCATGGGAACCACACCATGGCAGCACCATGCCGTCACCGTATACCCAAACCAAGAGTGCCGGGGTCAGCGGGAAATTGAGGGAACAGGACGGCGAGGCGGAATCCGTTGGGAGGCGGGGACGTGCTGCAGGGTGGAGTCGGGTGGGAATGTCATTCGAGGTCGTACAGGGAGTTGTCGGCGGAGAGGAACCCGGTGCCGGGCGCGACGTTGGCCGCACCGTCTTCGTTGTCGGTGAAACACTCGCGCAATGATCTGGCGTGGCCGTCGCAGAAGGCGGCGTTGCTTTTCTTCAGGTGACGAAAGCCCTGCGTGCCTGACCAGCGGCCGCGAAAGGAATCATCGCCGGGATTGGGCCACGGGGCGCGCATGAACTTGTTGGCGCCGGCCACATACTGGCCATCGCCAAAGACGAGCGTCTGGTTCGGGCGCCGCACCTCGGCCGCCTTGGCGGACGGTTGGATGTTCTCATATTCGCCGTGGCCGAGGTAGCTCGTGTTGTAGTTGTAGCCGGTGTAAGGGTCCACGAGCCAGTTGGCGCCTCTCGTGAGCGACGGGCATTGTTGAATCTGCTTGTTGCCCTGGCTCTGCCAAAGCAGGCCGGGAATGACCGCCGGCGGACTTCCCTGAATCGTGGTCAAATCCCACGAGATGGCAGCCATCGCTCCGTTGATGGTCCCATACCAGTAAGCAACGGGATAGAAGCCTGCATTGTCGTCCACGTAGACGTGCGCGGCAATGCCCATTTGGTGGAGGTTGCTCAGGCAGTGGATACGTTTCGCCGTGGCTTGAGAGCGGCTCAACGCTGGCAGCATGAGCGCCGCCAGCAGGGCGATAATGGCGATGACCACGAGCAACTCAATCAGGGTGAACCCCCGCCGCCGAACCGGCGGGACATCGCCAGAGAGCCCCGGCGCAGCCCTTCCAGGGTCCACGGGATGGGCGGGCGCGTCCATCCCTGGCGAAGTCCGAAGCCTGCTGGCGTGACAGCTCACGGCCGGTTCAGTCGCAAGCGGTAGAACGACCGTGGTTGCGGCGGCGCCGGGTCGGACAGCGTGACGGTTTGAGCATCCGCCGGCGTTGCGTTGGTGACGTTGTCCCAGTTCACCCAGTTGGTCGTGCGTTCCAGCGTGTGGGCCCAGCCTGCCACCGGGGTGAATTGGAAGCCGTAACCTCCAGCGGCCGGGCTCATCGCCAGTTGCGGCGGTGTGACTACGATTACCGCGAACGCGGCGGAGGCGTCAATTCCCTGCAGGATTACCAGGCCGGTGTTCGCGCTGAACTCGAAAGGCGCGCGCGTCCAGTTGGTGCCGTCCCAGCCCAGCACGTCCAGATCGGCGCCGCTCGCGGTGTAATGCGGAGCGACGTTGATCGCGACGTCCGCGTCGAAGGCCACTTCGTTGGTTTCGATGGCGGTGGCAACGTGCAGGTTGACGGCTTCGAGCTTCGTGCCGGAAAGGGCCGCGAGCGCGGGCTCGTCCCGGAACCGTGACACCGTGGCCAGCGCGATGTCCGCCACCTCATGGAAGGTCAGTGCGACGGCGTTCACGGCCGGGTTGCCCGGTTCCTGGAAGCAAAGCGTGCCGGTTCCGTTGATCGTGTTGGCGGGCGCGACGCAAAGGCTCTCGCCGAGCACCGCCGGGCGCACGTCCGAAAAGGCGTCCACCTCCCCGCCGTGGTATCCCCCAGCCGCCGCCGAGACACGGATGTATTGAATGGAATCAAACCCGGATTCAGCGAGGTCGAAGCCCGTGCCGCCGCCCGAGCCGGCATAGAGCTTCAGGGCGTCATACGTCGGCAAGGTGACGTCCGTGGCGCCCAGCAGGTCGTTGAGCGCCGGATTCACCGGCTTGGTGAAGTCCGCTTGGCTCATCGTCCAGCCGCTGCCGGTGGCGTCGTGCAGGGCCGGATCCCACCCGAAGCCCTGCGTGGGAAACGCCGTGTCGCAGAACGGCCCGTTCGTATAGGTGTACCAGTCTTCGCCGTCGGGGCTGACCGATACGAGCATGGGCTCGATGGTGATGCTCCCAACCAGGTGGGAGGTTCGCAGGTCCGAGGCCTCGCTGGTATAGCCGCTGCTGACATAGAACGAGTTGCCGAACACCGCGAAGTCAATCCCGTAAGGATTGGCGGGATCGTCCGTGACGGGATGATCGAAGGCCACCGTGACATGGCCGTAGGTGTATGTGCCGCTGGCGCCGGCGCGGTTGAGCGTGACGAGGCTCTTCTGCCCGTCAATGTCGGTGTTGTAGGGCGCCGCGACGAGATTGACGCGAAAGCGGTTGGTGCCGAGGATCGGATCGCTGTTGAGCATCCACACGCACGGCTGGCCGACCACGCAGGCGGGATCGCCGTAAGCCCCCGGCCCGAACGGCCCGGAGGAGCCGGCCACCGCAACCGCGTAGGGACTGAGGGATTCCGCTGCGGGTTCAGGCTTGGCAGGCGCGCGCTTATGCAGGCCCCAGGCGATACTGCCTGGGGCGTCGGGATTCAAAGGGTCAAAGTCGCCGGCGGCGACTGACCAGCCTATCCACGAGCCGTCCCGCAACAGGAGATTCGCCAGGCCATCAGCGGAGTACTGCCACTGGCCGTGGTTGCCGGTCCAGGGCCCCACCGGGTTGTCCGGCATCCAGTAAGGGCTCGTCCCACGATCCGGCGCGTTGGTGAAGCCGCCATTGCCGCCCGATTCGTGCCACAACTCCCAGGTTGGCCCCTGAGAGCCGCCCCAATAAAGGTCGGCAGGGTCGAGGGCTTGAAAGACATCCGCGGCGGCGGCGGGGAGCGTCACCAGGCCGTTGGTGAACGCCGAGGGCGCGTTGGCGAGCGACAGAGCGGCGAGAATGTTCGTGCCGTTCCGGAGGCCGAGGACGTGGTTGTTGTTCAAGTCATAGCCGAATCCCGGAACGGTTTCGCCGGGAGTGCCCGCGCCGCTGACCACCGCGAACAAACGCGGGTCCGCGGCCACGATGGCGCTGAACATGTCCTCGCCGCTGGCGGTCCCGTTCCAGCGAAAGCCCCAGGCGATGGACTTGGCCGCGACCGGGTTGGGGACCTGCGTGTTGTTGCACACTTCGGGCGCGATCCAGTGAACGACCATCGCGGCGCGGTTGGTGCCGCTGCCGGCCCAGAACCGGAGGTCGTCCAGCGTAAGCGCGGGTGCGTTGCCGGCGGCCAGCAACGCCAGAAGGACGCCGCCGGCCAGGCCAGCGAGTCTCAAGCGCGGTCTCTCCGGGCGCATACCAGCAGAACTCCGCTGAGGAGGAACAAAGTGAGAGTGGCAGGCTCCGGAACCGTGGCCGCCAGCGGCTCGCCGGGCTCTGTTCCCGCGAACCCAGGGGCGAAGCTGTAACCATCCCAAACTCCATCCGCCAGGATGCGTTCCCCCGCCCCAACCATGGAAGACGCCCAGGCCTCGGCCGTGGTGGCTTTCAGGTAGTAAGCCCAAAACCCGTTGTTCCAGCCTTCGATCCAGTGATCGGCGGCGTCGCTGGCGACTCGTGAATCATCGGGATCGCTGTCAGTTGCCAACCCGCCGCGGTCGAACATCAGCGCCGGCGCAACGCCGAATCCACCGCTCTGGTTGAGGTCATAGCCGAGACCGAGAACGGAGGTGCCCCAAACGAACTCGCCCAGGTGCGCAAAGAGACGCGAGTCGGCGCTCACGACGCCCAGCAACATGTCGAGGCCGGTGGCCGTGCCGTCCCAGCGATAGCCCCAGAGCAACGATTCGGCGGACTTGCCGTCGTTCCAATCGATCACCAGGGCGGCGCGGTTCGCGCCGCTGCCGGCCCAGAATTGAATGTCGTCAAAGGTGGCCGCGGACACGGGCCACGCGCCGCACGCTGTCGCGATGGTCATCGCCAGAGCGCGGATGGCCTTGTGTTTCACCGGTCGGATGTGTGTGTTCTGTTTCATTGGTCTGATCTGTTTGGCTCGTGGCCAGACACCCGGGCACGCCGGGCACCCAGCCGATTTCAACGGCGAGACCAGACCGGAGAAGCGCGTTCGCCAGGCCGCGCGGCCCGGAAACACAAACGCCTTCCTCCGGCAAATCACGAAGGAAGGCGTCACAAAGTGAATTCCCGCCCTGAGGGCGGACTGGCCCCATCCTTCTCTTTGCGGAGAAGCGACCCCGCCTCTCGCGAGGCCGAGCCTGATGAGCACCCTCCAGCCGATATCCTGGCTTCGGGCATCGAACCTTGCTTCCGCCTTCCCGTCCCGCTTTGCGGGGCAGTGGCTTGATGGTCGCTCGTAGCCCGTTACAGTGGCGCAACCGTCCCCGATTCACACGGGGTTCCCTGTCACTGGAGAATGTTCCTGCCGGTCAACCGACCGGCATTGTCAAAGAGCACCCCCAGCATAGCAGCGGCTGGCTGCCCGGCAAGCGCGAAGTTCAAGCAGGCCCAAGCAAGGGCGCCCGCCGCAGCGCTGCGGCGGCGCTTGACAACTGTGTGCGCAACGTGAAAGGATACTCCCGGCGCCAACGTAGCTCAGTCGGTAGAGCAGCGCTTTCGTAAAGCGCGGGTCGTCAGTTCGATTCTGACCGTTGGCTCCATTTTCTATTTCCTGTGGCAGTGCCGGACGGCATCCAGAACCTCGAACAGCTTGAAGACCGGCTCAGCGAGCCGCCCCCGGAGGTGGTGCAGACACTTCGCCGATTGGAGGGAGATCTCGTGGTGCTGGGAGTCGCGGGCAAGGTGGGTCCGAGCCTTGCGCGCATGGCTCGGCGGGCATCGGACCTTGCGGGTGTCCGGCGGCGCATCGTTGGCGTGGCGCGCTTCTCGTCGGTTGGCGTTGAGGCCGGACTGCGGCAGCATGGCATCGAGACCATTCACTGCGATCTATTGGATGATGCGGCGGTGCGGCGATTACCGGACGCCCCGAATGTGCTGTACCTGGCCGGGATGAAGTTTGGCGCGACAGGCCAGGAGTCGCTCACGTGGGCCATGAATACCCACTTGCCCGCTATCGCCAGCCGCAGGTATGCCCACAGCCGGATTGTCGCATTCTCAACCGGCAATGTTTACGGGCTGGTGCCGCCCGCCGGCGGCGGCTCGCTTGAAACCGATATTCCCGCTCCGGTAGGCGAGTACGCGATGAGTTGCCTGGGGCGCGAGCGGATCTTCGAGCACTTCAGCCGCGTGCACGGCACTCGGATGGCAGTTCTCCGGCTCAACTACGCGTGCGACCTGCGTTACGGCGTGCTTGTGGATCTTGCCCAGAAGGTGCTCGCGGGTATAGCGGTGGATCTCGGCATGGGCTGGTTCAACACCGTCTGGCAAGGCGACGCGAACGCGATCACCCTGCGCTGCTTCGACCAAGTCTCCTCGCCACCGCTGATCCTTAACGTTACGGGGCCGGAGGTGCTGAACGTGCGGGAAACCTGCCAGAAGTTGGGCGAGTTGTTGGGCCGGAAACCAGTGTTTGCAGGGACGGAAACGCCGACCGTGCTGCTTAACAACGCCCGGCGGGCGTTCGACCTGTTCGGCAAGCCGCGGGTCAGCGCGGACCAGTTGCTTGCCTGGGTTGCCGCCTGGCTGCGGCAAGGGGGAATCACGTTAAACAAGCCAACCCATTTCGAGGCTCGCGATGGGAGATTCTGAACTGGATGTCTCTGCCACCTGACATCCAACAGGCTTTGCAGCGCGGCCTGGTGATTCCAGCGTGTCCCCTTGCGCTCAACGCAGGGCGCAAGCTGGACGAGCGGCGGCAGCGGGCGCTGTTGCGTTACTACGCAGCGGCAGGAGCGGGCGGAGTGGCGGTGGGCGTGCATACGACCCAGTTCGCCATTCGCGAGCCGGGCGTCGGCCTGTTTCGGCCCGTGCTGGCGCTTGCCGCCGAGGAGTTCAGCCGGGCAGACGCGAGGCGGACCGAGCCACTGGCGCGCATCGGCGGCATCTGCGGCGAGACGTCGCAGGCGCTGCGCGAAGCCGGGTTGCTGCGGGAGCTGGGCTACCACGCCGGCTTGCTGAGCCTGGCGGCATTGAGGGACGCGAGCGAGGACGAGCTGATCGCGCACAGCCGGGCGGTGGCGGAAGTGCTGCCGGTGGTGGGCTTCTACCTGCAGCCGGCGGTAGGCGGACGCGTGCTGCAGTTCTCGTTCTGGCGGCGGTTCGCGGAGATCGGGAATGTCGTTGCCATCAAGATCGCCCCCTTCAATCGCTACCAGACGCTGGAGGTGGTGCGCGCCGTGGCGGAGTCGGGACGGGAGGACATCGTGCTTTACACGGGCAACGACGATAACATCGTGCTCGATCTGCTCACGCCTTACCGGTTCACGGTGGGCGGGCGGGTGGTGGAGCGGCGGGTTGTGGGCGGTTTGCTGGGGCATTGGGCGGTTTGGACGCGCGCGGCGGTCAAGCTGCTGTGGGAATGTCACCGGGCAGTCGAGAGCGGCGGGGCGGTGCCGGCGGAACTGGTGCGGAAGGCTTCGGAGGTGACGGACTGCAACGCGGCGTTCTTTGACGCGGCGAACGGATTCGCGGGCTGCATCGCCGGGCTGCACGAGGTGCTGCGGCGTCAGGGCTTGTTTGAGGGTATCTGGTGCCTGGACCCGCGCGAGGGGCTGAGCGCCGGGCAGCGCGAGGAGATTGATCGGGTCTACGCCGCCTACCCGCACTTGAATGACGACGATTTTGTCGCCACCCATCGGGAGCGGTGGCTGAGCGACTGAGCGGGAGGCGCCGGTTGCCGCGAGGTCCATCCACCCGGCGAACGCCGCGGCGGGAATAGCCACCCGGCCCCATGCTGACTTGCGAAAGCTCCTTTCGCGTGGAAGAGTAGGGGCCTTAAATCGAGAGACAATTGCAGCTTTACGGACTATGGTTCAAGTGACAGACAACCCGACGATGACAGAAACAGACCAGTATCTGGAGGCGTTCGAGCGGTTTGCTCCTCGGGCCGGGCACCCTGCGTGGGTCCTGCTTTTGCGCAAGGCTGGCATTGCGCACTTTGCCGACGAGGGTTTTCCGACGCTCGAACAGGAAGACTGGCGCTTTACGAACGTAGCCCCCATCGCCAAATTGCCCTTCAAGCCCGTTCTAGCAGACTCGCGCGACGGGTTGTGCCAAAAGGACCTTGAGGCGTTCACCTTCGGGAGACTGGCCGTCGCGCGGCTTGTTTTCGTCAATGGCCACTACGCGGCAGGCTTGTCTTCGCCCGGGGCACAGCCCAGGGGCGGGAGGGTCGGCAGCCTGGCGGCCGCGCTGGCCGGCGACACTGCATTGATCGAACAGCACCTGGGCCGTCACGCGCAGAGCGAGGGCAATCCGTTTGCGGCTCTCAACGCAGCTTTCTTCCAGGACGGCGGCTTTATTCACATCCCGGCCGGCGAGCGCCTGGAGATGCCGGTTCACCTCTTGTTCATCTCGACGGCGAAGGAGGCCGGGGCGACCGCGCATCCGCGCAACCTGATCATCGCCGAGGAGGCCAGTCAGGTGACCGTGCTGGAGAGCCACGTCAGCATTGGCCAGGCGCCCTGCTTCACGAACGCCGTGACGGAGGTGGTTCTGGGAGAGGGCGCGGTGGTGGAGCACGCGAAGTTCCAAGATGAAAATCGGACTGCCTTTCATATCGCGGCGGTGCATGCGCAATTGGGGCGAAGCTGCAACTTCACCTCGCACTCGATTGCCGCCGGCGCGCGCCTGTCGCGCAACAACATTCGCACCGTCCTGGCGGGCGAAGGGGTGGAGTGCACTCTGAATGGACTTTACCTGACGCGGGGCGATCAACTGGCCGACCATCACATGGTGGTGGAGCACGCCCAGCCGCACTGTAACAGCCACGAGTATTACAACGGCATTCTCGATGGCCGGTCCAGGGGCGTTTTTCATGGGCGCATCCTCGTGCGGCCCGCGGCGCAGAAGACGGATGCCAAGCAGACCAACAAGAATCTCCTGCTCTCGGAAGACGCGACCGTGGACACCAAGCCGCAACTGGAGATTTACGCCGATGACGTGAAGTGCACGCACGGAGCGACGGTCGGGCAATTGAACGAGGAGTCCATTTTCTACCTGCGCGCGCGGGGCATTGGCACCGATACGGCGCGGCGGATGTTAATCCACGCCTTTGCCGGTGAGATCATTGAGCGCGTCCGCTACGCGCCGGCGCGGGAGGAGTTGGACCGGCTGGTGTGGGAGCGGCTGGAGCAGAACCCGCGCGTGGGAGAGCACAAAGGTGTTTGACGAACTGAGCGATCTCTACCAGCAGGTTATCCTCGACCACTGCAAGCGGCCCCGCAATTTCCACGAACTGAGCGGCGCGACCCGCTCGGCCCAGGGGCACAACCCTCTGTGCGGCGATCAGTTGCAGCTCTTCCTGACCATGGACGGAGAGGTCGTCAAGGACATCAGCTTCCTCGGCTCGGGCTGCTGCATTTCCAAAGCCTCGGCCTCGCTGCTGACCGAAGCCGTCAAGGGCAAGTCCCGCGGTGACGTGCACAAGATGTTCGAGCAGGTCCATGAGATGGTGACGACCGGCCGGGTAGCCGGTGACGTGGGCAAACTGGCGGTTTTTGCGGGCGTGCACAAATTCCCCGCGCGGGTCAAGTGCGCCATCCTTTCGTGGCATGCCGTCATGGCGGCTCTCAAGGGCGAGGGTCTCCCCGTCAGCACCGAGAACGACGAGACTTGAGGGACGAGACAGCCACGTCTTTATCGGTTATATTTCAGCCCATTGACAGCATGAGCAGCGATGAACCAGTCATATTGACCCGCGATGTCGAGGCGGCCATCATCCCGATCGGCGATCGCGTGACTTTGCAGAAGGGCCAGCAGGCGCAAATCACCCAAACCCTTGGCGGAAGCTACACGGTGATTGTAAATGGAAACATGTTTCGCATCGAAGGCAAGGATGCAGACGCGCTCGGCCTGGAAGTGGCGGCCAAACCTCCCGGCAGCGGCGGCCCGGTCACCCAGGAGGGGCTGGAGAAGGAGATTTGGAATCAGTTGCGTTCCTGTTACGATCCCGAAATCCCCGTCAACATCGTGGATCTCGGCCTCATTTACGATTGCCACCTCACGCTGCTTGCCGCCGGGAGCTATCGCGTGGATGTGAAGATGACTTTAACAGCGCCCGGCTGCGGCATGGGCCCCATGATCGCCCAGGATGTGCAGAACAAAGTGCTCAGCCTGGAGGGCGTGGACGACGTGGCCGTGGAACTGGTCTGGGACCCGCCGTGGAACCAGGGCATGATGACGGAACAAGCCAAATTGCAGCTGGGATTGCTCTAAGCGGAATATGACTACCGAAGCCGCCGTGCCGATGCAGCGGAAGAAAGCAATAGACTGGGCCGCCATCCGGGCCGATTTCCCCATCCTTCAGCAAAAGGTCCATAGCCGGCCCTTGATCTATCTTGACAACGCGGCGACCACACAGAAGCCGCGAGCCCTGCTGGAGGCCCTGCGCCATTATTACGAACGGGACAACGCCAACGTCCATCGCGGGATACACGAATTGAGCAATCGCGCCACTGCGGCCTTTGAGGCCGCGCGCGCGCGGGCCGCGAAGTTCATTAACGCCCGCAGCGCGGAAGAGATCATCTTCACACGCGGCACCACCGAGGGGATCAACCTCGTCGCGCAGGCCTGGGGCGCAACGCATATCAAGGCCGGCGACATCATCTTGCTCACCGAAATGGAGCACCATAGCAACCTCGTCCCCTGGCAGTTGCTGGCAGAGCGCACCGGTGCCCGGCTCGCTTACCTTCCGGTCACTGGTGACATCGGCTTGCTCGACCTGGGTCGCCTTGACGAGTTCCTCACCCGGAAGGTGAAGCTGTTTGCCATGACTCATATCTCAAACTCGCTGGGCACGATCAACCCGGTGGCGGAATTGTGCGCGCGCGCGCGCAAGCTGGGAGTGACGACCCTCGTTGACGCGGCGCAAAGCGCCGGGCATCGGCCGATTGATGTCCAGGAAATCGGCTGTGACTTCCTCGCCTTTTCGGGACACAAGATGTGCGGGCCGACGGGTATCGGCATCTTGTACGGGCGGCAGGCAACGCTGGAGACGATGCCGCCGTATCAGGGCGGCGGCGAGATGATCCTGAACGTTGACTACCACCAAAGCACCTGGAAACACGCCCCGCACAGATTTGAAGCCGGCACGCCAAACATCTCCGGCGCCGTGGGGCTGCACGCGGCAATGGACTACCTCGACCGCATCGGGCGGCGCGCTATCGCGCAGCACGATCAGGAACTGGGCGCTTACGCTTACGCTGAACTCTCCCGGCTCAAGCAGGACATCCGGCTTTTCGGCCCGCACATCGGCCGCGCCGGGCTGGTGAGCTTCCTTTTGAAAGACATTCACGCGCATGATGTGGTCACCGTGGCTGACCAGCGCGGCGTCGCTCTGCGCGGCGGCCACCACTGCAACCAACCGCTCATGCGCAAACTGGGCGTTGAATCCACTGCCCGAGCCAGTTTCTATCTCTACAACACCACGGAAGAGATTGATTGCCTCGTGAAAGTCCTGGGCGAGATTCAACAGTTCTTCGGCGCCGCCTAGCCTGGCGGCGGGGGCTCTGCAAGGCCCGCAAGCCGATCGGCCCGGCGGCAAGCAAGGAGCGCGGAAGAATGGACAGTGCTGTCCCATTATGTTCCTCGCGCGGGGAGGACTCCTGGCGCTCGCTCACCGCGGAACTGGCAACCGCGCCGGAAATCCCCTGTGTTGACCTTATCCGGCATCCACGGCGCGCGCGGCGGCAGCGCGCCCCGCCGCCGAGGCACTAGGCAATTCCTGGTTCAGCATGGCATTGAGGCTGCTGCCGGGAAAGCGTGATTGACTTGGCGTTAAGTGTACTGGCCTTCGTGGCCGGCGGATTAGTTCTGGAATTGTATGCCGCCGACGGTTCCCCGCTTGGGCGGCGGGACGACGAGGGTTTCCGCTTTCACACCCAGGCACCGAATCGCACCGAGAGTTGTCCAGGCGAGCAACCGGCCTGAGTCGCCCAGCACTGCTGGCCGGTTGTGGACGAATTTGTCTCCCGTCGGGGAGACAAGATGGTCCGGCCCCCTGACCTGTTGTCGCGGAGCCGGGAAGCCATGCGAAATGTCCCCCGCCGGGGATTGCGAGTGCTGTTGTGGAATTCCGCGTGTCACAACAGACTTCCGCAGCCCTGACGGGGGACTGCTCTTCGCCGGAACCAACACTCTCAGCCGTGGACACCTGCGGTCAGATAATGCGCTTCCGGGTGCCCAACGCTGAGAGAGAGAACCACAGCACAGGCAATGGGGAAGGAACCACCCTCTCTGGGGTCGGGTGGCCCTTCCCGCGGCTGCCGTTGGCGCGAGAGCGTCCGCGTGGGGCTAACGCTTGCGAGAGCGCAAGCCGGCAAGGCTAGCCACGAGCAGGAGCACTGGCGTGGTGGGTTCGGGAATAATGTCCACCTTGAAAGCGCCCATGCCGTCCAAATAATCAGTGGACCACTGGTTGAGCCTGAAGGTCAGAGAGTAGTAGTCGGGCAGCAATTCGAATGTTGCACTGCTCCAGGCCGGATCGTTGAAAGCCTCATCGATGTTAAAGGTATGGCGGTTCATGTTCGCAGACACCGCAGGGGTTTGCCAGCCGTACAAACCATAGCTGTATATCGTGAAGCTCTCGGCCGCATACTCGAAATCGGTGACGTGGAGAAGGGCTCGCTGGCCGGGGGCTATCTGGAATGTGAACGGACGGTCGAAATCCTGGCTCGTCCAAGTGTAGAAGTTGAAAGTCTGCCAGCCCGAGCCGGGAGTGTAGTCGCCTGCGGACGATTGCAGGGTGGCAAGCGCAAAGAGGACGGTGCAGAGGAGCAGTTGGCGAATCTGAGTTTTCATAAGGTGCCAAAGTAAAGCCACGTGTGAGGAGGAAATAAAGGCGAAATTATGATGGCATTCGAACAACAACCGAAGGAGAGCGACGAGGCGTTTGCCGCCTTCAACCTTTACCTGAGCCAGGGACCGGAACGGTCGCTGGCGAAGACGGCTGCGAAGCTGAGCCGGAGCAAGGTTTTGATGGAGAAATGGTCGAGCAAGTTCGATTGGCCGGCGCGTGTGTCGGCTTACAACGCACACATGGCCCTGGTCGAGCGTGAGGCCGCCGAGGCCATCACGCGGGCGAAAGGGGTGTCGCGGTGCGAAAGGGGCGAAATGAAACGGCCGTGTCAGCAAAAAGACGCGGGCGAAAGGGGTAGACTGGGCTGCCCCATACGTCAGACTGCTGCGTTAGCCAAGTGCCGCCAGCCGCTAATACAGTCCCGTATTCCTGGGCCAAGCATCCGCCCTGGCAGGCACGCTGTCCATATTTTGGACAGTGATGCTGCCTGCCTGCCTTTCCCAGTCTCCTCTGGCTGGGTGATACGGTGCCGATGTGGAGGGGCTACGGTGTGGTTCCCATGGGGGTCGGCCCCCATGGGAACCACACCGTAGCCGGACCGCATTGACAGGCTATCCGCAAGCCAACGACGGGGTGCGATTGCCATAGTGGCGCCCTCGCCCGTCTGGCGGGGGTGCTGGAGATAAGCAGGGAGGTGCGTTTAACGGACTCCGCCGACGGCTGCTCCGTCTCAGACTATTTCATCGCGTCGAAAGTCTTCTGGAGGATTTGCCAGTCCTTGAGGCCCTTAAACTTGGCACTGGCCTGCTGGTTCAGGGTGGCCTCGTTTGCGTTCTTGGTGGGCTTGGAGACTCTGTAGAAGACGCCAAAGTAGCCGGGGAACGGCTCGTCGGCGAGCTTGTAGGCCGCGATTTCGCTGGTGACATCGTGATCTGTGGGGACCGTGTTGAAGACGCCGCCTTTGCGTGGGTTGGCGGCGTCAAAGGCGCCTTCGTAGAATTCTACGCACTCGCTGAGGCACTCGATGAAACTGAAGCCGTCGTGGTCCATGGCTGCTTCCAGCATTTGGAGCAGGTGGTTAGGGTTGGTGCTGGTTGTCCGCGCGACCAGGGTGGCGCCTGCGGCGATGGCCTGCTTCATCGGGTTGATGGGGTAATCCACCGCGCCCCAGACGTCGGTCTTGCTCTTGAAACCTCGCGGCGAGGTGGGCGAGGTCTGTTTCTTGGTCAGGCCGTAGACCCAGTTATCCATGGCCACGCAGGTGAGCTTGATGTTCTTGCGGGCGGTGTGGGTAAAATGGTTGCCGCCGATGGAGAAGAGGTCGCCGTCACCGCCGAAAACAAAGACGTGGAGGTCGGGTCGGGACAGGGAAATGCCGCTGGCAAACGGGAGCGATCGGCCGTGGATGTAATGCGCGCCGTAGGCTTGAACGAAATACGGAAAGCGGCTGGAACAGCCAATCCCGGAGATCGTGGTAAACTTCTCCTGCCACAGCTTGCGCCTTTCAATCAGCTTGAAGTAGAGCGCGAGGACGGAGAAGTCGCCGCAACCGGGGCACCACGTGGGATGATCGGCAGCGATTTCCTTCTTCGTCAGCGGCTTGCGCTCGGTCGGGGGCGGGGAGACGGCCGCGTTGGTCGCGTGGGCAGGAGGTTCGGTTGCAGGAGCGCTCATATTTCTCAAAGGCTAAAGGGTGATGCGTATTCAGTGATCACTAACCGGTTACTGGCGGCGCGCGCCGGCGGCGATGTCGGCGCGGGCGCGTTCGAGGATTTCTTTGACCTTCCAGGTCAGGCCATCGGTCTTGTTAATGCCGCGAATCCTGGGGTTGCAGAAGCGCGCGCGCAGCAAGCCGGCCAGTTGGCCGTAACCGTAAAGGCCCTCGTCGTTCATTTCCACGACGCGGATGGCCTTGAATCCGGAGAAGATGCTTTCCAAACCCGGCGGCAGAGGATGGAGATACTTGATGTGCAGGGCCGAGACGCTGTCACCGGCCGACCGGGCGCGGTCCACCGCCTCGCGGATCGGGCCTTGCGTGGAACCCCAGCCCACAAGCAGGAGGTTGCCTTCGGGCGGGCCATACACTTCGGGGGTCGGCAAGGTGGCGGCCAGCGCCTGCAATTTTTTGCGCCGTTTGGCGGTCATCGCCATGTGCAGACCCGGGTCGCCGGTCGGGTGACCCTGTTCGTCGTGCTCCAGGCCGCCGGCGATCGGATAGCGGCCGCTCAGAATGGGTGTGCCGGGCACAACCCGGGGAGTCACGCCGTCCGGGGAGGAGAGGTCGTAAGGGACATAGTCGGCCACGGGAGAAAGATCGGGCGAGATATCCTGGCAGGCTTTCTCCAGGTCGGGTGCGGCAAAGGCCTCAATGCGGGTGGCGATCGCCTGGTCGCTGAGCACGAATACCGGCACGTTGTACTTGCGGGCGATATTGACCGCTTCGATGGCGGTGTAGAAACAATCCTCGACATTGGCGGGAGCAACCACCACGCGCGGGGCGTCGCCGTGGCTGCCAAAACAGGCGAGGTTCAGGTCGGATTGTTCGACCTGGGTCGGCAGTCCGGTGGAGGGGCCCCCGCGCTGGACGTTAATCACCACCAGCGGCACTTCTGCCATCACCGCCCAGCCGAGCGACTCCATCTTCAGCGAGATACCCGGCCCGCTGGAGCCGGTAACAGCGACGCGTCCCGCGAAGCCGGCGCCGTTGGCCATGGAAATCGCAGCGATCTCGTCTTCGCATTGCACGAACGTGCCGCCATACTTGGGCAGCTCGCGGCGGAGGATTTCCATGACATCCGACCACGGGGTAATGGGGTAGGCAGCACCAAAGCGAACCCCCGCGGCAATCACTCCATAGGCCAGCGCCTCGTTGCCGTTCATTACCACCTGGTGGCCGTCCTTACCCTGGCTCTCAACGAACTCAAAGGTCTGCAGGATGTTGCCGAGCGAGTGGTTGTAACCGGCGCGGAACGCCGCCAGCGCGTTGTTCAGCACGGAGAGGTCTTTCCCGCCAAACCGCTCGCTGATCAGCGCCTCCAGTTTCGGCGCGTCCAGGTCAAAGATTCTGGCGACGAGTCCGAGGGCAAAGATGTTCTTCCCTTTGTCCTTGGCCGTGCCGCCGATGGCCTCAATGGTCAGGCTGGAAATCGGCACACCCACGTGATGATGCTGGGGCTGCCACTCGGGCTTGGGCTCCACATGGTCCGAGTCGTAGAGGACCACCCCGCCCTTCTTGAGCGAGCCAATGTGGTCCTCGTAGGAATGCTGATAAAAAGCCAGCAGCACATCGGCCTCATCGCCCGCGCTCAACACTTCGCCCGAACCGATGCGCACCTGGAAGATAGACGGACCGCCGGAAATGGTTGATGGGATCGTCATGAAGGTCATGACATCCTGCGCGCTGCGGCCCGCCAACCGTGCCAGGAACCCGCCAATGGCCTGGATGCCATCCTGGGAATTGCCCGCGATACGAATCACTGCCTCGGAAATCCTCGAGACCTTTGCCCCACCGCCACCCTCCAGGCCGGTTGCTGCTGCATTGCTCATAAATTCTCTTAATCGAAGCTCACCCGCGCCGCGCAGAGTTAGAAACTGCGTTCAAATCAGTCCCCGTAACCATTGCTATAAAGTACTGTCATTCTACCCGGCGTGTCAAACCCTAACCATGCCGCCGCCGCGAGGTCCGGTTGAACCTCACCGCAGCGCCGCCAGCGCATCCAGGAAATCCTCGGGTCGCGGCGCCTCAAAGCTCAGGCACTTGGCTGTTCGAGGGTGCAGAAACGCGAGCCGGTGGGCGTGCAGCATCTGGCGGGAAGCTGTGTAGCCGGTGAGATCGGACAGGCGCTGGTTTTGGCGGTTGCCGTAGGTCGCGTCGCCCAATAGGGGGAAGCCGAGGAATTGAAAGTGGACCCGGATTTGGTGGGTGCGACCGGTGTGGAGTAGCGCCTCGACCAATGTTGCTCCCCGCAGACGCTCCAGCACGCGGTAACCAGTGTGGGCCTCGCGTCCGTATTCGTCGGTCACGGCCATGCGCTTGCGGTGGGAGGGATGCCGGGCAATGGCGGCACGGATATCGCCCCGGTCGCGCGGCAATTCGCCGCAGAGGATCGCGTGATATGCTTTCTCCACTTTGCGGGTGGCGAATTGGGCGGAGAGCGCCAGGTGGGTCTCGTCGTTCTTGGCGACGACCAGGCAGCCGCTGGTTTCCTTGTCCAGGCGGTGCACAATGCCCGGGCGGGCGACCCCGCCGATGCCGCTCAACTGTCCCGCGCAGTGGTGAAGGAGCGCATTGACAAGCGTGTGTTCCTCGTGGCCGGCCGCCGGATGCACCACCAGCCCCGGCGGCTTGTTCAATACAAGCAAAGTCTTGTCTTCGTAAAGAATGTCGAGCGGCATCGCCTCGGGCCGGGCTTCCGCCGCCCGGGCCTCGGGCCAGTGAACCTCGACCTGTTCGCCGGCGCGTGGAGTATGCGTTGGCTTGATGGTGCGGCCGTTGACCCGGATGTGGCCCTGCTCGATCAACCGCTGGATCGCGCCGCGCGACACGGCGGGGAACTTGCCGCGCAGAAAAGTGTCGAGCCGCCCCAACGGAAGCGAGTGTTCGATGGTCAGAACCTCAGTGCGGGAAGACATGGCAGGTTGGCATACGCCGGAGGTCGGGGCTTGCCGGTCCGATCACTCCGACGGGCTGGCGGTCTTGGACTTGCGGTCGCTGCTCCAGGTAATGAGGAAGACCAGCCCCACGCCGGTGCAGATCGCGCTGTCAGCCACATTAAAGGCGGGGAATCCGACTTCTCGCCCGCTCGGCTGCTGGACATAAAAATAGATGAAGTCAATTACATGACCCGCCCACAGCCGGTCAATGAGGTTGCCGACGATGCCGCCGAAGATAAACCCGAAGGCGACCTGGCTAAGCAGCGTGCGCGAGTCGAAATGATGGCGGCTGAGGAACAAGGCCAAAAGGGCGACGACCGCCACGCCGGCCAGCAATTCGTTGTTGCCGCTCAGCAGGCTCCACGCCGCGCCGGTATTTCCCCAGTGCACGAACTTGAAGAAGCCCTCGATTACGACCTTCTCCTGCGCGTAGCCGAGAAAACGGAGGACAAGCTGCTTGGTAAACTGGTCGAAAGCGATCACCAGCAAAGCAATCATCGCTATGCGGCGGTTTGGCGTCCGGAGCAGCGCATTCAATGGATTCATTCCAGTGTTGAGTCCCGATTTAACCGGATGCCCCGTAAAAGACAATGGAAAACAAGCGAAATGCCTGTTGACTTGGGCGCTCGATTTGCTAACTTCACCCCTCTTTTGATCAGCTTTTGAGATGAAGACTCATTTACCGAAAGTGAATTTGGACCAACGCAAGTGGCATGTGATTGACGCCAGCGGCGCCGTCCTGGGCCGCCTGGCGGTGCAAGTGGCCGACGTGTTGCGGGGGAAGAACAAACCTGTCTATACACCGCACCTTGATGCCGGCGATTTCGTCGTGGTCATCAACGCCGAAAAAGTGCTCCTTACGGGCAAGAAGGAGACCGACAAGAAATACATGAGCTACTCGGGCTGGAAGAGCGGGGATAAATACCGGTCGGTCGCCCAGGTCCGGGCGCGGCAGCCCGAAAGGCTCATCACCCACGCGGTGCGGGGCATGGTTCCCAAAAACCGGCTTGGCCGGGTGCTGATGACCAAGTTGAAAGTGTATAAAGGCGCGGAGCATCCGCATGCCGCCCAGCAGCCCCAACCGCTGGCTCTCGCGAAGTAAAGCTGACCCATCCCGATATCCACCCTTAACGCTCCCCTGGCATGTCCGACATAAAACTACCTGAAGGCAAGATTCCGCTGCACCTCGGCACCGGCCGACGGAAGACCGCGCTGGCGCGCGTGCGCCTGGCCGCCGGCACCGGCAAGATCGTGATCAATGGCCGGCCGTTCGAGAATTACTTTGCACTCGAGTCCCAACGGGTGCTTGCCGCCCAGCCGCTGACGGTGACCGGTTCGGCGGACAAGTTCGACGCTCAAGTCACCGTCCAGGGCGGCGGTCCCAACGGCCAGGCCGGGGCAGTCCGACACGGCCTCGCGCGGGCGTTGCTCACGGTGGACGCCAACCTGCGGCCGATCCTGAAGGCCGAGGGCCTGCTCACCCGGGACTCGCGCAAGAAGGAGCGCAAGAAGTACGGCCAGCCGGGGGCGCGCAAACGCTTCCAGTATAGCAAGCGTTAATCGCGCTGGATATTTTCCCGCCCCGCTGGTTCAATCCGGCGGGGCTTTTTTTTGATGAATGCCAAACAAGTAGCTATTGTGGGTGCGTCGGGTTACTCCGGCGAAGAACTCGTCCGCCTGCTCCTTTCGCACCCGCACGCGGAACTGGCCGCTGTCACCTCGCGCCAATACGCCGGGCAAACGCTGGCGCAGATCTTCCCGAGGTTCGCTCACCATCCACGAGCCAGGACGCTTCGCTTCAGCGAGCCCAAGGCCGAATTGCTCGCCAAACAGGCGCAGGTTGTTTTCCTGGCCCTGCCTCACGGTGTCGCCGCGGAATTCGCCGTCCCCCTGCTCCAGCTTGGCTGCCAGGTTATTGATCTGAGTGCGGATTTCCGCGTCAGGGACGCCGCAGTCTACAAGGACTTCTATGCGCACGACCACCCGGCGCCGGCATTGCTCACCCAGGCGGTTTACGGCTTGCCGGAAGTCTATCGCGACCAGATCAGGAAAGCCTCGCTGGTGGCCTCACCCGGCTGTTACCCAACCAGCATCCTGCTGCCGACGGTGCCTCTGCTGAAGGCGGGCCTGGTCGAGCCCACTGGCATCATCGCCGACTCACTGAGTGGCGTCAGCGGCGCGGGCCGAAAGGCGGAGCTTGATTACCTGTTCGTCGAATGCAACGAAAGCGTGCGGCCTTACGGGATTCCCAAACACCGGCATCTTTCCGAGATCGAACAGGAGATCTCGGCTGCCGCCGGCACTCCGGTGGTCATCCAGTTTACGCCGCATTTGATTCCCGTGAATCGCGGCATCCTCACCACTCTGTATCTGACACCGGCCGACCCGGCGCGTGATTCTCAATCCTCGATCCTTGACCAGGTGGGAGCCTGCTATCAAACCGCCTACGCCAAAGAGCCGTTTGTGCGGTTGCTGGAGGGCAAGGCCCTGCCCGACACGAAGCACGTTGCCGGCACCAACGTCATTGAAATCGCCTGGCGCCACGACCCGCGCACCGGACGGCTTATCGTGATGAGCGCCGAGGACAATCTGGTCAAAGGGGCCAGCGGCCAGGCCATCCAGAGCATGAACTTGATGTGCGGATTCCCGGAGACGGCGGGTTTGATATGATTGCTGCCGCTCGCGCTATTTCAGCTTTGGCTGTCGCGCTGTCTGGCATCGTGTCCGCGGTTGGCGCCGCGTCCTCAAGCCGACCATCTTTTCCCGACCCCTCCGCACTACCGGCGCAACGTGACTTGCCCGACCCCCTCCTGATGTTCGACGGGCGAAGCGTGAGTTCCCGCAACCAATGGTTCAAGGAACGCCGGCCCGAATTGCAGGCTCTGTTCCAGCACTACATGTACGGCGCAATTCCCCCGAATCCGGCGCGCACGCGCAGCAAGGTTCTGGGCGAATACGGCGATTTCCTGGGTGGGAAAGCGACGCTCAAGCTGTTGACGTTGGAAACGGGCCCCGCCACCGCGCCGCGGATAGACCTGATGCTGGTCGTGCCCAATGCACGCCGCGGTCGCGTGCCAGTGTTTCTCGCCATGGACTTCTGTGGCAACCACGCCTTGACGTTCGATCCACGCGTGCCGCTGGCCCGCGGGTGGATGGGCAATTCGTGCAAGGAATGCAAGAACAACGCCGCCACCGAGGCCTCCCGCGGATCGCAGGCCACCAATTGGCCCCTCGCGGAGATCGTTCGGCGCGGCTACGCCCTGGCCGCGTTTCACAGCGCCGACGTGGACCCCGATCGCAAGGAGGTCAGTGACGGCATCTACGCGTGGCTGGCCGGCGGCGATAAGGCCAGGAACAATCCAGCCCACCGGGGGACTATCGCCGCATGGGCGTGGGGTTTCCACCGCTGCGTGGACCACCTGGTCACTGAGCGCAGCCTGGATCCGCGCCGCATCGCGACCGTGGGCCACTCACGCAACGGCAAGACCGCCTTGTTGGCGGCAGCGTTCGACGAGCGTATCGCAATCGCGTACCCGCATCAGGCCGGCTGCGGCGGCTCGGCGCCGAGCCGGGGAATGACTGGCGAGTCAGTGAAGGCCATTAACGACCGGTTCCCGCACTGGTTCAACGCGTGGTTCAAGCAGTTCAACAACGCCCCGGAGCGGTTGCCATTCGACCAGCATTGCCTCGTGGCTCTGTGCGCCCCGCGTCCGGTCCTGTTCTCGGCGGCGGAGGAGGACCAATGGGCCAATCCGGCCGGCCAGTTTCAAGTGCTCCAGGCCGCCAGCCCGGTTTATCAGTTCCTCGGCAGCGAGGGATTGGCCGCCCGGGAATTCCCGCCGCTGCACCACCTCGTGGACAGCCGCCTCGGCTTTTATGTGCGCGAGGGCAAGCATTCCATGACGGCCGACGATTGGACCGTGTTTATGAACTACGCCGACCGCCAATGGCGGAAGTGAGCGATCATCTCCGGCGCGCAACAACTCTCTACTGGTAGAATGAATGCGAAATTAACTGCAGTCTCAGGCTCCATCGTGGCCCCGCGTGGCTTCCGCGCCTCGGGCGTCTTCTGCGACATCAAACGCCTTGGCACCGGCAAAGGCTCCGACAAAGGCAAGAAGCGCGACCTCGGCCTGATTGTGTCCGAAGTCCCCGCCGCTGTGGCCGGGATGTTTACCACCAATCAGGCTTGCGCCGCGCCGGTCAAGGTCTGCCTTGAACGCGTGAAGAAGGGCCGGGCTCAGGCGGTCGTCGTCAACTCCGGCAATGCCAACGCTTGCACCGGCAGGCAAGGTTTGGAAGACGCGCGCGCGATGGCGCGCTTCACCGAGCAATCGCTCGCCTTGCCGCCGGGCTCGGTGCTGGTCGGCTCCACTGGCCGCATCGGGGTCACCATGCCCATGGACAATGTCCGTGCCGGCATCGTCGAAGCCGCCGTCACGCTCGGTTCCACCGCGGGGCACGCTGCCCGGATCGCCGAAGCCATCATGACCAGCGATACACGGCCAAAACAGGTTGCGGTGGAAATCATGCTGGGAGGCAAGCCTGTCCGCCTGGGCGGCATCTGCAAAGGCGCCGGCATGATTCAGCCGGGCATGAGCACCACCGGCAAGCGGCCCGGGGCTGTGCCGCTCCATGCCACGATGCTCTGTTTCATCACCACCGATGCCGCGGTCGAGGAATCGGTCCTGCAATCGGCGCTGCGCGAGGCCGTCGCCAAAAGCTTCAATCGTATCACCGTGGACGGGGACATGAGCACTAACGACACAGTCCTTTTGCTGGCGAATGGCCTCGCGGGCAACCGGAAGTTCCGGCCTGGAACGGCAGCCTTTGCCCTCTTCCAGGCGGCCTTGAGTCACGTTTGCCTCGAACTGGCCAAGATGATCGTGCGGGACGGCGAGGGCGTGTCGCGATTCGTCACCGTGCGGGTCAACGGCGCGAAATCCTTCGCGGATGCCGATGCTGCCGCGCGAGCCGTGGCGAACAGTCCGCTCGTGAAGACCAGCTGGCACGGCGGCGATCCGAACTGGGGCCGGATCATTGCGGCGCTGGGTTACAGCCCGGCGACTGTTGTTGAGAACAAAGTGGACATCGGCTACAGCGCGCCCGGCAGCCGCAGGATTCTCTGGAGTCTCAAACGCGGCCAACCGACGGCAGCCACCTTTAAGGCCCTTTGCGCCGCCGTGGCGCCAAGGGAGTTTGATCTCCATGTCCATCTCAATCTCGGCCGCGCTGGCGCCGTCATCTATGCGGCTGACCTGACCGAAGAGTACGTGGACTTCAACAAAGGCGATGTGAGCGATCCTGGCTCGCTCGGCGGCTGAGAACAGCCGCTTTGGCCCACAATCTACAGGTTGTGAGCCAGCGCGACAGGCAGGCAGACAAATGAGAACCACGTTTTCCACAATGTTGGCGGCTATGCTTGCGACAGCCTGCATGCTGGTTGTTCAGCCGGCAGGAGGCGCATCGGCGGGGGGCAGTTTGGCCTTCACCGCCGCAGGCGCCAAAGAACTCGAATTCAATACGGGCGTGTTGAAAGGCAAGCTGCGGGCGGGGGGCAAGTCCACCGGTCTGTCCTCGGTCGTGCACCTGCCAACGGGCCTGATTCTGGACTCGAGCATGGGGTTGCTTGGCCATTACCGCGTTTTCAGCGCCAACCAGCGCTACGGTAACGCCGCTTGGGATTGGCCCAGCGACGCGAGGCTGCGCCCGGACGGCAGCGTGGAGGTGTGCTGGACTTCCGCCGAGGACCGTCCTTTCGAACTGCGCGCGAACTACCGGTGGGCGGCCCCGGACACCTTGGATCTGGAAACGATCGTGCAGGCCAGGACGAATCTCGCGAAGTTTGAGTCCTTCCTGGGTTCCTACTTCTCCGGAGGTTTTACGAACTCTTGCGTCTATGCGCGCTCCAACGGCCAGGCGTGCCTCATTCGGGCGGACAAGAGCATCGGCATTTGGCAGGCTTTCCCGCGCGACGATGAGGCCGTGTCTACCATCCAGGACGGACGCTGGAAGTTCCCGCCCAGCCCGGTTGACTGGGTTATCCGGCCTTACCTGGTCAAACCGCTCGGCGTACGTCGTTGCCCGGCGAACGAACTGCAGGCTTTGCTGATGTCACCGCCCCGGGATTGCTTTGCCGTCCTCACCCCCTTTGAGACGGAAGGCCATCGCTCGATGTATCTCTCGCTCTTTGGCAGAGATTTGAAGACGGGCGAGACCGCCCGGGCGCGGGCACGGTTGGTCATAGGAACAAATCTGTCCGGGGAAACAATTGAAAGCCTCTGCGCCGCGTATTTGCGGCAAAGCCCGTAAAGGGATCTATTCACATGCAAAACCTCATTGCCAAGGCCGACACGTTGCTGGAGGCGCTGCCTTATATCCAGCGATTCAACGGTGCTACCTTCGTCATCAAGTACGGCGGCAGCTTCATGGACTCGCCGGACCCGGCGGTTCGCAACGGCGTTGCGCGCGACATGGTGTTTCTGGAGGCGGTCGAGATAAACCCGGTGGTTGTCCACGGGGGCGGCAAAGCGATCACCCGCGCCATGGAAAAGGCCGGCCTCAAGGCCGCGTTCCTCCAGGGCCAGCGCGTCACGGATGAGGCCACGGTCCGGATTGCCGACCAGGTGCTCTCCCGGGAGATCAACCCTGAAGTGGTTGCCGCCATCGGCTCCCTGGGCGGCTTTGCCAAAGGCTTCGCCGGTCCGGATATCTTCCGGTGCCGCAAGGCCCGGGTGACAGGCCAGGATGGCCAGGCCCTCGACCTCGGCTACGTCGGCGAGGTGATCGGCGTGAACACCGCGCCGCTGCTCGAATGCATCGCCAAAGGCGTCACCCCGGTCATCAGTCCGACCGCCCGCGGCGAGGACGGCAAGCTCTACAACTGCAATGCCGATGTCGCCGCCGCGCAGGCGGCGATTGCCCTCAAAGCCCGGCGGCTGGTCTTTATGAGCGACGTGCCGGGCCTCCTGCGGAACCCTAACAAGCCAGACAGTGTCATCTCCCGCCTCAAGATCAGCGAGGTGGAGGGGTTGAAGCGGAGCGGCGTCGTTGACAAGGGGATGATCCCCAAAGTGGACAGTGCCGTGGCCGCCATCCATGCGGGCGTGGAAAAAGTCTCCTTCGTGGATGGCCGTGTTCCCCACGCCGTCCTGCTGGAGATCTTCACCGATGAAGGCGTCGGCACCGAAGTCGTTCCCTGAGCCGATGGCACCCCGCGCAAGCGGATGAACCCGCGGCTGACTGGAGAAAACCGCAGGAATTCCGGCGTTGGAGACCGCTCAGGCAGCGCTGACCACGCGAGCAGGGCGTGGTAAAAGCCCTGCCGCACGGCACTCAGCCTATTCGTCTGATTTGACCTCTTGCTGCCGCTGGAGCAGGAATTCGCGCCAGGCGTCCAGGCCCTGGCCGGTTTTGGCGGAGGTCTCGAAGACCCGGGCCTTGGGGGCGACGCGCCGGATGTTCGCCAATGCCGCATCGCGGTTGTAGTCGCACGCCGCTGCCAGGTCCACCTTGCTGATGATTACCACGTCTGCCGACTGGAACATCGGCGGGTACTTCAAGGGCTTGTCTTCCCCCTCAGTCACGGACAGGAGCACAACGCGCAGGTCCTCGCCCAAGTCGTAGGAAGCCGGGCAGACCAGGTTGCCGACGTTCTCGATAATGAGCAGGTTGCGGCCGGTCAGGTCGAGGCGTTTGACGGCGCGGGTGACCATTTCGGCTTCGAGGTGGCAGACGGTGCCGGTCGTGATCTGCACTACCGGCGCACCCGACTCGCGCAGGCGCTGCGCGTCGTTGTCGGTCGCCAGGTCGCCCACGATGACACCCGCCTTGAGGTCCGGTCCCAACTTGCGCACGCTCTCCCGGATGAAGGTGGTTTTGCCAGAACCGGGCGAGGAAAGCACGTTCAACACCAGCAGACCGCGCGCTCGAAAGTAGCCCCGGTTGCGCTCGGCGAGGCGGTCGTTCTGGTCGAGTATCGCCCGGCGCACCTCGACGGTCCGGCGAGCTTCACCCTCGGCCGCAGGCTGGTGTTCCTGGTCCGGATGGTCGTGCGGATGGGTATGGGAATGGGGATGAGTATGCGGGTGCGGATGGTCGTGGCCGTGGTGGTGTCCGGGCCCGTGTTCGTGCTTGTGTTCATGGTCATGGCCGTGGCCGTGTTCATGAGCGTGTTCGTGGTGATGAGCACTTATGCCCGCCGGCTTATCTCCGGGCAAGCCGCATCCGCAGTCTTTACACATTAGTCAATCTCCAGAGAGGCCAGCTCCATTTCCCGGCCGGCGCGAAGTTCTCCGCTCAGGCAGTGGCAGTTCGGGCACTCGGGCAACATATTCTCGGACGGGAACTCGCGCGTGCAGGTCTCGCACCAAAACCGCGCGGGCACATGCTCGATAGCCAGTTGCGCGCCTTCGGCCGGGGTCCCCGGGGCCAGGGCTTCGAACGCAAACTCCAGCGCGTCCGGCACCACGCCGCTGAGCGCTCCGATGCGCAGACGAATGGTATGCACACGGTTGGCGCCCGCCTGGCGCGCCTGGTCCAGCGCGAGGCTCAGCGCACTTTGCATAATGGACAATTCGTGCATGGGCTCGACTATCCAAGTTATTGGGCCTCCGCCGCCCTGACAAACGAATTCGGCAGCGCGGGCCAAAGCTGCATCAAGCTCCCTGGTTGGGTGGGGTCGTTTGGCCGAAAGGTTCGTGTTGGCGCGGAAACAGACGCCTCGGCGCGGTGTCCCTGCCAATTGATGGTCAGGCTTAACGCACCCCTCAGCCCGGGCGCCACGCGCCACATCCGGGCAAGCGTCTCCGCAAGCGCGCGTTGGCTTGTGGATGGCTGGTTGATCGCTTGTCAGTGCGGTTATGCTACGGTGTGGTTCCCATGGGGCCCGACCCCCATGGGAACCACACCGTAGCATCTCCATATTGGCACCGTATCACCCAGCCAAGGGAGGCGGAGTCAGCGGGGGTTGGAGGAGGCAGGCCGGCAGCATTACTGTCCAAATTTTGGACAGTGCACGGATTGGCAGTCGATGGGGCCATGCGGGCTGTGCGGGGGAAAGCCGCATGGGGCAATTCCTGGAGATTCGTGATTGGATGGTAATGGTTTCCGGGCGCCGAGGGACTCGAAAAGGTTGGTAAAAGCAGGTATCAGATGAGTAGCCAGATTCCCCATTGGCAAGAAGATGGCAAGCCGGCGGCAAAGCGCGGACGGGGGTGCTCGCCGTGTAACGAACACTTGTGCATGAGGGGCGGGTTCGGGTGAGGCAACGTGCCCGGTTCTGGCGGGGTGGGACCGATTCCCAATTGGAGCTCGGCAGCGGGAGCGAGAGAATTGGCTTACATCCGGGCGAAGATGCGGTTGGCTTCCTCGAGGGTTTCCCTGGAGCCGATGTCGAACCAGAGGCCAGGGACTTTCCAGGTGTAAACGGGCAGGCGCGGGTAGAGCCACTGAATCAGCCGGCCCGGTTGATCGGGATTGTTGCCCTCGGCAACGTATTGTCGGATGAGCGGCAGCGTGGCTTTGGGGTAGTAGTAGAGGGCGATACCGGTCAGGGTGCTGGTGGGGTGATTCGGCTTCTCCTCGAAGAAGGTGATGCGGCCGTCGCCGTCGAGGGTGATGGAGTTGTATTTCTTGATCTGCTCCAGATCGCCGACGTCATAGACCGCCAGGACCGGGGCGCCCTTCTCGCGGCAGAGCCGGCCGAAATCCTGCAGCGGTGTGCTGAAGAGGTTGTCGCCCGCGACGACGATGATGTCGTCGGTGACATTCTGGCTCTGGAGGACGAAGTGGATGTCACCAATGGCGCCGAGCTTGTTGGTGTCGTCGGTGGAACCGTCGTTGACGATAGTGAAGTCGAGCTTGGCCTTGCGCTCGCGGTAATCGCCGGCCCACTGCTGGAAGTGGCTGGTGAACTTGGCATTCGTGACGACGTAGATGCGGTCGAGGCCTCCGATGGGGGCGAGGTTGTCCAGCACGTAGTCAATCATCGGCTTGCCCGCGACCGGCAGGAGCGGTTTCGGCTGGGTAAGCGTGAGGGGGTAAAGCCGGGTGGCGTACCCGGCGGCGAGAATAACTACTTTCATTGGCTCTCGAAAAGGCTTGGGGCAATCTGGCGGGCCAGATCCTGGCAACGCGCCAGGATTTCCTCCGCGGACTCGCAAACGAGAGCGAAAGCGGCCAGGTCGCGCGCTTCGCTCAGCTTCAGGCGGCGGATAAGGAACTTAATCGGCGGCACCAGCGAGGGCGCGGCGCTCAGTTCATCCACTCCCAGGCCGAGCAACAGAGGCACCAGCACCGGATCGCCGGCCATCTCGCCGCAGACGCTGACACGCACCTTGTGGCGATGGGCGGCGTCCGCGGTGGTCTTGATGAGCCGCACGATGGCGGGATGAGTCGGCTCGTAAAGGTGAGCGATCCGCTCATTCATGCGGTCCACGGCCAGCGAGTACTGGATCAGATCGTTGGTGCCGATGCTGAAGAAGCTGACGCGCTTGGCGAGGGAGTCAGCAACGATGGCGGCCGAGGGAGTTTCGATCATGGCGCCGACCTGGAGGTTCTCGTCGAAGGGAACCTTCTCCTGGCGCAGCTCAGCTTTGTATTCCTCGAGCAGGGCATTGGCCTGTTTTAGTTCGTCGAGGCTGGAAATCATGGGGTACATCACCCGCAGGTTGCCTTCGGCGCTGGCGCGGAGAATAGCGCGGAGCTGGGCGCGGAAGATGTCGCGCTCCTGCAAAGAGATGCGGATGGCGCGCCAGCCCAGGAACGGATTCAGCTCGGTGGGCATTTGCATGTGGGCCAGGAACTTATCCCCGCCCAGGTCCAGAGTGCGGATCACCACCGGCAGCGGCTTGAGGGCGGCGGCGGCGGCGCGATAAGCTTCGTATTGCTGTTCTTCGCCCGGCAGGCGGTCGCGGTTGAGGAAGAGATACTCGGTGCGGAACAGGCCGACGCCTTCGGCGCCATTGGCCTTGACCTGCTCGGCGTCGGCAGCTTGCTCGATGTTGGCGTTGAGCAGGATGCGATGGCCATCCAGGGTGACGGCGGGTTCGGAGAGGAGGTCGCGCAGCCGTTGCTGCCAGGTGGCCTGCTTCAGGATGAGCTGGCCGTACTCGAACAGAGTCTGGTCCGTGGGATTGACGATGAGGATGCCATTGTGGCCATCCAGCAGGGCATACTGGCCTGTGGTCAGTTGCTCGCTGACATCCTTCAGCCCGACGATGGCCGGGATGCGGAGCGAGCGCGCCATGATGGCGGTATGGGAGGTTTTGCTGCCCACATCGGTGGCAAAGCCGAGCACATTGCGCTTGTCCATCTGCGCGGTGTTCGAAGGCGTCAGGTCGTGGCCGATGACAATGCACGGCTCCTTGAAATGGCGCAGGTCGGCTTCCTCCTCCAGGCCCAGCAGGTTGTTCAGAACGCGGGTGGTGACGTCCCGCATGTCGCTGGCGCGTTCCCGCAGGTATTCGTCTTCAATGGCGGAGAGGGTGGCGGCGTAGCGTTCGGCGACGGAGTAGAAGGCATGTTCGGCGTTGACCTTCTGCTCCCGGATGAGGCGGACCACTTCGTCGAGGACTGTGCGATCCTCCAGCACGAGCAGATGCGCCTCAAAAATGCTGCCCTCCTCGGCGCCCATGGCTGCGCTCACCTTGCGCTGGATGTCCAGGATCTGCTGCCGGGTCTGAGCCAGGGCCTTCTCCAGGCGATTGATTTCCTCGGGAACATCTTCCTCCGCCACCCACACTTGCGCGACGTGCGGCCGCGTGCCGCGCAGCAGAACGATCTTCCCGCGGCATACACCGGTGGAAACCGGAATGCCCTGGAAGGTCTTCTCTCCCTTGGTAAGGGGCGCTGGCATGGATAATAACTACTCGACGCAACCTGGGTTGGAAAGAATTTCTTTACCACCGGGCAACCGCGCGCGCGCCTTGACCTTAATGGCCTCCCCAGGAAGACTGCGGGGGGATGCGCCCGAGCGCAAGCCCGCCGGCCGTAATCGCATGCTATCGGCGCTTGGCTTTTCCTTCGCTGCGGCATAGGCTATAGCCTTACCGACATGAAGAAGAACAGCGCAAAGGTCCGTTCCGGCCTGCTCGCCGCGGGCAACTGGATCATAGATCAGGTCAAGATGATTGATGTGTATCCGCAGCCGGAGCAGCTCGCGAATATCCGCAGCCAATCCGAGGGCACTGGAGGCGCTCCCTACAATGTCCTGATTGATCTCGCCAAGTCCGGCCCTCCTTTCCCGCTCTCCGCGGCGGGCCTCGTCGGCCAGGATGCCCTGGGCCAACACATCCTGGATGACTGCCGCCGCCACAAGATTGATGTGCAACACCTGCGAACCACCCCCAAAGCGCCCACATCCTACACCGATGTGATGACCGAAGTGGGCCACGGACGGCGGACGTTCTTCCATGCGCGCGGGGCAAACGCGCTCTGGCGCGGCGACGACCTGGATTTCAAGAAAATCAACGTCCGCATCTTTCACCTGGGGTATCTGTTGCTGCTCGACGCGCTGGACCAGCCGGACCCGCGGTTCGGCACCAAGGCCGCGCGCCTGCTGGCCCGCGCACAGGCGGCCGGAGTCAAGACCAGCGTGGACGTGGTCAGCGAAGACAGCGACCGGTTCGCTCGCATCGTCAACCCGGCGCTGAAGCACGTGGATTATTGCATCCTCAATGAGATCGAGGCGGGCAAGACGACCGGATTCAAGATCCGGCCGCCGGGCGGCCCGTTGGACACGGTAGCATTGCGACATGCGGCCGGGGCGCTGCTCCAGCAGGGGGTCCGCGAACTGGTGGTGGTCCATTTCCCGGAAGGGGCATTTGCCCGCACGCGCAAGGGGGAGGACTTCTGGCAGCCGTCGCTCAAACTGCCCCCGAAGTACATCGCCGGCACGGCCGGGGCGGGCGATGCCTTCTGCGCTGGCGTGTTATACGGGCTGCATGAAGGATGGGAACTGCAGCGGTGCCTGCTGACGGGGGTGTGCATTGCCGCAGCCTCGCTGGCGGATGCCACGTGCACCGCGGGCGTCAAATCGCTCAACTCCTCGCTGGCCCTCGCCCGCAAGCTCGGCTTCGGCGAGCCCTTGAACGGGACCGACTAGGCTGTCCGGCAAAGCACGCCTGGGGGCAGGTGCGGCAGCCCAATTCGACGCCGCGTGATGGGTATTGCCTCATGCCGTGCGCAAGCGGTAATCCTATGCGCTCATGAGCGCAAATGCTACGCATTCTTCGGGCGGACGCCGCAAGTTTCTGCTGACCGGGCTAATCTCCCTTGTCGCCGGGCTGCTCGGTCTTCGCAAAACCACCGCCGCCGCCGTCACCTCCAGCGGTGATCCGGTCACCACTCGCATGCGGCTGGGGCAGCCCCCCGGCCAACCCCTCGACACCATGCTCCTGTTCGAGCGCGGCGACGAGAACAACGGCCGAGCCATGACCCATGAAGTGCTGTCGCTCATCCACCAGGAAAAGGGCAAGCACTCGTATCCCTGGACGCTGTATGCCAGCCTGGAAACGCACCACGAGACGGGCGACGCCTGCGTTGTCTGCTCCCGCCTGCACAAGCACGGCCCGGGCTGGTCCACTGGCCTGCATTCCGAGGTCTTCAACCATGGCCGGGGCGTGGCTTTGGGAGTCAATATCGAGATGAGCAATGATTACCCCGGCGCCGAGCAGACAGTGATCGCCGGGCTCAACATCCAGGCCGTCGGCGGCCCCGTGCCCATGCAATACGGCATTCAAATCCACGACGGCGCCAATCACTTCCAGACCGCCATCCACCTCCCCGGCAAAGGCGCAACCGGCATTGACCTGCCCGGCGCTTTCCAGACGGGGCTAAACCTGCACAACAACAACATCCGGCTGAATGAAGGCGCGTGCGTCGAGCTGGATGGCAAAGGCAAGATCAAGCTCCGCTACCGGAAAAACCGCATCGAGTTCCTTAACGGCGACCACTGTTTCGCCCACCTGGACGTCAACGCCAAAGACCACGCGCTGTAGCGTTGGCGCTCAGGTGGCGGTGTCAGCTCCCTCCGGCGGGGGGCTGCTTGTTGCCGGTTTCGCCGCTCTCTCCCGCCGCGGCGAGCGGTTTGGCAGACCACTCCTCCACCAGGCGGTAGCTGACCGCCAGCAGGGTGGGTCCAAGGAAGACCCCGATGAGCCCGAAGGCAATCGCTCCGCCCAGGACGCCGAAAAAGATCAAAACGAACGGCATGCTGCTCCCCTGGCTGATGAGCCAGGGCTTGACGAAGTTGTCGAGGTTGGCGACGACCAGACCCCAGATTACCATGAAGATGGCCCAGCCGGTGGAGCCCTGGTTAAAGAGCCAGAGAGCCGCCGGCCCCCAGACAAGCGCGGTGCCTACGACGGGCACGACGGAGACGAAGAAGGTCAGCAGCGCCAGCAAGGCGGCGCCGGGCAGGCCGGCAATGAGGTACCCGATCCCCGCCACAGTGGCTTGCGCCAGGGAGGTCCCGAGAATGCCATAGACCACGCCGCGGACCGTCTTGCCCGCCACGCCGAGCAAATGTTGGCCCCGCTCGCCCCCGATGCGTTGAACCGAGGCGGTCAAGCGCTGCCCGACCGATACTCCGTCGCGGAACAGGAAGAAAGCGATGAAGATGCTCAAGGCCAGTTCGAGCAGACCCGCCAGCAGACCCCTTCCCAGCGCCAGCCCGGTCTTGAGCACACGGGCAGTCACCGGCTCGATGAAGCGCTGCGCCTCCGACCAGAGCTTAGCCGTGTCTTGTGCCAGGCTCTGCCAATACTCGGTGGCCCGTTCTCCAACAACAGGCACCTTGGCCAGCCACTCAGGCGGGGCGGGCGGCCCGCTGCCAACCCAACTGCGCGTTGCCGCGGTAAGTTCCTTGAGATTACTGGCGAGCGTCGTGCCTACGATCACAAAGGGCACCAGGAGCACCAGCACCATGCCCAGGGTCATCAGGGAGGCGGCCAGCGTCCGCCGATTGCCGAGCAACTGGAGCAACCGGTGGTGAAGCGGCCAGGTTGAAAAACAGAGCACCACCGCCCAGAGCAAGGCCGAAGCAAATGGGCGCAGCACGACCAGGCAGCCGACAGCCAAGGCCAGGAGGACAGCCCAACCAAGGTTCTGTTCCAACTTCGAGCGCAGTTTGTTCATAGGCGTAGGTCCAACGGATCGGCCGAACCGCCAGGCTGCCCCGCCCGGCATCGCGCCATTCCCGTGGCCCCTTTGCAGAGAATAGTGCATCGCCGAGACGATGCACAGCCTAATCAGTGGAAGACCGTCGTGACGAAGCGCCTGACACCCTTGGTGAACGTAAACTCGGACACCGAACGCCAGGACGTGCGGAACGACTCGGCGACCCGGGCAGCAATCACGCCCAGGTCCCCATCGCACCGCACCAGCGGAGAGGGTTGCCGGCGCCGATTGTAGTCAAGGTAGCTCTGCGTCTCGGCGACATAACAGACGACGTGCACCTCGTTCGGCATGTAGACCGCCACCAGCCGGGGGGAGTAGCCTTTCTCGCGCAACAGATCGGCGGCCAGCGTGGCGAAGTCGTCGCAATCGCCGGAACGGCTGGCCAGAAACGCCTCGGGTTGGCGGACCTGCCGGTTCGCCTCAAACTTGAAGTCGGCGAAGTATGCTATCAGCCGCTCCGGCGTCAGCTTGGGGTCGGCCCGCAATTCCGCAAGGGTCACCGCCCTCGCCCATCCGGCCGACAGCAGGCAGCCGAGGAATGCCAGACTGCCGAGCAACGACACGAAACGCCTGGGTAAACCCGTCCAAGGTCGTGTTGGACCGGGCCGGCTGAATCGCTGAAACGAGACGATGGGCACTGCGGTATCTGTCTAACAGGAACCATCATAATCAGATCGGAGCACCGAAGTCAACGCCAAATGGCATCTGGTATGCTAATGAAGCATATTCACTTATCTAAAATATCACTTGCAGCCGCCACGGACCAGGCGGAGGTTACCTGCAGGTCAAGAGGGAACCTGAGAGCAAGAACACGAAACGTGAACCTAAGAGAAAGGCAAGCAGTATGAAGATACGAAGCAGAAACATGATGCCATGGCTGGCTGCCGCAGCCTGCCTGACTTTGGTCCTTGGCGCCAAAGCGGTGGGCGAGGCAGATAGTGCCAAGGCTTCACCCTCTCAGAAGGAGTGTTCCGATTCCCAAGCCAGCGATCAGCAGACGCGGTCTGGGGATATGTCGGCCCAGAGTTCTCACCCAGTCCGCGCCGAGGGCGCGCCAACCCAGTGCAACAAGGCCAGCGGCATTCTCGGCATGGATGTGCGCAACCAGAAGGATGAGCGCCTTGGGCACATCAAAGACCTGGTGATTGACTGGAAGAATGAACAAGTCTCCTACGCGGTCATCAACACCGCGTCCAAGGGACTGCTGGGCATGGGTGGGAAATTGCTGGCGGTGCCATTGACCGCACTGACGGCCAGTTCCGACCACAGTCATCTGATCCTCAATGCCGACAAGGAGAGGGTCGAGGCGGCAACTGGCTTCGACGCGAACAACTGGCCCAGTGTGCACAATCCAAGCTGGGGCGCTGAACCGTTCTGGCAAGCCCAAACCGGGAAGTCCGCCCTCCCCAGCCAACCCGCTAAGGCATTGGACATAAAGGCAAGCCCGGGCACGAAGTCGGAGCCCGATTCTGAAATGGATCGGGGCGAAGAACCCGATTAAGACCGTTAGCCGGGACCGGACGCAAGTCCGAAAACGCGATAACCATCCACGGCATTCCAGGCCGGAATGCCGGCCCCCCCTCGCGGAATACCCGCCGTAGCTTCTGCCGGCTGCAAGTCGGCAGAGCGGCGGGCGAGGTGGGGCGTGCGCTCATCTGGCGCGGGCTGATCGAACAAGGTGAACCCTCACACGCTCCGGCGGCGTTCAACCAGCCGGACTGCGCCATTGCCACAGGCGCCTGCCCCGTTTTCGCGATTGGCAGGCGGCGCTCGGACTGGCATAAGTTCGTGTAGAAACTTATAGACATGTCCGCACGCGCGATTACCAAGCTCTTGTGCCTGACGACGCTGGCCCTTGTGGTGCTGGGCAGTGGCTGCTCGATCAAGCGAATGGCGGTCAACAAGGTGGGCGACGCCCTCACGGGCGGGGGCGCCACGTTCGCCTCCGACGACGACCCCGAGTTGGTGAAGGCCGCAGTTCCTTTCAGTCTCAAGCTGATGGAAAGCCTGCTGAACGAGAATCCGCGTCACGAGGGGTTGCTGCTGGCCGCCTGCAGCGGGTTCACCGAATATGCCTACGCCTTTGTGCAGCAGGACGCCGATGAGGCTGAGGACGAGGATTTCACCGCTGCCGAAGAAATGCGCGCGCGCGCCCGGCGCCTGTATCTGCGCGCCCGTAACTATGGTCTGCGCGGCCTGGAAGTCCGGCACAAGGGCTTCGAGCAGGCCCTTCGGGCCGACGCCAGGAAGGCAGCGGGCGCGGCGACGAAGGGAGACGTGGCCTTGCTGTACTGGACCAGCCTGTCCTGGGCGGCGGCCGTCTCCCTTTCGAAGGACAATCCTGATCTGATCGCCGACCTGCCGCTGGTGGAGGCGATGATGGATCGGGCGCTGGCGTTGGACGAGGCGTTCGACCATGGCGCCATCCATGGCTACTTCATCACCTACGAGATGAGCCGTACCGGAGGGACGGGGGATCCCGCCGCCCGCTCGCGACAGCATTTCGAACGGGCGCTGACGCTCAGCGGCGGCCAGCAGGCAAGCCCCATGGTCTCCTTCGCCGAGGCGGTCTGCGTGCAGCAACAGGACCTGAAACAGTTTGAGTCCCTGCTGCGTCAGGCGCTGGCCATCAACCCGGACGCCAGGCCCGAGTGGCGCCTGGCTAACCTCGTGATGCAGCGCCGCGCCAAATGGCTGCTGTCCCGCACCGACCAGCTCTTCCTCAACGCCAGTCCTGCAGGGGAGCAGCAATCCGGCCCCCAGGAGAAGTAACTACCGATGAACACAGATATACCCAGGTCCAATAACACCCCCAATAGAGCCGCCTCTCAACTATCGCGCCAGGCGCCCCACCGTTCCGAACCACTGTGCCCATTTGTGTCCCTCCGTGCTTTGATCCGGGTCACCGTCTGGGTAGCCCTGAGCCTGGCGCTGGGTGCCCCCAACCTCCACGCGGCTGGGAAGACCACCCGCCTGAAACTTGGCACGATTGCCCCGGCCGGCACCTCTTACCACAAGAGCCTCCAGTCCATGGGCGAGAAATGGCGCAAAGCCTCGGACGGCGCCGTGCAACTGGTGATCTTCCCCGGCGGCACGCAGGGAAGCGAAGCGGATATGGTGGGCCTGATGCAGACCGGCAACCTGGACGCCGCCATGATCACCGCCGAAGGTCTGTCGCAAATTGACAAGGACGCCACGGCGTTGCAGATCATGCCCATGGCTTTCCGCAACCTGGAGGAGGTGGATTACCTCAACGAAAAGCTGCGCCCGAAGCTCGAAGCAAAGTTGTCCGCCAAGGGCTACCTCGTGCTGTTCTGGAGCGACTCAGGCTGGGTGCGCTTCTTCTCGAAGTCGCCCGTGGTGTATCCCGATGACCTGCGCAAGTTGAAGGTTTTCTCCTGGGCGGGCAATGCCAACCAGTTTGACCTGTGGAAAGCCAGCGGTTTCAGCCCGGTGGAGCTGGAAACTTCCGGCATCGCCCAGGGGCTGTTATCGGGCACCATCAGCGCGGTGCCCACCGTTCCTATCTTCGCCCTGGCGGCGCAGTTGGACACGCAGGCCAGGCACATGCTCGAAATCAACTGGGGGCCGCTTGTGGGCGCCGCGGTCGTGACGAAGAGAAGTTGGAACCGGGTGCCGGCCGCCGCTCGCGACGCCATGCTCAAGATCGCCGACGAAACCGGCCAGCAGATCAAGACCGCCGGTCGGGCGGAAAACGACGCTGCCGTGGCTGCCATGGTCAAGCGCGGACTGGTCGTCCACCCAATGACGCCGGAAGCGGAGGCCAAATGGCTGGATGCCATCGACAAGGTGAAGGACCAAATCCCCGGCAAGATTGTGCCGGCAGACACGTTCGACGAGGCTCAGCGCCTGCTGAAGCAGCGTCGCGCCGGAACGGCAAGTAAATGAAGGGCTCGAAGCCGCGTGGAGGCCGGGTGCGCTCGGCGAGGGCGCCTTGGGACCAGGTTGAAAGGACGTGGTGAGCACCATCGCCCTCCCTGGTTCGGAACTGCCTGGCGCGCCCGATCCGGCGCAGCGCACGGGCCTGCGGCGTGTTGCTTGCCTGAGTGAGAACCTGCTCCTCGTGATCGCGCTGGCGGTCATGCTCTTGCTGCCGGTCGTCGAGATCCTCCTGCGCCACTTGTTCAACACTGGCGTCTCGGGTTCCAGCGCAATCGTCCAGCACCTGACGCTGATTGTCGGGATGCTCGGCGGCGCGGTCGCGGCGCGGGAACGGCGCCTGTTGGCGCTCTCGCCTGTGCAGACCTTGCTCAGCGGCCGGGCGCGCGCGGCGGCGCAGATCTTCAGCAGTGGCTTTGCCGCGGCGATTTGCGGCTTCCTGTGCGTCGCCAGCATTCAGTATGTGCTGGCGGTGAAGCCGCTGGGCAAAATTCTCGTGTATGGCGTCCCGGTCTGGGTCGTTCAGCTGATCCTGCCGCTGGGCTTCGGCCTGGTTACGCTGCGCTTGATTTGGCACGCGACGGGGACCTGGCTCGGACGCGGCCTTGCCTTGTCGCTGGCGGCGGCGCTGGCAGCCGTGGCGATCTGGTCGCCGATCTCACCGGCCCAGGTGGAAGTTCCCGCCCTGATCGCGCTCGGGATAGCGACGTTGCTGGGCGCGCCCGTGTTCACTGCCCTGGGCGGCGCGGCGTTGATCCTGTTCTGGGGCAACGAGCTGCCCATCCAAGCCGTCCCGCTCAAGCATTACAGCCTCACCACCAACGACCTGCTGCCCAGCATCCCCATCTTCACGCTGGCGGGCTATTTCCTCGCCGAAAGTGGCGCTTCTAAACGGCTCGTGCGCGTGTTCCAGGCGCTGGTCGGGCAGTTTCGCGGGGGCCCGGCCATCGTCACTGCGCTGGTCTGCGCGTTCTTCACCTCATTCACCGGCGCGTCCGGCGTGACGATTCTCGCGCTGGGCGGCGTGCTGATGCCGGTGCTGATGGCCGCGCGCTACTCCGAGCGCAACGCCTTGGGCTTGCTTACGGGCGCCGGGTCGCTGGGCATGCTCTTCCCGCCCTGCCTGCCGCTGATTCTCTATGCCATCGTCGCCAACACCAGCGCTCACGCCAACCTGAGCCTCAAGGAGATATTCCTCGGCGGCATCGGCCCCGGCGTCCTGCTCGTCATCATCACCGCCTGGTGGGGCATCCGGAAGGGATCCAGGGAACCCATGGACCGGCCGACCTTCCGCTGGTCCGAAGCCCGCGGCGCGCTCTGGGACGCCAAGTGGGAGCTGCTCATACCCGTCATTGCGATTGTCTCGCTGTTCACTGTGCCGACGATCGTGGAAGCGGCCGCGGTGACGGCCACCAGCGCGCTCATCATCGCGACCGTCATTCATCGTGAGCTGCGCCCATTCCGGGACCTGCCGCGCGTCATCACCGAGTGCGGCCTGTTGGTCGGCGGCGTGTTGTTGATCCTGGGCGTCGCGCTCGGCTTCACCCACTACCTCGTGGACGCGCAGCTCCCGGACAAGCTGGTCGAGTGGGCCACCACGGCGGTTAAATCCAAGTGGCTGTTCCTGCTCGGTCTGAACATCATCCTGCTCTTTGTGGGAGGGCTGGTGGAGATTTACGCGGCCATCATTGTCGTGGTGCCCCTGCTGGTGCCGCTGGGCGTGGCATTCGGCATAGATCCCATCCACCTGGGCATCATCTTCCTGGCCAATATGGAGTTGGGCTTTCTTTGCCCGCCGGTTGGTCTGAACTTGTTGCTCTCCTCGTACCGTTTCAACAAGCCCATGCCCGAGGTCATCCGCGCCACCTTCCCCATGCTTCTGGTCCTGCTCATCGGCGTCCTGCTCATCACCTACTTCCCTCCCCTCACCACCTTCCTGCCAGGGTTGTTCAGGTAAAGCGCAGGAGTCGGCCGGGATACGACCAGAAGGGCTGTTCAAGGGTTCTTGGATGAAGGCGGCCGCGGGCAGCCGCCGTTCAGGTCGCAAACGAAGCTCCAGCCCGGGGTGGCTCCGAAGGTTTTGGGGAGCGCCGGCAAAACCTCCTTGCCTGGGCGGTGTTGGTAGTACAATGAATTGTTGGCAAATGAGAGTGACACAAATGAGAGTGGTGCTGGCGGCACTGGCGATGGCAGGCTTCGCGCTCGTGCTCTTTCTTCAACAGCAACGGGTGGATCGGTTGCGCGCGGAGAACTTAGAACTGCGGAACCAATTAACGGAGGCAGCGGCCACGCGCGCGAGTGCGAAAGCGGAGCCGGCTCCTGCCACAGACACCGCCCTGACGCAGCAGCAGCGGACGGAGTTGTTGCGCCTCCGGGGAGAAGTCACGCGCTTGCGCAATGAGGCGCGCGGCGCCGCTGCCGCCCCGGCGGGCGCCGGCGCATCCTCAGCCAGCGACCAGCCGGCAGCCGGGCTGGCTCCCTTCGTGGCTGCCGCCACAGCCAACGTGGCCAACGGTGAGAGCTTTGCCACCGGCGGCTGGCTCACTGCGCCCGGCTTCCGCACCTTCTTGCTGGCAACACCCAGCCTGGGCAAGAATGATTCCGGGGTCACAGGCGTCAACATCGCCATGTGTTTGCTCAAAATCCCGGAAGGCGAGGTGCCCGAAACGCTTCTGCAGAAGCTCGACCGCCCGTCACCGGCAGAACCACCTGTGTTCACGGGGACTGACGTCGCGTTCTTTACCGATCTGGCCGCGTCGGGCGAGAGCTCTCACATCCTCTCCCGCCCACGCATCGCCACCTCGGACGGTGAAACGGCGAGGCTGTTCATTGGCGAAAACCGCCCGAATCCTGACGGCACACAGCGCCAGATCGGCACCACCATCCAAGTCTCGCCCGAGGTCGCCGCCGACGGTCAGACCATCCGGATGGCCATCAACCTGGAATATACCCCGCCGGATGAAAAGCCATTAAAGCCCTAAGAAACCGGGCCCGTCGCGTGTCATTTTAGCGTGAAACCATTCCATTGCCTCTTCGCGCCAGCCGCTGCCGCCTTGGTGCTCGCCGCAGCCGCAACAGCCCCTGCCGCGCCTGCCAATGAAACGAGCCCTGCCCGCCTGCGTGAGCTGCTAGTGGCCGCCAACTTTGACGAAGCCTTGAAGCTGGCCAAACCGGCCTCCCGACGGTCGGATCAGGCCAACGGCTCCGAAGGCTTCATCCAGACCAACACCCCCATCCTGCTCGACTGGGACCTGTGTATCACCCGGGGCGGCACCAATGCCGCCACCGCCCGTCGCCCCACAGACGTTAACTCTGTGCGCGAAGCGTCTGGAGTGCGGGGTATCCCCCCACTCTCGAAGCTTGTGGTAGCGCCGACAGCGCCCCGCCCTCACATCAGCCGCTACCCCTGGCTCGAATTTGTCCCCGCCTCCAACGGCCCTGCCGCCAAAGTGCACCTGCAGGTTGATTCCTATCCCAGAACCGCGTGGAAGATCCGGTTGCAGTGGGTGGACCGGTTCGGCGCCTTTGTCGTCGTTCACCACAAGCAGGAACAGGTCATCGAAAACTCGGGCACCATCGAGAGAATCCCCCACCTCGAGAATCTCACAGCCACCTTTCCCTCGAGTCCCAAGGCCAAGGGGGCGCTCTACCAGATCAGCATCGAGACCTCCTGGACCGAGCAAGGCAACCCCGTCCGTTGGGACGAAGCCATGCCGCTCACGCTCGACCTGCCGACGGCCGAGCAGTCGCTGGTCTTCCGTGCCGAGTCGCTAACCCTGCAAAAGACCAACGACTCGGTCCAGGCGTCCGTGCTGGCTGGGGTCGTCTCCTGGCCGAAGAGCCGCTGGCGCCTGGCCCTCAAACTCTCGGACGCGGAAGGCAACGAGGCCGGAAGCGCAGAGCACATCGTTGAGAACCTCGGCGTGATCCTCGGGTACCCGCTCCACTCCTGGGAGACCTTCCAGTTTGCCATTCCCGGCGGCCTCCAGCTTCTGTCCACGGCGCAGCGCTGGACGCTCCGCATCGAGGCCCTGCCCCGGGACCCGGGCAAATAGCCATCCATCCCGCGAGCACGGGCTCCTACTGCCTCGCCTTGGCGTCCAACTCCTCCAGCTTCAGCCGCACGCTGACGATGTAGGGCAGCTCGCCCTTTGTCCAGTGGCCGTAGGTCGTCGTCACGATCGTCCCGTCCGGCAGCACCTCCACGCCGGGGTACGCGCAATCCGCCCCCTTGGTGTTGTGCATCAGCCGCACGCGATACTGGCCCTCCGTCCCCCTAACGATGTCCTCGTAATTGCCCACCCACGCCACCCAATCGTTTCTGGTCGGCGACTCCAGCGTGGTGTCGCGGAATGAGATGAACAGCCGGCCGTCGGGCGCGTACTTGGCGGTGTGCCGGTCGCCGGTCAGCGCCCCGGGCAGCTCGCGCGGCTGGGTCCACGTCAGACCCTCGTCCCGGGTGAAGATGACATAGCTGTTCTTCTTCCGCAGGTTCTCGCGCAGCAGCACGGCAATCTCCTTGCCGTCCGGCGACCGCACCGCGCCCGGCTCGCACAATTTCACGTCCGGCAGCATGGCGATGGGGATTGGCACGCTCCAAGTCAGTCCGCCGTCCGTGCTGCGGGTTTGGTACACAAAGAAGCACCACGGTTTGGCGGCGGGCGAGCTATATTCGCTGTGGGGGCTCTTCGCTTGGTGCTTCACTTCGTTGCCGCCTATCAGGAATCGCCCGTCGTCATGGAACAGGGCCATGTAGTGGCCCGGCCCGGTCTTCAATGGCACGCACGAAGCCATAGCCACCACGCCTCCAAAGTTGCCGATTGGATTCAATTCACTCCAGTTCCCGCCGTCATCCTCGCTCACCGCCATCCGGATCGGGTAGAGCCCCGAGAACATGATCAGCCGCTTCTTGCCGGCGGCATCCACCGTCCGGTAAATGGTCGGCACCTCCATCGAAGTTACCCAGCTCTTCGGCACCGGCAACCGCTCGCTCCAGGTCAGGCCCCCGTCCATGCTGCGCTTATACACAATCGCCCCGCGCCCGTGCGCCTTGGGATACACAATCAGCATCGTCTTTCCATCCTCCAGCAGCACCGTGGTCGGGTGCCCCAAATACTGCCCCGCCTCCCGGTCCACGATCACCTGCCGCTGCGTCTCCTTCGACAGATCAATGATGGGTATGGAATATCCGCGCGGCGGCGTCTGTGCCAGACCGGCAACCACTCCCAGGATCACACCGGCAACCAGGCAGGAGAATATCTTCATGAACGCAGGTTCATGCCAAGTCGCCCGCCGCCTCAAGCCAAAACCGTCCGGTCCCCAACGCCGGAAACGCCAGCGCCCCCGCAAACCTCGAGTCCGTCTTGGACTGCGGTGGCAGAGCGGAGCGACGACACCGCTTTTCCTGATCGTTCGCCTGCCCCAGCGCCGCCGCACCACCCCAAAGCGCCGTGGTCGCTGCGCTTTGCCGGCGCACTCCGAAAGCCGTGGCTGCGGCATCAGCCGCCCGCCACCACCCGCTCCGGGCTTGACGCCGTCCGGCCCGCCGCTCCAAAGTCGGCCACGACGCTAATTCGTCCTACAGTTGTGGCCTTGCCTGAGTTCAAGTTCCCACGTCACAATGGCAGCCGATGACCGCGCCTCGTTGCCCCCCTCCACCCCGGCTCTTCTGGCTGATGTGCGGTGGGCTTGTCGCGGCGGCAATCGCCATCCCATTTGCGCGACGTGATGACTGGGTCGGCCGACTCTCCTTCATTGTGCTGGCCCTTGTCGCGGTCACGCTCTGGGCAATCCTGCTTAACGGCTTTGTCCGATCCATCCTTGCCTGGGCTCGTGACACACCGGTTGAGCCGGACGACCCCAGAGTGGGTGAGTGTTACCCGGGACACATCTACATGCTTTCCTGGAATCATGAGTCTATTGCAGTGCGGACCCATGCCGGCGACCCAGTGGTCCAGGTCCCGCTCGCCCGGCTTGGGGAGGTCATTGACCTTGACGCGCTCCTGCTTGCGGATGACCTCACGGTCAGGACACCGCAAACACCGGTTACCTTTCCCAAATCGCGATCCGAACGCCACAAGCTCCTCCGGCTGCTGGGCGATGTGGCGAGGTCCGGCGGCGAAGTGCAAGGCGAGGTCGAACTCAGAGCGGCGAAGTTCAGGCGTCAATCCGCGACCTGGTTCCCCATCTCGTTGCTGACGGCCGCTCTGTTACTGCTGCCCATCTTCCTGCTCCCCGACCCGGAACATGTGAACCTCTTGTGGGCCGTTGCTGGCATCGCTTACGCGTTGGCCTGGGGGTGGGCCCTCCGAAGATTTGCGTATGCTGGCGCGTGCTTCTCCGGCGCCCGAAAGCTACGGGCCATGCTGCGGCCAAAGGCGACCACCGATCCGACACACGCGAGGGGCTAAGCCGTCTCCATGCTGTTCCCCCTCACCCGCCCTAAAGGGAACCCTCTCCTCCTCCGAGGGGGAGAGGGCCGGGGTGAGGGTCTGTCCAGTCCTGGAATCGTGCGCTTCCAAGCTGGAAGTGATCTCACTCAATCCCGCGGCCGGGTCAGCGCCTTGCACTCGCTGACCGGAACCCGCATGTCCATGTCGGTCCCGAAATCGCGGTGATCGAGATACTCGGCCGCGCCGCCCGCCACGCGCCCCAGTGCGAAGGTGACAAAGGGCAGGTCCGCCGCCCGTTCCACCGTGATCTTCTTCTCCACCAACAGCGGCCAGGCGCACCCCAGGCACACGCAGGCGAGCGCGGCGTCCACGTTTACCGCGTGCACCTTGGTCGTCACGCCCTGGCTCATAAGCGCGCGCGTGAGGCGGTGGTAGAAGTCGAGGAAGACGTTGTACCAACCCTCCTCCTCCAGGCAGCGGCTGATCACCCGCTCGCGCGGATCGTAGTTGACCGCCTCCTGATTGAACACCGGATGCCCCAGGCAGGGCACCTTCTCGATCTCCACTCCCGCGTCCTTGGCCGCAAGCTTCCGACGCTGGTAATCGGCCGCCTGCGCCTGCGCCAATTGATCGAGGTCCGGCGCCTGCTTCCGGTCATACGGATCGGTCAGCCCGGTGTCGCGGAAGATCCGAATCAGAAACCGCGCCGCCTCCTTGCCGTTGCCTCCATGGACCGAGCCGATGGCCCCCAGCGTCGCCATCATCGCCGTGTTGGGCTCGTTGCCCGCCGAGGCCGCCAGCTTGGCCCCCTGCGCCGAAATCGTTCCCGGCCCGTTCGTGATCGAGGCTGTCAGGCACATCTCGAAGAGCCGGGTCTCGAACTCGTGCGCGGGCGGCGACCCGAGCCACGAAAGCAGCACGCTGTAAGCAAATGAACCCGGCCGCTGCATCAGCGCCGGAAGTGAGTATCCGTAGATCCGCGGCGTGGCGCCGTCGTTGGCGGACGCGTGCGACGCGTGCCGCAGCGGCTGGCGCGTCACCACCCTCCCCAGACCGCCCTTGAGTTGCTGAGCCAGCAGCTTGTCGTAGGGGCTGGGGATGCGCCCCGGCCGCAAGGCCAGCCGCTCCGGCAGCTTAGCCGCCAGCGCGCCCAACTCGACGATCCACGGGTTCAGCGCCAGCGGGCGCAAGGGCTTGAAGTCCGGCTTGATGCGCAACGCCTCCATCAGCACCTGCGCCGCCGGCACCAGCGCGTGCAAGGTCGTCGCGCGCAGGCCGCGCCGGGTCCGTCGAAGACTCCGGCCCGCGGCCTTCGGATCGGCCGGATCAAACGGCGCCACGCCCAGATACTCGTCGAACAGGCGCATCTTGTCCGAGGCCGACGTGCAACGGCCCTCGACCACCGCGCCCGCGTGCCCCAGCGAGATGTTGCGTCCCTCGGCGAACGCGCCGGCCACAAAGACCAGCAGCGGCTTGGAGTACTTGCGCTCGGTCATGAGCTCGATCGCATCGCGCTCGTAAGTCCCGCCGGGCTCGACGTAGAGCACGATCACCTTCGTCCGCTTGTCCCGCTCGGCCAGCACAAGGAAATCGCGCAGCGGCGTCAGAATCAACGGGTCTTTACCTGTCGAAATGCCAAAGGAAACCCCCAGCCCCGCCGACTGGAGATAACCCGCGATCGTGTTCACCATGTTGCCCGAGTTCGAGATGATCGTCGCGCTGCCGGGGATGAACGATTCGGCGGGGGTGTCGCCCCCCACCGCCCCCACTCGGACGCCCGCGCGGGCATTGATCAGACCCAGCGTATTGCACCCGATGATGTCCATCCGCGCCACGTTGCACACGTGCCGGAGCTTGGCGGTTACCTCGACCGACACGTGTTCCGTAATGACGAAGATCGTCTCAACCGTGCCCTCGCCGTTTTCCACCACTTCCTTGACGTCGCCATACACGGCCTCCGGGGGCGAATACACGATCACCTTGTTGGGCCGTTCCCTGGCCGGGAGCGCCTTCATGAGGTCCTCGAACTGCCCGAATACGCGGATGTCCCGGCCGCCGGGCACCCGGATGATCTCCTGGTCCTTGCCCAGCGCCCATCCCCCCACGATGTTGTCGCAATACTGCTGCGAGACAATACTGACCTTCATCGCCTCGCGCCCCGTCACGTTCGAGACGCCCACGCGGTCGCCTTTGTTCAGGAGGCTGCAAAGAGTCGTCGCGATCATGATCTGCCTTTCTGCTTGCGCTGCTCGCACGCGCGCATGAGCGACACGGCGTATTCCGCCACCAGCGTGATTGGCGTGTCGGGGCCGAAAAACACCCGGGGCAGGTTCAGGTTGGCGAGCGTCTTGTTCAGCGCCGCCATCCCCTGCGCCAGGTGCGCCCCGCCCCGGCCCACCACGACCGGGATCGAAACGGGGCCCTTCGCGTCCACGCATTCCTGCAAGGCGTCCGCGATGGCGGAGAAAGTCACGTCAATCAGCGTGTTGTTGGCCTTGCCGCCCAGGATCAGCAGCAGCGCGCAGTGGTGCAGGTGGTGCTCGAAACAAAGCGCCGCGGTCTTCTTCATCCGTTCATACGGCGGGTTGCCGCCGAAGTCCGATAGCAGGATCGGCTCCCCGCCAAGCTGGGTCAGCGTCTCGGTGATGATCGTGCTGGCCCCGCCGCCGAAGAGCAGCGGCAGAATCTTGGTGCCGCCCAGCGACGACACATGCGCCTGGCCCTGGTGGCTCGCCGCCGCCAGCGCATTCATCTCCGCCTCGAACGGCGTCGCCTCCGACGGGTATTCCGGCCAGGCCAGGCCCAGGTCGCGCGCTTTGAAGTTGTGCTCATCGAAGGTGGCCTTGAAGTCGCACGCCCAGATCTGGCCGTCCTTGGTCACGCGCCACGGATTCACCTCGCAGCTCAGCATCCCTGTCGAGATGAACATGTCCCAGAGATTCACAAATACGATGCTCAGCCGCGAGTTCAGCTTGCCCTTCACGCCAAGCTCGGTCAGCGCCTCCGAGACCTGGTAGGCGTTGAGCCCGCGAAACACGCTCAGCGGCACCGTCACCTTGTCCTCCTCCGAGATCGCCTCTACCTCCATCCCGCCCCGGAGCGACACCGTGAACGCGGGCGAAAGCGTGTGGGAACTGTAGCTGATGGCGGTGAAGATCTCCAGGTCCGCCGGCACCGCCTGCACAATGTAGGCGCCGCGGGGGTTTTGGCCGTGTATCTCCTCGGCCGCCACGTCCCGCAGGACCCGCAGCGCGTCGCGAAAATTCTCCACCCGCCGCACCAGGCCCGCCTTCCCGCGCTTCCCGGCCAGCACGTCCGGCTTCACAATGCCCGCCCCCCACCGGCCCAGCCTCTCTCTCAGCTTGGACTCGGTCACCGGCTCGGAGAGATGTTCGGGCACGGGGATCTTGTACAGCGGGGCGAAGTGCTCCAGGAAGACCAACTCGCCTATTCGAGTGCTTGTCATGTCGCGGATATGGGCCAACTGATTGTTGACGCTTTAAGAGTCACGCAGAAGTGCCTGCAGTTGATTTCTACCCGGCCAGTTTGGGGCTACACGGGCTTCCTGGTCAAGCACGCTGACCGCACCCCGCGGCCGGCCCGGGTTGAATCCAGGAAAGCGCCAGCCAGCTGGGAAGCCGAAGCGGAGCGTCGGCCTGTAGCCGACCGGCCCCCGCGAGGCAATGGACTTTGGACCCAAGACCCAAGACCCAAGGCTCCCTTTGAATTCCTTCGCTTGAGCCGGGGCCGTTCAGCGGCTATAAGCAGTCTTGGCTCATGAAATACCTCTTGCCGCTCTGGACGACGATTGCCTGCCTCGCTGCCGCTGTGCTCGCAGAAACCCCGGCCTTCTCCGCCCCGCCCCCGGCGCCGGCCCGGCAGCCCCGGCCAAACCTCGTGTTTCTCTTCGCCGACCAACTCCGCTACCAGTCCTGCGGCTTCGCCGGCGACACCCAAGCCCGCACTCCCAACCTCGACTCCCTCGCCCGCCAGGGTGTCGTCTTTCGCAATGCCATCTCCGGCCATCCTGTCTGTGCCGCCTACCGCGCCTCGCTCCTCACCGGCAAATACACCACCTCCACCGGCATGGTCATCAACGAGCTGCGCATGAGCACCAACCACACCTTCTTCGCGCAGGTCCTCACCCGCCACGGCTACGACACCGCCTACATCGGCAAATGGCACCTCTGGGCCAACGAACTCGGCAACCACTACGACCCCAAAAACTCCTTCACGCCCCCCGGCCCCTACCGCTTCGGCTTCGACGGCTTCTGGGCCGCCTTCAACTTCCACCACGAGTACTTCGACGGCTACTACCACACCGATAGCCCGGAGAAGATCCCCATCAAAGGCTACGAACCCGACGGCCAAACCGACCTCGCCATCGCCCGCATCCAACACTGCGCCGCCACCGGCAAGCCCTTCGCCCTGTTCCTCTCCCTGGGCACCCCGCACGACCCGTGGAACACCAACAACGTCCCGGCCAAGTTCCTCAACCTGTTCGCCGACGAAGGTGGCAAACCCCGCTTCACCCTCCCCCCGAACTATAAGCCCGACAACGACCCCTACTCCGACAACTGGGGCCGTTTCCGCGGCCCGCGCGAACGCCAGTCCATCCCCCGGTGGCTCCGCGTCTATTACGCCATGACCGCCAACCTCGACTGGAACATGGGCCGCCTCCTCCAGGCCATTGACGCCGCCGGCCTTCGCTCCAACACCATCGTCGTCTTCACCTCCGACCACGGTGAGATGATGGGCGCCCAGGGCCGCCGCGCCAAAAACATCTTCTACGAAGAAGCCGTGCGCGTCCCCTTCATCATCCGCTGGCCCGACCGCATCCCCGCCGGCGCCACCACCGACGCCTGCCTCAACACCCCCGACATCATGCCCACGCTGCTGGGCCTGGCCGGCCTGCCGGTCCCGGCGAAAGTCGAAGGTATGGACCTCAGCCACTGCGCGCTGGGTCGGCCCGGGCCCGAACCGGAAGCGGCCTTCATGCAGAACACGGGCGCCTGCGCGTTGTGGGAAGACGGCTACGAATGGCGGGCGCTGCGCAGCAAGCAATTCACCTATGCGATCTACCGCAAAGACCGCAAGGAACTCCTGTTCGACAACCTGAAGGACCCCTCTCAGCTCCGCGACCTGGCGGCAAGCCCCGAGCACGAACAGACGCTCAACCGCTTCCGCGCTCTGCTAAAGACCCGCATGCAGGAGCTGGATGACAACTTCGCGGCCAGCACTTGGTATCGCGACCACTGGGTCCAGGACCGCATCATCAAATACGCGCGGTAACCGTGACAGCCTGTTTGGAGCAGGGCCGTCGGGGCGGCGCGGCCTCGTCCCCGCAGGCGGAAGCAGTGCCGCATGAATGCTTGAGCCCCGTCACCCCGGCTGCTACCTGAGAGAAGATGAAACGCGCCATACTTTCACCATTCATTGGCCTGCTGGCCGCGCTCAGCCTTTGGACGGGGTGGCCCCAGGTCGTCTCAGCCGCGCCCGCCAACGCCAAGCCCAACTTCCTGATCATCCTCGCCGATGACATGGGGTTTTCGGATGCCGGCTGCTATGGCGGCGAGATTCACACGCCCAACCTCGATCGCCTGGCGGCCAATGGGCTGCGCTTCACCCAATTCTACAACACCGCGCGCTGCTGGCCGACCCGCTCCAGCCTCCTGACGGGCTACTACGCCCAGCAAATCGGCATGGACCCGCGCCGGGGGCGCCTGCCAGCGTGGACCCGGGTGCTGCCCCATTACCTCAAACCCCTCGGCTACCGCTGCTATCAGTCGGGCAAGTGGCATCTGACGGGCGCGCCCAAACCAGTGGCCGATGGCGGCTTCGACCATTCGTATCGGTTCGAAGACTGGGACCGCTACTTCTCGCCCGCGAAACACTTTGAAGACGACCACCCGGCCGCGCCGGTCAAGCCGGACAGCGGCTACTACGCAACCACCGCCTTCGCCGACCACGCCCTCGGCTACCTCAGGGACCACGCGACCAACCATGCCGCCAAGCCCTTCTTCCTTTACCTGGCCTTCATCGCGCCCCACTTCCCGCTGCATGCTCCGCCCGAGGACATCGCGCGCTACCGCGACCGTTACCGGGAGGGCTGGGACGTGATTCGCGCTCAGCGGTGGGAGCGAATCCGTCAAATGCGCCTGCTCGACTGCGCCCTGCCGCCGCTTGATCCCGGGTTCACCCCGCGCTACTTCAAGCCCGAAGTCCTGGAGCAGCTCGGCCCGGGCGAAACGGAACACCCGGTGGTGTGGGAGACGCTGACAGCCGAACAACAGGCCTTCCAGGCAACCAAAATGGCTGTGCATGCGGCAATGGTGGACCGCATGGACCGCGGGATTGGGCGTGTGCTCGATCAACTGCGGATCATGGGCGCCCTCGACAACACCTTCATCTGCTTCCTGTCCGACAACGGCGCGGACGCCACACTCCTGGTCCGCGGCGAAGGGCACGATCCGGGCGCGCCCGCCGGCTCGTGGCGGTCATTCCAGTGCCTTGGACCCGGGTGGGCGAGCGCCTGCAACACCCCGTTCCGGTGGCACAAGATCTGGGTGCATGAGGGGGGCATCGCCACCCCGCTCATCGTGCATTGGCCAAACGGGATTAAAGCGCGCGGAGAATTGCGGCATGACCCGGGTCATGTCGTTGACTTCGTGCCGACGCTGCTCGATCTGGCCGGTGCGCGCATTACGAACGTTTGGAACGGGATTGAAGCCCCTCCGCTCCCGGGCAAAAGCCTGGTGCCGGCGTTCCGGAAGGACGGCACGGTGAAGCGCGAATTCATCTTCTTCCACCACGAAGGCAATCGGGCCTTGCGCGTGGGGAATTGGAAGGTGGTGTCGGCCCGTGAAAATGACAACCGGTGGGAGCTTTACAACCTGGGCAAAGACCGCAGCGAGTTGCACGACCTCGCCGCGCGGCAACCGGAGCGGGCGAGCCGGATGGAATCCCGCTGGAAGGAATTGGAGCGGACCTTCCGCCGCCAATATTCGGAGGCCACCACGGAGTCGTCGCCGTGAGGCATTCTCCCGGGCGCCTGGGCGAATACCAGGCGACAGGACGCTTTCGGGGCAAAAACCGCGCCCCCCAAGGGAGTCTCACCGTATCCGCACCGTATCCACACCCTATCCACACCGTAGATACAGCCTTGACACCTTGGCGTGTCCCGGGCGCAATTCAGCCGGGATTGCCGGCATAACCCACTGATATTTAGTGACTTATGCTGGTTTGCCGCCCCACCCGTCAGAATTTCCCGCTAAAAGCCCGGCGACTGGGACAGGCGATAATAGCGGGAGGGGAAGCTGGCCGGCTCTGAGTACGGGAACTGCAAGGGAGCCAGAGCGGGAGAATTGGTGAAGATGCCCTGCCAGTGCGTCAGGTTGGTTGAGACTTCAATCCTGCAAACCGAGATGGGAGCGGAAACACAGTCAAACGACAGCCCCTGGTTGGTGGCGGGGCCCCAGTTGATCAACCGAGGCGCGACCGCGTTAGTTTGCGTGATTCGGTAGAAGCGCGTGGGGGATTTTGCGGCGTTGGTATCCGTGTAGATCAAAGCCAGCGTATCGGCGGAGAAGTTGTTGGTGACATACACCGTCCGCCACAAGGCAAGGTTGGTCGAAGCCTCAACCCGGCAGCTCATGGCGGCATACGCAATCTGAACGTTCCCGTCGTCGGTGCGGGCAAGCAGCCCATGCGACGGAAAGGCCAGGAAATTCAAACCCGTGATGTTGGAGGTCAGCGTGACAGATTGGGCGCCCGGAGCAAACCCATACCCGCCCAACGACGGAGTCACGGTCAGGTTCGCGCCGAATTGCAGGTCGTAATTGGTATAATACCCGCCAGGGCCAGTGAAACTGAGGTTGGTCCCGATGGCCACTCTAACGCCGGGCAGCCCGCTGTTGCCCTGCGTAATCCGCCCGCTGACGAACAAGGAATCCAACACGGTCAGCACCGCCGGGAGGCTGGTGACCGAGCCGTGGACGTTGGTGACAATCACATCATAACTGCCCGCGCCCGTGCTCTGGACGTTGGCCAGGGCATACGCGGCCAGGGTCGCGCCGGCGATGTTGGTCCCGTTGAACCGCCACTGGTAGCGCAGCGAGTCTCCCGAAGCGACCACCGTGAACGCAACATCGCTGCCCTTGCTCACTGTCTGGCTTTCGGGCTGAGTGACAATGGCCAGCAGGCTCACCAGCTCGTAAGCTCCAATATCGGACAACCCGCCTTGCGGCTGCGGGCGGGAGATGCCGCGCTGGTCGGTTGCGGGGCTGAGACTCGCGGGAATCTTATCAACCGCCGGGCTGGTGTTGGTCAGGATGGCCAGGGTCCGCGTGACGCCGCCGTTTGCGGCAAGCGTGGCGCTGATCAGAGGATCGGTATTCTGCACGCTGGTGCCGCCCAGGCCGAGGCTGGCATCCGAGCTTATGTTGTAGCCGCTATCGGTGATTCGGTTTGCACTTGTGTCGTAGGCGTTCTTCCCGGTGGAAGCAGCAGCCAGGATGGTGCTTCGCAGGACGAGACTGCCGGAGACGTGGGCGATGTCGCCGCCTTCCGCCAGCCCCGCGCGGCCTGCGCTCCCGACGCCCGTCGGACCGCTGCCCCCTGAGCCGGCGGCGCCACCCGCGACGCCGCAAGCGGAGAACGTGCAATTCACCACCGCGCCAACCCCGGCATTGTATAAGCCGCCGCCGAAGCCGTTGCCGCCGTTACCGCCATCCCCACCGCGCCAGCCGGTTGCCGGTCCGCCATCGCCGCCAGCCCCGCCCGTGACAACGTTGTTGACGAAGGTGCAGTTAGTGAGAGACCCGCCGCCGATAAAGACCGCGCCGCCGAAGCTGCTGCCACCGTCGTCGCCGTCCTCCCCCCAACCCGTATCCTCCCCCCCGGCTGCGGGACTATCCCCGCCCCGGCCTGAGTTTCCGTCGAAAGTGCAATTGACGATAATCGTATTGGCCGCGCTGTAGATGGCCCCGCCCGAGCCGGCTGCGCCGGCACCACCGTCTCCGGGATCGCTCGGAAACGCCCCCGCGCCGCCGGCGCCGCCATTGCCGCCGCTGCCACCGGTCACCGAGTTCCCGGCGAAGGTGCAATTGCTGAGCGAAAGGCTGCCCAGGCTGCAAATAGCACCGCCATAACCGGCGCCACCGCCGCCGCCACTGCCGCCATCCCCGCCCTGGAAGCTGCCGTCGCCGCCATCGCCGCCATTGCCGCCGTTGCCGCCGGAAGCCTGGTTGGTCAGAAATTGGCACCCAATGGCGGTTGAAGCGCCGAGATTGTAAATAGCGCCACCCGCGGCCGGGGCGCCCGCAGTGCCGCGGCTGCCATTATCGCCATAGCTGCCACCACTGCCGTTGGCCCCAGCCGCTCCATCGGGGCCTGCGGCGCTATTGCCTGCAAGGATACAGTTAGTGAGCAACAGGCTGGCCCCGGGCGAAACGTAAACGGCTCCGCCGCCGGGATCGTTCCCGCCTACGAGCGTCAGGCTGTTAAGTGTCAGGCTGACATTCGATTGCACGGTGAACAAGCGCAGTTGGCCGTTGCCGGACAAGGTCGCTCGGTTTGGTCCACCGTCCAGGACCAGGTTGCTGGAGACAGTGAGCGTGTTCGTGATGACAATCGTGGAGCAGTTCGTGAGCGGGAAATAGCCGCCCCGCGCCACTGCGGCCACGAAGTCTTCGTACTGCGAGCAGTTGTTGGTCAGGGTGACCGTGACCTGGAAATCCTGGGTGCTGCTCACGGAGGTACTCGGTTCGGTCACCACCTCACGGATCGTATAGAAAGGAGTGGCCGCTTGGATCGCGGTCGGCCTCCAGGTAAAGACGCCGCTCGTCGGGCTGTTGTTGGTTATTTGCGCGCCCTCGGGCGGATTAACGAGGCTGAACACCAATGGGCTATCGGGATTCTCGGTGGCGCGGGCATGGTTGGTGAAGATGAGCGTCGTCCCCTCGGCGACCGTCTGCGGCGGGATTGGATCAATGACAACCTGGTTCACAGGGGGCGCCACGTTGGTGCTGACGGTCACACTGAAGGAACCGGCGCCGGGCAGGAACCCGCCGCCGGAAACCAGGACGGTGACCCTGTTATTCGTGCTCGGCACCTGCGCCCCCGTTGGGGTCCAAGTGAATACAGCATTGTTCGGCTGGTTTCCGGGGATAATGCTTGCCCCGCTGGGAGCTTCGGTGAGGTTCCAGATCAGGGTGTTGGGATTAACGGGATTCGTCACCGAGACTATGATCGTGAGCCTCGGATGGAGGGAGACATTCAGGTTCGTGTCATTGATGCGGTTAATGACAAGCATCTGGCCTCGAGCCGTTTGTGCGCAAAGCAGCAACCCGCCCAGCAACAGAAATACCTGCACGGCAGTTGCCAGGAGGCACCCCGGGACCGGGCGGCGCGTCCGGCCCGCCCGTGTCACTTGTAGCCAGTTGTTCACGAATCAGTCCTTTTCACACAGGCGTCAACCCGGGCGAGCGGGCGGCTGCGCTGCGGTCCGGCCAGTCCCCACACGAGGGAAGTTACCGGGGCTGCCGCCACAAGTCCAATTCCAGCTAGAAATTACCTTTATTCTCGGCCTGCTCAGCCTTATCGGCCTTCTTGAGGCGATGCATTTCGTCGGCCCGCAATTCCTTCTCGGTCGCCCGCACCCCTGGCATCTTGTTCTTCTCCGCCGTTGCCGCCAGCGCCGCAATCTCCGGCGTCGGCAGCACCGTCGGCCGGATCAGCACCAGCAGCTCCTTGCGGGTCTCGTCGGCGTGCGTGCTCCGGAACAGGTAGCCCAGCAGCGGCACGTCCTTCAGGAACGGCACCCCGGAAGCGCTCTTGTTCTTGTCGGTCTCAATCAACCCGCCCAGGATAATCGTGTCGTGGTCGCGCACCGACACCTTGGTCGAAGCAACCTTGGAGCTGGTCACCGGCACATCGCCCACGTTCTGGATGGTCACGTTGCCCAGGAAGCTGTCGATCTGCTGTCGAATTTCCATCACCACCAGCCCGTCCGGATTGATCAGCGGCGTCACGTCCAGCGTCACGCCGATCTGCAACTGCTGAATCGAGGAGTAACCCCCGTAGGCCCCGCCCCCATAGTAGCTGGAGGTCGGATACGGCCGCGATTCACCCACGAACAGGCTCGCCGGTTCATTGTGCGAGGTCTGGATCCGCGGCCGCTGCAAAATCCGCGCCCGGCTGTCGGCTGCCAGCGCCGTCACTGTCACATCCAAATCCTGCCCCCAGTTCATCAGGTAGCTGAACCCCTGGGGAATGAGGGAGTTGGTGCCCCCGCTCACGAAGGATTCACGGTTAAGGAAATTCTTGTTATTGATGGCGCCCACCCCGGTCCACTGGCCCGAGCTCTGCGGGTGTTGCAGATAGCTAAAGCCCAGGTCCCGGCTATCTGTCAGGGTCACCTCGATGATCACCGCTTCGATCAACACTTGCGCCAGGACCACGTCCAGCTTGGCCACAATCTCCTTGATCGTCTTCATGTCCTCCTTCGAGGCGTAGATCAGCAGCGAATTGGTCCGCTCATCCGATATGATCTTGGTCTGGCCCAGCACCACAATGTCCCCCTGCTGCGCGGCTTTGCCGATGAGGTTCTGCAAGCGCTGCGAAAAGGAGCTGCCCGCCGCCGGCGTCGGTGTGCCCGCGCTGCCGGGCGGAGTGACCATCCCGGGGGTGGTCTGGCCTGGATAGCCCCCCATGGTGCCGGGACGGTTCATCGTGCCCGCGCTGCGGGTGGTGCGAGAGCTGCCCGAGGTGCTGGCGCCCACCGTGGCGCCCGTGCCGCCGGTGCTCAAGCTGTTCAACGCCCCGGCGATCTCGCTGGCCTGCGCATACTTGATCGGGATGACCTCCGACACATACTCCGATGGCACCGCCACGTCTATCTTCGCGATCAGCTCCAGCATCCGCTTGACGTTCTCGGTGTAGTCCCGCAAAACCAGCATCTGGCTGCCATCAATCGGCAGGATGCCGTTGGGAATCTTGACGAAAGGCTGCAGCACCGCGGTCATCTCGCTGGGCTTGGCATACTTCAACTGCACCACGTGCGTCACATACTGCCCCATCTCCGGCATCAGCGCCGGGCTGTTTGTGTCAAACGCCGCCCCGGTCGAGCCCCCCTGGGCCTCCGGCACCGCCTTGACGAATTTATCTCCGATGCTGACCATGGTGATGCCATTGAGGGCCAAAACCGCTTCCAGGGCCTGGATGCCCTCGCGCACCGTGAGCTGACCCCGCGTGGTCAGGGTGATGGTCGGGGCTGGCAGGGTCGCCGCGCGCAACACGGTGCGGTTGACCATCATGCTGTAGATGTCCAGCACCTGCGTCAGATCAGCCGAGCGGAAGTCTATCATGCCCTGCGGCAGCGGTTCCTCCAGCGACTGAGGGGTGGCCCCTGGCGGAGAGGATGGAGCCGCCGCGGGAGAGCCGGTCATCCCGGCCCCAGGAGCAGGCGTGATGGACGCGGCCGGCGCCGTGGCGCCCGGCGGGAGCGCCGTGGTCGCGGCGGGCGCCACACCGGGCACAGGGATTGTGGTCGCCGGGCTGCCGGGAAATGCTGGAGGCGCCGCATTAGTGCGGCTCGCCGCGGCCCGGCGCATCATCTCCTGAAGCCGTTGCTGCCGGTTTGTGTCCCGGCTGGGGAGTGCGGCCGGAGCGGGCGGCACCACGGACGGTTGCGTGCTGGCGGCGGCTTGAACCGGGTTGGAGGGAACGGCACTGGTGGAGCCGGTCGCAACAGGGTGCACCTCCGCCTGGGGGCTCGGTTGTGCGTTCGTGTTGCCCAGGGGAGGGGTGGCTGGAGCGTCGGAGGCTTTAGCCGGCGCTACATCGGAAGGAAGCGCGGACCAGTCCGCTGCCGCCGAGGCGTTTGCTGGAACAGCGCCTGTTCCTGAGATGTTTGGGACTGTGGGGACGCTGGCCTTCCCGGACGGTTGTGCGTTGCTGGCCTGCCCCACAGCACTATGGAGCGCCTGCTGGAGGAGCTGGTCCGCATTGGTCCCACGGTTTGCGCCGGCGGCGGCGCCCGGGGGGAGCGGTGCGAACGCGGGGGTTTGGGCCCCCAGAACGGAGCCGGTCAGAAACACAGCAAGGAATGTTGTTTTCACGGTCATTTAGCTGTTGAAGTTACCATTTTGGGAGCTGCTGTTCGTGAACTGGCCGGAGCCGCTTTCTTGGGCGGATTCTTTTGATAGCTGGCCACCAGTTTGATTGTGCCGCCGAGTTGTTGCCGGGGGGCGTCCGGACGCAACGACAAATCCCGGACGCGGATCAGCGAATTGCCGGACCCCAGGTTGTACAGGAAGTCCACGAGCTGCGCCTCTCCCGATTGCACACTGATCAACTGGGTGAGTTCCAGGAAGAACTGGTTGGTTTGGTGCGTGGTCTTGCCGAATTGCTGAATGCCCACGCCGCTGCGCGCCTGCTGATCCTGGATCGTGCGGGCGAACTGGTTCACCTGATCCTCCGCCGGCACATCCAGACCTTCCTTCGCAAACGTGGTGATGCCGGATTGGTATTTCGGTGCCTGGTCAATCTCGGCCTTCCAGCGCTCGAGCTTCTTCAATGCGTCGGCCCGCCGTTCCTTGGCCTTCTTCAGATCGGAGAAATGCGGCACGACAAACCACAAATTCAGGACGACGAACAAAGCGGCGCCCACCACGACCACAAGGCGCTTTTCAAAGGGACGCAGGTTAAGGCGGTCCAGGTAACCGGTCATAACGCCTCCGTTCGTTTGAGCTCCAGCACGCAGTGCCAGTTCACTTCACTGCCCCGAGTGTCCCAGGTGACATGCTCGCCCGCGCTGGGATTGAACAAAGGCTGGCCGTTGGGAGCGACCTTGCGAATGTCCGCATCGAAATCCAAAAGCCGCTTGGTCTGATCGGCCGGCGCCTTGCCGCTGAGAGTGAGCTTTCTCCCGTCGGCGAAGTTATAGCCTTCGAGTGTGACGCCATCCGGCAGCAGCTCGGCGACGGCCTTCCAGCAGTCCAGCGCGGCAAACTTCAGATCCTGGCGGTCTTTTAAAACCTGAAACTTCGCCTTGAGCTGCAGTGCGTTGGTATAAACCGGCCCGCGCTCCGCCGCTTGCTGCTCAACCCGGCCGGTGCGATAGAGTTCAACCTGGAGCCGGGCGAAATAGACCAATACGCCCGCCAGGTAAAGGGCGACGACCGCGCCCAGCCCGCGCATCCAGATGCGATCCACGAATTGCTGGTGGTAGCGGGTCGAAAACTCGGCGGGCAGGAGATTTGCCTGTTGTCCCGCCTGGGCGGCGCGCGTGGCCGTCAAGGCGGCGAGCCCAGCCACCGAGAGCGGCGCGATGACCTCGACGTTCTGCTGCAATCCCTCGCGCAGGGCCGGTTCCCACTCGGCCGCGCTCGCAGCGTCGGCCACCAGGTGCCAGGTGGGCGGCGCCGTCAGCCAGCCTTCCAACTCCCCGGCCCAGGCCATCTGGAGCAACTGTTCTTTGAGGCTTTCCGGGCGATTGGCGGGCGGCAGCGTAATCAGATCGATGTTCTGCAGCACGCCGGCATACCACCAGGCTACCAGCGCGGCGTTTCTGCCCCCCGGCGCCTCCGGGTAGATCCACGCGCCATCATTGGTGATCGCGGTCGTCTGCAGCTGATCGAGCAGGGGCAAATCCAGCCGGTCGGCCAGGTAGCCCTGGCCTTCAAGCTGGCCGAGAAACGCTTCGACCTCATTGCGCGCGACGATCATCACGATCACCGTTTGCAGGGGGCCTTCGACCTGCGGCAGCACGTGGATGCCCCAGACAATCTGCGTGAGGGGCATCGGGGAAAGCTTCTCCAATTGCAACTCGACCATGGCGAGGGTCTCGTCGAAGTCGCTGGCGGGGAATTGCGCCACACGCAGGAAGACCCGCTCCGGCGGCAGCCAGGCGATGTTGAGTTTGCGCTGCCAAAGCGTGCGCCAATCCTTGGCGACGAGTTTGGGCGGCAAGAGCCCGCCGGCTGAACTGGTCTGTTCGCGGGTCAGCACAAAGCCGCGGCCTTTGGCGTCGAACTGCCACAGGCGCCGGGCTTCAGCGCCGACCTGGAGAACGTTGCAGGCATGCACAGCCCTCGTCGCGGCCTTTTGCCTGGCGGCGGCTTTGGGCGCCGCCGCTGGTTGGTCGGCCTGGCCGGCCTTCGCCGATTTCGCCTTTAACAGCCGGGCGATCAAAAACCCAGCCAGGCACAGGCAAAGCGCGATGATGCCCACCGCCGGGTAAAACGCGGGATTGGCTTGCAGCTTCCGCAGGGTTCCCGCGATTCCAACCTTCGCTTCAGCGGCTGGCGCGGCATTGGTGCCCGCACCCGTCCGCGCGATGACGTTGGTGGCGTTGGTCTTCGCCGCGGGCCGCGGCAAGGCAAGTGCCTTGTTGGTTCGAACACCGCGCGCGGCGGTCAGCGGAATATTGGTCCTGACACCCGGCTGCGGCAGCGGCAGCGGCGCGGCGTTTGTCTTCGCAACCGCGCGCGAGACGGCCGCATTGGTCGCCGGCTGCTTGCCAGCCTGGTCGGATGATGGTCCGCAGCCGGTCAAAGTGAAGGCCAGCAGCCCGGCGCCTGCCAGCAACCATCCGCCCAGGCGAGAGGCGCAGCACGCCATTGCGCCATTGCCCCGGCGACCCGTTGGCCGGGTGGCGGTCAAATTGTTGCTCCGGTCAGGATTCACTTTTTCATCCATGCGGCCGTTTTGGTATCTTCGGCCAGGGCGTCGAGATGTTCCTCGATTTGGGTTACACGCAACACCTCTTCAATGGTGGTCTGCGCGTTTCGAACTTTGTTCCAGCCATCGGTCCGCAGCGTCCGCATGCCGAAGTCAATGGCCTTTTGGGCAATAGTCGTGGCCGGCGCGCGGTTGAGGATCAGCGGCCGCAGTGACTCGTTCAGGATCAGCAGCTCATAGATGCCCATCCGCCCCTGGTAACCCAGTTGCCGGCAGTCCTCGCATCCGACCCCGTGCCAGAACTTCGCCGTCGCAATTTCCTCCTCCGGGAAACCGATGCGGCGCAGGTAATCCCGCTCGACCTTCTGCTCCTGCTTGCAGTGGGGACAAATCGTGCGCACGAGGCGCTGGGCCATGACCGCCTCGACCGAGGAGGCGACCAGGAAGGGCTCGATGCCCATATCAATGAGGCGCGTGAAAGCGCTCGGGGCGTCATTGGTGTGCAGCGTGCTGAAAACCAGGTGCCCGGTCAGCGCGGCGCGGATGGCAATCTCCGCCGTCTCCAGGTCGCGAATCTCGCCGACCATGATCACGTTCGGGTCCTGCCGCAGGATATGGCGCAGGCCCATGGCGAACGTCAGGCCGATCTCCGGCCGCACGGCGATCTGGTTGATCCCCTTGAGCTCGTATTCGACCGGCTCCTCGATGGTGATGATGCGCTTGTGCACCGAGTTGATCGTGCTCAGAAACGCGTAGAGCGAAGTGGACTTGCCCGAGCCGGTGGGGCCCGTGACGAGGAAAATGCCGTGGGGCTTGACGATGATCTCGCGGATGGCCTTCTCCTCCAGCGGGGAGAAACCGAGCTTGTCGAGGCTCAGGAAGATCTTGCCGCGCGTCAGGAGCCGGAGCGAGACACTCTCGCCATACACTGTCGGCACGGTGGAAACGCGGATGTCAATCTCTTCGCCCTTGATCCGCACATTGATGCGGCCGTCCTGGGGCAGGCGCTTCTCGGAGATGTTCATGCCGGACATGACCTTGATGCGGGAGATCAGCGCGGCCTGGTAGCGCTTGAGCTGGGGCGGCATGGGCGTCTGGTGCAGGATGCCGTCAATGCGGTAGCGAATGCGCAGCTCATCCTCCGCCGGCTCGAAATGGATGTCCGTCGAGCGGTCCTTGTAGGCCTCCCAGATCACCTGGTTGACGAACTTGATGACGCTCGCCTCCTGGTCGCTCTCGGTGATTTCCTTGTCCTCGCCGACCAGCAATTCCAGGGGTTGGTCGTCTTCGGCCATTTCATCGAGGGTCTCGGCGCCGACGCCGTAATACTTCTTGAGCGCCTTTTCGATTTCGGCCTTGGTGGCCAGCGCAAATTGAACCGGCCCGCGGGCGTCGAAACGAACGGAGTTGAGCATCGCCGTGTCGAACGGATTGCTCACCACCACCTGCAGCATGCCGTCGGCGACCTGGGTCGGCAGCACGGAGAACTGGAAGGCGACCTTGGTGGAAATGCGGTTCCGCGCCTCAGCGGACACGTTCACCTTGGGCAGGTCGAGATAAGGCCACTTAAGGGCCGCCGCCAGTTGCTGGAGGAAGACATCCTCGGCCAGGCCGCGTTCCCGGCAAATAAAGGCCAGCAGCGTCTCTTGCGAGCCGCTGGCGACTGCCACTTTCCAAGCCTTGCTCCATTCGTCGAACTGCTCGGAAGTGGCCAGGCCCATCTGGGCCAAAAACTGTTTCAGTGATAGAAACGCCATCTGTCAACACGCCGTGTCTGCCATCATCGTTATTCTGAAACACGGCAAACTAAGGAAAGTTCCGGATAGGGTCAAAGCATTTACCTGGCCAAGCGGAGTGGCGGAAGCCTGGGAAACCTTGCCTTTCAGGGCCGCCTGTCGCCATCCGGGAGAATGGGCGGCAGGGCCCGCCAGCGCGGCCGCAAGCCGGCGAAACGGGGGAGGAATGGGCTGGACGGGAGCAGGCGGTTGTGTTGTTTGTATCAATGGTCCTATTATGAGACACTTCGCCACCATCACCGTCATTGGGCGCGACAAGACTGGCGTGGTCGCCCGCATCACCAACTTCCTGTTTCTGCAGAAGGCCAATATCGAGGCCCTCGAAGAGCAAGTCACCCGCGGCCAGTTCAGCATGACTGTCCAGGCTTCCTGGAAGGAGCGCGACCTGGACCGGGCCGCCATCGAGCGTGGCCTGAAGCTGCTGGCGGTCGAGTTGGAGATGGAGATCAAGGTCCGCTTCACCGAGCCGAGCCGCCGCCAGCGGATGGCGCTGATGGTGACGCGCGAACCGCACTGCTTCGAGCGCATCCTGGGCGCGATCAAGTCCGGCAAGCTGAAGAAGGCTGACCCGGCCCTGGTGTTGTCGAACCGCCGCGAGCTGGCGCCGCTGGCGCGGAGGCACCGGCTGCCGTTCGTTCACATCCCGTGGGAGAACCGGCTCAAGGCGGAGCAGCAAGCGTTGCGCGCCCTGGACGAGCATGCGGTGGATTTCATCGTGCTGGCGCGTTTCATGAAGATTCTCTCCCCCAACTTCGTCTGGCGTTACAAGAACAAGATCATCAACATCCATCCCTCGCTCCTGCCGAGTTTCCCCGGGCCGCAGGCCTACCGGCAAGCCTATGAGCAGGGGGTCAAGATTATCGGGGTCTCTTCCCATTTTGTGACGATGAACCTCGATGAGGGGCCAATCATCGCGCAGGACTGCTTCGCCGTCCGCCCCCAAATGACCCTCAAGCAGATTGTCGCCTCCGGCCAGCAGCTCGAAGCCGCGACCTTGCTCAAGGCCGTGAAGCTCTATCTCGACAAGCGGCTGGATGTGTATTGGGGCATTGTCAAGGAGGTATGAGGATCCGCCTCAAGGGCGAACCAGCCGGCGATCCGCCCGCCAGCGGCCTGCGGCCAGCCGGAACACCTCCGGCACCCACCCTCCCCCGCCCCCGCAAGGCGCGGCACTTCTCCTGGCGACCGTCCTGGCCGGGCATCCTGCACCTGCTCGTCCTCTGGGCAATCGTGGTGGTGGTATGGGGCCTGGCGCACGACCGGCTGAGCCCCGGTTCCTGGAAGGTCCCGTTGAATTACTCCGGGGACAGCCTCCAGATGTTGACCTGGATACGCGGCGCCTCGGAATTCGAGTATGTGCCCTTTGCCAGCCGGGCCAACAGCCGGCTCGGCGCGCCGTATCACGCCAACTGGGACGATTATCCCATGTACGAACCAGTGGTGACGTTCCTGGTCGGGATGGCCGCCCGCTGCACTGACCTGGCCACCGGGTCGAATTGGGGCATCCTGGCCAGCTTTCTGGCCTCGGCTGCCTCGTTCTACGTCTGCTGCCGGATGCTCCGCTGGCGGCGGGAATGGGCGGCGGCGGGGGCGTTGCTCTTCGCCTTCAGCTACTACCACACCTGGCGCGGACTCGGGCATTTGCTCCTGTCCTATGACTACACCGTGCCGCTTGCCATCATGGGTGTGTGGCTGCTGACTGCCGGGAAGCGCCTGCGGCTGGGCGACCGGGTGTTTTGGCTGTGTGCGGGCACCGCATTGCTGCTGGGGATGGGCAACCCTTACAACCTCAGCATGTGGCTGCAATTCCTCGGTTTGGGACTAGCGGTGCGCTACCTGCTCCAGCGGCGGAAGAGCGATCTGGCAATCGGGCTGGTCATCGTGGCGGTAGCCGCCTTGGGCTTCCTGGCGGTGAACGCGCACAACATCTTCTACCAGATGGCGCACGGGGAAAACCAGTTGGCAGTGCCCCGGCCTTACAAACAGCTCGAGCTCTACGCGCTCAAGCCGCTGGAGCTGGTCTTGCCACCGTGGCAGCATCGCCTGGCCTGGCTGGGCGACATCTCCCGCGAGTATGCGGCGGCGGCATGGGTCCAAGGCGAAATGTTCTCCCCCTACCTGGGAGTGGTGGGGCTGGGCGCGCTGGCATGGCTGGCGATTGAATTCGGGCTGCGGGCGTTGAACCTGCGGAAGGCTCCCCGGCGCCTGCCCAGCCACGCCCCGCTTTGCTTGTGGGTGACTCTCTATTCGGCCGTTGGCGGTTTGAACTGCCTGCTGGGGCTGGCGTTCGGCATACTGTATTTCCGCGGGAGCAACCGCTACAGCATCTTCATCTCGGCCATCGTCCTGTTCTTCCTTGTCTCCCGCATGTCGCGGCTGGTGCGGGGCTGGAGCCGCGCCGCCAGCTACGCGCTCGCGGCGGGCGTGGCCGGGATCGGCCTGCTGGACCAACTGCCCCCTCCGTCGAAGGAGGCCAACGAGGCAGTCGCCCGCGCGGTGCAGAACGATCAGGCGTTCTGCCTGGCCCTGGAGGAGACCCTGCCGCCGCGCGCAATGATTTTCCAGTTGCCGCTGATGAACTTCATTGACGGCGATCCCATCGGCGACATGCACGCTTACGAACACATGCGCCCTTATCTCTGGACCCGGCACCTGCGCTTCAGCTCCGGGTCCGTGCAAGGCAGGCGCCGGGAAGACTGGCAGGAGCAGATCGCGGCCATGCCCATCGCGCAGGCCGCCAGGGAACTCGAGCGCCTCGGCTTCGCGGGTCTCTATTTCAACCGCAAGGCCTACACCGACCGCGCGGAGGCCATGCTCCGGGAGCTGGCCAAAAGCGGCCGGGGACAACTCATCGAAGACGAGGCCCGGGAACAGGTGTGCGTGGTCCTCACCCCCTCGCCACAGCCGGCCTGGCCGCATTCGGACGACGCGGCGCAGATCGCTTACAAAGGCAACTGGTCCTTCGGGAGCTACGGCCTCCGCGACCGCGGGAACCTCCCCGCGTGGTGGGCCTGCGACCGCAAGGCATCGCTCTACTTTGTGAGCGAACACCCTGAGCCTTGCTCCTTTCACCTGACCGCCATTGTGGCGGTGGCCTCCCCCCGCCGGGTGGATATTGAGTTTCAAGGCCGCACAGTCTGGAGCCGACAACTGGAACCCGGGGAATCCCAGTTGCTGGACCTGCGCCTGCTGGCCCGGCCGGGACGCAACTACCTGCGCTTCATAAACGACCGCCAGGTCGAACCCCCCGTCGGGCAGCCTCATGCCGTCCGGGTCGCCCAGTGCCTCATTGACCTACAGATCGTCAAAGAAAGGTAAGCCCCGTCGTCTGCCGCTTTCTGATCCGCGCGCAAGGTATTGGCAATTCCGCGACCCTGCACTAGCTTGGGCCCGTGCGAAGATTTCTGATTGGCCTGCTCGGTGTTGTCGTGGCCGCCGGCCGGCTTGGGGCGGCTACGAACCCTGCCGTTAGTGTCACGAACCTCGCTCCGGCCGCGGCGCCGGAGGCGAGCGGGGCGGTGGAGAAGGAATTCAAGCGGCTGATGGAGGCGGATGACGCCGCCCACGCCGAAGTGGACCAGTGGATTCTCGACAACGACGCGGCCGTTGCCCAGGGCGGCGGGATGTCGAAAGCCGACCTCCAGCACCGCATCCGGGAGCGCCTGGCGCTGATCCGCCAGGCCTACGACGACTTTGTCAAGCGCCACCCGGACCATGCCCCCGCCCGCGTCGCGTATGGCAGTTTCCTGAACGACCGTCATGACGACGACGGCGCGCGCGCTCAGTGGGAGCAGGCGCTCGCCCTCAATCCCAAAGACCCCGCCGCGCTCAACAACCTGGCCAATCTTTACACTCATACCGGCCCGATCGAGAAGGCTTTCGAATACTACGCGAAGGCCATCGAGCTTAGTCCGCGCGAACCCTTGTATTATCAGAATCTCGGGGACGCGGTCTTCGTGTTCCGCCAGGCCGCCATGGATTATTACGGCCTCACCGAGCAACAGGTTTACAACAAGGCGCTCGAACTCTTCAACCAGGGCTTGAAGCTCGACCCCGCCAATTTCCCGCTCGCCTCCGAAGTCGCGCAGACCTACTACGGCATCAAGCCGCTACGCCTGGAAGACGCTTTGCGCGCGTGGACCAACGCCCTGGCTCTGGCGCGCGACGACATCGAGCGGCAGGGCGTCTATGTGCACTTTGCCCGGCTCAAGCTTCAGACCAACCGGTTCACCGAGGTCCGCGCCCACCTCAACGCGGTGACCAACGACCTGTATGCCGTCTTGAAGAAGCGCCTGGTGCGCAACCTGGAAGAGCGGGAGAGCCAGGCGAAGGGAACCAACACGCCGCCGGCGGCATCAGCGAAGCAAGAGTGACCTCGCGAACGGGTCGTTCGCACGGTTATACACACGCTGGAACCGGCCCGCTACAGCCGGAACTGGCGCTTGGTCTGGAGAGCTTTCTGGAGGGCTTCCTTGACGGCGTCGAGCCGGGCGGGCAATTCGATGGGTTCGTTGGCGTGGCGGCTGGGGAACTCGAGCTGGCGCTGATGGTACTTCACCTTCATCTCGACGAACTTCAGCCCGTGGGCCGTGGAGATCACGACGACGCGGTCGGACTTGTTGACCTTGCCGGCCTTGAGCAGCTTAAGGAGCACAGCGAGCGCCACGCCGGTGTGCGGACAGTTGAACATCCCGGTGCGGTCGCCCAGGGCGGCGGCGTCGGCCAATTCCTCTTCGGTGGCCTGCTCGACGATGCCGTTGAACTGCTTGAGAGTGCGGACGGCCTTCTCAAAGCTGACCGGGTTGCCGATCTGGATGGCGCTGGCCAGCGTCTTCTGGGCCTTGACGGGTTCGAAGCTCTCGAAGTTGCGCAGGTAGGAGAGGTAGAGCGGGTTGGCCCGCTGCGCTTGCGCCACAACGATGCGCGGCAGCTTCGCGATCAGCCCGAGGTCCTTCATCATCAGCAGCCCTTTGCCCAGCGCAGAGACGTTGCCCAGGTTGCCGCCGGGGATGATGATCACGTCCGGCGCCTCCCAGTCGAATTGCTGGACGATCTCGATGCCCACCGTCTTCTGACCTTCGACCCGGAGCGAGTTCATGGAGTTGGCCAGGTAGAGGGTCGGGTCTTTGGTGATCTGCTGCACCAGCTTCATGCAGCCGTCGAAGTCGGTGTCCAGGTAGAGCACCAGGGCGTCGTTGGAGACGGGCTGGATCAACTGCGCGATCGAGATCTTGCCCCGCGGCAGCAGCACGACGGATTGGATGCCCGCCGCCGCGCAATAGGTTGCCAGCGCCGCCGAGGTATCGCCGGTCGAGGCGCACGCCACGGCCTTGATCGGCGCGCCTTCCGAGATCATCTGTTTGACCTGGGAAACCAGCACCGTCATACCGAGGTCCTTGAATGACCCGCTATGGGTGTTGCCGCACAGCTTGATCCAGAGGTCCTCCACCCCGATCACCTTGCCGAAACGCTCCGCCCAGAAGAGGTTCGTGCCGCCTTCGTAGAGCGACACGACGTTATCGTCGCTGATCTGCGGGAGGATCCACTCCTTCTTGCCCCAGACGCCGGAGCCATAAGGCCATTCGTTGCTCTTGTAGCGGTCCTCGAAAAGCCTCATCCAGGCCGCCGGACTGCGCTTCGCCAGCTCCGCCGCATCATGCTGCACCTCCAGCAGTGAGTGGCACTGATGGCATTGGTACACGATGGAGTTCAGCGGATACGTGGTTCCGCATTGCGGGTTGATGCACTGAAACCAGGCTCGATAGGACATGTTGTTGTTCTTTCACTTGCCGCCGCGGGCCAATTGCGCCGGAAACGGCATAAGCCAAAAGCAGCTGAATGATGCCAGCGGGGGATTCCAATTCAAGAACGGAACAGCGGCCGCTTGGGCGGAACCGGATGCCACGGCGAGGCGCCCTTGCCAACAGTGGCTTGCGGACGAGGCGGAGCACCGCGGCGGCAGAGCGCGGCGCGGGCTGCGCCAGGGCCTGGCTGGAGTTCAACCTCGTTGGCCTTGTCAGGGAGTTCCCCGACACGAAGGTTCTTATTTTCCTGACTACTGGGGGGAGTCCCTTTCGGGCTATTCTCGCACCGCTCTTCGGGTCAGGAACCGGCCGGCGGGCGGGTCAACTCAGGGCAAGCGGAATGAGGCAATACTGAAATGAGCACTCGGATCACAAGAAAAGCAAAGGCCGCATGATGAAAGCGTTAACTCAACAAGGAACCATGACCGTGCAAGACCAACAAACGTTGATATGCGAAGGCGGCGAACGAACGCAGCTGCCCGCGCCGGAATCACACGAGGCCTGGCCGCGGTTGGGAACTGCGTTCGTGCCCGAGCCGGTCTTCCCAATGCCCGCCGGGAAATCCGGGCCGGAACCCGGAACGGGACCCAGGGCCGCGGCCAGCTCGAAAGCACCCGGGCGGGAACCGGCGCCGCGCGATCCCAAACGCAGCGCCGCTGGCGGAGACGCGACCTTCACCCTCTATCTGCGCGAAATCGGCCAGTTGAAACCGCTGACGCCGCGGCAGGAGACCAGACTGGCCGCCCGGGTCAAGAAGGGTGACAAGCAAGCGCGAGCGCAAATGATCAAGGCCAGCCTGCGCCGGGTGGTCAAGATCGCCCGCGACTACGACAACATCGGCCTGCCGCTGCTGGACCTGGTCAGCGAAGGCAACGTCGGCTTGATGAAGGCCGTCGCGCAGTTCGACCCGGCGAAGGGCGGCACTTTCTCCGACCACAGTTCGTGGTGGATCCGGCAGTCAATCAAACGGGCGCTCGCCAACCATTCCAGGACACTCCGGCTGGTTCGCTGAAGCGGGGAGGCGGTTTTGCCCCCGCCCCTTACTTCTTGAGCGGACCAGGGAACGCGACCAGGTCGGACCGGGTCTTCCCGTTCTCCGTGATGCGCGGCAACGTGTAAACCATGCCGTCTTTCCCGATGGTGATGGCGTTGACGTAGAGCGGGCGCTGGCCGTTCTCGTAAAACACCGCGCCGTGGTCGGTGTACTTGCCGGTCGCGATGTTGTAGGTGATCAGGTGGAGGTCTTCGAGGCCCTTGGCTTCGCCCATCGCCGTCTTGGCCTTGCCCGCCAGCCGTTTGCCGTCAATGTAGATCGGGGCGCCGGTCAGGTAATGGATTGTCTTGCCGTCCGGACCGAGCATGAAGCCGAGGTAGCCGTAGCTGAACTGGTCGAACATGCCGCAGCGTTTCGACGGTTCGGACGTGATGCGGTCCAGCACCTCGAAGCGAACCTGGCGGGGGTGGAACCGGAAGAGGTAACCCGAGTTGCCGTGGACGCCGTAGATCATGCCATCCTGTTCACGCCAAAAGGTCTGGCGCCAATTGTAACCCATGTGGCCGGGGTTGGTGGGGTCGTAAATGCCGAAGTAGTCCTTCTTCATGTCCTCGCCTTCAACGGCGGCGACGGCGTCGGTCCTGGCGTCGTAACGGAGGATGGTGCCTTCGGAGGTGGTGAAGTAGGCGGAGCCGTCGGACTCGTCCACGGCGATGGAGCGGCAGACGGTGCGGTAATCAGGGCCGACGCCATCCTCGCCGAGGGCGCACATCTTGCCGAAGCTCTTCTGGTCCCGGGCGGCGACGTCGTAGCGGTAGAAGATGCCGCTAGGCCACGTGAGGGCGAAGAGGCGGCCGCGCCGGGTGTCCATGCTCATGGTGAGGACGCCTTCGCGGCCGGGGCAAATGCCGTAGTCCTCGAACTTGCCGGACTTGAGATCATAGGAGAGCAGGTGGCCGCCGGGGTAGGGCTTGTAGCCCGCGGGCGGGATGCCCATGGTTTCCTTGCCCTCGACAATGCTGTAAACGCCGACGTGCGTGGCGAAGTATAGCTTGCCTTTGGCCTCGCAGAAGTTCACGTGGCTCTTGCCTTGCGGGATCGCCTTGGTGCCCTTCTCGCCGCAGGCCTCGGTCAGGTCGCCCAGGTCCTTGATTTGCTGCGTCCTGGGATCGAGGCAGAACATCCTGGCGCCCTGGTCAATATTCTCCGAGCTGAGCACGTAGTAGATTTTGCCGTCGCTGCCTGTGCCCATTGCGTTATAGCTGTCGTGGCCCAGGGCGAAGCCGGAGTTGTAGGTCCTGGCGATGATCTTTTTGCCCTTGTAGGCCTTGCCGTCGGGGACGACCAGTTTCGGCGCGCTGTCGCTGGCGCCGCAGGCCAGGGCCGTGGCGAGCAGGAGAAGGGGGATGAAGTTCAAGGGGTTGACTGAGTTAAGTGTGGTGCGTGCTTTCATGATTTGGTTAACAGGTTCGTTCTAACAGGCGCTGCCGGTTGGAGCCGGCGGCGCCGGCTCGTGGGATTTGCGGCCATAGACCTTCGCGTAAGACCGGCAGAACGGGCACAGGTCGCCAAAGGTCTTCACAAACCAAAAGGCGAAGCCGGCCTGCCGGCGTCGGGCCCGCCGACAGACGACACAATTCGCGCAGAACCGGGCCAGCGCGCGGGTTCTCTCGGTGACAAGTGTTCCGCTCACGATGTCTTTGGCCCCGGCCAGGTCGGTTGCATGGTCCCGGCGCCAGGCCCGCCCGGTTGCGGGAGCGCCAGCGACAAACCCGCCCCCGCGAGAGGTGCTTTCTCCCGGAGATGCCGGTGCGTGATGCTGTCTTGCACAGTGGAGTTCCGACGTTGTTGCCCGACTGACGAGGCCGATTCTGGAGGGATATCACTCCCAGTCAACCGGATTCTGCCGCGTCCTCCCGCCAACTGCAGCGGCTCGTTGGGCGGCAATGTCCGATGCGACAAGGACTTCGGAGGACTATTGCTTTCTCTTCCTGCCCGCCGGCTTCCTCCGGACTTCCTTCACTCGATAGTCCACCATCCTCTTAATCAAAGCGAATGGGACCGGCTTATCGAGCGGGAATTGGATAGAACCCTTTGCGCTCTCGTAATCGGTCAGCTCCGCAGTGAACGCTTGGATGGCCGAAGGCGTGGGATAGAACCCGATGTGGTTTTTGAACGCTGCGAAGTGCACCAGATTTCCGCCCAGGACAAACGTCGGGATCTGGTACTTGATCGTTTCCTCCGCGTCAGGCGCAGCATTCCTGATCACGCTCCGTAATCTCTGGAGCGTCGCCTGAACGTCCCGCGGGAAGCCCGCTATGTACTCGTCAATGTTTTTGGGTGGTGCGGCTTTCATGCTTTGGCGCCCGCAATGGAGTCCGTTGGTGAGATGGTCATGTTTCCAGGAACGCTTGCCCGGCGGGGGCATTACGTCCGCCTTTTGCGTGCCGTTGCAGCAACCGCTCCCGGTCCTCTCGATTCATCACACGGCAAATCGCTCCGGGGTGCTGGATCCTGAGCTTGCGTGCCATGACCCTGCTTAGGCAAGCCTCACGGCCCGGTCAAGCTAATCACGCGGGCACTACCGAGTTCCTCAATCCTCAGTGGGTTGCGGACCCGACTCACCCAACCGTGAAAGCGGCAGGCCGGGCAGTCTTCGGCACGTCGCAGCCCCAGGCGCAGATTGAGGTGGCGTGCCAAGGACTGCCCACCCTGCCTCCACCGGTTACCGCAGTCCGGTGATGCTGTCCCCTATCCCTGAACCGGGTAGCCGCCCCACAGGAAACTGGCGTTGTGTCCATTTTTGAGACATTGGTGGTTGCCAAGTGCGGCCTCCAAAGCCGGAAGTGCCGGTGCGACACCGCTCTGAAACCCGAGATGCCCCGGTGTGTATCCCATGGGGATCGCTCCCCATGGGATACACACCGGGGTCCCGCTGGATAGGCGCCGTCCCATCGCCGTGGCTGGCGTGGGCGTGGGGTGGCCCGGAATTGGGGGATAAGGGGAGCCGGTCGTTGTGGCGCGGCGGGTTGCGCGAGGCGGAGGTCTCGGTATTATGCGGCAGGTATGACTGGCATAGATTGTATTGCAGCGCTGAGGGCACTGGGCGAATTGAGCCGGCTGCGGATTATGCGGCTGTTGCTCAAGGAGCAGCTTGAGGTGAACGCGATTTCGGAGCGGCTGGGGATGTCGCAATATAATGTGTCGAAGCATCTGCGGATTCTGCGGGAGGCTGGGTTGCTGGAGGTCGAGAAGCAGGGAAAGCAGCGGGTATACGGGGTGATTTCAAGCCTCAAGAGTCAGCTTACGGCGAATAGAAACGTGCTGGAATTGGGGTACTGCACGTTCCGGTTTGACAAGTTGCCGAAATAGGCCGGCTTGAATTGCCGAACTTACGGCTCGGTGTCGGCTTGTTCCAGGACAGCGAGTATTCGATTGAAGGAGTCGCGCACGTGGGCGTAGTCCCGCACGTCCACGGTGAATCTGCCGTCGCGATTGGGCCTTGTGGCGACATGCCCATCGGCAAAGAGAATGTCCGCAATGCGTTGCTGGTGATGGGTGCGGGGTTTGACGTTGAAAACAGCCAGGTCATCCGGACACAGGAAAAGGGTGTCGATCGCCAGCGCGCGAATGGGCAGGCCATTGCGGTTCAGGCCAAGGCTGTCGAGCTTGAGGTGTTCGGTTGGAGGAGGGGCCGCCGGGTTGTCGAACAACTGGGTATTGCCGCCGTGGCGATAGTAGTAGCTGCCCTGGGCCTGATTGGTGCCGACCTTGTTCAACTCGGCCTGGGCGTCCAGCGGCTGATCGCTGCTGGGGCAGAACAGGACCTTGGGCTGCGTGGCGAGGTAAGACTGCAGGAGGAGGCCGAGAGCCGCCGGGGCGCCGCTTCGCAGCGAGAGGAGACTCGTGGGGGCGCCGGTGGAGGGGTAGAACTCGGCGGGGTTGGTGAAGGGCGGGGCTTTGGGGCCGAAGGGAATCCTGCCGTCGAAATCGGGGGCGTAGTTGTGTATGGCGATGCCGATCTGGCGCAGGTTTGAAACGCAGGCCGCTCGCTTGCCCTTTTCCCGGGCCGATGCCAGTGCGGGCAGCAGCAACGCGGCGAGGATGGCGATGATGGCGATGACGACCAGCAGCTCGATGAGCGTAAAGGCGCGAGTGGATGAAGGCGCGGAGTTCATCCGGTTCTCTCAGGGCAGTCGCCGCGCGCAGTAGTAGCGGCGAGCGCCGCTCGCCACAGAATCGGCAAAGGGCGTCATCCCGCTGATATTGGTGAGGCTGCCCAGGCTGGTCCAGTTGGATAGCGGAAGGATGGGGTTGGTGGCGGAGAGGATTTCGATGGCGAGGCCCGGCTCGCTTCTGAGGGTGAACTGGAATTGGCTGTTGGTCCAGACGGGGTCCAGCAGAATGGGCTCGAGGGTTGAGGAGAGGCGGACGTTGTCCAGATCCCAGTAGCCGCCTTCGAGGGCAGGGTCCACGGTGGAGAGCATCTGGATGCCGATGTGGCGCCCGGCCCAGGCGTCGCCGGGCCTTACAGCAGAAACGTTGACGTGGAAATCGAGGAGGTGCGTGTTGTTGCTGAAGACGGCGGTGGTATTGGTGAGCGAGACGGCGGCCACGGTGACCCGGTTGCTGTTATCGTCCCGGTAATACAGGCTGAGTTCCAGCGCGGCGCCCTGTTGCATGCCGCCGCCGGTGCCGATCACACCCACGGTAAGCTGGTAAGATCTGCCGGCTTCAAAGGTGGCGTCAAACTCGTGCGTCGGCGCCGGGCTCCGCCAGTCGGTCGAGTCGTAGTCCTGGAACAGGGCGACCTCCGGCACGACGAACAGCCAAACGGCCTGGTTGCCGTCGCAGTTGTCAATGTGGCCGGAGGTGTTGGTGAGGGGGTTCTCGAATAGCCCGACGTTGTAATCCCAGAGGAACCCGCCACTTTCAACATACCAATCGGGCTTGGGAACCTTCTGCCAGGAGTCAACATTGACGCTCACATAGGGGGCGTCCGGGGATTCAAACGAAGCGTTGGGAACGAGAATCATCTCCGCCCGCGATCGGTTGCCGCAGGCGGCGAGAATCAGGCCCATAGCCATGCATACGAGGAACCCTCTGCTCATGCGGCCGGCGATCATAGCAGACGGAATCCTCCCGGACGAACACAAATGGCGCGCGTCCTACGGCGAGCGGCGGGGCCGCAGGCGGACCGCAAGCAGACCGCCAAAGCCAAACAACAAGAGGGTCGCGGAGGCGGGTTCAGGGACGACGCTCAGGCGGACATTGTCGAAATCCCAGTTGCCGAACGAGGTCATTTCGATGGGGATAGTGGACGCCAGCTCTATGCCGATGTACTGACCGGCCCAGGCATCGCCCGCCTGAACGGGTGGAATGTTGACAGAGAAGTCAATCAGGTTGAGGGGCGATGTGTCGGGAAAGGTGCCGGCGTTGTAGGTGATAGCGGTTGAGCCTACCGTTACCCGGTTGTCCAGGGTGTCACGGTAGTACAGGCTGAGCGTGAGGATGGAGCCCAGCGCGAGGCCGGGTTTTCCGAAGACCCCGACCGTCAGGTTGTAGGCGTTGCCGACCTCGAAGGTGGCGTTGAAATCGTGGGTGGGTGAGGTGCTGTAGTCCTGGAACAGCGCGACCTCCGGGACGGCGAGCAGGTAGCCTGCCTGGGTGCCGACGTGGTTGACGTAGGGATTGACGTCGAAAAATACCCCAGCCGTGCCCAGCCAGGGAATTCCGTATTGCCCAAAGGCCGGAGCATACCAGGCGGGTTCGGGATTCTTTTGCCACGAGTCAACGAATGTGTTGACGTAGGGGTAGGTGCCCGGCGCGGCCTGAAACTCGAAGGAGTAGTTAGGAACTGCGATGGGCTGGGCGCAGAGCGGGAGAGCCATGATCGCTAGCGCCGCGCCGCAGTGCTTGGATCTTGAGTTGAACATGTGCGCGACGGTGCATATGATGCCGCGCAGTGTCAAGTTTGTCATTGTGCGATTATGAATAGCCCATTGAATTCAGCCAGTCAATTCGGGCACGGAATCCCGGACCCCGCCAGGACGACGGCAGCCCGCTTCAACCTGGACGGAACGGCTGTGGATGTGTTTGACCTGAAGACGCTGCTGCTGACGCGAGGAATCAACGTGCCGGACGAAGTGGTGCGGCAATTTGGCCAGACGCACCGGCTGGCGCCAACGAGCCATCCGTTTTGCTGTAACTGCCTGCTGCTGCCGGGGAAGGTGCCGGCACACATGTTTCATATTGGGCCGGGGGCGGACTTCAGCCTGACGGTGAATGAGGCGGGGGAGCCTTGGCTCACCTATCGCGGGCAGGAGGTCACGAAAGTGGACTTCCCGCCCGCGACGAGCTTCTACGAGCGGAGCAGCAGCAAGGGGTTTCCCTTTCAGTTAATGGCGGTGTTGCAGGGGCTGGACGTGGTGTCGTTTCCGTACCTGTGGCCGTGCCAGTTTGCGCTGGGGGGCCAGCCGTGTGACTTCTGCTACCAGGGCAACATGACGTTGGACCTGAAGCGGGCCGGGCAGCCGCTGCCGCCGATTGCGTCCCCGGAGGATGTGGCGGAGGCGGTGGAATACGGCGTGCGCAGTGAGGGCATCCGGGATGTGCAATTGACGGGCGGGTCGGAGGTGGACTCGGCGTGCGGGGAGGTGCCGCTGGTGGCGGAGGTGCTGCGGGCGATTGAGCGGAGGCTGGGCCTGAAGAATATTCCGGGGGAGATTTACGTTTACACGAGCGCGCCGCGGGATCCGGCGGCGGTGAATGCGCTATTTGCCGCGGGGGTGGGCCGGGTGGCTTATGACTTGAACGTGTGGGACAAGGCGATCTTTGAGGAAGCGTGCCCGGGCATTTCGCGGCACGTGGGGCGGGAGCAGCAACTGCGGGCATTGGAGTACGCAGCCCAGCGGCACGGGCCCAACAAGGTGTGCAGCGCGTTTGTGGTGGGCTTGGAGCCGGTGGAAAGCTTGCTAGCGGGAGCCAAATATGTGGCGGAGAGGGGAATCGTGCCGCTGTTCTCGATCTGGCTGCCGCACTTCCGGCCGGTGCGAGGCTCGACCACGCCGCCCGGCCTGGACTACTACCGGCGCGCGCGCGAGGGGTTTGTGGAGCTGTTCAGGAAGCACAAACTGCAGCCGCCCGGGGGGGCGGGGTTGAATGTGTGCATGTGCCGGGATTTGTGCCTGCGGCAGGAGAGTTGAGCGCAGGTCCGCAAGCACACCCCGCCGTTCGCCCCAGGCGGGTTTGACAAGCGCTCAGACAAGCGAATAACCGTTGACGCTCGCCTTAAGCTCCGCCGATGATGGCGGCATGAGCCAATTTACACGTCCACCAGCTTCACGGCGCGAATTCCTGATCACCTCCACCCGGTTTGCCGCGGCCTCCGCTTTGGCCGGCATGGCCCTGCCGCAGGTGCATGCCGCCGGTTCGGACCTGATCCAGGTGGCGCTGGTGGGTTGCGGCGGGCGCGGCACCGGCGCAGCGGCGCAGGCCCTGAATACCAAAGGCGGCCCGATCAAGCTGGTGACAATGGCTGAGATCTTCCCGGACCGACTCAACACAAGCTACGAGAACCTCAAGGGCCAGGTCGGCGCGCGCATGGATGTCCCGCCCGAACGCCGGTTTGTGGGGCTCGATGCCTACCAGAAGGCTCTTGATTGTCTCAAGCCCGGAGATATCGCCATCTTCACCACGCCTCCCGCCTTCCGGTGGGTGCATTTCGGCTATGCGATCAGGAAAGGCCTGCACGTGTTCATGGAGAAGCCGGTGACCGTGGATGCGCCCACCACCAGAAAGATGTTCGCTCTGGCCGATGAGGCCGATAAGAAGAACCTCAAGGTCGGTGTGGGTTTGATGGTGCGCCACTGCAAAGCCCGGCAGGAATTGCTCAAGCGCATACAGGGCGGTGAAATCGGCGACCTGGTGCTGCTGCGGGCTTGCCGCCTGGGCGCGCGTGCGGGTTGTGTCGGCCGCCGGCCCGCCGATACCAGCGAACTCATGTATCAAATCCGCCATTTCCACGCCTTCCTCTGGGCTAGCGGCGGCCTCTTCAGCGATTTTAACATTCACCAGATTGACGAATGCAGTTGGATGAAGGGGGCCTGGCCCATCAAGGCCCACGCCAACGGCGGACGCAACTTCCGCGGGGATTCCGTGGACCAGAACTTCGACAATTACTCGGTGGAATACACTTACCCGGACGGCACCAGGCTGTTCTTCAACGGGCGGGCGGAAACGGGCTGCCACGATGAATTCGCCAGTTACGCTCACGGCACCAAGGGATCGGCTATCATTTCGACGGCTGTGCATACCCCGGGCCGCTGCCGCATCTTCACAGGGCACAACTTCACTCGGGCGAACATGAGCTGGGCTTTCCCGCAACCAGAACCCAATCCGTATCAATTGGAATGGGATGATCTGGTGCAGGCCATCCGGGAGGACAAGCCGTACAACGAAGCCAAACGGGGAGCAATCGCCAGCCTGGTTACTTCCATGGGCCGCATGGCCGCCCACACCGGCCAGGAGATCACCTACGACCAGATGCTCGAATGCCCGCACGAATTCGCACCCGGCGTGGACAAGCTCACCGGCCAATCCCCCGCCCCGGTCCAGGCGGATGCGAAGGGCGCTTATCCGCAGCCCGAGCCCGGCGTGAAGAAGGATCGCGAGTATTGACGAAGGCAGGCTGAGCCTCAGCCATCCCGGTCAACACCAGAGGCGCCTTGGCGGACGCGCAACGAAGGTGCTGCCTCCACCAGCAAACCCGAAGAGCGCGGCTTGATGCGCAAAGCGATTCGGGGCAGTCTGTCCGCGTGGTTATTGACGAAGCACGATTCTCCCTCTCACCCGGCCGCTTCCTCTCTTCAGTCGCCCGGACGTTCCTTGTGGTTCTGTGTGCGAGCGGCGGCCTGGGCGCGGAGGAGTTGCTGCCAGAAGGGGACGCGCCGGCCGCTCTGGAGAGCCGTCACTTTCCCGACCGCGTCCACGAGTTCGTATGGCGGAACTGGCAGGCCGTCGAGCCGGCAAAGCTGGCGAAGATCCTGGGGGCTTCGAAGCGGGACATCACGGCGCTGGCCACATCCATGGGGTTGCCACCCGGCGCCAAAGTGCCCCGCGAGCTGAGGGAGAGAGGCTATATCACCCTCATACGACGAAATTGGCATCTCCTGCCTTATGAGCAACTGCTGGAGTTGCTGGAGATGACGCCGGAGCGGCTGGCCTTCATGCTGCGCGAGGAGGATTTCTTGTGGATCAAGCTGGGCCGTCTGAAACCCAGGTGTGAGCCCCTCCGCTACCGTCCCCCGGACGAAGCGGCACGGCGCCGCGCTGCCGAGATTCGCCGACTCGTTGAGGCGGATTTTGGCGAGGAGCTCCGACGCCCGGCTGAAGCCCGCTTCGAATTCGTCCGGCAGCTGAGCCGGCCGATGGGCCCAGCCTCGCAGAAGCCTGTGGCCGGCGGACCTCGCTCCTTGCGGTTGGTCTATTCCTACGTCGCTTTGTATGGCGATCCACTGCTGAATCCCAGGCTGGACCCTTATCCGGACGGATTGCTGGAGCGATTCTCCGCGGCCGGGATCAACGGCGTCTGGCTGCACGTCGTCCTGCGCGACCTTGCGCCCGGCGGCACAACGTTTCCCGAGTTTGGCGCCGGCCACGAACGGCGCTTGTCCAACCTCCGGGCCCTGGTGAAACGGGCGCGGAAGCACGGCGTGGGGGTCTATCTCTATCTGAATGAGCCCCGCGCGATGCCCGCGGCGTTCTTCAAGCAGCGTCCCGCGTTGGCCGGTGTGCGGGAAGGCGAATCCACCGCGCTCTGCACGGCGCAGCCGACGGTGCGCCAATGGATGGAGGACGCGCTGGCGTTTGTCTTCGAGCAGGTGCCCGGTCTGGGGGGCGTTTACACGATCACGGCGTCGGAGAACCTGACGAGTTGTGCTTCGCACGGCGACTGGCGCTCTTGCGAACGCTGCAAAGCCCGCAGCGACGCGGACATTATCTCCGAGGTTGCGGCGGTGATCGAAGCGGGAGTTCATCGTGGCAACGCCGGGGCGCACGTGCTCCTGTCGGACTGGGGTTGGAGGGGCCATGGCAGCGCGCCGGATATCATTGCGCGTCTGCCGAAATCGGTCTGGTTGATGTCGGTCAGTGAATGGAGCCTGCCGATTGAGCGCGGCGGGATCAAGAGCACGGTGGGGGAGTACTCCATTTCGTCGGTCGGTCCGGGTCCTCGCGCGCTTGCGCACTGGCAGGCCGCTCAAGCAGCCGGGCTGAAGACAGGGGCGGAGATTCAATTCAACAACACGTGCGAAATCGCCAGCCTGCCTTACCTCCCGGTGATGGACCTCGTGGCTGCGCATTGCCACAAGCTAACCTCGGCGACGAGGCTGGATGCCATGCTGATCGGCTGGACCATGGGCGGGTATCCTTCGCCCAACCTGCAGCTTGCCGAGCGATTGACCCGCACCCCTGCGCCAGAACCCGATAAGGTGTTGGATGCGCTGGCGCGGGAACGGTTTGGCCCCGCCGGCGCCCCGCATGCCCGCAAGGCGTGGACCCTGATGAGCGATGCTTTTTGCCAGTATCCCTTTCACATCAGCGTGGTTTACACCTCCCCGGTCCAGCGCGGTCCCGCGAACCCGCTTTATCCCGTAAAGACCGGCTACAAGGCGACCATGTGGGGGATTCCTTACGACGATCTGGATGGCTGGCGCGGACCCTACCCGCCGGAGGTGTTCGCGGCGCAGTTCGAGAAGATCGTCGCGGGCTGGCAGCCGGGCATTGCCGAGTTGCGGCTGGCGGTGGAGAAGTCATCCCCATGCCGGCGACGTGAAATCGAGGCGGACCTGCGACTGGCTCAGGCCGCAGCCATTCATTTCCAGTCCGTGGCCAACCAGGCGCGCTTCATTCTAGCCCGCGACGCGCTCGCCCGCGCCCCGGCGACCATCCCACCCGAAACGCGCCATCGTTTGCGGGCCGAGGTCGCGCGCTGCCTCGAGTCCGAGATCAGTTTGGCTCGTCAGCTCTTCACTCTTACGCGGCAGGATTCGCGAATCGGCTTTGAACCCTCGTGCCAGTACTTCTACCTGCCATTGGACCTGGTCGAGAAGGTGATCGCCTGCCGGTGGCTGTTAGGACAGTTCAATTGAAATTGCTCCTCCGCGCCGGCCTGTCCTGGGCGCTGCGGGAGTGATTCGCTTTCCGGAGCCCCGGAGGGCGGCCCGAGAATAGCCCAAGGCAAGCCGCTGAGGCCGCCGCCCTGGGTGAACGACCTCCCCACCCAATGCCTTTTCCTTTCCGGTTTGGCGTGCCGGGGGCACGCCAAACCGGAAGGGAAAAGGAGGGTTGTTTGGGCTGCGGGACCCAGGGCGGCGCGCTTGCGACCGCAATCACAGTGGTCTGTAACCCATCAACGTCAAAACCGAAACGCATAGCGGCCGTTCGCTCCACCCACTTAGACAATTTCATCGCGGGTCATACTCTGCGGCGGCTCTGACCAAACTGCTCAACGCCGGTCGGTCAATGTCCTGAACACGCCAGATCGGCACAAACCGCTTGGCCTTGCCGGAACCTCGCAGCAGTTTGACAGGATCGGCGATGGCTGAACCGTGGACGAATCCAAGGTGGACGCAATCAGGGCGTGGCGTGATCAGACAGACTGCTCCTTTGATGCGACCGCCAAAAGCGGGTCGGTGGTAGGACAGACTGCCCCACAAGACAGTCTCAGTCGTCTCCGGGGCAATCCGCCGAATCAGCCGCCGGAGCGCTCCAACAATCTGCTTCTGCCGACGTGGCAAACTGGCCAAGAAGATACCGACCTCTGTTGCTGACGAGTGCGTTGGCATGTCGAAAGCGTTTAAGGACCCAAGCTCAGCGACCCGGCGCACGGGACGCAACGGTCACAACCGCGACGCTCCCGCCGGAGTCGCGCGGCGCATGGTTAGGCGTCATTGTCAGTCTGCTGAATACTCTATCCTGGTGACGCGGCCTGCCTCAAGCGTGAGAAAGATCCCCTCGCAATTCGGCTCGCGTGAGGTTTCGGGATTCATGAAGAATCCCAATCCCTCTGGTGTGTCATTCAGAATCGTCGGGCGCTTGCGTGGCCCGTTTGTGGGGTATCGCTGCTCCATCGCTGCGAGCACCTGTTCGCGCGTCATACCCACCTGGATGTCGCGGTAGAATCTCTTGTAGGTGCGAAAACGGCCGTCAACCAACTCCGGGTGGAACGCCAAGAACACGCAGCCCGCCGGCGCTATGAACACCAACGCGAGCACGAGCATCATCGCGATGACAAGGCCACTCTTGGCGCGGGACGCGATGACGATGGCAGCCAATGCTGCGATCGCACCGACAGCGGAAATCAGGATGAATGGATGGACTCCAAAGCTCATGGTACGGGAATGATGCCGTCCTGGCTCACCGGCGCCGGGCCAGTGATGTCCGATTGTTTACGGAGATGCGATCCCGGCGTTCCGTCAGCAATTGACCCATCGCTACGGTGTCATTTTCCCGTGAGGCAACAAGCATCGCGTTCCGGGACTGAATGTGACTGCGGGGTGATGGGCGGGGCACGGCAGGCAGGTGTCAGGGGCCAACGCCTGTGAGGTCAATGGGGCGAAAGCCGAGCTTGAAGGCAGGGGAGTCGGGCCGGAGTTGGAAGTCGTGCTTGCCGGGGACGACAAAGAGCGGATCGGCTAAGAGCGAGTGTTGGTCATGGCCGCGTTCCCGCCACTTTTGCCAGGTGCAAGGGCCCAGGCGCAGCTGGTCGGGCTTGGCGTCCGGGCGCGCGTCGAAGTAGAGGTTCGAATCCATGAGGTAGTTGTCGCCGGATAAGTCGCCGGCGAGGAGGTGGCCGGAGTCGAAGTAGACGATGTTGGTTACGAAGCTGAAGCTGCGGTGCGGCTCGGGGCGGGTGCGCTGCACCTGGTGGTCGCGCGCGAAGGCGAAGATGTTGTTGCGGATGATGTTGGTTTGGCCGTAGTGCTGGTGGAACCCGCCATGGGTGGTGCGGTAGACGATGTTGTCCTCGGCCAGGATGCCGCTGGTGCCTTCATCGAAGTAGATGCCCCAGCCGCCGTAACGGGTGGCTGCGATGTCGTGCCACAGGTTGCTGCGGATGGTGGTGCCGGGCTGCCGGCCGAGGGTGTAGATGCCGCCCATGTCGCTGAGAATCGGGCCGTCGCCGCTGGATTTGGCCCCGATGTGGTGGACGTGGTTGAGGGCGACAAGGTTGTTGCTCGCCAGGGCGGGGCCGTAGCCCCAGGTCCAACCGATGGAGATGCCGGTGTAGTAGAAGTCGTGGATGAGGTTGTGGGTGATTCGGTTGCCGGGCGATTGGCCGATCCAGATGCCCACGGCGCTGGCAAAGAACTTGCCGCCATCGTGGATGTGGCAGTGGGTGACTTCGTTGGCGCCGCTCTGCTCGGCGGAGCTGGCGCGGAGGTGGGTTTCGCCCAGTTTCAGCCCGCCGGCGCCGAGGTCGGAGAATTCGCACCGGGCAATGCGGTTGGACTGGCAGCCGCGGGCCAGTTCAAGGCCGTAGTTGCCGAGGTTTGCGAAACGGCAGTCTTCAAAGGTGGCGCCGCGCAGGCCGTCGCCGTACACGGCGCCCGAGACACCATAGGCCGCCTGGGCGAAGCCGCCGACCTCGGCTGCCGGAGGGGGCCAGGCATTGGGCTTATTTGTGGCGCTGTGGAGGTCTGACGGGAAATGCCACTCGGTGTGCGAGAACGTGAGGCCGCGCAGCGTGATGCGCTTGACGTATTGGCCGGCTTCGGGGCGGCTTTCGAAGCGCAGAACCTGCGGCAGCACGGGGGCGACGGCGTGGACTGCGTCCAGCGTTTCACCCGGGCGCGGCAGGTAATACAACGTGCCGGCGCCGGGGGCGAGGCACCATTCGCCCGGCTCGTCCAGAAACTCGAACGCCCCTTCGGCGCAGTAGAGGTCGCCCGGCGCAAGCTCGAAGACGGAGCGCTTGCCGAAGGTGACGATGCGCTCCTTTTCGTCCACGCTCACGACCGGCAGGCGGGATTCGACCCAGCGCGTCATGGCGAGGACCTCGGCGTTGGTGAGGGAGCTCCAGGCTTTGAGGTCGCCCTCACGGAAGCGGAAGCGGCTGTGGCCTTTCTCCCAGCTCTTCGTTTTGTCGGGGAGCTCGGCAATAGGCAGGTATCCGCGGTTGGGATGCCGCGCGCGGGTGGCCCGCTGGCCATTGACCCAAAGCTCCCGGAACAGCCACTGGCCGACGCGGACTTCCGGGATGTCCGCGGTCCACAGCTTTTTGCCTTCAATGGCGGCCTCTCGCCAGCCAGTGATGGAGCGCCCGGCACTCAGGATGGGTTTCGCGCCGGGATAGGCCGCAAGCTCAAGACCTGAATCTTCCGGTGTCAGCACGAGGGGCTGGGTCTGGAAATGCGTGCCCTCGCCCACAAGGATCTTCATGGGCTCTTGGCTGGGGCTGCCGGCCTGCAGCCTAGCGGCGCGGACGGCTTTCAGCGCGGCGGACAACGTGGCGAATGGGCCATCGGTGCCGCGGCGGTTCGGCGCGGACAGACGGCCGGACCAGGCGTCCTGCCCGTTGGTGGCGACGAAAAACAGGCCTTGGGCGGGCTTTGGCAGGGCGGCAGGGCTGCCGTCTTGGGTTCCTGACCGAAAGCAGCCAGCGCAGAGGCCGAAGAGGATTGCCGTCAGACAAAGGAGGTTTTTCATTGGAGGGCTTCTGCAGCGTCAATCGCTGGCGTTGTTGCTGATGTTCACCGCGGCCTTGGAGCGGTTGGCGATGCGGGGTTTGCCGGCGAAGATGTTGTCCGAGATCACCGCGCGCCGCAGCTTTTCGCCCAACTCGATTTGCGGTTTGTCGGCCTGGAATTCACAGCCGCGAACGAGCACTGTGCCGCCGGCGATTTGCAGCGCGTGCCGGCCTTCGTTGCCGCGATCCCACTCGACAAAGGTGCAATCGCTGAATCCAACCGTGCCTTTGCCGGCGACCTTCGCGATCTGATTGCACGGCCCCCAGTAGGCGCAGTTCACGAAGCGGACGCTGCCCGAGTTACCGGCTTCGACGCGGACCATGGTGGGGTCGGGGCCGTGGAAGGAGACAAACTCGCCGTTGGAGATCAGGAGGCCCATGGGGGCGCAGTTTTCGACGACCAGGGCGGTGTAACAGTCATCCGCGCCAATGCCGAGGAAGTTGCCGTTGCACAGACCGGTGCGGGTCTGGATGAACTTGTAGCCGATGTTGTAGCCGAAACAGAAGGTGTTGAGGACATATTGCCAGTCGCTGCGGCCGAAACTGAACGCTTCGCCATGTTGCAGCTGCCATTGCAGGAGGCGCGGCTTCATGCTCCACCAGGGGTTGAAGTGCACGTTCTCGATCCGGCCGATGTCCATGATCACATCCACCATGATGCCGCGGCGCAGCGGCTGGCCGTGAACGTCGCGGATCAGGTGCCGCTCGTTGTGGCTGGCGTCAATGCCGTTGTAGGGATTGAGCAGTTCGACGGCGAGCACGGCGGGGTTCTTCCCGCGCATGGCGATGGCCCAGGGATAGGGCTTCGGCTCCTCCGCCGGGTCCTGCTCGGGATAGTAGATGACAACGCCTTTCAGTGTCGCGTTGTGATTCAGGGTAATGAAGGCCGGGCCGTCCTCTTTCCCGCGGTTTTCCGTGACGTGGAATGTCGTGCCGTCGTCGGCAGGTTTGGGTGCGCCCGGGTTGCGGATGCCGATGTGGGACGGCACGGATTCCCAGACCCCCTTCAGAGTCACTGCGTTCGGCACATTGAGGTGGCCGGCGAAGAAGTAATTGCCGCGCGGCGCATAGACCACGCCCCCGCCGGCCTGCCCCATGGTGTCCAACGCCTTCTGGAAGGCTGCCGTGTCGTCGGTCTTGCCGTCGCCCCTGGCCCCGAAATCGCGGACCGAGCAGGTATCAGGGTTGGGCGCGGCGCCGGCCAGGCTTGCTGCGCACAACAGGAGAAGAGTGAGTTTCAATTGCGGCTACTTTTGGGGGGCTTCGACCTTCACAATGCCCACGTCAATGTATTGGCCGCCGCCGGTTTGACGGCAGTGCACGGCGATTACATTGCTGCCGGGCTTCAGCGCCGCCTTGGCGGCCGGGGAGATCGCCGTCCGCTCGTAATCCGCGATGAAACCCGGCACACTCGCGGCCAGGACACCGTTGATGTACACCTCGGCATCCTCGTCGTGGTGAATGAGCAGGCGCAGATCCTCCGTCTTGCCTGCCGGGATGGTGGCTTCGCGGCGCAGCCAAATGTCGCTGGTGTTCCACTCCGTCCGCACCACCGCGCCCGGCGTCCCCCGGGTGCCGAATCCTGCCCGCCCTTCCCTCCACGCGCTGGCGTTGAATCCCGGCTTGGTCCAGTCATCCGCGGGCTTTTCCAGGGTGTAACGCCACGTCACCCGGTCTGTCAGCGCGGTTGGCACGACCTCCGTCACCCGCGGCCGCGGTGGGAGCTTGCCGCGATTGACGGCGGCCAGTTGCTTCACGTCCATCTTTACCCGCGCTCGGTCGTAGGTCATCAGGCCGTTGACTTCAATCTCGACATCCGTGGTCTGGGTGTAAACAGCGGCGGACAGTCCTTTCTCGTCAATGAGCGGGAACAGCTTGGCGATGAGGTCAATGTAGGCAGAGGTCAGCGTCTCCTCGTTGGTGAAGCTCCGGTAGCCCCAGTTCTTCTCGTTTTGCCAGGTATGGCCGCGCACCGGCAGGCCCAGGCCGCCGAATTCCCCCAGCACCACCGCCCGTTTCGTCTCCGGCTCGGGCGACCCCGGGCCGGGGTATTTGTGCATGTCGTTGATATCCCCGACGCCGCGGTCGGCCCAGCCGCTCGTGTTGATCACGAGCCGGGTCGGGTCGAGTCCCTTGACCATCTCAACGATCCGGGCGGTGTCCCACTGCCCCCAGCCTTCGTTATACGGGACCCAGATGACGATGCAGGGATGGTTGCCAAGCCCCTTGACCAGCGCCGTGAGCTCCTGCTCAAACTGCCTGGCTGATTCCGGCGTCCGCGCAATGTCCGGATCGTTGTGCCCGATGTACTTGTCGCCGCTGGGCATGTCCTGCCAGACCAGCAGGCCGAGCTTGTCGCACCAGTAATACCACCGATCCGGCTCAACCTTGACGTGCTTGCGCGCCATGTTGAACCCCAGTTTCCTGGTCATCTCGATGTCGTAACGCAGGGCCTCATCGGTGGGCGCGGTGTAAAGGCCGTCGGGCCAGAATCCCTGGTCCAGCGGGCCAAACTGGAAGTAGGGCTTGTTGTTGAGCATCAGGCGCGTGAAACCTTTGTCGTCCTTCCCCAGCGAAATCTTGCGCATGCCAAAGTAACTTTCAACCTTGTCAATGGTGCGACCCCCGAGCTGCAGCCGAAGGCTAAGGCTGTACAGATGCGGGTCTTCCGGCGACCAAAGCCGGGCGTTCTTGACCGGCATCTTGATCCTTCCCCCTGCCGTCACCCAGGCCTTGTATACCACCTTGGCCCCGTCCCGAATCGTCGCCTCGACCGTGCACACGCCCAGCGCGGGAGTGGTGACGGGCTGGACGGTCACCGCTTCGTTGTCCACATCCGGCGTGATCTTCAGATCGGTGATGAAGGCAGTGCCGACCGGCTCCAGCCAAACCGTCTGCCAAATGCCGCTCGTGGGCGTGTACCAGATCCCATGCGGCTTGCGCACTTGTTTGCCGCGGGGCTGCGTTCCGGCATCCGTCGGGTCCCAGACCATCACGATCAGCTCGTTCTCGCCGGACGGCTTGAGGGCGTCGGTAATCTCGAAGCTGAACGCGTCGTAGCCGCCTCGGTGCCGGCCCACCTCCTTGCCATTGACCAGGACGGTGGCCTCGAAATCCACTGCGCCAAAATGAAGGAGGACACGCCGGCCCTGCCACTTGCCGGGCACCTTGAAGGTGCGGCGATACCACATGCGCTCGTTCTCGCTGACCGGCCGCATCACCCCAGACAGCGCCGACTCCACCGGGAAGGGCACCAGAATCTGAGTGTCGAACGTGGCGCGCGCAGCGTCCTTGCTCGTGATCGCCAGGTCCCAGAGGCCGTTGAGGTTGAGCCAATCGTTGCGCACCATTTGCGGGCGCGGATACTCGGGATGGGCGTTGCGTGGAGAAACGTCCTTGGCCCAGCGCGTCTTCAACGGCCCTGCTGCCGGCTGCCACGACGCGCCGCCGGCCAGCGGCACAAAAAGCAGAAGCGCAAGCATGCCCTGGACATTGCGTAGGATATTGTGATGCATAGGGATCTGGTTCATAGTTGATTGTTCTTCATTCCTGTTTCTATTCCGCAGGCTTCCACTCCCGTGCGTTCTGGTCCGATCCGATCACCGGAAAGGCGGTGATGCGCAATCGGGCAGCGCCCATCGGAATCAGCGTTATGGTATCAACGGGTTCCACTGACTTCACCGGGCTGGGCTGCAACTTGCCCACCAGGCCGAGTGGGTCCTGTTTCCAGGCGGGAATCCGCCTGGCTTGTGCCTGCAGCTCAATGGGCGCCGTGTCCGGCGTGAACGGCTGGGCCGGCACCGCGCGTTCCTTCCAATTCACCAGCTTGAACGACTTTGCCGGATTCTTCTCGTTGAGCACCAAGCCGTAATTCCAGCGTGTGGTTGGAAAAACCTCCCATTCCGGCCAGGCCTCGGTGCCCCCGCAGCGCTGCCACCGTTCGCCTATCTTCAGCGAAAAGGTCAACGGGCCGCGGTCCACCGACACCGCATTTTGGTTCTTCTCCCACTTCCGCACCGACACCTCCATCGGCAGACGAACACTGACCACATCCCCGTCCCGCCACTCGCGTTCCAGCACCACGTAGGACAGAGGCTTGGCCGCACACTTGACCGACCGGCCATTGATCTTCACCGATGCGTTCTCGCACCACTGGGGAATGCGCAGATACAGGGGGAACTTCACGCTCTGCATGGTCGAGAGCTTCAGCGCGATCGTGTCGCCAAACGGATAATCCGTCTCCTCGACAATCTTCACGCTGGCGCCGGGTCCGACCTTGGCGCTCACCTCGCTGGCGGCGTAAAGGGCGGCGCATAGCCCGCGATCGCCGGTCGCCAGCCAAAGCTCCTCGGCGTAATAAGGCCAGCCGTGCGACACGTTGTGCTGGCAGCAGCGATACCGCTCAAACGGGCTGTAGGAAAACATCGTTCCCTTGTTCTGCACTCCCGGGGCCTTGTTCTCTTTGTCGAGCTGAATCTGGTTCGGGCAGGTCAGGTAGTGCAGCCCCTTCCAATCGGGCGTCAGCGCCGCCGGCATCGAGTTAAACGCGATGTACTCGCAGCGGTCGGCCCAGAGCGGGTTCCCCGATATCTTCGTGAGCATCGCAAAACTGTGCATGAACTCGACAATGCCGCACGTCTCAAACCCCTGCCGCGGGTCCGTGTAGCCGGGGCGGCAATTCTCGTCCCCGGCAAACCCCCCGCCCGGGAACTGCCCGTAAAGGTCCATGACCGTCGCGTAGTTGTTCTCGGCGGCGCGCAGGAACCGCTCCTCCTTCGCCTGCATATAGTAAATGCCCGGCGCGCGAAAACCCTGCGCCACGTTCACGTTGTGCCAGTCGTGCACCCCGCTGGTCCAATCCTGCATGTTCTCGTGGATGCGCCGGGCCAGGTCCAGCAGCCAGGGCTCGCCCGTGCGGTTGTACAGCCAGTAAATCGTCTCGAGGTTGTCCCCGAAACGGATCTTGGGCCAGTAGCCGGCGCCGAAGTTCTCGCTGGGCTGCGTGTTGAGCCACAGGAAATACTTCGTCAGGAACGGCAGCACCCGCTCGTCGCCGCTGAATTCGTAGAACGACTGCAGCACGTTGCACATGACCATGTGCGGCCAAAGGTCCGGCTTGCCCTTGAGCCCGGTCTTGTTGGCGCGCGGCCCGAACCAGCCGTCGGCTTCCTGGCTGGCCAACACCGCATCAACCCACCTCCGCGCGTTCTTCGTGATGGCCGGGTCGCCCAGCACATAGCCCAGGTCCCCATAGCCCTTGAGCCAATACGGCAGCTCTTCCCAGCCGCTGTGGCCCTGACCCTGCGGGTCCGCCCATGCATTGCCCTCGAACTTGCACCACTTCGAAATCTCCTCCAGCCGCCCCGTCATCCCTTTGGCCTCGAGTTCGAGCTGATGCCGCAGCCAGCCGCGCGGCTTGATGCTGCCGATCGGCAGCTTGATCAGCGGGCTGGGCATCAGCGGCTCCCGGTTCCCGGTGTACAAAAGACCCGCCGAGGCCGCCGCCGGCACCGGAACAACCCGCACGCTGGTCGGCGGGTTCGCAGCGCTGCAAACTGTCGGGAAGTGCATGTTGCCTACCGCGAGCAGGGACGTCGCCCCGGCAACCGAGACGAATCTCCGCCCGGCCTTTGCCCAGTCAATAAGTGCTTTCATGAATTCCAAGTCGAGTTGTCTTCGAGAACCGCAGAGATTAAACAAGCCCCGTGTGCTGCAAGTCAAGCGAAGTGCGGAAATTGGGCTCGCGTTGGACACATCTTGTCCCCTCCGCCACCACGCGTGATTTGACAAGGGATCCACTACGCCAACCGGCCCGGGCCATCAGCCTCTCACTCAGCGGAGAAACGGAAGCCTCGATCCGCGAGAGAAAAACCTGCTTGCCAAAGCATGCCCCCCTCACCTCATTCCAGGCGATTGAACCGGATGCCACCCGGAACCAGCCCCCGCTCTCCCAGGGAGTCTCACCGTATCCTAACCGTATCCACACCACATCCACACCGTAGATACAGCCTTGACATCGCGGGCGGATTTCAGCGTAACACACTGCCATTACAGAACTTATGCCAGTTCAGGCCCACAACGGCCCTCCGGCCCGCCCAAAATGTGATAACCCATTAAAATGAATGAACTTACACCTTTTTCCCGTCCAATTGGCATCTTTAGCAACTGGCAGTCGCGTCGCGCGAAGCAACCCGCTCCCGGCACACTGGCCGGCTCCCGAGTGTCGTTGACTTCTCCGGAGTAAATTTGTTGACTAACGGTGCCATGTTTTCAGGAAGTAGCGCCAGGCACATCACCGCGGCGGCGCTAGCCGCGCTGATGCTCTTGGCCGATGTGGCCGGCCGGCCCGCATCAGCGGCCGCTCCCAGGCAACAAGCGCTGGACGAATGGCGGAGCCTCACCGCTCCATCCGCGCCGATGCCTCGAGTCTTCGTGAAGGGCGACCGCCTGCGCTTCTATTTCCAGACCCCGACCAGTGTCGAGGAATTCAGCGCGCGCTGGAGCCGGCATCGCATCCCCAACGAAGGTTACCAGGTCAGCTCAGCCGTGCTGCGCTGGCACAAGAAGCTGGCGCGCATGCCGGCGGGCGAGCGGGACTGGCGTGAGGCGACGGTTGTTGCCGACGCCGAATGGCGCCGGCTGGCGACGAACCTGGTCGAGGTGCTGACACCCGCCTCCCCGGGGCACGGAATCTACTACCAGGGCCTCCAGGACGAGCGCCTGCTGTATCGTGATGCGCAGGGCAGTCCTCGGTTCTCCTCGGCCGGGGATCAGCCCGAAGGAGTCATCATTGACCGCCACCTTTCGATGGAGGATACTATCGGGACGCTGGCCCGCTCGGTGGAACAGGATTTGACCCGCAGCTACCCGGGCAAGTCGCTCTTTCTTCTGCTGGCGCCTGATGCCCGGCGTTTCCCCCAGGCGCTGTTGCTCGACCGTAAACGGGGCCAATGTGTCTGGCTGGTTCCGGCCGCCTACTATGACGCCACCGAACGCGGGCTGGGGCTTTCGGCGACCGCCCAGGGAGTCAGCGCCCTCTTGTTTGAGAGCCACGGTTTGGCCCTCGTCAAAAACCCCGTTTCGAGCCTGGTTCGGCTGGGGGACCTGGGGCTGCAGACCGTAGTCCGCTTCGTCCGCTTCCCGTACCCCAAACCCAGCTACCGGTATCCCCCGGCCGACCGTTCCCAGGGCATGGACCTGGCGCAGTGGGAAGACTGGCTGGATCGCTATACCGGCACACGGCAGTTGGACGGCGCGCTGGACCTCCTGATTGACGGCGAGCGGTTCTTCCCCCGCCTCAAGCAGGCCATCGCCAACGCCACCAACCACATCCACTTCGACATTTACATCTTCGACAAAGACGACGTGGGAGTCGCGGTGGCTGACCAACTCAAGGCGCGTTCCAGGCAGATCGAGGTCAAAGTCATTCTCGACCGGCTGGGGACCATCAGCGGCGGCATGGTCCCGCCCGGCACACCGCTGCCGGAGGGTTTCGTTTTACCCAACTCCATCTGTTCCTACCTGAAACAAGACTCCCGCGTCCGCGTGCGCCCGTTCCTCAACCCCTGGTTCTCCTCCGACCACACCAAGGTCTTGCTGGTGGATGGCACCCACGCGTGGATCGGCGGCATGAACCTGGGGCGCGAATACCGCTTCGAATGGCACGACCTGATGGTGGAATTGCAGGGGCCGGTCGTCGCCACACTCGAAGATGAATTCCGGCGCGATTGGGCCCACGAAGGTCTGCTGGGCGACTTTGGCTACGTCGCCGAGCTGACCCGCGGCCCGCGCAAGCCCCCAGCCTCCCGTCCCGAAGACCGCTGGATCCAATTGCGGCTCCTGCCAACCAAGACCCTGTGGAAGCCATTCAATTCGGCCGTGCAACACGCCATCGCCAAGGCCAAAAGCTACATCTACCTGGAACACCCCTACCTCTTTGACAAGCGGGTCATTATCGCCCTGGTCCGCGCCCGCAACCGGGGAGTGGACGTCCGCGTCGTGCTGCCGCGCGTCAACGATCTCAAGTCCGGCGGACGCAGCAACCTGGTCGTAGCCAACTACCTCCTGGAACATGGCGTGCGCGTCTATTTCTACCCCGGCATGACCCACGTGAAGGCGCTGATGGTGGACGATTGGGCCTGCGTGGGCTCCGCCAACCTCAACCACCTCAGCCTCCGGGTTTGCCAGGAACAAAACGTCGCCACCTCCGACCCCGCTTTCGCCGCCCGGCTCAAGCGCGAGCTCTTCGAGGAAGACTTCGCCACCTCCTACGAGCTGACCGAACCGGTCACCACCGAGTGGATTGACTTCCTGGTGGACCTCCTGCTCAAAGGCGTCTAGGGGCGGCGTGACCCCGGCGCGGTGTTCGTCACCGCAGGAGACGTGAGGCGTTTCACCATTTTGGAGGCGGCTTGCCGGACTTGGGGATCCCGGTCTTCCATAGCGGCTCGGAGGTGAGGAAGACAGGTATTCGTGCCAACAGCGGGCACCATGTAGCCGGCCATCCAGTAACAGATGCGTTCCCGAAAAGGTTGATTGGTATCCGCCAGCGCCGCAGCCAGGTGAGAAAACGCCGGCGCGCCCATCATGCTGAGAGCGGCGGTTGCCCGAAGTGCGGCGTTGGGCCGGGCCTTGTCCCGCATCATGGATTTCAACTCGGGAATGCAGGCAACAGCGTTGCTGCTGAGAAACTCGAATCCGCGGACGGCTTCGTCCCCTCGTCGTTCGGCTCGCCAGGTCAGGAAGTGGATGGGGTTCTCGTCTGGCGGAAGCATCGGCAGCGCGTATGGCGGCTCGTACTGAATCCATTCCAAAAGAAAGGGGAGAGCCTTCGGGCCGATGGCCTGGACAGCCCGGACGACCTCGTCGAGTCGAGAAGGGTCCCGGCCGCCCTCGAGTTCAGCTTCGTAGCTCGCAAGCCATTCGGACAGCGACCGGCCATTCTGGCTTGGCTCTGCACTTGGCTCGTCGTGACGTGTGCGAAAAGCAACGAAAGCAACCAAAGCAACCAGTGCCGCCAGGCTCGCAACGACGACGAGGAGTATCTGCGGCTTTCGCACTGGCGAATGGTGTGGCGAAATCACCCCTTCAGCAACGTTCAAAAAGCGAGGCACTGACCAATCATGGTATGGCGCGGAGAAATGGTCCCTGCTGCGAATGGCTGATCTGTTTGTTTCCCCTTCCCGCTGGGAAGCCTTTGGCATTGCCCTGGTGGAGGCCATGGCGATGGGCCTGCCCCTGGTCACTTCGAGCCAAATCAGCCTGGCGCCGGAATTACATGAGGCGGGTGCGGCCTTGATGGTACCGGTCTCGGTGGAGCCGCTCAGGCAGGCGATCGCCACCATTGAAGCCGACCCCGAACGGCGGCGAGCGCTGAGCCTGCGGGCCAGGGCCTGGGCGGAGAAGACCTGTAATCCTGACCGCGCCGGCGCCCGGTTCCAGGAGTTTTACCGGGCTATCCTGGACAAGCCACGGATGGCTGCGGGGTGAGTCTCTTGACCTAAGAGACTAACTGATTGCGTAGTTGCTCTATTGCGCCGCACACAGCGCCCGCCCATAGGCCTGAATTGGCGGCTCGCCGTGGCTCTTGACGTATTCCGCATCCATGTAAGCGGCAAAGGTCGTCACACTGCGGATGCCTCGCGCGGCATAGACCTTCAGGTCCGCCTCGAGAACCCGCTCATCGAACGGAAGCTTGACCGCGGGCTTCTTCCATGAGGAGAAGAGGGAGACGTCGAGCCAGTACTCGAGCACGTGCGCATCGGCGGCAGAGAAAACCTCCAGGTTGGCGTTCAGCGCATCCAGGTCCGGCCTGTTGGAGGGATCGGACAACGGCTGCCTCCAACTCCGAGTGAAGGGTGCGAACTCCAGGAATATGCCGCGCTCGGGCTTGACCTTCACCGGGGCGCTCATGGTGTGCGTGTATGCCAGGTGGGCCAACCGGGCTTTTGGATCAAGCTTCCGGATCGCCTTTATCATCCGGTTCTCCACGATCAGGGCCTGCTCGCTGTCCGAGAACCCCCGGCATTTCGGGCAGCGGCACCCCCGTTGGCCGTCGTCGCACCACAGGAAGTAGCGGTGGGTCGTGGGCTTCAGCGCCCGGCACGTCTTCACCGCGTTCCGGCACACGATCGCCAACGCTCTCTCCGAGTGGACGCATAAATTGCCGTCTGGATTGCGTTTGCCCTCGTCGTCCATCCGAAACAATTCCGGTGACCCCGCGAAGAGCGACCGGGGCAGAAGCTGGAACATCGCATGCATCTCGTACTCGACCTGGAGTCCGAGCTTCCGGCACTTAGCCAGGAACGCCTTTCCGGCGTCCGTGCCGACAAACTCGATGAGTGTTGACGGCGCCGCACCGAGCGCCATCACCGTGAGCCCGGCCCTGGATGCCCGCTCCGGCCAGTCGGCCAGCGTCAAGTCAGCCGGCGAGATAACGACTCCTCGACTCCGAAACCGCATCTGTGCCCTCCCCTGATTCATTCCGGCTCCCCAAGCGCCGGCCGGGATGTCGCCGCCGGCGAATACCCCGGCTGCGCCGATAAGTTTGATGAAATCGCGTCGTGTCAGCATGGTTAAACTGATGCCCTGATAGTTGGCATGAATGCTGGCGGACGCGTAAACAGACTGCTGCGTCCACCGGAATTGTGCTTAATCACAAGTCGAGTTCTATCGCTCAAGCCTCCGGAACGCAAGTCGCCGCCTGCGCACCCCCCCTCCCCGGAGGTCGGGCTGTATTCTTTTGCCCAGCTTCAGCCTTGGGATTAAGATGGCGCGCAGGATTATGGCTGGCCTGTTTTCTTCGGCGACCCTCGAGCAGATCCGCGCTGCCAGCGACATCGTGGATGTGATCGGGTCGTACTTGCCGCTCAAGCGCGCCGGGGCCAACTTCGTCGCCCTCTGCCCGTTCCACAAGGAGAAGACTCCGAGCTTCAACGTCAATCCCCACCGGCAGATCTTCCATTGCTTTGGCTGCCACAAGGGCGGCGACGTGTTCGCCTTCGTCAAGGAATACGAGAACATTGATTTCCCGGAGGCGGTGCGGCGCCTGGCCGACCGGGCGAAGATTCCGCTGGAGTACGAGAAGAACGCCGGCGAGCAGCACTCGCGGCATCTGAAAGATCGGCTGCTGGAAGTCCATGAGCAAATCGCGCAGCGCTGGCAGAACGCCCTCGCCAACGAGGCTTCCGGCCATCTTGCACGCGATTACCTCGCCAAACGCGGCGTGTCCGAGGAAGCCGTCAAGCTCTTCCGCCTGGGAGCCGCGCCGGACCTGTGGGACGACACGGTCAACTGGGCCAGGAGCAAGGGACACGAACTTGCGCTCGTGGAGCAAGCGGGCCTGATCCTGCGCCGCCAGGAAGGCGACGGCTACTACGACCGCTTTCGCGGGCGGCTGATGTTTCCCATCTGCGACGAGCAGGGGCGGGTGATTGGCTTCAGCGGGCGCGTGCTCGCGGGGGACGAAAAGACCGCCAAATACGTCAACTCACCCGAGACGCCGATCTTCACCAAGAGCAAGGTGTTCTTCGGCCTGGACAAATCCAAGCGCGCCGTCCTGGAGGCCGGCCACGCCATCGTATGCGAGGGGCAGCTCGACCTGATCGCCTGTTTCATGGCCGGCGTGCAGAATGTCGTCGCGCCCCAAGGCACGGCTTTCACCGCCGACCACGCCCGCATTCTCAGGCGCTACGTCGAGGAGGTCGTCCTTTGCTTCGATTCGGACGAGGCGGGGCAGAATGCGGCGGTCCGGTCACTGGACAGCCTGCTGGCGTCCGGGCTGGCGGTGAGGGTGGCCGTGGTGCCCGCACCCCATGACCCGGACAGCTTCATCAAGGCCTCGGGCGGCCCCGCCTTCAAGCAGCTCGTCGAGCGCGCCGAAGGCTTCTTCGACTATTACCTTAATCGCCTGACCGCCCTCAACCAGGTCACCACTGACAAAGGGCGCCTGGCGGTGCTGCGCGGCATGGCCGAAGCCGTGCACAAGACCGGCAACGCCGTCCTGATTGACAAATACGCGCAGAAGACCGCCTTGCGCCTGGGCGTAACGCCGGACGCTGTGCGCGCCGAGTTCGGAAAGCAGTCGCGGCCAAAGACGCCGGCGCCCGAGCTGGCCGAAGCGCCCGCCGAAGAGCCCGCCGGCCCCCGGCGGCCCGCACAGACCGAGTTCTGGCTGTTGAAACTGCTGCTGCTGCATGACGACCTCGCCGACTGGGCGGCGGCGCACCTGGACCCCGCGTGGGTGCAGCATCCGCTCGCGCGGCAGATTATCGCCCGGCGCCTGGCGGCTCAGGCAAATCAAACCTGGACCAGCCTGGCCGCCTTTGTGGACGAGTGTGACACACCGGAGATGCGGAGCCTGGTGACCGAAGCCACTACCGAATCGCGCCCGATCCCCAATCCGGCCCAGCAACTCCGCGATGTCGCCCAGCGTTTGCGCAACCAGGCGCTGGATCGGCAGTTGGCGGCGTTGATGCAGCGTGCCCACCAGCCGGAAACCTCCGAGGCCGCCCGAAACGACCTGTTGCGCCAGCAGCAGGAATTGCGACAGCTCAAGCGCCAGCCCATCCAGGGGTAACCGCCGACGCCGGCCAGCGCATTCGCACCGTGATCGGAAAGGCGTGAAGCCAGCAATCTCGCGCAGGGCCCGACCGGTTCCCTGGCAGGCCAACGGCCTATGGTGAGTGGATTGGGCCGCCTCTTGCCGAGTGCAAGTCTCTGCTTGACCCATTGCCGAAGTGGCGGTTACTTTGGCGCTACTAATCGGGTTTACCAAACCTGCGAACCAGAATAACAAAGCAAACAACGAAAGGGTAGTTAATGAGAATTAGTGGATGGATACTGACAGCAATCATGACCGCTACGCTGGCACTTGCCGGTTGCAGCAAACCGACGGGCAATGTTGACACCTCGGCGCTGGAATCGAGCTTCCAGTCCGCGGAAGCCTCCGTAAAGGAAAGCGCCGATAAGGCAATCGCCGCCATCAAGTCCGCCGATTACGCGGGAGCTGTGGCGGAACTGAAGAAACTCGCGGAGAACGCCAAGCTGACGCCCGAGCAGAAGCAATCCGTCAACGACTGGATCGCCAAGGCCCAGAACGCCGTTGGTGAAGCCGTCGGCAAGGCCGCCGATGAAGCCGGCAAAGTGGCCGATGATGCTGCCAAGGCGGTCAAAGACTTGCCAAAGCCGTAGATCCGCTGCGAGCTGGTCCCTCAAACTAAAAAGACCTCTTGCTGTGGCGCGTGTTCCCACCGGAGCACGCGCCACTGCTCTTTCTCCCGGGAGCCGGACCGTCCCGGCTGCTATCGGTCGAACCAGCCGAACTTCTGTTTGTTCGCCACGTAGAGCAGGCCCAATATGCGCATGCTCACTGCGAGCAAATAGACCCGGATCAGGCCCCAAACGGCCCGCAAGCCAAATGTCAGGAACATCACCTGCATATCCCTGGTTTGATACCCGATGCTCTCGGCGCCGCCTGCCAGGGCGTCCCCCAGCAACCGCAGCAGATACACGCCGACCACGACCGTGCAGGTGACCAGGTAGCCCAGGGGGACTTTGAGAATGGCCGGGATCACAACCAGCGGATTAGCGGCCAGGGCGGTGTCCTTCATCGCCACGGCCAGGAATGCCATCGGGAAATAGAGACACCCCAGCAGCATCGCGGCAATTTGGAGGGTGGCCGGCGCGTCATACCACTCAAAGAGCCTCAGCACGAAAAGGGCTAACGGCAGCCCAAAACATATCAGCACCGTCATGCCCAGGCGCAAGGCACCGCCAAACACATCGTCCAAACCGGGCAAGTCGGGCATTTCCTCCTCCTCGTTGGCGGTAGCGTGGATGATATTCTGCAGGAAAGAGAAGATGTAGCCGTAGGCGGCGATCATGAGCGGGATAGACATCCAGAATCCGGTGAAGCCCTCGGCAATCGAGATCACCACGGCGCTCACTATCAGCATCAGCACGCCGCTGCCGAGGAAGGGGTAGGCAAACGCGCCGGGAAGCCGGGCGAAGAACCCTCTCGACGCCGCGGCACGTTGCAGCGTGACTCGCGCGGGCACGCATTCCGCGCCGCATTGGCGGCAGTGCTTCTTGTGCGCGCGGGTGGTGACACACGCCTCACAGAACAAAAGCTGGCAATGTGTGCAAAAATGCCGGCCGGGAACCTTGGGGTGGAGTTTGCAAGGGCCGGAGGGCGTGGCGATGGGAGGAGGCGCTGCCTGCGGCGGAACGGCCAGAGGCGGCGGCGGAGTCGGAATCCGCGCGACGGTGCCTGGCCTCGCGACGCGGATAGCCCCTGCGGACGCCACGGCGCGCGGCGGAGGCAATGGCGGCGAGGCGACTCCCGCGCCGGCGGGCGCGTCGGCATAGAAGAGGATCTCCAGGCTGCCCAGGTGCAGTGTTTGACCAGCCTGGAGCGCCGCTTCCTTCACCGGCGCGCGGTTGACATATGTGCCGTTGGTGGAACCCAAATCCCGGATCACCGCCTTGCCGCCCTCCACCACGATCTGGCAATGGGTACCCGAGACCGAGGGATCATCGAGCGTGAAGTCGTTCGCGGGGCCGCGCCCAAGCGAGTTGGTGCCTGACTTGAGGTTGATCTCACGGGCGTCGGGTGAACCGGGCTGCACAATGAGTCGCGGCATAGTCGTCGGCAGTTGAATTAACGGAACCGGCGCCCTTGTCAAGTGACCTCTGCATGCCTCCGCGGTTCCCACCGCCCCGAAGGGCTAATTCGGATCCGCGGGGATATGTTGACCACACTTGCCAGCCGTGGAAAGCCGGTTAAGCTGCCCGCATGAAGCTCTGTCGCCTGCTCTGCGCGCTGCTGTTCCTTTGCGTGGGTTCTGCCGCTGAGTTGTGCGGCCAGACGGCCGATGCCGAACGCAGACAGTTCGCGGCGATCAAGGCCAAAGCGGATAAGGGAGACGCCGAAGCCCAACTCAGTGTGGCATCCTTCTACGCGCGCGGAATCGGAGTCACCAAAGACCCGGGCAAATCCACGAAGTGGCTGCGCAAGGCCGCTGAACAGGGATTGGCCCGCGCCCAGAGGCTGCTGGGTTGGAATCTTGCCAACGGTGTGGGCGTTAAGATGAATAGGGTCGAAGCCGCGCAATGGCTGCGCCGGGCCGCCGAGCAAGGGCTGGCAGAAGCGCAGTTCGATCTGGGCACGTGCTACGCCAACGGCGACGGGGTCGAGCGGAATGCCGCCGAAGCGGCGGCTTGGTACCGCCAGGCGGCCAATCAGGCGCTGCCGGACGCGGAAGCCGAGTTGGGCAACTGTTACCTGGAAGGCAACGGCGTGCCAAAGGACATCCCGGAAGGAGTCAAATTGGTTCGCAAAGCAGCCGAGAGAGGATTTGGGCCGGCGCAAAACACGCTGGGGCTTTGTTACGCCAGGGGCAATGGGGTGACGAAGGACCATGTGGAAGCCTATAAATGGTTCAACCTCGCGGTGGCCAAAGGGGGCGCGCTGGCCGATGACGCCAAGGTAAACCTGGCAGGAGTTGAGCGGTTCCTGACACCGGAACAGGTCGCCGAAGGGCAGCGGCTTGCTCGTGAGTTCAACCCTGGCGAGGCGTCCCCCCCGCCAGGCGTTGACAGAACGCCTGCCGCCTCCCCGAGCAACAACACCCCGGCTCCCTCGACGGGTGGCAAAGCAGGTATTGTTACTGTGATGGCACCGGACGATGCGTGCGAAATTTACGTGGATGGCGGCTTCGTCGGCCATACGCCGGCGCGGGTGAGGCTCAAGGCCGGGCCGCACGTGGTGGAGGTCAGGAAAGCGGGATTCAAGACTTACCAGAAGAACCTCCAGGTCAGCGAGGGGGCGGAGCTGACCCTGCGGGCGGTCCTGGACAAAGAGTAGTCACTGACACACCCAAAGTCGGGCTGCTCGCCCCGCCCCGGCGCAGTCTAAACCGCAGGTCCGGCTGCAATTATCGTTCCCGGGCTGGCCGTCCCGCAACACAAGCCAGCCGCAGGGCTGGCGCTCAGGGAGCCGGCTGATCCGTGCCCCGTGACAGTTTCGTGTGCAGAACGCCTTGTTCGTCGAACCAGATGGGGTCGAGCGCGAGAAAGCGGCGCCAGCCCCGCTCGGCGTTCCATTTCTGGTGATAGACGAGCCAGAGCTTGCCGTCGGGACCTTCCACGACGCAATGATGGCCGGGCCCGATCACGGACCCGCCGCGCCGGGCGATCGGGTTGCCGGCGTATCTCACGAACGGGCCGCTGGGTGACTGGGAGGTCGCGTAGCCGATGGCGTAGTCGGGCGTGTCGGCCCCAGAACCGGAATAGGTGAGGTAATAAGTGCCCTGGCGTTTGAGTATGAAGGGGCCCTCGGTGACCTCACCATTGGCCTTTTCCCAATCCTGCTCCGGGCGGATGAGGACCTTTGGCTCGCCTCGCTTGGTCAGCGGGTCGGCCATCGGCTGGACGAGAATCTTGAAACCGCCGGAGAGGTCAACATAATACAGGTAAAGGCTGCCGTCGTCGTCCTGGAACAGGTGGGCGTCAATCGAGTGCGATGCCAGCGCTGCCTTGTCGGTGAACGGCCCCAGCGGACTGTCCGCCACGGCCACGCCAACCTGTTTCTCCAGCGGCCCGCGCTGCTCGCCGGGCAGGTTGTCCGTATAATACAGATAGAACTTGCCGTCGCCGCGCTCGTGGTGGAAGACCTCGGGCGCCCAGGCGCCGCCACGCGGGTCCGTGAACGCGCGGCCCTTGGATTCCCAATCCACCAAGTTCGTGGAGACGAACACCTCGTAGCCCCGGCCATCGGTGGTCCCGTAGAGGTAGTAAGTGCCGTCCAGGCGCAGGATGAAGGGGTCGGCTATCACGCGTTCGGGCAGCAGCGGGTTGCGATAGGTCCGGGCGGGGGCGGGCGCGGCGGGGGGCGGCGGCTCGTTGCAGGCACACAGCCCCACGGCCACCGCGGATAGAAGCAAGGTAATCGTTAGTCTTCGCATCGGGGCGTGACAATAGACAAGCTGCGCCCACTAGGAAAGCCTTTCAACGAAGCCTTGGACCGCGGTTGGCAGAGCGCGGCGGCGACACCGCTTTCCCTGTAAGGTCCTTCTCCGCAAAGCGGCGTGGCGCTTTGCTTCCCGCCGCACCCCACAAGCTCTGTGTCTATTCCTTGTTCCCCGCCGCAATGGCCTTGGCCTCTTCCTCAATCCAGTTTTTCACATTGGCGGTGATGAAGGTGGGGACTTCCTTGCGCTCGATGAGGCCCTGGTTCAGGTCGGCCAGCGTGTAAAAGAGGGCGAGCACTTCGTCGGTATAGGCGCGGGCGCGCTCCAGTTGGGCGCGGGCCGGGGCGAATTGGCCGGCGCGGCGCAGGCGCTGGATGTCGTCGCGCTGGCGGTGGACCTCCATGAGGCGCTCGGCCAACGTGTGGAGTTTCTCCACCTTGCCGAGGCGGCGGGCCAGCATGGGTTCGCTCGCCACGAGCCGGGCGGCCGGTTCGAGCAATCGCTTGCGCTGGTCGGCCAGCCGGGCGCGGTCCGCGTCGCGCGAATCGCCGCGCACGCGGTAGCACAACTCAGGATCGCGCGCCCACGCCTCATGGTAGTCGGCCAGCAAAGCACCTGCCTCCGGGCCGAAGTAATGCCGCGCGTAATCACGCAGCAGGTCGTAGGGGCTCAGCGAGAAGTCGTGGAAACAACGGCCGGCCAGGTAGCCGTTCAAGCCGTGGTTCCACCAATAGCCACGCGGCCACATCAACATATAGACCGAATCAATCCCTTTCTCGCGGAAGTAGCGGCGGTCGCCTTCCATCGCCACTGTGAACGGCGACATCACCCACGGCTCGGCGAAGTTGTCGGTGTAATACTGGCACAGCGTGACGCCGCCCCGAGCGGCGCGGCGCCACTTCTCCAGGTTGTCCTTGCGGTCATAGCGCGGGTCATCGTAGCCCATCGTATAGACGCGGCCCCAATGCGCCCACACAACGCGCTGTTGCGGGTGAATCCGCGCCGTGTCGGGCGGATCGGTCATGGCGCCATAGCCGCCAACCGTCTCGACCAGCAGGTCCGGCCGGCAGGTCTTGAGCCGCTCAATGACTTCCGCCATGAGGAGCATCAGCAGGTTGCTGGCGCCGGCCTTCTTGCATGGCTCGCATTCGCAGGCCTGTCCGCCATCGAACGGCACCAGGCAGAGGATGTTGATTTGCTTCGCCTGCCGGGCGAACGCCGCGGCGTTGTCGGTAAACTGCTTCCGCGCTTCGGGATTCGACCAGCAGAACTGCGCGCCCGCGAAGGCCTGAGGCACGCGCTTGCCGTCGCGCAGACCAAACCAATCGGGATGGTTGGTCAGGTAATCCTCAGCGCGCAGCAGGAGGTTGAAGCAATGGGCCGGGCCGTGCAGGAACATGTCGCGCTGTTTCAATGCGGCAAGCAGGCCGGTGTCGGCAAGCTGCCGGTATTGCGTCTCCAGCGGGGTGTGGGTGTCGGCCTGCCAGCCCATGGCGTTGTAACGCGCCTTCATCGCCCACTCGATCTGCTTGCGGGCCGGGCCGGCCTCCATCTCAAAGAACCACGCGCTGCCGTTGCAGATGCGGTGCTTCATCGGCGAGGCCACGGCCCACGATCCGGCGGGCAGGGAAATCGTGCTCTGCACCGGCACGACCTCCGGGTCCGCGGCATCTTCGGTGGGGTAAAACCAGCGGCAACCCAGGCGCTCCAGCACATCGTAAATGCCATAGATCACTCCGCGCGCGTTGTCCCCGGCGATCACGATGCGGGCTGGGGTCTTGGGCGTTCCCGCTACGACCGCCACTGCGTAACCGTCATAGCCCTTTGCGGCTGGGGGCAGCACCGCCCGGTCCTTTGGCGACAATTCGGGGCGGAGCCCGACAGCCAAGGCCGGTTTGCCGCGGACGCGCTTGACGATAGCCAGTTTGCAGCCGCTGATTTGCCGGAGGTATCGTTGCAGTTCGCCAGCCCCCCAGTTGATGACCGGCGAGGCCGGCGGTGGGCAGACAATGCGCCAATCGCTGGCGCGGTCTTCGGCGATCTTGACCTGCTGCACCGGATCTGCGGGCGAGGCTAGACTGGCAGCAGCGGAGGCTGTGAGCAGAATTAGAAGGCAGAGTGTTGCCGCCGGTTTCATCCGCGGGAGCGTAGTGCACCGCCGCCGAGGAAGGAACTGGTTTGTGTAAGTGTGAGCACTCCCCAGCGCTTGTGCATAAAGGCGCGCGGGTTCCTTCCGACGGGCGCGCCACGGAGCGCAGCCCTTCAGGGGCCTAATCGCGGATCAAACCGTGCCGCGCTCCATGAAGACCAACCGCTCGTCGTATTCATCAACCGTGGTGAGCGAGCCGTCGTCGTCGCAGACCATCACGCCACGCTCGGCCCCGGCATAGTCCTCATATCCGGGGGCGGTCTCGCAGTTCTCGCCGTCGCTCACGAACACCACGGTGGCAAATGTGCCGGCAAGTTGGACACGGTCCCCGAGTTGAATATCCTCACCTGACGTATAACGCAGTAGTTCAGCATCCATAGGTTTTGTGCCGTCAGGCCCGCCCGAGTGCTCGCAACGGGCCGGTTCTTTCTGTTGCAAACTCCAGCTAATTCCCGACTTCTTCCTGCGCTGCCAGGATACACGCCCCCCCTCACGCCGGTCAAATCCACAACCTCTCGTCTGCGCCCGGCGCTACGGTCGCCAAACCGCGTGCGTTCTCCACCGGGGACCCTGACCGCGCGTTGACAGGAACGCGGGAGAAATTTGCTTGTTTGCGATATGCCCCCGGACGGTCTAAATTGTAGAAGCTGGGTGCCACCTTGCGCAATCGGAAGTGGCATTCGGCGTTAGATGTGGGGCCGATGGACGTATTTGCGGCCCCGCGCTTGTAGGGGGTGAGGAGCGCGGTGAACTGCGCGCCACGTCAGCGGCCCGCCATTTCGGTGTTCTGTCTTAGGCTCGATAGTGCTGCCTGCCACGCAGGCCGCCATGGGCGGAAGGCGCCACCGATACTGTTTGCCATGCATCCTGAATATGAAAGATCAAAGCGGGCGCTGGGGAGTGCGAGCCCTGAGGCAAAGAGAACCGGCGGGGTGCTCACCCCGCGTGAGCGCCAGATTGTGCGCCTGATTGCGGAAGGGCGCAGCAGCAAGGAGATCGCCCATCGGTTGCAGATATCAGTCAAGACCGTGGACACGCATCGCAGCAACCTCATGCGCAAGCTCCAACTCCACTCGGCGAGCAAGCTCGTTCGTTACGCCATCCGGAACAAGCTGATCGAGCCCTGATATACGGTTCGAAACCGCGTCCACGCAAGGTCTCTTCTCTACAGGATTCTGTGTATTGCGCGCGGCTTGGCTTTTGCCGCAAATTGTTTCTCTGAGTTCGAACTGGGCTGCTTTGGCCACATCTAATTGGCCTGCCAGCTCGGCTGGCGCCTAGTCGCCAGCCGAGCCGTATTTACCGCAAGCGCACGCGACAGAGGGGTTGGGTGTGCATTGCGATCAGAGACATTGGCTCCATGCCAGCCCGCGGCCCGGGTCGCTGCCGACGCTTTGCCGTGGCTCAAGACAACATGTTAACGCGATGACTGAAAGGGCATTAGACGGGCACCTGCGGGTGCTGGTGGTGGATGATTCTGCGCTTGTGCGGCAATGTCTCTGCCAGCTTCTGGAGGAAGGCGGGCGGTTTGCAGTCGTCGGGTGTGCCAACGATGGGCAAGCGGCTGTGGAATTGTCCGCCAAACTGCGTCCAGACTTAGTGCTCATGGACCTGCACATGCCGGGGATGAACGGCCTGGAGGCAACGCAGCGGATTAAGCGGCACCCCAAAGCGCCGATGGTCATCATGGTGACACTTCATGACACGCCGGCCTCCCAAGCCGCCGCCAAAGCCGCGGGCGTGGATGCCTTCGTGAACAAGGCGGCCATGGCCAAAAAGCTGCCCCCGCTGCTGTCCGCCCTGCGACGAACTCGCAAGGATCCAACTCGGATGCCGGCTGGCACCGGCCCCGCGACGGAGGGGTTTGACGGCGCGCTTACGCCCCGCGAGCGCCAGGTGCTGCAACTAATCGCGGATGGCCGCAGCAGCAAGGAAGTCGCCCATCGGCTGCAGATCTCGGTCGCGACAGTTGACACGCATCGCAGCAACCTCAAGCGCAAGCTCAACCTCCATTCAGTGAGCCAACTAGTCCGCTATGCTATTCGGCACCGGCTCATTGAGCCGTGACCGGAGAGCCGACCCCACGGCGGCATCACTGCCCCCCAGCAAGAATCGGATAGTCCCTCCCAATTCCTAACCCGCGCACTGTCCAAATTTTGGACAGTGATGCTGCCTGCCAGCCTTATCCACCCCCTCTGATCCCCGGGGGCTCTGGCTTGGGCTTACGGTGACGGCACGCTGGTGCCCCGGTGTGTATCCCATGGGGAGCGCTCCCCATGGGATACACACCGGGGCCCAACCGCACTAACAAGCCATCCTCCAGCCAACTCCGTGTCCAGGCGCGACTACTGCATCGTGACGGCGCCCGAAGCGATCCGGAGGTGTTTGTGGTTCCGGAGGCGTTGGTGTCGCGACTCGTGTTCGTGGTCGCGAAGCGGGAGTGCGGCTGAGTGGGAAAGCCGGTTAAAACCTGTAACCGAGTCCAACGGTGAGGTAGAAATCGCTATTCTGCGGTATCTCCCCGCTCGAATCCGCCTCGGGCTTATGCAGATACTCCCAAACGAAGGAGACATCAAAGTCCAGATGCTGCTTGATTTTGAATTCGAGCTTGGAGACTGCGTGGTGGGTATATTGCCCCGCTTCCTCCTTGGCGAAGATGGTCCGCAGGTTCTCCGAGAACGTCAGGCGACGGGTGAGGTCCATTTTGAAGTAGGTTTCCAGCACTGCTGCCGGCGTGGTCGCGGTATCGGATTGGTCCGGCTCTACCGTGTCAAACCGGGTGTACTGGTAGGCGGGACCGGCGGCCACGTTCCAGGTGAGCCCTGAGCGATCAAAAATGTAATAGCCGCCGCCCACCATGGCCGTCCCGCGGTGCGCAATGTTGGCCAGCGGGTCATGGTAGTATTCCAGCTGCGGCGCGCGAATGAACCAGTGGCGATCCAGGCGGATGTCGTAGGTGAAATTAAGGCGCTGATTATTGGCGCTTTCGATCCCGTTTACCTGGCTATAGTTGCCCAGGTAATCGAGCACCAAGTCGGTATTCGGACTCCGCCGAGCCAACTCGCCGCTGGTGGTCAGCGTGATAAATCTGTTATTGCCGGACTGGAGGCTCAGCCCGACGCTGAAGTTGCCCGACCAGTAATGCATCCCCCGACCGCCCGAGGGTGTAAGGCCCAGGAGTTGGTCCCGTGGCAGGAGGATCTGCTCGGGGCCGCTGACCGAGACTACCTCATTGCTAACGACGACAGTTCCAAACGCGGGCTCTTTCCGGCTGTCGAACCTGGCCCACGCCGGACTGGCGGGATAGATCTGCCGGATGTCCTTGAGCTTGAAGGTCTGCTCGTCCAGCTCGTCGTTGTCAAACTCCAGTTTTCGGTTCTGCAGATACTTGAACCGGCCGCTGAGCCAGGAGCCGGACTTTAGCTGAATCCAATCCAAGCTGCCCTGGCCAAGGTTCGGCGGCAGCCACTGATTGGTCGAGGGTTGAAGGCCAGGGGTTGAGACTTGATTGGTAAGCGGGATCGTGCCCGCGGACTCGCCGGGAGGCTGGCGCTGGAGTTCGCGAACCTGGGCGCGGAGGAGTGTCAAGCGCCCCCCCAGTTCGGATTCAAAGACGACCGTATCAGCGGTTTCGACGATGACCTTGCCGACGAACCGTTCGCCGTTAGTGGCCACCAAAACGTCGCCGGGGGCCGCTGTCGGCAGGGCGATCCAGGCCAGCGCCAGCCACAGGACAAGCGCAACGCAACGCGCTGCCGAACCCGGCCGGCGGATGGTGTTCGTTTGCAGGTTGCCCGGCACGACTTCACGCCCCAGGCCTCCGAGAGCGGTTTTGGTGACGGAACCCGTTTTCTCTTCAATCAGGCGCGGGTTGAAGCGCTGTGCCGACCAGCCGAAGGACAGCTTCACATCGCCCCAGGTGCTGTTGGGCTGGGTGCGCAGGGCCTTGGTCCCGACCCGCCGGTCCACCGTGGCAGCCGGCTTGGATTTCCGCGCGTCGGGCTGCGCCGCGTGGATTACAGGGACGTCCTGCCCGCCGGCCGTCACAATCTGGCAGTACTTTTGCAGCGCGTTGCTCATTGAGGTGTGGAACAGATCAATCAGCTTCTGCTGGTTATCGGCCGAGATTTTGCCCATCGACGAATCCGGGTCGTCGGATTTCCACAGCTCGACCGGCGTGATCCAGAGTTTGGTGTACTTGGCCCAGTTCACCTCCGGTTTAATGTAGTACAGGTCGGCTCGATCGGGCAACCTCTTTTGCATTCGGGAGTAGTCCCCCCAGGAGGCCGAAGGGTTCCACCCCGAGAGAGGTCTGGCATGTAGTCTCGCAGGCGGTTAAGTCGGTCAGCAAATAAGCTGCGAGGCTAAGGTCAGGAGTTCCAATGCAGTTGTTGTCTTCATTGGTAAGGGTGTTGATGCTATGTGGTTCGTTGTTCAATTGGGCCGCGCCTTTAGCGCCCGTGTTTGATGACCGGCTGGCGTTACTGCGCCGGAATGGTGATCAAGGGCAGTCTCTCGGGACTGCCGGATTCGGCGAGGGTGAAGAAGAACATGACAGCGGTGAGCGCGCGTTTGGTTTGCCAGTCAGCTTCGTCAACCCAAAACCAGTGGTCGCGGTAACGCACGGCGGCGAAGGCGTGTCTCGGCTTGTCCTTGCCGCTGTGAATCCGCATTACGTTCTGTCGGCTCGCCGGCTCGGCGTTGTCGAAAGCGGGCACGGCGCTGCGTTCCTTCAGGTGGACCTCCGGCACGTCCAAATAGCTAGCAGCCTGTCGGACTTAAGGCGGGGCTTATCAGGCAAGCTGGGGCCGCAGGCGCGAGCACGGCTAAGTCACCCTCGGCGGATCTTGATCGCGCGCTACAGCCCTCCCCCATCACCCTATAGAGCAAGAATGCTCAGTTTCTCCCGCGCACAGGTTCCTTGGCCGCTTTTTAGGCCACGGCGGCAGTCTTGAACCCCGCGCTTAGAAGGTGTAGCCGCTTGAGGTTGTAAGCGAGGCACACCCACTGCCATTCCAATGCCACCTTCTCCAGACCGCGCAGCAGGAATTGGCGAAAGCCCAAGACGCTCTTGATAATCCCAAAGACTGGCTCCACCGTCTGCTGCCGCAACTTGTATCGGGCGCGCCCCGCCGCCGTCCGCAGCCGATATTTCATCCGTTGGCTGGCAGGGGCCTCGGGACCCGGCACCTCCGGCTCGGGCCTTTGCTCCAGATCGCTGACCCTCCGATGATGCTCCTTCTTCTCCAGGACGGCATACACAATCGTTCCGGTGGGCTGAGCGTCGGCGGTGCTTTCCACCCTCCGCACGGCCTCCTCGCTCTAAAACCCACTATCGGCCAATACTGCGGCCACCGATGCCACCGGCCGGCCAATCGCCGCCACTGTGGGAACCAGTTCCTGCTTGTCATTGGGCGCCTGGCTCACCCGCTCTCCCACCATCAAACGGCTCTCCACCTCCACCGCCGCCTGCGCATTGTAACTCTGCTCAAAATGTTGACCGCTGCCCGCCTTCATGATCCGACTCTGCGGGTCGGTGAAGTTGTATTGGTCGGTGGGCCGGGGCCGGCCACTGGGAGCCTTGGGTCCCGGTCGGCGCGGCTTGTCTCCGGGCTCCGGTGGGGCCGCCCGTTGGGCCAATTGGGCTTGGTATTCAGCCATTTCGGCAGCGGCCCGAGCCTTGGCCCGCGCTTCAATCTCCGCCCGCGCTGCCGCCAGCTTGGCCTTCCGTTCTTGCCGGCGCTGCACTTCCTGCGGAATGGTCAAACCTTCCTCCAGCGGCCGGCTGTCGGCTTGCTCGGCTTTGGCCAGCAATTCTTTGACCTCTAACTCCAACTGCGCGATCGTCTTGCCCGCATGCTCATAACTGACTGCGGCATGCTTGCTGGCGTTGGCCAGTACCTTGGTCCCATCCACCGCCACCGTGATTTGACCCACCTGCAGGAACTTCAGCGCCTGGGCCAGTTCCAACACCCGCACAAAGGTCTCCGCCAACAGCGCCTGGTTCTCTCGGCGAAAGGCGCAAATCGTATCGTGGTCCGGATGGGTATCCCCGCAAATCAGCCGCACCGGCACACTGTCCCAGGTGGCTTGCTCGATGCGCCGGGAACTAAACACCCCGGTGGCATAACAGTCAAGCAACAGCGCCAAGAGCATCCGCGGCGGATACTGTTCACTGCCGGTGCCCCGCTCATTGACCCGCACCTGGCGCAAGTCCATGTCCTCGACCACGTCCAGGATAAAATGGGCCAAGTGACCCGCCGGCACCCACTCGCGCAGGTTCGGCGGCAGAAGCAAGGGAGTATCGTAATCAACTGTGACGAAACGTGCGGCCATGCCGCCATTGACAGCTCAGTCCCGCCTCGTATTCAAACAGCGCCAAATAATTTGTCGCCTAAGTCCGACAGGCTGCTAGCTCGAATCTGGGGATTGTACGGGAAGAGTCTCGAACAGTTGTGTATTTGTAATCCCCGACGCGCCGTACCGTCAAAACGTCGTGGTAGATACGACCGCTATACCCGCTGAGGCCCACCACGAAAATGTCATTGTCATTCCCGCTTCTGCGCAACGGCGAGATTCTGCACCCGTTGCCGGCTGCATCCTCCACCCTGAATCCTTCGTCTAGAACAGCTATCCTATCCAAGTAAGCATACGCGGAACCAGTGTTGGTGTTTAGACCCTCATGCCTGTACAGCACGACTCCCAGAAACGCGACCGTTCCATCCGAATACTTGCGGTAGGCATCCGCGCCAGCACTCTGCACGATTGCGCCAATCCTTTTTGCTTTCTGTTCCAGTTCTGCTCTCCGGCTCAGTATTGCCTGCCTCTGCGCTTGGCGCTGCGCCTCCCTGGCTTCCGCAACCGGATCTGGTTGCTGTCCCCAGCCAGAGGGGAGGTTTAAGAAACGGCCCGTCGCTGCGAAGCTCGACAAGGTGGAATACGCGAGCAACACACACAGGGTGAAAAAGAAGCAACCGCACTTTGCGGATTGAGTCTTCATTACGCGTCTAGCGTAGTCATCATCCCACTGGCCTTACTCTCGGCGATTACGCCCCCTGCCCGGGAATTGCAGGCGTGATTCACTGGCAGCACGCAAGGCTGCAGTCTTGGGTAGGACCGCCTCGCCAACGCGGCCAAACGGTGGCGCTTTCGGCGAAAGCGCCCGACCAGCCTGAGGGATTTCGGCACCACCATGATTTACCGACTAGCTGGCGACCGTCGAGCCAGCCTCGGCCCCCCGGTCCACATCCCCCGCCCTCGGCCACCAGAGACCCCATAGCGCGTCCTGACGGTGGGAGGGATAGAAGACCCCCAAACGCCCCTGCGCAGTTCTGCGGGTCGGTTGCGGCAGGTTGCCTGGAGACCTGTGCTTCCCAGAGATTGCCCGCGAAAGAACTCAAGTTAGAACTGGAAGCTGAGAAGTGGTTTCTACCCTTGTCTTACGCAAGTTTGCCCAGGTTCTAAGATGGTGGGTTGGCTGGGACTCGAACCCAGGACCAACGGCTTAAAAGGCCGCTGCTCTACCGACTGAGCTACCAACCCGGACCGCGGCAGGGCCGTGGCCAAAACTACTTAATACGGGGGGCGGCGCGAACACGCAAGCACTGTTCACGCTGACACCGCTCATAGCTCCAACCACAGTGATCTCACAACCATTGATTCGTTCGATGCATCCTGCAGTTTTATCAATTCACTGCTTTCACTTGGCGCCCTTAATATATCCCCATGAATAATGAACCTGGTAACTTGAATGGCAGATCGCAGCAGTTAACGCGGCGACTTGTCGGCTTGTGTGTGTTCCCCTTGCTTATGCTCACGGGCTGGACCGGCTGCAGGGAGCCGGCCAATATCGCTCCCGGCGTCGATCCCGTCGGCACCTACACGCTGGTCAGCGTTGACGGAAACAAGGTGCCGTGCCGGGCAAAGCATGGCGAGCACGAGCTGACCGTGAGCTCCGGCACCTTTATCATCAGAGCGGATGGCACGTGCAACAGCAAGATGGCATTCATCCCACCCTCCGGCAGCGAAGTTGTGCGCGAGGTCAGGGCCACTTACACCCGGCAAGGCGCAAAGCTCACGATGAAGTGGGAAAGGGCCGGGATCACCAGCGGCACGGTGAGCGGCGACACATTCACGATGAACAACGAGGGGATGATCCTGGCTTATCGCAAGTGACGCCGGCGGCGGCGTGTCTGCTTGAGGCGCGCTAGGGCGCCGGTGCAGGCACTTTCAAGTCCGCCAGGAATTCCGGCGTGATCTTCTTGCCGAGGAGGTAGAACTTGCGGTCGGGGTGCCAGAGGACGTTGTTGCCTTTGCGAGTGGTAAAGCTGGGGTAAACGCCGATGTCGGTGCTGCCGTGTTTGCCTTCGACGGGTGGGGTGCCGTCGTAACGCAGGCCATCGGTGTCCATGAGTTGCCTGGAGTCGCTGAACCAGAGGGGCTGATCGGCGCCGGGGCGGAACTCGCCGAGGGCGATGAAGGCGGGGCGGCGGGGGCCGTGGGTGGCTTCGGGTTTGGCATCAATGTTGCCCCGGTTGTTGTGGTGGAGGAGCACGTAGCGGCCGTCGGCCAACTGGTAAATTGGGCAGCAACTGACGGGCTGGAGGATGGGAAGGCCGTGGTCGCAGCGCAGGAGGGGGCGCGGGTTGCACCAGGTCTCGCCGTCGTCGGCGGAGAGGCTGTACCAGATATAACCGGAGTTGGTGCGCATGACACAGAAGAGGCGCTTGTCCGGCAGGCGGACGATGCTCGGCTCCTGGGCGATGCTGAGGAGGGGATACTTGTAGTGGGGCACGCGGAGAGCCTGCTCGCCCCAGGCGGAGTATTTCACGCGGAGGTCTTTGGGCTCGGGGTTGGTGTCCACGTTCTCAAAGCGCATGAACTCGACGACGGACTCGATCTGCGTCCACGACTCGACTTTCTTGAGGGTGGCACGGGCATGGTTGACCCAGTGGGAGTAGCCCACGAAGTAGCCGCCTTTGAGGTCGCGCATGGGATTCTGCCAGACGATCCACTCGGCGGGAATGCGGCCGGCGGGATCGTCGTAGATGCTTTTGGGCATGGGGATGTTCTGGGGCGCGGACCAAGTGGCGCCGTTATCATCACTGTAGATGCCTTCCATGGTGCCAGTGTGCATTTGGATCCAGCCGGAGTTGCCCTGGTTGCGGTTGAAGAGAACGTAGATGCGGCCGGACTTCGAGACCATCGGGAACGCCCAACTGGCCATGTGAGCGGGGTCCTTGGGGGTGGCGGGGCCAACGAGGTGTTTGGGAGGCGACCAAGTCACGCCCTCGTCGGTGGAGCGGGCGAAGACGATGCGGTTGCCGACGGGGCCATCGGGGGCGTTGATGTTCTGGGTCCAGACGGCCATGAGCGAGCCGTCCGGGCCGTCGAAGACGAGGAAGTGCTCGTTGTGGCCGTCATGCGTGGAACCATCGAAGCTGCCGGGCACATAGACGATGTAATCGGGCTGGCTGCGGCGGGCTTCGCGCTGCAGTGTCTCCTTTACGCCAGGGTCCGCTGCGAGCGCAAACACGCCGGATAGGAGCAGCAGTAGCACGTTTGCGGTGGCGGCGCCGGCGCCCGGCCGCAAAGGACTGCGGAGGCGACTCAGGCGGGGGCTATCACAATGAGGCATAAACACAATGGAGGATACCTGGTCTGTCCTTACGAAAGCAAACCACTACCAAACCGGCCGACTAAACCAAGGCTCGTGGGATCGCTCGCCCTCCCGCCGGACGCTGGCCCATTCACAGCGCCCGGCGCGGAAATGAGCCCAGCACATGCTCCGCGCCCAGCGAATCGTAACCGACAAAGTCCAGCCCATTCGATGTCTCATGCAACGTCAGCCAGGCTACAGCAGGTCCTGGTAGGCGAGCCAGAGGGCGCGGTAGTATCTCATCACGCGCACAGGGTCGGCGCTGGCGGGAATCTCGGCGAGGCAGTAGCCGGTGTAGTTGATCTGGTTGAGGCGCGCAAAGAGTTTGCGGAAGGGATAGTCCTCGATAAACAAGTCGCGCATGTGGACCAGGACGATCTTGTCTTTGAGCAGGTTGAAGTTGTGGTCCCAGCCCTCGCCGTCGAGGTCGGTGGGGTTGGAGTTCCAGCAGGCGCCGACGTTGGGATGGTTGGCCGTGTCGAGAATGGTCTTGATGTGGGGCGGAAAGGAGGTGCCGGAGCCGTGGACTTCGAGGCGGATGACCTGGCCGTGGTCGCGGGCGAAGTCGCCAAGCTCGCCGAGGGCGCGGCCGATCTGGGCGAGGGTCTTTTCGACAGGGACTTCCTGGGGGAGGGAGTTGGGGCGGACTTTGACCCCGGAGGCGCCGACGTCCTGGGCGAGGACGATGTACTGGCGGGTGGCCTCAATGTCCTGGCGGAGCTTGGCCTGGTCAGGCGTGTGGTAATCGAACGCGCTGCCAAGGCCCACCAGTTGGATCTTTGAGTCCTGAAAGCGTTTCCGGACTTCCTTGCGCTGTTCCGGCGACAGGTTCACCTCCACCTTGTGCGCGTGGGTGGTGCGGAGTTCCACTCCCTCGAATTGCGTTTCCTCGCAGTTCTTGATAATGGTGGGGATGTCCCAATCCCGCGCGAGGTTGTAGGTTACCAGGCCCAAGTGCATTTTCGGCGGCCGAACGAGGAAGCTGGCCGGCTTGGACTCCGCCGCCCCGCGGGCCAACCGCGGCGCGAGGCTCAACGCGCCCAGGCTGAGGCTGCTGGCTTGGATGAATTGCCGACGATTAAAATTCATGCTTGCAGGTTCTAACAGAACCCGCACTGCGTTCAACGTCTTTTTGATCGGCCAGCAAGAACGCCCAGGGCGGGTTTCGCGCGTCGGAGTGGCTCGCGAGGAATGGCCTTGCCTCCCAAGGCAGACGGACCCAAAGGGCGCCAGTTCAAGTCCCGGCTAAATGACCACGACTTTGCCCGTCCGGACGGACTTGGCTTCTGCTTCGCAGATTTGCACCGCGCTCAAGCCGTCCTGGGCCGTGACTACTTTGGGCCGCTTGCCGCTTTGGATGGCTTCCAGCATGTAGCGGAGTTCTCCAACGTAGCCGTCTGACCCGTCGCTCTTGACGAAGCGCGAGGCTTTGCCGGCCTCGCTGATCCGCAGGGCTTGCGCGCCGCGTGCCAGGTCGAAGTCCAGCGTCGCCCGCTCGCAGATCACGGTGTAAGCCATGTTGAAGCCACCGGTCAGCAGCCAGGTGCCTTCGGCATAAACGACCGGTCCGCGGGGGTAGTGGTACTGGGTGACGACATGATCAATCGAATTGCCGTTGCGCGTCACGCCGGACGAGAAGACGCTCGCCGGCCGGCCGAAGAGGAACTGGACGAAGTCCGTGTCGTGGATGTGGAGGTCGAGGAGCGCGCCGCCGGTCAGGTCGCCGCGGCTGTAGGTGGCCTTGCTCCAGCCGGGAGCGGGAGAGAGCCGCCGGAACGAGGCGGAGCAGATCCGGCCATACGGCTTGTCGGCCACGATCTGCTTGAGGCAGGACCAACCGGGCCAGAAGCGCATGCACATGGCCGGCATGAAGAACCCGCGGGCGGACTGGGCGGCGCGGGCGATCTCGCGGGCGCGCGCGGAGTTGAGCGCGAGGGGCTTCTCGCAAATAACGTGCTTGCCGGCTTTGAGGGCGGCGATGGCCTGCTCGGGATGCAGGGCGGTGGGGACGCAGAGATCCACAAGGTCAACGCCGGAGTCGGCGAGGACTTCGTCGAGAGCGCGATAGACTTTGACGGCGCGGCCAAGATCCATGGCGTCGGAGCCGGTGATGTTGCCGGAGACCCCAGGCAGGATGCCGTTGACCGGGACGCGGAACGCATCGCACACCGCCGCAATTCGGGCAGCCTTAAGCTGGCGGTAGGCCTTGATGTGGGTGACGCCCATGAAGCCGAGGCCCACGACGGCGACGTTGACTTTCCGATCCGGATTCCGGGATTTCCTATTCTTCATACAAGCTGAAATTAGTCAGGGCTCAGCCAGAATTCTGGCGCGTTGCTGGTGGTACTCCTCGGGGGTAATCTGGTCCGCTTTGTACTTGGCCAGGAGCTCATCCAGGCGCTGCTGCTTAGCGGTGGCGACGGCCGGAGGCGGTCCCTGCAGCGGCGGGAAGGACTGCAGGATCTGCTCGGCAGTCGGCCTCTTCGTGACTTTCTGCGTCGACGACGCGGGAGCGGTGGGCTCGACAGGGGGATGCGCCGCCAGTTCTTTCATCTTCAGATCCAGGGCCTCCTGGGCTTTGGCGAGGAGCGTCGGGTCCGCCGGGGTCGGCGCGGCCAGCATCGGCGTGGCGGCCGGCTGGACGGCGGGAATGGTTGCAGCCGGCACCGGCTGAACCGCTGGCGCCACAGGCTGGACGACCGGCGGCGGTGCCATCGCTGGCGCCGGGACAGTGACCGCTGCTGGCGGCGGCGCCGCGATCACCGGTTGCGGCGTGGCCGTGCCCGGTTGCGCCTGCAATTCAGCCATCTTCTGGCGCAAAACCTCGCGCGCCCGGGCGATGCTCTGCGAATCCATCGGCGTCGGCGCGACGAGCACAGGCGTGGTGGCCGGGGCAACGGCCGGCGCAACGACCGGCGCAGGAGCGGCTTGACTGGCAGACCTCGAAGTCCGGGGCCGGCGCACGGGCGGGGGCGCCCATTGCGCGGGCGGTATGGTGCGCCCGCCAACTGATGGCTCCATCACAGGGGCAGTCACAGTCGGGGCCGGCTGGGGAGCCGGTGCAGGCACGACTACCGGGGCGGGCTGCGTCTGGGTCTGTGGGATGGTGGCACGCGGCGCCGGCATGGCCGCGGGCGGCTGGCTCTGCAACTCGTTGAACTTCTTCTCCAACGCCTCGCGCGCCTTGATTTGCGCCTCAGTGTCGGCCGCGCGGAGCGGCACCACTGCCACGCAATACATTGCCGCGCAGACAACCAGGAAGGACTTTGAAATCTGCATGGGGGCCTTTTTACGGCAAATTGGGGGGCGACGCAACAGGTTTCCCGACCGGGAACATTTTTTCCCAAGCCCCCGGCCAGGGGTAGAGCAGAACGGAACGGAAGATGATTTTCCGGACCTGGCGACGGCTGACTTTGACCCGCAGCGCCGGGTCGAGCACGTTGTCGTCGCGCAAGCGCTCGAGCGTTTCCCGGCCGATCAGAATCGGCCACGCGCAGGCCAGCCGCACACGGACACAGCGGCGCGGCAAGGCATGAATGTAGTCCCAGCCGGCCCGCAGGTGGGCGTCGGCGCGGGCAAGGTACTCGTGGTAGAGCGGACGAAAGCGCGGCTCGCTCTCCGGGAGCAGCAGGTCCCCGGGTTTCAGGCCTGACACCGCCAGCTTCTCCGCCGGGATATAACAGCGCCCCTGGCGCAAGTCCGCCGCCACGTCGCGCAGGATATTCACCAGTTGGAGCCCCTTGCCGAACCGCACGCTGTTGGCCAGCAGTAATGCGTCATCCACCGAGGCCCGCGGGAAAACATGCGCGCGGCAGATCCTGGTCCAGAACTCGCCGACGCAACCCGCCACGCGATAGGTGTAGTCGTCCAGCTCCGCGTCGGCGCGCAGCGCCACGAGCGAACCGGCCGACGCGCCGGCGAAGCGCCGCAAGTCCAGTTCCTGTCCGCTGGTGATGATTTCGAGCACTTCGCGCACCAGCTGCCGATCCCCGGGTTGCAGGCCCTGCAGCAGTGCCAGGCTCGCTTCGCAGCGCTCCAGCAGAATGCCTTCAGCCCGCGACCCCTGTTGCCGCGCCAGGGCGCCGAAATCCAGCTTGGCAGTTGCCCGCCCTTGAATCCGCTCGCGCAAGGCGCGCAAGGCTTCCAACCGTTGCTCCAGCGCCACCAATTCGGTGTCAGCGATGGTGTCGGCCGTGCGAGCCAGCAGGTAGGCCAGGCTGACGGGCGTCCGAATCCCGCCCGGCAGCACGCGCAACGTAAGGTAGAATGAGCGCGACACATCCCGCAGCAGGCCGGTCAGCAGTTCTTCGGGCGCTTGCGCCATGGTTTTGGGGCGACTGAGACACCGTTTCGCCGGGGGCGGTCAGGGCGGCGCGGGGTTCAGCCAATTGACTTCTTCCACTTGGCCAGTTGCTTTCTGACTTCCGCCGGTCCGGGCGATCCCGCAAGCCGGCGCCGGACCAGGGCTTGCTGAAGGTCGAACACCTTGAGCGCGTCGGCCCCAAGCTTCTTCTCGACCGACTGCAACTGCGCGAGCGAGAGCTGGTTCAACGGCCGGCCAAGGCGTTCGGCCAGCGCGACCAGCGCGCCGATGGCGTGGTGCGCCTGCCGGAATGGCAGACCCTTCCGGACCAGGTAATCCACCAGATCGGTTGCCAGCAGCGCCGGATCGCCTGCCGCCGCCCGGCAGGCTTGCCGGTTGACCCGGGTATGATCCAGCATCGCCGCGCAGATCCGCACCGACGCCCTCACCGTATCCATCGTGTCGAACAGCCGCTCCTTGTCCTCCTGCAAGTCACGGTTATAAGTCATCGGCAGCCCCTTGAGCAGCGTCAGTAGGGCGACCAGGTTTCCGATCAGCCGGCCGCTCTTGCCCCGGACCAGCTCCGCGACATCGGGATTCTTCTTCTGCGGCATCAGCGACGAGCCGGTCGTGTAGGCGTCGGCGAGGCGGATGAAGTTGAACTCGGCGCTCGACCACAGAATTAAGTCCTCCGCCAGCCGCGACAGGTGGACACCCAGGAGCGCCGCAGTGCCGCAAAACTCCACCGCAAAGTCTCGGTCGCTCACCGCGTCCATCGAGTTCTGCGTGATTTGCGGCCGGCCTTTCGCGTCCACAAAGCCGAGCAGTTTGGCCGCCAGTTCGCGGTTCAGCGGCAGCGTTGAGCCGGCCAGCGCGCCGCTGCCCAGCGGGCATACATTCACCCGCGCCCAGCATTCCCGCAGCCGCTGCACATCGCGCTCGAGCATCTCGACGTAGGCCAGGAGATGGTGAGCCAGATAGACCGGTTGGGCCCGCTGTGTATGCGTGTAACCGGGGATCACGACTTCCCGCTCTCTTTCCCCCAGCCGCACCAGCGCGTATTGCAGCCGCCGGATCTCCATCAGCAGCCCCAGAATTTCCTCCGCCAGCCAAAGCCGCATGTCGAGCGCCACCTGGTCGTTGCGCGAGCGGCCCGTGTGCAGCTTCGCGCCCGCCGGCACCCGCCGCGTCAGAGCCGCCTCGATGTTCATGTGGACATCTTCCAGCTCCGGCCGCCAGCGGAATTTGCCCGCCCGGATTTCCTTGCCGATGGCATCCAGCCCCCGGGTGATCGCGTCCAACTCCCGTCGCGTCAGGCACCCGGCCTCCCGCAGCACGACGGCATGGGCAATCGAGCCGGCGATGTCGTGCCGCCAGAGCCGCTGGTCGAACGAGACGGATTGAGTGAATTGTGCCACGGCCGCCGCCGGACCACCGGCAAACCGTCCGCTTCGAGAAACAGGTTTGGATTTCTTCATGCGCTCAGCTCTGCCCGAATGTGCGGCCATGCTGCCCGGAAGTCACTGCTAAAAAAGAATTGTCCTGCCCCGTCCGCTGTGGAATGGTGGCGCCGAAACAATGAGTGAATTCAAGTTTGCCTGCCCCGTCTGCGGCCAGCATATCACGGCTGACGCCAGCACCAGCGGCGGGCAAATTGATTGTCCGACCTGCTTCCAAAAGATCGTCGTGCCCCAGGCGCCCGGCTCGCAGGAAACCAAGTTCATCCTGTCGGCGTCCCAGGTGGCCAAACCTCGTCCGGTCGCCGCGGAGGGCCGTTCCGGGCTGGGGCCGCTGGGAAGATCCACCGAGCGCACCTCGCTTGCGGCCCTCGTTGCCTTGCTCCTGCTCCTGGGTGGGGCAGGCGCGGCACTTTACGTGTTCCGAGACCGCATCTTCAAGCCCGCCCTCAAGCCGCCTCCCGCGGCCACCAACGCGGTCGCGCTGACCTCCAACGCGCCGGTTGCCATCAATCCGACCCACCCCATTCCGACCAACATCGCCTGGACGCTGGAACCGGCGAAGGCGACCATCCCGGAGACCACCGCCGCCGGCAGCATCCACGGCAGCGGCTTTCTTTGCGAGCGGACGACCGTGCAGGGCGGCATTCTGTCGCTGCGTCAGGGCCGTGCCTGGCCTCCGGATCTGGGGATCACTTTGATTTTTCCCGTGCGTCCGGGAGAGGAGTTAACCGGCAAGACGATCGAGATTGCGCCCGGCCATCCCCGACCTCTGCGCATCGTCCTGCGTTGGAAGGATGAACAACAGGAATCCATCACCGAGACCTTCCGCGATGGCTACGTCCTTAAAATCAGTTTTGGCCAGCCCGCCGAGGGCCGCCTGCCGGGGAGGCTCTACCTCGGCCTGCCGGATGCGGCCAGGAGCTTTGTCGCGGGAACTTTCGAGGCGGAAATCAGAAAACCCCAGCCGCCGAAATCCGGCTCGCCCAAATCACCCCGACCGCCTCGCCCGAAACGCTGACCCGCGGCTCAACTGCCCCGCTTCGAGCAGGCGCCCAGTTTCTGGAACTCCTCACAGGTCGCCGTGATGTGGAGCCGGTGCGTTTGCACCTTGAAGCCAAGCTGGCGGCTGATTTCATTCCCCAGCTGCTCGATCTTCCGGCTCTCAAACTCGATAATCTTCCCGCAGTCCTGGCAGATGATGTGATTGTGATGCGGGCGCTCGGCGTAATTGGGGTCGTAGAACTTGTGGTTGCCGCCGAAATCCATTTCCCGCACCAGGCCGCTCTCGGTCAGCAGTGGCAGGGTACGGTAGACTGTCGCGCGAGATACCGACCTGTCCCGTTGCTGGGCCCAGCCGAGCAACTGCTCCGCCGTGAAATGGTCCTGCGTGCTGAATACCGTTTCGATGATGGCCCGTCGCGGCCCGGTGACCCGCAGTTTCTTCTGCGCCAGAAAATCCAGGAACCGCTGCCGGACGCGCTTGTTGGCTGCTTCTGGCATGCGCCCAGATTAAGGCGAATCGCCTTGCCCAGTCAATGCCCGCAATGGCGGGCGTCGGACCTGTTTCGGACCGCCCCCGTCGCGGGCCGGCAGGCAGTATTAAGCCAGCTCCCGCTGGCCACCGATGGAGTAGTAGCTTTCCGCCCTTGAAAATGGTAATTCGTTTTCCGTGAAAACCGCAAAGGCCGCCACTGGCAAGACCCCTGCCGCGATCGTGTGGCTGCGCCAGGACTTGCGCCTGGCGGACAATCCGGCGCTGCAAGCGGCCTGCCGCCATGGCGGCCCGGTCGTGCCGGTGTTTGTCTGGGCGCCGGAAGAGGAAGGCGCGTGGCCACCCGGCAGCGCCTCGCGCTGGTGGCTGCATCAGTCGTTGGAGCAGTTGGCGGCGGCCTGCGACACTGCCGGGTCCGAGCTGGTTATCCGCCGGGGTTCATCGATCGCTGAGCTCCGGCGCGTGGCCAAAGCGGCGGGAGCCAACGCGGTGTTCTGGAACCGTCGTTACCAGCCAGCCGCCCTTGCCCGCGACCGGCAGGTCGAGGAAGCCCTGCGGACGGCCGGTCTGCAGACTGAGAGCCACAATGGAGCATTGTTGCACGAGCCTTGGACCATCCAGAACAAATCCGGCCGCCCATTCCAGGTCTTCACCCCGTTCTGGAGGACGTGCCTGAACTCCGGCGAACCTGCCGCCCCGCTGCCTGCGCCGCGAATGCTCATGCCGCCAAGCCGGCGACCCACGTCTCTGCCCCTGATGGTCCTGGGACTGGAAGCTGCCCACAGTTGGACAGACGGATTGCGGGCCGCGTGGCATCCGGGCAGCGTTGGAGCGAACGCTGAATTGCGGCGTTTCCTGCGCCAGGACCTCGAGTCTTACGATGAAGGCCGCAACCGGCCCGACCAACCCGGCACCTCGCGCCTCTCGGCGCACTTGCACTTTGGCGAGATCAGCCCGCGGCAGGTATGGCACGCGGTGAAGGGCTTTGCGGAATCGCGCTCCCTGCCGGCGGCGGTCTGGCGCCGCTGGCAATTCCTCACCGAACTGGGTTGGCGCGAGTTTGCGCACCACTTGCTGTTCCACTTTCCCCACACGCCGGAGCAGCCGCTCCGGCCTGAGTTCGCAGGGTTCCCCTGGCGAAAGAACTCCACGTGGCTTCGCGCCTGGCAGCGCGGCCGGACCGGCTACCCGCTGGTGGACGCGGGCATGCGCGAGCTTTGGTCCACCGGCTGGATGCACAACCGCATCCGCATGGTCGCGGCCTCCTTTCTGGTCAAGAACCTCCTCATTCCCTGGCAGGAAGGCGCCCGCTGGTTCTGGGACACGCTCGTGGACGCCGACCTGGCCAACAACACCCTCGGCTGGCAGTGGACCGCCGGCTGCGGCGCCGACGCCGCGCCCTTCTTCCGCATCTTCAACCCGGTGAACCAGGGCGCGAAGTTCGACCCCAACGGCGGCTATGTCCGCCGCTGGGTGCCGGAGCTGGCACGGCTGCCCGCGGCGTGGATGCACCGTCCCTGGGAAACGCCGCCGTCCGTGCTCGCTACCGCCGGCGTTGAGCTGGGCCGCACCTACCCCCGCCCTATCGTCAGCCCGTTCATCTCCCGCGAGCTGGCGCTGGAAGCCTATCAGAGGATGAGACGAAAGCCCCGGATCGCGGGCCACCAGTCCCCGGCCGATTGAAATCACAGGCGCGGCGGACAAAACCGTTTGCACTGAAGGCGTAACGCTGTTAGCGTAGTGCCATCAACCTTTCCAAAAGTTCGATTCCGATGAATGTCTTCCTGGTTTACGTGGGAGACGACGACTTCAGCCGAGTGCTCCCGGCCACGCTTAACCGGTCGAAGTCAGACAATGGACGCGTCAAGGTAATGGCATTCCCTCCGCTGGGAATTCAAACCCTGGCCCCCGTGCTGCGCCAGCGGGGGCATCAGGTGCGGATGTTTGATACCTGTCACCCTCAGATGAAGGCGGAGCATATCGCCGAGGCTGCCGCACAGGACCGGCCCGACGTCATCGGGCTTTCCTTCCTCTCGACCACCACTTACCCGGCGGCCAAACGGATGGCCCGCCAGCTCAAGGCAAAGGCGGCGGATATCCCGATCATCGTCGGCGGGGCCTTTGCCACTTTGAACGCGGACCGCATCCTGATGGATTGTCCGGACATTGACTGCGTGGGCCGCGGCGAGGGCGAGGAACTTCTGCCGGATTACCTGAGCCACCTCGACGATCCGGGCTCGGTGGCGGGCCTGGTCTGGCGTGATGGGAGGGGCAGAGTCATTCAGAACGCGCCCCGGCCCATCCTGGCAGACTTGGACCAGTTCCCCTATCCCGACCGCACCAGCCTGCCGATTGATTACATCGAATCCTTGCCGCTGGACGTGCCCGCGGTGCTCTCGCTCGACAAGTTTTGCACGGTGCAGACCTCGCGGGGCTGTCCTTACTCCTGCATTTACTGCGACATCCCGTTGCTGGGAGAAGGGCGCTGGCGGAGCCGCTCGCCGGAGCATGTACTGGGCGAATTGCAGCAGCTTAACGATCAGGGCTTTCGCTCGATCTACCTGACCGACGATCATTTTCTCATTAACCGCAAACGGATCAGCGCCATTTGCCAGGGCATCATTGACCGCCGGCTGCAGTTTAATTGGGGCTGCGAGGGCCGGGCGGACGCGGTGGGCATTGATCAGCTCCCGCTCATGAAGCAAGCGCGCTGCGATTCTCTGGCCTTCGGCGTGGAAGCGGGCACGCAGAAAATCCTGGACCGACTTAAGAAGAAGCAGACCCTCGCGCAGGTGGAGCGCGCGGTCAGTGAAGCCAAGCGGCATGGCATCAACCGGGTGCATGGCTTCTTCGTGGTCGGCTCGCCCGGTGAAACCGAATCGGACATCAAGGAGAGCTTCCGCTTCGCCGCACGCCTCCAACTGGACACCTTCGGCTTCAATCGGCTGTGCGCCTACCGCGGCACCCCGCTCTGGCAGGAGTACGTGGAGCGCGGGATCATTGACGACGAGCGGGATTGGCATAAGTGGTTCAAGTGCTCGGACATTGACCCGACCACCCTCCCCAGCGAATTGGTCAATCGCCTGCGAGCGAGAGGTTATGGCTCCCTCTTTGCGCGCCGGCTTCTTAAACGTCCGATTCGGACGGCGAGGCTGCTCCGCGCCTTCGGGCGACACATGAAGATCTCCGATATGATCAAACTGCTGAGCAGCCCTTTCCGCCGGCGCACGTTGACTCGGAAACCCGAGCTGCCCGCCCGGATGCTGGATTTGGGCCTCGAAGCGCCGGATCGGCGCGCAGTTTCGCTTGCGGACCTGCAACCAGCCGGGTAAACCGGAGCGGCAGGCCCGCACAGATGGCGACAGAATTTCGCAAACACGGTTCAAGAGGCCCGCGCATCCTGATCGTTGATGACGATCCCGGGCAGCGCAGCCTGCTGGACTCGTTCCTGCGCAGTCAGGGCTTCGACACCGTCACCGCCGCCTCGGGCGAGGAGGCGCTGGAGATTCTTCGCGCCGGGCAAATCAGCATGATGATTTCCGACGTGCGCATGCCGGGCCTCTCGGGCCTGGAAACGATGCGCCGCGCGCGCACCGAGCACGCCGTGCTGCCCATTCTGCTGGTCACCGCTTACGCCGACATCCGCGAGGCCGTCGGCGCCATGCGCGACGGCGCCCTCAATTACCTGGCCAAGCCGATTGACCTGGACGAGCTGCTCGCCACAGTCCAGCAGGCCACGGGCATTGCCAAACCCGCACCCGTGCGGTTCAGCGCCGACAAGCAATTGCCACCGCAAGTGGTGGCCAGGAGCCCGCTCATGCAGGCCGTCTTCCATGACGCGTCGCTAATCGCCGCCTCCGAGAGCCGCATCCTGATCAGCGGCGAAAGCGGCGTGGGCAAGGAAGTGCTCGCCGATGTCATCCATGCCTGGAGCCCCCGCGCCGGGGGCCCGTTGGTCAAAGTCAACTGCGCCGCCATCCCGGAGAACCTGCTGGAGAGCGAGCTGTTCGGGCACGAGAAAGGGGCCTTCACCGGCGCGGCCGGGAAACGGATCGGCCGCTTCGAACTGGCCAACGAGGGCACCATCTTCCTGGATGAAGTGGCCGACATGTCCCCGCCGCTGCAGGCCAAGCTGCTCCGCGTCACGCAGGAAGGGCGCTTCCACCGCGTCGGCTCCAACGTCGAACTGCGCACGAACGCCCGCATCCTGGCGGCCACGAACCGCAATCTGGAAGAGGAAGTCAATGCCGGCCGTTTCCGCGAGGACCTCTTTTACCGACTCAACGTCGTCGAACTCAACATCCCCGCCCTGCGCGAGCGGCCGGAGGATATCCTGCCGCTGGCCAATGCCTTCATCGCGGAGTTCACCGGCGGCAAGGCGCGGTTTGCCTCCGGCGTCGCGGATTGCCTGGCGCGCTATGCCTGGCCCGGGAACGTCCGCGAGCTGCGCAACGCGATGGAACGCGCCGCGCTGCTCTCGCTGGGCGAGCTGATCCTGCCCGAGCACCTGCCCGCCAAGGTCCGTGCCGGGGCCGAATCGGACCCCCCCGCGGAACTCCAGGATGCCGAGCGCCTGGCGGAAATCGAGCGGCAGGCCATCGTCCAGGCGCTCCGCAAGCACGACTTCAACCGCACCGAAACCGCCAAAGCACTCGGCATCAGCCGCCGCGCCCTCATCTACAAACTCCAGCGCTTCCGCGCGGAGGGCCTTTCCGTGGACCCGGCGTAGCACCCGGGTCGGAACCTGCTCCGCCCGCCCCCCAAGCCTGGAGCACCCCACGCCCAAGCCAATTACGGCGATATAACGGCGCCAATCCGGCGGGACTACGGTGTGTATCCCATGGGGAGCGCTCCCCATGGGATACACACCGGGGTATCACGGGTGTCACAACGTTGTCACACCGGGGCGGCTATTCGGTCCGGGAACAGGGAATTGAGCCAATAGAATGCGGTAATTAGCGCCCGCCTGGTTGTCCCAGGGCGGAATCCGCAGGTTAGAGACCCGTGGTCCGGGCAGCCGGATAGCCCAGCCGAAACTTGCCAGAACCCTCCGGCACCAGCAGATCGGTTTGTTGAACGGCCAGGTTGTCGCCAGCGCCGAGCAACTGCGCCAGGCGCCGACGCAATTCTTCAATCTGCGCCGCGGTGGGGGGCGCGGAGTCCGGCACGCAGCGAAGCAGCCATTCGCCGCCCGCGCGCTCGCATAGTTGGTAGTGAGCGATGCCTGGCAGATTCGCAAAGCACTGGTCAATCTGCCAGGTCGTCACCCGCCGGCCTTCCGGCGTTTGGAACGCGTCCGCCGCGCGACCATGCACGGTGTAGCTGGTGCGATAGGGCCGCTCCTGTCGCTCAACCAGATCGCCGATGCGATAGCGGATGAGCGGCATGAACTCATTCGTGAGGGTGGTGACGGCCAGCTCGCTTACGCCCTGGCTGTCGGTGTTGAGCTCTTCCAACAGGGCGGTTTGGAGACTGGGGCCCATTTCGCCGGGGCGGACCTCCATCAGCAGGTGGCCGGTTTCGGTCGAGCCGTACAGGTTAAAGACCGGCACCCGGAACACGCGCTCCAGAACCCGCCGGTGCACGGAGCTGACAAATTCGTAGCTGGCGATAATGAACCGCAGGGACGGCAGGCAAATGCCGCGCCGCTCGCAGTAACGCGCGAACAGCATGCCATAGACCGGGTCCACGTCCAGGAACCGCGGCTGCCACTCAACCGCTTCCGCGGCCATCCGCGCCAGCTCGGTTTCGCTCCAGAGAAACGGATAGCGCGAGAGGCTGACGAAGAGCGCGTTGCCGACCACGCGGTCGGCTCGCGAGGGCACGCCCGAATAGCATATATCCCCGCTGCACACTGGTGAATTGATCGTCACCCGCCGCGCGCCGGGAAACTCGTCGAGCGTGGCGGCGACAAACGGGTTGAGCCGCAGCGCCCGCTCCTCCTGCTCCGCCCACCAGCCGCGCCCAAGCAGCAGCGGCGTGCGTTCCTCCGAGGTGCCGGAGGTCTGCTCCAACTCCACCAAATCCTGGTCCAGCAGCATCTCCAGCTCAACGCCCGCCCGCAGGAAGTTGTGCGGGAAATCGCGGCGGATGTCCTGCTTGGTAATCAGCGGCAGCCGGCGCAGTTCCGCCAGTGACATCGCCCCGCCGGGGACGCGCGGCCGCTCGCCCGCCCGCTGGTACAACGGCACTTCGCGCAACCAGCGCGGCAGCACTTCGCCCAGCCGATACGGCAGGGCCGCTTCCTGAATCAGTTCAGGCGTCGCCAACATTCAGTCCTTCTCGCTTTCATGTTCTACTAAGCCCCGAATGTAGCACAGAATCAAGCCGCTTGCAGACGTCGGGCAGCGCCTGCCGGCGCTGCGCGAGATCCGGCTCGACCGCATGGTCACCGGCCACCCAGTCCATCACTACCGATTCAATTGCTGAACCGGATACTTCAAGCACCCGCCGCGGCCACTACTTCCCTGGCCGTGCGGATGTCGGCTACCCGCTGACTGCCGGCTTCGCGCTCGATGACGCAATCACCGCCGAACTTCACTTCCCGCAGCGCTCCAAAGAACGCCTTCCAGTCCACTTCGCCGGTGCCGACGGTGACTTCCTCGCCCCAGGTGCCCGGCACTTTCGTCCGGCGCGCGTCTTTGATGTGCACTTGCCGAATCCACGGCCCGAGCAGGCGCAGCGCCTCGATCGGATTGCCCTTATCGTAGAGGATCATGTTGGCGGGGTCGAAGTTGACCCCGACGTTCGGGCGGTTGAGCTTTTGCAGGAGCTGGACCAGCGCCGGCGCCGTTTCCTGCCCGGTCTCCAGGCCCAGTATGATGTTCGCGGCCTGAAATACGTCCGCCGTTTCGCCCAAGCGGCCCAGCATCTTGACGAAGCCGGGATCTTTCTCGTCGTGCGGCAGAAAGCCCGCGTGGAAAGTCACCAGCTTGAGGCCCATCTGCCGCGCCAGGGCGACGGTGGCGCGCACATTAGCGCGGTTCTGTTCCCACGTGGCATCGGGCGCGATGCCGCCACTGGCCCGGATGGTGTCCAGGGTCGAGTAATCCTCCCCCACGCAGCCGAACATGCCCGACACAATGCTCATGCCGTGCTGGCGGAACAGGGCCGCCGTCTCGCCCCACACCGCCGGCGATTCGCGCAGCGGATCCAGCGCGAGCTGCACGCGGCGGATGCCGGTGGCCTGCAATTTTGCGATCAGGTCCTGCGGGCTGGCAGGCTGCAACGACCAGCTGCACACCGCCACGCGTTCAGTCAATGTCTCATTCTTCATATTGATTCAGTTTCACCAATTGTTGATTACCGATCTCCGATCTCCAATCCTAAAACGCGTCTTCCTTCTCCTTGAACAGCAGGTTAAACGTCGTCAGCGAGCCGTAAGAGCGCGTGATGTATTGCTGCATTTCGACTTTCTCGCCGTCGCTGAGCTGCGGGTGGGCGTTGATCTTCTGCTCCAGCACGCGCAAGTTGTTGCGGATCATCACCACCTTGTGGAAGAAGGTTTCCATGGGCACTTCCTTGGTCTGCAAGGAGGGATCCGCAGGGTGCAGCACCGCCTTGCCCCGGTGCCACCGGGCGGCAAGCTGTTCCACCACGGAGTCCGGCTTCTCCAGCCCCAGCTTGCGAATCGTCGCATCCACCGTTTGCTGGACCACTTGGGCCAGCGGCAAGTCCAGTCCCCGGATGCTGGCTTGGGGTTCCGCTTGCTCCAGCCCGCTTGGTTCCGGCGCTACCGTCCGCCGCCCGTCATCGAACTGGATCTCCGCAGTTGCCTCCGCGATGGCCTTCACCGCGCCGACCCCGTATTGCGGGTGGCGGACCCTCATGCCGATGTGCAAGGCTTCGATCTTCATGTTCCGCATTTAACCACGCCCGCCCGGATAGGGAAACGCCTAAGTACAAAGCAAGACCCGGCCGGGGCCGGGCCTTGCGCGTGCTTAATTGAACTGAACCGGCAGCAGCTTACTTGCTCTTCCGGAACAACGGGCCGCCGTATCGCGCCTTCTTCCCCAGTTCCTGCTCGATGGCCAGCAACCGGTTGTATTTCGCGATGCGCTCGGAGCGGCAGGCCGAACCGGTCTTGATTTGGCCCGCGTTGGTGCCGACAGCCAGGTCCGCGATGAACGCGTCCTCCGTCTCGCCGGACCGGTGCGAGATCACCGCGCCGTAGCCCGCCTTTTGTGCCATTGCCACGGCTTCGAGGGTCTCGGACACCGTGCCAATCTGGTTCAGCTTGATGAGGATGGCGTTGGCGAGGCCGTCGCGGATGCCCTCGCGGAAGATCGTCGGGTTGGTCACGAACAGGTCGTCGCCCACCAGTTGCGCTTTCTTGCCGAGCGCCTTGGTCAGCGCCAGCCAGCCCGCGCGGTCTTCTTCGCCCATGCCGTCTTCGAGCGACACTATCGGATACTGCTTCACCCACTGGCTCCACAGCGCCACCATCTGGGCGGGGGTCTTGCGCGAGCGATCGGACTTCTTCATCACATAGGTGCCCTCGTCGTAGAACTCGCTGGCTGCCGGGTCCAGGGCGATGGAGATTTGCTTGCCCGGCTTGTAGCCCGCCGCGCGGATGGCCTCCAGGATGACCTGCACCGCTTCGGTGTTGGTCTTGAGGTTCGGGGCGAACCCGCCCTCATCGCCCACCGCCGTCACCAAACCGCGCTTCTGCAACAGCTTTTTCAGCGTGTGGAAGGTCTCCGCACCGTAGCGCAGGGCCTCCGAGAACGTCGGCGCTCCCAGCGGGAAGAGCATGAACTCCTGGAAATCCACGTTGTTGGTCGCGTGCGCCCCGCCGTTGAGCACGTTCATCATCGGCGCCGGCAGGATGTAGGGCGCGCTGGCCTTGGCCCCGAACAGCTTCCGGATATGCTGGTAGAGTGGCACACCCGCGTCCATCGCCGCCGCCCGGCAGACGGCCATGGACACGCCGAGCAGGGCATTGGCACCCAGCTTCGCTTTGGTGTCCGTGCCGTCGAGCTTGCACATCAGGTCGTCAATCTCCTTCTGCGCGTGCGGCGATTTGCGCACGACTTTCGGCGCGATGAACTTGTTGACGTTCGCCACGGCCTTAAGCACGCCTTTGCCCATGTAACGTTTGGCGTTGCCGTCGCGCAATTCCACGGCTTCCCGGATGCCGGTGGACGCGCCCGAAGGCACGCTGGCGGTTGCGGTGATGCCATTGGACAGCGTAACCGTCACCGAGACAGTCGGGTTGCCGCGTGAGTCCAGAATTTCCAGTGCACTGACTTTCTTGATCTTGTTCATGTTTAGATTCTTCATTAGCGAGAGGGATGCTATGCAAGTCGGGCGGGCACTTTCAATGGAATTTGAAGGGGGTGTGCGCCAGGCCTCCCCAGCCTGAATCTCCGGCACCTCCAAGCCATCCCATGCCGCCCGATAATCATACTACGATTACTATTCCGAGATCGCCTTCACCTGGAACGTGGGCGCCGGGATCCGCTGGAACATTACCGACAATGTGTTCATCAAGGTGACCGCCGGGGCACAATGGTTGCAGTATGATGACGCCGAGGATATCACGCCTCAATGCGGCGGTTCCTACGCCATCGGCATAATGTTGCCATAAGCACGCCAACTGGCGTGCTCCATCCTGGTCGAACGGAGTGGCCGGATTAACGACAGCCCGGAAGCGGGCGCAGGTCGAATCGAACCGCCAAGGGGGCTTGGTCACTGTTCGAGCAGACACATCCTGTTTGCAACAACATCCACGATGCAGTAAGGAGTAGGGCATGGCACAGAAGCTAAGTGTTGCCCGGTATTCTATAGTTCCGGGTGGCCAAGGCGGGGGGTGCCCGGGATGAGGAATGGTTCGAGACCGGCAGCCGACGCCAGCGCCGACGCCGGCCGCCACACTGCCTATTCTCCAACGCCGGAAGTCCCCGGCGGGCAGGTGTCGCTCGAAGGCATCCACGGCACCGTTCCCGTACCGCCACACTCGGCCGGGTTCTGGCGCCAATGGCGCGCGTTTGTGGGACCGGCCATCCTGGTGAGCGTGGGCTACATGGACCCCGGCAACTGGGGCACGGACCTGGCGGCGGGCGCGCAGTTCAAGTACGGCCTGCTGTGGATCGTGGCGCTGGCGAGCTTCATGGCGGTGATCCTGCAGGTCCTTTCGGCCCGGCTGGGCGTGGCGACCGGCAAGGACCTCGCTCGGGCTTGCAGGGACTGGTACCCCAAATGGTCCCGCTGGCCCTACTGGATCGCGATGGAACTCGCGGTGGCGGCGACCGACCTGGCCGAATTACTGGGCAGCGCGGTAGCGCTAAACCTGCTGTTTAGCATCCCACTAACCTGGGGGATCTTCATTACCGCGTTCGACGTGCTGCTGCTGCTGGCGTTGCGAGGGGTGGGCATGAGAATGCTGGAGGCCATCGTGGCGGTTCTGGTGGCAACGATTGGCGTCTGCTACGGCCTGGAGATCTTTGTGCTGCCTCAGACGCAGCCGAGCTTCCTGGAAATGGGCCAGGCATTGGCGCGGCCCGGCTTTCGCGAGAACGGCATGCTGGTAGTGGCCATTGGCATCATCGGAGCGACGGTGATGCCGCATAATCTCTTCCTGCACTCGGCGCTGGTTCAATCCCGGAAACTGCGGCGCGACGAGGCTTCGATCCGCACCGCCATTCGCTTCAACACGATTGACTCCACCGCGGCGCTGGCGATCGCCTTCCTGGTCAACGCGGGGATTTTGGTGCTGGCGGCGTTGGTGTTCTATGGCAAAGAGAGCGTGACCGTGGCGGGGGGCGAGGTGGTGAGATTTGGTGCCGACAGCGACTGGATCCTGGTGGCGCACCTGACGCTGGCCCCGCTGCTGGGAACGAGCCTGGCCAGCACGCTGTTCGCCGTGGCGCTGCTGGCCAGCGGCCAAAGCAGCACGATCACCGGTACCCTGGCCGGACAGGTGGTGATGGAGGGCTTCATGCGCTGGCGCCTTCGTCCGTGGATTCGGCGGATGATCTCCCGCCTGTTCGCCGTTATTCCGGCAGTCTGGCTGGTCAGCGTGCGCGGAGCGGACAGCATCACGGACCTGATCAATCTCAGCCAGGTAACCCTCGGGCTGATGCTGCCACTGGCCCTGTTCCCTTTGCTGCACTTCACGTCATCGCGCCGGAGGATGGGCCAGTGGGCCAACGGCTGGTTCCTGCTGATCCTGGGCTGGGGCAGCGTGCTGTTGATTACGGCCATGGACCTCTATAGTCTGCCGGCGTCGCTCAAGGAAGCCTGGCGCATCATTTCCAGCGGCTGAGCGCGACCAGAGCCCAACCGCGAGACCAATTACATTTATGAGCCTGTATAAGAAGATACTTGTGACCCTGGAGGGCACGCCTACCGATCGCGCGATCATTGAACACATCAAGCTGCTGGCGCGGGCGATGCAAAGCCGGGTGGTGTTGCTGCACGTGGCCAGCGGGGTGCCCGCCAAGTACCACGGGACGGATGCCGCCGGCACGGAAGTCGAGGAGGGCAAGGCCGGCCTGGAGCGGGTTCGGGCGGAGTTGGCGGCCGCGGGCATCTCGGTCGAAGCGGAGTTGGCCTACGGAGAACCTGTGAAGGAAATCGTGAGCTGGGTCCAGCGGAAAGGGTGCGACCTGGTAGCGATGAGCACGCACGGCCACCAATTCATGGCCGACCTGGTGCTCGGCACCACGGCCTTCAAGGTCCAGCACAGCATCAGTGTGCCCATGCTCCTGCTCCGCGCCAAGTGAACACGCCGCGGCCTTCCTGAACCTCCACCTGCAAGCTCAGCTTCCTATGCGATTCCACACGGTTCTCCTGCCCACGCTACTCTGCGGCTACCCCCTGCTCGCAGCCAGCCCGGATCTGCCGGCCCCTTACACGCCCGTGAAGGCCTCCAGCTCGCAGTTCCGCTGCCTCGGGCGCGAGACGGATTTGGGAAAGCTGTTGCTGCCCAGGCAGATTGTGGCCGCCGGCCAACCGCTGCTGGCCGCTCCCGTCCGCGTGGTCACGGAACCGGATGTCCTAGCCGGGCTTAAGGGAAAGGGCAGAGTCATCACGAACACCGCCGACAAGGCCACTTGGGAATGGACCGGCGAATCGGCTGCCTGCCGCATCACGGCGCGCATGACCGGCGAATGCGACGGGCTCTGCTGGTACGAGTTCGAGCTCTGCCCGAAGCAGCCGGTCAAACTGAGTCTGCTTCGGCTGGAAATCCCCCGTCGGGCCGCCACCGCCAAGTACCTGCACGCGGCGAACTTCACCTGGACGTATCTTTCTTCCGGGCTGCCTGAACTTGGCGGCCAATGGTCGGACAAGTTCAGGCCGTACGTCTGGCTGGGCGATGAAGAACGCGGCTTGGCCTGGTGCGCCGAATCGGCCAGAGGCTGGTCGCTCCGGGAGCCAACACGCGCCCTCCAGGCCCGCACGCAGGGGAACGTGGTGCTATTCAGCACGACGCTGCTCGATCATGAGGTGACGATTTCGGCCCCAATCACCCTTCGGTTTGGCCTGCAAGCGAGCCCGCTAAAGCCGGTCTCCTGCGCCTGGCGGGCCAGCGCCCGAATCCTGCACAACATCACCTACGCGGCCTGCGCGCCCGGACCAGATGGGCGGATGCAGTTGGATACGCTGCGGGACGCCGGGGTGAAAACCGCGGTCATTCACGACGATTGGACCGACTACTACGGCCAGATAACACCGCTTGACGGCGAGCGGCTCCGGCGGCTGATCCGGGAATGTCACAAGCGGCAGATCAAGCTGCTGGTTTACGTAGGTTACGGTCTGGCCCGCCGCGCTCCGGATTTGCAGGGACATCACGACGAGTGGTCCGTCATGCCGCTCATTCCGTGGAGCACTCCCTATCGCACCGAGTTTCGCGCCTTTGACGCCACCTGCGCTCGCAGCGGATGGGCAGATTGGCTGGTCAAGGGGATTGACCAGTTGTTCGCCGAATACGAACTGGACGGCCTCTACTTCGACGGCACCAGCGAGGCTTTTCGCTGCCATAACCAAGCCCATGGCTGCGGCTGGAAGGACAGCGACGGCAACCTGCGGGCCGACTACCCGATGCTGGCCTCCCGCCAACTGATGCGCCGGATCGCGGACACGGTCCGCCGGCATCGTCCGGATGCTATTCTCGACGCGCACATGTCCGCCAGCCTGACGCTGCCGACACTGGCCTTCTGTGACAGCTACTGGAACGGCGAACAGTTCGAGACGCTCAAGGCCAGCGATAAGTTCGAGCTGCCTTTGCACATTTTCCGCACCGAGTTCATGGGCTACGCGCATGGGCTCGACGCGGAGTTCCTGTGCTACGAGAACCGCCCCTTCACGTTGACCGAGGCGATTGCGTTAGCGTGGCTCCACGGTGTGGAGGTCAGGCCGTATCCGCGCACCCTGGCGCAAATCAGTCCGATTTGGCGCGCCATGGATAGTTTCGGGGCATGCTCCGCCCGCTGGCTGCCGTACTGGAGCGGGTCGGGCGCAACCGCGGGGGATGAGTCAGTCAAGATCAGCAGTTACCTGCACCCCGGTAAAGCGCTGCTCTTTGTCAGCCATCTGAAACGCGAGCCGCTCAGGAGCACTTTTCGCCTTGACCGCAAGCGGCTGGGCCTGGCTTCCGGAACGTTGCGCGCCTTCGATGCGCTTACCAGAATCCCCGTTGCCCTGAAGGACGATACGGTGCCGCTTTCATTCGACGGCATGGGCTATGGCGTCATTGAAATTCGCGACCGGCATTTCAAACCACTACCGGCGCAGCAAGAGTGAGGCGGAGCATGCCTGGGTCCACGACGGCTGAACCTTGAGCCGCCGCCAACCCGCGCGCCCTGCGGAAACGGGCGGGAGAGATTTCTCTTTTGGGCGAAGGCGCTCAACCGCACACTCCGACCGATGAAGAGCAACTCTTTAACCCGCTTCTCACTCCTGTTTGGTGCCGGCGCAATGCTCATCGGCATCTGTGGCTCCCAAGGGGCGGCGGCCCAGGCCGACCGCATCTCGCTGGCCGGACGATGGCAGTTCAGATTGGATCGCCGCAACGCTGGAATCGAGGAACGGTGGTTCGAGCGGTCGCTCCCGGACGGGATCAATCTGCCCGGCTCGCTGTCCGCTCAAGGCATCGGTGATGACGTGTCGGTCGCAACCAAATGGACGGGGAGCATCGTGGACAAGTCCTGGTTCACCGCGCCGGAATATGCCGAGCATCGGAAGCCGGGTAACGTCAAAGTCCCATTCTGGCTCCAGCCGGAGAAGTATTACGCCGGCGCGGCCTGGTACCAGCGGGAGATTGAGTTCCCACCGGCCTGGCGTGGCAGGCGGATTGTGCTGACCCTGGAGCGACCGCATTGGGAAACCCGCGTTTGGGTGGATGGCGAGGCGTTCGGTTCCAACCGCAGCCTTTCGACGCCGCATGAATACGATCTCAGCACGACGCCGGCCGCCGGCAAACACCGGCTCACCATCCGGGTGGACAACAGCCTGGTGGTGGATGTGGGCGAAAACTCCCACTGCATCAGCGATCACACGCAGGGCAATTGGAACGGGATCGTGGGGGACGTCAGCCTGCGGGCGACTGCGCCGGTGTGGATTGAGGACGTGCAGGTCTATCCGAATGTGGCGACAAGATCGGTGCGCGTCGTCGTGACCGCCACCAACGCCGCTCGGCAGCGTTTCGAGGGGAAGCTGTCGCTCTTCTTTGAGCGTGATGGAAAGGCCGCACGCCTGCCCGTCAGCCAGAATCTCGATACACCTGCCGCTGACCTGACCACCAAGGCCGAAGCTACGCTCGCTCCGGATGCGCCACTGTGGGATGAGTTCACGCCCAGCCTTCATACCGTCCGCGCCCAGCTCCGCGGCGAAGTCGGCGGGCAAATCGTCGCGAGCGAACGCGAGGTCACCTTCGGCCTGCGCCAAATCACCACTGATGGCACGCAGTTCCTCATCAATGGCCGCAAGACCTTTTTCCGCGGCACACTTGAATGCTGCATCTTTCCGCTCACGGGCCATCCGCCCACCGAGGTGGAATCCTGGAAGCGCATCATCCGCATCGCCAAAGCCTACGGGCTCAATCTGATCCGGTTTCACTCCTACTGCCCGCCGGAAGCAGCTTTTGTCGCGGCGGACGAACTCGGTTTCTATTACCAGGTCGAGACGTGCTGGCCTAACCAATCCACCTCCCTTGGCGACGGCAAGCCGGTGGACCGGTGGGTTTATGATGAGACGGACCGCATCCTTAAGGCTTACGGCAATCACCCCTCCTTCGTGCTAATGCCCCACGGCAACGAGCCCGGCGGTCAGAACGCCGCCGCTTACCTGGCCAAATGGGTGGAGCACTTCAAAACGCAGGACCCGCGCCGCCTTTGGTCGAGCGGCGCCGGCTGGCCGCAGCTGCCAGAGAATCAGTTCCACGTCACCCCCGACCCGCGCGTGCAGCATTGGGGCGCAGGACTCAAGTCGCGCATCAACGCCCAGCCGCCGGAAACGCAGACGGATTACCGGGATTACATCCAGAAACGCACCGTCCCCGTCATCAGCCATGAGATCGGCCAGTGGTGCGTCTATCCCAACTTCGACGAGATTTCCAAGTACCGGGGCTGCCTGAAGCCGAAGAACTTCGAGATTTTCCGCCAAACGTTGCGCGCGCACGGCATGGGCGATCTCGCGCATCGGTTCCTGCTTGCGTCCGGAAAGCTGCAGACGCTCTGTTACAAGGAGGACATCGAGTCCGCGCTGCGCACGCCGGGCATGGGGGGCTTCCAACTGCTCGACCTGCACGATTTCCCCGGCCAAGGCACGGCGCTGGTCGGCGTGCTCGATCCGTTTTGGGACGAAAAGGGTTACGTCACTGCGAAAGAATACAGCCGTTTCTGCAACCGCACCGTGCCTTTGGCGCGCCTGGGCAAGCGCGTGTTTACCACCGACGAGAAACTCGAAGCGGACATCGAAGTCGCCCACTTCGGCCCGGCCCCGCTTAAGGAAGTCGCTACGACCTGGACGCTGGTGGGGGACGATCAAAGAGTCGTTGCCGGCGGCGAGCTCCCGGTTTCTGACATCGCAATCGGCAACGGGATAGGCCGGGGCCGCGCAAGCATTGACCTGCAAGAGGTGCCGGCTCCCGCTCGTTACAGGCTGGTGGTGACTCTCAACCAGCCTTCCAGGGGTTCAGCCCCGGCCCCCGAGTTTCAGAATGACTGGGACGTATGGGTCTATCCGCCCAAAGTGGATACTCATCCGTTACCGGACTCTCTGGTGACCGAGGTCCTGGACGACCGGGCGCTGGCAGCGCTTGAAGCCGGCGGCAAGGTGCTGCTGATGCTTCCGCCGAACAGAGTCAAGGGCGACAGGCATGGCAAGGTCGCGCTAGGCTTCTCGAGCATCTTCTGGAATACGGCGTGGACCCGCCGACAACCGCCTACGACGCTTGGGATCTTGTGCGACCCCAAACATCCGGCCCTGGCGGAATTCCCAACTGACTTCCACAGCAATTGGCAATGGTGGCACCTCGTCAGCCGGGCTGGCGCCATGATCCTCAAGGACCTGCCCAGGGAATTGCAACCGATCGTGCAAGTCATAGACGACTGGGTGACGGGCCGCAAACTCGGCCTGGTGTTCGAGGCGAAAGTCGCAAAGGGCAGGGTTCTGGTCTGCAGCATTGATTTGAGAAACCACCTCGACCAAAACCCCGTCGCCCGGCAGATGCTCCACAGTCTGCTCGGCTACATGGCCGGTTCCGACTTCAACCCGAAGGTCGCCGTCAACAAGGACGCCTTGGCCGGGCTGCTGGACCGGGTTTCACCCTCGAAACTCGCGGCGTTGGGAGCCAAAGTACTCGAGGCCGACAGCGAGGACGGCGCAAACGGGAACGTCGCGGCGAACGCGATTGACGGCAACCCCAACACCATTTGGCACACGCGCTGGCAGCCGCGCAGCGACCCCATGCCGCACCATCTGATCATTGATCTGGGACACCCCGTGGCGCTCAGCGGCATTACCTATCTGCCGCGCCAGGACGGCGCCAATGGCCGCATCGCCGAATGCGAAATCTACTGCAGCTCCGACCCAACTTCATGGGCCGCGCCGACGGCCACGGCGACATGGCCCGACAGCACCCAGCTTCAGGCGGTGCGCTTCGAGAAACCGATCCGCGCGCGGTACGTGAAGCTGGTGGCCCGGTCCGAAGTCAACGGCAGGCCTTACGCCAGCATCGCGGAGTTGGACGTGCTGACGGACGAGCAATAGCCGCCCCGGAATGTCCGCCGCGGCCCAGCGGCGCGACTGCAAGAAAAACCGTGTCAATGTTGTGCGACAAGGTTAAATGTCTCTCATGAATCAGGATCGCCCCATCAGTCGCCGCGCCTTTCTGGAGAAGGCTGCCACCATCACTGCCATCGGCTTTGCCGCCCCGCACCTGGTCGCCGGCGCACAGCCTGCCGCCCGGCCCAAGCCCGGCCCCAATAGCCGCATTCACGTTGGCCTCATCGGATGCGGTGGCATGGGCCGCGCGAACCTCGCCAACTGCGCCAAAGAGCCTGATGTTGTCATCACCGCTGCTTGCGATGTATGGGAATCCCGCCGCGCCGCGGTTGTTCAGCAGTTCAAGGACACCTGCAAAGGCTACCGCGATTTCCAGCAGATGCTCCAGCAACCGGACCTCGACGCGGTCATCATCGCCACCCCGCCGCACTGGCATGCCCTGAATGCGATCGCGGCCTGCGAGGCCGGCAAGGATATCTACCTGCAGAAACCGATGACCCGGCACCTGGCGGAAAGCTTCGCCGTCCGCAACGCGGTGAAGAAACACAACCGCATCAGCCAGGTCGGCACGCAGATTCACGCGAGCGAGAATTACCGGCGCGTCGTCGAACTCATCCGCTCGGGCAACCTGGGTCCGGTCAGCACCATCCGGACCTTCAACGTCATGAACCAACTGCCCGACGGCGTGGGCCAAAGCCCACCCACGCCGCAACCCGCCGGACTCGACTGGGACCTGTGGTGCGGCCCCGCCCCGCTGCGACCATTCAATCCCATCCTTGCCAACAACTCCTACAATCATTGCTCGTGGATGGAATACAGCGGTGGTTGGACGCCGGGAATGGCGCCGCACATCATTGATCTGCCGGTCTGGGCGCTGGACCTTGGTTTCCCGCTGAGCACAAGCTCCTCCGGCGGCCGTTACTTGCTCAAAGACGATGGCGACGCCTATGACAATCACGAGGTCCTTTGGCAATACCCAGGCCTGACAATGACCTGGATGAGTTCACTCACCAACAGCTACGGCTTCGACTTCGAGGGCGACCCCAAGCCACGGCGCCGCCTGGGCATGTACTTCCACGGCGCCAACGGGACGCTGGCCGCGGACTACGGCACACTTAAAGTCATCCCCGAAGGCGACAAGATGAACGGCTTTGAAACGCCGCCCCAATCCATCCCCCCATCACCGGGCCACGAGCGCGAGTGGCTTGATTGCATTAAGTCCCGCCAGCAGCCCTCTTGCAGCGTGTTCTATCACATGCGGGTAGACGTGCCGATCGCACTGAGCCTCCTTTCCCTGAAGCTGGGCCGGACCATACGCTTCGACGCCAGGTCTGAGAGAATTGTCGGTGATACCGAAGCTGCCCGACTCGCCGTCCCGAGATATCGCGCCCCTTGGAAGTTCCCCAAAACCTACCTCAATACCTGACCTGGCAATTGGCTTGAATAACCCCGGGAAAGGGGTCCATCACGGACAGCCGAAGCACAGGAAATACAAGGTCATTCCTGCACCCCGGCGAAAACCGGTTGTGCCCTCCCAATCTCCAACCCGCGCACTGTCCAAATTTTGGACAGTAATGCTGCCTGCCTGCCTTCTACAGCCCCCGCTGACCCCAGCACCCTTGGCTTGGCGATACGGTGACAACACGGTGGTGCTACGGTGTGTATCCCATGGGGAGCGCTCCCCATGGGATACACACCGTAGCCCGTCCACACTCCCAGGCGATCGCCCAGCCAGCCGCAAGCCACTGCCAGCGCGCGACGACCGCAATGACGTCGAGCCCGTCCCGCGGGGGTTCTGGAGGGAGGCAGGGGAGTCCGAGACGGCGGATCGCCCTCGGTATTCCCCGGCAATTCGTGAAGAATCAAAAAAAGCGCTTGTCCTTTCAGCACATTGGGTCAAGGTTATCCCTACTATGAAAAGGTTATATATTCTTGTCGTACTGGTCGGGGTGGTCATCGGCGCAGTGCTGACGGGGTGCAACCCGCCTTCAGATGATACGCCGCAACCACCTGACACAAACGTGGCGCCTGCGGCTCCTGTGGCTCCGCCTCCGCCGGGCTCCAATTAGTCAGTCAGCTTTCCCAACTCAACCTTGGGATAACGGTCTCAAGCCGGGCAAAGTTCTTGCCCGGCCTTTCTATTCTTTGGCTTGGATTCACCGGGCCGGGAATTAGACTTGGGCCGTGCGAAGATCATTCTGTCTCTGTTTGGCGGCGGGGCTGGCGTTGGCTGGGTGCGGTGAATCGTCCAACCAACCGGACCCGCCAGCCGATGGCGCGGCCAGCGGCAGCAGCCCGTTGAGCGCGCCGGCTGACTATGTGGGAGCATTGGGCAAGGCGCAGCAAAAAGCAGTCAAGACGGTGGATACAACCTCACTCAACCAGGCGATCCAGTTGTTCCATGTGGATCAAGGGCGCTACCCCAAAGACCTGAACGAACTGGTGGAGACGAAGTTCATTCCCAAGGTCCCTGACGCGCCGCAAGGCATGAAGCTGGATTACGACGCCACTGCCGGGAAGGTCAAGGTGATCCCGCAGTGACGGAGCAGATTGTCATCCTGGACTTCGGTTCGCAGTACACGCAGGTCATTGCGCGCCGCGTCCGCGAGTGCAACGTCTATTCGGTCATCCTGCGCTATGACACGCCCGCGCGCGAAATCACGCGGCTCAATCCCAAGGGGCTGATCCTGTCGGGCGGCCCCTCCAGCGTCTATGCAAAGAACGCGCCGCTGCCGGACCGGGCCATTTTCCAGCTTGGCATCCCGGTGCTGGGCATCTGCTACGGCGTTCAACTCCTGGCGCAGTATCTCGGAGGAAAGGTCGAGCCGGGCCAGAAGCGCGAATATGGCAAAGGCACGCTGCGGATCAAGAGCCCCTCCTGCCCCCTGTTGGCAAAGTTGCCGACCACTTTGCAGGTCTGGAACTCCCACGGCGACAAGCTGACGAAGCTTCCCGCCGGATTCAAAGCGGTCGCCGTGACGGAAAACTCAGCCTACGCGGCCATTGAGAATCGCGCGGCGAAGATGTTCGGCTTGCAGTTCCACCCGGAGGTGGTTCATACGCCGCGCGGACGCGAAATCATCGCTCGCTTCGTCCACAATATCTGCGGCTGCGGCAAGGGCTGGACGATGCGCAACTACATCGAGCAAGCCGTCGAAGCCGTCCGCGCGCAAGTCGGTCACGAAAAGGTGATCCTGGGTCTGAGCGGCGGGGTGGATTCAAGCGTAGCGGCGGCCCTGCTGCACCGGGCCATCGGGCATCAGCTTACGTGCATCTTCGTCAACAACGGTGTGTTGCGCGGACGCGAAGCACAGGTGGTGCGGGAGGTTTTTGGCCGCCATTTCAAGCTCAATCTTCAGTACGAGGACGCGTCGCGTCTATTCCTGCGCCGGCTCAAAGGTGTGACCGACCCCGAAAGGAAGCGCAAGGTCATCGGCCGGACGTTCATCGAAGTGTTCGAAGCGGCGACGCGGCGGGCCGGCAAGGCGAAATTCCTGGCGCAGGGCACGCTCTACCCCGACGTCATCGAATCGGTGCCTATCGGTGGAAATCCCGCGGCCATGATAAAGAGCCATCACAACGTCGGCGGGCTGCCCCGGAAGATGAAGTTCCAGTTGGTCGAGCCCCTCAAGTGCCTTTTCAAGGACGAGGTGCGGCAACTCGGACTCGAACTGGGCCTGCCGCGCGAAATCGTATGGCGCCAGCCGTTCCCGGGGCCGGGCCTGGCGGTGCGGATTCTCGGCGAGGTCACGCCGCAACGCCTGGAAATACTGCGCAACGCTGATGCCATCGTGATCGAGGAGATGAAGCGGAGCGGCTGGTATCGCCGAATTTGGCAGAGCTTTGCCGTGCTCCTGCCGGTGCGCAGTGTCGGGGTGATGGGCGACGAGCGGACTTACGATTACACCATCGCGCTGCGGGCCGTGGAATCGCAGGACGGCATGACCGCCGATTGGGTAAAGCTGCCTTACAACCTCCTGGAGAAGCTCTCCAACCGCATTATCAACGAAGTCAAAGGCGTCAACCGCGTCTGCCTCGACATCACCAGCAAGCCCCCGGGGACGATCGAGTGGGAGTGACCACCCCGCTACTGCCTTGACGCGGCTGTTGGCGGCTGCGACCTTGCCACAGCTTGGCGCAGGATTTGGAAATCGCAGCGGCAAGCGAATTATTCGCTCGAGTGTCGGCGGCTCCCGCCGTGCAAACCTTGGCGCGGCGCCTGGAGAAGGGGGGGGTGTTGTCGCTAGATGGCATCAGCGCCGCGGCGCAACCGTTCCTGGCCGCGCTGGTGCAGCATCTGTTCCCGGCACGCCCGATCGTGGTCGTCACCGAAGGGCTCAAAGCGCAGGAAACGGCACAGCAGGATTTGGCGACGTGGCTGGCGATGGCAGAAGAACGCGCGGGGATTCCCGATGACCCGGCCCCGAAATCCAAGGGCAAGCTGAAGGCCGAGACCCGGCAGCCGAAGGCGGTCCCCCAACCGTCGCCCCTCACCCCCCAGCCCTTATTCTATCCTCCCTGGGAAGTGCTGCCGCATGAAGCTCGGCTCCCGCACTTGGACGTCATCAGCGAGCGCCTGGAGACGTTGGTCGCGCTCACGCAATGCGCAACCCCCGGTGCGCCATGTCCGCCCCCCATCGTCACCAGCGTTGTGGCACTGCTCCAGCGCACGTTCCGGCCCGAGTCAATCCGCGATCGCACACGCACGCTGACGGGCGGCGACCGCATTGATCCGCTGGCGTTGGTCGAGGGGCTCGAAGCGCAGGGGTATGAGATTGAGGCGCAAGTGACTCAGCGGGGCGAGCTTGCCCTGCGCGGCGGAATCCTGGACGTCTATCCGCTCACTGGCCCCTGGCCCGTGCGACTCGAATTCTTCGGCGACGAGCTGGAATCATTGCGGCAGTTTGATCCGCTAACACAAATTTCGCGGGAGACAATCAGATCAGTCACTATCCCGCCTGCGGGAGAGCTGGGCCTTCTCAAGCGGATGCATGCAGAAAATCCTGAGCCCTCAACCCTCGCCCCTCATTCCTTTCTCGGATCACTGCTGGACCACCTGCCATCAGAGACAATACTGCTGTTGTGCGAACCGGAGCTACTGGCGGAGCGGGCTGAGGAATACGCCAGGCTGGTTCCAGAGGGAGATCCTTTATTCATGCCGTGGGGAGCCTTTCAAGAGCAGGCTGTTAAGCGCGGGATGACCCGGCTGGAAGTAAGTGAGGCCGTGCCAGGCGTGGATGCTTTGGGAAACGAGACGGATGAAGACGGAACCCGGGAGGGCCCTCTCCCCCTCACACCAGCCCTTCCCATTATCGCCGGCAGCACGAACGATCCCCTCACCCCTTCCCTCTCCCCCTCCAAGGGGGAAAGGATGTCATTTACGGCGGGTGAGGGGGAAGCTGGCATTACCAATATCCAATCGCTTGAAGCAAACGAGGCAAGCACCCGTCCGGCACCCGCGCTCCGCACTCCGCACTTCGAAAGCCTGGAACCATTTCGTCCGCTGCCAGAACGCGCGCCCGAGCCGGCGGTAGTAGAGGTGCAGCGGCGGGAGTTCTTCGCCCAACTCCACCGCTGGCTGCGCCAAGGCTGGGCGGTGCATGTGTTCTGCAACAATGACGGCGAGCGCCAGCGATTCGGCGAGATTTGGGATGAATACGGCCTGACGCAGGAAGTCGGGCCGCCCCTGCAAACCAGGACGGCTCGTGGTCCGGGCGAGCGGGGCGCCCTTGCGCCCGGTGCCACCAGCACTCAGGTTGCAGACTCCAGGCTTCGGACACACTTGGGCACGCTGGCCCGAGGCTTTCTATGCGACGCGGCGAAGCTGGTGGTGGTGACCGATGCGGAGATCTTTGGGCGTTACAGGGTACAGCGCCCCCGGCGGCTGAAGTCGCCGCACGCACAAGCCACACGCTCAGCGCTGGACATTGATTTTACCGAACTTGAGGAAGGCGACTATGTCGTGCACGTCCAGCATGGCATTGGGCGCTACCTCGGGCTGCAAGTCCTGCCCGCGGGCGCGGGCACGAAGCCGACCGTAGGCGCCGCCGCGACCGCTCATGTTGGCCAGGAATGCCTCGTGATCGAATACGCCCCGGCCGACACGGAGCAGCCGTCGCCCAGGCTCTTTGTGCCGGTCACCGAAGCGCACATGGTCAGCAAATATGTCGGCACCGGCAAGGCGCGCCCTCCCCTCAACACGCTGGGCGGCACACGTTGGGCAAGGGCCAAGGCGCAGGCCGAACGGGCGGTGCGGGATGTCGCCAGCGATTTGCTCGCTATCCAGGCCGCCCGCGAATCGCAGCCGGGCCACGCCTTCGCGCCGGACACCCCCTGGCAGAGGGAGTTTGAGGGCGCCTTTATCTTCGAGGAAACGCCCGACCAGCGCCAGGCCATTGGGGAGACCAAGGCCGATATGGAGCGTCCCAAGCCGATGGACCGCCTGATTTGCGGCGATGTCGGCTTCGGCAAGACCGAGGTCGGCATTCGGGCCGCGTTCAAAGCGGTGCTGGACGGCAAACAGGTGGCGGTGCTGGTTCCCACAACGGTCCTGGCGCAACAACACTTCAACACCTTCCGAGAGCGCATGGCCGATTACCCGATACGGATCGAACTGCTCTCGCGCTTCCGCACCCGCAGCGCCCAGGAGAAGGTGGTCGCCGACCTGGCGGCCGGCGCGGTGGATATTGTGATCGGCACTCACCGGCTCCTCCAAAACGACGTCGCGTTCAAGGACCTTGGCCTGGTGGTGATTGACGAGGAACAGCGCTTCGGCGTGATGCACAAGGAGAAGTTCAAGATGCTGCGCCGGCTGGTGGATGTGCTCACGCTCAGCGCCACGCCTATTCCCCGCACGCTCTACCTGGCGCTGACGGGCGCGCGGGATATGAGCACGATTCAGACCCCCCCGCACGACCGGCTCCCGGTGGAGACTATCGTCACCCCCTACGACGAGCGCGTCATCCGGGACGCCATCCAGCGGGAGATCAACCGCGGCGGGCAAGTGTTCTTCCTGCATAACCGGGTGATGACCATTGCGACCATGGCTCAAAAGCTGCAGACGCTGCTGCCGCGCGCCCGGATTGTCGTCGGACACGGCCAGATGCACAGCGATGATCTAGAGGAGGTGATGACGCAGTTCGTCAATGGCGAGGCCGATGTGCTGCTGTCCACTACCATCATCGAAAGCGGGCTGGATATCCCGAATGCCAATACGATCATCATTGACCGCGCCGACCGGTTCGGGCTCAGCGACCTCTACCAATTGCGCGGCCGGGTCGGCCGCTACAAGCACCAGGCCTATGCTTACCTGCTGCTGCCGCGCCACGGGGGGCTGCTCACGGACGTGCGCAAGCGCTTGAGCGCGATCAAGCAATTTTCAACCCTGGGCAGCGGCTTCAAGATCGCCATGCGCGACCTGGAAATCCGCGGCGCGGGAAACCTGCTGGGCGCCGAGCAGAGCGGGCACATCACGGCGGTGGGATTTGAACTCTACTGCGAGTTGCTCAAGCAGAGCATCGCCGGGTTAAAGGGCGAGCAGATCAAGCCGCGGGTCGAGGTGCAGGTGCGGCTGGACTTCCTGGCGCTGGGACCGGCCGAGGAGCACTCGACGGCTGAAGGCCGCAGTGCAAGCTCGGAGGCCCGCAGCCAAGGCGCAGCTTTCGCTTATATTCCGTTCCGCTACATATCCGATGCGCGCCAGCGCATCGAGGTTTACCGGAAGCTGGCCCAAGTGACAGACAAGGCGGGGCTCAACGGCCTGGAGCGGGAACTGCGCGACCGGTTTGGCTTGATACCACCGCCATTGGCGCTGCTGCTCCAAGTGGCGGAAATCAAGTTGCTGGCGAGCGATCGGGCCGTCACCGAGATGGAGGTCCGGGACGACCGACTCATGCTCACCCGGAATAACGACTACGTCATGGTAGAAAACATGTTTCCGCGCCTGACCCGAAAGCAGGCCGGGGCGCGCTTGAAAGAGATCAAGAAGCTTCTGGCGGCAGTAGTGTCCCCTTAGACTCAGATCACAAACTCCTGTGCAACGGAGGACGCTTCTGCTGCTGGAAGAGGATTGACAGATTCCCCGCCGCACCGACCATGTGGCCGACACGTGAGTAATCTTATGCACTCGAAATGGACGGAATACCTGACGGATTGGCTGGGGCGGAGTCACGCTTGCGCAAGTTGGAGCACGGCCAGCCACCGCCGCACGGACAGTTCAGCGCATAACACCTGCACCTGGATGCCCGCGACGCTCGCCGCGATCCTCTTGTCCGCACCGCTTGCGGCCGGAGCGGAGCAATCGTTGCTTAAACTCCAGCCTGTGCCGTTCCCGGATGTGGCGATACAGGACAGCTTCTGGGCGCCACGACGAGAGACGAACCGCGTTACAAGCACCCCCTTTAGCCTCCAGAAGCTGGAGGAGGCGGGCAACCTGGAGGACATACGCCTGGCCGCACGCGGCGCGACTAACGGCTATCGCGGGCCAGTCTTCATGGATTCGGACCTCTACAAGGCGCTCGAAGCCGTGGCCTACTCGCTCGCCACTCGTCCCGACCCGGCGCTGCAAAAGCAACTGGACGACATCATCGCCCTTCTCGCCAGAGCGCAGCAGCCCGACGGCTACCTCAACAGTCACTTCACGGTCAAGGAGCCCGCCAGGCGCTGGACGAACCTGCGCGACTGGCACGAGCTCTACTGCGCCGGCCACATGTTTGAGGCGGCCGTGGCGCATTATCAGGCCAGCGGCATGACCAACTTCCTGAACATCGCCGCGCGCTTTGCGGACTACATCGATTCGGTGTTTGGCCCGCCACCCAAGCGCCTCGGCTACCCGGGGCACCCGGAAATCGAGTTGGCCCTGGTCAAGCTGTGGCGCGTCACCGACAACGCGCGCTATTTCGAGCTGGCGCGGTTCTTCGTCGAGAACCGCGGGAGGAAGTTCTTTGCCACCGAGCACCACACGCCGCTGGACAAGTATGACGGCTCCTACTTCCAGGACGATGTGCCCATCTACGACCACCAGAACATCAAGGGCCATGCCGTCCGGGCGGCCTACCTGATGTCGGGCACTACCGAGGTCGCCGCGCAGACCGGCGATGAGCGCCTGCTCAGGATGCTCGACCGCGTCTGGCGCAACACCGCCGAGCGCAACCAGTACATTACGGGCGGCATCGGCCCCAGCGCGCACAATGAGGGATTCACCGTGGATTACGACTTGCCCAACCTCACCGCCTATCAGGAAACCTGCGCGACCATCGCCCTGGCGCAATGGGCCCATCGCCTGGCCCTGCTCTACGGCGAGGCGCGCTACGCCGACGCCCTCGAACGCGCGCTCTACAATGGCGTGCTCTCCGGCGTCTCCCGGGACGGCACGAAGTTCTTCTACGTCAACCCGCTGGAGAGCGCCGGCAACCATCATCGCTCACCCTGGTTCGGCTGCGCCTGCTGCCCGCCGAATGTGACGCGCACGCTTGCCGCGTTGGGCGGCTATGCCTACGCCTTCAGCGCTGACTCGCTCTACGTCAACCTCTACATCCAAGGCTCGGCGCAGGCCAAGGTCGGCGACAACGCTGTGACGATCAAGGTGATTACCGACTATCCGTGGGACGGCAGGGTGACGCTGGAACTGGCGCCCGCGACACAGACGAGGTTCACCCTCAGGCTGCGCGTGCCCGGGTGGTGCCGAAAGCACAGCGTCACGGTTAACCATCGCGCGGTGCAGGCGACGACTCTCCAGCACGGCTACGTGGTCCTCGACCGCGAATGGAAGGAAGGCGACCGCGTCGAGCTCGACCTTCCGATGCCTGTTGAGCGGATGGCCGCCAATCCAAACGTGAAGGCCAACCACGGGCTGCTGGCTCTCCAGCGCGGCCCCATCGTCTATTGCCTGGAGCAGTGCGATCAACTCGAGTCACTTGCCGCGCTGTGGCTGCCGTTGGAAGCCGAGCTGAAGGCCGCGCGCGAGCCGGACTTGCTGGGTGGCGTGGTCACCATCACTGGCGAAGCTCGCGCCGCCTCCGCGCAAAAGTGGGGCCGCACTCTCTACCAGCCGCCGGCCGCTTCCCGCCGCGTCGCCTTCAAGGCAATTCCCTACTACGCTTGGGATAACCGCCAGGCCGGCGCCATGAAAGTCTGGCTGCCCGCTTCGGCACCGGTGCTCGCCGCGCAGGGGCTGGAGACCCGGGCGAAGGTTACTATGAGCTTCGCGAACAACAACTGCCAGCCACAAGGCATCAACGATGGCTTGGAGCCGAAGAACAGCAGCGAGCAGCCGGCAGCCTGCTGCCATTGGTGGCCGCGCAAAGGCACGAGCGAGTGGGTCCAGTACACCTGGCAGACGCCAGTCCAAGCGTGCGGCGCCACGACCTATTGGTTTGATGACACCGGCCGCGGCGAGTGCCGCTTGCCCGCCTCGTGGCGTATCGAATACCTCGACCGCGGCACATGGAAGGCAGTCAACGCCGCTGAGGGCTATCCGGTTGCCAAGGACAAGTGGTGCGCCGTAGGCTTCGCCCCGGTCAAAACGACGGCCCTGCGGTTGGTCGCACAGCTTCGTCCCGGCTTCGCCGCCGGCGTGCACGAGTGGAAGGTTGAGGAACCGGAGGATGCCCAATAGTGAATTCCGCCTTGTGAATACTGAAGCTGCCGATCCGCGGGCCCTTCTGCCGCACCCCAGGACGCCAGAGCGCCAGAGTCATCCGCTGGAACTGTCAGGCGCCAAGGCCGCCGCCATCGCTTTCCTGCTTCTCGGTTTGTCTATACCCTGCCGCTGTCCGGCCGCTTCGGACGCTCAGGCTGCCCCCTCGCGCCTTCCGCATACCAATCTGCTCGTCTTCCACAAGCGCAGTGGAGCGGCGGCTCCCGTCAAATCCAAATCCGACTGGCAGCGCCGCCGCGCCGAAATCCTCCGAGGAATGACGGAGGTCATGGGACCGTTGCCGGGCCGGGAGAAGTGGTGCCCTTTTGACCTGCGCACGGAGCAACGGACTAACTGCGGCTCCTATGTGCGCCTCCTCGTGACTTATGCCTCAGAGCCAGGCTCGCGCGTGCCAGCCTACCTGCTGATTCCGAACGAAGCCCTCAACGGCAAGAAGAAGCTGCCTGCGATCCTGGCGTTGCACTCGACCGACATGCAATACGGCCACAGCGTCCTCGTCGAGCAACTGCGCGGCAACTACCGCGCCTTCGGGCGCGACCTGGCGGAGCGGGGCTACGTCGTCATCGCCCCGGCCTACCCCCTCATGGCCGATTACCAGCCGGACCTGAAGGCGCTCGGCTACCAAAGCGGCACCATGAAGGCAATCCGGGACAATATGCGCGCCCTGGATCTGCTGGAAACGCTGTCCTTCGTCCGCAAGGGCCGCTTCGGCGCCATCGGCCATTCGCTGGGCGGACACAACGCCATCTACACCGCAGTCTTCGACCCGCGGATAAGCGTGATCGTTTCCAGTTGCGGCTTCGACTCCTTCTCCGACTACTATGGCGGCGACCCCGCCAACTGGCAGCCCGAGCGTGGTTGGTGCCAAACCCGCTACATGCCCCGCCTGGCGGACTATCGCGGGCGCCTGGCCGAAATCCCATTCGACTTCTACGAACTTATAGCCGCCCTCGCCCCCCGGCCTGTCTTTGTCAACGCCCCGCTCCGCGACGCCAACTTCCGCCAGCAAAGTGTGGACAGAATCCTGACGGCCGCCTCCGCCGTCTATCGCCTCTACCACGTGCCGGGCGTCCTCCAGGCGGCGTATCCCGGCTGCGACCACAATTTCCCGCCCGAAGTCCGCGAAGCCGCCTACAACTTTCTCGATCAGCACCTGCGCTGAATCTCGCTGCTCATCCTCGAACCAACGGAAGCGCTCAGCTCATCAGCCAGGCGGCTCACTTTCGGGACGAACAAATGGTCAACGGCTGAGGTCAGGCGCTACGGGCTGGTGCCGCCGGCTTGCCGCGTCGCCTGCAGTTGCTCCAGCATTTTCTTGGCGCGGTCCGGCTGTGCCTGAATGACGTTGTTCGTCTCACCGGGATCCTCCGCGAGCTGATAGAGTTGCCCGGCGGGAGCGATGCCAAGCTCAGTGCGGGTGAGGGCGTTCCACTTTGGTCCCGTGCCGGGCTCGATGTATTTCCACGGGCCATTCCGCAAGGCCAGCACGCGGGCGTGCTCGACCAGTTGCTCGCGGCCGGTCTTCGATTGGCCCAGCAGGGCCGGCAGCACGTTGCGGCTGTCCGGCCCCTCACCGGCGGCCAGCTTCTGCCCGGTCAGCGCGGCGAAAGAGGCCAGGAAATCAATGTGGCAGACCAGCGCATCCGACACGCCGGGCTGGATGCGTTGCGGCCAGCGGGTGATGAACGGGATGCGCGTGCCCCCCTCGAAGATGCTGTACTTGCCCCCGCGCAAGGGACCGGCAGGCCGGTGGTCGCCCAGGTTCTCGACTGCGCCATCGCGGTAGCCATCATCCACGACGGGGCCGTTGTCGCTGGATAGAATCACCAGTGTGTTGCGGCTCAGGTTCAACCGGTTGAGCGTGTTGAGGAGTTCGCCCACGCACCAGTCAAACTGCACGATCACGTCGCCGCGCACGCCGCAGCCGCTCTTGCCGACGAAGCGCGGATTAGGCACGCGGGGCACATGCGGATCATGGGTGGCAAAATAGAGGAAGAATGGGTTGCCCTTGTTCTGTTCGATGAACGAGACAGCTTTCCGGGTGAAGGTGTCGGCCATGTCCTCGTCCACCCAGCGGGCGGCGTTGCCCCCGGTCATGTAACCGATGCGGCTGATGCCATTGACAATAGTCTGGTTGTGTCCATGGCTGGGATGCACCTTGAGCAACTCGGGATGGTCCTTGCCCGTCAGACCGGTCCCGATGGGCTTGTCGTAGCTGACTTGAATCGGGTCCTTCGGGTCCAAGCCGACCACCCGCTGGTTCTCCACATACACGCACGGCACCCGATCGCCCGTGGCGGGCATGATGAAGGAATAGTCGAAGCCGATTTCGCGCGGGCCGGGTTTGAGCTCGCCATTCCAGTCGGGACCGCCTTTGCCACCAAGCCCGAGATGCCATTTGCCAACGGCCCCGGTTTTGTAGCCCGCGCGTTGGAGCAGGGAAGCCACCGTTGCCCGGCCCGGGGGAATGATCAGCCCAGCGTCACCAGGCAGAATGCCTGTTCCCCTTTTGCGCCAGGGATACTCGCCGGTGAGCAGCGCATAGCGGGCCGGCGTGCAGGTAGCCGAAGTCGAATGGGCGTCGCGAAAGCGCAGGCCCTCCCGCGCCAGGCGATCCACATTCGGCGTCGGGATCCTGGTTGCGCCGTAGCAGCCTGTGTCGCCAAAGCCAAGGTCGTCGGCGAGGATGATGAGGACATTGGGCTTGGCGGTGGGCGCGTCGGCGGTGGCGGACGGCTGGCTGGCCCGAGCCATGACGGCCAGCGCTGTTACGCCGGCCAGCAAGAGTGCGGCAGTTAGTCTCATGTTCTTATTCGTTCATGGGCAGATGCGCGGATGGTGATCCAGACAATCGCTCAGCCCAATACTTCGCTCAGTAATGGTCTCGGGCTTGTACTGCAACAACATTCGCGAGCGCTACGAAGCCAAGTTCCCCAGCCTCACCAACCGCAAGACAGGCTCCGCGGCCTCGCGCGAGCGGTCCAGATCCACTTCGAACTCTGCTACCCAGTCGTTGTGCTCTTCCGGGTCCACCAGCATCTGCTGGACGCGCCAGGTTCGCTTGTCCTCGGCGGGGAGCACGTAGGTATGGCGCAGATTGCGGGCGTTCGGGTCCAGGCAAATGCGCTCGTGCTCGGCATGGTAGCTGTCGAGCGCCTGCTGCAGCCGCGCGGCCGTCCACGGCTGGCCGTCGGGGTCCTGCGGGGAGGAGAGATGGGCAAGCGCCTGCTCGAAGTCGGCGTTTACCAGGCCGCGCAGGAAGCTGAAGATGCGGTTGCGGAGGGCGGCGGTGAAGGCCCGGGTGTCGCGGGTGATGTCGGCGGCGGCTTCCTCGGCGCCGGGTGGCCGGGCTTCCTTGGTCTCGGCGCGCTGGTAGCTCGGGTCGCGCAACTTTTCCCATTCGTCCAGCAAGCTGGAGTCAACCTGGCGAATCATCGTGCCCAGGTAGAGTTCCATCTCCCGCACAGGGTCGGTCTTGGCGGCATCGGGGACGGTCTGCGCCAGGACTTTGTACACGCTGTTCAAGTGCCGCAGCAGGATCCCCTCGGCCCGCTGCAGTTCGTAGTCGCGGATGTAATCGGAGAAGGAACGGAACGACTCGAACATCTCGCGGGCGATGGACTTGGGCTTGATATTCTCCTGCCCCACCCACGGGTGTTTGTCGGCAAAGGCGTTGAAGCTCGAGTAGATGAACTCGCGGTTTGGCTTTGGGTATTCCAGCTTCTCCAGCTCCTCCATCCGCTCCTCGTATCCCAGCCCGGCCATCTTCATTTCCGCCATCTTCTGGCTCTTGAGCTTGTCCAGTTGTTTGCGGAGGATGATGTCCGGGTCTTCGAGGATGGACTCCACGAGTGTCAGCAGGACTAGCGGAAAGTCAGGCTGCTGCGGATCCACCAGAGGCAGTGTCTCCAGCAGGTAGAGCGACAGCGTCTGGTCCATGGAAAAGTCGTCCTGCAGCTCGACATTGACGCGCAGGTAGGCGCCGTCCTCGGTCTTGGGGATGAACTCGATGATCTTGCGCTCCACCAGCGAGCGGAACAACTGCCACGCGCGTTTGCCATGCTCCTTCTTAGCCTTGGGCGTTTCATGGCAGTCGCGAATGAGGCGCTGCATGGCCTGGCAGCCGTCGCCATTGCGGCTGAGCACGTTGAGCAGGATCCCATGCGAGACGCGGAACCGGGAAGTCAGGCGCTCGGGTTGGGCGGCCATGAGGCGGGCAAATGTCTTCTGGTCCCAGTTGACGAAGTTCTTCTCCGGCGGTTTGCGTTTAACGACCTTCTTGCCAGCCCGGGCCGCCTTTTCTTCCAGTTTGAGGTTCTCGACCACATGTTCGGGCGCTTGCGCGACCACCCAGCCGCGGTCGTCGAATCCCTTGCGTCCAGCCCGCCCGCCAATCTGGTGAAAATCGCGCGCGCTCAGGATGCCGGTCTTCTGGCCGTCGTACTTGCAGAGGCGCGAGAACAGCACGGTGCGGATGGGGACATTAATGCCCACGCCGAGCGTGTCGGTGCCGCAAATAACCTTGAGCAGACCCTTCTGCGCCAATTGCTCAACCAGCACCCGATACTTCGGCAGCAGCCCGGCGTGGTGCAACCCGATGCCGTGCTTGAGCCATTTCCGGATCTCGGGGCCGTAGGGGCTGGCGAACTTGAAGCCTTCGAGCGTCGCGCCGATGGCATTCTTCTCCTCGCGCGTGCACACGTTGATGCTGGTAAAGTCCTGGGCGCTCTGGGCGGCTTCGAGTTGGGTGAAGTGAACGACATACACCGGGGCCTTGCCTTGCGCGACCAGGCTTTCGAGCGTCGTGGCCAGCGGCAGCTCGGAGTAGGCATAGTCCAGCGGCACCGGCCGGTCTTTGGAGGCAACGGCGGCGGTGGGGCGCCCGTTGAGGCGGGTCAGCGCCTCCTCGAAAAACGTCGTATCGCCGAGGGTGGCGGACATCAAGAGGAACCGCGCCTGCGGCAGCGTCAGCAACGGCACCTGCCAGGCCACACCGCGCTCGCGGTCGGCATAGTAGTGAAACTCGTCCATGATAACCTCTTGCACGTCGGCATCCGCGCCCTCGCGCAGCGCGATGTTGGCGAGTATTTCGGCAGTGCAGCAGAGAATGGGGGCGTCGCGGTTGACCGAGGCGTCACCGGTGCTCAGGCCGACGTTATCCGGCCCGAACTCGCGGCACAGCCCGAGCCACTTCTCGTTGACCAACGCCTTGATAGGGCAGGTGTAGACGGAACGACTGCCCTGCGCGATAGCCTTGAAATGCACCGCGGCCGCCACCAGCGACTTGCCCGAGCCGGTGGGCGTGTTGAGGATGACGTTCTTATTCTCAAACAACTCCAGGATGGCCGCCTCCTGCGCCGGATATAGCCGGAGCCGCTTGCTCTCGGCGTATTCAAGAAAACGCCCGAGCAAGACGTCGTTGGCCGGGCGCTCGTCCCGGGGCAACAGGTCGTACAGGGTCAGTGACACACTCCTTAAAGTGGAGGTTTGATGGGCCGAAAGAACGTGTTGGAGAGAGCGAGCTTTGTCATGCTAGCAGATACTCGCAAAGCAGGCGCGGTTGGCAATGCTGTATTGCCACCGCGCCTTAACGCGACCGCATTCGGGAACCCTGCGCTCGACCGGCGAACAAGCTCGCCACTGGGGCCAGCGTGCGGACCAGCCGGCGGCTGTCCATTTAATCTTCCGCTTCCTCCGAATTCTCGGGCTCCTTCCCGAACGACTGAAGGGCCAGGTAGTTCAGGCCGAAGCGCTTGATATTCTCCAACTGCTTGTCGAACTGGTCGTAGTGATTCTCCTCATCGTTTACCAGTGACTCGAAAACCTGCTTCGTGGCAGCGTCGGCATTTTGACCGGCTTGCAGAGCGAACTGGTTGTAAACACCGACCGCCTCGTGTTCCATCGCCGCAGCCTTGAGCAGCATTTCCTTGGCCTCCGTAATCTTCTCAACCGGCCCAGCCGGAACCATCAGCACGTCGCCCTTCAGGAAGAGGATGCGTTCAGCCAGGTGCTCGACATGACCCATCTCCTGGATGGCGATCCGCCGGAACATCGAGGCCAGCGGGGAAAAACCCTGGTCGTCCAGGTGGAAGTGCCAGTACATGTATTGGTGAACGGCCTGGAGTTCGTCCGCCACGCCTTTGTTCAGCAGGTCAATGCTCTTCTTCGTATTCATAGGTTGTTTCGATTGTTGCATATCGATTTCTACACCGCGAGCCGGTGAGGGTTCAAGACTAACCCGACAGGGGCCGGGGTTCGGCGTTTGAAATTGATCAGAACTCGCGGATTCGCATAGTTTGCGCCGCGACAATGAAAGCATGATCTCGACCAACAGACATTCCAAGCTGGAACTGTACAACGACGCCCCGCATGGCAAGAACGAGGCATCGCCCCGCTGAAGGACGCTAATCTTCGTCAGGCCCCAACAGGTCGCCGCGCGACAACGATCGCATTCATCGCCTCATCGGCACGCGCCACGGTGGTCTCCACAAAGCCCGCCGCCTCCAGGTCTTGCCGCAATTCGGCGAACGTGAAGGTGCCGCCACCCCTGGTGGCGACAAGCATGTTTACGGCAAATAACGCCCCGGCCACCGGCTGAGTGCGGTCTGCCTCCATCAGGATATCGCGGATGGCAATGCGCCCGCCGGGCGTCAGAACCGCAAAGACCTTGGCAAACAAAGCGCGGTTCTGCGCGCGGGAATTCTGGTGCACGATGGCACTCACCCACGCGAGGTCCGCGCCCGGAGGCAGCGCGCCGCGCGTGAAGTCGCCGGCGACGAGTTTGACGCGCTGGTCCAGCCTGGCGGCAGCCAGACGCCGCCGCGCCATGGGCAGGACGTGGGGCAGGTCAAACAAGGTGGCCCGCGCTGATGGACAGGCGCGCAGAAACGCAATGGTCCAGGTGCCCGAGGCGCCGCCGATGTCGAGCAGGCGCCGGAACCGGAGCGGCCGCACGGCCCGGATGACGCGATCGGCGTTGGGCGCGGAGATGTTGTGCATCGCCCCGATAAAAGACTCTTCGTCACCGGACTCGCCGCGCACGCTTGGCGTTCGCCGCACGGGGCGGCCGGTCTTGACGGCTGTGGCCAATTGGGCCCAGCGGCGCAGGCAGTTGGCCTGGTGTTGAGCCATCGCCAGCACGCTTTGCGGTCCATCCGATGTCAGACAGGCGTCCAAGCCAGCCGGAAGGACGTAATTGCCGCCGGATTTGACGAGCAGCCGCAGCGCCGCCAGGGCATCCAGCAGCACCGTCAGGGCGCGCAGGTCGCACTGCCGCTTGCGGGCGAGCTGCGCTGCGGTCAGCGGCGTGCGCGCGAGCGCGCCGAAGAGGTCCAGGTCGGCGGCAGCGGCCAGGACGGCCGCGCCCTGGTAGTTGCGTCCGAGAGCGAGGATCTTTTCGCTGGTCCACGATTGCGGCGTTTGCGGTTTCATGTCTTGTTCAGAATGGGACTTGCCGGCGGCCGGAAGAGGGGGACTTGCGGCCTTTTCGGTAGTTCACCCGCCTCACAGCGCCCCCTTTGGCCTGAGCCGCCGGTTGACTGCCGGTTACAGCGCGCTTCAGCTCGCGAATCTGGTCGCGGAGGAGCGCCGCCTTTTCGAACTCCAGGTTATTCGCCGCCGCCAGCATCTCCTCCTCAAGCTCCCTGATCGTGTCGTTGAGGTCTATGTCCACGCCCGATTCAGCCAGGACGGACTGTGCTTGCCTGGCAGTTTCGTGATAGGACGAGAGGCTTTCCTCAACGGCGCGGTTCACGCTCCGCGGGGTGATGTGGTGCTCGGCGTTGTAGGCCAGTTGCTTCTTCCGCCGGTAGTCCGAGATCGCCAGGAACCTCTGGATGCTCTCCGTCCGCGCGTCGGCGTAGAGGATTACCTCGCCGTTCAGGTGGCGCGCCGCGCGGCCCGCCGTCTGGATCAGGCTCGTCTCACTGCGCAGGAAGCCTTCCTTGTCGGCGTCGAGAATGGCCACCAGCGACACCTCCGGCAGATCGAGTCCCTCGCGCAACAGATTGATGCCCACCAGCACGTCGAACTCGCCCTTGCGCAGCGCGCGCAAAATCTCCACCCGCTCAATGGCGTCAATCTCGCTGTGCAGGTACTGCACGTTGATCCCGATGTCGCGCAGGTAATCGGTCAACTCCTCGGCAGTGCGCTTGGTGAGCGTGGTCACCAGCACGCGTTCTTTGGCCTCGGCCCGGCTCCGGCACTCATTGATGAGATCGTCAATTTGGCCCGTCAGTGGTTTGACCGTGATCCTGGGGTCCACCAGGCCGGTAGGGCGGACAACCAATTCGGCGACGCCATCCGACCGGCCAGTTCCGGGGCGGGCAACCGCGCATTGCCGCGCCCATTCCAATTCTCGGGCGCTGGGGGTGGCGCTGGCGTAGATGACCTGGTTCTGATGCGCCTGGAACTCCTCGAAGCTGAGGGGCCGATTGTCCAGCGCGCTGGGCAGGCGGAAGCCGTATTCGACCAGCACCGTTTTGCGCGAGCGGTCGCCTGCGTACATGCCGCCAATCTGCGGGACCGTGGCGTGCGACTCGTCAATGACCAGCAGATAATCCTTCGGGAAGAAGTCAAAGAGCGTGCACGGCCGGGAGCCGGCCGGGCGTCCGGCGATGTGACGCGAGTAATTCTCGATGCCGGAACAGAACCCCATCTCCTCCATCATCTCGAGGTCGTACTCCGTGCGCATTTTGATGCGCTGCGCCTCAATCAGCTTGCCGTGCTTCTCGAACCAGGCGATGCGCTCGCCCAATTCCTCCCGGATGGCCAGCACCGCCGGGCGCAGCTTTTCGGAGGGGGTGACGAACTGCTTGCCGGGGTAAATCGTCACCGCCTCCAGCAATTCCAGCTTGTGACCCGTCAATGGCTCAAACCGGGTGATCCGCTCGATCTGGTCGCCGAAGAACTCCACCCGCAGCGCATCTTCACGACCGGCGGGGCACAGCTCCACGGTGTCGCCGCGCACGCGGAACTGGCCGCGCGTGAACTCGATGTCATTGCGCGTGTATTGCAGGTCCACCAGCCGGTGGAGGAACTGGTCTCGGCTCAACTCCAGCCCGGCACGGATGGGGATGACCATCGCCTCGTAATCCTCCTTGCTGCCGATGCCGTAGATGCAGGAGACGCTAGCCACCACGACGACGTCCCGGCGGGCAAAGAGGCTGCTCATGGTCGAGAGCCGCAGGCGCTCAATCTCGTCGTTGATGCTCGAATCCTTCTCGATGAAGGTGTCCGTGCGCGGGATGTAGGCCTCGGGCTGGTAATAGTCGAAGTAGCTGACGAAGTACTCGACCGCGTTGCGCGGGAAGAATCCTTTGAACTCGGCGTAGAGCTGCGCGGCGAGCGTCTTGTTATGCGAGATCACCAGCGTCGGACGGTTCACGTTGCGGATGACGTTGGCGATCGTGAACGTCTTCCCCGACCCCGTCACCCCCAGCAGCACTTGGTGCTTGGCACCCGCCTGCAGCCCTTCCGTCAGCTTCGCAATCGCTTGCGGCTGATCTCCGGCGGGGTCGTAGGGGGCGACGAGTTCAAACATCAAGACCCACACTACGGGCCGCGCGTAGTCTAGTCAACGAGGTGCACCCGGCAGGAATCGGGCTGGTTGTTGGCGTGGTATTGGGCCGCCGCCGCAGGCCAGGCGACCAGCAGGAGTAGGGCCGCCAGGGGGATGAACCCCATCAGGATCATGGCGCACATGATATGCAGGACCAGGGAAGAATTGCAAGTCTTGTATTTGAAGCACTTACGCACCAGCACCCGCCTTTTGCCGCCGGGATTGCGCCTTTTGCCTTCTTCGTTCTGCCTGTCGCGGGTCGCTCGCGCCATGATGGGGTTTTCCCGGCGCGAACCCGCTGGGGTCCCAGTGTGTATCCCATGGGGATCGCTCCCCATGGGAACCACACCGGCTCAACACCGGATAGGCACCCTGATAACACCGCGGATGGACCGGGCCTGCATTGCCGCGGGCGCCAGTGCCGTTTCCCCCGAAACGGCTTAATAGAGGGCCTGTACGCGGAAGAACTTGATCGGGTCGGCATCCATCGGCACCACCATTTGCAGCGGGCCATTGGTCCCCAACTGCGGATTGTCATATGGCAGCCACACTGCCAGATCAGTCGAGAAATAGGTCTGGTAGCTCACTCCGGCAATGCCCTGCCAGCCCAGCAGAAAGTTGTTGGACTGCACTTGGCTGGCCAGGTTGGGCGTAACGGATGTCACCGCCAGGTAATTCTCGTTCGTGATGGCGGATGTCACATCCGAGTAGGCGCGCGTGCTGGGCACAAAAACCAGCCCGCTCCTGGAAGGCGCGACAATCACCGAGCCGCCGGGCGGGACAGCCAGCACGTAATTACCGTCCGTGTCCGTCGTGGCGGCTGCGCCCCCGCCGTCAGATTGCACCACCACCCCCGGGACGGGCTCGCCGTTACTGTTGGTGATCGAGCCCTGCACCGTGGCCCAGGCAATCGAGAAAATGCCGACGTAAACTTGGGCCAACGGCTGGCCATTAAGGTCTGTGATCTGGGGACCAAAGGTGAGCTGGTAGTCCCCCTGCGCAGTCTGCGTGGGGAAATCAACGCGGTACCGGTAAGGGCTCAGCGCCGTGGAGGTCAAGCCATCCACCACCCCGCTGCCTGGCGCGATTAAACCCACGCCTGGCGGTCTCACTGAATAGGGGTCCATCGGGGCGTCGAAGACAACTTCGACACTGCTAACAGCCGAGGTGAGAGTGCCAGCCAGCGAGATCGAGGTTACCTGGGGTGCTGGCGGCGTGACGGCATAGAAGATGGAGCCAGCCTGGCCCGGCGAGAACCCGTCTCCACCCGCAACTGAGAGCAGACCGCCAAACACATTCAACGGAGTGTAAACCGCGATGCGGCCACCGCCGCCACCGCCGCCCTCGAATACCTCCCCGTCGCCGCCATCCGCCTTGATCGTACCGGCGCCGGCGAGCGCGCCGGCCGTCAGCCAGATGCTGCCGCCGGAGCCACCCCCCGAGTCATCCTGCAAGCCGGGATTGCCGCTGGCATTGAGTGCGCCGTTCACCATCAGGATGCCGCCCACGGTGAGGCGAATCGTCCCGCCCCCCTCCGAGCCGCCGGCAGGCGCTCCGTAGCCCAAGCCGCCGCCGCTGCCCCAGTCAACCGGTTGCTGGGCGGAGCCATACGTTTCCCCGCCCGGCCGCGCGGACGAGGCGCCACCGTTGCCACCGTAACCCGCACCGCTACCGATCGAATTGGTGGATTGCCCAGCCCCCGGTCCGATGCCGGCCCCGTAGCCCATGCCCACCACGGTGATTGCGCTGCCGGCATCAATCGTCGCGTTGCGCAACACGGCTACGTCGAGGTTGGTTCCAGACTGAAAGCACGTAAGCGCGCCGCCGTCGCTGAGGAGAAGGTTGCTCAGCACGAGCGACGAGCCCGCAGGCTGCGCGACGGCCCCGCCTTTGATGGTCAGATCGAAGGGCGGCAGGAAGGCCACCGGAGTGTTCGTGCCGTAATGGCCGCCGTTATCAATCAACACGTGGCCGCTGGACTGGTTCTCGGGTTTGGCATAGATCGTTCCAGCGCCGCCCCAAGCATACCCACCGCCTCCCCGCGCAGTGGTGGTCCCGCTGAAGGTGTTCGCGCCGAAGTACAGGGCAATACGGCCGCCGCCCCCGCCTCCGCCAACCTCGGTGCCGGCGCCACCGCTGGCGGAGATGACGCCGTTCCCCGCAAGTGTCCCGGTCGTCAGCCAAACGCTGCCGCCCGAGCCGCCCCCGCCGCCTTGGCCGGCGCTGGCGTTGCCGTCGGCGGAGATGCGGCCGTTGACCAGCAGCATGCCAGCCACACTGAGGCGGATAGCGCCGCCACCGGCACTGCTGCCGGGCACATTAAATGGAAGCGGAGGATAAGCGCCTCCGCCACTGCCGGAATCCTCCGGCGCGGTCACCGACCCGTAGTTGGTGCCGCCAGCCGGCGCCGGGCTTGTGCCGCCGGGAGCGCCGTAACCAGCGTGGCCCGCGCCGCTCCCGACATAGCCATACTCCGAATGGCGATACCCGCCTGCACCGGGTCCCTGGTTCGCCGGGTAACCGGCGCCGTCGGCAACGATCCCGCCGCCGGCCAGGATGGTGGCGTCGCCAGCCACGAACAGCGTGTGTTTGGACAGGCTGACCCAGGCGTTCGAAGCGACCACCAGGTTTCTGAAGCTTTGAGGCCCCTGCGGCGGTGAAACCACGGCGCCGTTCCTGACCGTCAAATCAAGTGTCCCGCCCGGTTGCCAACTGGTGTTCGTGCCGGCCTGTCCGCCGTTGTCCACGATCAACTGACCCCAGGATTGGTTGTTGGCTTTGGTGTAAATGGTTCCGGCTCCACCCCAGGCGTAGCCGCCGCCGCCGCGGGCGGACATCGTGCCGGAGAAGGTTGTTGATGTGTAAGTGATAGCAATGCGCCCGCCGCCACCACCACCGCCCAGACCAATTCCCGCGCCGCCATCGGCCGCAATGATCCCCGTGCCGGATAGCGCGCCCACCGTCAGCAAAATGCTGCCGCCAGAGCCGCCACCGGCGTCCGCGCTGGCTCCGGGCATGCCGCCGGCCGAGATTCGGCCATCCACCTGCAGCGATCCCATTACATCAAGACGGATATTTGCCCCGCCAGCCCCCCCCACGAGGTAAGGAGGATAAGTTCCTCCGCCGCTGCCCATGCCGAGTGGCGCCGACAGCAGGTCGTAGATAATTCCCCCCGGCGCCGACTTGACTCCGCCGCTGGAGGCCCCGAATCCGCCATGACCTCCGCCGCTGCTGGCATATCCGACTTGCTGAGCGGCATATTTACCCGCCCCATTTCCTTGCCCTCCCGGAAAACCCGTGCCGTCGGCGATAATGCCACCGCCGGCCTGAACAGTAGCATTGCCGGCGATGGTGAGTGCCGGGGCTGAAGATCCCGAACTGCCAGCCAGAAGCAGCCACCCGTTGGAAGCCACCAACAACGTGCCAATAGTCGGCGGGTAGGAATTCGCGGGGGCGAAGATCGCTCCTCCTAGCACGGTCAAATCAATGGTCCCCGAGCTTATCCCCCAACTTGTGTTGGCCCCGGAGTGCCCGCCGTTATCAAGCGTCACCAGGCCCGTGGGCCGGCCGGCGGCCTTGGTGTAGATGGTCCCCGCGCCACCCCAGGCGTAGCCACCGCCACCATATGCGGAGAGGAGCCCGGAGAAGGTGCTTGCGGTATACTGGATGGCGATGCGCCCGCCACTGCCGCCGCCGCCGAGGTAGTTGCCGGCGCCACCGTTGGCGGAGATGATGCCTGTTCCGGACAACGTCCCGACATTCAGGGAGACTGATCCGCCGGAGCCACCACCCGCGCTGGGAGCGTTTCCCGGATAACCAGCAGCCGAGATTGTGCCATCCACCTGCAGCACACCATTTACGTTGAGGCGGATGACTCCGCCGCCCGAGCCGCCCACAGCGTATGGGCTGAATCCGCCGCCGCCGCTGCCCCGTTCCACTACCGACATCGGCAAACCATAGGGGCTGCCGCCTGCCGCAGTGTAAGGCGCTGGCGCTCCGCCGGCGGCGCCATAGCCGCCGTACCCGCCGCCGCCGCCAATATAGTAGGTGCCACTGGAAGAGTAATACCTGCCAGCACCCGGCCCCGCATTGCCCGGGTGGCCGGCTCCGTCGGCCAGAATTCCCCCGCCCGCCTGGACGGTGGCATTGCCGGTCACAGTCATCACGTAGTCGTAGTTGGTCAGGCGCAGCCACCCACCGGAGGCAACCAGCAGGTTGCGAATCGTCTGCGGAACGAACGGTATCAAGACCGCGCCACCTTGCACGGTCAGGTCCACAATTCCGGAGGAGGAGGAACCCAATGTGGTGTTCGTGCCGACCTGCCCGCCGTTATCCACGAGCACAGTGCCCCAGGATTGGCTGGTGGCTCTGGTGTAGATCGTGCCTGCGCCGCCCGCGGCTGAGCCGCTGCCACCGCGAGCGGTAACGACGCCGAAGAACAAGGCCATTCCATGCTCGATGGCGATGCGCCCGCCGCCCCCGCCGCCGCCGCCCACAAAGCCAATGCCATTGCCCATGCCGCCGTTGGCTGAGATGGTCCCCGAACCGGCGAGGGTCCCGGCGGTCAGCCAAATGCTGCCGCCAGACCCGCCACCACTGCCGTCAACAAGACCGCCTTGGCCGTCGGCGGAGATTCTGCCGTTCAGCAGCAATATCCCCGATACGGAAAGCCGGATAGCCCCGCCCCCCGCGCTCCCTGATCTAAGCTGCGGATAACAGGCGCCGCCACTGCCCGGCGTCCCGGGCGAAATCAGCGAACCATACGGAGAGCCACCATAGGCCATGGGATTGCCACCCGCGGCGCCAAAACCACCATGGCCACCCCCGCCGCCCGCAAAACCATAGGAAGTGTAATACTTGCCGGCTCCCGGGCCCGTGTTGCAGGCGAAACCAGCGCCATCGGCGGTGATTGCACCGCCGGTCTGGATTGTAGCGTCGCCCGTCACCATGAGGCTGGGTCCCGGAGTTGACCAGCTTATCCGGGCGTTCGAATCCACGAACAGGTTGCCAACCGTCTGGGAGCTCGGCAGGGATACCACCGCCTCGCCCTGGATAGTGAGATCGGCGGCCTCGGCGGTAGCAAGCGGCGTATTCGTGCCGGCCACGCCCGCGTTATGCACCAACACCTGGCCGACAGCCTGGCTGTATGCTCGGGTGTAAATCGTGCCGGCGCCGCCTCGGGCATAGCCGTTGCCGCCGTAGGCCTCGGTCGTGCCGAAAAAGCCGGTGCTCGCGTACTGGACGGAGATCCGGCCGCCGCCGCCGCCGCCGCCCTGGGCGGGCTCACCGGCCCCGCCGTTGGCCGACAGCGATCCGGTTCCGGCGAAGCTCTGGGCGCTTAGCCAGATGCTGCCTCCCGAACCGCCTCCGGAACGGTTGTTGACCCCGTTGGCGCCGTTTGCCGACACGCTGCCATCCACGCGCAAGGTGCCCCCAACCACCAGTCTAACCTTCCCGCCTCCTGCTCCACCAAGGCCTGTATAACCGCAGCCGCCGCCACTGCCCAGGTCGGTCGGCTGCTCAATTGTGTCGTAGGTTGACCCGCTGTCGCCGAGAGCCGCGCTCTGCGCGCCATAGCCGCCATGACCGGCGCCGCTGCCGCTGGGCGGGCTTCCGGCGCAACGGCCCGCACCCGGGCCCATCCCGCCTTTGTAGCCCTTGCCATCCACGTTGATCGTTGCTCCCGCCGCGACCAGGAAGTCTGCGGTCACAGCCAAGTCTAATCCTGCCGGTCCCGGCGTATCCAGGAAGTCGTAGCTGACCAGGTTGGTGCTGCCTTCGACCACCGCCGAGTTGGTGGTCAGCAGCAGCGTGGTCAGGCCGTTCTCGTCCAGGCCAATCACATAGTCCACGCCGGTGGTGTAGGTCGCCAGCCCGGCGAAATCCCGCACCACGATGGTGGATACATGCACATTGGTGTGTGCCAACAGCACCACATTAGTCACGCTCAATACCTGCGGTTCGTTGGTGACCGTGACCCAGTTGTGCAAGTAACCGTCCGGCCAAAACGTATGGGTAAGGTTGCCGCCGTTCAGCACCTGCAGGCTGGCGAAGGAATGAATCCCGTCCACCGTCAGGGTGCAGTTGGTGACGACAATTTCCTGACCGTCATAGTTGGTGTTGTTGAAGCTGATGAGGGTATCGCTGGTGAAGGTTGCCGCGGGGGCGGCGAACCCGGGCAACAGCAGAGCTGCTATCGGCGAAAGAAGGCGAAGTGAAGTGAATGATGTTCTCATTGGGCAGTTTATCTTTACTGAGTCTAAGTTTCTGAAACCAACCCTGCATCCCTGGCGCTACTTGACTAACGGATTCCTTCTAACCAAGTGCGGCCGTTGTGGCAAGCATGGATTGGCGCACAAACCGCGGGGTTGACTGCGACGGCAACCGCGGCTGTAACTGCCAGACGGCCGCACTTGGAAATCGCGTGCTTATTACCGACCTGATTACAACCTGAATAACACCGGATAGCATCGCTAATGCCAGGAAGAAAACAGGCCGTGAAACCGGTGCGGCTCCCGCCAATGCGCCGTCCGTGCGCGCCAAATCCACGCAGAACGCGTCCGTTTCGCGCAGGGCAGGTTGCGGGAGCACGACAACAGACTACTTCCACGACGACTGCCCGCCAATTTCTCAGGTTGATGTGAATCAACCGCCGCGATGCCGTCCAGCGCGTATATCCAGAGCGTGCCTGCTGGTTTGGAGCGAAGGATTTCTACTTTCTTTTTCGACTTTCGCGCCTACATTCTGCGCAATCCATGAACGACATTGACATTGAGAGCCTGAAGGCCATCGCGCAGCAGTTGCGGATTCATTCCATTGCGGCGACGACCGCGGCCGGCAGCGGGCATCCCACTTCGTGCTGTTCGGCGGCGGATCTGGTCGCGGCGCTGTTTTTCGGGCACATGCGTTACGACCCGAAGAATCCTCGTTACCACAACAATGACCGTTTTATTCTCTCCAAGGGCCACGCCGCGCCGCTGCTTTATGCGGCGTGGGCGGAGGCGGGCCTGTTCCCCGTGGAAGACCTGCTGAAGCTGCGCCAGCTTGGCTCCGACCTCGAAGGCCATCCGACGCCGCGCCTGCCGTTCGTGGACGTGGCAACGGGCTCGCTGGGACAGGGTTTGAGCGTCGGTGTCGGCATGGCGCTGTGCGCGCGGTTGGACGACCTGGATTACCGGACCTACGTGCTAATGGGCGACGGGGAATGCTCCGAAGGGGCGCTGTGGGAAGCGGCGGCGCTGGCGGGCCATCATCACCTGAGCAACTTGGTGGCGATTGTGGACGTCAACCGCCTGGGCCAAAGCCAGGCCACGCCGCTGGGCCACGATCTGACCGCTTACAAGAAGCGCTTCGAGGGGTTCGGCTGGCGCACGGAGGAAATTGACGGGCACGACCTGGAGGAGATTCTCGAAGTGTTGGCCGCAGTGGGTCTGGGTGCGCAGCCACTGGTTATTCTGGCCAAGACGCTCAAAGGGGCCGGGGTGTCGTTCCTGCAAGACAAGGAAGGGTGGCACGGCAAGCCGCTGTCCGCGGAGGAAGCCCAACGGGCGCTTATGGAGTTGCGGCCCACAGCCAAGACCGGTATCGGTCATCCCATTTCCGCCCCCAATCAACTGCCGGAGCCGAAGAACGCGGCGCCGGCCGGTTATCCGCCGATCACCTACAAGTTGGGGGACCAGGTCGCCACGCGCGAGGCTTACGGCAACGCGCTGCTGCGCGTCGGCGGCGCGGACCTGCGCATCGTGGCGATGGATGGCGACACCAAGAATTCCACTTTCTCGGAGAAGTTCTTCAAGCGGTTCCCAGACCGGTTCACCGAGTGCTTCATCGCGGAGCAGTGCATGGCTGGGGTGGCGATGGGTTTTGCCGCCCGCGGCAAGTTGCCGTTTGCATCCACCTTCGCCTGCTTCCTGACGCGCGCCTACGATCAAATCCGCGTGGCCGGGGTCTCGAGGTCCAACCTCAAACTCGTGGGCTCGCACGCCGGGGTGAGCATCGGCGAGGACGGACCGTCACAAATGGGCCTGGAGGATCTCGCCATGATGCGGGCGATCGCGGGCAGCACCGTCCTGTATGCCAGCGATGCCGTGTGCGCCGAGAAGTTGGTCGAGCAGATGGCCTCGCACAGGGGAATTTGTTTCCTGCGCACCTCCCGACCCAAAACGCCGGTAATCTATGGCAATGATGAAGCGTTTCCGATCGGCGGCGCGAAGGTGCTGCGCCAGTCCCCAGAGGACAAGGTGACAGTCGTGGCGGCGGGTGTGACGCTCTACGAGGCGCTAAAGGCAGCCGAGATCTTGAATAGTGAAGCAATTGGCATCACGGTCATTGACGCCTACAGCGTCAAGCCGCTGGGAAGGGATGTCATCAAGGCGGCGGCAAGGAAGACGAATCACCTTGTCGTGACCGTGGAAGATCACTATGCCGAAGGCGGGTTGGGCGACGCGGTGGCGGGCGATCTGAGCGCGGAGGGAGTAAGAGTGCACAAGCTGGCGGTAACAGAACTGCCGCATTCGGGCAAGCCGGCTGACTTGATGGCCAAGCACGGAATAGACGCCGCGGCCATCGTACAGAAGATCAGATCGCTCCTTTAAGCCGGGTACTGCACGCGCTTGAGCGCGCGGTTGGCGGGAGCACAGCGTGCCAGACCACTTGGCTTCGGCGCGATAAAGTTGTGCGATTCTATATAGGCTGCCCGGCTTTGCTTCTGACTCGAACCCCCGGAAAGGCGTGAACCAATGTCCGATTCTGACCATGAATTACAGTTCGCCAGCATGAGCGCCGGCGCCGCAATCCGACTAATCGCTCTCGATCTGGACCAAACCGTATTCGGGAACGACCTGGTCGTCCGTCCCCGCCTTCAGGGCGTGCTGGCGCGGGTCAGGAGTCTTGGCACAGCCATTACCATCGCCACCGGCCGAGACGTGAAGCTGACCTCACGATTCGCGCGCGAGATGAATGTTACGGCGCCGATTATCTGCGTGCAGGGCGGGTGCATCTACGATCATGCGCGAGAGCAGGTGCTGCGGGATGTCCGTCTGAAGCCGGAACTGCTGCCCCGCATCGTCGAAGCGGCTGATCGCTATGGTTGGAGCATCCACTTCGAGGCGTTTGATCGAAACTACTTGCCGGCCAAGTCCAGTCACCCGCCGCGCTTCTTCGAGCTGCTGCGCTACTCCAATTGGGTCAGAGTCGGGAACCTGCTCCGCGACATGCCGGAGCCGCCGCACAAGTTCATTGTCACACTTCCCCGCCCGGAGGACCGCGCGCGCATCGTTGCCGAGATGCAGGAAGCGCTCGGCCACGATGCAACGATCGTCCCGTCGCACCCCCATCTCGTAGAGGGCCTTCCCGCAGGCGTGAACAAAGGGCATAGTCTCGCCTGGCTGGCCGGCCATCTCGCGGTTGCCCAAGACGAGGTCCTGGCAATTGGCGATAGCGATGCGGATGTGCCCATGATCAAATGGGCTGGCGTTGGAGTCGCGATGGGCAACGGCTCCGCAGCGGCAAAAGGCGCGGCGGATTGGGTGGCGCCAACGCTTGAAGAGGATGGCGCGGCCGCAGCCATCGAAAGATTCTGCCTCGGAAGCCCCTCTGCCAGCTGACGGCGCGACTCACGAACGCCGCGGCACAAGGATCAGCGGCGGTTATTCACTTGCGCCGCGGCCGGCTGGGCGGAAGGAGCGGCCAGCCCAGGCGAAGGCCGCCAGGATCACCAGCGTAGCGGCGAGGATGAGGAGACGAACGCCCCACGAGGCGGCTTTGGCGGCGGTCGCGGCCAGGCGGATATGCAGTTCGGCCCACGGGTCAACGACCACCGCGCGCTTGAAGGTCAGGACGCGGCCTTGCTCCGGCATGCTGGCGCGGATGGCGGTAGGGCTGGTGACAGCGGCATCCTGCTGCTGGATGAGGCGCTCAGCCAGGCGCATATAGGCGGCGTTGTCGTCCGCGGTGTTGCGGTCAATGATATCCTTGGCGTCCTGTTGCGTGTAGGCGACTTCCTTGCGGCCGCGGAGCTCGCGCAGGAATCGTTCGCCGAGAGCGGCAGCATCCCCGGACACGGAGGCCTGGCGGACATTCAAGCCGACGAGCGCTTGTTGGAGCTTGATGTTGTGCAGCTGCACGCGGGCGTCTTCGTTGAAGGCGGCGTCGCCGGTGGAAAGGCCATAGGCGGCCTGGAAAGCGCGGCGGGCCTGCGCGGGGTCGCCCTTTTGCAGGGCGCTGTTGGCGGCAGCCATGTATTGCTCGGCTTCCTTGGTGCGCTCACGCCGCTGGCTGGCTTCCCCTTCCAGGTAGGTTCGCAGGTCAACGGAGGCAGCGCGCGAGACGGTCTCATCCTGCTGCAACTGAAGCGAGCCCGTCCAATCCTTGAGGCGCCACTTGTCGCTGAGGGAGATGCGCCAGGTAAGATTCTCCAGCGGCAGATCGAACTTGGGCGCGACGAGCGCCAGGTCGAGCGCGCGGGCGCGGGCGCGGCCGATGCGCGCGCTATAAAAGATTTCCACAGGAATGGCCTTGCCGCCGCGGGACTGCTGCTCGAGCGGAATCAGGACGCGGTCCTGCTCGCGCCAGGGCCAGACGCCACCCTGGTTGACAAAGGCGAACCAGAAGCGCGCATCCTTGGGCAGCGTGAGGTTGAGGAGGCGTTTGTCGCCGGGGATGATCTCCAGCCGCACCTGGGTAAGCATCTCGCCGTCGTCCGAGATGACCGAGGTGAAGGTGATGTTGTTGACGCGCGCCGGCAGGAGCTTGGCGGCCTCGTGGCGTTCGAGCTGCATGGGGAGCTGGAAAGCGGCCTCGACGAGGCGGTAGGCGTACTTGGCCGAGGTGGCGGGCAGGTTCTGCTGCAAGGCGCGAGGAATGCTCTGCCACTCAGTGGCCTGTAACGCGGCGGGAGGCGTGTCAATGCGCACTTGCAGGCGCCCGCCGTCCTGGATGGTGACGAACCCGCGCTGCAGGTTCACGTCGGCGGCTTGCAGGCCGCCCAGCGCCGTCTCGCTCGCGCGCTCCGGCACGGGCGTCTGGTAGGTGGCCTGGAGCAGGTAGGAGCCGATGACGCGTCTATGCAGTTTCACTTCCCACGGCTGCAGGCCATTGGTGATTGCGCCCGCCACCGGCAGAAAATCGGCGACTTGCTCCCCCTGGAAGCGAACGCCCTCGGCGTTGGTGGGCACGAGGATGTGAAACGCCTTCAGCCCGGTGTTCTCGATCTGATACTGCAGGTTGGCGGCAATCTTAACCAGGGCTTCGTTGACGGTGGCGTGCTGCAGGCTGGTCACTTGGATCCAGGGGTCAACCTGTTCGAGGCCGAGCACGAGGTTCCAAGGGGTTTGGAGCACGCGGAACGCCAGCACGCCCTTCTGGCGAATGCCTGACTTCTGCGGGTCGAGCTGCGTGACGCCGTCGCGGGTGACGACCTGGAGGCGCAAGCCCTGCTCGGGCACCAGGAGCAGCGTGCCCTGCTGTTTGCTAGCCTCGCGCAGGACCAGCTGCGGGACGGTCCAGGCGTTGGTGGCTTTCACGCCGGGGCCGGCCAGACTGATGGCGAACTTCTGCTCGCCTTCGGTCTTGCCGCGCAGGTGCAGCGTGATGACACGGCCCGCATCGCTCTTCAGCTCGGTCCAATGCGTCAACGCGGCGCCGCTGATGGACTCGACGTCGAAGCCGGCGGGCATGACGAAGCTGAGGCGGAAGATGCCGGCGCGCGTGATGTTGACGGTGGCGTCGGCCGCCAGGACAGTGCGGTCTTCGCTGAGCGAGAGGGTATCCTTGGTCTCGACGCGCACGTCGGGCTGGACGGCGGAAGCCTTCAGCGTGGCGGCGGCCTTCGTTTCCGAGTAACGGAAGGCGCGGCGCAGTGTTAGCCCGGCGATCTGCGGCTGGAGCACCGAGACCGGATACTCCGGGAAGTCCTCCAGGTTGATGGGCGAGAACGGCTCGGCGCTGACGGTGTCAAGCTGGACTTCGTTGCCGGTGGCGATGCCTAACAGGCCGATCTGCGCGGCAGCGTTGTCCACCGCCACCAGCCCGACGGTATGTTCGAAGGGGAGCGGCCCGGTGGCAACCTGGGAACGAACGAGCAGTGAGAAAGGCCGCGACTGCGCCGGGCTGAGCGTTACGCGGAGTTTGCGCGCGTCCGGGTCGAAGCGCCACAGGGAGACGACGGAGATGGCGGAATCTTTCTTGGAATCCGCCGCCGGCCGGCCTGTGCCAAGCACGTCGGTGATGGTGGTGCCGGCCGGCACGTCCAGCAGCAGCTCGCTCAGTTCGCCTTGGGCGGGGCGGATGGAAACGTAATGCGCGCCCTCGATGATCCCGCCCGCGGGCACGTAGAGCTGGGAAATCTCGGCATAGAAGACCGGCTTCTCGCGCTTGACGTCACGGCTGCGCGGTTTCCAGGTGATGCGGGCGTCGTTTAGGGGCAAGAGCACCAGGGCGGCGACGGTATTGCTGCCGGCGGTATCGCGCTGGATGGCGACGGCCTGCGGCGACAGCACGTCCACGTCAAGGTTGACAAGCGTCAAGCTGAGACGGTTGACAACGCCGAAGGGCACGGGCAGGACAATGCTGCTTTCGCTGTCGTCTTTGGCCACCGGCAACTCATACTGCACCTTGATATCAAAGACCCCAGTCTTTTCGGCCAGCAACTGCCGGGCGGCGCGGGCGCCCACGGGCGCCTGGACCAGCTTGAGAGCGTTGGTCGGATAATCCACGCGCGTCAGAACGGTAGGCTCGAAGAGGACGGGAAGCAGGTCACCCTTTTCGGCCTGCCAGCGCAGCTTCGCCGTCGCCCGCGCGAACTTATCCTCGACGCGTATGTCTTGCGCCACGGACTCTGCCACGGGCGCCACTTTCGCCAGTGGCGTGGATTTGGCGCTTGCCGCAGGGGCCGCCGCCAGGCTCACCCCGCAACAACTCAGCAGAGCCAGTCCTCCCGCCAGCAGGGCTGTAATGGCGGGCGCAGCGCCGCCGGGCGCCGCCGACGGCCGGTCAGAGAGCGGTCGGCGCGGCAACCGGCCGAGCCGGCGCAATGCGGGGATGACGACCTGCACCAACAGGAACGCGCCAAACAGACCGAGGAAGATCGTCGCGCCGTTCGGACAACGCAGAGCCGCCCAGGCGAGCAGTGTCCAACCAATCACCCAGCCCAGGGTTTTCGATCCGGGACGGTCGGTGATCCAGCCGAAGCCCCACACCGCCAACGCGAGCAGCGCGGGCCAGGCGTAACGAGCGAAGGTTAGCACCGACGGCTTGTCCGCGAGGTTGGCGACCTCGACGGTCAAGGCGCTGCCGGCCTGCTGCACAGGAGCCAGCAGGGTCACGTCGCGCGGCACGGTGCGCGAGTGGGCCTGCGCCGCTCCGCTCAGATAAACAAAGGCGACGACCGACAAGCCCAAGGCAATCAAGCCGAGGAGCGTCCCTGAGAGGTGGCGGGGGCTGAAGCGACAAGTCCCCTCCTGAACGGCCCAGCGCCACGCCAGCACGGCCAGCGCGATCAACGCCAGGCCGGCGAAGAGTGCCAGCAGCCCCTCACCGCGCTGGTTCCCCCTGAACAGGCGTGCCAGCTCTGCGAAACCCGACACGTCCGGAATCCCTCCTGCGGGCGTGAGTGAGCCGCGGCGATAGACCAGGCGCCGGCCGGTGTCGGGTTCCAGCTTCCACTCGGCGAGGGTGACGGGGGCGTTGACGATGGGCGCGGCCACGGCGACCAGCTTCGCGCTATTGGTGCTGGCGAGCTTCAGGTCGAGCATCAGCACGGCGTTGGGGTCAGCCTGCTGCGGCAGCGGGACGAGGTTAGCCTGGGCATCGGTGACCGGAACGACCGCGGCGCCGTTGACGGCCGCGGACCACAACCGCGTCCCCGGGGGCAGCGTCAGGCGGAAGTGCGTGTTGCCGCGGTTCTTGACGAAGTAGCGCACGTCGGTGAGCGCCTGGCCCTCCTTGGAAATGTGCGTGCTGAGCGACGCGCGGTCCACCACCTGGCTGAGCGAGTCGCCCTGCGCGAGCGGAGTCAGCGCCAGCTTAAGGTCGAACGGGCGCGAGGTGTAGCGATAGGCCGCCAGGATGGGCGCGTCGAAGAAGAGGCGGTATTCGGGCGGCACTTCGCCGGGTTCAAGCGGGAGCAAGCCGGGGGATACTTCGCCCGGTTTCACCTGAAACTGGTAGGCGCTGATGATGATGGTGTAGCCCTGCTCGGACTGCGCGTCGAGCGGGCGCGCGCCGGCGAAGCTGAGCGTCTCGCCCTGCGACTTGAACGGCCGCTCGTAGGTGGCCAGCAGCGCGTAAGCGCCCGCGACCGGTGTGTGCAGTTGCACGACGTAGCCGCCGTCCGCCTTCTGCCAGTTGCGGATGTCTTTGCCGGTGAACTCGACATTGGGGTATTCAGCGGACAACTCGACCTTGAACGCCGAGACGGGCGCGCCGGAGACGACGTAATTGATCAGGGTGCTCCCGTAGGCAACGCCCTCGCCGATGGAGAACAGGTTGAGCGCCTCGGCCTGGACGGTCTGCGGCAGACGCTCCACCCGGAAGGCGGCCTGCCAGGCCGGATCGCTGAGCCGGTAAGCGGTTTGGATGCCGGCGAGTTTGCGCGGGAAGAAGGCGGTGGCAATTTCCGTGAGGCCCTCGGTGCGCGCCGCCGTGAGGCGAAAGCCCGCGTCCGCCGCCACCGCCAGGCTGCCGCGGACCGACTTGGCTTTGACAACCTCGAGGCGGGGCAAGGCCCATGCGGCTTCGCCCAGCGGCTTGTTGCGTTCCAGCCGCAGCTGCACCACCTGCCGGCCGGACACTGGCTGCCCGTAGACCAGCCGCAGCTCGGCCTCGGCCTGGTCCTCCGAGTCGCGGAGGAAGTAGTCGCTGAGCCCGGAGGCGGTGAGGCGCGCGATGGCATAGCCTTTCGGCACGCGCAGCAACAGCTCGCGCAGGGGCGCTTCGCGGATATCCAGCTCGACCTCGGCGTCAATCGCCAGCTCGTTCTCGCCCAGGTGGTAGGCCAGCACTTGCGACACGCCCAACTCGGGCAGGATCTGGTCCGCCTGGACGCGCAGCGCGAACTCCGGGCCGGAGAAGCGGTAGGCGAACCGCTGGCTACCCGTCACCCGCAACGCGGCGCGCGTGGCATCGCTCTCGGGGAACTGCTCGGGCGAAATCTGCGACAGCCCGCTGGCCTGAACGACTTCAAGGCGCACCGCGCCTTCGTTGACGATGCGGAAGTAGCCGGCGAAGCGCGTGGCGCCCTCGGGCCGCAACTGCACCGCGTCCGCCGCTTGCGGAAACGCGCCCAGCGGCGTCTGCATCTGCACCTGCACGGAGAACTGGTCCTTCTGGGGCTGATTAAGCCTGAGGAGGAGCCGCCGGTCGGTCGAGTTCGGGAGGGGCTCGACATTCCAGGCGAGCACCGATTCGCCCACCACGCGCGTGACCTCGCCCGCGCCGCGCAGCCGCAGGGCCACACGGCTCAACTCGCCCTGCATGACCTTGAAGTCCACCAGCGCCACCTGCCGCATCAGCCCGGGGCTGACGGTGATCTGCGACAGCATCTCGGCGGCGTAGAAGAGTTTGCCCTCGGCCTCCGTCCGCGCCTCTTTCCAGGCCAGTTTCACCGTGCCGTCTGACGGCAGGTAGCTGGTGAAGTCGCCGCCGCGGCGCTCGGGCCGGGCGGCGCCCGGGAACTCGAACTGCGTGTCGGCAGCCAGCCCCTGCAAAATGATCGGCTGCAGCAGGCTGGGGGCGATGCGGAAATCAACTGAATTCCACGCGTCCTTGTGGCCGACGGCCGCGTTGAACTTGAGCTGGATGGGGAATTCGCCCGGGCCGTCGAAGATGAGCACGAGGCGGTCCTGCTCGGCGCGCACGCGCCAGCCGGGTTGCGGTTCGAGCTCGGTGAGCGCGACGCCGCCCGCCAGCAGAGTCAGCGAGGCGCCCTGGGGATTCTTCACCTGCGCGGTTGCCGAGAAGGAAAACGCGGCGGCCTGGTCGCTGAGCTGGCCGGTGAGCCTGAAATTTCGCAGCACCACGCGCCGTGCTTCCGGGTCGGCGGAGGTTATCCTCAGCGGCAAGGCGTAGGCCGCGCCCTGGAACCGGAAGGCGAGCGCCGCCGACTCGTCGGGCCTGACGTCGCCGCGCAGAGGTTCGGGGAGGAACTTGAGCTCGATGGGGATCAGGCCGGAGATGTCGCCAGGCTGGACGTCGAGGCCGGACGCGGGCTCGACTTTGATGTAGCCGCTGAAGAGCGCGGGTTGCGCGGGGGTAAGGGTCAGCGGCGTGAGCGGGCTGGGCCAGTCCTTGAATTCCCGGTCCGCGATAATGGTTACGGCCAGCTGGGTGAGAGGCTTGTCGGCTTTGCGGGGTCGCAGCACCAGGCTGCGCACGCCGTTGGTTTCGAGGCGGATGCTCCAGTCCGCCAAGGCCGCGCCGGTCACCTGGCGGATTTCGCCCTCGCCCGAAATCGTGAGCGGCAGTTCCTTCGGTTCCCCCGCGAGGATGTCGAAGGTGGCGGCGATGGAATCGGTAAGCTTGTCGCGGGTGATCTTGATGGAATGCTGGAGAACGGTTGCAAATACGGCTTTCTCCTGGCCACCGGGCAGGCCCTTGAGGTCGGCCTCGATGACCAGCCGGGCCTTGCCGTCTTCGAGGCCGCCGTTGAGGGAAAGGCTCTTGACCTCGGCACTGGTGTTGGCGGCGGCCAGTCCGGTACCGGCCGGCGCGAAAGCCAACAGAAGCGACAGCAGGCAGGCGTGCTTGAGGTGGAAGTGCAAGGAAGCGATGGGAGTTTTCATTTGGAGGTCGGTTCAGGGTGTTGGGATGCCGGTGTAGCTGACTTGGTTTGGCGTTTCGCTGCAAAATCATCAATTGCCGCCACTAACGCGGCATTCTTCCCTTCCGACCGGAAGGCGGCCGAAACCGCGGCTTTTACCTCTACCGAGGGCGGAATCCTCAAGGTCTTCAAATCAATCGCCTTGTTACCTACGTGAAGCGCCAGCGTGGGCGGGTGGGCTTCGGGTGGCTTGCGGAAGCGGTGGACGCCGAATACCCGGACGCCTGGCTCCCCTTCTTCCAGGTGCTGGTACCACTGATCTATCCGCTTTTGGCTGCCGATGGAAAACACGGCAGCCGCACCATTGCCTTCGTCCAGCACAGTGGTAAATCCCAGTCCTCTCGGCTCTTTGTCCGGATACAGGAGGACCTGGACCTTCGCGTGCTTGATCGCAGCCAGCTTCTTGAGCAGGCGGTTAACGTCGTTGGTGCCGCGCACCTGGAAGGCGTAATGATTCACATCGTTGGGCCATTCCGAGAACCAGGGGTTCCATCCTTCGGTGCGCAGCGGATCGTTGACGAGGTCGAGGACGCCCTCCGGCCAGTCGGGTTCAGCGGCAACCGGCTTGCCGGGCCAGGCCACCTGGTCGGTGCCCGACATCGCAGGCGCGGTGGTGGACGTCAGCGCCAGCACACCCAGGGCGGCGAGCCAGCTCCGAATTCGGCAATTCGACCATCGAGGATTATTCATAGATCACCTTCACTTCTGCAGGAGCGCCGGGAGCCACAGTGACGATCTGCTCCGGAGCGTATTGCCGGTCCGAATTGCACGGGTTGGGGTGGCTCCTGATGCGATATTCGCCCGGCGGCACATGGTTGAACTCGAAGGTGCCGTCGTCCTTCACCTTGGCGCTGCCGCTCCACAGGCCGATCTTCGAGCCGCCTTTGGGCTCCACTTCAACCAATATCTCATTGCCCTCGTAGCGCGACAGGGCGCGGCCTTCCTTGCCCGTCACGCTGATGCGGATCGCCCCCGCGCGGCTCAGACGCACCTGAACCTCCGCGCCCGGCACATCGTGGATGGTGAACAGGTCGCTGAAGTGATAACCGTCCGCCGCGGCGCGCAGTTGAACGTAGCCCGTCGGCAACCCGGTCAGCGCAAAGCGCCCGTCCGCGTCGGTCGTGACTCCCGGTTCATCCGGCCCCTTGTAGCCGAGGCCGTTCAGGGCCATGACATTGGCGGGGGCCACCCGGACGTCCTTGAGCGGCTTATCCTCCGTGTCGGTCACCCGGCCCTCGAGGACTGCGGCCCTGGCCAGCTCGACGGTGAGTTGCTTGCAGGTGCGCTCGCCGAGGTGCTCGCGACGCAGCATGCGGGCCGCGTATCCATCGGCGCCGAACGTGAGGCGATAGTTCCCGGCGGGCAACCGGGTGATTTCCACGCGGCCCGTGGCGTCGCTCGTTGCCTCGGCGACCTTCTCGGGAACCGCCGGCCGCCCGTACATGGTGTCATAGATGACGGCCACAACCACCCGCGCGCCCGCCACCGGCTTGCCCGTGGCCATGTCGTAAACGTCGGCGCGCAGGACCGCGCCGCCGCCCGGACTGACGGCAGAAGCGGCAGCCCGCTCGTCCCGCACGTTGAGCCCGGCGGGCACCTTGACCTTCGCCCAATCCACGCCCCCGCCGCCGACATAGACGTCCAGCCGGGGCGGGTCCACCAGCCGGCGGAACTGGGGCTGGTCCGCCGCGTCCACGCTCCTGGGGTTGTTGAACAGGCGATGCCAGTTCGCCGGCACCCACACATTAAACGTCCAGTCGGCTGGCTTCTTGAGGACGCCGTCCTCGTGGGGGCCGTCGTGAACGACGAGCTCCAGCGCCGGCGCGCGAATGGCGGCGAACGCGGCCAGCGCCTCCTGGAAAGCGGCTGTGTCACCCTGATATAGGAAGTGCCAATCGCCTCCCCCGAACGGCGGGCCTTCCCACCAGCCAACCCGCGATTCAAGGTTGGCAACGGCCAGCGCCCCCTCCGGCCAACCCCGGTCGTGGACCTCTTTGTTGCCGCTGCCGGTCATGATCAGCGCCGAAGCCGGGAAGCAAGCCAGCCAGATCAGGCCGGCCAGCACCCACCCCGCGAGGGCAAGCGTCCTCGCGGGCCCGACCCGCGCCCTGAAACCCTGAACCTCCTCTGCGGCGCTGGAGATGGAGATTACGGTAGTAGTTGATTTCATTTTGACTCACTCCTTCCCGGTGAACTGGAACCACATGCCGTGGCCGTGGTAGGCCCCGGACATGCGCAGGACGGTTGCACTGACGGCGACGCGGTGCGGCACCGCGCCGGACTGCGGCAGATCGAACTGGATGCGGAAGGGCGCCGGCGCGCTCTCGGCGCGGAGCGCCAGGTTGGTGGCGCCGGTGCCCAGCACGCGGCCCTCGGCGTCCTCCAACCGCACCTTCCACTCCATCTGAAACTCCTTCCATGACGCAGTGGACAGCCCCTCAAGTTGGATCTGTGCAGCACCGCTGTCGCGCTCCACAATCCTCGCCCGGTGGAGACCTATCAGCGGCGGCTCGCTCGCGGGTTTCCGTTCGCCCTCCCGATCGAACCGGGCGGATTCCCGCGCCTGGTCGGTCCACGTCGCCTGGATCGGCAACGGCGCCCAATCCCCGGGCTTTAGCGATTGCACCGTGAGGCCAGTCGGCGCCTCTCGAATAGCCGCCAACACCTGCTCAGTAGCCTGCGCCTTCTGCCGCAGATCGCGAATCGGTTGAAAGCTTTCCGCCGTCGCCGACACCACCGCCACGACGCCCGTGGAGCCGCCCCCGCCTCCCCGGAAGCCGCTCTCCACCCGCTCCAATAGCCACACCCCGGGCTTCGCCAAATGGAACCGCGCATCCATCTCCAGCGATTGATCCTTGCTATCCTTCGAGTACGGCACCACCGCGCGGATTCGTCCCGGCACAGCCCCAGCCGCTTCGGCAAGCCAGTCCTCGAACCGGTATTCGCCCTTCAGCTCCGACTTCCCCGCGTAGTCCTTCTCCTCCAGCGGCCGATGGGTAGCGGCATCGCAAAGAATCTCGCTGCGGTCATAGTCCACGTCGTGCATGAACGCCCACGAGCTGAACGTCAGCATCGTGCCCGTGAACAGCCGCGCATCCTTCCGCGACCGCAGCACCAGCAGGTAACGGTCTGCCGCCTTCGACGCGGGCTGCACCTCCGCCCAAAAGGCGTCCGGCTCGCGGGCCAGCCGTGTCAGCGCGCAATCGAGCGCCAGCCCCATTGCCAGGTGTTGCACGAGGCGGTCCCGCTGCAGCCACGCCTCCGGGCTCGCCGTCGCGTTGCCGGCGCCCTCCAGCCGAACGAATTGATCGCTCGCGTCCCCGCTGTGGGAACGACGATCCGCCAGCCACAGCCGCTGCCGCGTCGGCCGGTCCGGGCTGTCCTTCGTGGCCTCCAACCGCGCCATCACGCTCCCGTCCGGGCCAAACATCACCCGCTCCAGGTAGGGCGTCTCCTGCCGATACTCGTAGACCAGGCCGCGCCGCGCCTCCAGCGACGGCAACAGCCACTGCCAGTTCGCCTTTAGAAAGGTTTGGAGCGCGGTCGTTCCGACCGCTTGCGCCTGCTCGCGGGCGACCGAGGCTTCCACCGCCCGGCGCAGGACGGGGGTCTCCTTGTTTACCTTCACCTCCTCGACCCAGGCGATGCGTCGCTCGCCATAGCGACTGTCGTCCAGCAACCACAGGCCCGGCTCGTAGAGCCGGAAGCGCCAGTCAAACCGCATGTCCTCCTTCTGCACGGTGACCGCCAGCGGCACGTAACACCCCGCCTCCACTTCGGCGAACTCCGCGAACGTCTCCGTCAGCGCGCCCATCCCGGCCTCCAGCGGCACCAGGCGCACGGCGTCGAGGATGAGATACCCCGCGTCCCCGCCCAGGTTGAAATAGCCATTCCAACTGTTCTCCACGCCGTTCCCGCACGCGCCGCGCACCGGCGGGTCAAACGCCAGCGTCAGCCGGATGCGCCCGCCTTCCTCCGTCAGCGTGCGCACCGTCGCGCTCGCCGGTTTCGCCGCGATCTGGTGCAGCATCGTGGAATACGTCACCCCCTGCCGCCGCGCGCGCGGCGCCTTCATCGGGTCGGACACCGCGAACTCCTGCTTCTTCCCGAGCCGGTTCAATGTGTAGCTGTATTGGCGCACCGTCGGCGGCGGCCCCACCAGCCAGTAGCGATTCGCCTCGATGAACTTGCGGATGACTTCCTGCCCACGGGCTTGGCCGGCAGCCCGAGCGGGTGAAAGCAACACAACCGCACCAAGGGCAATCAGGAGCATGGGTGTCTTCATAAGGGCGCAGATTCGCTATCTTCCGTTACTTCCCAGCGATGCTTCTGGCCTGCCGGATCATCCACTCCAGCCGCTTCGGCCGCCCGTCGGCTCCATAGACCTCCGGCACGCCGCTCAGGCAGCCCAGCAACCGGTCCGCTGTCACCTCCGCCGCATAGGGGCTGGACGCCAGCCACTCCGAGAATGCGCTCGCCGTGGCCGCCAGCCGCAGCGCCGGGCTCGCCTGCTCCAGGGCCACCGCGTTGCCGGTGTAGGGAACAGGCCACTCCTGCTCGCGGTAATCGCTTGTGCCGGGGACCTTGTAGCGGACGCGCACGGTGGCGAGCGGGCCCTCGCCGCCCGGGTTCACGGCGACCACGTAAAGCGCGTTGCCGGATTCGGCGGCGCCGATCTCGGCGGCGTCCACGGTATTGTCGCGGAACTGCTCTTTGGTGAGCTGGTGCTTGGCGTAGCCGATCTGGCGGTAGGCCGTCACGCGGGCCGGGTTGAACTCGACCTGCACCTTCACGTCGGAGGCCGCCACGCGCAGCGCCCCGGCGAGCTGGCCGGCAAACTCCGTCGCCGCTTCCTCGGGCGAGTTGACGAACCCATACCGCCCGTCGCCGTTCCGCGAAAGCACCTCCAGCAAATCATCGTTGTAGCCTTCCCAGCCGATGCCGAAGCAGTCGAGCGCGATGCCTTGCTTGCGGTTGGTCTCGACCTTCTGCTTGAGCGCCTCCGGCTCCACGTTGCCGAGGTTGGCGGCGCCGTCGGTGAGCAGCACCACGCGATTGACGCCGTTGGCGAGGTAATGACGCAGTGCGGTCTGGTAGGCGAGGTTCATGGCGTCTTCCAGATTGGTGCCGCCTTGCGGTGTAAGGCGCCCGACCTCTTCCGCCGCTTTGGCCGCCTGGTTGCCGGGCACACCGTCCACCCACAAATGAGCCGTCCGGGAGAAGCTCACGACGCTAAGCTTGTCCTGCGGCTGCAGCTGGCCGGCCAGCACGCGCAGCGCCTCGCGAATGGTTCGCACGCGGTCGGCGCGCTCCATCGAACCGGAATTGTCGAGCAAGAGCACGAGGTTCAGCGGCCGGCCGGGCTGGCGGCCCAGCGCGGCGGTCTTGATCGAGAAGCGGAGCAGGTCGCGGTTGTGCGCGAACGGATATTGCGCCCGCTCCCACGCAAACGCCACCGGCACACCCGCCGCCGGCTCCGGGTCGCGGTAGTCGAACGCGTTGATGAACTCCTCGCTCCGCACCGACGCCGCCTCCGGCATCACGCCCTTCTCCAAACTCGCCCCCGCCAGCTTGTAAGACACATCGCTCACATTCAGTGAGAAAGTGGAGAACGCATTCTCGCTGGTCTGCACTTCCGGCTGCGGCACCGGCGGCGGAACAGCCGGCCTGGCCGGGGCAGCGTCCTCTGCCGGCACCGGGCCGGAAGCGCTCGCCACCGCATTGACGGTGCTGCCTTGCCTGCGCAGGTCTTCCACCTGCTTCTGCGCCTCGCGGACCTTCTCCTCCACCTTCGCCCTGGCAGTCTTGTCCACTTCCTCCGCCTCCCGCCGATACAATTGGCCCAACGCCGGCACATCGCCTAGCACCGGCGCCTGCCGCCCGTCCGCGTTGGCCAGCCCGGCTTGTGTGTCCCCGTTGAGATACCACTGAAACTTTTGGACCTGGGCGCCGCCGGCGGTATCATCCCAATCGAACGTCTCAGCGGTCCGCGCCGCGACTTCGCCAGCCGCCGCGGACCGGCTCCGCGCGAACCCATGCCCGAAATGCAGCCCCTCCGAAGCCGGCCGGCCCGCCATCGCATACCCCACGCTCGGCGACGCCGACTGACTTGACGCCGCCGGCTTCACATCGGCCCCCGCCTGCAACCTGCCTGCGGCGACGGGTGTGTCGAGGACATCCTTGCTCTTGTCGTCCAGACTCAGAAACCCCTCCTGTGCGGGCTCGCCGCGGTTCACGATCAGACCTTCGGGCGAGCCGGCCACGCGGCCCCGCCCCCCGACCACCAGGTCCCCGGCGGCCATCTCCGCGCCCTTGGTCTGGATGGGTACCCTCGCCACCTCGACCCCCTTGGCCAACTCTGTGCCGGCCACTATGGAAGCGTTCCCCATCGCTACCCGGCGGCTCTCCGACTGGCCGGCGGGCACGTTCGCCGGAGCGCTCCCCGGGACGGCTGCCGCAACCTGCGGGACCGCGGCCGGGGCCGCCGGTTTGCCTGCCACTGCGGGTGCCAGACCGAGCAAGCTTGGGCTGGTCCCCAGCGCCGGGACCGCTGGACGCTCGCCCGGACTCCTGCTGTCCACGATCCCATCCGCCGGCCTCGCCGCCTGTGACGCAATCCCGAAGTCCGACCGGCTGAAGAAGTCATCCATCTCGCCGTCCGCCCTCCGCCCCTCCGCCAGCGCGGCGCCGCCCCTGGCCGCCCCTGCAAAGGCGCCATACGCGCCGCCGCTGCCGCCATGCGTCCCGGCCGGCCGCCCCAACGACTCGCTGTAGAAACCCCTCGTGTTTGCCTCCGGCTTGGACTCAGCCTGCAAGCTGTGGTTAAGCGTCAACGTTGCATCCCCTGCTGTCGCCACCTCCGGCAGCGCAATCGCCGCGCCTTTGGCCGGCTCCGGCGCCGAGGCCGGTGGCGGCGCAAGCCTCGCCAGCCCGCGAGTCTCGCCTGCCGACCGATACCGCTCTGTCATCTGCTCCCCCTCGCTCAGCTCGTAGCTGTTCACCGCGCTGGGTGCCGGAGAGAGCACAGGCGCGGCGGTCTCTTCTTGCCCAACGGACGACATTAGCTGGAAGGAACGCGAAACCTTCATGAAAGGCACAGCCACTGAAACCAGGATTAGCACCACCGCAGCTGCAACCGCCAGCGTGGCGGACGCTGGCACCCAGCGTCGCCGCGGCTGAGCGAACTCCCTGGGCACGACCGTCTGGAAATGCGCCAGCAGCTTCTGCCGCCGTTGCTCTTCGAGCCGGAGCGGCAGCAGCGGCTCGGCGGTTTTGGGCGCCGGGCTGGCGACGGTTTCCCGCACGAGGTTGACGGTCTGCTTGAGCCGTTCGTAGAGTTTCGCCAACTCGGCATCCTGCGCCAGTTTCTGGTGCAGGGCGGCGGCCTGTTCATGCGGCAGTTCGCCCAGCAACAGCGCGGTCAGGTTGGCCTCGAGCGCGGAGCGCGGGTCGGCGGGAAATTCTGTGTTCATGGCACTACTCCGTTTCTGGCCAGTTCATCGGCAATGGATTTCAGGGCGTGGTGCAGCAGGTAGCCGACGTGGCCGATGTTGAGGCCGGTGCGCGCGCTGATTTCCTTGTAGGACAGCTCCTCGTTGAACTTGAGCCGGACGAGTTCGCGGCTGCGGTCGTCGAGGGTTTCCAGGCTGAGACGGACCAGGCCGATGCCCTCCCAGCGGGCGATTTGCTCATCGGGCAGCGGCTGGGGATCCGAGGTGTCGTCGGCCGCCGGGGAGCCGTCCTCGCTCCGCGCGTTGAGCGGCACGATCCTGGAGGCCTGGCGCCGGTGGTTCAGGGCCAGGTTATGCACAGTGCGATAGAGCCACCGCCGCGGCTCGCGCACCTCGTCAAACTGTGCATGCAATCGCATGAATGCTTCCTGGACGATGTCCTCGGCCACACCGGCGTCTCCAGCCAGGCGCAGCGCATAGCTCAGCAGAGGCGATTCGAGAGCCCCAAACAGCTCCGTGATCGTTCCCGACCCGGGCGGCTCAGCGCTGGCTTGGTCTGGTGACATTAGCGCCATGCTTGGCGAATGCTCTCGCTTTGGCTCAGTTCATACAACCGTCCGGGCGCTCTGTTGGCAAGAGGACATATTGTCTTACCCAGTAAGACACCGGGCGGCTCTCTTTCTTAGACGAAAGATGGGCGCGGGTTGCTCCCCATAAACCGCGTTGCCCCGGGGAATCCCCGGTCGGCCCTCCGTGCTGCCGCGGGAACCCTGGTCCGTATTCGTTCTTTTTGAGTTTGGCGGGGCTTCCAGGACATTATCGGGGTGAACAAAAACGTCGCTCTGTTGGGTTTGGTAGCGCGCCCCGGACACCGTGCCACCCCCCTGTTGGTCCAGAGACGGCCTGCGCCGGATTTGGATTGAACAGAAATTACGAGCATCGCTTAAGCCTTCCGACTCTGCTGATCCTCATTGTCTGGGCACTGCCGTTTGTCTGCCTCGCGCGCGCCCAAGCCGCCCCGCAAGGCGCTCTGTGGCAGGACACCGAGCCAACCCCGCAGAAGTCCGCAGCCTCCGAAGCCTGGGTCCAGCCGGACGTGTTCCGCGCGGTCAACCTCCAGCATTCACAGCTCCGCCCGTTACTCAACAGCGCCCCCCAGGAAGCCGCGCAGTCCCTGGCGGCTTCGGACGCGGTCATTGACCTGCCCATGCCGGATGGTACACAGGCGCGATTCCGCTTTGTCGAGTCCCCGGTCATGGAACCCGACCTGGCCGCCCGGTTCCCGGAAATCAGGACCTATCTCGGGCAGGGCCTGGATGATCCGAGCGCCCTGGTCCGATTCGATATCACCCCCGCCGGCTTCCATGCCCAGGTCCTTTCCCCGCAAGGCGCGGTGTATATCGAGCCGCAGCTCCGCGGAAACACCAATCTTCACGCCGCTTACTACCGCCGTGATTATCGCGCGGCCGCCCGGAATTTCCAATGTCTCGGCGCCGGCAATGTGGCGGCGGCGGCGACCTCCGGCTCATCGGCCAACCTGTTGCTTTCCGGCGGCACGCTCCGCACTTACCGGCTGGCGTGCGCGGCTACCGCGGAATACACCCAGTTCTTCGGCGGCACGGTCTCCGCCGGCCTGGCGGCCATCGTCACGGCCATTAACCGCGTGACGGGCGTGTATGAAACGGAGGCGGGCATCAGGCTGGTGCTGGTGGCCAAGAACGATCGGATCGTCTATACGAACCCCGCCAAACAACCTTACAGCGACAGCGATCCCTACGCGCTGCTGTTGCAGAACCAGGCGAATCTGGATGCGGTCATTGGCGATGCCAACTATGACATCGGGCACGTCTTCAGCACCGGCGGCAGCGGGCTGGCCAGCATGGGAGTGGTCGGCGTTACCGGGCGCAAGGCCCGCGGAGAGACCGGAACGTATCCGCCGGTCGGGGACAGCTTCTACATTGACTACGTGGCCCACGAGATAGGCCACCAATTCGGGGCGTCGCACACCTTCAACAGCAGCATCGGCTATTGTGGCTACGGCGAGCGCAACGCCGCCACCGCTTATGAACCCGGCAGCGGCTCCACAATCATGTCCTACGCCGGCATTTGCGGCTCCGATAATCTGCAAGCGCACAGCTCTCCTTACTTTCACTCGGCCAGCCTGGAACAGATCCTGGCCTACACGGCTGTTGGCGCGGGCAGCGGCACGGTTTCCCCTGGGGCAACCGGCAATAACGCTCCAACGGTGGATGCCGGACCCGGTTACACCATCCCGCTGGGCACGCCTTTCACCCTCACGGCCACAGGCAGCGACCCCGACGGCGATCCGCTGGCCTATTGCTGGGAGGAACGCGACCTCGGTCCCGCCGTCACGTTGCAGGCACCGGACAATGGTTTCAGCCCGCTGTTCCGTTCGTTCGATCCGACCACGGACCCGGCGCGCACCTTCCCCCAGTGGTCCGATATTCTCCGCTGCGCGAGCACGCCCGGTGAAATGCTGCCCACGACCAGCCGCACGCTCAATTTCCGCGTCACCGCGCGGGATAATCGGCCGGACGGCAGCGGCGTGGCTGCCGCCGATACGCAGGTGACCGTCGCCGCCGATGCCGGCCCGTTTGTGGTGACCGCTCCAGCCGCGGCGGCGACATGGTCCGGGACGCAGACTGTCACCTGGGATGTCGCCAACACCACCAACGCCTCTATCCAGACGGCCACGGTCAGCATCCTGCTCTCGACCAACGGCGGCCTGACCTTTCCGATCGCACTTGCCAGCAATGTCCCCAACGCCGGCGCCTGCACGGTGGCTCTGCCTCCGCTCACCGCCTCGGCCGCCCGCATCAAAGTCCAGGCTGACGGTAATATCTTCTTCGCCGTGTCGCCCGGTGATTTCTCGCTGTTCTACGCCCCGGCGCCGGTCCTGGAACCGCCGCAATGCTTGAATGGCGTTGTCCACCTTGCCTGGAGCGCGCTGCCCGGCCGCACCTACCGCGTCCAGTATAAGCCGACGTTGGCCGCCGCCTGGAACGACCTGGCGCCCGACATCACCGCCGCCGACTCACTCGCCACCGCCACCGACGTCCCCGGCTCTGCCCCGCAGCGTTTCTACCGCGTCCTGATGCTGCCGTAGCCGGCAAGCGAACGTGGTTGCGCGCGCGGGAACAACTCTCCGAACATCTGCGCAAGGCTGCCTTGCGGGCTTTGACATTCGCTGGCCGCCGTGGCACAACTTGCCCAGGATTCGCCAGAAAGGAACTATGCCGAGAGTTCAGTCCCAGATCAGTCACCGGGCCCCAATGGAACGCATGTTGCGCCTGCATCAGCTTCTCCAGAATCAGGAATACCCCAACTGCTCGAAGCTGGGCCGCGAGTTTGAGCTCTGCACTCGCACGGTGAAGCGAGACGTGGATTTCATGAAGTATCGGCTGGATCTGCCGATCGAGTACGATGCTCACCGGAACGGCTACTATTACACCCGGCCCGTGGACCACTTCCCGGGGGCGGCGGTGACGGAGGCGGAGATGTTTGCCTTGCTGGTGGCTCACAAGGCGATCGCCCAGTACAGCGGCACCCCCTTTCAGCAGCCGTTGGAAACGGCGTTTCGCAAGCTCACCGGCCAACTGGACCAGAGCGTGCGGTTTACCATGCGCAACCTGGATGAGGTGCTGTCGTTCCGGCCGTTTGCGCCCGAGGATTCGGACCTGGAAACGTTTCAAATTGTGACGCGGGCCTTGCGGACGCGGCGGGGCTTGAAGTTCCTTTACCGGAACGTGGGGGTCGCCAAGGCACGACGGCGGCTGGTGCATCCGTATCACCTGGCCTGCATCGAGAACCATTGGTATCTGTTTGCCTTCGACGTCAAGCGGCAGGACATGCGGACGTTCGCGCTGGTGCGCCTGCAGCAGCCCGAGTTGACGGGCGAGCGGTTTACAATGCCAGCCAGGTTTGATCCGAATGAATACCTGCGCGGGAGCTTCACCGTGTTCAAGGGAGGCGCCGATTACGAGGTCATGATTGAGTTCGACGCGTGGGCGACGGATTTGATCCGGGGGCGAAGATGGCACCCCACGCAGGAACTCACCGAGCTGCCTGGCGGCTGTTCCCGCCTGCGCCTGCGCCTCAACAACATCGAGGAGATGGAGCGGTGGGTGCTGGGTTGGGGCCGCCATGCAACGGTGCTGCAGCCCAAAGCCCTGGCAGCACGACTGGGCCAAACGGCCACGGAACTGCAGAAGCGTTACGCCGGACCGCGCCTGGCTCAGCGCTAAATTTCGCGAATCAACTAGCGTATTGCCCAGCCACAGCGCCGAATCCAAGCCAGCCAGTTTCGGTTGGAATCATCTCACCGGCCAGGTGGGCTCAAGGTATGCGCCGCAAGTCGGATCTATCCGGCGACGCCCACCGAACTGCCGCCCCAACTACTGGCTCCGCTCCTCCCCCCAACCCGCAGGCACCCGGCGCCCATGCCAGCCACGGCGATGGGACGGCGCCAATCCGGCGAGACTACGGTGTGTATCCCATGGGGAGCGATCCCCATGGGATACACACAGGGGTATCATGCGTGTCACAGCGTTGCCACACCAGCACTTCGGGCTGCGGGACTGCGCTCGGGGGCCACCACTGTCCAAAAAATGGACACTGCGCCTGATTGCACCAGGGTGGCTGCTCGGTCCAGGAATACAGGGCTGCCGTTGTTAGCGAACGCTACCTCTGCCGTTGCGGCAGAGACCTCGTTACTCCGTCTCACCCGGCCATACGGGCCGGTGGCGGGGGATCTCCGCCTTGAAGTCGCCCAGGCTCGACCAATAGAGCCGTTGCGCCAGGTCCACTTCCGCCACAGCGACGGAGCCCCAGTCCTTCGCCTGCGCCAGCACCTGGCCTTCGCGATCATAAATGGCGGAGATCGTCCAATGGGCCGGCACGTCCGTGTAAGTGCTGCTGATCAGAAAGACGTGGTTCTCGCACGCTCGCGCGGCCACGAGCAGGGGATTGCATCCGGCAACCGGGAAAGCAATCACCTCCGCCCCGCGCAGGCTAAGCCGCCGGGCGACTTCAGGGAAGAAGCCATCGTAGCAGATCATCATGCCGATCTTGCCGAGGCGGGTGTCGAACACCGGGTACTCGTGGCCGGGCGCGATGCCCGCCTCGATCTCGGTGCGCGGCAGAGCCACTTTGCGGTATTTGCCGATCAGCCTGCCGTCCGGGCCTATGAGCACGGCGACGTTGTAGATCAGGTGTTTGTCGCGCTCCACGAGTCCCGCCACCAGGTGCAGCCCACGCTGGCGCGCCAGATCGCCGAAGTAATCCGTCACCGGCCCGGGCACCGGTTCGGCGGCCTCGCGGTAGGAAAGGCCGTTGCCGGTCGCGGTGATCGTCTCCGGCAGCACCACCAGGTCCGCCTTCTGTCGCGCGGCCTGCTCGACCAGCGGCGCAAACTGGCGGCAACTGTCCATCGCCGTCTTCCCGCCCTTCGGCACGTAATGCACGGTCGCCAGCCGCACTTTGCGCGGCGCGGGCGGCTCCGTCTCGGCAAACACAATATCGCTCCACTCGGCCCGCGCGCGCGGCGCCCAGCGCAAGTAGAGTTCCACAACGGCGTGCGTGGCTTTGGCAGGCGCGCGGTAAATGCCCTCGACAGCGGTCCAGCCCGCGGCGTCGGTCCGGCCGTCAGCGGGGTATTCCGGCTCCGAGACCGGCGGCACGCCGGGGGCGTAGCTACGGGCGCCCGGCTCGTCGCGGACTGCAGGTTGGTCGTGGTCGTCGCGCCATAGAATGCGCGCCAACACGGAACGCTGAGGTGCGGCTACCCGTGTGGCCCGCCGCAACGCGTGAAACTGGTAACACCGCCCGCCTTTCACCGGGAACGTCTTGCTCCAATGCCCGTCCAGCCCTTCCAGTCTGCCGGTGGCGATGACGAAGCTCCCCTGGCCCGACGGCCCGCCCCCGGGTCTGTAGCTGAACTGCGGCCGCAGCTCCTCCCGCGGCGCCAATGTTTGCCAGCCCTCCGGCGCAGCATTCGCCGCCGAGCCTGCGCGGCACGTGAGCGCCCCAAAGACCAGCGCAAGGAGAAGGAAGCCTGGTCGCATCCGGAACTGCGGATAGCCGGACACCGCATTCCAGCCTCCCATCACTTGCTCCCTTCCAGCCGCGGCAGCCAGTAGCGCCAGAGCCTCGGCCCTGAGCCGAAATAAACGGCCTCGTCGGTCAAGGCGTACCCGCACAGGATCTGCGCCGGCGCGGCGGCGGAATGAACCACCTCTCCTTTCATGGCGTCGAACACATACACCGCCCGCCCGGTGAGCCCCACCAGCAGCCCATTCCGGTGCCGGCCCAGCGAGATTTGCTGTTGCGGCCCTGGAAGGCTGTTCGTTCGCACCAGCTGCATCGTCTGCGGGTCAAAGGTGAAAAGACGGTCGCCCACCGTGGTGTACACCTTGCCATCGGCGGCCGCTGTCGCGGGGTAACTCCCGGCGCCGGGCGCCAGCGCCGCCTCGAACACCTTGCGCTTCTGCTGCGGGTCGAATGCGAAAAACCTGGCCTCCTTCTCCGTCGGCCGCGTGCCCCCGCCGCCCCAGTTGCCGCTGCCGCCGAAGATCAGCCCGCTCTTCGGTTCCCATGCCAGCGACACAATGCTCTGGTTGGTGACCAGGTTCCGGTAGTTCTCAATGGTCTTGTTCTGTTGCGGGTCCCACACCGCCATCGCGCCGCCCAGTTGTCCATAGGGCGGCTCGCTGCCGATGTAAATGAGCCCGCCCGGGCCGCGGATCATCGCCCGTGGTCGCAGGTGCCCGTCTCCGACGCCCCCGAAGCTGATCGGATTGCAGTCCGCGCCGGTGCCGAACTTCCAGAGCGGCTTGGCCGGATCATACAGGTTCATCACCGCGCCGCCATAGTAGCAGAGGTAAACTTGGTTGGCGTGATCGAGAATGGAATAGACCTCGCCCCCTGGCATCCCGCCGAGGTGCTCGCTCCTGCCGACCCGGGGGTCAAAGCGGAAGACCTCCAGGGGCAGCGCCGTGCTGCCGTAGATCGTGCCGCCGGGACCCGTCCCCACCACGAAGATCATGTCTCCCGCCCCGCTGTACTTGAAGGTGCGCTCGGCCACCTTTCCCTTCTTCGGGTCCCGCAGGGAGAACGAGCCGCGGCCAAACGCGGTTACCTCCCGCCCGTCGCGCAGTTTGAGCGGCGGCAACTCGGGCGCCGATTCGACCCGCGTCACCGACTCATCGTCCACGCGCAGCAGCCCCGCGTGACACGCCACGTAGATCTGCCCGTCGCTCCGGCGTGTCACGCCGACGAAGTTTCCCGGCGCGGTGTTCCGAAACTTCTCCGGCATGATGCTCCGGTGCTGTTTCGTCGCTGGATCATACACCACCAAGTCGCCCATTTCTGTCCCGATGCCCACGTACACCTTGCCGTTCGGCCCCACCGCCAGGCTCCGCGCGTACATCTCCGTCGGGTGCATCCGCCCCAGGTCTTCCATTTTGCCCGTCGCCGGGTCAAAGCTCACCAGCTTCGCCTGCGGATACGTGCAGGCGTAGAGCTTGCCGTCCTTGCCCACGTCATATTGCCAAAGGTAACTTTCGCTCGCTGCGGGTCTGCCCACCACCTCGATCCCTTTCTCCGGCTGCCGAGGGTCAAACCGCAGGATCAGCCCGCCGTCCCACGTGCCGAGGTAGATCTTTTCATCCGGCCCCGCAATCAGCGCCCACGCTCCGGGCCCCTGAGGCGCGTTGAATTGCCGCGCCTCGCCGGTATCAGGGTCCACCTGCACGAGGAACAGCGGCGCGCCGTCCTGGTTGAAGTTGAAGTAGAGCGCGTCGCCCCCTTTCCCATTCGGACCGACGATGCAGCCCATCAAACCGCCCACGCGCACGGGAATGCCCAGCGACTCGAACCGCCCGCGCTCAGGCGCAGCCGCCGCTCCCGCCACTGCGCACACCAGCCAAACGCCCCACCAAAGACTTTTCGCTCTCACAAGTGCGCTCTTTATAGGCAGCCCCCGAAGCTCCCCGCAAGCGCGAACGCCCTGGTCCGCCCATCTCCCGCCCGCGCAGCCGCCAATGCCAGTCGGCGCTGTCCTGGCTGCGGGACCAAGCGGGATTCCAACCGGGATTTGGGTCTGACGACATGGCGCGGATCAACCGTCGCCGCGAATCATTTGTTTGACATACGCCGGGCGATTTGCTTTCCTGCGGCCCCGGGAGAGCGCCGGATGTTCCGGCGAACCGGAACAGTTGCCGCATCGGCCCTGCTCTCCCCGGCGGTCAGTCCGAAACTGATGTGCTTGACCAAACGAAACAACTGTGAGCCCTCGCAAACACCTGATCGCATGTCTCACTGCTGCCCTCCTGATCTTCAACTCTCCGGGGGCGACCCTCTACGTGAACGTGAACGGCGACGATCCCTCCCCGCCTTACGACAGTTGGTCAAAGGCGGCGCGGACGATCCAGGACGCTATCGGCGCCGCCGCGGCCGGCGACACCATTCTCGTCACGAACGGCGTTTACACCACCGGGGCTTATGACGTCTACGGCCCGAGCCGGGTGGCCATCACCAACGCCGTCACCGTGCGCAGCGTCAACGGCCCCGCCGTCACGACGATTCAGGGCTATCAGGTGCCTGGCGTCACCAACGGGCCCGGCGCGGTGCGTTGCGCATTTGTCGGCTCCGGCGCGACACTCTCCGGGTTCACCCTGACTGGCGGCGGGACCACCAATGGCACCGTTTTTTGGGCCGGCGGCGGCGGCGCCTATTGCCAGTCAGCCACCGCCAGTATCTCCAACTGCATCGTCTCCGGCAACGCCGCGGCGATGGCCGGGGGTGGGGTAGTCAAGGGCACCGTGGACAATTGCCTCCTTATCGGCAACACCAGTTTCGGCGGCACTATTGACGGCGGGGGCGGCGCCTCAGGAGCGTTGCTCAGGAACTGCCTGCTAACGGGCAATTGGGCGGTCCAAGGCGGCGGCAGCGCCGGCGGCTCACTCATCAACTGCACAGTGAGCGGCAATTCCGCCAGCGGCAGCGCGGGCGGCACTTCACGGAGCGCGCTCTACAACTGCATCGTTTATTACAATACCGCGCCCAATGCTCCCAATTATACGGAGCCCCTCACCTTTATGGGGCTCGCGCACTGCTGCACCACTCCCATCCCCACCGCAGGGTCAGGTCATTTCACGAACCCACCCCAGTTTCTCGACCCGTCGGCCGGTGACTTCCGCCTGCAAACCAACTCCCCTTGCATCAACGCCGGCGATAACGGCTACATGACCAGCCACCTCGATTTCCACGGCGCCCCGCGCATCTCTGGCTTCACCGTGGATGTCGGCGCCTGCGAACTGCAGAACCCCGCCTCCCTCCTTTCTTACGTCTGGGCCCAGTCCTATGGCTTCCCCACCGACGGCTCGGGCGACAACGCTGACGGCGATGACGACGGCATGAACAACTGGCATGAATGGCGGTGCGGCACGCTCCCTAACGATCCTCTCTCGCTGCTTAAACTCGCCGTCCCCACGGGCGACGCCTCCGGCATCACTCTCCGCTGGAGCAGTGTTTTCGCCAGGAAGTACTACGTCGAGTGCAGCACCAACCTCAACACTGAGCCGGCTTTCTTCCTCAGGACCACCAACTTCCCGGGTCATCCGGGCGCCACCACGACCTGGAAAGACATTCGCGCCACCAACGCCGGGCCATACTTCTACCGCATCGGCGTCCACTAACGCGAACTCCGGGCCGCGCGGTCCCGTGCCGCCGCCCTTATCTCGGCGCCCGCGAGCTGGGCCGCTGGACCTCAAATCGCTTCCGCCGCTCCAAACTGGCCGAGGTGTAAATCTCGTAGGCGAACGGTTGCCGGCAGTACATGCCCCCCAGCAATCGCCGCAGCCGGTGCTGCGCAATGAACAGCGGCCGGATCCACCGCGCCCAAGCGGGCGCGCTCTGACACAGCTCCCGGTTCTCCCGCCGGGCGTTCTCGCCTTTGCTCATGTTCACGCCGGTGTGGGTGAAGGTCGAGGTGAACTGCCCCAGCGCCGCCATCCGCGCCCCCCGCCGCAGCAACCGCACCATCCACTCCCCGTCCCCCACGTCCCGCAGCCGCGGATCGAACAGTTCCCCCCACTCAAACACCACCCGCCGCCGGAAGAACATCGCGCAGCTCAACGTCGAGAGATGGCACGTCCACGTGTGATACTTCAACGGCGTCTGCATCTTGCGATGGTACAGGTATTGCCCCTCGGGCCCCACCATCACCACGTCCCCGAATAGCACGTCCACATGCGGGTGTTGCTCGAAGTAACTCGACACCGCCCCCAGCGCCCCCGGCAAGTACTGCTCGTCGCAGTTCAAGTAAGCCAGAATCTCTCCCCCCGCCCGGCGCAGCCCGCGGTTGATGCCGTCGTACATGCCCTGGTCCTTCTCCACGAACGCCTTGACCCGCTTGTCGCCGGGCAGCCAAGCCAGTGTCCCGTCGTCCGAGCCGGCGTCCTGAACGATGTGCTCCACCTCGCCCGCCTGGTCGGCGACCGAGGCGATGCAGAGCTTCAGCCAGTCCGAGCGGCGGTAACTCGGGGTGACGATCGAGATGCGCACGTCCGGATGATGCTTGCCGACGCCATGCCTGTCGAACGCGTTTTCAGCACCGCGCTTTGTTCGGCCGGGCGGGCGGTTCCCGCCGGTCGAAGGGGAATCACGCCAACCCGCCCTCAATTTCTCTATTCGCTCTCCGGGTCATCTGTTAACTTGCGGGAGAATGGACCCGAGACAGCTCATCAGCGGCCTGATCCTCTACCTGGGACTGCTCCTGCTCCTGACTTTCCACGAGTTCGGCCATGCCTGGATGGCTTGGAGACTGGGCGACAACACCGCGCATTCTCAGGGCCGGGTCTCGCTCAATCCGCTGGTTCACATTGACCCGATCGGGACAGTCATCCTGCCGTTGTTGATGGTCCTGATAGCCCCGACCGGCTTCCTGATCGGCTGGGCCAAGCCGGTTCCGGTTGACTCCGACAACCTGCGCAACCCGCGCTCGGACGACATCATGGTGACGCTGGCCGGGCCGTGGATGAACCTGCTGCTGGCCATCGCGATCATGGGGTTGGCGCGCCTGGGTCACGAAGTTCATTCCCACAGCCTCATGGATGTATGCCGCGACATGGCCCACCTGAGCCTGTTGCTGTGCTTCTTCAACCTGCTGCCCATCCCGCCGCTGGACGGCTCGCAGGTGGTGCGCAGCCTGGTCGGCATGAGCCACGAAACCTACCAGCAGATTGCGCGTTACGGCATTTTTATCCTGATCCTGGCGCTGCAAATCCCCCTGGTCCAGCGGGGGCTCCACACCGCCACCACCAGTTCCTGGCTGGCCATTGCCGGCTGGCTGGGCGTCCCTGTGACCCCCTGAACGAAAGACAACCATGAGATCACTTCTGCTTGGCATTGACAGCGGCACGCAGTCCACCAAGGCGCTCGTCGTGGACGCCCGCGACGGAAAAGTCCTCGCCTCGGCGGCGCAGCAATACGACCTGATTCCCAACCTGCCGCCCGGCGCCAAGGAGCAGCACCCGCACACCTGGCGCGACGCCACCGCCACCGCCATGCGCCGCGCGCTGCGCCAGGCCAAGGCCACCCCGACTGAAGTGAAAGCCATCGGCGTCAGCGGCCAGCAACACGGCTTTGTGCCGCTGGACAAGGACGGCGAGGTCATCCGCCCCGCCAAACTCTGGTGCGACACCTCCACCGCCGCCGAGTGTGCTGAGATCACCGACAAGCTCGGCGGCCTCAAGCAGACCATCCGCGCGCTCGGCAACGCCGTTCTGCCCGGCTTCACCGCCTCCAAAATTCTCTGGCTCAAGCAGCACGAGCCGAAGAACTATCAGCGCCTGGCCACGGTGTTGTTGCCTCACGACTACCTCAATTTCTGGCTCACCGGGCAAAAGACGATGGAGTACGGCGACGCCAGCGGAACCGCTTTGCTCGACGTCCGCAAGCGCAAGTGGTCCAGCGCGGTCCTGGAGGCAATTGATCCGGACCTCGCCGGCAAGCTGCCCCCCTTGCAACGCAGCGACCAGCTCGCCGGCACGCTGCAAGCCTCCACCGCCAGAATGCTCGACCTCAACCCCGGCGTGCTGGTAAGCGCCGGCGGCGGCGACAACATGATGGGCGCCATCGGCACCGGCAACACGCGCCCGGGGGTCATCACCGCCAGCTTCGGCACCAGCGGCACGATCTACGCCTGCGCGGAGAAGCCGGTGGTGGATCCCCAGGGCGAGATTGCCGCGTTCTGCGATTCGACCAACCGCTGGCTGCCGTTGCTCTGCACCATGAACGTCACGGTCGCCACGGAGATGGTGCGCGAGGATTTCGGCTGGTCGCACGAGAAGTTCGCCGCCGAGGCGGCGCGCGTGCCGGCGGGCTCTCGCGGCCTGTTGCTGCTGCCCTATTTCGAGGGTGAGCGCACACCCAACATGCCCGAAGGCACCGGCGTCTGGTTCGGCGTGAACCAGAAGACCTTCGAGGCGGGCCACTTCGCCCGCGCCGCGATGGAGGGCGTGACGCTGGGCATGAACTACGGCCTGCGCCGGCTGGCGGAATTGGGGGTGAAGCCGGCCCAAATCCGGGCCACTGGCGGCGGGGCCAAGTCCAAAGCCTGGCGGCAGATCATGGCCGATGTCTTCGACACGGAAGTGGTCACGCTCAAAGTCACCGAAGGCGCGGCCTACGGCGCGGCGTTGCAGGCGCTTTGGTGCTGGCGCTTGCAGCAGGGCGAGAAGGTCTCCATCAGCGACCTCACCGACCAGTTTGTTGCGGTGAACACCAGCGAGACGGCGCAGCCGGACCCGCAGCGCGCCGCCGTTTACCACGAGCTGCAGGGCATCCAGGACGCCATGTCCGCGGCCCTGCGCGGCGTGTTCAAGCAGCACCGGCAGTTCCTGCTGCGCTAATGTGGGTCAACCAGGTCCCGCGCTCGGCAGCGCGATTGTCCGCCGCAGCAACTCAAGCGCCTGCTGGGCCGTGACCTGCTTGAACGTCTCACGGTCGTAAGGGTTGAAGTTGCGCTCGACCACCGTGCCGGACGGGCCGGCCAACCCGATGAACACAGTGCCCACCGGCTTCCTGGTCGTGCCGCCGCCGGGACCGGCGATGCCGGTCACGGAAAGCGCATAATCCGCCTTCGTTTGCCGGCGCGCGCCTTCGGCCATCTGTCGCGCCACCGGTTTGCTGACCGCGCCGTGCCGGGCCAGCGTGTCGGCGCGGACGCCCAGGAACTTCTGCTTGGCGGCGTTGCTGTAGGTAACCAGTCCCGCCAGCAGCACCGCCGAGGCGCCGGGGACATTCGTGAGCCGGTGCGCGATCCCTCCGCCGGTGCAGGACTCGGCCAGCGCAAGTGTTTGCTGCCGCCCGGTCATAAGCCGGACAACAACCGTTTCCAGCTCCTCGTCTCCAACGCCGTAGATGTAACGGCCAAGCAGTCCCCGGATGATGGCCTCTGCTTCTCCCACACGCTGCCCGGCATCGTCTCCGCGCGCGGCAACGCGCACATCCACCTGCCCCGGCCGGGAGCAGTAGCCCACGTCGAGCCCGGCGCCGACCAGAGGTTGCAGCGGGCCGCCGATTTCCTCCTGGACCACAGATTCGCCTATGCCGGCCGTTCTGAGCGTGCGGCAGACCAACCTGCTCACCGGCGGCGCCACTCGCCGCAGGAGCGGCACGACCGAGTCAGTGAACATGGGCCGCAACTCGCGCGGCGGACCCGGCAGCATGATCAACCAGCTCGGCTGGCCGCCGGCGCGGAATGGATTGGGCCGGACTTCCATGGCCAGGCCTGGCGCGGTGCCATGCGGGTTGGGCAGGACCGTTGCGCCCTGGGGAACCTGGGCCTGCACCCGCGTTCGCTCCGGCATGGGCCGGCGCCGGCTTTCGAAGAACTGCCGAATGTGTGCGACCACCGCCGGGTCCTCGCGCAGCTCCACCCCCAGCATCCCCGCAACCAGGTCCCGCGTCAGGTCGTCCGAGGTCGGGCCCAGGCCGCCGGTCGCAATGATGAGGTCCGCGCGGCCCAATGCCTCGCGAATGGCCTGGGTGATGTCGTTGCCCGTGTCGGCCACGGCAACCTGGCGGGCGACGACGTAGCCCAAGTCCGCCAAATGGCGGCAGAGCCACTGCTGGTGGGTGTTGAGCACCCGCCCCAGCATCAACTCGCTGCCCGTGTTAATGAGTTCAACGATCACCGCGTCCAAACCTACTCTCCACGGCCGAAAGCCCAAAGTCCAAAGTCTGCCAGACACGCCCTCAAGAATGCCTGTTGACAGAACGGCGGAGAGTGGGCATATATATCTGTGATGGATATATCTGTGACTGTAGTATTGTGTTGTGGCAAGAGCCGAACCTGAAATCCCGGACGCGCCGCCGCTGACACCGGCGGTGTTTCACGTGCTGCTGGCGCTGACGGGTGGCGAACTCCACGGTTACGCCATCATGCAGGAAGTGGCTGAAAGCACGGAAGGCCGAATGAAGATGGGTCCCGGCACTTTGTATGGCACCATCAGGCGCCTGCTGGAGGCCCACATGATCGAGGAATCTGATCAACGTCCCGACCCGGAGATGGACGATGAACGCCGCCGCTACTACCGCCTGACGGCGGTCGGTCAGCGGGCGGTCAAGGCTGAGGCGCGTCGGTACGCGGAGCTGGCTGAAGTTGCGCGCCGCAAACGACTCCTGGGCAAGCCCATCCGGGCAGCGCGGGCGGGAGAGCTCGCATGAGGCGCATCCCCACAGAGACGGACAGCAAAGCCATAGCATTCTCCGCAAAGCTGTTTCAGCGTTTGCTGGCCGCTTACCCGAAGGCTTACCGCCGCGAGTACGGTCAGCCTATGGCTCAGCTCTTTCACGACCAGTGTCGCGACTCCTGGCGCACAGCACGCGAGTTGGGGTTGGCCTGGCTCTGGTTGCGGGTTCTGCCGGACTTGGTGAAAACGTCAGTGCTGGAACACATCTCAGCCTTCAAAGAAAGGAATACTGTGTTAGACAGAATCTGCTCGTTGTTACGTCTGAGGTCTGCGCCGCGGTCAGTCTTCTTCGCGGTGTTTGCCGTCGTTTTTATGCTCATTGTCGCCACGAGCACGCTGACTACCTTCTTGTTGCCGGAGCTTTACTCGAGCACCGTCCGCATCAAGCCAGGCTGGACTGTGAATGACCGGGCGGGCCAAGCCGAGTTTGAGATCGTTCGATCCGAGCCGGTCTTGAATAAGGTGATTGCGGTACTCGATTTGAACAGGACTTGGGGACGGAAGTACGCCAGGGGCGCCTCTCTGGACAACTCCGAGACCCTGGCCCTTCTCAAGCCGAGGATAGACCTGCGCCCGGTGCGAAGCACCCCCCTCATCGAAATCCGTGTTTTCAGTGAGGACCGCGACGAAGCGGCAGCGCTGGCAAATGCAATCGCATGGAGCTATCGCGAATACCGGTCGCTCAGCCCGCTGGAGATCGTGGACAAGGGTGTTCCGGGTTTGAGGCCCGTGCGGCCCAACAAACCGCTAAACATCGCCTTCGGAGTGGTGGGAGGAATTTTGCTTGCTACGGTGGTGGGGGCGGGAATGGCCGGGCTCGCCGCATGGATGGCAAGGAAATCACGCGGAGCGGAAGCCTCGCCCGAAACGGGCGCCTCAGCTCCTCCATAGGTTTAGCTTCCGACAGGGAAAGTCCCTCCCCGCTGCCCCGCCTGAGCTTGCGACACACTCGATGGTGCCCTCGAGGCGCAAAGGGTCAGTTATTGAGACGGATTCCGGTGAAATAGAAGGGGCTTTTCAGCAGAATCAACCTCATGAACCAAACCCCTTGATGGCCCTTCCCGAACAAGAGTCACAAGTGAGACCGATCTGCAGACGCGGCGCCAGGGCAAGGCGAGCGAGGACAACGTGGTGCCTTGATTCCTGGAAATTGGGCAAGCCAACGCTGAGCTGTGCCTGCCCGGACGGTGCTCACAGTTCGACGAGGGGTCCAGGCAGGACGCGCAACTCGTTGCGGAATTTTACAATTAGGTTTGACATCTCGCCCCCCCCCCCCCCCCGCATACTGGCAGCAATATGCGCAATGCCAGAAGCCAACTTTCTCTTCCCTGCGTTCTCCCGAGACTTTCACACCGCTTCGATTGGCTGGCACTTCTTGCCGCCCTGGTCATCGCGGCGCCAACCGCGCGCGCCCTGACGCTGGAGGAGGCGCTCGACGCGATGAATCTTACATGGACGACCGCTGGATGGACTCCTCAAACGCACACGACTCATGACGGGGTCGACGCCGCGCAGAGCGGAAGTGTGTTTGGCAGTTCGACGTCCACCTTGCTGACCACGGTGACGGGGCCGGGGACGTTGACATTCTGGTGGCGTAATCCGTCATACAACAACCAGCTTTCCTTTCGCGTGGGGACCACCAACCTGGCGTACATCATCGTTTATCCATCGTGGCAGCAGCAGACTTTCTACCTTGGGCCGGGCAGCCAAACACTAAGTTGGGTGCAATCCGTAAGCACTCCGCCGGGAGACTCTTATCGCGGTTATTTGGATGAAGTCAGCTACACGGCAGGCGCAACCGCCCCGATCATCACCGCGCAGCCAATAGGTCAGTCGCAGGTCGCGGGACTTGACACCACATTCACCGTCAGCGCGGGCGGCACCCCTCCGCTCAGTTACCAATGGGCGTTCAACGGGACGAATATCCCGGGAGCAACCGCATCCGCCTACATAGTCACGAACGCGCAGGTGAGCAGCCTGGGCAACTACAGTGTGACAGTGACCAACAGCGTGGGCTTCATGGTCAGTTCCAACGCGCCGCTGGAGCTTGGCCAAGTCACCGCCTGGGGTGCGTATGGCTCTGGCGCGACTTCGGTCGCGACCGGAGCAACCAATGTTTTGGGAATGGCGGCCGGGCTTTACTGCAATCTGCTGCTGAAAGCAGATGGCACGTTGCCTGGCTGGGGCTTGAACACCGTGGGTCAAACGTCCGTGCCTTCGGATTTGACCAACGCCATCGCCATCGCGCTGAACATCCACGGACTTGCATTGAGACCAGACGGCACCGTCACGGCCTGGGGAGGCCAGGGCTTTGGTGAAACGAACGTCCCCGCCGGGCTTAGTAACGTCGTTGCCATCTCCGCCGGTCGTTCTCCGCACAGCCTGGCGCTTAAGTCCGACGGCACGGTGGCCGCCTGGGGGGGCTATCGCGGCGAAACGAACCTGCCCGCAGGGCTGAGCAATGTGGTCGCAATCGTCGCGGGAAACGGCTACGACCTGGCCCTCAAGGCGGACGGAACAGTGACCAACTGGGGAAACAATCCCCCTGGGCCGCTCATGGGCTTAAGCAATGTGGTGGGCATTGCAGCGGGTGGGGCGCATGCTCTGGCGCTCCTGGCGGACGGGACAGTAAGGGCCTGGGGACATAATTATTACGGCCAGGCGACCGTGCCGGCAGGATTGACAAATGTGGTGGCAGTGGCCGCTGGAACTTCTCACAGTCTGGCGCTCCGAGCGAATGGGACGGTAGTCGGCTGGGGGGATAATAATCTCGGCCAGACCAATGTTCCCATCGGACTGACCAACGTTGTGGCGATCGCAGCCGGCGCGGATCACAACCTGGCACAGGTTGGCGACGGCCCGCCGCTTCTTTGCGCTCCGGTCTCGCATCCCAGTGTGTCCGGAGCCGGTTTCAGCCTCGAAGTGGCGTCGCAATGCGGGCGGGTTTACGCTTTGGAGTACAAGGAGGATTTGGGGGAGGGCGATTGGGTGGCGCTGCCTCTGACGGCAGGCACCGGCGGGAATCTGGTGCTGCGCGATCCCACCGCGAGCAACACGCAACGCTTCTATCGCGTGCGGCGCTGGTAAGCGATCACGGGTGCCGCCACTCAGGCGCCGTAAAGGGGCCAGAATCAATCTTATTAACCAATCCCTCTAAGCAGGGCTTTACAGCCGAACGAGGGAGAATTAAGTTCCGCCGTGATGAGGAGTGACTTTTCATCAATGGAGAGGGGCCTTTAGGCAGCTTGATGGTCACTGCAACGTCCTGACCTGACAGGCGGTTTCAATGGAACGCGCGGTCCAAATCTACGCGATCGTCAATCTCACCATCATCGGCCTCTCCCATGTGGCCAGGCCCCGCGTGTGGGTGAGCTTTCTCGTCCTGCTCCGGGAACGTGGCGAAGCGGGCGTCTTCGTCCTTGCCATCTTGAACCTGATCTTCGGGTCTATTATCGTTGCGTTCCACAACGTCTGGGCGGGCATCCCGCTGGTGCTCACGGTGTGGGGCTGGGCCAACGTGATCAAGGCCCTGCTCTATTTCATATTCCCCGCGATCGGGCTGCGCAGACTTCAGGCCCTCTCCCAGGAGCGGGCCAGCCTGGTCGCCGCCAGCGGGATCCTCCTGCTGCTGCTGGCCGGCGTACTCGGTTATCATGTGTGGCGGACGTCATGAAGGACCTGCCTGTCACCAGGCGCGGTGTCCCAGAACCCCGGCGATTCTCGTTCCTGGCACCCCTGTCCAGACGCTATCCAGGACTACCGCTGGTTTCCTTGCGTTTCGATGGGGGGACCCCGGCGCGACCCCGGTCGGGTCCCAGTGTGGTTCCCATGGGGAGCGCTCCCCATGGGAACCACACCGGGGTTACGGCAGGGTGCCGCCGTATTGACGCCATGATCGGGCCAGGCGGGCACGGCCGGGGCACTGGATCACTTTCCGGGGAGTTGCGCCTTTGGTAGCACCCGGTATCCTGGCAGGGTAAGAAACGGCCTGGTGGTTAGGCACTTGGAGTGGGCTGCCGAGGCGAACCGGGCTTCGTCCTGTCGCCGAAGTTCCGGCCCCTGGGTTGGTGGAACAGTTGCCGCCAGGACAATGCGACGCTGATCTTCAATACTGTAATATGAACACATTAAGAGCTCAAAAGGCCAGACGCCGAAGGCGGGCGCTGGCGCCGGGCGTGGTGCCCGGCGGTTGGTGCAGTCGTTGCCCCCTGTGTGGCGCTGCCGGCGAATGCTTCGATACGGCGGTCCGGAGCGGCCGCTGCGGCGACTGGGTCTGGTATGTACGGGCCGGCCACCAGTGGCGGCGACGCTGGTTGAAACCGTATGATCCCAAGACCGCCAGGCAATTGGCCTGGCGGGCGCACCTGGCGGCCGCCTCGAAGGCCTACAACGAGCTGCTGACCGACGAACAGCAGGCTGCCTGCATTGCTGCCGGCGCCAGGCGGCGGACCCGGCCGCGGCTGGGCCAGTCCGGCGCGCAGACCGGGCAGCAGTATTGGGTGGGCAAAACATGCTCGGAGAGGCCCCCCGCGCTGATGGCTCGGAAGCGGAAATCCCGAGCTGCTTCCAAACGGTAGAAGACGGGGAGCGCGCGCCGCGGGCTTCAGTCTTCGGCGAACAAGTATTCCAGATCCGTCTTGGACAGGCTGCGGGCGAAGCCTTCTTCGCCGAGCACGTCGGCGATGGTTTGGGCCTTGCTCTGCTGGAGCTCCCAGATCTTCTCCTCGACGGTACCAGGCGAAATCAGCCGGTAGGCGTTGACCGTGCGGGTCTGGCCGATGCGATGCGAGCGGTCAATGGCCTGCGCCTCGACCGCCGGGTTCCACCACGGGTCATAGAGCACCACGTAGCTGGCCGTGGTCAGGTTCAGGCCGGTGCCCGCCGCGCGGAGGCTGAGCAGAAAGACCGCGGAGTTGGGATCGCTCTGGAACGCGCTGACGACTTCCTGGCGGTTCTTGGTCTGGCCGGTGAGGATGTGGGTGGGAATCTGGTGCTGGCGGCATTCTTCTTCCAGCAATTGCAGCATCTGCACAAACTGGCTGAACAGCAGCACCTTCTGGCCCTCGGCCACGAGCGAATCGAGCAGCTCGAACAAGGTCTCCGTCTTGCCCGAGGCGGCGTCGTTGCCCACGAGCTTGGGGTGGCAGCAAATCTGGCGCAGCCGGGTGAGGGCGGCCAGGACGTGGATCTTGCTCTTGTTGAGGCCCTGCTCGGCAACCGTCTTCATGACCTGCTCCCGGCTGCGGCGCAGCTCGGCAAGATAGAGCTTGCGCTGCTCGTCGCCCAACTGGCAGTCGCGCCGCTGCTCGATGCGTTCGGGCAGGTCCTTGGCCACATGCTGCTTGAGCCGGCGCAGCAGCAACGGTCGCAGTTTGGCCGAGAGCCGGCGCCGCGCAATGCGCTGCGCCGATTCGGCGCCCTCGCCGCGCGGCTCATACGTCTCCGTGAAGCGGTCCTGGCTGCCCAGGTAACCCGGCTGGATAAAGTCCACGATGCTCCAAAGGTCGAGCAGGCGGTTCTCCAGGGGCGTGCCGGTCAGCGCCAGGCGATGGTCGGCCTTCAACTGCTTGACGGACTGGGTCACTTGCGCGCCCGGGTTCTTGATGAACTGCGCCTCGTCCAGGATGATGGCGCGGAAGGCGAACTTCTGCAGCTCTTCCAGGTCGCGCCGCAGCAGCGCGTAGTTGGTCACAATGAGATCGTATTGCGGAATCTGCTTGCGCAGGTTGTGGCGCGCGGCGCCGCTTTCGAGCACAAGCACCTTTAGATGGGGCGTGAAACGGTTCGCCTCGCGCCGCCAGTTGTGCAGCACCGATGCCGGGCAGATCACGAGCGCCGGTTTGGGGTCTTTCCTGTGCTGGTCCTTCAGCCACGTCAGCCACGCCAGCGTCTGCAGGGTCTTGCCCAGGCCCATGTCGTCCGCGAGAATCCCCCCCAGCCGAAGCCGTGTCAGGTGGCAGAGGAAATCGAATCCGTCCTTTTGATAGGGGCGCATCTCCGCCTGCACGGAGGCGGGGAAGTCCATGACCGGGAGGCCCGCAAAGTTCTTAAGGCGCTCGCGCAACGCTTTGGCCTGGGCCGAATCGCCGAAGCGCTGCAAGTCTTCCTCGTCCAGGTGCGCCGCTTGTTCCAGCCCGATGCGCTGCGCAACCGGCACCAGGCCGTCAACCCCCAGGTCCGCCATCGCTTCATGCGCCGTCTGCACCGCGCTCGCATCCAGCTCGACCCAGCCGGAGTCGGGCAGTTTGACGTAGCGGCCGGTAGCTGACTGGAGGCGCTTCAAGTCGGCGGCGGTGAGCTTGAGGCCCTCCTGCTCCCATTCGGCGGAGATTGCCAGCCAATCAATGCCGCTGCCCTTGACCACCAGTCGCGGGCGCAGTTGCCGCCGGGCCAAGAACAGCCGGGAGAAGGCGGGATTGCCCAGGTAATCCGCTTCCTGCGGCCGGTCGGCCCAGGCGCACGCCAGCGCACCCAGAAATCCTTCATTCGCGTCGCCGACCCACAGGCCCGGCTCGGGCGTGAACCAATCCAGCCGGCGCAGCCATTGGGAGGCAGGATCGAGCCGCGGGTCGTCCAGCAGTTCGGGTTTCTTCCCGCCCGGCCGCGGCTTCTTCGCTTCGTGCAACTGCCATTCATGGCCGTTCCAGAGCCAGAGACTCTGGTCGCGTTGACTCTTGGCCAGCAACCGCAGCCGCACCGTCTGGTCGAGCAGTTCGAATACAAACTGCGGTTTGGCCGCGTGCGCGACGCAAAGCTGCTCCCAGTCCACGCCCTGGCTGGACTGCGTCTTGCGCAAGTGCATAAGCAGGCGGTGGCTCAAATGGCGCATCGGCACGGCCGGCTGGCGGGCCCAAAGTTCGAAGACCTGGGGCGGCGGCGCGTTGCGCAACAGGTAGAACGTCCCCCCGGCCAGCGCCAGCACCGGGTGACGGTTGAAGAACAGCACCTCGCTGAGCGAATGATGCTTCCCACCCGGCACGGTCAGCCGGTGCGTAAAGGCCAGCTCTTTGGCGCCGTTTTCCAGGTGCGGCGTCAGTTCGGCGAGCTCGCCGCGGAACTCCAGCGGCTGCGGCGGCCCCCCGCCGGCGGCCAATTCGAGCCGGTGCGTGTCGCCCCAGCGCGCCAGCCAGTGCAGCAGCTCCAGGTTAGAGAGCACCAGGACTTCGTCGCCATTACGACGCGTGGAATGGGTCTCCGCCAGCCACTGAATGAACTCCCAGTCGCCGGGCGGAAAGAGCTCCTGCTCATGCGCGGCGCGCGTCGTCAGTTCGGTGATTTCGCCCAGCCTTCTGGCTTTCTCACCGGTGCGCGGGCGCACCAGGTGAAGCTCCACCGCCAGCCGGTATCGCCCGGGCTGCTCCGGGTCCGGCCGCGGATGGCAAAGGGCGCGCACGAAGGCCCGCGGCGAATCGAAGTGCACCGGTTTGTGCGGGAAGAGCCACTTCTCCAGGTGTTGGACAAGCTGTTGTTCCTGCGCGGCTTGTTCCACCTGAGTGAATCGGTCGAGGTTGGCGTAAACGCTCAGCTCCGTCGGCAGCGAACGTTGCGCGCGCAGAAACAGGAAGGCCACCTCCTCCAGGCGGCTCCGGCCTTGCGCCGCCAACAAACGCGGCCACCAATCTGTATTCGGAAAGTCCTTGCGCGAGAGGGAGAGTCTCTCGAAGTAGTCCTCCAACAGCAGCCACGCCCGCTGCGAATCGGCGCAGACGGCGAAGCTGCGCAACAGCTCCTCCCGCTGAGCGACGACCGCCTTCGAGTCAGCCAGCTCCCGACGCAGGTCCGCCAGCGCCCCGTAGGTCTTGGAAAGCACCGTGTTCTGGGCGTCGTACTTCGAAGCCTGCGCCGAACGTGACCCGTTCCCGGTTCTGAGTAAAACTTTGGCCATCTTCCGAATAAACCCGTTTCAGCGTCTATCATCTCGACATAGAACGCCGCGCCGGTCAACGAGAAATGTAACAAATTTTGCACCTGCGCCGCCCCGAACGGAGGTGTTCGTTGACAATTTCAGCACGGCAGGGCTTTATGCAGCCGGATTGCGGGGCGCCTCGGGCGAGCGCCGGGGCCAGCCCGCAGGTTCACGAATGATCGCTGGAAGCCTGCACCGGTGAGCTGCTGAACGCTTCGAGTCAGGTAAGTGCGCGCAACAGCTTGAAGACGGGTGTGAGAATGCTGGAGAGTATCGGTATGAGAACTATCAAACAACTGACAGTGGCCGTAGCGCTAATCCTCACCCAGCCGGCGGTGTTGCTTGCGGCCGGCCCAAAAGAGGCGGCGTTGTCGCTGGACCTGGGCCAGGCCGGTCCGGCCATCTCGCCTTATATCTACGGCCAGTTCATCGAGCACCTGGGCCGCTGCATCCATGACGGCATCTGGGCGGAGAAACTCTGGGACCGCAAGTTTCTGCTCGCCCTCGACAAGTCGCCCTGGCAGGTGGTCCGCCCGGCGGGCGCGGAGTTCGACGCCTTTCTCGATCCGGCGGGTGCTTACGCGGGGGACCATTGCCTGGCACTGTGGCGGCGCGGCGAAGGGGCGGGAGATTGCGGCATCGTGCAGAAGGACATCGGCGTGATGGCGGGCAAGGAGTATGTCGGCTACGCCGTTATCGCGGCTGTCAGCGGCGAGCCGGCTGTCGAGGCCACGCTGTCGTGGGGGGCGGGAGCCGATAACCGGCAAGCCGTCCCGTTGACTCGGCTCGACCGGGAGTACCGCCGCGTCCCCTTCCGATTCAAGGCCGGGGGAACGATAGAATCAGCCTCGTTCTCGCTGCGGGTGGTCAAGCCCGGCCTGGTGTGGATCGGATGCGTCTCGCTGATGCCTGCCGACAACGTCCACGGCATGCGCGCCGATGTGCTGGCTCTGATCCAACAACTCAACGCCCCGATTACACGCTGGCCCGGGGGCAACTTCGTATCCGGCTACAACTGGAAGGACGCCATCGGCGAGCGCGACCGGCGTCCGCCACGCTGGGAACGCGCCTGGAACGCGGTCGAGGACAATGATTTCGGGTTGGACGAGTTCATGCGGTTCTGCGCCGAAGTCCGCACCGAACCCTACATCGCGGTGAACACCGGGCTCGGCAGTGTGCAGGATGCCGCTGACGAGGTGGAGTATGCGACCGGCTCCAGCCGCAGCCGTTGGGGCGCGGAGCGGGCGCGCAACGGGCAGCGGCAGCCTTACGATGTCACTTGGTGGGGCATCGGCAACGAGATGTACGGCAATTGGCAGTTGGGCAACGTGCCGGTCGAGCGCTATGCTCTGCGCCACAATGCGTTCGTCGCGGCGATGAAAGCGAAGAATCCCAGGATCAAAGTTATCGCTGTCGGATCGCCCGGGCGATGGAACGACATGCTCCTGCCGCTCAGCGCCGCGCACATGGACCTGCTCAGCGGGCATCATTACACCCAACGCAAGTTCAAAGCGCCCCTCACCCCTGAGGACACGGCGAAATACGAAGCCGACTTCCCGACCTACTGCGGCAGCGTGATGTCAGGCGTGCGCGGGGTGGTGGCCGACTACCGGCAACGGTTGGGAGCCGCCACACCCGGGCTCGACCGCGTCCGGCTGGCGGTTGACGAATGGGGCATCGTGCGGGATTGGAACCCGGCCCCCGACAGCCCTGGGGTCGGCGCCTTCGAGCACTTCTATCCGCTCGGGGATGCCCTGGCGTCGGCCCGGGCGTTGCATGAGCTGATTCGCTCCGCCGACCTAGTCGCGATGGCCAATTGGGCCCAGACCGTCAATGTCATTGGTGCAATAAAGGCCGGCCGCAACCATGCTGTGCTGGACCCGGTCGGCCACCTGCTGGCGCTCTACCGCGCGCACGTGGGCGGGAGCCTGGTCCCGGCGCGGCTCAGCGCGGCGGTGCCGGTGGATGCGGTCGCCGCCCTCGACGCGAAAAACGGACACCTCTCACTCGGCCTGGTGAACTATTCAGCAAGCGAAGAAGTCGTGTTATCCCTCAAGACTTCCGCCGGCACGCTCCCTCGGACGGCGCAGGCTTGGAGGATCAACGGTCCGAGCTTGACGGCGATCAATGTCCCTGGAAAGCCTGAATCCGTAACCACCAGCACACTGCCTGCGGTTGACCTTGGTCAACCCATTCGGCTGCCTGCTCATTCGATCACCGTGCTGAGGGGCGGCAGGTAAACCACCAGAACGAGCAGCTTCCCGATTCATCTATCCACCCGGAAAAAGGCTCGCCGCCGCAAAGCCGGACAGCTAAACCAATCCCACCAATGAAAAGCGCGCGGCTCTTGGTTATGACCCTGCTGGGTTGCCTCAGCCTTGGCGGGGCGGCGGCTGCCCCGGCCGTCAAACGTCCCAACATCCTGTTCCTGATGGATGACCAACATCGGGGCGATTGGCTGGGAGTGGCGGGCGCGAAGTGGCTGATCACCCCCAACCTGGACCGGTTGGCGCGGGACGGCGTCCTGTTCCGGCGCGCCTACACTTCAACACCGTCCTGCCTGCCGGCGCGTGCCGCTCTCCTGACGGGCATGAGCCCCTGGGGCCACGGCAGCCTGGGCTACGTGCCAATTCCGGAGCGCTATGCCTGCGAGATGCCGCGCGTCTTTTCGGAGGCCGGGTGGCGCACGTGCGCCATCGGCAAAAACCATTTCGCGCCGCCGAGCAACAGCCACGGCTACCAAACGGTGATCCGGGCCGAGCCGAATATTCGGGATCAGTCGGAGATCTGCGATTACCGAGCCTGGTTTGACCGCCAGGCTCCCGGACACCAACCCCTCGAGGGCTACCGCAGCGGCAATGACCAGCGTGGTGGCATCTGCTATCCGCTGGCCGAGGAACTCCACTTGACCCCGTGGACGGCCGACCGGGCGTTGGAGGCCCTCAATAGTCATAAGCAAGGCGAACCGTGGTTTCTCAAGGTCTCTTTTCTCGCCCCGCACACGCCGCTCAACGCGCCCAAACGCTGGCACGACCGCTACCAAAACGTGGATATCCCGCCAGCCGCCATCGGAGACTGGGCGCGGCGTGAATACGGCGGCGTGCAAACGTCCTTCGCCCAGCACGCGGAGGCTACCCGCGGCGTCGTGCCCGAAGAGGAACTCCGCGCGACGCGCCGTTCCTATGCGGCGGCGATCTCGTTCGTGGACGAGCAGATCGGCCGCATTCTGGCCGCGCTGGAGGAGCGGGGGGAATCGGAAACTACCTTGATCCTCTTCACCTCCGACCATGGCGACCTAATGGGCGACCACCACGTTTACCGCAAGACCTTCCCTTACGAAGGCTCGGTGAATGTGCCGATGATTGTGCGCTGGCCGGCGAGCCTGGGCTTGGATGCCAGGCGCGGGCAAGTGAGGCAGGAGCTTGTGGAGTTGCGCGATGTGTTCCCCACGTTCCTCGATGCGGCCGGCCTGCCGCGGCCGGCCTCGGTCGAGGGAACGAGCTTGCTGGACATCTTGCGCGGCAAACCGGGGCGCAAGCTGTTGGACCTGGAGCACGCCTCCTGTTATGCGCCTAAAGACGGTTGGGTGGCGTTGATGGACCAGCGCTACAAGTATGTTTACTTCGTGCACACCGGGCAGCAGCAATTATTTGACCTGCGGCGTGATCAGCAGGAACTTAACAACCTGGCGGTCAAGCCTGCCGGGGCGAGACTGGTGCAACAATGGCGGCAGAAGATGATCAAGCATCTGAGCGTTCGCGGGGAACCCTGGGTTCAGGGAGGCGAGCTGACGGTGCTGAAGACGCCGATTCGTCGGCGCGCCAACAACCCGAATGTAATGCAATGAACGATTTAGATTTGCTGCCCGGCTTGGGTGCTTCTTTTGCCGTAGTGACCACCGCCGTCAGCCGGCGCCGTTCCTGGAGACGGAAGATGGCGCCGACTGATGTCGGCGACTACTGGTTATCACGCACTGTCCGAGCCCTCGCCGTGCTGTGCCTGCTGGGCTTGCCCTTTGGTGGACAGGGGCGGCCCGCCATCAAGATCGAGTCGGGGGTGGCACAGCTTTTCGTGGATGACGGGATGATTGACCAGCAGAGCGGCCTGCAACGCACCCTCCACCAGCCGGCCAAGGACGACGGCGGCCACACGCCGCTCATTGCCGCCCGGCCCGACACAACGCTGCTGGCCTACGGAAGCATTGTTCGGGATACCCGCCTTGAACGCTATGTTATGTTCGTCCAGGAGTTCCCCTCCCGACAGATGTATCGCCTCACCTCGGCCGATGGACTGACCTGGCGCCCCAACAAGCATGCGGAGCTTGAGAAGGTCACCCTGGACCTGTCCTTCCCCCCGCTACCGCCGGACGCGCATGGACGCCCCGGCATTGATCTGTTCTCCTGCTGCTACGACACCGCCGACGCGGATCGCCCTTACAAGGGCTGGGTGTGGGCGGCGAATGTCGGCAATGAGTGGGAAGGCATCTGGTACGTGGATTCCACCGATGGACTTCACTGGCGCAAGGGAGGCCAGGTTTTGAGTGGCTACGCCGGCGAGGGCGACCCAAGCTGCCGCGCCATCACGCAGGACGGCCGCACGCTCTATGGGCCGGGCGATGTCACTCTCTTTGCTCCCGACCCGGTCGGCAAACGCTTCCTCGGGCTGTTCAAGTTCTACAGTCCGCGCGACCTCGCCCCGGGTTACGGCTCAAGAGCTCGGGCCTATGCATTCCTGGACCGGCTTGACCGGCCCCTCGACACCCAGAAGCTGAGCCGCATCCAACTGATGCCGGCGATGGCGGCGCGCAACGGGGATTCTCCCGCCGACGAGTACTACGCCAGCACTGCCTGGCGCTACGAATCGCTCTGGCTGGGCGGCTTGAAGATATTCCATGGCCGCGACGATTATCCGTGGTCGGCCGACGGATGTGCGTTCTTGAAGCTGGTGGTCAGCCGGGACGGGCTGGACTGGCGCAAGGTGCCCTTCACCAACAACACTGGCATCGCCGAGGTCTTCATGCCCAACGGCGCTGAAGGCGGCAACGGCGGGTCCAACGACGGGGGCTATATCAGCGAATTCAGCCAGGGGCCGCTCCACGTGGGCGACGAACTGATTTACTACTACTCGGCCTCCTCTTACGGCAAGAACGCCGGGCAGGACCGGCGCATCCTGGGTGGCGGCATCTTCCGCGCCCGACTGCGCCTGGACGGCTTCGTCTCGGTGGACAGCGGCACGCTGACCACACCGTTGTTGGAATTTGCGGGGCGGGAACTGCTGCTGAATGCGGTCGGCCCCATCAAGGTGAGCGCGCTCGATGAATCCGGCAAGAATCTGGCCTCGACCTCCATGACAGGCAATTCGGTCCGCCAGGTCGTGCGGTTCGGCGGGCAATCCCTGCGCGAGGTTGCCCCGCACGGGCGATGCCGCCTCCGCTTCGAGGTCCAGCCGCCCGCCCAGTTATACTCGTTCCGACTTTAGCCTGCCCTGGCCCTGCCGGTTAAGCAAATCCAGCACCTCGCCCGGCTTCTGAACCAGAAGCTCCGCGCCGGATTCCAGCAACTCGGCCTGGTCCCGGAATCCCCAGAGCGCGCCCACAGCAAACATGCCGGCGGCGCGGGCCGTTTGCATGTCAACGCCCGAATCGCCCAGGTAAAGGCACTCTGCCGGAGAGACTCCCAATCGTCCGGCGACCGCGATAGCACTCGCGGGGTGGGGTTTGCGCGGAAACCGATCGCTTGCGCCCAGGACCGCATCGAAAGCCCACTTCGCAAGCAATTCGCCCACGCACCGCTGCGTAAAGTGGTCCGGTTTGTTGGATAGCACTGCCAGCTTCAGTCCGCGAGAAACCAGGCCGTCCAACATCTCCGGCACGCCGACGTACGGCTTGGTTTGGACATTCCAGGTTCGCTCGTATTCCTGCACATACTCAGCGACACAGGCTTGGACCGTAGCTTCGTCGCGGTGCGGCTCCGGGAGGGCTCGCGCCATCAGCTTGACGACCCCATCCCCAACGAACGTCCGATATCTCGAATTGAGGTGCGTTGGAAAACCTCGGGCCGCCAGGACACAGTTGCTAGCGTTGGCAATATCGTCGAGTGTATCGAGCAACGTGCCGTCGAGATCAAAGATAGCAGCGCGAAATGGCAGACTCATAGTGAACGGCTAGCCGGGCTTCCTTTCATCGAGGCAATCATACTGCGGGACGTCAGCTCTTCAAGCCCGCATCTCGCGGAAGGGGCCTGACGCCGCGTGCTCCGCCGCCGGGCGGCCGCCTGCTATGCAGCATGGACTTGCCTGCCTGAACCTCTTGCGTGTACACCACCCGTAATATGCTCTTGATCCACAGACTAACCGCGCTGTCCCTCACTGCCCTCGCCGCGATGTTCATCGCTCCCGTTTCCGCTGCCGAAAGAAAGTATGAAGCGCGGTGGGAATCTCTCGACACGCGTCCCGCGCCCGAGTGGTTTCTCGACGCCAAGTTCGGCATCTTCATCCATTGGGGCGTCTACTCCGTGCCGTCGTGGGGCAAGGTAGGCGAATATGCCGAGTGGTATTGGAACCGGATGCATGACCAGAAGGCCGACAACCCGTGGTGGCAGTACCACAAAACCAATTACGGCGAGAGCTTCGATTACAAGGATTTCGCCCCGCAGTTCCGCGCGGAGCTCTTTAACGCTGACCATTGGGCCGACATTTTCGCCCGCTCCGGCGCCCGGTACATCGTGCCAACCTCGAAACACCACGAGGGCTTCTGCCTGTGGCCCAGCGGCGAGGCCAGCAAGACCTGGGGCCGGCCGTGGAATGCGGCCGAGGTCGGGCCGAAGCGCGACCTGATGCGGGAAATGTCCGCGGCGGTACGCAAGCGCGGAATGAAGTTCGGTTTCTACTACTCCCTGTACGAATGGTACAACCCGCTCTGGCTGGCCGACCGCAAGCGCTACGTGGACGAGCACATGGTTCCGCAATTCAAGGACGTGGTCACACGCTACGAGCCGGCGCTTATCTTCAGCGACGGCGAGTGGGACCTGCCGAGCAAGGATTGGCGGAGCGAAGAGTTGCTCGCCTGGCTATACAACGATTCGCCCGTCAAGGACCACGTCATTGTCAATGACCGCTGGGGCAAGGAATGCCGGCATAAACATGGCGGTTACTGGACCACGGAGTACGCGGCGGGTCTCCAGGACGGCTCGCATCCGTGGGAGGAAAACCGGGGCATGGGCTTCAGCTACGGCCACAACCGCGCCGAGCACATTGACCACTACAAGACCGGCAGGGAGTTGATAATAGTGCTTGTTGACCTGGTGAGCCGCGGCGGCAACCTGCTGCTGGACATCGGCCCGAACGGCGACGGCACCATCCCGCCCATCATGGAGCAGCGCCTGCTCGAAATCGGCGACTGGCTCAAAGTCAATGGTGAGGCCATTTACGGCACGCGCTTCGCCGGGCGTTCCTGCCAGTGGACCGAAGGCAAGCTGCCCGAGCAACGATTCGGCGAATACAAGGTGAAATACAATCTCATGGATCAGATTGGCCAGAAACCGACCAAGGACGGCGGGGCGGTAAAGCAGGTATTCTTCACCCGGAAGGCCGGAACGCTCTACGCCATCACCCCCGGCTGGCCCGGGAAGCAACTCGTCCTGCGCGAGGTGAAAGCCCCCCCCGGCGTCACGGTCACGATGTTGGGTGTGCCCGGCGCGCTGAACACCCGCGCCGAAGGCAACTCGCTTGTTATCGAAACTCCCGCGCTCAGCCCCGACGCCGCCCCGTGCCGCCATGCGTATGCGTTCAGGATCCCGGGCGCGACGATTATCAGATGACGGGAAGCATCAGCCCGATGTCGGCCCTTGGCTGAATTAGAACGTGTACGGAACGCGCATCGCGCGGGACCGCATCCGGTTGGCTTCGGGATCGCCGACAAACTCAGCATCGCGAAAATTGAACTTCAGGCCTCGCTTCAGTCGCTCGCAGATATCGGCAGCCAGGCAGATGTTCATGGACTGGAACATGACGTCAGGATTAGCCACAGCGGGCCGGCGGGAGCGGATGCAGTCGAAGAAATCCCGCGCGTGGTTCATTTGCCGTTGCGTCCGGGCGGTGTAATCCGCCAGTACTTTCTTGTACTCACGCAGCAGCGCCGGGGACGAAACATCGGGGCCTGAGTAGCCGTCGGCGGCCGCGGCCCACCCATCGGCGCCATCGAACCGCTCGCCACAAGCGCCGTGCCAGAATTTGCACGGTTCCCAAACCGAGCCGCCGACTCGGAACAGAACCAGGTTCACTCCGTTGGACAGCCGCGTCATCATCGTCTTATCCGGCCCCGCATACTCGAACTCGATGTGCGACACGTTCGTCAGATCGAGTCCGGCTAACGCCTGGGCAACCGTGTGCGCGCCCCACATAGCAAGATCGGTGGCGAAATCATAAAAGCGATACCACCCCGCCCCTTTCACATACCCGCTGTTGTAAGGCCGCCACGGACTGGCCCCGAGCCAGACATCCCAGTCCAATTCGTCCTTGGGCGGCTCCGGTTCCGCCGGCAGCCAGTCGTGACGCAATCCATCGCGCCAGCGACAGTCGGCATAGACGGTATGGATCGGCCCCAACCGGCCGGAGCGGGCCATTTCGATGGCAAACACATGATTCGGCTCGCTGAGCCGCTGGGCGCCGGTTTGATACACCCGGCCATACCGCCGGGCGGTTTCCATAACCATCCGCCCCTGCGCCATGGTTAAGCAGGCCGGCTTTTCACAATAAACATCCTTGCCCGCCCGCATCGCCATCACCGAGGCCAGCGCGTGCCAGCGATCGCCCGTGGCAATCAACACGGCATCCACGTCCGTGCGCTCGGCCAGGAACTGGCGCATATCGCCATACACGGCACAATCCGTATTGCCGTACTTGCCGTCCACCATCTTCTTGGCCGCGGCGCAACGGCCCTTCACGACATCGCAGACGGCCACCCACTGCACTTCCGGGTCGGTCAACATCCAACCCAAATCATAGGAACCGCGGCCGCCCATTCCAATGCCGCCCATCAGGATGCGTTCGCTGGGGGCAACAGCTCCGCCTCGCCCCAGCGCCGAAGCCGGAATATAGCAGGGCACCGTCAGTGCGCCCGCAGCTTTCGCCACCCGTGTCAGGAACCGACGTCGCGTGAATGTCAGACTTTCGTGGTTGCTCATGGGCATATTCGATTGCGCTGAAACCTTATCGCGAAGCGTCCTGGATGTCGACTACTGTGCGGCGTTCAGGCGGCTTTACGGTGACGGCACGGTGGTGCCCCGGTGTGTATCCCATGGGGAGCGCTCCCCATGGGATACACACCGTAGCCTAACCGCACTAACAAGCCATCCTCCAGCCAGTCGCAAGCCAACGCCAGCATGCGACCACCATAACGGCATGGTCGCCCGTCCGGCGGGGGTCTTGGAGGCAGGAAAGGCGGTGGGAGACGACGAATTGCTATCGGGGCCCCTTGGAAATCCGCGAAGAACTCTGTCCTATAGGTTATCTTCAAATTGGCGGAAGGGAGAGGATTCGAACCTCCGGTAGGCTTACGCCTACGCCTGATTTCGAGTCAGGTGCCTTTAACCACTCAGCCACCCTTCCCGCCAGCTTTAGTCCTCGTTTGTATCCCGTCATCCTATCCCGCAGCTTTCGGCCCTGCGATCTCGGCCGGTCAAACAAGCGAAGACCCGTTGCCGGGAACTGCGCCCGTCCAGCGAACAACCGCGAGGTTTGCTTCCCTAAGTGCCCCATCGGCTGCAACACACCGGCAACCGTAGTTACTATGGCAGAATCAAGATTGGCGGCAAGGTGATTCGCCGGAATCGGAGGGACAGCGCGAAATCCGGTTGATTCAGCTTCTCGTGTAGCGCGAACGAGGGTGTTTGCCCTGTCCCTTATTCGGTTACGTCCGTAGCAACGGCGCAGACACGGTGTTGGGTCCGTTGGGGTGGCTATCTAGGTCAAGGCACAGGGCATGCCATTGCTCGCTGGCGCCTGCTCTCGCGCTCGCGCCGGACGGGGTTTGGCTCGTCGGGCTAATCGTCGCCCTTGCCACCGCCGCCTTCGCTGCCGACCTTGTTCATCAGCTCGATCAGCGGCAGGAACATGGCGATGACGATGCTGCCGACGATGACGGCCAGGAAGATAATCATCACCGGTTCGAGCAGCGAGGTCATGGCCGACACGGCGTTGTCCACCTCGTCGTCGTAATTGTCAGCGATCTTGAGGAGCATTTCCGGCAGGGCGCCGGTCTGTTCACCGACGTCCACCATGCTGATGACCATCGGCGGAAAGACGCCGGAGGCTTCGAGCGGGGCGGTGATGGTTTCACCCTCTTTGACACTTTCATGGATGGAGTTGACGGCGTCGGCAATGATGACGTTGCCGGCGGTCTCTTTGACGATCGTCAGGGCCTGCAGGATGGGAACGCCGCTGGTGACCAGGGTGCCCAGGGTGCGGGTAAAGCGCGAGATCGCGACTTTGCTGACGACCGGCCCAATGATAGGCATCTTGAGCTTGAACTTATCAAAGGCATGGCGGCCGAACTTGGTGCGAATAAACAGCATGAGCGCCACCACGAATGCGGCCAGGCAGCAAATAGTAATGATAAAATGCTCCCTGATGGTGTCACTGATCGCGAGCACGAACCGGGTGAAAGCGGGCAGTTGGGCGTTGTCCAACATGCCGGCGAAGACCTCTTTGAACTTGGGAATGACATACACCATCAGGATGGCCAGAATAACGGTGGCGACCACCAGCACCGCGATGGGATAGAACATGGCGGCGACTACCTTGCCCTTGATCTTCTGGGCCTTCTCCATGAACTCGGACAAGCGGTTCAGCACGACTTCGAGCACGCCGCCCAATTCGCCGGCCTTGACCATGTTGACGAAGAGGCGGTTGAAGACCTTGGGATGCTGGGCCAGGCCCTCGGAGAAAGTGCTGCCGCCTTCGATGGACACCGCCAACTCGCCAATAATGGACTTGAGGGTGGGGTTCCTCTCCTGCTTTTCGAGCACGCGCAAGCCGCGCAACAGCGGCAAGCCGGCGTCCACCAGCGTCGCCAACTGGCGCGTAAAGGTGGTCAGGACCTTGGATTTGACCCGCCCGCCCAGGCCGGGGATCTTGATGTTGAGGTTGACGTTGAGGCCGCCGCCTTTCTTCTTGGCGCCCGCTTTGGCGGGAGCGGCGGTCTTCTTGTCGGATTTCTCCTTGACCTTCTCGACTTCGACAATCTTGGTCGGGAACAGCCCCATTTCCTTGACCCGGCCGATGGCCTCGTTCTGGCTGGAAACTTCGAGCGTGCCTTTGCTCTCCTTGCCATGCGGGTCCATCGCGACGTAGCTGTATTTTGGCATAAGCGTTCCTCGGTTCAGGTGTACTTGACGACCTCCTCGATTGTCGTATCCCCGTCGAAAATGCTCCGCAAGCCGTCCTCGCGCAGCGGAATCATGCCCAGCTCGATAGCCTTCTGGCGCATCACCACCGTGGGCGCGCGTTCGTTGATCAGCAAACGGATCGCGTCGCTGATGACCAGCAGTTCGAAGATGCCTTTGCGCCCTTTGTAACCGGTATCATTGCAGGTGGAACAGCCCCGCCCGTAGTAGAAGGTCTTCTCGCCCAGATCGTGCGGAGAGAGATTGAGGAGGGACAATTGGGTCTCGGTCGGCTCGAAGGGGGTGCGGCAGTTCTTGCAGATGGTGCGGACCAGGCGCTGGCCGATCACCGCCACCATGGTGGAGGAAATCAGGAAGGGCTCGACACCCATGTCCACCAGACGCGTGACGGCTCCGGGGGCGTCGTTCGTATGGAGGGTGCTCAGAACCAGGTGCCCGGTCAGAGAGGCTTGAATGGAAATCTGCGCCGTCTCCAGGTCGCGCATTTCCCCCACCATGATAATGTCCGGGTCCTGCCGGAGGAAGGAGCGCAACGCGCGGCTGAACGTCAGGCCAACGGCTTCGTTAATGGCCACCTGCATGATCCCCTCGATGTCGTATTCGACCGGGTCCTCGGCGGTAAGCAACTTTGAATCAATGCTGTTGACGCGGCGCAGGAAGGAGTAAAGCGTGGTAGTCTTGCCGCAACCCGTCGGGCCCGTCACCACGAGAATGCCGTTGGGCCGCTGAATGGTCTCGACGGAGTATTCGTAAAGATACTTGGGGAAGCCCAGCGACTCGATTTCCAGGTTGACCGCCGCGCGATCCAGCACGCGCAGCACGACCGACTCGCCGAACTGGGTGGGAAGCGTCGAGACGCGCAAATCAATCATGCGATTGCCCAGCGGGTAACTGATGCGCCCGTCCTGGGGCAAACGCCGCTCCGAGATGTTCAGGTTGGCCATAACCTTGAGCCGTGAGACCACCGGCAGGGCGAGGTGTTTGGGCGGCGGGGACATCTCGTAAAGGGCGCCGTCCACACGGTAGCGGATCTTGAATTCGTCCTCGAAGGGCTCGAAGTGAATGTCGCTGGCGCGGTCCTGGACGGCCTGGAACAGGACGAGGTTGACGAAGCGCACGATCGGGGCCTGGTCGGCCAGGCGCGCCATCATCGCCGCGTCATCGGTCACGGCGACTTCGGTGGCTTCTTTCTGGATCTCCTTGTCCGACCCCAATTCCTTGAGGATGTCCGTGAAGCTCTCGTTTTCCTCGGGGTAGAACTTCTCAATGGCCTTTTGGACCACCGACGGGTCGGCCACCACCAGTTGGATGTCCTTCTTGACGACGAAGCCCAATTCGTCAATGCGGCCGACATTGAGCGGGTCCACCAGGGCCACCTGCAGGGTTGAATTCGACAGCCCGACCGGCAGGCACTGGTACATGCGCGCCATCTTGGCCGGCACGATTCGCAGCAGCTCGGGCGACAGATCACGCTCGCGCACCGTGACGACCGGCGCTCCCAGGTGGTTGCTGATCGCCTGGAGAATCGTGTCCAGGTCCAGCACCCCGAAGTCCTGCAGGATTTGGCTGACAGGTTTGCCGGTGCGCTTGAACTCGCCCGACACTTCCTCGTACTGCAGATCGTCAATCAGTCCCTGATCTTTGACCAGTGCAAGCAGCGGATTGCTAATGTCCTCGGACATACGACTCCGTGGTTACACTTTCCCCTCGACCACCGCCTGGCTGTCGGCGCCCACAGCCGCCGCCAGCTCCAGCTCCTGAAGTTTCGCCTGGATGGTAACCGGGTCCTGGGCCTTGGTGATCACTTCCTCGCGGGCGATCATGCCCGCCAGATATTTCTCAATCAGGAAGCTGTCCAGAGTGACCATCCCGTACTTGGCGCCCGTTTGGATGTCGGACTGAATGCGGAAGCTCTTGTTGTCGCGGATGAGCGCGGCGATGGAGGGCGTATTGATCATGATCTCGAATATGGCCACGCGCCCGGGTTTATCTATGCGCGGCAGCAACAATTGCGAGATGACCGACTGCAGCACGGTGGAGAGCTGGATGCGAATTTGCTCCTGCTGATTGGTAGGGAAGGCGTTGACGACGCGGTCAATGGTCTTGGCGGCGCCGGTGGTGTGCAGGGTGCCGAAAACCAAGTGCCCCGTTTCAGCCGCCGTGATCGCGGCGTCAATCGTCTCCAGGTCGCGCATTTCGCCGACCAGAATGACGTCCGGGTCCTGGCGCAGCACGCGTCGCAGCGCCTCGGCAAAGTTCGGCACGTCCACCCCGATCTCCCGCTGGGTGATGAGGGCTTTCTTGTGCTTGTGGTAGTACTCGATGGGATCCTCAATGGTGACGATATGGGCCTCGTCCCGCTCCTCGTTGATGATGTTGATCATCGAGGCGAGCGTGGTGGTCTTGCCCGAGCCGGTGGGCCCGGTAACGAGCACCAGCCCGCGCGGCTTGTAGAGCAGCTCCTTGGTCGAGGGCGGCAGGCCAATCTGCTCCATCGTCAGCATCTTGTTGGGAATCTGGCGCAGGACGATGCCGAAGTTGCCCTTCTCCTTGAAGACGCTCACCCGGAACCGCGCCATGTCGCCGAAGGCGAAGCCAAAGTCGGCCCCGCCGCGCTCGCGCACGTGCTGAATGTGGTCCTCCGAGGTAATGCTGCGCATCAACTCCTCGGTGTCCTCCGGCGTCAGGGCCGGGCCCTCGACCCGGTGCAGGATGCCATGCACGCGAATCACGGGCGCGGTGCCTACGCGGATATGCAGGTCGGAGGAGCCTTCCGACACCACCAACTGCAACAGATCGGACATCGAGTAAGACATGCTTAAATCCAGTTATGCGCCCACGCTATTGCCTGCGCCATTCAATACTCACCGTATCTTACCACGAAGAATAGACCGCCGTGAAGCTCATTTGTCACGTCCCGGCAATCGGCCATCCTCCGCCAAACCGCTAATCCACATCGCCCACCGTCGCGCGGATGACCTCGTCGGGTGTGGTCAAACCCGCTTGCGTCTTGCGGATGCCGTCTTCGCGAAGGGTGCGCATCCCCATCTCGCGGGCGCGGGCGCGCAGGACCGAGGCCGGAACCTTCTCGTAGATGAGCTTCCGCGCCTCGTCGTCAATGACGAAGATTTCGAAGATGCCAAAGCGGCCGCGGTAGCCGGTATTGGCGCAGTTGGAACAGCCTTTGCCCTTGAGGAAGGTGGCTCCCTGAAGGCTGCTGGCTTCCAAGCCCAGCGTTCGCATTTCGGCTTCCGAGGGCAGGCAGGGGCCACTGCACTGGCGGCAGACCTTGCGGACCAGCCGCTGGGCCATCAGGCCGCGGGTGGAGGAGGCGACGAGGAAGGGCTTGACGCCAATATCAATCAAGCGGGTGACGGCGCTCGGCGCGTCGTTGGTATGGAGGGTCGAGAAGACCAGGTGCCCGGTAAGCGAGGCATTGATGGCAATGGTCGCCGTTTCGAGGTCGCGGATTTCCCCAATCATGATGACGTTGGGCGCCTGGCGCAGGATCGAGCGCAGGGCGAAGGCGAAGGTCAGGCCGACCGCTTCGCTGACCTGCACCTGGTTGATGCCCGAAAGCAGGTACTCCACGGGGTCTTCGACGGTAATGATCTTCCGGTCGGGCCGATTGATGAAGTGCAGGCAGGAATAGAGCGTGGTCGTCTTGCCCGAGCCCGTCGGCCCCGTGATGAGCAGGATGCCGTCCGGCAAACCAATGAGCCGCTCGAAGGTCTGCTGATCATCGGTGAAGAAGCCCAGTTCCGGCAGCCCCAGCCGCAGCCCTTCCTTGTCCAGAATACGCATGACGATGCTCTCGCCGTGGTTGGTGGGCAAACAGGACACGCGCAGGTCAATGAGCTTGCCGCCCACCGAAGTCTGGATGCGCCCGTCCTGCGGAATGCGGTGCTCCGAAATGGACATGTTGGACTGGATCTTCAGGCGGCTGATCACCGCCGCCTGCAGCCGTTTGGGGGGGGCCTTGACCTCGTGGAGCACGCCGTCAATGCGGTAGCGCATGCGGAATGTCTTGGGCAGCGGTTCCAGGTGAATATCCGAGGCGCGCATCTTGAACGCCTCGACAATGATCGAATTGACCAGCTTGATGAGCGGCGCGTCGGCTTCCACCACCGCGCCGTCCTGGGCCGCCTCCGCCTGCACCTCGACATGCTCGCGGGTCAGGTCTTCGATGGCCTCTTTGAGGCGGGGATCGGTCGCCATGCCGCCCCGCTCCGCGTAGTACTTGCTCAGCCCGGCTTCGATGTCGGATTCGGAGGCGACCCGCAGTTCGATCTCCGCGTGCAACAGGTGCGCCAGGCTGTCAATGGTGTCGAGGTCCGACGGGTCGGCCAGCGCGACGGTCAGGCTGCCGTCGTGCTTGGAAACGGGCACGACGCGGTATTTCCGGGCGATATGGCGCGGGATTGTGGCAATGACATCGTCGGGAACCTGCAGTTCGCTGAGGTTGACGACTTCAGCGCCAAAATGGGCGGCCTTCGCCTGGGTGACATCCTCCGGACGAACGACCTTGTTGGCCACCAGCAGGTCCACCACCCCCACCCCTGCCTCGCTGGCCTCCTGCCGGGCCTCGTCCACCTTGTCGGGGGACACGAAGCCGAGGTCGACCAGCACGTCTAACAGATAATCGTCTTTTTCAGCCACAACTTATTCGGCGCTGCACACGCTCGTCACAGCAGGGTGTACCAGAGTAGCGGGGAACAGCGCAATGTCAATGCGCGCGCTTTGAGAAATGACACCCGGGAGCGCCGCCTGGCGTCACGTTCAATTGTCCGTTGAAATACCTACGAAAAGTCCGTATTGGCCGGAATTGCAGGGGCGCGCGGGCTGGAGGAGGATAAGCTGTTCCTTGGAAGGGAACGGGATGGCGGCGTCCGCGAATGCGCTACTCCGGCGCCGCCTTCCACTTGGCGCAGCCTCCGCTGGCTGCGCCTTCTTGTTGTGTCCTGCCCTCGCGCTGAACTTACCCGTGTAGGGATTATCCCTACAGAATTATCCGGCTTTCCCCGACTAGTCAAAAATGACGTTGCGGCTATAAATTTGTGCATAACGGCATCGCGTACCCTGCTTGGGTGCGCACCGGTGCAAGGGGATTTTGGGGCAAGGAACGGCGGCGCACGGGAGGGAAGCGCCGCTTTGGGAGCAAGGGCAAACCCGGGCGCAGTCCTGTGCGGCTGCGCCCGGGGTGCCGCCAGTTGGAATCGTTGAGCGCACAGGTGATAAACCATGGGTTGGGAAGTTAAACACGAGCCCCACAAAGACTGGGTGGCGGTGAAGGCCTCCGGGACAATCCAGAATGAGGATGCCAAGGCGCAAGCCGCCAAAGTCATTTGCCTGCTGAAGAAGCACAAAGCAGCCCGGGTGCTTGTGGATTATGCGAAAGCGCTCTCCGAGGTGTCGTTGCCCGAGGTCTGTTGGCTGGCAAATCAAGCCACGCTGCAGGACGCCCCGTGGCACCTTCGGCTCGCGCTGGTGCTGCCGGTCACGCATTACCGGCTTGATTCTTACCAGTTCTTTGAACTGGTCTTCAGGAGCGCCGGTTACGAGGTGAAGCTCTTCGAGAAAAGGGAGGGGGCGGCGCGTTGGCTTGCGCAGACGCCGCAGTGCCACAAGCGGGGAGCACACCTCGCCCACGCCTGACGCGATTCGCGGCAGGGCAGGCATCTTGACTGTTCCACCGGCCTGTCTTCGGCGGGGCCGCGTCAGCTATGACGTCCTTTGCCAGGAAACCGCTTCAGCTTGAAATGGAACGGGGTCTCGTCCAGTGTGCCGTGCATGAAACCGCTGCTGGTGGAGCCGGCCCCGGGTGATGGCGCAAGTTCTCTGCTTCGGCCGGCACTGGCCGGGCGCGTGGACCCGCCGGGTGCGCTCGCGCGTCTGACTTCGCTGGACGTTTTCCGTGGCCTGGTCATCCTGGCGATGACCCTCGTCAACTACCTCGCCGGCGTGAAGAATATCCCCGCCTGGGCGAAGCACATGCCGGAAGACGCGGAAGGCTACACTTTCGTGGATTTGGTCTTCCCCGGCTTCCTCTTCATTGTGGGCGTGGCCATCCCGCTGGCGCTGCACAAGCGCCTGGCCCGGGGGGAGTCTCTATTCTCTCTGCTGCAGCGCGTGCTGGTGCGGACGGCCTCGTTGCTCTTTGTCGGGGTGCTCATGGTCAACTCCAGCTTCTACTCTGCCGACGCCGCCGGCGTCAGCAAGAGCCTGTGGTTTCTGCTGGCCATGCTGGCGGTGGTGGCGCTCTGGACCACCTGCGCGGCGGACGCGCCGAAAGCAAAGCGGCGGGTGTTGCTGGGCTTGCGAATCCTGGCCGGGCTGGTCCTGGCGGTCCTGCTGATTGTGTTTCGTGGCAAGGACGCGGCGGGTGACGTGGTCTGGCTGCAGCACGCCTGGTGGGGCATCCTGGGGTTGATCGGTTGGGCCTATTTGGTTTGCTGCCTGGCTTACCTGGTCTTTCGCGGCAGCTCGGTCGCCTTGATGGGCGTGCTCGGCTTCCTCCTCGCGCTTTACATCGGCGACAAGCACGGCGTGCTGGACTGGCTGGGGCGGGTGCACAACTTCGTCGGTGTCGGCGCGGTGCTGGGCAGCACCGCGGCCAGCGTGATGATCGGTGTGCTGGTCGGGAACACTTTCGTCGGGGAGGCCGCCTCTCTCCGGCCGCCCATCCGGGTCCGCTTTTTTCTGCTATTCGGGCTGGGGCTGTACCTGGCCGGAACGCTCGTCCGGCCGCTGCACGGCATCAACAAGGTCGCCGCGACGGATGCCTATGCCCTGGTCAGCGGCGGCATTTGCTGTCTGGCGTTTCTGCTGGTGTACTGGGTGGTGGATATTCTCGCCCTGCGGCGCTGGGCGGGCCTGCTGGTGCCCATTGGCCAGAATGCGCTGCTGGCCTACATCCTGCCTGGCATCGTCGCGAATCTGTTTGCGGTGATCGGACTGCCGGGCTTGCTTTGGCAATTCGGCAGCGGATGGCCGGGCGCGCTTAACGCCGGTGTGTTGACCGTCCTGGTCATGGCCCTCACCTGGGGCGCAACCCGCGTTGGCATTGTGCTCAGGCTCTGAGTGCCGCAAGCAGCTCTACTCCGGCTCGCGGTCAAAGTGCCCGGACTTCCCCTGCAATCTCACCGAAAGCAGGGCGGCTTCCGCAGCAGGGGACGCTCTTCCGGGAAGCAGCCGCATAAATCCGGCTCAGATGAACTGTATTCCCTGGTGTATCGCCTTGGAGGTTTGACACGCGCCGCCTGTCTGTTATGAGAAGCCCAATGAGCGGCAAAGGACTTTTGATCATGCCGGCTTGCGGGGTGATTTTGGCGGCAGCCATCTCAGCGGCGGCAGCCGAGCCCGCCAAAACGCCTGCCGATCCGGCAACGTTCGGTCCGCGGATCAGCCTGACGCTGATCCCGCCATCACCGATCAGCGACCGGATTTCGTTAGATATCCGCGGTGCCGTGAGAAACACCGCTGCATCGTCCCGGGAGTATCATGTCAGGGTCTATCTGGACCGGGAGAAGCCGGACCATCTGCTGCATGAACAGCAGCTCATGGTGGCGCCGGGCTCAGCGCGGGGACTCCGCTTCAACTGGCCGGCCCGCGGCCATGCCGGCCGCCATCGGGTAATCCTGGTCGCCGAGTCGGACGACAGGACGCTTCGGGCGGAGCAATCCATCGAGATCCTGCGGGCCGCGGACCGTTCCACACGGCGGCTGGGCGGGGCCTGGGTGGATATCTATCATTTCTCGGAGAAGGAAGTGAAGCTGTTCAACCCGGAGCTGGGGAAGATGACCGACCGGCAGTGGCGCGAGCTGGTGCGGGCGATGCACGCGGTGGAACAGAACGTCATGGTCATCACTATGGTGTTCGAGAACTACACCCACCGGAGCCAGCACAAGATTGAAACCGAAGGCTACCACGGCAAGGCCTATTATCCGTCCCGGCTTTACCCGGGGCGCATGCCCATTGCCTCGAAGGATCCGCTGGAAACAATCTTCGCCGAGGCGGACCGGCTGGGCATGCACGTGATGCCGGGTGTCGGCAATTACGCGTTCTTTGACTACACCCCCGGCGCGCTGGCGTGGGCAAAGCAAGTGGCGGCTGAGTTGTGGGAACGCTACGGGCACCACCGCTCTTTCTACGGCTGGTATGTCACCGCGGAAAAGGATGGTTCCCTGGGCAGCGAAGCCGAGCGGGCGGAGATCGTGGAGTTTTTCGCCGCATTCACCCCGTACCTGCGCCGGCTGGCACCGGATAAACCGGTCATGCTCGCCCCGAACTCCTACCGGATCAAAGGCGCGGAGGAAGCTTACCGCCGGCTGCTGCCTCACCTGGACATTCTCTGCCCGTTCGGCTTTCATCGCATGCCCGCGGGGGACCTTGCCGGCGAGGAAGCCGCCGGGATCTTGCAGGCATTGTGCGACCAGAGCGGCGCCCATCTGTGGATGGACCTGGAGAGTTTCCTCTTCCTGGATAACGTCGAAGGCGGTCCGCTGATACCACGGCCCATCGAAGGGCTGGTGAGCGATTTCACCCGGTTCGGCAACTTCGAGAAGGCCCTCCATTACCAGTTCCCCGGCCTGATGAGTTCGCCCTCCATGTCGCGCCAGCCCGGCGGCCCGGCATCGGTAAGGCTCTACAACGACTACCGGCGCTATCTGAAGAAGTCGGCGGGCGGGCAGTGATTGATTCGCCGAGCGTGCCGGGAGGCATTCGCGCGAGCTTTGTTCCGCTGCCGATGTCCCCGGGCCGGCAGAGCTTTGTCCGCCTCCAGGCGGCCCCGCATCATCACGAGGTTTTTTGCCTTCCCAATCCTGTGGCTTGGCCCTTAAATGCCCCCCATGCGCGAGCAATCACTCTCCTTCCTCAAGACGCTGGTCAATACCCCCAGCCCCGTCGGCTACGAAACCCGCGGCCAGCGGGCCTGGCTTGATTACGTCACGCCCTTCGCGGACGAGACTTTCTCCGACGCCTACGGCAATTGCGTCGCTGTGCTCAACAAGGGCGGTTCGCCCCGGCTCATGTTCTCCGGCCATGCCGACGAAATCGCCATGGCCGTGAATTACATCAACGAAGATGGGTACCTTTACGTGCGCAAAATGGGCGGTGTGGATGCCGCCATCACCAAGGCGCAGCGCGTGGTCATTTACACCCGCAACGGCCCGATCAAGGGCGTTGTCGGCAATGTCGCCCCGCACTTGATGAAGGAGGAGAAGGATGCCAAGCCGCCCAAGATACACGACCTGTTCATTGACATTGGCGCCGCCAACCGCAAGGAAGCCGAACGGCTCGTGCGGATCGGCGACCCCATCACGCTGACCGCCGAGTTCGACGTCCTGCGCAACGACCTGGTCGTGGCCCGGGCCTTCGACAACCGCATCGGCACCTTCGCGGTCGCCGAAGCCCTGCGGCTGCTGAAGGAATCCAAGGCCAAACTGAACGCCGAAGTCTGCGCCGTCTCCAACGTGCAGGAGGAAGTGGGCCTGCTGGGCGCGCGCCAGATCGCTTATTCGCTCAAGCCCGAGATCGCGCTGGTGGTGGATGTCACGCACGCGACCGACTATCCGACCGTCAGCAAGGCGCAGCACGGCGACACGAAAATCGGCAAAGGCCCGGCCATCACCCATGGCGGCTGCAATCATCCGGAAGTGGTGGCGCGCATCGAAGCCGTGGCCAAGGCCCGCAACATACCCCTCCAGCACGAGGCCATGTCCTCCAGCAGCGGCACGGATACGGATGTGATTTTCTGGACGCGCGGCGGCATCGCCAGCGCCCTGATCAGCCTCCCCAATCGCTACATGCACTCACCCGTCGAGGTGGTGAGCCTGAAGGACCTCGAGCAGATTCCCAAGTTGCTGGCCGCCTTCGCCACTTCGGTCAGGAAGGGCGAACAGTTTAAAGTCAAGATCTGAGCCGGGTGGCCGCGGCTCGGCCAGGCGAGCCAGGTCGGCTGCCTTATTTAGTGGTTTTTGGCGGAATTCCGGGGAATACCGATGGCGATCCGCCGTCTCGCCCCCCCTTCCTGACTCCAGCACCCCCGCCAGGCGGGCTCCACGCCCTTGCGATGGCCGCACGCCGGCGTTGGCCTGCGGCTGGCTGGACGATGGCTTGTCAATGCGGTCAGGCTACGGTGTGGTTCCCATGGGGGTCGGGCCCCATGGGAACCACACCGTAGCACCACCATACTGTCACCATATTACCAAGCCAGAGGTGCCGGGGGCAGCGGGGACTGAAAAAGGCCGGCAGGCAGCATCACTGTCCAAAATATGGACAGTGTGCGGGCGAGAACGACTGTTGGCAGTTCCCGGGGGCCCGTGATGAACCTATTTAATGGCCACAGACTTCCGACCGCCGCCGTATAGGGGATCGTTCCCGAGCAAACGCAAGTCAGTGGTGGTGGCGCATCTGCCAGATGATGCTCCCGCCGTGAATCAGCGCCAGGATCAGCAGGCCCCCGCCTGACCAGTGCTCCATGCGCAGGAGCGTTTTCTCGCGTAGCTTGCCGTGCCCGAGCGAAACCGCCCAGCTCAACCCTAAGAACCACGCCCCTGTTCCAGCCGCCACGCCGGCCACGCATGCCAGCTTGCCCGGCCAGTCGGGTGTGACCCATTCCCGCGAGATGAAGTTGGCCGCCAGAATGATCCAGAACACCAGCACGCCCACATTGCCCATCACCCGCACCAGCCCGGTCATGAAGGCCGAATGCGGGTGCAGCCGATGCTCGATCCGCTCCTCGATCCGGTCCGCCGCCGCGCTCAGGTGCACCGGCGCTTGCACTGACTTGGACAGCATGAACTTGAACCCGAGGAACAGCATGAACACGAAGCTGAATAATTCCATCGCCGCCTTGACATATCCCCGGCTGAAGAAGGACGCGAATCCGGTGAACGCGATGAAGCAGTAGATGACCTCCATGGTTGTCGCCCCCAGCCCGATCAGCACGGCCCATTTGAAGCCGCGCCGCGCGCCTTCATTCAGGATTGTGAGGTTGATCGGCCCCACCGGAATGGAGAGCAGCAGGCCGCTGATCAGGCCCGTCACGCCGGCAACCAAAATGGGCGACAGCTCGGCCATGCTCGGCTACCCAAGCGTGACCGGCTCTTCCTGCTCCTCTTCCTCCTCCTCAATCTCCTGCCGCATTTTGCGCGAAATGCGGGGCCGAATGAACCCGTAAACCAGGTAGGCCGTGAAAAACGCCGGCAGCACAAAAACGAGTATCTTCTCCCGGAGAATCACGATGCTGCCCAGAAACAGGATGGCCACCAGCGTCTTGGTGAAGGTCCGGGTCGCGCGCAAATCCAGCGTCTTGAAACTGGGATACTTCACGTTGCTGACCATCATCCACGAAAGGAACAGCATCAGGATCGGCAGGCAGTAGCGCCAATTGCCGGTGGCGAACCCCTTCTCGTCCCACCAGATCATGAACAGGGTCAGCGAGGCCACCAGGCCCGCCGCCGAAGGAATCGGGAAGCCCAGAAAGTCCTTGGAATGCTCCGCGCGCATGGCCGTCAGGCAATTGAACCGGGCCAGGCGGAACGCGCCGCACAGCAGATACACCGAGGCGAGCAGCCAGCCCCATTCCTCGTGGCCGCCAAACACGTCTTTGAGCACGACGCGATGCACCAGGAAGGCCGGCGCCACGCCGAATGAGATCAGGTCAGCCAGCGAATCAAACTCGCGCCCGAACGGGCTCTCCACCCCGCCCATCCGCGCCACCCGCCCGTCAAACAGGTCGAAGATGCACGCCAGCAGGATGAACCCCAGCGCCACTTTGATCGGCTGGAAATCCCCCCCGGGAATGTTGGCCTCGACGATCTTGGTCAGCGCGACGAAGCCGCAGAACAGGTTGGCCGCCGTCAGCAGGTTCGGCAGAAAGTAGATCTTCAGCTTGGGCTCGGGCGTATCGTTGAGCGGCGGCTGGGGCGAGGGCTGTGCGTGGACCTGGTCGCTCATGTTGCCTCACTCAAATACCGCCAGCACGGTCTGGCCGCTGACCACGTGGTCGCCCAGCTTCACCTGGATTTTTGCCCCGGCGGGCAGATACACGTCGGCCCGCGAGCCGAACTGGATCAGCCCAATGCGGTCGCCCCGGGCGACCTCGTCGCCCAGTTGGACAAAGGGGACAATCCGGCGCGCAATCACCCCGGCGATCAGCCGCACGCCGACTTTCCGGCCGGGCGGCTCGCTCGCTTCGAAGCCCAGCAGCACATTCTCGTTGCAGGTCGCCGACTCGGCCTTCAGCGCGTTGAGGAACTGCCCCATCGTGTATTTGTACCAAGCCACCTTGCCGCTCACCGGGGCATTTTGAACGTGCACGTCAATGACGGAGAGGAAGATCGAGATCCGCTGGCACTCGCCGCCCATGAAATCGGGTTCGGTGGTCGTTCCGATCACATCCACTTTGCCGTGGGCCGGGGCCAGCACCAGGTTCGCCCCGGCCGGCACCCGCGGATTCGGGTCCCGAAAGAAGTAGAGGGTAAAGAGGGCGAATAGAATCCAGAGCACTATCACCACCGGGATCGTCGCCAATCCCATCGCGCCGAGAAGGGTTGCTGCCGCCACAAACAGCGCGCCCAGGACCCACAGCACCACCAGCGCAATCAGCGACCACAAGATCAGCTTGAAGGCTGCCTTCCGCGCTTTGCCCGAGTGTTTCATGCGGCGCGAAGGTAAAGTCTCCGGTTCCCCGGGCAAAGGTTAAAGTTGGCGGCCCAGCAAGGCCTCTGTCTTGGGTGCGGCCGCCTCGCCGAAGCGGCCAAACGGTGGCGCTTTCGGCGAAGGCGCCCTGTCAAACTGAAGGATTACAGGATGGGTTCCTTTTTACTTTGCGCCCCGGGCGAAAGAGGTAGGCTCATTCTGGTTGATCGTGTTGCAAATGACCGCGCATGAAAACGAATAGTATCATCCTGATCGCGGTCCTGACCCTGGCAGGACTGGGGATCGGCATGCTCATTGGCGGACGGCTCTCCGCGCCATCGGCGCCGCCTGTGGCTTCAGCGCCGTCGGCGGGGCCACTGGCCCCGGAGCCATTGCCACCCATCAAGACTCCTCCCCGAACCGGTGGCGCCGAGACCGCCGCAGCTCCGGCCCAACCGGCTTCCCTGGCGGAAACCATGTCTGCACTCCAGAAGGCCAGCCGCGCCGACAGCGGCTGGAATCACCAAACGCTGACCAGGCTCATCCAGAAGGTGAACCCGTCGGATATCCCGCAATTGCTGGCCCTGGTCGAGAAACTGCCTTCCGCCAGCCAGAAATCCCAGTTGCGCACGCTCCTGCTGGGGCGATGGGCGGAGACCGATGTCTCCGCTGCGATGGCGTATGCCGCGGCCGTCGCCGGTTATCAGATTCGGGAACGGGCAGTTCTCACCGTCCTCTACTCGTGGGCGGAGCAGGACGTGGAAGCCGCCAGCGCCTGGGCGCAACAACTCCCGCCCGGCCAGCTCCGCAGGCACGCCATTGACAGCATCAGCGCCAAACTGGCTCAGAAGAGTCCGGAAGCTGCGCTCGAGCTGTTAACAAACAACTCCTTGGATAACCGGCGCTGGGGCACGCTGAATAACGTGTTCAGCGCCTGGGCCGCCAGCGACCCTGCCACTGCGGCCGCCAGAGCCGCCCAGCTTCCTTCCGCCCAGCAACGCGAGCAAGCCTTCCAAGCCATCGCCTCTCAATGGGCGGAACAAGACCCGCAGGCCGCCCTGGCATGGGCCAACAGTCTGCCGGGTAACCGCGAGAAATCCAGCGCCGTCTCCCGCGTTATCGCCCAATGGGCCGGCACTGACCCTGAATCTGCCGCGGCTTACGCCCTGTCGCTCCCCGCCGGCCATGCGCGCAACAACTCCATCAGCTCGGTCGCTTCCCAGTGGGCGAATACCGACCTGGCGGGCGCGGTAGCCTGGGTCCAACAGTTGCCTGAGGGCCAGGCCAAACAAAGCGCCTTGAACAGCATGACCTGGCAGTGGATTCAGGCCGATCCCCAGGCGGCCCTTGCCTACGCGCAAAAGCTCCCCCAGGGCCACACCCGCAACGAGTTGCTGAGCAACCTCGGCAGCCAGTTCGCCCAGCAAGACCCGCAGTCCGCCATGGCTTGGGTACAATCGCTGCCTGCCGGCCAGACCCGCAATCAAGTGATTGGGCGCATCGCTCACACGCTGGCCTGGAACGATCCCAAGGCCGCCGCCGCAATCGCCGCGACGCTGCCGCCGGGCCAGACCAGGAACCAAGCGATCAGAGAGATCAGCCGCAGTTGGGGCCAAGTGGACATTAAAGAAGCTTCGGCGTGGATCAACACCCTGCCGGACGGCCCCACCAAGCGCGATGCCCAGCAGAGTCTGTCTTATCAGATGGCCGAGAACGATCCGGAAGCGGCAGCCGATTACGCCTTGTCGCTGCCCGCGGGGCAATTGCGCAACAACTTCATTAATCGCGTCGCCTCTGCGTGGGCGAACTCGGACCTCAACGCCGCGGTGGCCTGGATGCAAAAACTCCCCAATGGCCGGGCCAAGCAGGACGCCGTGAACAGCTTGAGCTATCAGTGGGCCCAAACCGATCCCCAGGGCGCCGCGGCCTATGCCCAGACCTTGCCGGCCGGCGAAATGCAAAACAGCGTCGTCAATACCCTGGCCAGTCAATGGGCCGCAACCGACCCGAAATCCGCTTCCGCCTGGGCCAATCAGTTTCCCGAAGGCGAAGCCCGCAGCCGGGCCCTGGCCGGCGTAGTCTCAAGCTGGGCGGAGACCGCGCCACAGGAGGCGGCCGGCTTTGCCGCGGCGCTCCCGGCCGGTGAAAGCAAAGAACGCGCGGTGCTCTCGGCCGTCTCCCAGTGGGCCCGCAACGAACCCGAAACCGCCGCCGCCTGGGTGGCCGGTTTCGGCGAAGGCAAACTGCGCGAGCGCGCCACCCGCAACCTCGTGTCCGCCTGGGCGGATAGCGATCCCGCCGCCGCCGGCCAGTGGCTGCAAAACCTGCCGGCCGGCAATGCGCGCGAAGCGGCCGTCCAGAGCTACGTCGGCCAGCTCAGTTACTCCTTCCCCGAAATGGCCGCGCCGTGGGCCGAAACCATCACCGACCCCGACAGGCGCAACAGTCACCTCGAGAGCGTCGCCCGCACCTGGCTCGAAGCCGACCCCGCCGCCGCCGAAGCCTGGCTGGCCAAGACGAGCCTGCCGGATGACCGGAAGCAGCGGTTGTTGAAGCGGCAGTGAGGTTTGGCTGGAGGCTATAGGCTGCAGGCTGGAGGAAAGGCGAGGAAAAGGGGGCAAGCCGGTCGGATTACTACCGTAGTCTTATCGTAGTCTCACCGTAACAAGCAGCCTACGGCAGGCTGGCGGGGGGGGCTGGGCGCGGGAGGGGGTGCCCGCCAAATTTGGCAGCAGGTTCTTGTTGAAGGAACGCAGCGTGCAGTGGAGCTTGCAGTCATGGCGTCTGGCGCGTACGCAGTGATGGCACCTGCCGGTGTGGGAACACCGAGCGGGGAAATGCTGTCATGAGCAAGCCCGATCTGATCAAGGGGCGGAGCTGCCGGGGCTGCCCGTGGCAAACCCGGTGGGGCGGGTGTCGCAACCCGGTGATGCGAAGCGGGCGGTGCGGGGGCTGGGTGTGGTATGTGCGTGGGGGCAAGCAGTTTCGGCATCGGTATGTAAAGCCGAAGGACCCGCGGACGCCGGGGCAATTACGGTGCCGGGCCAGACTGGGGGCGGCATCGCGGGCGTGGAGCAGCAGTCCGGAGGTGACGGAGGCGGAGCGGCAGGTGTGCATTGCGGCGGGGAGAAGGAAGCGGAGCCGCCCGCGCCTGGGCCAGTCGGGGTGGTTGACGGGGCAACAGTATTACGTGGGGAGGCGATGCGAGCAGGGGCGGGAGAAGGTAGAAGTGGGAAGGAAGGATGAAGGATTAAGAGTAAGGCGGGCGGATGCAGGAGGCAGGGGGCAGAATGGAGGAGGAGGAGTTGTGGAAGTGAGGCAACCAGAGGGAGATGCACGATCCACATCGGGCGCACACCATAGGTACACTGTGGGTACAAGGGAGATACAAGGCATAGACAAGGCACAGGGGAGGGAGGACTACCGGGGCAAGGGCGGCGCAGTGACGGTGCGGGTGGCGGGCGGGGTGAGGGCCAGCACGGGGTTGGGAAGGGCTGAACCAAAGGGCGGTCGTGGCGGGGAATGGCAGATGGCAAATGGCAAAGCGGGGCGTGGGCTTAGGCTGGGGGAGAGCGACGCAGGCTGGGGGCTGGCGGTTGGAGGGCGGGGGCGAGGGCCGCCGGGGGTTCGGGTGGCGGTGGCGGTGCGCTGCTGGAGGAGGCGGACCTCGGCGAGGGCGTCCGCACAATCTCGAGGTGCCTGAGTGTTGGTCATGGCTTTTTGGTTTGGTTGTGGAAGAAGCCGCGAGCCGGTGCGGAAAGGAAAGGGGCGTGAACTCAACGCCCACTCACTTGAGGCTCTGGAAAGCCCGCCACGAATGAACCCCAAGCCACGCCCGATGGGGCGTGAACTCGGCGCGGTTCTGCGACAGAATTCTCCAGATTCAAGAGCGACCGCAGCCGAAGCTACGCAAGATTCAGTTGGTTTGGTTCAGTTCTCTATTCGGTGATTCCTTTCAGTTGTCTCCCCAATTAAAGCTTCTTTGCGGTGGTCGAGCAAGAGTTGTGTTTGGGGGATCCGGGGGCAGGCGGCTGCGCCACCGTGGCGGACGAAGGCAAGAGTGGGATGACGGCGATTAGGAAGTCGGGGGGGGCGCCAACGCGGAGGTTGGATCGCCAGGTAGTCTTTTCCCTCAGTTCTTGGGCTCCAGATAGCGGGAGCCGTCTGGATTGATGGCGTACCGCAGGCGGGCTCCGCCCCACCCAATGGCAGTCTCCACGGTCAGCCAGCCGTACTGCGGGGGCTGGCCAAAGGCGATGTAGTAGCTCTTCTTCAACGTCCTTGCCCAGTTCGTCTGGCCCTTGTTGAACTGGAATGCGACCACAGGTTGATAGCCGGTCTCGGGGGCGTCAAACGGGAATTCATCGTTCTGTTCGACGAGGCCACCACTGGGTATCTGGAGTTGAAAGCTCCACGCAGTTGCATTCTTTGCCTCTAGGTATTGGGGTTTCGTCTGGGTAATTTGCAGCTGGCCCTCGGAACCCGTTTTCCGGGATAGCAGGTTTACCAAGACCGGTACACCGTTGCGAGGCACGGTGACCTCAAGCTCGGGCAACATCCCGTTCTGAGAGGTAATCAAGGCAGTTCCCGGCCCTTTCTTCCGGAGATGGAAAACCACGGGGTTGCTCGGGTCGGGGGCGAAAGGCTGGTCGCCGGCAAGTTTAAGGTAGTTGAAGTTGTTGCGATCGAGGCTCCTGACCGCGTAGTAGCCCGGCTTGCGAACATACACATCCAGTCCGGCACCGTTGACGCCGACCAAGGAGAAGAGGCCTCGGGCATCGCTGAAGGTGTTCGTCTTGAAATCAGCCTCGGGATGTACGTGAGTCCAAAGGAAATCAACTGTGGCTCCTTGGACCGGCTGGCCGCTCTCGTCAAGGACCATCCCGTAGAATTCGATTGGCGGCTGAACGCTCTGCAGCCAGTGTTGAAAGCCTTCTGATATCCCTCCGCCAGCTGATGACGGAGCCTCCGGCGCAGGGTGGCTGGCCGGAAATCGATCAGGTGTCGCCGCGGTCGCCAGTGTATCTTGGACGGTCGCAGTGGACGCTGGGCGTTCCCCGCTGGCGGCTGCGTTGTTGGGCGGGAGGGCCTGCGGTCCAGGCCGAATCACCCAGAGTAGAGCAAGTGCAAGGCAGAACAGAACGAGAATCGTAAGCAATACCTTTGGTCTCATGGGATAGGGAAGAGGCTTGTCCTTAACTGGGAGTAGAATGGGGCGACTGCAGGGTCTTGGATGCTTCGGTTCCACTGAGCGCTGTGATCACTGCTCCCGCCTCCGAAACCGAATCTGCTCTGGAGGTTGACTTCGGCGCCCTCAATTTGCCCTTGGACCGCTGCTTGAGCTCCTACAGCTTTGGTCCGGGGCCGAGCAACGAAGGGCATTATTTCGTGGGCGTTTGTGACCGAACGGGTCGGGCCATTGTAGTATCCCCCCCATGCAGGGGAGAGGAGACTCTGGTTCCACCAGTTCGTTCTCACCTCGTGGTTGATGGCATCGGTATAATAGCCGAGCAGGGTGTTGGGTTTCATCGTCACGGGCCCGTTCGTGACCGGAAGATAGAGCTTCTGGTTCCACTCCCAGGCAATGGTTAGTGCGAAGTCCCCTGGGTTAAAGAAGTTGAGCAGTTGGCCACCGCCGCGGAGCGCAGCACTGATGCCGTCGGCATAGTTGCTGTAGGTGTTGGGGGTGGGAACCGTCTGCTCCAGACTCTCGAACGCGGGGAGATTTGTAACGGCGGAGTCATAGCACTGCGCGGGGACCGCAGCCTGCATAAGGACGTAATTGTCAATTGGGGCCTGGCTGGCGGAGGTGAGCTCCCGAAGGGCCTGCATCATGACGATATTTCCCATGCTGTGAGCGCACACGCTGATGGTGTCGTCGGGGAAGCGGAGGCGCAGGTCGCTGAGGTAGGCCGCCGTGCCCGTGCCCGATTTGAAGGCGATATGCTCGCTACGATTGTAGGTGGCATAGTCCAGACCGAAGAACGGGTCTGTGTCCGCTGAGCGGGTAGGCCAGCGCAAGCTGGCAAAGCGTCCCTGAAAGCCCTGCCAGTAAAGGCGCTTGAACATGGTCTCAGCGAAGACAAAGTACTCGGGCTCGGGCACACGCCAGCCATGAAGGAAGACGGCGAGTTGGCTGGCCTCACCGGTGTTTGCGGTTGCATAAGAATGCACCCGGAAGCCGCTGTTGGTGTCCTGCTCGACCATGGCGGGCCACTCCTGGACAACGTTGGTGACGAGCGCCTGCTCATAGAGATCTTTGATGTCGTGCAGGTCCAGCCAAGCCGAGGTTTGGCAGAGGATATTGGTTCCTTGGGAAATGGTCAGCATTAACGCACCGCTGCCAACCCCTGCTGTCTCGAACAGGAGGTGCTGGGTGCCACCAAAAACAAAGGCGCCCTCAGGGAATGTGAACTCTGCATTGTTGGACACCGTGGCGATCGCGGCCCCGTAGTGGGGTGATAAAGAAGCCGCAACCTGCTGCGCAGCGACGTTCGCATTCGTCAAGTAGCGGATACCTCCGTCGGTTTCGCAACTCCAGTAGAGCCTGATGGCAGGGGTGCCCCGGGTGCTCTGCAGGCTCAGCGTGACGGCATAATTCGTCTGGAATATCGACAGCGGCGGCACGCCGCAGACCCACAGCCGAGCGAAGTCCTCCAAATTGCGTTCGGAGTGGATTGTCCCGTAGGTGCAATCGGGGAAGTTGATGCGATTGGTCTCGGCGTCCGCCCCAACGCCAGTGCCGTCATGGTCATTATTGACCCAGAAAACAAAGGGCCGGGCCTGGGAGGTGTTGTCCGGCCCGGCGAAGCTGAGGTCCATGGTGCCGTCGTGGTTCACATCCAACTGTAGTTTGATGACGTGGACGATGCCAGTGCCTTGCTGGCCGGTGTCAATGTCGGGCATGGTGACCAGGGCGGCAGGGCCGGGCTGCATGCGGAAGAACTCGCCATAGGGGGAGAGCAGGCCGGCGCTGTTGGTGGTGGCCACACCGCTGGTGTCTACGGTGCAGGCTTGGTCGAAGTACTGTTCGAGATAGGCGTAGGTGCCGCTGTAGCCGTTGGTGATGGCCTGCTTGGCCCAACCGCAGACGGTGATGGACTGGCCGAAACCCGTCATGAGGAGGGGCGAGGTGTTGGTGACGTTGAAGTCGGGTGAGCCGGGCAGTGGCGGGCGTGGGGTGCCGTAGTAGAAGTAAGGGGTCTGGCTGGCGAAGTAGTAGTCCACGGTTTGCAGGATAGGCGCCTCGACCGCACAGAAATAATCCGCCCCGTGGTACCGCGGGCCGGTGGGGCCACCCGCCGTCAGCGTATGGCGCCGCAGCGGCGAATCGAGGTTCAACAGCACCGCCTCCAGCGGCAGGCCGTAGGCGTTAACGACCCCGCGCAGGAGATAGATGTTGGTGTCCCCGACGCCGACGCCGATCTCGGCAAGGTCATTGGAAAACTGCTGGGCTGAAAGGTTGGGAACCCAGCGAGCGTAAAGGAAGGGATAGTTGGTCACGGAGAGAGCCAGGGGCAGCGGGTCGCAATTGGTGCAAGTGAGCTGGTAATTGGGATCGTAAAGCCAGCGGAAGCCGGGCAACTGCCACTCGTAGCCAACTCCGTTGGTCCATTGGCCGGCCGCGTTAAAATCTCCCGGGTCGTAAGCGAGGTTGCGCCAAAGATGGTTTTTCTGAGCCGGGCGGAGTTCCTGCATCACTGAGTAGTTGAGGGTGGAACTGAACGTGTGGAAGCCATAGTATTCGTAACTGGCGGGGCTGGAAGGCCGGGCGAAGTAGGTTTCGGGTTTCCAGACGCTCTCGAAATAGCCACCCCAATAGGCGTCGCCGGGGCCGCAGCTGAAGGGCTGATGCACCGTGGCCGAGCAGAGCAGGAACTTGAGGTTCTCTTTAAGGTGGGAGGAAGCATCTGTGAATCGGAACACGGTGGGGTCCTGCCCTTCCGGAGCAGCGACAGGTCCGACGTACACGGCATTGCCAAAAGCCCCGGAATCCGTGAATGCCTGCAAGCACAGACCAGACTGCGCGAGCGGCGCAACGGCTGCATCGGGTAGAGTCATTACACCGTTTAGAATGTTTGATGCCGGGAGGTCGATCCCCGGCCATCCGCCCCAAGGGTCGTCAGCGAATAGCCGGAGACTGGTTACCGAGTCCGGAAGTGCGGACACCGCCAGGTCGAGATGGCCGCCGGCACCACGAACCACGAAGGCAGTCGTCGTAATCTCGGGAGGAAATACCGGGGTGCTGGCACTGACGGCGCTCGCTCCGTCTGAGAAGCACGCACGAACCTGGTAGGCTGGTTGGAGATAGTATGTGCCCGTCAACGGGTAGTCTGGGGTAAGGCTGGCAGTAAACGTAGATGGACCGACTTCGCCCACGGGATACCACCACGAGTCGCCGTACCCCCAGTACCCGGCTTCGATCACATAGTTGGTAACTGGACCACCACCCGATTCCCAAGTGAGAGTGACGTTGGTGCCCGTGGAATCAACCCGGGCGACCACGTTCCTGGGCGGCGGCGGCGTGTGCCACTGGAGAGGATTCCAGCCGTTTTGGCAGGCCTGGAGGACGGTCCAGCCGTCGCCCGAGGGGCAGAGGGTGTAGGGGTCAATGTCGGTGGTGCCGAAGTATTGGAGCAGCCACCAGTCGGGGATGCCGCTGCCGTTGCTGTCCTCCCAAGAGCGGCACGACAGAAAGAGGCTGTTTGTGCGAGCCCCTACCTCCACCGCCGTTGGGGTCCAGTCCTGGTCAGCGGAGCCAGGGACGAACCCTTCGGAGAACCATTCCACATTGGTGAGTGTTTGCCTGGAGAGAATCTCATAGGTCACGTCCGGGGTGGTGCCGTGAATGGTCAGGGGCGCAAGGCCGTTGGTGATCTGGGAGATGGAGAGCCAGAGCGAGTTGGACGGGTAACCCAGCGATTCGAGTGGCCCGCCGCCTTCCTCTGTGCCCATGGGCTCGGCCAGCCCCAACTGATCCTCGAGATCGCGGAGCGCCTTGTCTATTTCACGCTGCTGTTGGAGGGCGGCGTAATCAACGGCGCTGTCGTCCACGAGGAAGTGGCGGTCATCGAGGGCATAGATCAGGACGTTGGTCATGCTGCCCGGCGGGCAGGGCAGCGGCGGGTAAGGTTTGCCGGGGTTGGGGCCAAACAGGAGCCAGAAGGTGCCGAACCGGGGCACGGCGGTCGGATCGAGGGGTTGGAGGGCGGCGGCCTGTTCGGGGGTGATGTCAGGCGGCCAGGGCCAAGCGGGGCTGGATGCCAGGATCAATGCTGCCAACACGGCGATGCTGCGGATAACCGACTGGGCTTTCGGCGTCTTCATAAGGTGGTGCCTCTGAGCGGCCCCTTCGCCACGGAACTGAAGGGGCGCGAACCTAACGCACCCCGACTGAGGCACCGCGAAGCGCCTTCCCCGGAAGTACGCCAAGCCGCGCCCGATGGGGGCGCTTGCTTGGCACGTTCCGGGGGAGAATCTCGCGGTCTTCGATGAGACCGTAGCCAGAGCTACGCAAATGGTTGTCGGTTGGTTGTGTTTACATATAAGCTGTGAGTGAGCTTCCAAACGGATTTCTACCGCCTACGCCGGTAATCGCCAAGGAGTATCTTTCGGAGAATAGCGGTGCGAGCGGAGGACAGGTTCGTGGGTTCGTGGCAGGATGCATTTTGCGGATTGTTTCGGGGGCGGGCGTTGGGCTATGCTGCGCGCTGGCTCTGCCGAGTGGCCGCCAACTGGGACATGACTCCAACATTGCTCATTGTGGACGACGAGAAGACGACGCGCGAGGGATTACGCGCCGCGCTCGATGATCGTTACGACGTCTACCTGGCCGAAGATGCCAAGGTGGCGATGGAGCTGCTGGAGAAGGACTCGTTCGACGTCTTGTTGACGGACTTCCGGCTGCCGACCGAGGACGGGATGAAGCTGATCACGCGGGCCAAATCGCTGGGTAAACCGCCCATCTGCATCCTGATGACGGCTTATGGGTCGGAGGAGTTGGCCGTCGAGGCGATGAAGCACGGGGCGGATGACTATATCGCCAAAGGCCGGCTGCAGATTGACGAGCTGGAACTGCGGATCGCCAACGCCCTGCGGCGGCAACGGCTGGAGGCGGAGAATGTGGCGCTCCATCAGCAGCTCGACGCGAAGTTCGGCCTGCAAGAGCTGGTGGGCGAATCGCGAGCCATGAAGGAGGTCCTCGAAGTCGTGCAGCAAGTGGCGCCGACGCGGGCGACGGTGCTGTTGCTGGGGGAGAGCGGGACGGGCAAGGAGATGGCGGCGAAGGTGATTCACCAGCTCAGCCCGCGCGCGCAACAGCCGATGGTGACGGTGCATTGCGCGGCGCTGGCGCCGACGCTGTTGGAGAGCGAGTTGTTCGGCCACGAGAAAGGGGCGTTCACGGGCGCCTACGAGCGGCGTATCGGCCGCTTCGAGCAGGCGCAGGGGGGGACGTTGTTCCTGGACGAGATTGGCGAGATTGACGCCGCGCTCCAAGTCAAGCTGCTGCGCTTCCTGGGGGAACGGACGTTCGAGCGGGTGGGCTCGAACAAGACGCTGAGCGCCGACGTGCGGCTGGTAGCCGCCACGAACAAGGACCTCCAGGAGCAGGTCAAGGCGGGCTCGTTTCGCGAGGACTTGTTCTTCCGCCTGCGGGTGGTGGAAATCCGGATGCCGCCATTGCGCGAGCGGCTGGAGGACATCCCGCTGCTGGCGCGGACGTTTCTGACCGAATTCAGCAAGGAAAACAACAAGCCGGTGAAGGGCTTCACCGCCGATGCGTTCGACCTGTTGGTGCGGTATCAATGGCCGGGCAACGTGCGCGAGCTGCGCACGGCCATCGAGCACGCCGTGGTGTTGTGCCGCGGCGAGAAGGTCACCGTGCGGGACCTGCCGCATGCGATGCGCGAGGCGGCGGCCGGGGCGCCGGACGACAAGGACGTGAAGCGGCTGCTGGCGCGCAATGATTTGACGGCGAAGGAAGTCGAGCGGGAGCTGATCATCGGGGCCTTGCAGGCGACAGGCGGCAGCCGCACCCAGGCCGCCCGGCGGCTGGGCATGAGCCGGCGCAACTTTCACCGGAAACTGCATCTGCATCATCTGGAGGGAATGTGACTATGCCATTATTACAGGATCTTTTGCACAAGCTGGAAGTGGGCGGCGGCATGCGCTTTGTGCGCGTGGCAGTCGTGGTGCTGGGGATCTTGCTGCTGATGGCGGGCTACAACTGGCGCGCGTTCAGAGACATGTCCACCCAGGAAGCGATGGACGCGGCGCAACTGGCCCGCAATATCGCCGAGGGCAAGGGCTACACCACGCTCTTCATCCGACCATTCAGCATGCACCTGGTCAAGCAGCGCACCCTGGAGCGGGAGGGGCCGCCGGCGATCGGCCAGGTGGCCGACCTGTCCAAGCTGAAGGAAATGCATCCTGATCTGGCCAACCCGCCGGTCTATCCGCTCGTGCTCGCGGGGCTGATGAAACTGGTTGGCTTTGATTACACGATCTCGACGACCAAACCGTTCTGGAGCAACAATGGCCGGTTCTGGCGCTACAAGCCGGACTTCTTCATTGCCGTGCTCAACCAGTTCCTGCTTCTGGGCGCCATTGCGATGGTGTTCTTCCTGGCGCGGCGACTGTTTGACCCGGGCGTCGCCTGGCTGTCGGCCGCATTGCTGTTGGGCACGGAACTGCTCTGGCGGTTCAGTGTGTCGGGTTTGTCCACACTGCTGTTGATGGTCATCTTTCTGGGGTTAGTGTGGTGCGTGGTCCTGTTGGAACAGGAAGCGCGCGCGCCCAAGTGGGGAGCCTACGGCGTCTTCGTTCTGGCCGGGTTGGCTGGCGTAATCGTTGGCGTGGGCGGGCTGACGCGATACTCGTTTGGCTGGCTGATCGCGCCGGTGATGGTGTTCCTGGTGCTGTTCGGCGGGGCGCGGCGGTTCGCGCTGGCCGCGCTCGCACTTGCCCTGTTTGCGGCCGTGATGGCGCCGTGGGTGGCCCGCAATTACAGCGTCAGCGGCTGCCCGTTTGGCACCGCCACCTACTCGGTGGTGGAGACCACCATGGCTTACCCGGAAAACCGCCTGCCGCGCTCGCTCGAACCGGAATTCAGCCGGCTCCATGTCAACGCTTTCTGGTACAAGCTGAACACCAACATGCGCGAAATCGTCACCAGCGAGCTGCCCAAGCTGGGCGGGAGTTGGATTACGGCCCTTTTCCTGGCCGGGCTGATGATCGGGTTTAACAGCCCTGCCTTGACGCGTTTGCGCTACTTCCTGCTCGGGAGCCTGCTGGTGCTCGCCGTGACTCAGGCGCTGGGGCGAACCCACCTTTCCGAGGATTCACCTGAGATTAACTCCGAGAACTTGCTGGTACTGCTGGGGCCGCTGGTGTTGGTTTACGGGGTCAGCCTCTTCTTTGTGCTGCTCGATCAAATGCGGCTGCCCTTCCTCCAATTGCGCTACCTGGTCATGGGCGTATTCGGCTTGATCGCCTGCCTGCCAATGCTGTTTGTGTTCCTTCCGCCGCGCGGCACCCCGGTCGCCTACCCGCCTTACTACCCGCCCGCCATCCAGACCGTCTCGGGTTGGCTCAAAGACAGCGAGTTGATCATGAGCGACATCCCCTGGGCGGTGGCTTGGTACGGCCAGCGCCAGTGTGTGTGGCTCACGCTCCGGTGCACCCCGGACACCAACGACCCGAATGTGCACGAGGATTTCTTCGCCATCAACGACTACCAGAAGCCGATCAAACTCCTTTACCTGACGCCGCGGACCATGGACGCCCGGTTCCTCACGCAGTGGATCCGCGCAGGCGAACAGAGCTGGGGCAGCTTCATTCTGGAAAGTATGGTGAAGAAGAAGGTGCCAACTTATTTTCCGCTCACCGAGTCGCAAGCCGGCTGGCTGCCCGAACAGCTTGTGCTGACCGATTGGCAACGCTGGCGCAAGCAGCCGTGAGCCGCGTTGCCGGGCACGGTTGACAGACGCTGGCCGAGCAATGATGATGGGTCATGAGCGATATTATTTATCCCCGCAGCCCGCGCGAGGTCATGTGCGGCTGGATGCACCTGCCACGGTTCGTTGACAAAGTCCGCCTCCATCTGGCGGGCAAATTGCACTCTGATTACCAGCCCAACTTCTGCCAGGGTTTTGACGGCCTGTGGCTGGAAACGGCCGGCGTCGAGGCCACGCCGTTCATCGAGGTGGTGCGCAACAGCGTCACGGACGGCGAAGTGTGCGACTGGGTGCGCAAGAACGTGAAGCAGCCGGAGTCAGTTAAGGCGGCCCACCGGGAGCGGATGCTGAACTACCCCAGGAAGGACGACGCGGAAATGCAGGCGCGTCTTAAGCTGCGCAAGGAGCAGGCGGGCCTCGCCCACCGCGATGACATTCAGGGCTTTGTGGACTTCATTGACGCCGACGAGAAGCGGCTATAACCCCTCTCCCTGACCGAGCCTGTTAGACTGGAGTCCTGATTGCCTTTGCGCCCGTTAATCGGTGGCTTTATGCTCCATCCAGAACGGCGTGACGGCGAACCAGACCAATGCGGCGGCCAGCATCCAGACTTTGGCCAGCGGCAACTCAATCTGGTCCGCGAAGAACAGCACTGCTGATAGCAAAGTCGCCGTCAGGGCGAGATATGAGATGACTTGCGCGATGCGCTTCATAGTTCAGGCGGCGGTCAGCACGGAGCGGCTTTGCAGCAACTTGCTCAGCCCGACGTAAAGCAGGGAGGTCACAAACCAGCCCGGCAGGCTGACAAAATAGATCTGCGTGCGGCCTGTCAACACCAGGCCGGTGCAGACGGCAATCGTCAGGCACCAGGCCAGGCCGGCCGCCCAATTAAATGGGATGCGGGCAAGCGTGGCGAAGTTCGAGCGCAGCCCCAGCTTCGGCAGCACCCAGAAATCCATGAAGATCACCGCGCCCATCGGCATCAGGATCATTCCCCAAAGTGCGACGAAATCCAGCAGCCGCATTGTGACGATGGGAAAGACCGCTGTGACGCTCGCAATCAGGCCCGTGGCCAACGTGACCTTGAAGCGCGAGGATCCTGGCCGGAGCGATTGAAACGCCAGCCCCGCCCGGTAGAGCGTGGGATTGGCCGTAGTCCACCCGGCGGCAACCACGGCCAGCAACCCGGCTACGCCGCAGGCCCGATACGCCAGCGGCCCGGGCAGCACCGCCGTGTTGCCGGGGTCTTGATGAAGCTGGACGGCATAAAGCACTGAGGCCGCGATCCAGGCCATAAAATGCCCGATATACATTCCCGCAGCCGAAGTCAGGCCATACCAGCTTTTCCGGGCGTACCGCAGGATGGAAAGGTCGGCCATGCCAATATGCCAGGCCATGTTGCAGAACCAGGCGAAGAACATCACGTGCCAGAAGGTGAACTTGACTTGCCCCGGCTGGGGCGCCCCGCCGGTCCAGATCACCGTGCTGGCGACGCGCCAGAAGTCCCCCACCGATTCCAGCCCCATTTGATGCAGCCCGACAATGCCGAAGGCGGCAAACATCAGCACCAGCCACGGCGCGGCGATGTTGGCAAAGCGAGATACAAACCGGTAGCCGTAGGCGGCGACGGCCGAGAAGAGCATGCCCGTCGCCAGCACGGCCAGCACCCAGCCTGCGCCGGTAGGCAAGGTGTCGGTCAACTGCGGCATGGGAAAACGCAAGTAGACGCCCAGCGCGGTGGCTGAGACTGTGATCATCGCTCCCGCCAGGATGGTGAACATCACACCGTTGGCCAGGTTGTAGAGCATCACCAGGCGCCGGCCGCAGATTAACTCGAGCTGGTAGTAAAGCGTCAGCCGCACGCGCGTGGCAATCGGCGCGGTGAAGAACATCCAGCTCGCCACCGCCAGCAGGTTCCCCACCAACAGCCCCAAGATGAAATCGGCCGCGCTGACGCCCGCGGCCAGAAACAGCGGGCCGATCATCAATTCCGTACCCGCCACATGTTCGCCGGCAAACTGGCCGACGTAGTTCTTCAGCCCCAGCCAGGCCTTCTGTGGCACCGGCTCGCGCTCGTATTCGTTCACCGGGTCGTGCTGCTCGCCTTTTGTCATTTGGGAACCCAATTCGAGGCCAGTATGCGCGTCTCACACGGCTTGCGCACTGAAAAAAGTTGGAACACTCTGGAGCAACCATGATCCTTTGCATCGGAACAACGCCCGCCCTGCAGCGCGTGATGATCTTTCGCCAACTCACGCTCGATGCCGTTAACCGCACTGTGACGACGCTGGACGGCGCGGGGGGCAAATCGGTCAACGCCGCCAAAGTACTCAAGACGCTGGGGGAACGGCCCGTCGCGATTGGCGTTCTCGGCGGAGACAGCGGTGACAAGTTGCGAACCCTGCTCGCCGCGCGGGGAATCGAGTTGGATTTTGTGACCGTGGCCGCCTGCACGCGCCAGTGCATCACGCTTCTGGACCAGTCCGCCGGCACGACCACCGAACTGGTTGAGGAGGGCTGGCCGGTATCCGCGGCAGATTACGAGGCGCTGCTAACCGTCATCCGGCGCCGGGCGCAGGAGTGCCGGGCGGTCGTGATGTCCGGCTCGGTCACCCTTGGCGGCCCGGTTAATCTCTTCCTTCAAGGCACACAAGCCGCCCGCGATGCCGGGGCTCTTTCCGTGATAGATGCCCAGGGCCCGGCACTCATCGAGGCGCTCAAGGCCGGGCCGGGCCTCGTGAAACCGAACCGGTCGGAACTGGCGGCAACGGTGGGGCGCGATCTCCCCGACGAAGCGGCCGTCCTCACCGGCATGCGGGAACTGACCGAGCGCGGCGCGCAGCGTGTGGTCGTCACCGCCGGTCGAGGACCGACGCTGGCCTGCGACGGGCGGCATTGCTGGCGAATCCAGCCTCCACCGATTGAGGTGACTAATCCGATCGGCTCCGGCGATGCCTTTACCGCCGGACTGGTGTGGCGGTTGTTGCGCGGAGAAGACCTCGGCGAGGCGTGTCGTTGGGCTGCCGCGGTCGGCGCGGCCAATGCGCTCACCGCGATGCCCGGCGAGATCAGTCGTAACGATGTGGAACGCCTGGCGCCACAGGTAACGGTGGAACATACGGGCCAGAGCTGAGCACGCGGTAGCCGCTGTTGACGCCGGCGGGACGCTTCGCTAATCCAGGAGCGTCTCGAGTCGCGCTAAGTGGGACTTCTTGCCGCGACATGGTTTTCGTGCTTGCGTAACTCGGCGGGCGAAGCGATTTTATCACCAGCTGAGCGCGCGGGAGAACAAGCAAGTGCGGGCGCCGCGCGAGTTCTTTGGAATGCGGGTTAGCGTAGAATTTACCCTGCCTATGCTCGTGATTAGAAACTATGTCCTTGAACCGTAGTTGATAGATAAAGGGGCTTGAGCCGTGGTTGTGGCCGACAGGCCTTCACTGGAAGTCGAAAGCAATCCGGCGGGTCCCGACTGTTTCTAGCAAGTTCAAAGGAACTGTTACACACGGCAATGGCGGGGTTCTTTTTTGAGCTCGGGGCTGGAGGCGCTTTTTGTTTTGGGCAAAGCCGGCGCGGGCTGTTACCGTGGCCGCATGACGCGGGAAGACCTGTTTTCCACTTCGCCCGAGCCGCCGGCGGCGGAACACACCTCCACGCATCAGCCCCTGGCGGCGCGCATGCGGCCCCGCGACTTAACCGAACTTGTCGGCCAGACCCACATCCTCGGGCAAGACCAACTGCTGCGCCGGGCCATCGAGGCTGACCGCATCCAGTCGCTCATCTTTTACGGCCCTCCGGGCACCGGCAAGACCTCTCTGGCGCAGATCATTGCCCGTCAGACCCGCAGCAAGTTCGAGCGCCTCAGCGGCGTCGAGTCCAACGTCGCCGACATGCGCCGCGTGCTCGCGCTGGCCGCCAACCGGCTTGAAAACAAGGGCCAGTCCACCATACTGTTCATTGACGAAATCCACCGGTTCAACAAGGCGCAACAGGACGTATTGCTGCCGGATGTCGAAGCCGGCGTGGTGCGGCTGATCGGCGCGACGACCCACAACCCGTTCTTTTTCGTCAATTCCCCGCTGGTTTCCCGCTCACAGATCTTTGAGCTGCGGCCGTTGTCCGAGGAGGAACTGTATGGACTGCTCCAGCGCGCCCTGGCGGACGCAGAACGCGGGCTGGGATTTCTCAAGGTCCAGGCCGACGAAACCGCACTGCGCCATTTGGCCAAGCTCTCCGACGGCGACGCGCGCAAAGCGCTAAACGCACTGGAGATCGCCGCTCTTACGACGGCGCCCAATGCCGGCGGTCTGATCCGCCTCGACCTGGCGGTCGCCGAGCAGAGCATCCAGAAGAAGGCGGTGGTGTATGATGACGAGGACGCCCACTACGACACCATCTCGGCGTTCATCAAGTCCATGCGCGGCAGCGATCCTGACGCCGCGCTCTATTGGCTGGCCAAGATGATCCATGCGGGGGAGGACCCGCGGTTCATTGCGCGGCGGATAGTCATCCACGCCGCCGAAGACGTCGGCCTGGCCGACCCGATGGCGCTGGTGCTGGCTAATGCCGCGTTTCAAGCCGCCGAGTTCATCGGCTGGCCGGAGGCGCGCATTCCGCTGGCGGAGGCGACCATCTACATCGCCACAGCGGTGAAGAGCAACACGACCGTCCTGGCCATTGACGCGGCGCTCAAGGATGTCGAGTCCGGCCGCACGCTAGCCGTGCCCGAACACTTACGGGATGCCAGCTATCGCGGTGCCAAGCGGCTGGGCCATGGCGAGGGCTACCAGTACGCGCACGACCACCCGGGGCATTTCGTCGTGCAGGATTACCTTGGGGCGGACCGGCGATACTACGAACCGACCGAACAAGGAGTGGAGAAGAAGATCAAGGAACGGCTGGACAAATGGCGGGCGCAGCGCGCAAAGGCCGGCGCCCAAAATCCAAAACCTGAAGGCTAGCCCCCAGGTCATGCGACAGACCATTCGAGAAGCAAAGCTGGCGTTGCGTCAGCAGGTCGGTGCTGCGCTGAGCCAGCTGACACCCGCGCAGCGAGCAGCGGCTTCAGCCTTGGCACGTGCCCGGCTGGCCGCGCAACCGGCGTGGCAGGAGGCGCATTCGGTTTTGTTCTTCGCGTCGCTGCCGGAAGAGCTGGACCTGTGGCCGCTGCTGACCGACGCCCTGGCCGCCGGCAAACGCGTTGCCCTGCCTCGCTTTGTCGCGGAGACCAAGACCTACGAGGCCCGCTTAATTCAGGATATCGGGTTGGATTTGCAGTTGGGACACTTCGGGATCCGCGAGCCCAATCGCCGCTGCGCCCCACTCGAGTCGTCCCGCCTGGACTTGATTCTGGTTCCCGGGGTGGCGTTTGACACGGCGGGAGGGCGGCTGGGCCGGGGCAAGGGGTACTACGACCAGTTGTTGGCAGTGGTGCGCGGAAAGACCTGCGGCGTCGGATTCGATCAGCAACTTGTGGACGCAATTCCTGTGGAGCCCCACGACGTCCGCATGGACTGCGTTCTCACGCCGGCGCGTTGGATTGAGTGGAATAGCTGACGAAACGACGGGGGGGGCACCCGGATCAGACGGCCGGTCACCGATATTGGTTGAACATGCTGCCGGCCGTGCCGCTTTCCCAGCTTTGCGGGGCGTTCCAAGGCCGTTCCGACAGGTTTTCCGACTCGGTGGTAGCACAACCGCCACTAACCAAGCCCACTACGACCAGCAGCAGGAATCCCCAGCGCGAATTGCGAATCATATCTCTCAAGAAGCCGGATGCGCGGGAATGACCAGGTCGCCCTCCATCACCTGCCCGAGTTCCCAACCAGGCAGGACGTTGGCAATGCAGCGGTCTTTCTGCACGCTGCGCACGACGATCTTGGCGACCAGCCGGCCCTCCCGATTTACCAGCAACTCGCCGCGCTCGAGGACGCCTTGGTCCTCCCCGACGTCGAGCACGACGAAATTCCACTTGGGATCCGCCACCAGCACCTTGCCCTTCAGGCTGGCGGGCAACGGCACGAAGAAGTCCTTATCCTTGAAAACGGCCAGCTCGGTTTCGGTCTTTTTGAGCTTCTGCAGGAGAATCTTGTTCTCGGCCTCCGCCACCTGCAAGTTGTCTTGGACCCTCTTGTACTCCTTATCCATGGACAGTATCTGCTGGGGCGTGCGACCCGTCGCCTTGTAGGCCGCCAGGTCTGCCTGGGCATTATCCCGTTCCTGGGTGGTCTTCTTCAAATCTTCGGTCAGCTTGTCGGCGCGCTTGGTTTGCGCGAGTGCCTCGGACTCTGCCTTTTCCTTTGCGGCCGTGGTCGCTTCCAGGTCGGCCTTGGTCGTCTTCAACTCGGCGGTGGTCTTATCCAGATCCCTCTTGGTATCGGTATACTGCTTCTCGAACTTATGGTGGAGAGCTTCCTCTTGCTTCCAGTTGCTGTGCAAAGTGGTGATCTTCTCCTTGACCTGGAAGAAGTTCAGGGCGCTCACTGCCAGGCCGGCAAGAATGGCCACGATTAAGCTGATTCGAATCAACATGGTGCGGTGCTCGATTAAATATCGGACCAAAATTAGGCGCCGGCGCCTGGCATGTCAACGCTCGAATCAACCCAAAGTCAAGCTATCATTCCAACCGCTTCAGCACGACCAGCCAGGCGGTCGCGTTAGGGGAATTGCCGCCCAGCACCAGCAACTCGCCCGCCGGGAGGGGCTGCTTCTGCTTGAACACCTCTTTGCCTTTGCCAATAAGGGCAACCTCGATCTCATGACCGGTGAACTTCCTGACATTCAACTGGCACTTGGTGCTGATAACCACTTCCTTGGCCGCGCCCTGCGGCACTTCAAAGGCGGTCCGCTTGACCTCGAACCAATTTGTCCATTTGAGCGGCAGATCTTTGAGCTTCTGCTTGATTTCGAGAGCCGCCGGCTGGTAGTTCTTCCCTTCAGGCGGTTTGCTGTCATCCGTGCCCCAAAGCAGGAACGCCTGCAGTTTCATCTCGGCGGCCTGGACCCCAAGCTGGGCGCCGGCCAGCAGGGCCAATGCGATTGCAGTCCAAATGAAGCGGGTTGCCGGAATTCGTCTTGCTCTCATTGCTTAATCGAGTGTAGCCGAGCCGTCCCCATCCGCAACGTCATTGTCAGCGGGAAAGGTAAGCCAGACCAGCGTAGTGCCGGCGGCGTAATCGCGATAGGTAAACGCGCCGCCATCGGCCAGCGCGGTTTCAAACGTCGCTCCCCCTGAACGGCTAATTGGAGCCGCGGGCCGAATGAGCACCAACCCGACGACGACGACGAAGGCGGCGGTGGAAACCGGCACGAGCAGCCGCCGGAGCAGGGCGAAGTAAGACATCCTGGGGGCCGGTTCCGCCGCCCGGGATTCCTGACGATTAATCTCCCGCTCAACCTTCGACCAGAAGAACTCACGCGACTCCGGCAGGCGAACGTCGGCTTCAAACCCGGCGAGGGCCTGCCGGGTATTCCGCAACTCATCCGCCAGGGCCGCCGAATCCCGATCCCGCTCCAGCCGGGCGGCCACTTCGCGCGCTTCGGCCTGGGGCAGCTCGCCATCGAGCCAGGCCTGCACTTTCAATTGTGTTCCAGAGTCCATGACAACTAATCCGCTTGCTTCAAATCCGCCAGCAGCGCAGCCAGCTTTCGCCGCGCATAGAACAGGCGGGACATAACCGTGCCGATCGAGCAGCCCATCGTCCGCGCAATCTCTTTATATTCCATTTCTTCAAATTCATGCAGCACCAGCACGGTGCGATGCTCATACGACAACTGGCCCAGCGCCCGATCTATCCGCTGGCGCAGTTCGCCGCGTTCCAATCCGGCGGTCGGGTTCACCGTCACCACCGGCATTTGCCGCTCGACCCCGCCCGATTCTTCATCCATGGCCTCGATGGACTCGGCCCGCAACCGCTTCTGCCGGCGCAACTGGTCCAGGCAGAGGTTAATGACGATCCGGGTCATCCAGGTGGCGAAGCTCGCCTCACCCTGAAACTGCCGCAATCGCTGCCAGCCCTTTACCCAGGCCTCTTGAGAAAGATCCAGCGCCTCGGTTTCGTTGCGCATCATGCTGCAGGCGCGCGCATAAATCCGGTCTCGATGCCGGGCGACCAATTCCTCAAACGCGGCCATCTGGCCTCGCTGCGCCGCGCGGACCAATGTCCGGTCGTCAGCGGAGGAATGATCTTTAACAGTCATCTGTTTGACGGCTGGCGTTCCCGGCGTATTCAACGCGGGCTACAACTTTCCCTTGGTGGTGGGCAGCCGGCCGGCCATCCGTGGGTCGCGCCGGCAGGCGGCGTCTGTCGCCCGGGCAAAAGCTTTGAAAAGGGCTTCAACGATGTGGTGCGGTTCATCGCCGTAGAGCAGCTCCAAGTGCAGATTGCAGCGGGCTTCATTGGCGAAGCCTTGAAAGAACTCGCGGGCGAGGCCGAATCGGAACGCGCTGGACATGTCCTGCCGTTTCTCAGCCTTGCTGAGGCGCTTATGGGCGAACGCATCCAAGCCCCGCCAAACCAAGTACGGCCGCCCGCCAAAGTCAATCACGCAGCGCGCCAGGCACTCGTCCATCGGCAGGTAAGCCTCGCCGGTGAACGGGTTGCGCGGGTCAAATCCGGTCCCGTAGCGGCGTATCCCCTTCTTGTCTCCCAGCGCCTGGACAACCACCTGCCCCAGGGCAATCCCACAGTCTTCCACCGTGTGATGCGCGTCCACGTCCAGGTCCCCTTGGCAACGGAGCCTCAAGTCCATGACCGCGTGCCTGGCGAACAAGGTGAGCATGTGGTCGAAGAACGGGATGCCCGTTTGGATGGAAGACTTGCCCGTGCCGTCAATGTTCAACGTGACCGCGATGCGGGTTTCGTTGGTCACACGGCGGATGCCTGCCCGTCGGAGTTTCATCTTGGCGCCATTTAACCAAATCCGCCCCCCCGACACAAAGCCCAAACCTTCCCCTTTGAGCGGGGCCCGGGCGCATGCACGCGCGCCCGGGTGGGGGCTGACCGGCTCGCCCAGGTTCCACGCCTCCGGATTCCTGAGGCTATTTCGTCGGCGACTTGCCGAAGAGTTTGCCCAGCCCGGTCCAGGCCAACAAGCCCAGGCCGACGGGTGTGCCGGTTATGAAAGTTGGAATCGCCGCCAGCACGGCCAGGATGGAGGCGAACGCCAGGGCGCGGCCTTTGGAGTCGTTCTTCAAGTACCTCTGGATCAGGAAGGTCGGGACAAACACCGCGGCGAAGCAGGACGGGATGGCGATAGGCCAGTCAATCGGCAGCCAATCGAAAGTCGCCCAGAGAGAATCCACAGCCACAAGAATCAGGGCGGCCAGTGCATGGACCGGCGGTCCGTCGACGGTCGCGGCCGGCGGGGCTGCCGCGGGAAGTTGGGGCGGCAGAATCTCCAGTGGCACCACTCTGACTGGCGCCTCGCTGATGATGGGCGGCTTTTCCACGCACATTAAAACTCAACCCATTCAAGCAGCTTGTCGAGTGCCACAACCGGGTCACCGGCCGCTTAAATCCAGGCAGGCCACGTGGCCGGCGGCGTTCCGGCAGTAAACGCGGCCATTGGCCAGGACCGGGGAGGTCCAGCACTTGCCCGTGAGGACTTTGGCCCGGGAGATGGGCTCGAACGCGGCGGGCACCGCTTTGGCGATAAAGAGGTCCCCTTTCTCGCTGAGCGCCACCAGGCATCCATCAGCCACTATGAGCGAGCCTTTGCCGAATTCGCGATAGGTCCATTTCAGCTCGCCGGTCTCGAAGTCAAGACAGCGCAATCCGCCGTCATCGGGGCCGTAAAGATGGCCCTGCCACAGCACGCAGGAGTTGAAGTGATTGCGCATGTTCTTGTTCTCCCAAACCTTCTCCGCCCCTTTCGCGGTCACTTTCAGCACAGTCCCGCCGCGGTTGTAGCCGGAAGAGATGAACACCTTGTCACCGGCTATGATCGGGTCGGCGGCGTTGACGTCGTATTCGGTCTTCCAGGGGTAACTCCATGCCTCTTGTCCGTCGGCGGGCTTGACGGCTATGAGCGATCGGCGGGAGAGGATGGCCAGGAACCGGTCGGGGCCAAGTGTCAGGGGAACGGGGGTGGCATAGGCGCCAGCGCTCTTGGCGGAGACCCAGGCGACTTTGCCGGACTGTTTGTCAAGCGCCACGCCGGCGCTGCCCATGTTGAGCACGGCCAGGTTCCCCTCGATCAGGACCGAACTGGCGCAGCCCCAGGTGGGTATCTCCAGACCCAATTCCTGGTTGAGGTTCTTCGTCCAGATCACGGTGCCCTTCATCGCGTCGAGGCAAAAGACGTCGCCCTTTCGGCTATGGGTATAGACCCGGCCATCGGCTACCGTCGGAGTGGCGCACGGCCCGCCTTCGAAGTTCTTCGGGTCAAGCGGGCAAGGATAGGAGTGCTGCCAGATGACCTTGCCTGTCCGCGCGTCCAGGCAGACCGTTGAGTCTGTGTCGCTGGCGTTGCCCATCGTGTAAACACGGTCGCCAACGACGGTGAGGGAAGAGAAACCCGTGCCGACAGTTGCCCTCCAAAGCCGCTTCGGCCCCTCGGCGGGCCACTTTGCCAGCCAGCCCTTCTCCTGCGAAATGCCGTTCAGGTCCGGCCCGCGCCAGCGCGGCCAATCACTGCCGCTCGCCGTGAACGCGCCAAGGGTTATCAGGACAAGCACCGCCGCCATCGAGAACATTTTCATAGCTCAGAGTTAAGCGGCCCGGCCCAATGCTGTCAATCCAGGGTGCCGCCGGCAGGTTGGTTTCGGGCGGGCGGCTCACCGCGTTCCCACGCGGCGATGACCTTGTCTATCAGCGCATCCAGCTCCGGCTTGAGATTCTGCTGTTCGGGATGCTCGCGCAGCCAGCGCACGGATTCGCGCACGCCCAGCCTGAAGGGCACGCGGCAGCGGAACTCGGGGACGAAGCGCTTGATCCTGGAATTGTCGAATACGCCGGGATGGGCCTTGTCGCCTTTAAGCGTGCCAGTCAACTGCGGGGCCATCTGGCAGATGAAGTCGGTCGGCACTTTCACTATGCGAGGAGACCTTGCCCCCACCGCCTCCGCGATCTCGGCATAGATCTGGTTCCAGGTGAGGACTTCATCGCTCGTGATGTGAAATGCCTTGCCGACAGCCGCGTCGTTGCCAACCAGGCCGGCCAGCCCGACGGCGAAATCCGAAGCGGCGGTCAGGGTCCACGGGCTTTCGCCGGCATCGTGGACAAAGACCGGGCGGCCCTGTTCCAGGCGCGCCGCGAAGGTGTAGCTGCCGCTGGAGATCGCGTTCGGCACCCAGCGTTTCGAATAGGTGTGCGAGGGGCGGACGATCGTCACCGGGAACCCGGTCTCGGCGTGCCGCTGGTGGAGCCACTGCTCGCACTCGAGTTTCTTTCGCGCGTAATCCCACAAGGAATTGCCGGGCGGCGCGTCTTCCGTCAGCGGCAACTGGCCGGGCGGCTTCGCATAAACGACGACCGAGCTGATGAAGACATACTGGCGCACCGCGCCGTTGAACAGGTCATAGTCCAACTGGACCTCGGGGAGTTCGTAGCCAAGGAAGTTGAGCACCGCGTCCGGCCGCAGCCCGTGGAGGGCGGCGCGCATGGCGGCCGGGTCCTTGCGATCCGCTTGAATGGCGCGGTAGCCGGGCGGCACCGCGCCGCGGCCGCGGCTCAGGATGATGATATCGTGGCCGCGCTGGTGGAGCAGCGCGGCGCATTCCGCGGAGATGTTCCCGGTGCCGCCGATGAAGAGGATTTTCATTCCAGCAATTGCCTCTGGGAGACTACGTGCTTGGCGAAGTGGGCGCAACCACCGGCGCGCCGGGCCGGATGGGGATTGAGCCACCGTCCTGGCACTGTCTCGACGTGTCCACCTTTGATGCGGCCATTCCACAATTGAGACACAAGCCACGACGGCTCGGGCCAATTTCGGATGCCGGGTCGGGTCAAAAACGGATGCCCCCCGGGGCGATTACTCATTGCATCCGACCGCCCGGCGGCCTACGCTTCTGTGTGCGGTTGGCAACCGGCAATACGTGAACGCCTATAGCACTAATAATAACCGCTGGCTGCCTCGTTCACGCCGCAACAACAGAAAGATTAAGTCATGAAAACAAGAACATCCCATGCAAGGGGCTTCACCCTGGTGGAAATCATGATCGTTGTGGCCATTATCGGTCTGCTGGCCTCGATCGCGATCCCCAACTTCGTGAAGGCCCGCACCACGGCCCAAAGACAGGCCTGCATTGCCAATCTGCAGCAGATTGACGGTGCTGTCCAACAATGGGCCGCTGAAACCAGGCAAGGCGAAACCGCGAGCGTTTCCGCCGCCGACGTCCTGCCTTACCTCAAGAACGCGGTGGTTTGCCCCTCGGGGGGCAAGACCTTCGCCGACAGCTACTCGCTGACGACCGTGGCGGTCAGGCCCACCTGCCTCAAGCAGCCGACCACGCACAAGCTGGAAGAGACGCTGCAGTAGCCGTCCGGCAGGCAGACTCACAGGGGCCCGGGAGCGATCCCGGGCCTTTTGCTTTATCGGGGGGGGCGGGGGAGCGCCCGGCTATGCTTGGCATTCCGGCTGCTTTAATCCGCACACGCGGTTGCAGCAGGCAATAAGTGAACCAAACCGCAATTGTAAACTAACCCGCCTGCCGCGTGGTTCACGCCGTAAACAAAGAAAGAGAACGAGTAAGTATGAAGAGAACATCCCGTAAATCGGGCTTCACCCTGGTGGAAATCATGATCGTCGTCGCCATCATTGGCTTGCTGGCCGCGATCGCTATTCCCAACTTCGTGCGCGCCCGCACCACCTCGCAGAAGAACGCGTGCATTAACAACCTCCGCCAGATTGACGGCGCCAAGCAGCAGTGGGCCCTCGAGAACAAACAACTGCCCACCGTGACGCCTAGCCGGGACAATTGTCAGCCGTATCTGGGGCGCGGCGCGGGCGGCAATTGGCCGGAATGCCCGGCTAACGGCTCCTACACCATCGGCAACCTGGAAACGGCGCCTGATTGCGACGTCACCGGTCACGACATGCCGACTGGTGCTGCTGCTGCTCCGGCCGGGACATAAAAGTCACCAACGTTGCCCGGAGGCTTGCTGTCAGCAAGTTGCTCTGGAAACAATCGAAGGCTTAGGAAGAAATTCCTAAGCCTTTTTGATTTTGGCAGCACTGGCGGCGTGTTCAAATGGGAGGGAATTCTCCTGCCGGCTGGCAGATGAATCGGTTTGCATTCTGCTGGCATCGGGATTGCTGATAAGAAGTCAGCGGTGGCCGCAGGCAATCCGTGGACCAAACCGAACTTATTATTACTCGCCTGCTGCCGGGCCCACGCCGCGAGAGCAGAAAGTGTGTGAGTATGAAGATTCGAGCTTCGAGCAACCCCGGGTTTACCCTCGTAGAAATCATGATCGTAGTGGCGATTATCGGCCTCCTGGCGGCGATCGCCATTCCCAACTTCGTTCGCGCCCGCGGCACCACGCAAACGAACGCGTGCATCAACAACCTCCGCCAGATTGACGGCGCCGCGCAGCTTTGGGCGCTGGAATTCAGCAAGGCGCCTAACAACACTTATCAACTGGAGGACATCGTTCCCTATCTCAGGCCGCTCACCGACGCCCTCCCCCGGTGTCCAGCCGGCGGCGATTACACGCCCGGGTTGACCGTCAGCAACCCTCCGACCTGCTCGCTTTCTGCCGAAGGCCACGCGATGGAGTGACCGCGGTCAGCCCGGGGCGAGCACGCCAGCGCCGCCCCGCCCGAACCTGGCATCCTGCCGCCCTGTCGACCGATGCTCTTTGGTGCTGATTCCTGGAGGAACGGAATTCGCCGACCGACGGGCATCATGCCCAGCTTCCTGGCGCACTTAGCCGTATCCATGCAGTTAGAGAATTACGAACGGCCCCCTCACCCCATCTCTCCGAGGAGCTGAGCATTACCCACCTCTTGGCCTGTAATTTCGGCCAATCCCTTCGGGATGAGGGCGGGCGCGGCGCGTAGCGTTTGCTCAGGGCGAGCGGATCGCAGGGCGCCAGGATTTGGTCCGTTGGCTCTGGGGGGATGAAATGTCCCGAATTCTGAGAATGTGCCCGGGGCGGGCGGTCTCGGCGCGGCGGCCCTGCCGGTCCCGGAGGGACCGGTGAGAATAGCCCAACGTTTCAACGTTGGGAGAGGTGCGTTTTAGGATTGTGCCAGTCCCGAAGGGACGGCTGAATGGGGTCATGTCGTACGTCAGCGCGTATTATCATTGCGTGTTCAGCACCAAAGACCGTCGGCCGCTGATCACGACTGGCTTTGCGGAACGGCTTTGGCCCTATTTGGGCGGCATCGCCCGGGAGAATGACATGAAAACCGTCGCCGTCGGCGGTGTGGCGGACCATGTGCATCTGCTCTTGTCCCTGCCCTCGACGCTCGGGATCGCCAAGGCGATGCAACTGATCAAGGGCGGCTCCTCCAAGTGGGTGCACGACACGTTCCCGGAGCAGCGGGTTTTTGGCTGGCAGGTCAAGTATGGCGCCTTCAGTGTGAGCGTGTCGCAACTGGGCAGGATTATTCGGTACATTCAGGGGCAGGCGGAGCATCACCGGAGCGTGACGTTTCAGGAGGAGTTCATGGCATTGTTGAAGCGGCATGGGATTGCCTTTGATGAACGCTATCTGTGGGAGTGAGCTTCAGCCGTCCCTTCGGGACTCGGGGGGCATCGGACACGGGTCCCCAACGTTGAAACGTTGGGCTATTGCCGGCCATCCCTCCGGGATGCAAATGCAGGCCAACGGTCTGCCTCATCTCGGATCGTTCCCAACGCTAAAACGTTGGGCTATTGCCCACCATCCCTCTGGGATTCGCCCTCGGGGGCCAAAAGATGTGGGTAATGCTCAGCTCCGAGGGGAGAGGGTGCCCTTCAGGGCAGGCAAGGGGTCCAGGGAACAAAGCTCGCCCCGATTACCGGCACCGCCCGTCCCCCAAGCCGGAGGCCCCCGCGCCCAGGCCAACCATGGCGAGGGGACGGCGCCAATCCGGCGGGACTACGGTGTGTATCCCATGGGGAGCGCTCCCCATGGGATACACACCGGGGTATCACGCGTGTCACAGCGTTCTCACACCGGCAAGTCCGGCTGTGGGAACCGCGATCGGGAACCACCACTGTCTCAAAAATGGACACAACACCAATTCATAATGGGACGGTTAGTTAATCCAGGAATATGGGACTGGGTTAGTGGATTGCGGTAGTCAATGGCAGGACGCGCATTCCGCTGCGCGCCGAGTACGGAGTCCGTCGTTTGAACAGGCCTTCCCGCGGCGGTTTCAGCAAGACTGCCCTGCCCGCCTGTCGTTCACGGCAAAGGTCCTGCTTGCTTTGAACAATCGTTGTGTTGTGTCTGGCGTCAGCTACACTGGCGCCCGGCTCGGCTGTTTGGAACATGGATCCCATACTGGAACTAAAGAATCTGAGGGTGGAATTTAGGACGCGGAACGCGGGGCAGGCGAAGAAGGTCGCCGTGAAAGACCTGAACTTGCGCGTCTGCCCGGGCGAAGTGTTTGGCTTTCTGGGCCCCAATGGCGCCGGGAAGACCACCACCATGAACGTGCTGTTGGGCTTCGTCAACGCCACCAGCGGCGCGGCCTGCCTGTTCGGCGTGGACGTGCGCGAGCCCATCGCCCGCCAGCGCATCGGCTACCTGCCGGAGCTGACGTATTACTACAAGTTTCTGACCGCCGAGGAGTTGCTCCGTTTTTACGCGCGCCTTTTCGGCATCCCGCGCCCCGAGGCGGAGCGGCGGATTGACGAGCTGCTGAGGCTGGTTGAGCTGGAGTCCGCCCGCAAACGCCCGATCAAGACCTATTCCAAGGGGATGCAGCAACGGGTGGGGTTGGCCCAGGCCCTGATCAACAATCCCGACCTGCTGATCCTGGACGAACCCACCAGCGGCCTGGACCCGCTCGGCCGCATGAAAGTGCGCGAGATCATCCAGCGGCTGAAGAACGAGGGCAAGACCGTGTTCTTCTCCTCCCACGAACTGGGCGAAGTGGAGACCGTCTGCGACCGCGTCGCCATCATCAACCAGGGAGAGCTCAAAGTCGAAGGCCGCGTGGCCGACCTGGTCGAACAGCACCAGGCCAACCTCGAACGCATCTTCCTCAACATCATCGGCTACCAGCCGCAAGCCTCCGCATGAATACGATTCTGGCCCTCGCTGGCGTTGCGATCAAGGAGCTGTACCGGCGCAAGGACTTCTATGTCCTGTTCGTCCTCACGGCCGTCATCACCCTGCTGATGGGATCGGTGAGCTTCTTTGACGACGCGAAGATTGTCCGCTACGTGAAGGAGATTGCGCTGCTGCTGATCTGGATCTCCGCGCTGGTGATCGCCATCGCCACCACCGCCCGCCAGATTCCCGCCGAGCGCGAGAATCGCACCATCTTCCCTTTGCTGGCCAAGCCCGTTACGCGCGGCCAGGTGATTCTCGGCAAGTTCGCCGGCTGCTGGCTGGCTTGCGGGCTGGCGCTCGTTGTTTTTTACCTCTTCTTCACCATCGTCAGCGGTTCGCGCGAGCACCACTGGCCGCTGCTGAACATCCTCCAGGCGCTCTGGCTGCAGTGGATCATGCTCGGCATTGTGGTAGCCCTGGTCCTGCTGGGCTCGGTGGTCTTTGCCGCTCCGTCTTCCAACGCGACCATCTCTTTCATTGTCGTGCTCGGGATTCTCCTCCTGGGGCGCTACTTGAACCAGGTCGCCCTCCAACAGCCGGAACCGCTCAGCTCCCTTATTTACGGCATTTACTTCCTCATCCCGCACCTCGAGTGGTACGACGTGCGTGACCTGATCATCTACGACCACAACCTGGTCGGATGGGTGGATTGCGCCCTGGCGACCCTGTATGCGGCCGTCTATGCGGCCCTGCTCCTGTTTGGCGCCTGGCTGGTGTTCCGCCGGAAGGCCTTGACCTTGTGAAGAAGCTTGGCCTGTCTCTGATTCTGCTGCTGCTGCTGGCCGCCTGTTTCAGCCTGGCCACGGTCCTGGGGCACCGCGCCTCCGGGTGGAGCAAGCGGGCGCAAGCCGACAACGTCCTCAAGGTCCTGCTCGGCGACGGGCGCCGCATGTTTGCCAACCATTTCTTCACCCAGGCCGATGTCAGTTTTCACAGCGGCTACTACCCGTCCATCTTCGACCAGGCTCGCGCCGTCAAGGACATCCGCCATCTGACCTCCAAAGAAACCGACCACGACCAAGGCCACGACCACGCGCATGCCGACGACCGGAACCACGCGCACGACCACGACCACGAGCACTGCCCCGCTTGCGCCCATGACGACCACGAGAAGCAAATGAACTTCCTCGGCCCCCCGCGGGACTGGATCGAGCGCTTCGGCCGGAAGTTCATTGTCTCCGAACACACGCATTTGGAAGGCAACAAGGAACGCGAGATCCTCCCCTGGCTGAGAATCTCCGCCGAGCTGGACCCCCAGAAGGTCGAGACCTACATCGTCTCCGCCTACTGGCTGCGCGATTTGGGCAAGGTGAAGGAAGCCGAGGACTTCCTGCGCGAGGGGCTGCGCAGTAACCCCGACAGTCACGAAATCCTGTTTGAACTGGGCCGCCTCTATTTCGAGAACCACCACAACTCCGCGCGCGCTCGCACCATCTGGGAACTGGGCCTCCGCAAGTGGGCCGAGCAGGAAGCCGCGGGCAAGGATCCCGACCTCCTCCAGCTCGACCAGCTCGCCGTAAACCTCGCGCGCCTGGAGGAGAAGGAAGGCAACCTGGCCCGCGCGATTGAACTCCTTGGGCTCGCCAAGAAGGCCTCCCCCAACCCGGAGACCCTGCAGCGGCAGATAGACGAACTTAAGCAGAAGCTAGCCGCACCGCCGCCCCCTGCCGCTCCCAAAACGCATTGAACAAAAGCCCGGCCACCCTCGCCGTTTGTTCACCGCCCGCGCAGGCAGCCCTCATCGCCCGTTCACCGACGGCTGGCCGGCAGTTTGTTGATTCTCCACAGGACCCTCATACCCCTTCACCGCGCGGACACCGCCGTAAGAGAAGAAGGATACATATACTTAGCGATAGCGCTGAAAAGGCGGAGCCAAGATAAAACGCCCGGTCCCGGTAAACCAAGGTCACTTCATGCCGTCCGGCGGGAACCTCCAACGCCTGATATGCGTAGTTGCCTCGCCACAGCCGGGCCGGCTGTCCGTCCACCGACGCACTCCAGTTGTGGTAGAACGACTGAGCGATCACGACCATCGCAGGCGCGGTTGTCTTGACGCCGAACTGGACGCGCGACGCGCTCCATTGTGGGGAAATGATGGTGGCATTGGAGACAGCGGCAGCGCGCACAAATTCTCGCGCTGGTGCGGGCATACAAACGACCTCGCGAGGCTTGAAGTCATCCGCTGTGACCGCTTGCAGGCATTCTTGATCAGTGGAGAACATCGGCTGCTGTCCGGCAGTGATCAGCGGCAGAAAGCCGGAACGTGTCTGCCACGCAAAGACGTTGTCCGGAGCCGTCACGCAGGCCACGCCGAGAAAATCCGCCAGGGGGGACCTTACCAGGCTGGCATCTTTGAGCGCTGGCATGAGTTCCGAAACCTGCCGGAGTCGGAGCGAACAAAAACCGTCCACTTTCGGAATGTTCTCCAGCAGATTGTTGTTCTGAGCCAATGCGCCCCGCATGGTAACGCAAAAGGCGACCGGATTGGTCATTCCCAACCGGTTGAGAAACGCGTTCGCCTGCTGGCTGACCAACGCCCGCGATTCCCCCAGGCGCGGCCGGTAAGACATGTTCAACTCAAGCGGTCCGAAAGCCCGCTTGTCCACGGTGGGATGCAGCCGCTGGCCCGCCGTGATCAGGTCCAATCCGACCAGCAGCACGATTGTCGCACCAAGCAATGCGCGAGTGCGAACCCGGCAGGAAGACAGGAATCCAACGAGGCAACCGACCAGTCCTGCCAGGAACAAAATCCGCATCACGCCGTCCCGGCAGGTTACTGGCCATCTTTCCTCCGGCACCGGAAATCGGTGCGCGAAGAACAATATTCCCGCAGTCACAAGCAAGAACAAAACGCTTGCGCCAATGAGAAAATGAACGTCTTGCCTGGACTTCCCCGTGGGGAGATTCTGCAGGGCGTGCAACCCGCACGCAGTTAGGAGGGGAATGGCAAAGAGCGGCAGAGCGATGAACTTGATCGGGTAGCGCGCGAATCCCAAGGCAGGCACCAATTGCTTGAGCCACGTATAGAGGAATCCACTATGCCCTAGCGCCAGCACCAGCCCAACCAGAGCCATGCCCGCCAGACAGCGGACCCGCCATTGGCGCACTCGCCAGCAAGCCACGAGCCCCAGGACCAGCACTCCCACGCCCACATAATATGACTTGGTCCAATACTGTCCCGCCAGGTGGTAAGTGTCACACAAGGATTGCGATGCGTGAAACTGCGGCACGATGAGGTTGGCCCAACCCCACGGAGGCATCGGCCACGCATCCGCCTCCCCGTACGAAGCATCACGCTCCGAATGTGCCAGCAAGTCCAGGAAGGGCAGCAATTGCGCTGCCGCAAGCCCGGCTACCAAAATCCCCACGGCGGCAAATCTCTGCAGCCCCGGCCAAACCGGGACTCGATGGCGCAATAATTCCCGCGTCCACAGCACGGTCAGAATCAGCCAGGTAAACACGATGATCTCAGGCGCGCCAGACAGCATCTGCATGGCGCCGGCTAGTGCGGCCAACGCAATCCGGCGGGCTCCTCCCCGCTGCCAGGCCTGTTCCACCGCCAGGATCACCCAGGGCTGCCAGCTCAGGGCGGCGAGGTTGCTCGTCCACAACAGGCAGTTGAGCATCAATCCATTCAAACCAAATGCCAGGCCGGCAATGCTTGCGGCCAGCCGGTTTTGCGTCCAGCGCTCCGCGAGCAAATACATGCCCACGCCCGCGAACACCAGATGACCCAGGCCGAATACACTCAATCCCCAAGGCAAAGGCAAAAGCACATAGACTAGTGACAGAGGATAACAGACCGAGGTGTTCCACTGCGCCAGAAAGGGCACGCCGCAGTTGTTCAGTGGATTCCAGAGCGGCAGTTCACCGCGCCAGAAACTGTCCTTGGTGTAGCGCGCGACGGGATAGGTGAACAAACCATAGTCCTGATAGAAAAACGTATGGGTGCCGCTAATCACGCCGGGGTAAAGCGCGAACAACAACAGCGCGATCAAGACCGCCAACCGGCCCGGCGTAAACGCCCCTATCCAAGTGCTATCGGAGCCATTCGCGACTTTGGAAGCGTTATCAATCAACTGCATGGGTCGGGGCCAACGCTAGTAGTGCACCCCTAGCCTAGCAAGCGGCAAAACATCGCGAAGCCCACACTACTCGTTTACAGCCCTCCACAGCCGGATGGCAAACAAGATCCCCATTTCCAACGCCAAAGATAAGTGCCAATTCGTCGTCCCGCTCAATCCACTTTCGGAGCGGTGTTGCCGGCAGGCGGTTTGGTGGCGCGCTCAATGGCCCACGCCGTTGCTTCCGGGTCCAACTGCCGGGCTTGTTGTTCCAGGGCCTCGGCGCGCTGCGTGTCACCCCGCCGGCGCTCGATGGTTGCCCGGGCGGCGAGAGTCGCCGCGCTGGGCTTAGGTTGCAGTTTCTCCAGCTGATCCAGTATCGCAGCGGCGTCTTCCAGTTGTCCGGCTCGGGTTTGAATGAACGCGATACCGAGAAAGGCCAGCGGGATTGGCGGCCGGCATTCGGTGGCCCGGCGGTAGGCGTGGAGCGCAGCGTCTGTCTTGCCCAGCGCCTCAAGCGCGGCGCCGAGGTTGTTCCACACGCCGGAATCTCCCGGGAGGAGCGTTAGGGTCCGCTCATAAGCCTGACAGGCTTCCTCCAGACGATTCAAGGCGAACAGCACATTGCCCCGATGGTGCTGAACCGTGCCGCGGCCAGAATCGAGGGTGACGCTGCGATTGACGTCCTCGAGCGCCTCGGTGAAGCGCCCCTTCTCATACCACGCGCAGGAACGGAAGTAGAAGTCCTGGGCGAAGTTGGGCAGCTTTATCCCGAACCAATTGGGCAGGGAAATGGCGGCCATCACGCCCGCGCCCGCCAGCACGCACAGCAAGCCTCGCCACCGGCGCCGGCGAAACATGGCCAGACCGGCCAGCACGCCGCCGCCGGCCAGCACCGCCAGGACGGGCAGCACGGGATACCGGTAACGGTCGCAGATGAAGAAGGCGAGGTTGCTCGCCGAGTAGCTGCCGGCGTAAACGAGCAGGATGAAAAGGTGATCGCGAATTCCGAATCGGGCCGCCGCCCATAGCCCGGCGGGCGCCAGCATCAGCAGGACCACCCAGCGCACCGGCAGCACGCCCAGCCAGAAGTGCTCCTGCGCGACAAACGCGAAGTCCTTGTTGTTCGGCACCTCCTTATTCCAAAACATGAGCCAGCATTTCCTGGCGATCAAGCGCAGCCAGGCCGCCGGGTCGGCTTTGATCTCGTCCACGGCCCGTTGCGTCCAATAACGGGAGATGGCCTTGGGATCGCTTTCCGGCTCGCGGTTCTGCGCCCGCATGGCGGCGAGGTATTCTTCTCGAGCCCAGACCTCCACGAGGTCCTCGTACCGTTCGCTGGCGGCGGCACCGGCGGCAATTTGCCTGTTCACCGACAATTCGGAAAGCGCGGTGGCGACGTCGTAGGCGAACATCCCATCCGCGCCGCGGCGGTTGCCGAGGTAAAGGGCCACGCCCCCGGCGTTGGTGACGAGATGGAAGCCGTCCGCCTGCCGCAGGTTGATGATCCCCCAGGGCACCATCATCGCCAGCACGCCCGCCAATCCCAGCAGCGGCAGCAGAGCGGCGCGGCCGCGGATGTGCCACCAACGCCACAGGGCAAACAGCGGATAGAAGGCCAGGAACACCAGAACGTTCGCCCGCGCTTGCGAGGCAAGAGCGATCAGGCCGCCACAGAGCATCCAGAGCAACGCGCCTCGCCATCCTTCCTTCGCGGCCGTGTGCAGGTGGAGCAGCAAAGCCAGGACGATCAAAAACGTGTAGCTGGGTTCGATCAGCAACTCTCCCTCGCAGAAGAGCGGCAGGGGAGCCAGCAGAAACAGCGCCCCGCCCACCACGCCGGCCAGGCGATGGCGGAACAGGCGCGCGCCCAGCAACGCCACCAGCAGGCCGGTGGCAATCCCGAGGAGATGTTGCGCCAGCAAGGCAAGGTCCACACCCCAGTTGCCGCCGAGCTTGTAAAAGAAGGCGAGGAACATGGGGTAAAGCAGCGGGCGGAAGCCACGAAGCTCGTGCAGGTCCTCGCCGGCCAGCAGCATCTTCGCCACGGTGTCGTAGTACTTCTGGTCAAGTGTCGGCACCCCGAAGGACGGGGTGTTCACGTGCTCGACATAGAAGCCGATCCGCAGGATCAAGCCCAACAGGCCGAGAAACACCAGCGCCCGGTTGAAGCCCGCGGGCGAGATGTCTTTGCCGAAGATGGAAGGGCTGGCGGTCTCCTTCAAGCCTGGCTGGGCGGCAGATTGCATGGCGCTAGCTTCTAGCGCAGTGAAGCTGCGCAGTAAAGCAGAGTTGTGCGCGAATGCGAGGCCTGGTTCTTCCGAAGTGGGAGAATCCACGGAAAACAAGGTGCCAGGCCCCCAGGCTGCCAGGCATTGAGACTGGCAAGCTCTCATTAACACCCCGCTTCAGCGGGGTGGGAGTCCGGCCAGGTTGGCGGAAACCGTTTCAACGGTTTCCCCGCTTGTGCCGCCGCCTGCGTTCTCTTAATCCTGCCTCATGTCGCTGCACTCCTACTCGCGGGTTTGGCTGCACCTGACCTGGGCAACACTGGAACGGAGGCCGCTGCTCTTCCAGTCCGCCGCGGCAAAGGTGTCCGCCTATCTATCCGAGTACGCACCGCAAAAAGGCATCTACTTGAGGATCAACCACGTGAATCCCGACCATGTTCATGTGTTGATTGACTTGCCCACGCAGCTATCCATTGAGGAGGTGATGCAGCTTCTTAAAGGGAGCTCCTCGCATTGGATAAACGAGAGCAAACTGCTGCCTGGCAAATTCGCCTGGGGACGCGGCTACGGCGCCTTTTCGGTGTCGCACTCGGGCGTGGACGAAGTGGCGAGGTATATTGCCACCCAGGAGGAGCACCATCGCAAGAGGAGTTTCTCGGAGGAACTTGAGCTGCTGGTGAGGCGTTATGAGCTGGAATGGCGCGAGGACGGAAACCGTTGAAACGGTTTCAACGACCGCGGACCGTCCTACACCCCGCTGAAGCGGGGTGTTAATGAGAGGCGCCGGCAGAACTCTGTCTCACACTCTTCGTGCGCGTCCCGCGGCCCATGCCGGCGCACCGGCCCGCGGCGCTATTTTCCCGGGCGAGCCTGCTCCCCCTCCGTCACGGGCAAGTATGCGAGCTTGGAGGCGAAGCGCAGCCGGCCCAGGATCCGGTCATCGGCGTCCAGCAGGCGAACTTCAACCTGCGCCAGGCTGGGCCACGGAAGAACCGGCGCCAACTCGAGCCTGAGGCGCGAGGCCTGGGAGATATTAACCGGACCAGTTCCTTCATCAACCCGGCTGACTGGGGCCCCGGACTCATTGATGGAAACACGCTGCCAGGGCTGAGCGGCGTCCAGCGGCAGGCGCTGCAGCACGGTGTGTTCGGGAGTGAGCCGCACGAATTCAATTGCGGCCAACGGCCGCGCCAAAGCCTCAACGGCAGACTCGAGCTGCCGGCGTTCCTCCGCGGAACCGGGGAGCAATTGGGCAATTGAAAACGGGGCGACCGGTCGGTCGCGGCGGACCCAAAACTGAAATGTGTCAACCTGCAAAGCCGGAACGAAATGTGCGTTAACATAGCGAAAGATGTTCTCGGGCTGAGGCTTCCCCTGGATCCGAGTCAGCTCGATCCAGTGAAGATTGACGACGAAGACGGCGCGTGGATCGGCCTCAAACTGCTCGAACAAGGCGTGTTCGTAGGCTTCGAGCGTTTCACGGGGCAGGAAAGGCGAGCGATGGCCCGTCCATAGATTGAGGCTGCGCATCAGGGGATAGGTGTAGAGCAAGCCGCCATGCGCCCGGATGTTCTGCTGGACAATGCGCAAATCGCTGGAGAGGTCACGGGCCAGGCGCAGTCGGGAAGAGCCGGGCAAATCCAGGGGTTCATTGCTGGTGAAGTTCTCGTAGCCCACCCGGCCGATGGGCAAGAGGGCCAGAACGGCCGCGCCCACCAAGACAAACCCGGCTGCCACCCGCGCGACGCGCACTTTCGCCCAATAGCGTTCGACCCAGTAACTCACTGCCTCATGCCACCCCACAACAAACAAGGGCACCCAGAGGAAACAGCCCCAGCCAACCTGGCTGCCCGGCACGGGATACGCCTGCAGCGTCTGCCAGATAAACACCCAGGCCAGCCAGAGCCGGGCACGGTCAGCGGTGCCGGGGATAGACGATGCCAACGGCACGGCCATAAGCCACGCAAGCGAGGGGCCGTAGTTGAAGCAGAAATTCTGGAGCGAAGTCGCCTCGGAGAACAACAATGGCACCCGCGCGAAGAACCACAGTCCGGCCACGATTCGGAGCGCAGCTATGGCGGGCGACACCCATGCGGCCCGTTCACGAAAATAGTAAGCGGCAGCGGCCGCCAGTTGGAAAACCGCAAGCTCCCGTGCTCCCGCCGGCCAAAGCAGTTGCACATAGTGACCCTGAGCAAATCCCTTGGGGGCCACGACCACGCCCTTCCAGAGGCCAGCCCAACTGGTGCCATGGGCAGACGCGGCCACAAGCACAACGCCTCCGAGGACCAGCGCGCCCGCAAGTCCAACCATCCCTGACCGAAGCCCGTGCTCCGGTTGTCGCGCCGCGTGGAGTGCGGCCGTCAACGCCAGCGCTCCGCATGCGAAAACGAGCACATAACCCGTGGCCCATGGGCTGGGCCACTGGTCTCGCATGAGCAGCAACGGGACGACGACACAGGCAAGCGCGCACAGCAACGAAGCCGCCCGGGTGCTGCCCAATGCGCGAGAGTTGATCGCGAACCAGGTGCCGGCCGCGATCAGGAAGAATGCGCCGACGTTGATCTTGGACAACACCATGGCCGTGCCCAGCAGGGCGACCATGCCGCCAAACACAACTGGCCGGCCCCGAACGATGGCCGCGCCGCCAACCAGCACCGCCAAGGCGACCGCTAAGGCAAGGAAGCCACTCGGATGCATCGGCTCCCGGATTACCGTGATGAGGCTAACGAAGGTAAGGGCCGTGCCGGCGAGCCCCGCCCCCACACTGCGCGTCTGCTTCCAGCTAAATAGGCCGCAGACCAGGGCTGTTCCGCACCAGTAGAAGAGCGTAAGCAACCGGCCGGTGTCGTGGTCGAAGTTCAACCCCGCCAATGCGTGCAAGAGATGATTGAAAGTAAAGAAGAACGGACCATACCAGCTTTCTACGCGATCGTAGAGTCCACCCTCGGAGCAGTAGTTGCTTAACGACCAAAGAAAGCACCCTTCGTCGTCGTAGGCCATGAACTGCGTAAATATCCGCCAGTAGCCGATCACGGCCAGCGCCGCCATCACCAGGCCACAAGCGGCGAGCTTCCACCAGTTGTGGCGCAAATCGCACCTGGTATTCACCCCGGCAAGCGGGTCAGGATCTGCCCGCTTGCGCTCCTCGGAGGAGACAATGCTCATTTCAGACAGGTTTAGGTCGGCGCAGGCAGGTGGCAAGCGCGTTCTTCATTTGCCAGGAAGGGAACTCCATTCTCTGGAAGGCGTTTGAGAATGTGATGCTCCCGGCAGAGGTTCTGGGCCGTCATTCTGCGCCCGGCAGATCGCGTTACGACCCCGAGCCGGGAATGGGAACGCCTTCAGGAACCTGGGAACAGCAGTGGTCGAACAGGGTAACCGGGGGCAGCATTACACGATATTGTCTGTCGCGCTGCGCCGCGGCCCGGAAATCCAGCTTGAAGTGGCAGGAGGTTGTGACAGAGTCCTCAGGCATGTTTTGGAACCGCCCGGCGCGAGAGCCCGCACAGGATGCGGATAGCTGGTTTACGCCCGGGCGTTTTGCCGCGATGCTCGCAGTATTGGTCGTCGCGGCGTATCCTGAAGTGCTGCTGGGACGGGGCACCTTTTTCCATCGCGACTTCTCTCTCTTCGGCTACCCGCTGGCCCATTACCATCGGGAGAGCTTTTGGCAGGGCGAGATTCCGCTCTGGAATCCGCTCAGCTACTGCGGCCTGCCGTTCCTGGCCCAGTGGAACACGCTGACGTTGTATCCCCTATCGGCGATTTACCTCCTGCTCCCGCTGTCGTGGTCGCTGGGGGTATTCTGCCTCCTCCATTTCTACCTCGCGGGCATGGGCATGTACTTCCTGGCGTATCGTTGGACGGATAACCGGTTCGCCGCGGCAGCAGCGGGGGTGGCGTTTTCTTTCAACGCGCTCATGCTGAATTGCCTGATGTGGCCGAATAACATCGCGGCGATGGGTTGGCTGCCGTGGGTGGTCCTGGCCACGGAACGGGCCTGGCGCAACGGAGGGCGTTGGCTCCCGGTTGCTGCTCTGGCCGGAGCGATGCAGCTGTTTGCTGGCGCTCCGGAAGTGATCTTCCTGACCTGGGTCCTGGTCGCCGCCCTGTTCGCTGGAGCGGTAGTCGGCGCGCCGGGCGGGCGCTGGCGCATGTCCGCGCGATTCCTGACCGCAGGTTTTTGGGTCGCCGGACTCGCCGCCGCGCAGTTGCTGCCCTTTCTGGACCTCCTTGCGCATTCGCAGCGGGGCAAGGCTTTTGCGGATTCCCTCTGGTCAATGCCCGCCTGGGGCTTGGCTAATTATCTGGTGCCCTTGTATCGCAGTTACTCCTTATCTCTGGGGACCTATGCGCAACCGGACCAGTATTGGATTCTCTCGTATTACCTGGGCGTGGGAGTGGTCGCGCTGGCGCTGTTGGCGATCGGACTGGTCCGCCGCCGTCTGGTCTGGCTGCTGAGCGCCCTCACGGTGGTGTGCCTGCTCCTGGCTCATGGCGATCATGCCCTGCTCTACTCTGCTTTCCGGAAGGTGGTGCCCGGCTTGGGATTCATGCGCTATCCGGTTAAGTTCGTCATTCTGCCGACGGTTCTCATTCCGTTACTGGCCGCAGTGTTTCTGACCCGCTGCCTCACGGTCACGCCCGATGAATGGCCACGCCTTCGCCGCTACCTCCTTGGGCTTGGCCTGGGCCTGCTGGCTATCATCGGCATAGTGGTCTGGTCCGCATATCAGTATCCGCTTCGCGACACTTCAGCACTCGTCGCCGCGACGAGCGGAGCCAGCAGCGCGGGTTTCCTTATTATGATCCTGGGTGTCATAGTAGCGTTGCGCCAGACCAACCGGCAGCCGCTGGAAATTCCGGTGCGCCTGGCGCTGATCATGCTTCTGTGGCTTGATACCCTGACTGCCATGCCGCGGCCCAATCCCTCCGCTCCGCGCTGGGTCTATGAACCGAACCTGGCGCGCAAGGAATTGCGCCCAAACCCCGCGCCGGAGACCGGCAGAGCGCGAGTCATGCTCACCGCAAAAGGTGAAAACAAGATGTATTATCTTCAAATGACCAACGCCAGCGAGCAAGTTGTCTATGCTCGCCTGGCGCTGCACGCCAATGCCAATCTTCTCGACCGAATCCCCAAAGTCCTCGGCTTTTACTCACTCTTCCCGCAGCAATTGGGCGAGATTAAATCCACCTTGTTGGCCGGGCCTCAGCCTCCGGCCAGGCTGGCTGACTTCCTGGCCGTTTCGCACATTAACATGCCGGGCCGGGTGATTGAATGGGAATTTCGGCCGACTCATTTGTCCTGGGTCACGGCCGGACAGGAACCTGTGTTTACGAACGCTGCCGCGACCTTGAAAGCGCTGACCTCGCCGGATTTTGATCCGCGCCGGACCGTTTTCCTGCCCCCGACAGCGCGGGCGCTGGTCACGGTCTCGAATTCGTCGCCGGCGCATATCACCGTCCAGGAGTTCTCGGCTCATAGAGTGAAACTGGAAACCGAGGCAGCCGAACCGGCGCTGGTGGTGATCGCGCAGTCGTTCTACCACAACTGGCGCGCCTACGTGGCTGGCCGCCCCGCGCCCCTTTGGCGAGCCAATCATGCCTTCCAGGCCCTGCAAGTGCCGGCCGGCCGGCAGGAGGTCATTTTGGCATACGAAGACCGGGCATTCTATTGCGGGGCAGTGATCTCCCTGATTTCTGCCGTTGCGGCCGTGGGCATCTGGCTCCGCGGACGCAAGCGCCTCGCGAGTTAGCTGTTCTCGCCGATTTGGCCATGACGTTGAGGGGCTGCTTCATGAGCCTGTGAAGCATTAGCTGCAGGCTTCGGTCGGGGGAGGAAGCCTTGCCGGGCTTCGCCGGTTCTGGTAACAGCAGGCATGGGCTTTTCACAAGCCCAGGTAGCCGCCGGTGACGGCTATCCTGTGCGGCTTTGCGCCTTTAGCGAAAGACACGGACACGGCTGAGCAAGTCTCTAATCCGAATGTAATTATGAACCACAACCCGATCCTGGGCCGGACATGGCCAACATTTCTAACACTGCTCCTGCTGGGCTGCGGGCTGGCGCCGACGCTCGCCGGGCAGGCCGCGCCAGCCAGCCGCCCTGTCAGCGCAGTCCTGCGCGATCCGCTGCCGCCCGAGGAACTCAGCTTCTCGGAGAACGCTACCGAGGTCACGATTAACGGGCCCACGTTCACCTACCGCGTTCGCAAGGCGACGGGCGCCATTAGCGCATTCCGCGTGGTTTGCGAGGGGCAGGAAGTCATCGCTGCCACCGGCCCGGCCGACATTCAGATTGACCAATACCGCCTGGCCTCGGAACTGAATTCCTGCAAGCTGGCCATTGAGACCAAGGGTACGGACAAGGTAGTTCTCCGGGCGGAGGGGGTGCTCCGCGATCCGGCGAAGCGGGGCCCGGAGGTGGATTACACGCTGCTCCATACGTTCTTCAGCGACGGCGTGGCGGTGACGGCGGTGAAGCTGTCACCACGGGCGGACTTGCGCGTGGAACAGGCGCTGCTCTACCAGCTTCCCGCCCAGGGCCAGTTTAGCCATTACCTTCACAAGAGGCGAGATGAGCAGGGCGACGACGCCGCGCACGGCAGACTGCCTGAGCCCGGACAGGCCGTCCGGCTGCAAACGCTGACCTCCTGCCTGCAGGTGTTCAGCCCAACGGCGGCACTGGCGATCTTCACGGACGGCGGCGCGCTCCACTTGAGCCGGCCGAAGCTGGATACGGCTGTCGCCGAGGTAATCGGTAGGGACGGCCGCCAGGCGCAAGTGGCCCTGACGCAGTATGTGGCGCGGGTCGCTCCGGGCGACAAGCCTTACGTGCTGAAGGCGGGTGAACCGCTCACTTTTCGGGTCGGCATCAGCGTCGCCCCCAACCGGCTGCCGCATCCGCGGATGAACGATCTGCGGATGTTCGTGTGGATTGGCGATGCGAAGTATCCTTACCCGACGGACGAGGAGATCAGCGGCGTCGCCCGGCTGGGCTTTACGCTCTTTCAGATGCACCGCCCGGGCACGCCAGGCGAGCCGCGCCCGCCGGCGGGAGAGTTCGAGCGCGTCCTGGACAAGGTCCACGAGCTGGGCATGCTTTTTCTCTGGGAGGAGAATGCGGACCTTTTGTACGCGAGCGCGCCGGGCGTGCGGGAGATGCAGGCCAAAGGCAAATGGCCGCTTTGGCAGGGATTCAACTATGGCGGCCGCTACCTGGCCACGATGGACCCTTACTGCGACCTTATCGCGACCTGCCTCGCCTCGCCCAACGGCCTGGCCGAATACCGCCTCGGCAACATCACCCGCATGCTGGACCGTTTCCCGGTGGACGGAATCTACCTGGACGACAACCTGGCTTACCCGAACTGCACGTTGTGGCGCGAGCACGGCCATCCCCGGGAGGTCTATGACTGCCTGATCGAGCTGCACGAGATGAACTGGCGCCGCCGCGAATTGATGCGCCGCCGCTGTCCGCACGTGGTGCTGGTCAGCCACAACACGCGCGCGTTTGTCCTGCCGATCCTTTGTAACTTCGACGCGCTGATCTACGGCGAAGGCTACTCCTTCGGCTCGCTCGATGACTATTGGAACTACTACGGCTTTGCCAGGAGCATCCCCGCCCAGAACATGATCTGGCCCGGCGGCGAAGACCCCACTCGCTGCCCTGCTTCGCTGGTTTATAACTACGACCTGCTTACCGGCGGCGGCCAATACACCCAGATAGACTGGCGCATTTATCCCAGGAAATTCCCCTATGCCAAGGGCGTCACCGAACTCGAATCGCGCTATACCCGGACTTACAACCTCGCCCAATACTACTTCGGGCTGTATGAGTCGAAGGCTTGGCCCTTCGCCGATGCCGCCGGCCTGTTCGCGACAACGACGCCCCAGACTTACGCGACGATTTACCGCAACCAGACCTGGGGCGACTGCCTGATCCCGGTCGCCAATATGGCGGCCCAGGACCAGAAAACCGCGCTCGAGTTTCAGGCGCCGGAGGCGTTCGGCATCGGGCCGCAGAACGACTACACGCTCTTCGACGTGGTGCGGCGGCTCGCCAGGACCGTGAAGGGCAACCAACTCAACCAGGGCCTTGCCGATCTCTCCATCCCCGGGCAGAGCCTTCGGCTGTTCTGCCTGCGCGCCGCGCCAGGGAACGCCCCGTTCCATCTTTGGGGCGGCAAGCGCATCTCCGAACATTGGGATGCCCAGGCGCGCAAGCTGACCTTCTCCATCCAGGGCCCGCCCGGCCTGCAGGACACCGTGTTCCTCGGCGGGGCGAACCTGGGGCTGGAGAAGGTCCTTACCGCGGGCAATCCGGCGGAGTTCTTGTTCGATCCAGGTCAGGGATTGGCGCATGGGATGGTGATGTTCTCCTCCAAGCCCCTGACCCTCGAAGTGTTGTGTTCCCGCGATGGCGTCAATCGCCTGCCGACCGGGAAGGCGACCGCCCCCGCGGACCGGGGCTTCTGAAGTCCTCCGCGCAAACCGCCGCTCGCTCCCACACGGGCGAGCGCAGCGTGACACCCTCTGTCGGTCCGCGCGCCGTCCGCCGCGAGTTCCGTCAATTTCAGGGGTTGCTTCCGGGCGGGAATGGGTCTTAACTCGGTCCTGATGAACAGCGCTCCGTCATGCGCCGCCTTCGCGGGCGGCTTGTGGCTGGCCCGCGTGTCGGATGCCAACGCGCAGTGGTTGGCAATCGGCACGTTGCGAGGGACGATCGAAGGCGGCAGTCCATCGCTGAAGTTGGAAACGACGAGCGGCGGCCTCGAGCTGTTCCAGCACGGAGCAAAACAGAAATAGCTGCGCGAAGGAGCGTGATCTCCCATGAGATACGGACTGACCCCAGTCCTCAGGCAGATGCGTGCCTTGGCGCAGGCACTCAGGGTGTGGAATCAGACATACATCAGAGAATTCGAAAACTCATATTTGCCATGAAGACGAAAATGACCTGCCTGCTGGCCATCCTGGCCGGCGGCAATTTAATGGCCGCCGATATCGAGGCGACGGTTTACCCCGGCCAATCAGCCAGCAACAGCCTGAGCGTAACCCTCCCGTCGCTGCCGCCCGCGGCGGACGTCTTGTTTTCGTTCGACGTCACCGGGAGCATGGGTGGGGTGATTGACACGGCGAAAGCCAACGCCATTAGCCTCATGAACGCCCTCCAGGCCACAGGTGTCAGCTTCCATTTCGGGGTGTCTTCGTTCGGGGATTACCCCAGCTCCTACGACTCCTGCGGCTACGATGCCCCGTATGGCACCAACAACTGGGTGGGAATGCCCGCGGATTACCCTTACAGGTTGGACCAGGCGCTGACGACCAACCTGAGCGCTGTCTCCGCGGCAATCAACAGACTGCAAATTACTCCGGGCATGGATGGGCCCGAGTCCTACACGCGCGCCCTTTACGAGAGCTACGCCGACCCCAGCATGACCTGGCGTTCGGGCGCCAAACGGGTCGTAGTCAATTTCGGGGATTCTGTGCCCCATGACTGCAATCTGAACCAAGGCATTCCCGGCAAAGGCACTACGGTCGAGTCAACCGGCGGCGACCCGGGCCGCGACGGCATCATGGGAAACAGCGACGATCTCGACCTGCAAGCGGTGTTGGCCGCCATGGCCACGAATCATGTGGTCCTCCTGGCGGCCCGCATAAGCAGCTTTGCCTTCACGGACTATTATTTCCAATATTGGGCCAATTGGACGGCGCGAACCAGCGGCAAGGCCTTCCAGAGCACCAATGTCACCCTGATCAATGACCTCAGGCACGAGATCACCAACAGCCTGACCATTAGTTGCGTGGACAACCTGGCGCTAAGGGTGGAACCGCCGGCGTTCAGCTCCTGGCTGGCGGCCGCCCCGCCCGCTTACGGCCGGGTCTGCTCCGGCGAAACGCCCGACTTCAACCTGGCCTTCACCCCGCCCGCCGGCACCGCCGCGGGCGATTACACGTTCACGCTGCACGTGGTGGACGATGCGGGCATTAACTACCTGTCCAAAACCGTCGTGGTCCACGTCATGCCGACCGTGCCTTTGCCTGCGGCCCTCAACTACAGCAATTCCACTTGGGTCACGGCCACGAGCCTCCCATGGTTCGGCCAGACCAATGTGTCTCATGACAGCGTCGCCTCCGGCCGCAGTTACTTCATCGGAGATAGCCAGCAAACCAGCCTGAGCACTACCTTTAACGGCCCCGGCACCCTCTCTTTCTGGTGGCGGGCCTCATCCCAGGCGAACGCCGACATGCTGAGTTTCCTGAGCTACGGCGGCGGATACACCAACCCGGCGATCCAGCTCTCAGGAGAGACGGGCTGGCAGCAACTCAACGTACTTCTGGGCGGCGGCCCCCAAACCGCGGTCTGGTCCTACACCAAGAACGCCTCGCAAAGCGCCGGGCTGGACGCCGGGTTCGTTGACCAGGTCAGCTACGTGTCGGGGCCGACGCTGCCCTTTATTATTACTAACCCGGTCAGCCGCCTGGTCACCGCCAGCACCCCCGTCACCTTCTCGGTGCTGGCCAACGGCACACCCTTGCTGGCTTATCAATGGCGCCTGGACGGCACGGATATTCCGGGGGCCACATCGAACGTGCTGGCCATTGCCTCCGCGAGCGGGGCCGATGCCGGCACCTACTCAGTCCGGGTTTCCAATGACTATGGCGCCACCAACAGCGCCGACGTGACCCTGGGCATCTTCCCCTTGATCCAGCGCGGCGACAACTCTCAGGGTCAGGCCGATTTCCCGAACACCGCCACAAATCTCGTCGCCATTGCCGCCGGGGCCTGGCACAACCTCGGCCTGCGCGCGGACAGCACCGTCCTGGCCTGGGGCAACAATTATGCCGGCCAGTGCAACGTGCCCGCCGGGCTGAGCAACGCCCTGGCCATCGCCGCCGGCGGCTACCACAACCTGGCGATTCAGGCCGACGGCGCCGTGGTGGCGTGGGGCGCGAATGATTACGGCCAGACCAACGTGCCCGCCGGCCTGGCTCCGGCGATCGCCATCAGTGCCGGCACCTGGCATAGCCTGGCCCTGGGCCGCGACGGGACTGTGAAGGCCTGGGGTGATAACACCTGGGGACAGACCAACGTGCCGGCGGGAATGAGCGGCGTGGTGGCCATTGCCGCCGGGGGCAATCACAACCTGGCGCTGCTGGCTAACGGCACGGTGGTGGCCTGGGGAGAGAACACCGATGCCGAAGGGAACCTGGCGGGACAGTCCATGGTGCCCCCGGCACTGGCGGGTGTGACGGCCATCGCCGCCGGCGCCTACCACAGCCTGGCGGTGCGGAGCGATGGGACAGTAGTGGCGTGGGGCGACGATTCGATGGGCCAGGCCAGCGTGCCGTCGGGACTGAACAACGTGATGGCGGTGGCCGGCGGCGGCGCTCACAGCCTGGCTCTTCGGGCCGATGGCACCGTGGTGCCGTGGGGCGATAACTGGAACGGCCAGTGCGACCTGCCGTTCCCGCTGGCGAATGTGGTCAGCGTGGCGGGCGGCGAGCAGCACTCGCTCCTGCTCGTTACCAGCAGCCTCCGCGCCCCGGAGTTGCTCAATCTGGTTCGGGTGCCCGGAGAGTTCAGCTTCCTCATCCGAACGCTGGCCCGCAAGCATTACGCCCTCGACTTCAAGGACTCCCTGTCGGCGCCCAATTGGAGCCCGATCGCCACCAACACCGGCAACGGCGGCCTGTTGCTGCTCACCGACCCCGTCGCCAACGCCGCCCAGCGCTTCTACCGCATGCGCCAGTGGTAGCCGGGAGCCGCAGGGTCTTGGAGTGCGCCGGCAGAGCGCAGCGGCGACGGCGCTTGTTTAGCCGCAGTTCCGCCCCCGAACTCCGAAAGCGGGGTCGCGCTCCGCTTGCCCCCGCACTCCAAAAGCCTGGCCAGCGGCGGCCCTCTGCGGCTTCCAGCAACCCCGGTGCGACAACGATGTGAAGCCCGTTATACCCCTGTGTGGTTCCCGTGGGGGCCGACCCCCATGGGAACCACACAGGGGTCCCGCCGGATTGGAACCGTCCCATCGCCGTAGTTGGCATGGGCGTGGGGTGCCTCAGGCCTGGGGGATGGGCGGAGCCAGTCGTTGTCGGCGAAGGATTCAGTCCCGTCCAGCGCCGGCAGAGCGCAGCGGCGATGGCGCTTTTGGATCCGCGGTTCCGCTCCCGAGTTCGGAAAGCGGGGTCGCGCTGCGCTTGCCCCCGCACTCCAAAAGCCTGGCGAGCGGCAGGCCCTGGTTCAAGGCGTGGCGGCTGGGCCACCAGGCGCCCGAGCTGTGGCGGCCGGGGTTAGCTTAATAGATGCACGGCACAAACCGTCGCACCCGGCGCTCATAGCTGGTGTAGTCGGGGAATTGTTGCCTGAGCCAGCGTTCTTCGCGGCGGGCTTTGGCGTCGAAGAGCGGGGCCAGGGCCAGCGCCGCCAACAGGGCGGGCCCGCTGCCCCAAACCAGCGCCCAACCCATCGCGCCACAGAATACCGCCGTGTAGAGGGGATGGCGGATGAAGGCATAGATGCCCGTCTGGACCAGCCGGGTGCCGGCGGTCGGTTTGGGATACGGCGTCAGGCCCCGCCCCAGGCTGATCGTCCCCGCGAGCCCGCAGCCGGCGCCGATCAGGAGCAAACAAGCGCCGCAGAGAGTGAGGGGGAGACTCTGCCACTGACCGCGACACAGAATGCCGGCGGCAATGACAACGCACAGAAGGACGCTTTGCCCCAGCACCCAAAGCCCGCCGCGTTGGAGGAAATCGCCGCCCATCGGCGCCCCGTCGTTTACGGCGCCGCGTTCCCCGCCCCGACGATCTTCGCCGCGCTGCCGTAGGAGCCGAGGTTGAATACCTTGCTGTACCCCAACTGTCTCAGCACGCTTGTGCCCCGGCCGCTGCGCGCCCCGCTCCGGCAGTGGAGCAACAGCGGCTGCTCCTTATTGGGCGCGTGGCGGGCGATTTCATCGCCCAGCCGGTCGAGGGGAATGTTGACCGCCCCCGGCAGATGTTGTTCCTGGAACTCGGCTTCAGTCCGCACATCAATGACGAGCGCGCCTTGGCTATGCCATGCGCGCGCGGAGGTCGGGCTCACCTGGCCCAGCCGCTTCAGGAGCAGCCAGGCGATGACCACGACGGCGATGATGATGATCCATGTGACTTTCGGGGGCATGAGATTGGAAGAGGCTTAAGGGACTGTGCGGTTCAGGGTTTCGGACAGTGAGTTTCGCTCCAGCGCCGCCGCAGGGCGGAATGGAGGCGCTGGCGGAAGGTGGCCGGCAATTCGTAGGGCTGGCCCCCCTTATAAAGCGTGATGGTCTGGCGGATGTTGTCCACCACCACCTGGCAGGGGTTGCACCCGGCCATGTGCTTCTCAAACTCCTCGCATACGGCCGGGTCCACTGTGCCGTCCACGTATTCGTTCAAGACCGCAAGCAATTCCGAACACTTCATATCGCTCTGTTCCATCAGACTGAGCCTCCAGCCGGAGAAAAGTTACAGGGTGGCAGCGCTGAGAAGTTGTGTGTGCGCACCGGGGTGCTCTGGCAGGGGCTCCCGCTCAGTGGCCATGCGGAATTCGCGTCAGCTGCCGGCCCGGGTCGCCCAGGGAACGGGTCAATTCCTCACGGAGCTGGAGGCGGGCGCGCAGCAACCGCACTTTGGTGTTGGCCTCGCTCAGGCCGAGAGCTCCGGCGGTGTCCCTCACGGACAACCCCTCGACATCCCGCAGCAAGAATACCAGCCGGTGCTTCTCCTCCAGTTTGGTCAATGCCTCATCCAGCAAGCGCCGGACCTCGTTCTTGTGCACAAGTTGTTCCGGCGACTGCCGCCAATCGGCGATGTACTCGGGATGGGGGATGGTGTCGTAATCGTCCCCCGGCTCAGTCGCTGCTTCGAGGGAGACCGTGTCCAGCCCCTTGCGCTTGCGGATGATCTTGAGCGCCGCATGCGCGGCGATACGCAGGAGCCAGGTGCCGAAGGATGCCTCGCCACGGAAGCCGCCGAGGTTCTCCAGCGCGCTCAGGAAGGTCTGCTGCGTCACATCCTCGGCGTCCTGCTCCTGGCGCAGCATTCGCAACGCCAGGGAATACACCCGCTGCTCGTAGCGATTGGTCAGGGTCTCGAAGGCCTCCAGCTCCCCCGCCTGGACGCGAGCAACCAACTCGGCATCGCCGGCTTCCGGGATTGTCTGGTTCGTCATGATTTGGGGCGGTCCAGTGAACCGCCCCCACCCGTATCAGACCCGCCCCACCCGGGTCAATCCGCTTTCCGGGGCCGGCGAATAATCCGTGTGCAACCGCGCCTGTCTGTGGTAACAATTCCCCGGCATTATGGACTACGAAGCGGTCATCGGACTGGAAACCCACGTCCAGCTTAAGACGAAGTCAAAGATGTGGTGCGGCTGCGCCAACGAGTTCGGCGCGCCCCCGAATACCCACGTTTGCCCGGTGTGCCTGGGCCTGCCCGGCGTACTGCCCGTCGCCAACGAGGAGGCGTTGCGGCTGACGGCGCTCACCGGTTTCCTGCTCAACTGCACGGTGACGCGCTACGCCAAGTTCGACCGGAAGAACTACTTCTACCCGGATATGCCGAAGAACTACCAGGTGACGCAGTACGACAAACCCTCGACTATCAACGGCTCCGTTGAGTTCGAGTTCAACGGCGGCATCGCGCGGGTGCGCATCACCCGGGCGCACCTCGAGGAGGACGTGGGCAAGAACTTCCACTTCGAGCGGAACAGCGGCGTGGACTTCAACCGCGCCGGGGTGCCGCTGATGGAGATTGTCTCCGAGCCGGACCTCACCAGCGCGGACATGGCCTACGAGTATCTCAACGCGCTCAAGGACATCCTGGTCTATGGTGGCGTGAGCGATTGCGACATGGAGAAGGGCATGGTGCGCTGCGACGTGAACGTCAGCGTGCGCCCCAAAGGGCAGACCGGGCTCGGCGCCAAGATAGAAATCAAGAACATGAACAGCTTCAGCGGCGTGCGCAAAGCGCTGGAGTATGAAATCCCGCGCCAGATCGAGGTGCTGAACAAGGGCGGGAAGCTCATCCAGTCCACCCGCCGCTGGGACGACGTGGCCGGCATCACCGAGGAAATGCGCACCAAGGAACACGCGCACGACTACCGCTACTTCCCCGAGCCGGACCTGATGCCCTTCCAGCCGGACGACGCGTGGCTGGCGGAAGTGAAAAGCCGCGTGGTGGAACTGCCGCTGGCGCGCAAGCAACGGTTCATGCGCGACTACCAGTTGCCGGCCTCCGACGCGCAGACCTTCGTGTGGGATGTGCCGCTGGGCAACTACTTTGAAGGCTTTGCGAAGCAGGCGAAGAACCCCAAGGCCGCCGCCAACTGGATCATCAACAACCTCCGCGCCCGGCTGACGGAGTCCGGTGCCGCGCTGCCCGACCTGAAATTCAAGCCCGCCGCCATCCTGGAGCTGATTGACCTGGTGGATGGCGGCAAGATCAGCAGCCGCATCGCGCAGGAAGTATTTGTGGAGATGTTCGCCACCGGCGAGGCGCCGGCCAGGATCGTCGAGCAGAAAGGCCTGGCCCAGGTGAGCGACGCGAGCGCCATCGAAAAGTTCTGCGACGAGGCGATTGCCGCCAACCCCGGCCCGGCGGCGGACTACAAGGCCGGCAAAGCCGCCGCCCTGAACTTCCTCAAGGGCCAGGTGATGAAGCTGAGCAAGGGCAAGGCGAACCCGGCGCTGGCGGGCGAGATTCTGGAGCGGAAGCTTAAGGGGTAGCGGGTCCGTTGCTGGGGTCCGCCAATCGGCCCAGGAACAGGAGGCTGCCGGATCGGGTGTCGCGAATGAAGAAGATGAAAGGATGATCGGCGCGAAAACTCGGCAGCCGCGGAGCCACCGACTTTACCGTCGCTACCACAGCCGTCGCTGCGGCCGCTTCGGTGCCCTCCTCGTTCACCTCGCCCCAGGCTTTGTGGAAGACAGCGGAAATGAAGAGGTTCTTTGTGCCATCCATGCCGGAGAAGTCGGCTTGCATCCCAAACGCGTCCGTCATGCCCATGCTGGCCAGCGTGCTATTAAGCTTGAAGCTGGACTCCAGCTTGAACCTGGGCAGGTAGATCTCGACCTTCTGCTCCCTCATTTGCTTTAGCGTGTCCGCGAGCAGCGCCGGAGTCAGGCGATCCTCCAACTGGCCGCAACCCTCAATCTGGCGCGGCAACAGGATCACCATCGAAAGCGTGCCGCCGGTGTAAGGCAGTTCCACTGCCTGGAAGTCTTCATTCTCCATGTACTTGACGTTGTCCTGGTGGTGCATCAGCGGCACATCCACCCGGCGGCTCGACGTGAGGTGAAACGGATTAGGGGACGTTCCGGCCTTGTCAAACTGCTTGGCCCAGGCGCCCTTGAAGTAAATAGCGTTGACCAGCACCAACCGCGTGACAGCATCCACGCTGCCGGACTCCAGGATGTCCTGAATCTTGTACTTGGTCCTTTGCGCCACCCAACGGTTGATCTCACCTCTGGCGGCCTCGGCTGCCGTCTTGAAGTCGGCCTGGGCAACGCTGGCCTCATAATTGTCTTTGGCGATCCGGAGAAAGGCCCGCAGGAAGGGGTAGCCTTTCTGTGCCCACAGTGCATTGGCAATGCTCAGTTCAACGCCCTTCTGCCGGCCGGCGCTGTCCAGTTCCCGCTGAAGTTGGCCGAAGGCTGCATGGAACGCTCGTTGGTCTTCGGCGAAATGGAGAACCCTGGCCATCTGCTTCTCGGTCTCGCCCCGCGCACCGGCATAGGTCATCGCCAGGGCGGTGGAGATGCTGTAAGGCGAGAAGAACAGGTTGCCCGGCTCAGCCTTAAGCTGGCCGAACAGGTCCAGGGCAAAAGCATTGTTTCCCTCCGCCGCAGATTGGCTCTGCTCCGACGGGGTCCCGGGCGAGCAACCAAAAATGAGAGCCCCCGCTATAATGCCGGCGAGGGCGTTACCACGACTCCGTTTCATATACAGGGCATCCTTTCTTTGCATACCAGTATCCCGGTTGTGCTATCCGGTCAAACCAGACCACATCAGTCACATCAGTCAGACGGAAATCCCCCCTGGATGCTCCCTCAATTCAGGGTGCTGTCGGCGGGGGCCGCTTGGCTGGCAGTCGGCAAGCATGTTCAAATACGCCGAACCGGCGAAGTCCTTGTGACGCTTTGCCTGGTTCTTGGCGCGGACATTTGATGTTCCGCACGAAATGGCGACAGACCGGCGCACGGCAGGATGCCCGCGCCCCGCCTTTGCAGGTGTGAAATGTTCCGGTTAGAGTTTGCAAGGTTTTTGGCCGGCTGGCGTATTCCTATATATGAGAGAAGAATCAGTTGAACAGGGACAACAAACCAGGCAATGGATCAATATGACCTCACGGCGGACGTTTCTGAGCAGCTTGCCACTGCTAATGGCGGCGCCGTATTGGAGCCCGGAGGCGCAACGGACGGTTCGGGCTGATCCTGGTTACACTGTTCGCAGGCGCTTGGATCGATCGATTTACGTAGTAGATGATTTCCCAGCGATCGTGGAACTATGCCACTTCGTACTCGAGGACGCCGGTTATACGGTGCGAGGCTTCAATGACCGGGCACTGGCGCTGCAGGCCTTTCTGACTGCCGATCCCCAACCAGGGCTGCTCATCACGGACTACGACGGCTACCCGATCACCGCGGAGGAGTTGATGAGGGCATGCCGCCGGATTCAACCTGGCCTGAAGATCCTGATGTCAAGCGGCTACCTGGAAAGCCGCATGCATTTCACCCACATACGACCAGACCGATACCTGCCAAAGCCTTATCGCATCGAAGAGCTCATGGCCACTGTGGAGGCTTTAGTCGGACCGCCCGCGCCCATGGGAGGCTATTTCCTGCAAGATCTTTAAGTGCGGCAGGGATCATCGCTTCCAGGGGCAAGGGGATTGCCGGCGCAGCGCTGGTGGTTCAGGGCAATGTTGTTCATTTGAGCCTCTACCGGAACTGAGCCGCCGATCACAGTTCCCCAGCCAAGGAACCGCTGACTCGTGAAGCGGGGACTCGACCCCGGGCCGCCCAACTGTGCCACATGGCAGACAGGCGCGGTCCGAGGGCAGCTGAGGGTGACGCCAGGGCCTTACAGCGCCCCGGCCACCAGATCACCCACCTGAGAAGTGCTGTAGCCCATCTTGCCGGCGGCGAGGCTCTTCATCTTCTCGCGGGTGATCTTGATGACGGCCTCCTCGATGGCCTTGGCGGCTTTGGTCTCGCCCAGGAAATCCAACATCATCTGGCCGGCGCAGATCGCCGCCAGGGGGTTGATGACGCCTTTGCCGGTATATTTTGGAGCGCTGCCGCCAATCGGCTCGAACATGCTCGTGCCTTTCGGGTTGATGTTGCCGCCGGCGGCGATGCCCATGCCGCCCTGCACCATCGCGCCCAGGTCGGTAATGATGTCCCCGAACATGTTGTCGGTGACGATGACATCGAACCACTCGGGGTTCTTCACAAACCACATGGTGGTGGCGTCCACGTGAGCGTAGTCGCGCTTGATGTCGGGGTAATCCTTCTGGCCGATCTCGTGGAAAGCGCGCTCCCAGAGATCGAACGCAAAGGTCAGCACGTTGGTCTTGCCGCAGAGGGTGAGCTTCTTCTCCTTATTCCGCTTGCGGGTGAACTCGAAGGCGTAGCGCAGGCAGCGCTCGACGCCCGGGCGCGTGTTGATGCTCGCCTGCAGAGCGACTTCGTGGGGCGTGCCCTTGTAGGTGAATCCGCCCGTGCCGGTGTAAAGCCCTTCGTTGTTTTCGCGCACCACGACGAAGTCAACGTGCTCGGGCTTCTTGTCTTTGAGCGGGCAGAAGCGCTCGTCGTAGAGCTTGACCGGGCGCAGGTTGATGTACTGCTCCAACTCGAAGCGGGTGCGCAGCAGGATGCCCTTTTCGAGAATGCCGGGCTTCACGTCGGGATGGCCGATGGCGCCGAGCAGGATGGCCGGGAACTTCCGCAGCTCGGCCAGCACACTGTCCGGCAGCGCCTCGCCGGTGCGCAGATAGCGATCGCCGCCCAGGTCGTAATCCGTGTAGCTGAGCTTGAGCTCAAATTTCCTCGCCGCAACGTCGAGAACCTTGATGGCCTCGCGGACCACTTCGGGCCCCGTGCCGTCGCCGCCGATGACTGCTATGTTGTAACTCTTCATGTGCAAAAGCTTCTGTCTGCCCCGCGCTTCTGGCAGGGAGGGCGGATGCTAATCATTCCACGCCGGGTGGCAAGGAATTCTGCGCGAGGCGTCGCAGTTGCGATTTGCGGTCACCCGGGCAGCCGCTCGTTAAGTGGCAGAGGCGGGTAAGCGGTCCACGGAAATGAGCGGCAGAAAAAGCTTTATCACACCCTGCCGGAACATAAAACTGCAGCGATGAAACTGACTCTGACTGTTCGCTGCGTCCATTGGGGCCCTATACTCGTGCTGCTGGCCGGTTCTCTGCTGCTCACCTCATGCGACAACACGGGTTCCCCGGGTGCGGCGGGAGCGAAGCAGCCGAAGAGATTTGCGGCACTGTTCAACGGCCAGGACCTCACCGGCTGGCGCGGGGGGGAGACGTTCGATCATCGCAAGCTGCTGGCGATGCCCGCCGACCAGCGCGACGCGCAAATTGCCAAGTGGACGGAAACCATGAAGGCCCACTGGCGCGCCGAAAACGGCGAATTGGTGAATGACGGACAGGGCGCCTACGCCACGACCGAGAAGGATTACGGGGACTTCGAGCTGCTCGTCGAATACAAGACCGTGCCGAAGGCCGATTCGGGCATCTATCTGCGCGGCTGCCCGCAGGTCCAGATTTGGGACTACACGGACCAGGGGAAGTTCGGGATCGGCGCCGATAAGGGCTCAGGCGGACTCTGGAACAACAGTCCCGGCGCGCCCGGCAAAGACCCACTGGTCCTGGCCGACAAGCCGTTTGGGGAGTGGAATGCCTTCCGCATCCTCATGGTGGGCGCGCGGGTGAGCGTGTGGCTGAATGAGAAGCTGGTGGTGGACCACGCGCTGATGGAGAATTACTACGACCGAAAGCTGCCGGTGCCGGCGAAGGGGCCGATCCAGCTCCAAACCCACGGCGGTGAAATCCGCTGGCGCAACATTCTCATCCGCGAGATCGGAGCTGAGGAGGCGACCAGGATTCTGGCCGACCACAGCAATGCGGGTTTCAAGTCCATTTTCAACGGTCGCGACTTCACCGGCTGGGCCGGACCGACGAACAACTACGAGGTGGTGGACGGCGTGCTGCAGTGTCAGGCGCGCAAGGGCGGGACGATCTACACCACAGAGGAATACGGCGACTTCGTGGCCCGGTTGGAGTTCCGGCTGCCAGCTGGCGGGAATAACGGGTTGGCGATTCGTTACCCCGGCGAAGGGGACGTCGCCTATACGGGCATGTGCGAACTGCAGGTGCTGAGCGAGGATTACGAGCAGGTCCACGGGCAGAAGCTGGACCTGCGGCAGTATCACGGATCGGCTTACGGGGCGGTGGCGGCGGCACAGGGATACCAGCGGCCGGTGGGCGAGTGGAATTTCCAGGAGGTTACAGTGAAGGGCTCAACGATCAAGGTGGAGCTGAACGGGACGGTGATCCTGGATTGCGACATGGCAACGGTGAAGGAGTTCATGGGCAAGCGAGAGCATCCGGGCAAGGACCGGAAGAGCGGGTATTTCGGGTTTGCGGGGCATAACGACCCAGTGGCGTTCCGGAATGTGCAGATCAAGCGGTTGTGAGGAGCGAGGCTCACACGAAGGGGGCGAAGGGGGCGAAGGGCCTGACCGCGAAGCACCCAGGTGGAGAGGAGAGCTGGAAGGACGGGCGGCCCGCAGGTAACTGCAAGCCCTACCTGGGGCCGAGCGGGAGACGATGGATTTGGATGGGGTGACCGAAGGTCTGGCTGACGGCCAGCCGGAGGCGGGCGAAGGAGGGCGGGCGTTTGGAGTGGAAGAGGTGGGTGGTGCGGCCGCGGTGGTAGTCGGAGGAACCGAAGCGGGGGATGGGCATGTGGAAACCTGGCGACCGGGCCAGCAGCGCCGCCAGGTCCTGCTCGAGCTTCCGGCCGGCAAGGGCATACCAGACCTCGAGAGGCTCGGCGTGCCGCAGGAGGTAATCAATATGCCAGTGAGGTTCGGCGACTGATTCGAGATGATGCCCCACCCGCGCCCGGAGGCCGCCCGGACCGAAGGCGCTGCCGACGTAGGCGTAGAATCCCGGAACGAGGTCGAACGCACCCAGGCGCCCGATCTCCAGGCGCTTCATGCGCGGCACGAAGGCGATCAGGACGTAGGTCCCTTTGTCTTCCGGCAAATCCGCAGCGGTCACCCGAAGGTGTTTCCCTTCCAGCCCCAGTTGGCGGCAGCGAGCTCGGTGAAGTTGAGATAGATGCGGTTCGCCGGCAGGCCGAGCGATTCATTCAACAACCGGCAGATCTTTTGCGAAAGCTGCCGGTTCACGTCGCCGCTCAAGCCGCCGATGCCGCGGATGTCCACAAAAGCCCCACCACCCGGTTTGCCGGCCATCAAGATGTCGGCCTGCCCGGCAGTAACCATGACGTATTCCTCGGGCTTGCCGGTGGTTTCGGCCATGACTTTGGAGAGAGCGGTGAGCAGCGTCTGGCGCTTTTCATCGGTGAGAGCAACAGTAGTTTCAAGTCTCAGGAGAGGCATAACTTCGTTTCATTAAAGTTCGTAAGCGAGAGCCACATTAACCCGCTCGGAGCCGTTTGGCCAGTGCCCGGGTGTGGGCGTCTTCGCAATCCTGGCGGCATCACCTGGTGTCAATTACTCACGTGCAAGGCCCGGACAATACGGCTCTTGATGAGTCCGGCGAAATGATGCTGGCCCGCGTAGTACCAGCCAAGCTGCTGGCCGCAACGGTCACACTGGCAGAAGGACCAGGTGTGCCCGGCAAACCACGTGTGTTCCAAACTGGGCGGACCCACTTCCCTGCAACCAAGCGTCCGGGAGAACGTGATAATGGCAAACCTGACTCCCTCCGGATTTGCAAATGTAAATTCGTCTTTGCCATCGTAAGGGAACCGGTCCTTTTCGTTGGCCACGCGGCTGTGGCACCACGCGCAAAGCCAATCGCCTTCGGTGTCGCCCGAGGTGGCCGCGGTGCTCTGCGCCAAGTCCGGCTCGGCCACGGCCACTGTCAATACCCCGGCGTCTGTTGCCGCTGAAGCCTTCCAATTCAGAGCCCCCGCACTACTCTCCTCGAAGGAAAGTGGCCTTGCATTCACGGTTTGTTCCTGTCGCCTGCCGACAATGAATAGCCCGGGTGACTGATAACGGGCGGGAAAACTCGCATGCAATCGTTCCATTAATCTTCGGCCCGCTCACCCGGAGGGCTCATCTTGACGAGCTTCGGATCGAATTGGCCCAGGATGGTCACCAAGTCGCTTTGCGCGGCCATCACTTCACGGATGTTCTTGTAGACCATCGGCACTTCATCCAGCCCCGCGGAAATGAGGGTCACCCCCTGCTCGCGCAGGTACTCGTTCACCTTCTTCCAGTTGAAAGTTCTCGTGGCCTGCGTTCGGCTCATCACGCGACCCGCCCCATGCGCCGCTGAGTGCAGTGATTCGGCGTTGCCCTTGCCGCTCACCACAAAGCCCGGCGAGGCCATTGAGCCGGGGATAATGCCCAACACGCCTTGCCTCGCCGGGGTCGCGCCTTTGCGATGCACAATCACCTCGCGTTCGACCCCGCCGATCACGTGCTGTTCCTTCCAGGCGAAGTTGTGATGATTTTCCAGGTCGAGCAGGACCTGCGCGCCCAGGTTGGCGGCGATGTGCCTGTGAATCAGCGCATGGTTGGCGGCCGCGTAGCGCCCCATCAACTGCATCGCCGCCCAATACTCCTGTCCGGCTTCCGAATCCAGCGACAGCCAGGCCAACCGCTTCAGCTCGCCCGGCAGGGCTGGGAACTGGCTGAAGGCGACTTTGCTGTAGTAATCGCACACCGCCGCCCCTGTGCCCCGGCTGCCGCTGTGACTGAGCAAGGCAACATAGATCCCCGGCTCAAGCCCATGGATCTTCCCGTGGGCGGTAAAGAGGCCAAACTCAACAAAGTGGTTGCCGCTGCCGCTGGTGCCAAGCTGCGCCCAGGCACGGTCCTTGTTCTGCTTCGTCACCGGGCTGACGGACCAGTCGGCGTCCATCACCTCGTGTTGCCGGCGCTGCTTGAAATTTGAACCCACGCCGAACCGCGTTTCAGCCGCAATTGCGCGGGCGAGCCGATCCTGCCGACGCTCCAGGTCGCGCGAGGAGATGTCGAGCACTGTCATCTTCATGCGGCACGCGATATCCACCCCCACTGCGTATGGAATCACGGTGTTTTCCGTCGCCAGCACCCCGCCAATCGGCAACCCGTAACCGACATGCGCATCCGCCATGAGCGCTCCCGCCACCGCCACCGGCAGCAGGCATGCCTTTTCCATCTGCATCACCGCCTCAGGTTCCAGCCCCTCGCCCCACTGGCGGTATCTGACCGGATCAGCGCGTGGCGGAGGCGGCGCCTTAAGCAACGCCCTGGCAAACTCCCCGCGCAACGGATCATCGGTGAATTCCCTGGGATTGGCGACGACGGCCTTCACTTCCGCCTCCAACCGCGTCTTGTCCCCACCGCTAAGGATGAACCGGCTGATGAAGTCGGTCGCCCGCCGCGTCGCTTCGCCCAACGGCACACTAAGCCGGATCAGGTCTTTGGAGTTCAAAAATCGGGCGGGCGTTTGCCGGAGCCGCCTCCGCAGCGATGGTTGCCAGCATTACTGGACGTTTCCGGCGGGGGATGTGTCAATTCTCCGCGCATGATCTCAAGGTGGCAGTTGCTGCCGGAAGCGTCAACACCAGGCCCTGTCGGCAAATCCAGCAGGTAGGAGTTGCAGATTAAGTGCCCTGGCCTTGGCGGCGAAACCCCGGCGCCTACCCGGGGGGACTACGGTGTGGTTCCCATGGGGAGCGCTCCCCATGGGAACCACACCGGGCCATCGCCGGGGTCAAACCGTTATCGCCCCGGCCCGTTACCGAGGTTCGAGGTTCCTGCCTTGGGTGAGCCGAATTCTCTGGTCTCGGCTAAACTTTTGGCCCGCAGCCGTGTCTAATTCATTTGAACTGGCCAACGGCGCGCTGGTGCGGCACGTTTGGCTGAAGCCATGAGCGAACTGCAGATCATCCAATCCGCTCTGCAACAAGCGGCTTGGCGTTGCCGTTGGACGCGGGGGCTGCGCGGTTTGTGGCAGGGGCTGCTGGCCGGGGCCGTGCTGTCCCTGCTGCTGCTGGGCCTGTGGCATTTGCTGCCGCTGCCGCTCTGGACGCTCACTACAGCCGCGCTGGTTCCGTTGCCGTGCGCCGTGATGGGTTTGATTCTCGGTATTTGGCGCAAACCGTCTTTGCCGGACATCGCCCGGTGGGTGGATGGCCGGCAGCATTTGCAGGAGCGCCTGAGCACTGCTTTGGAAGTCGCGGCTGATGCGGACGCGGGCGCGTGGCGCGACCTGGTGGTCACCGACGCCGCCGAACATGCCAAAAGCCTGGACCCTCGCCGGCTGGTGCCATTCCACCTGTCCAAAACCGCCCGCTGGGCGCTGGTGGTGCTGGCGCTGGGGGCCGGCCTGGGATTCGTTCCCGAATACCGCAGCAAGCGTTATCGGCAAACGCAGGCGGAGCAGCTAAACATCAAGGAGGTAGGCCGACAGCTTGCGGACCTGACCCGGCGCAGCCTGGAAAACCGCCCGCCCGCACTCGAACCGACGCAGAAGGCGCTGGAATCTGTCACCGACCTGGGCGACCAGCTTAACAGGAAGACCTTCACCCGCAGCGAGGCCCTCAAGGACCTCGCCAGCGTGGCCGAGAAGCTCAAACAGGAACTGAAAGAGCTGGGCAAAGACCCGGCCTTAAGGAAGATGGAACAGGCGGCCCGGGCCTCGACCGGGAACGACTCTCAGACTGCCGCCGGCCTTCAGAAGCAAATGGAAACCCTGCAAAAGCAGTTGGGCGCACCGGTCGGCAACCCCGACGCGCTCGACAAGCTGAAGAAAGACCTGGAGAAGCTGCGCGAGTCCGCCAAAGACATGGCCGCGCAGAATACGCCCGCCAGCGAAGCGGAGCGGCAGAAGCTGTCCGAAGCGCTGAGCGCCCTGTCCAAACAGGCGCAGGACGCCGGACTGCAATTACCGCAACTGGACGAGGCCATTCAGGCCCTGGCCGCTGATCAATCCGGCCTGGTGCTCAAGGATATCGAAGCCGCTGTGACCGACCTTGAGAAGTTGCGCGACATGGCCAAATCCCTCCAGCAGCTCCAGCAACAGGCCCAGAAGCTGGGCAAAGACCTCGCGGAGCAACTCAAGAACGGCCAGCCCGAACTCGCGCAGGCGACGCTCCAGAAGATGATCACGCAGTTGAAATCGGCCAATCTGACACCGGAGCAACTCCAGAAGATTCTCCAGGAGGTGGCCAAAGCCGTTGACCCGGCCGGCAATTACGGCAAGGTGGCGGAGCATTTGAAGAACGCCAGCCAGCAAATGCAAGCGGGGAACAAACCCTCCGCCGCACAGTCGCTCGAAGCGGCGGCCAGGGAGCTGGAAGACCTGATGCAGCAAATGGGCGATGCCCAGGCGTTGATGGCCGCGTTGGACAACCTGAACCGTGCGTCCATGTGCATCGGCGCGTGCCAGGGGTGGGGGATGCAAACCAGCAACCGGCCCGGATACAATCCGTATGGGAGCCGTCCGGGGGGCGGCGTCGGCACCTGGTCCGACAGCAGCGCGGAATGGGACGGCCAATGGAGCGAACATTGGGACAACACAGGCTTCAACCGGCCTGACCAGGACCCGCAAGGTCATACCGACCGCGGGCCGGGCGAGCTGAGCGACGCGCTCAAGCCCACCAAGGTCAAGGGACAATTCTCTCCCGGCGGACAGATGCCCAGCGTTACCTTGAAAGGCGTCAGCATCAAGGGCCAAAGCAAAGTGGCTTACGAGGAGGCCGCCGCCGCCGCGCAATCCGACGCCCAAAGCGCCTTGAGTCAGGATAAAGTCCCTCGCGCCTACCAGGGGGCGGTGCGTGACTACTTCGATGACCTGAAGAAATGAGATTATGAATACCGAAGACCAAATTCACGCCTTTCGCCAGGCTTACGCCGCCTTGCGAGCGGAAATCAGCAAAGTCATCGTCGGTCAGGACGCGGTCGTCGAAGGCACGCTCATTGCGCTGTTCGCGGGCGGCCACGTGCTGCTCGAAGGCGTGCCCGGGCTCGGAAAGACCCTCCTGGTGCGCACGCTGGGCGAAGCGCTCGAACTCCCGTTCAGCCGCATCCAATTCACCCCCGATCTGATGCCGGCTGACATTCTCGGCACGAACATCGTCATGGAAATCCCTGGCGGCCGGCGCGAGTTTCAGTTCCAGCGCGGGCCGATCTTCGCCCACTTGATCCTGGCTGACGAAATCAATCGCGCGACGCCCAAGACCCAGTCGGCCCTCCTCGAAGCCATGCAGGAGCACCAGGTGACCGCCGGCGGCGAACTGCGCAAACTCGGCGAGCCATTCTTCGTCATGGCCACGCAGAACCCGATTGACCAGGAGGGCACCTATCCGCTGCCCGAGGCGCAGCTCGACCGCTTCTTCTTCAAGATCCTTGTCGGTTACCCCTCGGGAGATGAACTGACCGAAGTGCTCTCGCGCACCACAGCCGGCCCCGGCCAGAAAGCGCAACGCGTGCTGACCCGTGAGGCGCTGCTGGAGCTGATGAAACTGGTGCGCGAGGTGCCGGTGGCCTCCCATGTGAGAGATTACGCGGTGCGGCTGGTGCTGGCGACGCATCCCAAGACCGAAACCGCCGCTCCGATAGCCAGCCAGTACCTCCGTTTCGGCAGCAGCCCGCGCGGCGGCCAGACGTTGCTGCTCGCCGGCAAAGTCCGCGCCCTCACCGATGGCCGTTTCAACGTCAGCTACGATGACATTCAGGCCGTCGCGGCCACCGCCTTGCGCCACCGCCTGATCCTCAACTTCGAAGCCGAGGCCGAAGGCATCACGACCGACTATATCATCGGGCAAATCCTGAGCGATGTGCCGCGAAATGCGTCCGCGGTGAGCGTGTGAAGCGGTTCGGCGACAATCCACGCCCCGCCACGGCAGCGCGATGAACCGACCGACGCGGAAGACCATCCATGCCTGACCCGCTGCTGACGCCGGAGCTTCTGCGCCGCCTCGAGCAGTTCCAGCTGCTCGCTGCGCGCCGGACCAAAAGCTCGTCCAGGGGCGAACGCCGCAGCCGCGCGCGGGGGCAGTCGGTCGAATTCGCCGATTACCGCAATTACGTCCACGGCGACGATTTCCGCTACCTGGACTGGAACCTCTACGGCCGGCTGGAGCGGCTGTTCCTTAAGCTCTATGAAGAGGAGCGCGAGCTGCCGGTCCGCATCTTCCTCGATGCCAGCGAATCCATGACCTTTGGCGAGCCGCGCAAGTTCGACTTCGCCCGGCAGGTGGCAGCCGCCATCGGCTATGTCGCCCTTTCAGGCTTCGACCGGGTGAGCGTGATTCCCTTTCCCGACCTGGCCAATGACGCCAACGCCGACCCCAGCGCGGGCATCGCGGAACTTGCCGCACGCGGCGCCCTGCGTTCCGTCCGCGGCAAGAGATCGGCCTGGCAGTTCTTCCGGAATCTCAGCGCGCTCACGGCCGGAGGCGCGGCCAATCTCAACGAAACCCTGCGCCGGGGCGCGCTGGGGGCCCGCCGCGCCGGCCTGGCGGTGGTGTTGAGCGACTTTCTGGACCCGGCCGGTTATGAGCCCGGGCTGACCGCCCTGCTCGGCCGGGGCTTCCAGGTGGACCTGGTGCAGATTCTTGCCCCGGATGAACTGGCCCCGACGAGCTTTGGCGACTTGCGCCTGGTGGATTCTGAAACCGGCACCACGCAGGAGGTCACCTTCGGCCGCTTCCGGCTCAAGGCCTATCGGCAGACCGTGCAGAACTTCGTGCAACGGCTGCGGGAATACTGCCAGGCCCGCGGCGTCAGCTTCTTCACGGCGAGCTCCGACACCGATTTGCCGGAGCTGCTGCTCAAGCAACTGCGCCAGGCCGAAGTTTGGGGCTAGGAGATGCACTTTCTAGCCCCACTCGCGTTTGCCTTCGCCGCCTCCATTCCAGTGGTGGTCCTGTTCTACCTGCTGAAGCGCAAACGGGTGGTGAAGCTGGTTTCGAGCACGTTGCTGTGGCAGAAGTTCCTGGCGGAGACCCAAGCCAGCGCGCCGTTTCAGAAGCTCCGCAAAAACTGGCTGCTGATCCTGCAGATCGTCCTGCTGACCCTGGCAGTACTGGCCCTGTCGCGTCCGTATTTCGCCGCGGAGGCCAAGCCGGCCCAGAAGCGCGTGGTTATTTTGGACGCTTCGGCTTCAATGCAGGCCAGCGACGAATCCCCATCCCGCTTCGAGAAGGCCCGCGCCGAGGCTTTGAAATGGGTAGACAGCCTCAAGGATACCGATGAGATGGTGATTGTTCTCGCGGGCGCGACTACCGAGGTTAAACAGTCCGCCACCAGCGAAAAGGCCGCCCTGCGCCGCGCGCTGCAGAACTCCGTTTGCTCGGATGGGCCGACGCGCCTCGTGCCGGCTCTCAAGATGGCCGAATCGCTCGTGCGGGATCTCGATCCGAGGACCGGCCCGGAGATTCACCTCTTCAGCGATGGTGCGGTGCCTGAACTGAGTGAGTTTGAGAACAAGGCTTTGCCGCTGATCTACCATCGGGTCGGCAAGAGCGCGAACAACCTTGGCATCACCGCGCTGGACGTGCGCGCAAATCCCGAGGATGCCCGTCAACGCGCGATCTACGTCAGCGTGGCTAACTTCTCTCCCGACAGCCGGCAGACGGAGTTGGAGCTGTCGCTCGACAACCGCCTGCTGGAGACCCGCCCGCTGACTATTCCGGCAGGCGAGACTTCGCCCCAGGTGTTCATGTCCAGGCAATCGAGCGACGGCGTTTTCACGGTCCGACTGACCGCCCCGGACGAATTGGCCGTGGACAACCAGGCCTCGATTGCCAGCCTTTTGCCGAAACCGGTGAAGGTGCTGCTGGTCACGCGCGGTAACCGGCTGTTGGAGAAGGCGTTGCGCGCGGCGCCGAATGTGGAATTGGCCAGCGCCACTGACCTGACAGACCCAGCTGCCGGGTTCGACTTCGTTGTCCTCGATGATGTGACCCCGACGGTCTGGCCCCGGGGCAGTGTTCTGGCCATTCACGTAGTCAACACCAACTGGCTTGCAGGAGTCAGGCGCGCCGAGGCGCCGGCTATCGTGGATTGGAGGTCCGCGCATCCACTCCTGCGCTATGCGAGTTTTGACAATGTCCAGGTGGTGCAGGGCCTCACCGCGCAAACGCCGAGTTGGGCGGTGTCGCTGGTCGAGACGCCCCAGGCCCCGCTGATCCTGGCGGGCGAACTGGGCCGGCAACGCATCCTGTGGATCGGCTTCGACGTGCTGGAGAGCAACTGGCCGCTGCGCGTCTCCTTCCCCATCTTCATTGCCAACGCGGTGGAGTGGTTAAACCCGGCGACCGCCCGGGGCGACCAACTGCTGGTCAAAGCCGGCGACCCGCTCAGGCTGGCGCTGACAGAGCCGGCGCGCAGCGCGCAAATCACCTTGCCCGACGGAGCGGCCAGGGCGCTGGCGCTCGACCCGACGGCAAACGAGCTCGTGTTCGGCGACACCCATCGGCAAGGCGTTTACCGTCTGCGCCTGGGAACCAACGACACAGCCTTCTGTGTCAATCTGCTCGACGCGGTGGAAAGCAACATCAAACCCCGGGACGAGCTGCAGTTGGGCCAATACACCAAAGTCAGCGCGACCACCACGAAGCGGGCCAACATGGAACTCTGGCGCACCATCGCCGCCCTCGCACTCCTGGTCCTCCTGGGCGAGTGGTGGTACTACCATCGGAGGACGGTATGAGGATCACCAATTGGCTATCGGCTATTGTCTGTTGGTTATTCTCCTTCCCCCACGCATGAGCACCCAACCTCCACCCCCCAAAGACCGCGGCTGGCGCGGTGATTTCTTCGCAACGCGCGAGGTCCTCGGGCATTACTCCTCCTGGGTGATGCCCGTCGTCGCCGCTCTTATTGCAGCGGGCTTCCTTCCAGTGCTCAACTGCGTAATGACGAAGGGCCAGGACAAGGTCGTCGCCTACTGCGCCCAGGACCAGGCCTATGCCGAGCCCATCTTCCGCGAGTTCACTCGACAGACCGGCATAAAGGTCCGCGCCGTCCACGACAGCGAAGCGGTCAAGACCGTCGGCCTGGCCAACCGCCTGCTGGCGGAGCGTTCGCATCCTCAGTGCGACATCTTCTGGGGTAACGAAGAGCTGCGCACGCGCCAGTTGGCCGCCCGGGGCGTGTTCCGCGAGACCAACGCCTGGGCCGCGATTGGCTATCGCAGCCGGCGCATCGTCATAAACACCAACCGGCTTTCGCTCGCCGCCGCGCCGCGCTCCCTGCTCGAACTCACCAACGAAACCTGGCGCGGCAAGGTGGCGCTGGCCTACCCGCAGTTCGGCACGACGGCCACACATTTCCATACCCTGCGCCAGCACTGGGGTGACGAGCGCTGGCAAGCGTGGTGCCGGGCGCTGGTGGCGAACCAACCGCTGCTCGTGGACGGCAACTCAGTCGTGGTAAGAATGGTAGGGCGCGGGGAGGCGTGGATCGGGCTGACCGACTCGGACGACGTTGTCGCTGTCGGACACAAGGACGGTTTGCCCGTCGCGCAACTGCCCATGAGCGGGGAGACGCTGTTGATTCCCAACACCATCGGCCTGGTGCGCGGCGGACCGAATCCAAAGGCGGCACAGCGCCTGTTTGAGTATCTGCAACGGCCCGAGGTGGCGCGGCAACTGGTCGCCGCGCACGCCCTCGAAGGGGTCTCGATCCGCGAAATCACCACCCCCAGGCTCGAACCCGATTGGGAAGCCCTGCTGCGCGATCTGGAGGACACCACCGCCAAATTGAACCGGATCTTCCTGAGGTGAACTGGCTGCTGCTGAAGAACAGTTTGCTGGTAGGCGGGCTAACGACGCTGCTGGCGGCGAGTTTTGGCTTCGCGGCAGCGCTCTGGTTGGCAGGGCTCGAAGCCCGTTGGCGCAATCGCCTGCTGGCCGTGGCGGTGACGGCGCTGGCGCTGCCGCCGTTTCTGGCGACCAACTGCTGGCTGCACTACCTCGGCTTGGCGGGCGTGTGGCGCGCCTGGCTGCCCTTGAATATCGTGTCCCTCGGCGGCACGGTCTGGATCCTCAGCCTGCTGACCTGGCCGCTCACGCTGCTCCTGGTCCTGGCCGCCTGGCAGCGGCTGGAGCCCGCGCAACTGGAGAGCGACGTGGCGGTCAGCGGCTGGTGGCTGGTTCGCGGCCTGCTCTGGCCGCTGGGACGCGCCGCCCTGGCCCAGGCGGCGGTGCTGACCTTCGTGCTGGCTTTGAATAACTTCGCCGTGCCCGCCATCCTGCAGGTGAAAGTGTTGCCGGCCGAAATCTGGGTGCGCTTCAACACGACTTTCGACACTCCCGGCGCCCTCTGGCAAAGCTGGCCGCTGGTGCTGGCCCCCCTGCTGCTTCTGCTCGGGTTCGCCCGGCGGGAATTGCCCTGGCCGCGAACGCAAGGCGCGGTCTCGGCGAGACTTTTCCGCCAGCAGCTCGGCCCGCGTTGGTTCTGGTGTTGCGGCGCGGGCACCGTCGTTATTTGCCTCCTGTCGGTTGGCCTTCCTGTCTACCAACTGGCTTCGGTCAAACGAACATGGACCGAGTTGGGCGGCGCCCTGGCGGCCGGACAAGGCGCCTTATGGAACTCGTTCACCTGCGCCGCTCTCTCAGCCACGCTCGTAGTGGCCCTGGGCCTGGCCGCCGGGCTGCAAAGCCTCACCCCTCGCAGCCGTTGCTCCGGCAACCCATGCAACCCGTTCAACTCAGTTAACTCCCTGCTGGGGTATCTTGCCTGGCTGCCGTTCCTGCTGTCGGGCGTGTTGCTCGGCATTGTCCTGATTGCCCTGTTGAATCGCCCCTGGTTCTCACTGCTGTATCAAAGCGCCGGGATTGTCATTCTGGCGTTTGTGATCCGGTATCTGGCGCTGGGCTGGAACTCCGTAGCCCACGCGCTGCGGACGGTGGACACCGATCTGACCGACGCCGCCCGGCTGGTGGGCGCGACGCGTTGGCAGATGCTGCGCCATGCGCAATGGCCGCAAATCGCGCCGCAAGTTGCCGCCTCGTGGTATGTCGTCTTCCTGCTCTGCCTCTGGGACGTTGAATCCATGGTCCTGGTCGTCCCGCCCGGGGGCGAAACCCTGGCGCTGCGCATCTTCAACCTCCTGCATTATGGCCACAACGCCCAAGTCAATGCCCTTTGCCTGACGCTGCTGGCACTGGCGGTTACCCCGCTGCTGGCGTGGGCGGTTTGGCGCACGGCGCGCGGCGCGTGGTGTGTGATTGCCTGCAGTGCTGCCCTCGCCCTGACCGGCTGCGCGCCCAATGCCCCCTCAAACGAGGTGTCCCTTCAAAGCCAGCTCTTCCAACGCGCCCGGATTATCGGCTCGCGGGGAGTGGGTGCGGGCGAATTCAGCAAGCCCCGCTCGGTAGCCGTGGACGCGCAAGACAACCTCTACGTCGCGGACATGACCGGCCGCGTGCAGAAGTTCTCCTCCAACGGCGTTTACCAGCTTTCCTGGCAAATGCCGCTGACCGACCTGGGCAAACCCAAAGGCATGGGCCGCGACCGCGACGGGAACATCCTCGTGGTCGAGCCTCACTATCAGCGCGTGAACGTCTTCTCGCCCCTGGGCCAGCTCCTCGCCCAATGGGGCAAACCCGGCACCAACGCCGGCGAGTTCACCTGGCCGCGCGCGATCGCGGTCAACTCCCGCCGCGAAGCGCTCGTGAGCGAATACGGCCTGGTCGAACGCGTGCAGCGGTTCGCCGACCGCGGCAAGCAACTCCTGGCGTGCTTCGGCCGTGCCGGCAATGGCCCCGGCGAGTTCAACCGGCCCGAAGGTCTGTGCGTGGATGCGCAGGACCGCTTCTACGTAGCCGATTCCTGCAACCACCGCGTCCAGGTCTTCGGGAGTGACGGCCAGTTCCTCCGCGCTTACGGCAAAGCCGGCCAGGGCAAGGGCGAATTGAGCTACCCGTATGACATCTGCGTGGATGCCGCGGGACGGCAATACATCTGTGAGTTCGGCAACAGCCGCATCCAGGTCTTCGATGCGAACGGCCAGCCCCTGGAAATCATCGGCGGCCCGGGGGCGGCGCCGGGGCAATTCAGCAACCCCTGGGGCGTGGCGCTTGACTCGGCGGGCAACCTCTACGTAGCCGACTCGCAGAACCACCGGGTGCAGAAGCTCATGCGAAGATGAACCTCCAGTTCACACACCCTCATTACCTGCTGCTGCTGGCCCCGGCGCTGGCGTGGGTGATCTGGCTGGCCTGGAAGTCCGACACGCAGGCCAGCCCCTGGCGGCGGTGGGCCGCGCTGAGCATCCGCCTGGTCGTCCTGGGCGCCCTCGTGCTCGCGCTCGCCGGCCTGCAATGGCTGCGGCCAGTGGAAGGCATGAACGTCTTCTTCGCGCTCGATCGCTCGGACAGCATCCCCTCCCCTCAACAGGAAGCCGCCCGGGAATTGGTCAACCGCATCTCCAGCGAGAAAAAGAAGCGAGACCGAGCCGGCGTGGTCGTCTTCGGCGCCGACGCCAGCATCGAATCCTCGCCCAATTTGGCGGTGGACCTGCAGAAGATCTATGCCGTGGTGGGCACCGAACGAAGCGACCTGGCGGCCGCCATCCGGCTGGCCACCGCCGCCTTCCCCGAGACCGGCCAGAAGCGCCTGGTGCTCATGTCCGACGGCAACGAGAACGTCGGCGACGCCCTGAGCGCCGTGCTGGCCGCCAAACCGCTCGGCGTGAGCGTGGATGTCGTGCCGATGGGCGTGGCGCGCGTCAACGATGTGTCAGTGCAGAAACTACAGGTGCCGGCCAAACTGAAGGAGGGGCAGGTCTTCGAGGTCAAGATCTTCGTTCAGGCCGACCGAGCCACCTCCGCCAACGTGCGGCTCCATCGCGACGACCAGTTCCTCGGCGGCCAGAAGGTCGAATTGTCCGCCGGCAAAAACCTGTTCACGTTCCCCCAAACGCTGACCAATCCCGGCTTCTTCAAATACGACGTGCAGGTGGACACCCCCGGCGACCCGCTCCCCCAGAACAACCGCGCCACCAGCTTCGCCACCGTGCGCGGCCAGCCGACCATCCTGATCGTCTCGGCCGACCCCGACCAGGACCAGCAGCTTGCCGCCGCCCTGAGGTCTCCCACCCTGACCGTCAGGCTGGTCGGCCTGAAAGACTTCCCCGCCACGCTCGCCGAAATGCAGAGCTACGATGCCCTTTTCATCAGCAACCTCGCCGCCGGCGATCTGGGGCTCGACCGCCAGCGGCTGCTCGAAAGCGCCGTGCGCGACTTCGGCGTCGGCCTGGTCTGCGTGGGCGGCGACCAGACTTACGCAGCGGGCGGCTACCGCGGCACTCCCCTGGAGGCCACCCTGCCGGTCAGCATGGAACTGGACAGCAAGAAGGTCCTGCCCAGCGGCGCGGTGGTGCTGGTCATGCACGGCATGGAATTCGCCAACGGCAATGAAGTCGCCCGCCAGTGTGCCCAAGGCGTGCTGGCCACGCTCGGTCCCACCGACGAAATGGGCATCGTGCTATGGGATGGCACGGAGCGCTGGTTGTTTCCGCTGCAGAAGGCGGCCGACAAGAAGGCCCTCTCGGCCCAGATCGCCGGCATGAACCAGGGCGACCTCGGCAGCTTCGCGGGAGTGCTGCAGATGGCCCAGGGTGCGCTCAACAAATCCACCTCCCATCTCAAGCACATCATTGTCTTCAGCGACGGCGATCCTGCCGCGCCAACCCCGGCCCTCATGCAGTCCATCGTCAGCGACCGCATCACAGTCAGCAGCGTCCTGATCTCGGGCCATTCGCCGCCCGACACCATGGAAGCGATAGCCGCCCAGGGCAACGGCCAGTTCTACAATGTCATTTCGCCCGACGATCTCCCCCAGATCTTCATCAAGGAAACCGCTGTAATCCTCAAGTCCGCCATCTACGAAGAGCCCTTCCAACCGCAAGTGCGGGCTGCCAGCGAGGCGGTGCGCGGCATCGGCCAGGCCGAATACCCGAAACTGCTCGGCTACGTCGCCACGACGCCCAAGCCCCGCGCCGAGATCCCCTTGTGGACGGACAAAGGCGACCCCCTGCTGGCCCATTGGCAGTATGGCCTTGGCCGTGCCGTGGCCTTCACATCCGACGCCAAAGCCCGCTGGGCCCGCCTCTGGCTCAACTGGGAACAGTATCGCCAGTTCTGGTCCCAGGTCGGGCAATGGAGCATGCGCCGCCTGGAAAACGCCGACTTCACCACCGAAGTCACCGCCGACAAGGGCGAGGGCCTGATTAACGTCGAGGCGCTGGACAGCGAGGGCAACTTCCGCAACTTCCTCAACCTGCAGGCCGCTGTCGTCAGCCCCAAAGGCGAGCGCCAAACGGTGCGGCTCGAACAGACCGGCCCCGGCCATTACGAAGCGCGCTTCCCCACCAAAGAGGTCGGCGCCTACCTGCTCAACCTGATGGATGTCAAAGACGGCCAGGTGCGCGGCTCGCAGGTCATCGGCACCAGCATTAATTACTCGCCCGAATTCAGCGCCGCGGCGCCCAACCTGAATCTGCTGCGCCGCATCGCCGAATCCGGTGGCGGCAAACTGCTGGACCCCGCCGCCCCCACCGTCAATCCCTTCCTCCATGACCGGCAGAAAACCTTCCAGCCGCGCGACCTCTGGGAATCGCTGCTCCAATTGGCCATCATCCTTTTCACGCTGGATGTCGGCGTGCGGCGCATTCAGATAGACCGCGACGAGTGGCTGCGAGCCACGCAAACCCTGCGCCGCTGGCTCTTCTTCTGGCGCGGCGCCCCGCGCCCCCCGGAAACCCAGGAGTCCCTGGCCGCGCTGCTGGCCCGCCGCCACCAGGTGCGCTCGCAATACTCCGCTCCCGCCCCCGAGCCCAGCCCCGACCTGTTCCGCCCCGAACAGGCGCCCACCGTCCCTTTGCCGGGCGAAGCCGCAACCGCTCCGCCACCGTCTCAGCCCGCGGGCGCGCCGGCCCAACCCTCCGGGCCACCCGAAGATCAACCGGCCAGCACCGCCAGCCGCCTGCTTGCGGCCAAACGCCGCGCCCAAAGACGCAAGTGACCGGCCGCGCCCTGAATTGCAGGGGGGAAGCTGCAATTCCAGGGCTGGAAACCACACGCACCCGTTTGACACCGCCAGCCGGCAGCCAGCGGCGCCCAAGGGAGTCCCTCCGTATCCGCACCGTATCCACACCGTATCCACACCGTAGGTTCACGTTTCTAAACCACTGCAGCCCCTATACTTACGCCAAATCACCCCCCGGCCGTCTCCAATCACGGCATAACTCCCTTCGGCACAATGACTTAGAGCGATTCCACGCGACAAACGGCGCATTGCCGCTGTCGCAAGCCAAGCCACGGCGCACCCCCGTTATGAGTCTGGTTTTGGTTGCCCTCCACTGGCACCTTTACGGGCAGCGGGCTGCCGCAGAGCGGCCCGGAAATGACGACCATGCAAAGCACGACACCCTCGCCTGAGAAGAACTTCCTGAAGGGCCTTGGCCTGCTGGACTCGACCATGCTCGTCGCCGGCTCCATGATCGGCTCGGGCATCTTCATCGTCTCGGCCGACATCGCCCGCCAGGTCGGCTCCGCCGGCGGGCTGCTGGCAGTGTGGCTGGTCACCGGGCTCCTGACCGTCAGCGCGGCGCTTTGCTACGGCGAGCTGGCCGCCATGATGCCGCGTGCCGGCGGCCAATACATCTACCTCCGCGAGGCTTACAGTCCGCTCTGGGGCTTCCTTTACGGCTGGACGTTGTTCCTCGTGATCCAGACCGGCACCATTGCCGCCGTCGCCGTGGCCTTCGCCCGCTTCTTCGGCGTCGTGGCCCCGGCCATCTCGCCCACGGCCTGGATCGTCCCGCCCATCAATCTCTCGGCCAACTACGCCCTGAGCCTCTCCACGCAGCAGCTCGCCGCCATCCTGATCATCGTGCTGCTCAGCTACATCAACTCGCGCGGCCTGCGCATCGGCAAGCTCATCCAGAACTTCTTCACCTCCACCAAAACCCTATGCCTCATCGCCCTGATCCTCATCGGCCTGCTCCTGGCGCGCGATCCGGACGCCATTAAAGCCAACTTCAGCGACCTGTGGACGCCCCGCGGCGTAACCCCCGTCAACGCGGACCTGCCCTTCATCGCCACCGTCTCCGCCGCCGGCGGCGCTTTCGGCCTGCTGATCGCGTTTTGCGTCGCCCAGGTCGGCTCGCTCTTCTCCTCGGACGCCTGGCACAACATCACCTTCACCGCCGCCGAGGTGAAAGACCCCCGCCGCCAAATACCGCTCTCCCTGGCTGCGGGCACCGGCCTGGTGATCACCCTCTACCTGCTGGCCAACCTGGCTTACCTCTGTCTGCTGCCGCTGGATCGGATTCAGAATGCCCCCGACGACCGCGTCGCCACCGCCGCCATGGAAACGGTCTTCAGCGGCGCCGGCCCGGCGATTATGGCGGTGGCGATCATGGTCGCCACCTTCGGCTGCAACAACGGCCTCATCCTGGCGGGCGCCCGCGTCTACTACGCCATGGCCCGGGACGGCCTGTTCTTCAAAGCCGCCGGCAGGCTCAACGACCGCAGCGTACCCGGCATCGGGCTGGCCCTGCAATGCCTCTGGGCCTGCCTGCTCATGCTGCCGCGCACCCGCCTGCGCGACGCCGCCGGCGCGCCCCGGCTCGACCCCCTCACCGGCGCCGAGCATTACGGCAACCTCTACAGCAACCTCCTCGACTACGTCGTGTTCGCCGTCCTTATCTTCTACACGCTGACCATCTGCGGCCTGTTCGTCCTCCGCCGCAAACGGCCGGCAGCCCCGCGTCCCTATCGCGCCTTCGGCTACCCTATTGTCCCCGCCCTCTACGTCCTCACCGCCGGCACCATCCTGCTGGTGCTGCTGCTCTACAAGACGCAAACGACCTGGCCCGGCCTGCTGCTCGTGCTGGCCGGCCTGCCGGTCTATTTCCTCTGGCGCCGCCCAGCCCACGAACAGCCGGCCCCCACCCGCGACGAGTAACCACTCGCCATCCCGGCTAAACGGCGCACTCAATGTAGGGCAGGCGTCCACGCCTGCCCAGCATCTCGAGTGCAATTGCCGTTGACAAAGGGCCGCCGGCCAATATGCTTTGCCGCCTGACCAATTGGGAGCCCCGGCCATGAAGGCCAGGCGCGTCCCAGGGTTCTTGGAGAGGAAGTGAGAGAGTTTTGACCGAGATTAAACTTAGAAAGGGCGAGTCAGTGGACAAAGCGCTGCGGCGGCTGAAAAAGAAGCTGGACCGCGAAGGCACTTTGCGGACCGTGCGCAGCCATCGGCATTTCGAAAAGCCGAGCGAGAAGCGCCGGCGCAAAGAGAAGGCAGCGCGGTTTTCCGCCATGCTCAGCGCCCGCTACGCGGATATGTGATCATCGGGCTGCCGGAGCCGGCACGGCATGACGCCGCCGCCCCCGGCCAGCTCAACAACGGAGTGTGGGAGTGTTGGAGTGATGGAGCGCCGCAACGCGGCATGACTCCAGAAACCCAACACTCCGTTTGGTCTGTATGTATTCCCTTTCCACCTGCTGGAATTCGCATCGCCACACCGATGGCCGCGCCATGCTGCGCGAAATCCGCGACCTCGGCTTCGCGTTCGCCGAACTGAGCCACGGCATCCGCATCAGCCTGCTCCCCGGCATCCTCGAGGCCGTGGAAGCGGGTGAAATCCGCATCTCCAGCCTACACAACTTCTGCCCCCTGCCGATGGGCGTCACTTTTCCAGCGCCCAACCTCTACCAGTTCTCGGCCGACCGGCAGCGCGAACGCGAGCTGGCCCAGCGTTACACCCTCAAGACCATCGAGTTCGCCGGCCGCGTCCAGGCCCCCCTCGTCGTGCTCCACTGCGGCAGCATTGACATGAAAAATTACACCGACAAGCTGCTCGAGCTGGTCGTGCGCCGAGAAAAGGCGCCCGAGAAATATGCCAAACTCTGCGCGGAAGCCGACCAGAAGCGCGAAGCCAAGAAGGGCCCCTTCGTCGAGCGGCTCCATGAAGCCCTGAAAGCGATCCTCCCGGCCGCCGAGGCGCAGGGCATCAAGCTCGGCCTCGAAAACCGCCAGTCGCTCGAGGAACTGCCGCTCGACAGCGATTTCCAGTTCATCTTCCGGGAGCTGACCAGCCCGGCCCTGGTCTATTGGCACGACACCGGCCACGGCCAAATCAAGGAGAACCTGGGCTTCATCCACCACGCCATGCATGTCGAATCGCTGCGCGAACGCCTCTTCGGGTTCCACATCCACGACGTCCAATTCCCCGGGCGCGACCACCAGGCGCCCGGAACCGGCACGCTGGATTTCGCCGCGCTCAAGCCCTTTGTCCGGCCGGAGCATATCAAGGTGTTCGAGTTCAGCCCCAACCTGACGGCCGAAGAGGTCAAACGCGGGGCCGGCTACGTCCGGAAGCTCTGGGGCGAGGAATAGGCGGGCGCACTGGCGGAACCTGGGGAATCAACGGACATGAGCGCGCACCCAGCCAAACCTCCGCAAGCGACCGCCCTGGCCATTGTCCGCCGGCTGCAGCACGCCGGGTTCTCCGCGTTCTGGGTCGGCGGTTGCGTCCGCGACTTCCTCCTCGGACGGGAACCAGGCGACTACGACATCGCCTCCTCCGCCCGGCCGGAACAGATCGAGAAGCTGTTCCGGCGCACGATTCCGGTCGGGCGCAAGTTCGGCGTCATGGTGGTCGTCGAGAGCCGACGCCAGTTCGAGGTCGCCACCTTCCGCGCCGAAGCCGACTACCAGGACGGCCGGCGCCCTGGACGCGTCACCTTCGGCGACGCGATGGCCGACGCCCGCCGCCGGGATTTTACCGTCAACGGCTTGTTCTACGACCCGGTCGCCAGACAGTTGCACGATTGGGTTGGCGGCGAGGCGGACCTGCGCGCCCGTATCATCCGCACCATCGGCGCGCCGGCAGAGCGCTTTGCCGAAGACCACCTGCGCCTGCTGCGCGCGGTGCGCTTCGCCGCCCAGCTCGACTTCACCATCCAGCCGGAGACCTTCGCCGCCCTGAAAGCCACCGCGCCCAAAATCAAGACCACCAGCGCCGAGCGCATCCGCGAGGAATTGGTCAAGCTGTTTTGCCCGCCGCACGCCGCGCGCGGACTGGAGCTGCTCCGGGAAAGTGGTTTACTCGAACAGGTGCTCCCGGAGATCGCCGCCACCGTCACTTGCGAGCAGTCGCCCGATTACCATCCCGAGGGCACCGTCTTTAACCACCTCCGCCTGATGCTGCAGCATCTGCCGGCCCAGCCCGACCCGCTCCTGCCCTGGGCGGTCCTGCTCCATGATGTTGCCAAGCCCCTGACTGCCGCGCCGGACCCCAAAACGGGCTCCATCCACTTCTACGGCCACGAGAAGGTCGGCGCCGAAATGGCCGCGGAAATCCTGAAACGCCTCCGCTTCCCGCGCAAGCACCTCGAGCAGGTCGTCCAGGCGGTGCGCCATCACATGCAGTTCAAGGACGCCCTGGAGATGCGCAAGTCCACCTTGCGCCGGTTGATCCTGCGCCCGACCTTTCCGCTCGAACTGGCGCTCCACCGGCTCGACTGCCTCGGCTCCCATGGCGGTCTGACGGTCCATGACTACCTGCTCGCCCAGGCCCGGGAACTGGAGCACCAGCCCCAACTCCTCCCGCCGCTCCTGACAGGCCACGACCTGATTGCCCTGGGCATGAAGCCCGGCCCGGCCCTGGGCGCCCTGCTGGCGGAGATACGCGAAAAGCAGTTGCAGGAAGAGCTCAAAACCAGGGCCGAAGCGCGCCAATGGGCCAGGAAGCGTCTGGCCAGGGCCGCAGGCGGCAGGACCGCTATGGGGCCGCGGGCGGGTGCGCGATCAAGGTGAAGAGTTCTTGCCCTGTCGCGTCTAAGGTATGCTATCATTAAGCATCTTAGAGAATCATGATGATTGAACGTCTTGCCCTCAGAAGCCTGCTCCTGAGCCTTTGCCTGGTGTCGCCGCTGAGCGCGGTTGACGCGATGGCCCGCTCCACCGATGCGGATCGCTCTCTCCTCTTCACCAACACCTTTACCGACGTCCAACCCGGCCCTGCCGATGGCCATATCGCCGCCGTCACCGCCCACATCCTTACCAATCACCACTACCTCAAGAAGCCTTTTGATGCTTCGGTCTCCAGCCAGTTCCTCGACCGCTACCTGGAAACACTCGATCCGCGGCATCTCCATTTCACCCGCGGCGACCTGGCCGAGTTCGAGCGATACCGGACCAACCTCAACCGCCTGACCATGCCCGGCCGCCGCCCGGCCGACACCACCCCCGCCTGCGAGATCTTCAACCGGTTCAGGGAACGGCTGGCGCAACGCACCGCCTATGCCGATGAGTTGCTCAAGCACGAGAAGTTCACCTTTGACACCGACGAACGGGTGATCCTCAACCGCAAGGAGTTGCCCTATCCCGCCGACCTCGACGAGGCGAAGAAGCTCTGGCGCGAGTGGTTGCGCTTCGAGTACTTGCAGGAACTGCTTGGCAAAATTGGCGCCCGGAAGAAGAACCTCGCCGACGCGGCAAAGAAAGGCGCGGCCAAAGCTGAAACCGATCCGCAGGCCAAGCCAAGGCTGGCGCAACTGCCTGAAACGCCGGCCACCGCCTCTACCAACCAGGCCAGCGCCACGGCGCCCAAGAAGACCGATCAGGAAGAAATCATCGAAACGCTCAGCCACCGCTACCACCGCAACCTGCGCTTCTTCACTGATTGGAACAACGACGATGTCCTCCAGGTCTATCTCACCGCGCTCGCCCGGGTGTATGACCCGCATTCGGATTACCTCGGCCGCGCGCAACTGGAACAATTCTCCATCGGCATGAACCTCAGCCTGTTCGGCATCGGGGCGGAATTGGTCTCGGACGACGGCTACTGCAAGATTCGCCGGCTGCTGCCGGGCGGTCCGGCCATCAAGAGCAAGCTCATCAAGGAAAACGACCGCATTGTGGCGGTGGCCCAGGGCGACCAGCCGCCCGTGGACGTCGTGGACATGAGCCTGAACAAGGCCGTGCAGCTCATTCGCGGTCCCAAGGGCACCGAGGTGCGCCTCACGATCATCCCGGCCGGGGCGGAGAATTCCACCCGCACCATCGTCAGCCTCATCCGTGATGAGATCCCGCTGGAAGAACAGGCCGCAAAAGCCAAGATCATAGAAATGCCTGATCGCCGCGGCGAGACTCTGCGAATTGGGGTTATTGACCTGCCGTCCTTCTACGCCACTTTTGACACCTCCCCCTCCAAGGTCAAACCGGAACCGAAAAGCACCACCGCCGACGTCGCGAAACTGCTCGACAAACTGAAAAAGGAAAACGTCGCCGGCATCATTCTCGACCTGCGCCGCAACGGCGGCGGCTCCCTCGAAGAGGCCATCAAGCTGACGGGCGTGTTCATCAAGACCGGCCCTGTCGTCCAGGTCCGCGAAACCGACGGCACGGTGGAGCGAGCCGACGACACCGACCCAACGGTGCTTTATGACGGGCCGCTGGTGGTGCTCACCAGCCGCCACAGCGCGTCCGCCTCCGAGATTCTGGCCGGGGCCCTGCAGGACTATGGCCGCGCGTTGATCATCGGCGAGGCCGCGACCCACGGCAAAGGCACGGTCCAAAGCGTGAACCAGTTGCGCCATTTCATCCAGAACGCGAACCGGTCGCTGACCAATGATCCGGGCGCGCTCAAGCTGACCATCAAGAAGTTCTTCCGGCCCAGCGGCGCGTCCACACAGTTGAAGGGCGTCGTCCCGAATATCATTCTGCCCTCGGTGGCCAACGAATCGAAGGAAATCGGCGAAGCCGCCCTCGACAATCCTCTGCCCTGGGACACCATCCGGGGCGCGCGGTTCGATCACCTCAATCTCGTCGAACCGTATCTGACTGAGCTCCGCAAACGCTCCGAGGAACGTGTCGCCGCGGAGAAGGAGTTCGACTACGTGCGCGAGGACATCGCCCTGTTCAAAAAGCAGCTGGCGGACAAGAGCATATCGCTCAACGAGAAACAGCGGCTCAAGGAGCAGGAGGAAGCCGAAGCGCGCCAGAAATCGCGGGATGCGGAACGCCGGGCGCGCCCGGAGCGCCCGGAGAAAGTCTATGAGCTGACGCTCAAGCAGGCCTCCCTGCCGGGACTGCCGCCACCGGTCGCCAAAACCAATGCCACCGTGGCCAAACTCTCCGGTTCTGCCGACTCCGGGTTCTCAGGCGCCGGCACAAATGCAGCCGCCGCCGCACCCGCCCCGCTCGATTCGGACAGTCCCGACGAGGCCGACGCCGAACAGGCGCAGGCGCCGGACGCGCCGCTGGCGGAGGCTGAACAAATCCTGGTGGATTATCTTTCGCTGCTGCCCAAAGGGAACCTGGTAACGGCAGGGCATTGACCGCCCCGGGGAACGTTGACAAAACCCACGCGGGGTCGCAGTGTAGTCGTGCGGCACATGAACTTATGAAACTACCCCTTGTAATGCTCGGCGTGGCCACCTGCCTGACCGCCAGCGCGCTCGCCGGCCCCGAGAGCGTCCTCAAGCGGGCCAGGGAAACGCGCGACCAGAACAACGTCCGACAGGCCGTGCCTTCGCCGGCCCAACCCGCGCAGGCAGCACAGCCCAACAAGCCGGCGATGCCGGCCGTGCCATCGGCACCTTCGAGCCTGCTGCTGAAGAACCTCGCCAAGGTGCGCACCGACCTGGCCGCCATTCAGGCCAATTCCACGTTGTCGCCCGGGCAGAAGCTGCAGCTCACCACAAACCTCCTCGCCTGCGCACAGGGACCCGGCAAGCCTTCGCAGGCCACAGTCGCCGCCCTGACCGATAGCCTGACGGCTGCTTTTGTGCAGAAACCTCTGCCGGATACCAGCCGCAACCGGCTGGTTTCAGACCTCGCCGCGGTACTCAACCCGGCGAAGATCCCGCCTGGCCGAATGCAAGCTATCTACGACGACATCCAGGCCATCTTCCAGGCCAATGGCATGGCGCGCAACGACGCCGTGAAGATCGTGGATCAAGTCAAAGCCGTCGGCGCCGAGATCCAAAAGTAGGCGGGCTGCCGCGGAGGGGTGCCCCCTCGAGCGCGCTGGCTGCACTGGCAATTTGCCTGAATTCGGACCGGCAAAGCCCCTGGCTCGAACAGCCCGCCGCCGATTCGCCCTGGACGGAAATATGTGCGAGGTTTCCCTTGCTGATGAGTAGAAAGAGACCGCATCAACCTCGAACGCGGCAGCGCCCGCGAGCCAGGGACTTCGCGTTGGGGTTCCCGGCTTTCGGACTTGTGGTGTCAATTTCCATAGCCTGCCTGCTCGCCAGCGCAAGCGCGGGACTGGCCCAAACGAAGACTATGAACAGCTCAACCAATTCCACTGAAATCGCCACGCTGGGCGGCGGCTGCTTTTGGTGCACCGAGGCGGTGTTTCAGATGCTCCCCGGCGTCAGGTCCGTCACCAGTGGTTATGCGGGCGGCACGAAGCACAATCCCACCTACAAGGAGGTTTGCGCCGGCACCACCGGCCATGCCGAGGTCATCCAGGTTGAATACGATCCCAAGGCCCTCTCGTACGAATCGCTGCTGGAGGCCTTCTGGGAGGCGCACGATCCGACCACGCTCAACCGCCAGGGCGCGGACCAGGGCACCCAGTATCGCTCCATTATTCTCTACTCCAGCGAGGCCCAAAAGGCGGTCGCGGAGAAGTCAAAGGCCGAGGCGCAAAAGCGTTTCATCCGGCCGGTGGTCACGGAGATTGTCCCGCTCGGGAAGTTCTACAAAGCGGAGGATTACCACCAGGATTACTACCGCGAGAACCCGAACCAGCCCTACTGCCGCGTGGTCATCCGGCCGAAGGTGGAGAAGTTCGGGCGGAAGCTGAGCGGGGCGAGGCACTGATCTCGCCCCCGGCGATCGCCCTAAAAAGAACGGCGGCCCGTTGCCAGGCCGCCGTCCCCAACCAACCAATAGAAGAGTTAAATCCCCTTTTGGATCATGTACTTGAGCAGGTCCGACACGCGGCAGCTATAGCCCCATTCGTTGTCGTACCAGCTTACCAGCTTGAAGAAGCGCTTGTTCAGCTCGATGCCGGCGCCTTTATCGAAGATGGAGGAGGCTTTGCAATGGATGAAGTCCGAGCTGACCACTTCGTCCTCGGTGTATTCGAGGATGCCCTTGAGATAAGTCTCGCTGGCCTTCTTCATCGCCGCGCAGATCTCCGCGTAGCTGGTCTCTTTGACCGTCCGGACCGTGAGGTCCACGACCGAGACGGTGGGGGTCGGCACGCGGAAGGCCATGCCGGTCAGCTTGCCTTTGACCTCGGGCAACACCAGGCCCACGGCCTTGGCGGCGCCGGTGGTCGAGGGGATGAGGTTCAGCGCCGCGGTGCGGCCGCCTTTCCAGTCCTTCTTGCTCGGGCCGTCCACGGTCTTCTGTGTGGCGGTATAGGAGTGCACGGTGGTCATGAGCCCCTCTTCAACGCCGAAGCCTTCCTTGAGCAGCACATGGACGATGGGCGCCAGGCAGTTGGTGGTGCAGGAGGCGTTGGACAGGACATGGTGGACCTTCGGGTCGTATTTGCCTTCGTTGACGCCCATCACGATGGTCGGGCAATCGCCCTTGGCGGGGGCGGTGATGACGACCTTCTTCGCGCCGGCGGCCAAGTGGCCCTTGGCCTTCTCGACATCCGTGAACAGGCCGGTGGACTCGATGACCACGTCCACGCCCAGCTCCTTCCAGGGCAACTGGGAGGGATCCTTGGCGCTGACCACCTTCATCTTCTGGCCGTTGACGACGAGCACATCGGCGTCCGGTTTGTCCGCGGCGGATTTCTCCGAGCCGACCGTGCCGTTGAAACGGCCCTGAATGGAATCGTATTTCAGGAGATACGCGAGGTTGTCGGCCGGCACGATATCGCCGACGGCGACCACCTGGACGTCTTTCCCGACCAGACCTTGTTCGACCATCGCCCGGTAAACCAGGCGACCAATGCGGCCGAACCCATTAATTGCAACTTTTACTGCCATAGTTCGATTTCAGTTGTGAATTTAAATTGAGCCTTCCATGCTACCTGCTCCAGGCGCGGGGTCAACGAAGAAACGCAAGCAGCCAACGCAAACATGAGCAAACCCTTATTAGCCATCGTATTTTGTCTAACCGTCCTCGCCACCGGCGTCGCCGCCGAAGAGAAGGCGTCCCCGCCAAAGGGCTGGAAACTGGTTTGGCGGGACGAGTTCAACGGCAGGAAGCTGAACCCGAAGAAGTGGAATGTGCTGCTCCGGGAGCGCAGCAAGCACAACGAATTGCAGTACTACGTGCCGGACGAGGTTTACCTGGAAAACGGCTGTCTGCGCCTGCGGAGCCGGGTCAGGGATTATGGCGCCATGCATTACACCAGCGGCCGGGTGGATACCCGGGGCAAGCTCGCGCCGGTTTACGGGCGGTTCGAGATCCGCGCCCGGCTGCCCGGCGGCAAGGGCCTCTGGCCGGCCCATTGGCTCTACCCGCAGAATCGCGATTGGCCGATGGAACGGCTGATGGCGGAAGCGGTCGCCAACGGCAACGAACGGCTGATCCCGGAAGCGCGGCCCTGGTATAGCGAGATAGACATCATGGAGTTCCTTGGGCACGAGCCGAACATCGTTTACGGCACGCTCCATTACCACACGTTCGAGGGCCAGAAGAAGACCAGCTCGGTGACGTGGAAAGCGGACACCGACTTCTCAAAATACTTTCACGTTTATGCCCTGGAATGGCAGCCGGATATGCTGCGCTGGTTCCTGGACGGCCGGCTCATCCATACGACGACGAACGGCATCCCCCACACCCCCCATTACCTGATCCTGAACACAGCCGTCGGCGGCCAATGGCCGGGCAACCCCGACGCCACCACCACCTTCCCCCAGTTCCACGATATTGATTACGTCCGTGTTTACCAGCGGGACGGGTACTTCAGCCGCTGAGGGATTGCCCGGGCTAGTATCGGTAGTGATCGGGCTTGTAGGGGCCTTCGATGGGCACGCCGATGTAGTCGGCCTGCTTGCGGGTTAGCTTGGTCAGTTTCACCCCGATCTTCTCCAGGTGCAAACGGGCGACTTCTTCGTCGAGCTTCTTGGACAGGCGATAGACCGCCGGTTTGTACTTGTCGCGGTTGCTCCAGAGGTCGAGCTGCGCCAGGACCTGGTTGGTGAAGGAGTTGGACATGACGAAGCTGGGATGGCCTTCGGCGCACCCGAGGTTGACCAGGCGGCCCTCGGCCAGCAGGTAGATGCTCCGGTCGCCCGGCAGGTCGTAACGGTCCACCTGGGGCTTGATGGTCACCCGCGAAACCCCTTTGGCGGTGTTGAGCCGGTCCACCTGGATCTCGTTGTCGAAGTGGCCAATGTTGCAGACGATGGCCTGGTCTTTCATCTTGAGCATGTGCTCCAGGGTGATGACGTCGCGGTTGCCGGTGCAGGTGACGTAGATGTCCGCCTCGCCCAGGGTGTCTTCAGTGGTTTTGACTTCAAACCCTTCCATGGCGGCCTGCAAGGCGTTGATCGGGTCAATCTCGGTCACGATCACGCGCGCGCCAAAGCCGCGCAGGCTGTGCGCGCTGCCTTTGCCGACGTCGCCGTAGCCGCAGACGCAAGCGGTCTTGCCGGCGATCATGACGCCGAGCGCCCGTTTCAGGCCGTCGGCGAGTGATTCGCGGCAGCCATAGAGGTTGTCGAACTTGGACTTGGTAACGGAGTCGTTGACGTTGATGGCCGGCACCAGCAGCTTGCCGGCTTCGAGCATCTGGTAGAGACGATGGACGCCGGTGGTGGTTTCCTCGCTGACGCCCTTCCATTCCTTGACGATCCGGGTGAACCAGCCGGGGCGCTCCTTGGCGCAGCGCCGGAGGAGTTTCTTGATGACCTCCTCCTCGTGGCTGCCGCTCGGGGTGTTGACCCAATCGCTGCCGTGTTCCATCTCATAGCCTTTGTGGAGCAACAGGGTGGCGTCGCCGCCATCGTCCACGATCAGTTCGGGCCCTTTGCCGCCCGGGTGAGTCAGCGCGGCCAGCGTGAAATCCCAGTAATCTTCCAGCGATTCGCCTTTGAAGGCGAAGACGGGCACCCCGGCCTTGGCAATCGCGGCCGCCGCCTGGTCCTGGGTGCTGAAGATATTGCAGCTCGCCCAGCGCACCGAAGCCCCCAGCTCGACCAGGGTCTCGATCAGCACCGCCGTTTCAATGGTCATGTGGAGCGAGCCGGTCACGCGGACGCCCTTGAGCGGTTTGGTGGCGCCGTACTTCTCGCGCACGGACATCAGGCCGGGCATTTCCTGCTCGGCTACCGAGATTTCCTTGCGGCCCCATTCGGCAAGGGTGAGGTCTTTGATTTTGTAGTCGCTCGATGCGCGCGCTTTGCCGTTAGTCTTGGTCAAGGTTGGCATAATGCTTGATCGTTGGTGATTGTGTATCAGTAACAGGTTACGCGCGGGCTGACCGGCGCTTGAGCAGCGTCTCCGCCTTCTTCAGTGCGGCAGCCGAAACGGCCGGCACGCCATTAACCGCCGCCTTGCGCAGCGCGGCCGTTTTGTCAGTCTTCTCCCAGGTGATGTCGGGGTCATTCTTGCCGAAGTGGCCGTAGTTGGTGGTCTTCAAGTAGATGGGGCGCAGCAGGTTGAGCTGCTTGATGATCGCCGCCGGCTTGAAGCTGAATACCTCGGCCACGGCGCGCTCCAACTGCTCGTCGCTCACCACGCCCGTGCCGAAGGTGTCGATGCTGACAGAAACCGGGTCGGGGTAGCCGATGGCGTAGGCGAACTGAATCTCCGCGCTCGTGGCCAGGCCCGAGGCGACGATGTTCTTGGCCACGTAGCGGCCCATGTAGGCCGCGCTGCGGTCCACCTTCGAGGGGTCCTTGCCGCTGAAGCAGCCGCCGCCGTGCCGCCCCATCCCGCCGTAGCTGTCCACGATGATCTTGCGCCCGGTCAGCCCGGTGTCGCCCTGCGGGCCGCCGACCACGAACCGGCCGGTCGGGTTGATGAGGTAGGTCGTCTTTTTGTCCAGCAGGCGCGCCGGGAGAACCTTCTTCACAATCTCCTCGATGATGAAGCGCTCGATGGTCCGGTGATTCACGTCCGACGAGTGCTGCGTGGATACCACCACGTTGGTGATGCGCACCGGCTGATCGTCGACGTACTGCACCGAGACCTGGCTTTTGGCGTCGGGCCGCAGCCATTTGACCGCGCCGGTTTTGCGAATGCGGGTCAGCTCGCGCCCCAGCTGGTGGGCGAACATGATCGGCGCCGGCATCAGCTCGGGGGTTTCGTTGGTCGCGTAGCCGAACATCAAACCCTGGTCGCCCGCTCCTTGCTCGGCGGTCTTCTTGCCCTCGGCGGCGCGCGCGTCAACCCCCTGCTTGATGTCGGGGCTTTGCGAGGTGATGGCGTTCACGATCAGCACCCGGTCCGCGTGGAAGACGTCGTCGTCGTGCGTGTAGCCGATGTCGCGGATGGTTGCGCGGGCAATGGCATTGAAATCCAGCTTTGCCCGGGTGGTGATTTCCCCGCCCACCACGACCAGGTTGCTTTTGGCGTAGGTCTCGCAGGCCACGCGGCTGCGCGGGTCTTGCGCCAGGCAGGCGTCCAGCACCGCGTCGGAAATGGTATCGCAGACTTTGTCCGGGTGGCCCTCGCCGACGGACTCGGAAGAAAAGATGTAGTTCTTGCTCATTGAATTATGAAATATCGGGCGTTGCTAAAGTGTCATATTGACGTATCAGGATAGGATGATATATCATGATGGCAGGTAGTCAACAGTTGTTTCTCAGAATTAGCGCAATGTCGGCCACTTTGAAATATCTGCGGGCCTTGTCCGATGCCACGCGCCTGCGCATCGTGGCGTTACTGGACAAGGACGAACTGTCGGTCAACGAGCTCCAAGAGGTCACCCGCATGGGGCAGTCGCGCATCTCGACGCACCTGGGTCTGTTGCAGGACTCGTGCCTGGTGCAGTCACGGCGGGAGGGCAAGCGCACGTTCTACAAACTCAGCCCGCCGGCGAACGCCGCCGCGGGCGAATTCATACAACTGGCGATTCGGGGAGCCCGCGAGCTGCCGGAGCACGGGGACGATCAGATCAATTTGAAGCGGATTCTGGGCCGCCGGCGGGAGCAGGCGCAGGTTTACTTCAACCAGGTGGCTGGGCGGTTCGACCGCGTCTATGGGCCGGGCCGGTCCTGGCAGGCGTTCGGGCACCTGTTGCTGCGGATTCTGCCGCCCCTGACCGTGGCGGATCTGGGTTCCGGGGAAGGGCTGCTGAGCGAGTTGTTGGCCCGCCGCTGCCGGAAGGTGATTGCGGTGGATAACTCGGAGAAGATCGTCGCTTTTGGCGCCGCCAAGGCGAAGAAGAACAACTTGAAGAACCTCGAATTCCGCCTGGGCGATCTGCAGAACCCGCCGGTAGAGGCAGGCAGCGTGGACCTGGTGATTCTCAGCCAGGCCTTGCACCACGCGCAGGATCCGGCCAAAGCGGTCTCCAGCGCCTACCGCATGCTGAAACCCGGCGGGCAGATTATGATTCTCGACCTTGCCCGGCATAATTTTGAGCGCGCCCACGAGTTTTACGGCGACCGGTGGCTGGGATTTGCCGAGAGTGACCTGCACCGCTGGCTCGAGGCCGCCGGCTTCAAACGCATCGAAATCAGCGTCGTCGCCCGCGAAGAACAGCCCCCCCACTTCGAAACCGTGCTGGCGGGCGGACAGAAGTAGCGCGGATTTTCAGGACACACCCTGCCAGATCACCCAAACCTGGGGCCAGGGTGTGCCAAGTTGGCGCATTCCCGTGGCAAATCAGGCGAAGTGGCTTCGGAATTGCGCTCTCAGGGCGCAGCCCCTGCCACCTGGCAAGACCGATAGGGACGAAATCGGGTCGGTTTTTCGGATTTCTCGTAAGTGCAATAATATCAGTCCGTTGCGCCAACGGCGCCCGGCGATGTCAAGGCTGTATCCACGGTGTGGATCCAGTGTGGATACGGTGAGGATATGGTGAGGATGCCTTGGTGGCACGGGTTAATTTCGGGCAATGGCGAGTTGCGAGAGCGGCTCAGCGGCTTGGCGTGTGGGTGGCTTCTGTGCGCCCAGACAATGATCGCGATATGCCTTGGGTCAGTCGCCTGGCGGCTTGTCCTCGTCCGGGAGGCGCAGTTCGGTCCGGAGCGCGGGCCAGTAGTGCAGGGTGTAAACCCCGATGGAGATTAGGTTGATGACCACGCTTAGGCCCTCCAGCCCGTAGACCACCGGTTCCGGGAACTGCAGGCGCCAGCCGACCGGGGCCTGGAGGAAGTAGTAGATCACGCAGATGGTGGGGAACGAGATGAGCGTGCGCGCCTTGCCCGACCAGTTGGCCTTGGCGCTGAGGTTGTGAAGGGCGCCCAGGGACCGCAGGAATGAGACCCACTGGTCGCGCAGCAGGAACAGGATGGCCAGCACCAGCAAAGCGCTCGCGTGGGCGTGCTGGCCTACGCGAGCCGCCAGGTAGATCAGCGTGGGAAACGTGGTCAGGTAGAACACTTTGTCTATCATCGGGTCGGCATAGCTGCCGAGGCGGGAGGTGACCTGGAACTTGCGGGCGAAGTAGCCGTCGAACAGGTCGGTGACCGCCGAGAGGATCATCGCGGCAAACGCGACAATGAACCAGAGCTCCGAGAGGGGGTGGCCGCAGAAAACGCTGACGGCCAGGAATAGAAAGATCAGCGGCGCCCGCACCAGCGTTAGCGCCTGGACGAAGTAGAACTTCCAATGGCGCCCGGGGCTAGAGGCCATAGGCTGTTACCGGGTTGGTATGAATCATGGCTGCGGTTTCAGGACCGAGCGGACCCAGTCCTGATTGTCGAGGTACCAGCGCACGGTTTCGCGGATGCCTTCCTCGAACTTGTGGGCGGGGACCCAGCCCAGGTCCTGTTTGATTTTGGCGGCGTCAATGGCGTAGCGGCGGTCGTGGCCCGGGCGGTCCTTGACGAAGGTGATCAGCTTGCGGGAGCTGCCGCCGAGCTGCGGGGCCATTTCGTCAATGAGATCGCAAATCAGTTGCACGATGTTCAGGTTCGCCCACTCGTTGTGGCCGCCGATGTTGTAGGTTTCACCGGCGCGTCCGCGCGTCAGCACGAGCCACAATGCCTCCGCGTGGTCGCGCACGTAGAGCCAGTCGCGCACGTTCATGCCGTCGCCATAGACGGGAACGGGTTTGCGGGTGAGCACACTTTGGATGACCACGGGGATAAGCTTTTCGGGGAATTGGAAAGGTCCGTAGTTGTTCGAGCAATTCGTGATGACAGTCTCCAGGCCGTAGGTGTGGTGATAGGCCCGCACGAGCATGTCGCTGGAGGCCTTGCTGGCCGAGTAAGGCGAGTTGGGCGCGTAGGGGGTGGTCTCGGTGAAGAAGCCAACCGGCCCCAGGCTGCCATAGACTTCGTCGGTGGAGACATGGTGGAAGCGAGCTGCGCGAGGCGCGGGGCCTGGGGCGGGGTTCAGCCACGTGGCGCGGCAGGCTTCCAGGAGGTTGAAGGTGCCAACGACGTTGGTGTGCACGAAGTCGCCGGGGCCCGTAATGGAGCGGTCCACGTGCGACTCGGCGGCCAGGTGCATGACGTGGGTGATGCCGTGCCGCTGCACAACCTCCAGCACGGCGGCCTTGTCCCGCAGGTCCACCTTCTCGAAGGCGTACTTCGGATGCGTGGCAATGGCGGCGAGGTTTTCCAAACGCCCGGCGTAAGTGAGGCAATCGAGGTTGACCAGCCGGTCCACCTCGGGCCGGCCAATGACGTGGTGGATGAGATTGGAGCCGATGAAGCCGGCTCCGCCAGTGATCAGTAAGTTCATTGTTTCCGGGTTGTCGGTTATCAGGCCTCCAGCACCTGCTTCAAGCTTTCCTCCCAGTGCGGCAGGCGCAGGCCAAAGGTGCGCACCAGCTTGTCGCAGGCCAGCGCTGAGCAGGCCGGGCGCCTGGCGGGTGTCGGATACTCCGCGGTCGGAATGGCTTCGACGGACGAGCATTTCCTGCCGTCAGTTGGCATCAGGTTAACAATGGCCTGGGCGAAGCCGTGCCAACTGGTGATGCCCGACGAGGCCAGGTGGTAGGTTCCGGTGAAAGCGCTCCAGTCGCGCGCCGCCAGCCCCTGCTTCAGCGCCAGCGCCGTCGTCTCCGCGATCATCCGCGACCACGTCGGGCAGCCGGCCTGGTCGCTCACGACGCGCAGTTTCTCGCGCTCGCGGGCCAGGCGCATGATGGTGAGCAGGAAGTTCTGGCCCCGCGCCCCATAGACCCAGCACAGCCTGAAGATCAAGTGCGCGCCGCCGACGGCGCGGACGGCTTCGTCCCCGGCCAGCTTGGTGCGGCCATAGACCCCCAGCGGGTTGGGCGCATCGGTCTCGATGTAAGGCGCGGTTTTGGTGCCGTCAAAGACGTAGTCGGTTGAGTAGTGCACCAGGAGCGCCCTCGATTTCGCGGCTTCTTCCGCCAGGATGCCCGGGGCCACACCGTTGATGCTCATCGCCTTATCCGGCTCCGACTCGGCCTTGTCCACGGCGGTGTAGGCCGCGGCATTGATGACGATGTTGGGGCGGCTCTCGCGCACCCATCGGCGGATGGAGTCGGCCTTGGTGAGGTCAATTTCCGGAAAGTCCACACCGGTGACGCGGGCCAGGGGCGCCAGAGTGCGGCGCAGTTCCCAGCCGACCTGGCCGACCTTGCCGACAAGCAGAATGTGTGGCAGCTCTGCGGTCATGCAAAGAGGCGTTGGGGCGGCACCTCGCGCAGGCGCAGGCCCTTGGCGTCGCGCTCCGAGATGAGCGGCTCCTTCGATGGCCAGGCGATGCCGATGTCCGGGTCGTCCCACCGGATGGCCAGCTCATCGCCCGGCGAGTAGAACTCGGTGCACTTGTAATGGAACAGCGCGGTCTCGCTCAGCACCAGGAAGCCATGCGCGAATCCAGGCGGGACGTAGAACTGGCGCTTGCTCTCGGCGCTGAGCACCAGGCCGTGCCACTTGCCGAAGGTCGGCGAGCTGCGCCGGAGATCCACTGCCACGTCGAACACTTCGCCCTGGAGCACCTGGAGCAGTTTGCCCTGCGGATTTGGGTTCTGGCAGTGCAGCCCGCGGAGGATGCCCCGGCGCGAGAACGAGACGTTGTCCTGCACGAAATCCGCATCCAGCCCCGCTTCGCGATAGCGGCGCCGGTTCCAGGTTTCCAGAAAGAAGCCCCGCGCGTCGCCGTGCACCTTGGGTTCAAGCACCAGCAGCCCCGCAATATCGCAGGTTAAGACCTTCACTGGTTATCCGCCTCCGGGTTGGACTGCCGGCCCAACCGCTTCGCCTCCGCGATCACCTCGACCAGGTATTCGCGATACTCGCATTTGGGCATCTCTGCCGACAAGGCTTCGAGCCGATCCAACGGCAGGAAGCCGCGCCGGAACGCCGCCTCCTCCGGGCAGCCGATCTTGATGCCGGCGCGCTTCTCGATTGTCTGCACGTAGGCCGAGGCTTCGTGGAGGCTGCTGCTGGTGCCGGCGTCCAGCCAGGCGAACCCGCGGCTGAGCCGGTGCACGTGCAGTTGCTTGCGCCGCAAAAATTCGACGTTCACATCGGTGATCTCCAGCTCGCCGCGCGCCGACGGCTTCAGGTTCCGGGTGATCGTCACCACGCTATTGTCGTAAAGATAGAGGCCGGGGACGGCGTAGTTGCTCTTGGGTTGCCTGGGCTTTTCCTCGATGGAAATCGCCTGGCCGCTGGCGTCGAATTCCACCACGCCGTAGCGTTCGGGGTCGTTCACGTGGTAGCCGAAGATGGTCGCGCCCCCCTTGAACTCGGCGAAAGCCCGGTAAAAGCTGTCACCGCCGTAGAACACATTGTCGCCGAGGATCAGCGTGACGGCGTCCTTCCCGATGAAACTCTCGGCAATCAGAAAGGCCTGGGCGATGCCCTCTGGCTTGGGCTGCTCGCGGTAGTCAATGGTCAGTCCCCACGCGCTGCCATCCCCCAGCAACTGGCGGAAGCGAGGCAAATCCTGCGGCGTTGAGATAAGGCAGAACTCCCGGACGCCGCCTTCGACGAGCGTCGTCAAGGGATAATACACCATCGGTTTGTCATAGACCGGCTGGAGTTGTTTGCTCGCCACCAGGGTGAGCGGGAACAGCCTCGAGCCGGCTCCGCCGGCCAGGATAATGCCTTTCATCAGTTTATGAAAATAGGTCAAGCGCCCCGGATTGCACGCGCAAATTTGCCCGATGGCCCCCAGGGTTCCCCGGGCAGGCAGGTTTGCTAGTTGAGTTGGCCGGCCCAGCGCGCCAGTTCCGCCTCCGGCAGGGGAGCGGCGACCACGCGCAATTTGTCGCTTGCCCCCAGGGCCCGGTAGGCGGAGCGAATCGCGTCTGTCGGGAAATCCGCGCCGGTGTTGTGCAGCAGCAAGCGGTGCGGCGCCGCGAGCACCGCGCCGGCCTCGAAGGTGCCGATGTTGCGGATGCCCGGGCAAAACAGGTCGGGCGCAAGCAGGGCCTCATCACTGGCAACATCGAGCTGGCGGCAATCGGCGACAACTGCGTTGGCCCCTGGCGCCGCCAACAGGGCCCAGAGACCGGCCCGGCCGTTGCCCCAGAGCATTACATCGAAAGACCGTGGCCCGCGTGGATCCGGGCCCGCGCCGGCAACCGCGCAGACCGTTAACAGGTCGCGCACCCGCTCCTGGAGCATGGTGCGGTTGTAAGTCCCGAAGAAGTTGGTGAACTGGTTAGGCGGGTTGCCGGTGCTGAAGCGATCCACCACCAGCACCGCCAGGCCGCGCTGGAGCAGCGCCAGCGGCAGACCTGCGGGGGCGGCCGAGGCGGGCGGCGGCGGGGTCTGTTGGTCGCTGGCGATCACCACAATCCTGGGCGCGGGGTTTGTGAGAATGCCGGGCGGAGCCCAGTAAGTTGCCAGCATGTGCGGGGCATCTTCTGAACGGCTGATCCGAAGGGTCGCGGAGGTGAATCCGGCGGACTCCTTCACCTCCTGGGCCTGGCTGCGCGCCCGGCTGACTGGCCACTGCACGAGCAGCGTGTGCCGCCAGGCCGGTTCCATGATCCGCTTGAATTCCTTCAGGCCGGCCTTGTTCCGTACCCTCAGCGATTCCCATTGTGCGCGGTGAGAATCCTTCAGCCGTTGAATGAGGCGCGCCTCGCTCACCGCGGCGGCGGGGAGCTCGGCGCCGGGGAACACGCGCAGGTTGGCGTCCGGCTCCTTTTCATACGGCGCCTCTTTGAGCGAAATGGGGTCGGAACGCTTCAGCAGCCACTTCCCGAACCAGTCATAGACCGCCTCACGGCTGGTCTGGTTGTAATTGTGGCGGTAGTCAAAGCGGAGATAACGCAGCCGGTCCGGGGCTTGGAGGAGACGATAGATGCCCTCGATGGCGGGGCCTTCGACCGTCAGCGTGTCCTTGGTCCAATCCCCGCTGGCGGCGACGAGTATCTGGGGGCGTGGCGCGGCGGCAGCGGCGATTTCCATGTTCGAGTAGTCAACACGCAGTCCGGGCGCGTTTTCGCAACTGCAGCCCCCTTGCATGCTGTGCGACACCATCACCACCGGCGCCTGCGCCGCAAGCCGGTCGTCCGCCGCGCCGAGCATGAACGTCTGCGTGCCACCGCCGGAGGCGCCCGTGCAGGCGAGCCGCTTGCGGTTCACGTCCGGCAGGGATTCAAGGAAATCCAGCGCGCGGATGCTGTTCCAGGTTTGGAACCCCATCAGGCTGATGTTCCACAGGAGGTTGACCTGGTTGGTGGCAAAACGGCGGTGACGCACGTAGAACTGCTCCGCCGGCACATCGCCGTGGTCGGGGAAGAAGGTGTCGTTGTAGCCGACCATGTCGTAGGAGAAGGCGATCATGCCCTGGCGCGCGAAGCTGATGCAACGGGCCGCGACACTGCCGTTGGTCCCATCGGCCAGCCGGCCCTCCTTCCAGTGCCCATGCGGGTTTAGAATGGCGGGAAACGGCCCCGGCCCACGCCCGAGCGGGCGATACAGATTCCCCCCGAGGTAGAAGCCAGGCAGGGTCTGGAGATAGACTTTCTCCACGCTGTAGCCGTCACGCTCCATCTTGCCGAAAACCTGGGACTGCAAGGGGGTCTTATGCGGCATCGGCCACAGGCCGCAGCTCACCAGGACCTGCTCGCGGATCGCTTTGGCCCGCAGCTGCCAATCCTCGCGCGAAACAATGTTCGGAAACTCGCGCGGTGTATTGAGATCCCTGAATGCCGGCGGGGCTTCCGGTTGACCCTGCTGCGGCTCAGCCGCCAGACCCGAGAATCCGAGACACCCCAGCAGCAGGCACGCGGCAAGCGCGGACAGCCGCCGCAAATCAGTGTTCCGGGGCCAGGCTTCGGGCTTCGGATTTCGGACTTGGCTCCTCACCGCTGCCCGTTGGTCAGATACCGGAGATACTCGATTAGCCGCGTCTTCATCTCCCTGCGCGGCACAATGGCATCTATCAGACCGTGGTCGAGCAAAAACTCGGCGGTCTGGAAACCCGGCGGCAATTCCGCCTGGGTAGTGTCTTTGATGACACGCGGGCCGGCGAATCCGACCATGGCCCCCGGTTCGGCGATGATCAGGTCGCCCACGCCGGCGAAGCTGGCCATCACCCCAGCCGTCGTCGGATGCGTGAGCACGCTGATATACGGCAGCCTGGCCTGGGCATGATACGCCAGCGCGCCGCAGGTCTTGGCCATTTGCATCAGGCTGAACATGCCCTCGTACATGCGCGCCCCGCCACTGGTGGAAATAATGATGAGCGGCAAGGTCTTCTCGGAAGCCTTCTCGATCAGCCGCGCCAGTTTCTCGCCGACCACCGATCCCATGGAGCCGCCGAGGAAACTGAAGTCCATCACGCCCAGCGCCGCCCGCTGCTCGCCGATCTTGCAGATGCCCGTCAACACCGCGTCCTTCAGGCCGGTGGATTTCTGGTAGCTTTCCAGCTTCGCGGTGTAGGACGCCACTCCGGTGAACTTGAGCACGTCCACGCTGGTCATCCCGGCGTCCATCTCCTCGAAGGTGCAGGTCTCCACCAGCGAATGGATCCGTTCCCGGGCGCCGATGGGGAAGTGATACTGGCATTGCGCGCACACCTTCAGGTTTTCATCCAGCTCCTTGTCAAAGACCATCGTGGCGCACTTCGGGCACTTGGTCCACAGGCCCTCGGGAATGTCTTTCTTCCGGGACTTGCGGCTGGGCAGCTTGGGCTTCTTGACGAACGCCGCCGGGGCGGTCGGCGGGGGCGGCGTCACCGCCGGCTCCGGTGTTTCCAGGCCCAGCGGTCTCTTGGTAAAGGAAGTCGTTGTCACGCGCAGAAAGGTCTAGAGCCCGAAGCCGAGCGGGAAGCGTCTCCCGCCCGCCTCGCACCCTCTATATTCACGACAAATCTCATTCCAAGCTACAGGTGAATAATATCTAGACTCCCCGGGCAACTGTCCAGACGCAAACTTCCCCCGCTCCAGCCTCCACCAGCACCCGGGCGCAGGCGCCGGTCGTCGCGCCCGTAGTGAAAACGTCATCCAGCAAGACAATGCGCTCGCCATTCAACTGCTGTCCCTCGCGCAGGGCAAAGGCGTTGCGGACATTGGACAGGCGCTCCGAGCGGTTCAGCCGCGTTTGGGTGCGCGTGGGGCGGACGCGGCGCAGCAGCCGTTTGCTCACGGGGATCTGCGTCGCCGCGCCCAGCCGGTCGGCCAGGCGCTCAGCCTGGTTGAACTCGCGTTCGCGCTCTTTGGCGGGATACAGCGGCACGGGCACGATCATATCCGGCTTCTGCCCGTCCAACACGGGCCCGGCCGCGCGAATCAGCAGCTCGGCCAGAAACGGCTCGAACCACAGGGCTCCCCGGTATTTGTAGCCTTTCATCGTCTCCAGCACCACTCCACGCGCCGCCACCGCGGAGCGAGCCCAACTGAAATGCCAGTCGAGCTCCTGGCAATTGGCGCACTCGAATTGGGTGGTGATGTCCCCCTCAAACGGTCGCCCGCACCGCTCGCACAACGGCGGCTGGATGAACCGCACCCTGGCGCGGCAGCCGCTGCACACAAAGCTCTCCGCCGGCGTCGCCCGCGCCTGCTCGCAAAGCTGGCAGACCTCCGGGTAGAGCAATGCCAACCCGGCATCCAGCCAGCCCTTGATTGAATCCGCCAACGCTCCCAGCGTCCGCATCGCGGCATCCTCTAACACAGGCGGCTGCCCTTGCCAAGCGCGCTTTCGGAGTGGCCAAGAGCCCGCGGCTATGATAAACAGAATCGGTGTTTGGCAAAGCGAACAGGTCGGGTGCTGACGAGAAGCCTTCGGCGGGGCCGTTTGGCCGGTTCTATTTGCAGGAGCTCATCAACAGTGGCGGCATGGCCGACATCTGGCTCGCGACGGATGAACGGCAGAAGCCCTACGCGCTGCGCCGCATGCACGAGCGGCTGCGCTTCAACCTCCTGGCCCGGCGGCGTTTCCTGCGCGGGGCCGACATCCTCTCCAAGATCGGCGATCACGACCACATTGTCGGCTACGTCGAGCACGGCTCCATCAAGGGGCAGCCTTACCTGCTGATGGACTACGTCGAGGCCTCCAACCTCAAGGAGCTCCACGCCCGCCAGGACTCCGTCCTGCTCGAGAACGTCGCCCAGATCCTTATAGACATGGCGGAGGGTCTCGAACACATGCATGACAACGGCTTCATGCACCTGGATTTCAAGCCCGAGAACGTCCTTGTCTCCCGCAACGCCAGCGTTCGACTCGTGGACTTTGACCTCGCCCAGCCGGTTCCGGAGAAGCCGAAGAAGGCGTCGAAGAGGAACCCGGGCACGCCCGCCTACATGGCGCCAGAGCAACTGCAAGGCAAGCCGATCACCCACCGCGTGGACATCTTTTCCTACGGCGTCGCCGCCTACGAGCTGCTCACTCACCAGAAGCCGTTTCCGGGCGACACCCCGGGCGAGATTCTGAGCCGGCAACTCGACCGCACCGCCCTGGTGGCGCCCCGCCAATACAATGCCGACATCCCCGCCAGCCTGGAAAAGGTTATCCTCCGCTGCCTGGAATACCTCCCCGAACGCCGTTACCCGTTCGTTGGGGTAATGGTCCGTGAACTTCAGGCCGCGCTTTACATCTAGCCCCCGCTCGCCCGATCCGGGCGCCTAAACGGGCTCACGTATTTCCACACCGGTTACTGGCCCGCCGGGGCTGAATCCACGCCCGTCGGAACCCATTGCCATTCCAGGGCTTATATGTGTGTCCCTGGCACGATACGGTTGGTTTCCGGGCCGGCCCGCCCCACCAAGCCCCTGCAGCCAGCGGTCCCGGAGTGACTCCTTGGCCTGGATGGAGGGGCCCCGGTGTGGTTCCCATGGGGCCCGACCCCCATGGGAACCACACCGGGGCCCCTCCAAATAGACACCGGAACATCGGGGGTCACGGCAGGTGGCTATTCCGTCGGACAGAGAGTTGGAATGCACTGCGAATAGGCAATACATTCGCGGATTTGCGGATTCCCGCACTAAAGCCCCATTCCGCTAAGCACCCGCGCCCATCCTCGCCTCCCACGCCCAGGGAGGTTTCAATGCGCTTCCAGCCAATTCCCGCCCGTCCCCATCTCCACCGCCATTGGCACGTCCAACTGGATGGCCGTCTTCATCTTCTCCTCGACCAGCGGCAGGACTTCCTGCTCTTCCGGCAGGTAGAGGTCGAAGACGAGTTCGTCGTGGACCTGGAGGAGCATCCGGGTCTTGAGGTTCCGGCGGGCCAGCTCGCGGTGGAGGTTGATCATGGCCAGCTTGATCATATCCGCGGCGGTGCCCTGGATGGGGGCGTTGATGGCGTTGCGCTCGGCGGCGCCACGAATAGTGTTGTTGGCGGAGCGGATGTCGCGCAAGTAACGGCGGCGGCCGGTGACCGTCTCCACGTAGCCCTTCTTTCGTGCAAACTCGATGGTCTCGTCCATGTAGCGGCGGATGCCGGGGAATTGCCTGAAATACTGATCTATGATCTCGCCCGCTTCAGCCCGCGGGATGCCGAGGCGCTGTGACAAACCGAAGGCGGACATGCCGTAGGCGATGCCGAAGTTGACCATCTTGGCCTTGCGGCGCATCTCGGGCTCCACCGCGTCGGAAGGCACGCCAAACACCCTTGCCGCGGTCGCCGCGTGGATGTCCGCGCCGGCCTCGAACGCTTCCAGCATGGCCGCCTCATGGCTGAGGGCGGCGAGGATGCGCAGTTCGATCTGCGAATAGTCCGCCGACAACAGCCGATACCTGGGACCACGGGGCACGAAGGCCTTGCGGATTTCCTGCCCTCGCTCGGTGCGGATGGGGATGTTCTGCAGGTTCGGGTTCTGGGAGTTGAGCCGCCCGGTGGAGGTCATCACCTGGTTGTAGGTGGTGTGGACGCGGCCGGTCCTGGGCCAGATCGCCTCGGGCAAGGCGTCGGCGTAGGTGGATTTGAGTTTCGAGGCCGCGCGGTATTCGAGCAGGCGCTGGACGATTTCATGGTCGGCGGCCAGCGCGGTCAGCGTTTGCTCGTCGGTGGCGTATTGGCCGGTCCTGGTCTTTTTCGGGGCGTTGCCGAGCTTGAGCAAGTCGAAGAGGACCTGGCCCAATTGGCGGGGTGAATTGAGGTTGAACGTGGTCCCGGCAAGGCGGTAAATGGTCTTCTCCGCCTCATCCATCTCTTTGGAGAGCTGTGCGGCGAACTCGGCCAGCGCGGCGGCGTCCACCTTAATGCCCTCGAATTCCATGTCCACCAACACCGGGATGAGGGGGGATTCGACCTCGTAAAAGACCCGTTCCTGCCCCTTCTGCTTCAGAAGCGGTTCGAGCACCGCGCGGAGCTGCCAGGTCACGTCGGCATCCTCGGCGGAGTATTCGGCGGCTTTGGCCGCCGGCACATCGGCCATGTTAACCTGGCCGGCCTTCGGATCGCCGATCAGTTTGGTGATCGGGATGGGCGTGTAGGCGAGATAGACCTCGGACAGGTAATCCATGCCGTGGCGCATTTCCGGCTCGATGAGGCTGTGCGCGATCATCGTGTCGAAGAGCTTGCCGCCCACCGAGACGCCCTGCCACCGCAGGACGCTAATATCGAACTTGAGGTTGTGCCCTGCTTTCTCGATCGCATCTGATTCCAGCACCGGGCGGAACTCCTCCAGCAGACGCCGGGCCCCGGCTGCGTCCTGCGGCACAGGGACGTAATAACCCGTGTGTGGCTTGAACGAAAACGCCAGGCCCACCAGGCGCGCGGCCTTGGGGTCGAGGCTGGTGGTCTCGGTGTCGAAGCAGAACGAGTCGAGCTTCTGCAAGGTCTTAATCAGCCTGGCGCGGTCGGCGGGCGTGGCCGCCAGATGATATTCGTGCGGCACCTCGGCGATGGTCTTGAGGTTCGCCGAGGTCGCAGCCGGTTCCGCTATCGGTTCCTCCGCCACACCTTCAGTCTCCGACACGAGCACCAACTGCTCGCCCATCGTCCCACCCGCCGCAGCCGCCGATGGCTTCTGCGTTGTGCCTTCTTCCTTCGGCAATCCCCCTCCGCGCCCGGCTTTGAAGTCCTCGCCGAATAAACGGCGCCCGATGGAGTTGAATTCGAACTCGACCAGCAGGCTCTTCAGTTTCTCTTCGTTTGGAGGCTGCACTTTCAGCGCGTCCAACTCGACTCCACAGGGAGCGTCGCAGATGATCGTGGCCAGGCGTTTGGAGAGCAGCGCCTGCTCACGGTTCGTCTCCAGGGTTTGCTTGAGCCGCCCGGTCAATTCGCCCGCATGCGACAGCAGGTTATCCAGCGTGCCATACTGCCCGATGAGCTTCATGGCCGTCTTCTCGCCGATGCCCGGCACTCCCGGGATATTGTCCGACGCGTCGCCCATTAACGCGAGCACATCCACAAGCTGCTCGGGGCATTGCACACCCCAGCGGGCCTGAATCTCCGGGGGGCCCAGCACTTCCGCCCCCTCACCGCTCCGCGAGGGTTTGAAGATGAAGGTGCCGGCGGTGACGAGTTGTCCGAAGTCCTTGTCGGATGTAACCATGTAAGATTGAAAGCCTTCCTGCCCGGCGCGGCGGACCAGCGTGCCGATAATGTCGTCGGCTTCGTAGCCGTCGCAGATCAGCACGGGGACGTTCAGCGCCTCCACCATCCGCCGGACATGGGGCAGCGCCGCGCTGAGTTCCTCCGGCATCTCCTCCCGGTTGGCCTTGTAATCGGCGAACTCCGCATGCCGCTGCGTCGGCGCGGCGGTGTCGAAGGCAACCCCCAAATGCGTCGGCTGCTGGTTCTGGAGGATGTCCAGCAGCGTTTGGGTAAAGCCGTAGAGGGCGGAGGTGTTGACGCCTTTGGAGGTGAGGATGGGGCGGTGGATGAACGCGAAGTGCGCTCGATACGCCAGCGCCATGCCATCCAGCAGGAACAACTTCTTCACCATGGCGATAGTCTAACGCCTCTCGGGGGGAATAGCCCAACCATATTTGCAAACCTCGACCAACCCGGCCGATTGAACTCCCGAGGCCGCCGTGGCCCGCCGCACTGGCACCGGCCTCGCCAGCACAAATGCCCCGACCGGCACAACCCAGCGCTGCCACCGGGCGAAGGTGGCAGCGCAGGCATTTCTGAAGGCCGAAAGCCGGCGTGACCTCGTTTTCGTTGACAAGCCTGCGCTCGTCTGCGAAATGATCTGGACAATGACCGATTTTGCACACCCTCCGGGAGCAGATCTCCCCGACCTCTCCTCCACCAACGCGAAGACATTGATGATTGGGCCAATGAAGAAATGGTGCCTATCCGCGCTGCTCACTGCGGCCATAACCAGCCCGGCGTGGGGTATGTCAGTATCGGGCCGGGTGTTCGCGGACCGGAACGGCGATGGCGTGGCCCAGGCAACGGAGCCTGGACTGGGCCGGGTCGCGGTCTCCGACGGCAACGCGGTGGTGCTCACTTCGAAGCGCGGTGATTACCAACTGGAGACAGAGCCCGGCCGGCTGGTGTTTGTCACGCTGCCTCGGGGCTACCGGGCGAGCCGGAGCTTCTATGCCACGGCGGCGGCGGGCAAAGCCGCGGACTTCGGGCTGGTGGACTGGGAAGCGTCGCGCCGTAGCGGGGTGCGGTTTGTGCAGATCACGGATATCCACATCACACAGAAGGAGGATACCGTCAGCACGTTCAGCGAGGACATCGAGGAGATCAACGCGTTGCAGCCGGCGGCCGCGTTTGTGATCGCCACGGGCGACCTGGTGAACAATGGAAAGGAAACGCCCGAGTTCGAGAACTACGTGCGCGCGATGGCCGGGTTCCGGATTCCGCTCTTCAACGTGCCCGGCAACCACGACGTCAAGGCTCCCGGTTCGATGGCCCATTACCATCAGTACCTGGGGCCCGACCATTACTCATTCAACGTCGGGGACGGCCACTTCGTCATGCTCAACTGCATGAGCTTCGATGAGCAGCAAAAGGCCTGGATCGAGAAAGACCTGGCCGCGGCGCCGAAGGGGGCGGCGCGGGTGTTCGCGCTGCATTACCTGCCGACGCGCCGGCAGGTGGAATACCTCAAGCAGCTTGGCGCCGTGGCGGTGCTTAGCGGGCATTGGCACGGGAACCGGGTCGAGCAGGGCCTGGGCGTGCTGGACTTGAACACACCGCCGCTGCGGTTCGGCGGAATTGATCGGCATCCGCGCAGCTTCCGCCTCCTGGAGATCAAGGGCGGCAAGGTGGACAATGAACTGCGCCTGGGCGGTTTCAAACATCATGCGGCGGTGGTGTCACCCAGTGGAACTTGTGTAACGGAAAAGAACCGGCTCCCCGTGGTGGTCAACGCCTACGACAGCCGCATCGAGGTCGCCGCCGTGGAGTGCCGCGCGGCGGGCCGGCGCGTGGCGCTCAAGCGCGCCAGTCCGTGGACGTGGCTGGGCGATTTGAAGCTGCCGGCCGGAGCCCGGGGAGAGCAAACGCTGGTAGCCGACATCCGCGCCGTTAACGGCGAGACGTGGCAAGCGGAGGCCAGCTTCCAGCTTGCTGATCAGGCGGGCTCTGCCACTGAACCCAAGCCGCCGCTGCAGTTGAAGTGGGCCGCTTCCACCGGCGGCTTTATCGGCATCTCCTCGCCGCGAAAGGGCAACGACTGCGTGGCGGTGGGCATTGATGACCAGGGCGATCTCAAGCGCTGCGGCGTGTCGGCCTTCGCCGCCAGCGGCAAGCGCCTATGGCACTTTGCCACCGACAGCGCCGTGAAGAACAACATTGCCGCCGCCGACGGGCGCATATTCGCGACGAGCGTGGCGGGCTGGCTCTACGCCCTCGACGAGGCCACCGGCAAGCTGTTGTGGAAAGCCGAGCTGGACCGCGAGCGCGAGCGTTGGGAAGTCGCCGCCACCACCGCCCATGACGGAGTGGTTTATGTCGGAGCGCACTCCTACATCGCCGCCTTCGAGACGCAGACCGGCCGCCGCATCTGGGACAAGCGCCACGGCCAGAGCGACTGGTGGCCCAGCAGTTACACCGTGCCGACCATCGCCGGCCGCAAGCTGCTCCTCACCACTCGCAACGGCGCCTGGGCCCTCGACGCCAAGACCGGCGAAATGCTCTGGAAACTGGACGGGCGGTTCAACGGCTGCCTGGCCGTCGGCAATACTCTCTACACGACGAGGAATAACGCCCTCTGCGCGTTGGACCTGGCCGGCGGCAAACTCCTTTGGACCGGCAAAGAACAAGTCGGCGATACCGCCTCCGCGCCCGCACTCGCGGGCGATAAGCTGGTCATGGGCACCGCCGACGGCCGTGTCTGCGCCTTCGCGACCACGGATGGCTCGCTCCTCTGGGCCGCGCAAACGGGCCCCAGCCTCTCGTCATTGCAGCCCTACCAGCGCGGCGGCAGCGACGTGAACAGTTCCCCAGCCATTCTGGGCGACACCGTCTATGTCGGCGCCAGCGACGGCGCGGTCCATGCCCTCAGGCTTGCGGACGGCGCGAAGCTGGGGAGCTACTCCCTGGGTGTGCCGATCGCCTCATCACCCTTCATCGCCGGCGACCGTCTCTACCTTGGGGGCTATGACGGCAACCTGTACGCGTTTGCGGTGGGCAAGTAGCTGCTAATGGGGTGAGAGAACCGCATCTGACGCTTGCGGTGCAGGATATCCCCTGGCCACCGTAACCCGGCGCCATACCCCCTCCCTTGCGGACTTCCGGGCCGGCGGTTCGTCGGCCCCTCCGTGGCATCGCAGGGCTGCGCACCCCGCAAAACGCGGCGGCTGTCGGGATACCCCAGCCGCGCCTGCCGCGCTCAATCGTTGGGCACCCAGCCTTTGCCGGGGATGTAATCCCGGCTGCCGGAGTGGTTCTGGCACCCAGCCGCCACGAGCAGCGCGCCGGCGAGCAGCAGGAGCAGACAAAGTTTTGACATGCGGAAAGTTTAATCCAGATTGGCGGTGAGGCAAGTGTAAGACGGTCTCAGCAGTATGGCAGAGAAGCAGAAATACTTGAAAGGTCAGTTGCTCCTGGACAGCGGCCAGTTGCTCGGGTCGTTCTTCCAGCGCACGGTGGTGTTGATTTGTCAGCACGACGCGGAGGGGGCCTTCGGCCTGGTGCTCAACCGCGCCTCCGGCAGCAACGTCGGCGAGATGATCGTCGCCGACCTGCCGGACACGCTCAAGAGCTTCCCGCTCTACGTGGGCGGGCCGGTCCAGCCGTCGGCGCTCAGTTTCCTGCTCTCGGACACCTTCATGGCGGACGCCAACGTGATGCCCAACCTCAGCCTGGGCCATTCAGTGGATGACCTGTTGGAAATGAGCGAGTCGTTTTCGCCGACGCGCAAGCTCAAGCTCTTCGCCGGCTACGCCGGCTGGAGTCCGGGCCAGCTCGAGGACGAGATGAAACGCAAAGCCTGGCTGAAGCATCCAGCCTCCCTCGAACTGGTATTCGACACCGCGCCCGAACAGCTCTGGCAGGTCATCCTGCGGCGGAAGGGCGGACTATTCCGGATTCTAGCCCAAGCGCCCGAGGATCTGTCACACAACTGAAACGGCGCGCGGTCGCAAGCAATAACGCAACGGGCGTGCCGCTGGGTATCGGTCAGCACCGGGCACGTGCAAATGCGGGAACGACCTGACGAAGGCTGATTGACACTTCGCGAGACCGCCCAATCGCCTAACCGTTCTTGCTGGCCCTGCGCCGGCCGGGTTTCCTTGCCGCAGATTGCGCCTGAGCCTCAACCTCCGCTCCGCCGCCCACCTCGCGCACCATGTTGTTTGTTCCGAAGATGTTAGGAATTCTGAGCGTGCATTGTGGATCATCGCGCCATTGCCCGTCCACGAGGAACCGGTAGTGGTAGGTGCCGGGGGCCAGATTCACAGACGTCTTCCAGACCCCACCGGGCCCTTTGGCCAAATTGATGGGCTGGCGTTGCCAATGCGTGAAGTCCCCTACCAGCTGAACACTATTCGCCTCAGGAGCGCTGTAAAAGAACTCCTGAACCGACTTTGCTTCGTCTGCTTTCGCCATAATATGTCCTTCCTGTTGCTGCTATTCTCGTTCCTGACCTACGCGATACCAATTTGAGTCATGGAAAGGTAGGCCCCAATGCCAGCCTGTCAAATATCATCCGCCTGTGCCTGCAAAGCCTCAGTCTTGGGTGGGACTGCCCCGCCGAGGCGGCCAAACGGTGGCGCTTTCGGCGAAAGCGCCCGACCAGGCAGAGGGACTACTGTGCCGCTTTGCCTGGCGGGGCGCTGGACCAAGCAGGGCAGGCGTCCTGGCCTGCCCCGCACCTTGTTAATCCTGCTTTCCTGCACTCGCCCCCGGCTGGAGCAACACCTTGAGCCCCAGCTTCTCTCCCGCCTCGATCGGCACAGTGAAGCCAACGATGCTGACGCCCGGGTTGCGCTTATCGTAGTCTCGCGGCGGCGGATCGGCCGGCCAGGATTCAATCTCCACCTCGGCGGGGGACAGAACTTCCAACCGCAGGCGTTTGCCGTCTTGCTCCAGCCAGGCCCGGTTGGGGCCGTCGGCCTTCAGGCGGGCGGGCGTTACCATTCCCCAACGCACCTTGGCAGGCTTGGCCCCGCCGGTGAGTTGATCCTCGATCACTACCCGGCGGTCCGGTTGCAGCGCGAAGCGGCGTTTGGCGCCGGCCAACTGGCCGGCATAGGTCGCGCTCATATCCACCACCGCGTAGGCGTTCTTCGGGTCGGCGGAGAATTCGGATATGGGCGCCTGGCTGGTCACAACCTGCTCCGCCTCATCTACCAGCAACGTGCTGTGCGCGCGGTTATGGTAGCGGAAGATGCTCCAGCGTTCCGATCCCTGTCGGAAGTCCCACAAGTTGACGCCCCTTTGTTCCAGCGCGTTATAGTCCTGCGCGCCGAGGTCGAGGGACCATCGCGCGCCGTCCGCATCCAGGATAAACGAGCCAATATCCATGTGCCCGTGGCTGGCCGAAGGCGTGCCGGCCTTAATCGCGAGGAACACCGCGTTGGTATCGGTCCAGGAGCTGCGGAAGACACCCAGCGGGTTCTGGCCCTGTCCCAGCCAATTCAGAGCAGCCGGCGGCTCGGGCTTGAGCCCCGCCTTGGCCCACACCAAGACCAGCGGAAGAAACCGGCCCCCTTGCTGCCGGCCCTTGCTTTTCCGAATCGCAGCCAGTTCCCGCTCGAGCATCTCCGTTTCAAACCACAGCAGGTCCGGCCGATCCGTGCGCGCCGCAAACCATGTCATAGCCGGAGAAAAACCCGTGCCCGTGCCGCAGTCGCTGAAGCTGAACGTCCGGCGCGTTGGGCCAATGATGTTCAGCATGAACTCGCCCGACTTCAGGAAACCCGGGCTGCGGCTAAGGTCGAAATCGGTGCCGAACACCGATTCGAGCATCGTGATCAGCATCACGTTGAAGCTCGTGCCGTAGTTCCAATAACTGGGACCTTCCGGGTAAGTCCCGTCCGGATTATAGACTTTCATGGCGTAGGGCAGGCCAACGAGCGCGCGCCGCACCACCTCCGCCGCCCGGTCCGGGTTGGCTTCGAGCAGCGCCAGCGCGCCCGCGACCATCCCGGCATGGCAAACCTGGTTCCAGTTATTCCGCCCATGCTCCCAGCCGAGCCTCGCCCCCGGCTTCAGATATTGGCCCAATCCCTTTGTTTCAATGGCCTCGCGGCTCGCCTGGCGCAACTCGGGCGACAGTTGCTCGTATAGCCAGTCGTAACCCACCGCGATGGCCATCGTCATTTCCGCCGTGTCAAGGAAATGGGATGGGTTCCAGTTCGGCATGGCGGCCATGGCCTTCATTTCCGCCATCGCGCGCTCCGCGTAGCGCTGGTCGCCCGTCACGCGGAAGGCGAAAGCAAGATGCATCATGCGCCCCAGCGCCTCACGCGACCGCCCCAGCAGCCGCCGTCCATCCTTCCGGTAAGTTACCGCGGGTTCCGTCAGCATCTCATCCGCCGTGAGGCGCACCGCTTCCCAAACCGCCTTCATCTGCCGGTCGGACTTGATCTTCTCGCGCACGCCCGCCTCGTCCCGGGCGGTCCAAAACAGCCGCGGATGCCCCGGGATCGGCGCAGCCTTTTGCAGGATCTGCTCCTGGGAAGGCGGTTCGGCGCTAAACCCGATGAAGGCGGAGGCCAGCACCGCACAGAATGCGGCGAGCTGGCGCGTGGTGTTCGGCGGTGTGGCCGGGCTCGGTTTCATGCTCATACAGTCCCGCTTACTTTCGCCTGAATCAAACGCTCAGACGAGTTCATTCTGCCGCATTTCGCGCTGCCGGGCTTACCGCAACACCCTGACCGCCTCGGCCGCCAGATTCACAATCGCGCCGGGGAATATACCGAGGTAGAACATGCCGGCGATGCAGGCGTAAATGGCAACACGGATGGGCCGGGAGATCGAGATGGGGGAAAGATCGGGTGTGTCCTGGAACCAGTATATGGCCCGCACGACGCCGAAGTAGTAGTAGATGGATATCACCACGCCGGCCAGGGCGGTGAAGGTCAGGCAATAATATCCGGCATTCGCGGGGGCCTGTTCGAGCACAGCCTTGAGCAGCAGGAACTTCCCGAAGAAGCCGGCCAGCGGCGGGATGCCGGCGAGCGAGGCCATGGCCAGCGTCATTGTCACCGCCAGCAGGGGCGAACGCCGGTGCAGGCCGGCCAGGGCGCCAATGTCCTCGCCTTCCACTTGTCGCAGCGCCAGACAAAGCACGGTGAAGGCGGCCAGCACGGTGAAGAGGTAACCGCTGAGGTAATAGAGGACGGCGGACCGGCCGGCCGCGCTGAGGGCGGCGACGCCCAGGAGCATGTAGCCGGCGTGCGCGATGCTCGAATAGCCGAGCAACCGCTTGAGGTTGCGCTGCGGAATGGCGCAGAGGTTGCCATAGAGAATGGAGACGCCGGAAAGGATAATCAGGAGGTTGGACCACTGCGCCGTGATGTCCGGCACGGCGATGAAGAGCACCCGCAGCAGCAGGGCGAAGCCGGCGGCTTTCGATCCCACGGCGAGGAACGCCGTCACCGGCGTGGGCGCGCCTTGATAGACATCCGGCGCCCAAATCTGGAAGGGAAACGCGGCGATCTTGAAACCCAGGCCGACCAGGATCAGCACGAGGCCGAAGAGGAAGATCTTGTTGCCGCACAAGTGCGCGGCCACCCCCGCCAGCCCGCCGAAGTTCAGCGTTTGGGACAGGCCATAGACCAGCGCAATGCCGAAAACGGTGAAGCCGGTGGACAACGCGCCGATGATCAGATACTTCACGCCCGCCTCCAGGGAGGCCACCCGGGCGCGCTGGAAACTGGTGAGCACGTAGAAGGTAACGGTGATCAGTTCGAGCGAAACGAACAGCAGGGCGAAATCGTTCACGGAGGCGGCGAACAGCATGCCCGAAAGGGCAAACAGAGTCAGCGCGTAGAACTCGGCGATGCCGGCGGCGATGCGGTCAGCAAATTCGACCGAGATGAGCAGGACGATGAGGGCGGCCAGCAGAAAGAAGCGTTTGAAGAACAGTGCCAGGTGGTCGAGCGCGTACATCTGGCCAAAGGCGTAATGCACCGTTTGACCGGGCACGAGCCGGACACAGCAAAGGCTGTAGAGCAGAATCAACCCCACACCCAGCGCGGCGGCGTAGCCGAGCTTGCGCTTGGCAGGCGTGGGCAGCCACAAATCCACGAGGAGCAGCCCAAGACCGAGGGCCAGCACCAGCAGTTCGTGATTGAGCAAGAAGAGATTCATCCGGGTGGAAATGCAGGCATCCGGTCGTCAGGGTTATTCAGAAAACGCGCTTCCCCGGGGATGTCCCAACACGGGCTGGTTGGGAGACTTGGCCTATTCATCTCGCCGGTATGGAGGTCTCCCGCCGCCGCGGTACGGTCTTGGACTGGCACAACCTGTTTCGTTGGCGAACGGGTGGCCAAAATGGGTTTGGCAGGTGTCTTCGGGGCAAATGCGGCGATGACTTTCTCGCCGACACTGGGCTCGATCTTGTCGGTGAGCAGTCGCGGGAAGCAGCCGAAGACGAGCAGGCCGGCAAGTAGAAGAATGAACGGGGCTTTGCGCCAGAGGTGTGGAGCATCCGCCACATTGGCCCATTGTTCCGGCAGTGGCCCATGCAACATCGCGCGGATCACCCGCAGCATGTAAACCGCGCCGATGATCAGCGCGCCCCAGCACGCCAGGATCGTCACCAGCCGGAAGCTCTGCCAGGCGCCGAAGAAGACGGTGATCTCGCCCGCGAAGTTGGCAAAGCCGGGCAGGCCGCAGCCGGCAATCGCCGCCATCGTTAGCACCGCGCCAATGAACGGCAGCCGGCGGAGCAGCCCGCCGAGCCGCTCCATTTCCAGGGTGCCGGTCTGCTGATAGATGTAGCCGCCCAGGCCGAACGTCAGCGCCGCGAGGAAGCCGTGCGCAATCATCACCAGCACCGCGCCGGTCACCCCGATGAGGTTCAAGGTCGCAATGCCGAGGAACACAAAGCCCATGTGCGCGACGCTGGAATAGCCGACAAGCCAGTTGAAGTCCTTCTGGCGCATGGCGACCCAGCCGCAGTACAAAAGGTTGCCCAGGCAGAGCCAGGCGAGGAGGTGCATCCAACTTTGCGCGGCGTCCGGGAGCAAGGGCAGCGCGATGCGGATCAAACCGTAGAGGCCGAACTTCTTGAGCACGCCGGCATGGAGCATGGCGGTGGCGGCGGGCGCCGAGCCATAGCCGAGCGGAGCCCACGTGTGGAACGGCCAGAGCGACACCAGGATCCCGAAGCCAAAGAGCAGCAAGGGGAAGATGAAGTTCTGCGCGCCCGGGGACAGGGGCTGTTTCTTGAGATGCTCGGCCAGCTTTGGAATGTCGAACGTGCCGGCGCCGGACTGCGCGTAAAGCGCGATCAGCCCCACCAGCGCGATGAGCGCGCCGATGCTGAGGTAGAGGGTGATCTGGAACGTGGCGTAGTTCTTCTGCTCGCCGCGGCCCCACACGCCAATCATGATGAAGGTCGGCACCAGGGCCAGCTCGTGGAAGAAGTAGAAGAAGAACAGGTCAAGCGACGCAAAGGCGCCGAGGATGCCGCCGGCCATCACCAGCAGCAGGATATAGAATTCCTTCTCCCGCTCTTTGATCTCCCAGGAGACGCAGGCCGCCGCGAACGCGACGATGGCGCCCATCAGGACCAGGCCAACGTTGATGCCGTCCACGCCGACGTGGTAGCTGATGCCGAGACTTTGCACCCAGGAGACCTGCTGCTCGAACTGGTACCCGGGGAGGCCGGCGTCGAACTGCAGGAACATCTTCAGCGCCAGCAGCGCCGAAATAAACGTGGCGAGGATGGCGACGCCGCGCAGCACCGGCCGGAAGGTGCGCGGCAGCAGCAGCAGGATAATTGCTGCGCAGAGCGGCCAGCCGAGGATGTAGGTGAGCGGCGACATGCTTAGAAGAGAACCAGGTACAGGATCAACGCCACGCCCAGCGCGAACAGAAAGGTGTAGGTCTGCAGGTTGCCGGTCTGGAGCAACCGTAACGCCCGCCCGGCCAGTTCGGTGGTGCCGTGCGTCCCGCGCACGCCCACACCCGCGATAATCCATCGATCGAACCAGTCGGCGATCGCAGCCATGCAGTCATGCAAGCGAATGACCGTGGCTTGGTAAAGCTCGTCGAGGTAAAAGCGGTTGCGCATGGCCCGCGCCAGCGCGCCCAGCATCTCCGGCAACGGGTCCTTGGCCGCTTTCGCATAAAGCGCGTAGGCGGCGGCGAACCCGACCAGCACCGCGAGCAAGCCCGAACCGGCGGCGAGGGGAGCGTGGATGAAAGGCGCAAACAATTTCCCGGCAAAAGAAACGCTCGGCTCGACGTGTTCCCCCGGGAATTGTCTCCCGTAGAGCTGCTCGACGCCGATCAGCCCGCCAATCACGCTGAACACGGCCAGAATCCGCAACGGCCACGCCATAACCGGCGGCGACTCGTGCGCGCGCCCGGCGGCCTCGGACTTCGGCGCGCCGAGGAAAGCAACGAACACCAGCCGGAACATGTAGAAGGTCGTAAGTGCTGCCACCACGGCGCCCAAGGCGAACAGCACGGGGCTGTGTTGGGCAGCGTGCGCGAGGATGCTGTCCTTGCTGTAGAATCCGCTGAACGGAGGCAAGCCCGCGAGCGCCAGTGTGCCCGTCATGAAAGTCCAGAATGTGACGGGCATCTTCGCCCGCAGCCCGCCCATGTTCCAGATGTCCTGCTCGTGATGGAGCGCGATGATGACCGAGCCCGCTCCCAGGAAGAGCAGCGCCTTGAAAAACGCGTGCGTGGTCAGGTGGAACATGGCCGGCGCGGGCGCAAGGAGGCCGACCGCCATGACCATGTAGCCCAGCTGAGAGAGTGTCGAGTACGCCAGGATGCGCTTGATGTCGTTCTGCTGAACGGCGATGACCGCTGACAGCAGCGCAGTAAAGGCGCCGATCCACGCGATCATGGTCAGCGCGTCGGGCGTGAAGATGAAGAACACCCGGCAAAGCATGTAGACGCCCGCGGCCACCATTGTCGCGGCATGAATGAGGGCGCTGACAGGCGTGGGGCCTTCCATGGCGTCGGGCAGCCAGACGTGCAGCGGGAACTGGGCGCTCTTGCCCATCGCGCCGCAGAAGATCAGCAAGCCCGCGGCAGTCGCCAGCGCGCCCAGAGCTTGCGGGTTGGAGGCCGGGGCATTCTCGATGTCGGCGAACCTAAGGGAGCTAAAGGTCGTCCAGACCATCATGATTCCGAGGAGGAAGCCGAAGTCCCCAAGGCGCGTGGTGACGAATGCCTTCTTGCCGGCATCCGCCGCCGCAGGCCGTTCGAACCAGAAGCCGATGAGCAGATAGCTGGACACGCCCACCAGCTCCCAGAAGATGAAAAGCTCCAGGAAGTTGTTGGCGAGCACGATGCCAAGCATCGAGAAAGTGAAGAAGCTCAGGCAGGCGAAGTAGCGCGGGAAGCCGCGGTCTTCGCTCATGTAGCCCCAGGAGTAAATGTGAATGGCGCTGGCGACGCCCGTGACGACGAGGAGCATCAGCAGGCTCAGCGGGTCGAAACGTAGTCCGAAATCCACGTGCAGGCCGCCAATCGTCAACCAGGTGACGGAGGAATCAGGCCTGGATTCCCAACCGGTCAGCCCAACGAAGAGGATGCTTAGGAGGAACCCGGCCACCACCGCCCCGGTGGAAAGCCCCGCGCTGAGCTTGCGGTCGTGCTGCGTGAACAGCGTAATGACCGCCGCCGCCAGCAGCGGGAGAAACAGGATGATCCAGGGTATCAGGTCCGGGCGCATCAGCTAAAGTCGCAGGGTGGTCAAATCCTCAACGTGGGCTGATTGGCGCTTGCGGTAAAGCGCCACGATCAGCGCCAGGCCCACTGACACTTCTGCGGCGGCGACGGTAATCACAAAGAACACGAAGACCTGGCCATCGAGATTATTGGTGAAGCGCGAGAAGGCCACCAGCGCCAGGTTGGCCGCGTTGAGCATCAACTCGAGCGACATGTAGATGACCAGCAGGTTGCGCCGCACAATCACCCCCAGCAGCCCCAGGCAGAAGAGCAGCACGCTGACGACCAGATAATGTTCCAGGCCGATGGTCATTTCAGGTCCTTCTTGCTGAGCAACACCACACCAACCATCGCGACGAGCAGGATCAACGACACGATCTCGAACGGCAGCAGGTAGTCCGTAAACAGGGATTTGCCGAGCCGCACGGTACCGCCCTCGATCCCGGGCGATTCACTGGCACCGAGGGATGAGCTCAGATGCAGCAGGCTGCTTAGGAAAATAGCGAGGATTGCCCCGGCTGAAACCAGCCCCCCCGCTACTCCCAGCGTTTTCAACTTCCGCCGCTCCTCCGCCTTCAGATCCAGCACCATGATGACAAACAGGAACAGGACCATCACCGCGCCCGCATAGACCAGCACCTGCACAGCCGCCAGGAAGAAGGCGTGCAGCAGGACGAACAGGCCGGCCAGCGAAACAATGGTCAGCACCAGGAACATCGCGCCGGTGACCGGGTTGCGGCTGAACGGGTTGGCGACGACGAGAAAGCCAAACACCAACGTCAGGAACGCAAAGATGTAGAAAAGGGCGTCCTGCACTACCAAGGCCTCCGGTTGACTGAGGATGCTCGATTCGCCAACAGGATGGAGCCGCCGACGGCAGCCGGCCCCATCTGTGGTGTGGGAAGAATGCGCCGACTGAGGCCGGCGCCTGCTATGGTGCAACCCGTCACGGCTCCACCCCCTGCGCGCGAGCTTCCTGAGCTTTCTTCTTCCACTTTCCTATCTTGTCCTGATGAACGCCCCCCAGGGCGAGCAATTTCTCTTTGTTATAGATCATCTCGGCGCGGTTGGTGCCGGTGAGGGAGTAATCCTCCATCAGGAAAATGGCTTCCTCGGGGCAGACCTCCTGGCAATAGCCGCAGAAGATGCAACGGAGCATGTTGATCTCGAATTCCTTCGGCGCCTTCTCGACATTGCCGGCTTCCGGGGCGCCCGCCGGCCCAGGCGGCGTGATGCGGATGGCTTTGGGCGGGCAGACAAACTCGCACAACTGGCAGGAGACGCACTTCGTGCGCCCATCCTGGTCGCGCACGAGGTAGGGCGCGCCCCGATAGCCTTCGGGCACGACCCACCGCTCCTCGGGGTACTGCATGGTGACCTTCTTCTTGAAGAAGTGGCGCAGGCTGACCTTGAACCCGCCAATCACCGCCGGCAGGTAAAGCCGTTCCCAGAGATTCAGTTTTCTGCGCTGGATGATCATCTGGCCCCCACCCAAAGCACCGCGGCCGTGACCATGATATTGGCCAGCGCCAGCGGAATAAACCTCTTCCAGCCCAGATCCATGAGCTGGTCGTAACGGAAGCGCGGCCACATCCAGCGCACCCAAATAACCATGAAAATAACACACACCGTCTTGGCCAGGAACACGCCAATCTGCAGCAGCCCGATCCAAACCGTCGCCGCCGGCTGGTCCAGGCCCGGCAGCGGCAGCGTCCAGCCGCCCAGGAACAGCGTCACCATCAGCGCGGCGCCCGCGGCCATGTTGGCGTATTCCCCCATGAAGAAGAGCGCAAACTTCATCGAACTGTATTCGACATTGTACCCCCCGGCCAGCTCCTGTTCGGCTTCGGGCAGGTCGAACGGCATGCGATTGGTCTCGGCGAACATGGCGGCGAGGAAGATGACGAATGAAAGCGGGGCATAAAGGACGAGCCAGCCGTGACCGGCCTGCCAGGAGACAAGGCGGTTGAGGTTCAGGCTGCTGGTTCCTTCCAGGAGCGCCTGCCACCCGGCGCTCAACTGCTGGACGTCCAGCCCGCAGGCGATCAGGAGCAATGGGATGACCGACATGCCCATGGCGATCTCGTAAGAGATCATCTGCGCGCTGGAGCGGATGCCGCCGATGAACGGATACTTCGATCTGGCCGCATAGCCGGCGAGCACGATGCCGTACACGCCCAGCGAGACGATACCAAAGGTGTAAAGGACACCCACGTTCAGGTCCGCGATCACCATCTTTTGGCCACCCAACAGCGAGCCAAAGGGGATGATGGCCACCGTGAGCAGGCTTGGAATCATCACAATCGCCGGGGCCAGCCAGTAATACACCTTGCGCACGTGAGCCGGCGTGAAGTCTTCTTTCAGAAACGCCTTGATGGCATCGGCTGCGGGCTGCAGCAGGCCGAACGGCCCGACGCGATTGGGGCCGTAGCGGTCCTGGATAAACGCCGCGGTTCTGCGTTCCACCCAGACGGCGTAGGCGACGATGAACATCAGCACCGAGAAGACGCCCAGGATCTTCAGTGCGCTGAACAGCACGAATTGTCCTGTCTCGCTCCCAAACCAGTTTAGGATTGCCTGAATCATCGCCTAAATTCTGATGGTGACGCCCAGATCGCCCAACGCCGCCCAGGTGAGGCCGCGGAACGCGGGGACCTCGGCGGCCATTTGGTTGAACAGAGCTTCGATGCTCACCGGCCGGTCCTGGCCAGTGACACTGGCCACCAGGTCGCGCAGGAACTCCCACTCGGGACGGGCGTCCCCCGGGGGTTCAATGGCCTTCATGAACTTCTGCACCCTGCCTTTGGCGGTCGTGAAAGTGCCGCGTTTCTCCGCATGGGAGCATCCCGGCAAGAGGTAGTGCGCCAGCTGGGTTGTCGCGTTCGGGAGAATGTCACTGACGATGAGCGTCTCCAGCTTTTCCAGCACGTCCGCGCCCAGCCCATGCCGAGTCACGTCTTCGCCTACAACCAACAGAGTCCTGATGCGTCCGCCACGAATGCCTTCGGCGATGTCAGGCAGGTTCGAGCCCATGGGCTCGGCGGCGATGCCGGTGAGCCGCGCGCCAGTGCTGTTCGGGTTTCGGTCTGCATTCAACAGCAGCCGGTCGCCCTCTCCCATGCGGGGCACTGAATCCGTCAGGGCGCCTAGCTTCTTCGCCAGCTTCGCCAGCAGGTAGAGCTCCTCATTGGTCTGCCGGGCCGAGGCGATGACCGCGACCGAGCCCGGCGCCGCCTGCTTCAGCTTGTCGGCCACATCCTTCATTGCTGAGGCCCAGCTTGCCGCTTCACTTTGGCTTTCGGGCTTCGGCTGGCGGATTTCCGCCAGGCGGTCTTCCCGCCCGATCCACTTGTAGTTCAGCCGGCCGTGATCGCACATCCAGCTGGCATTCACGGCGTCATTTTCACGCGGCTCGTAGCGGCAAATCTTATCTTCGCGCGATCCGATGATGATGTTGCAGCCGGTGGCGCAACTGGTGCAGAGGCTCTTGGTCTCCTTGAGGAACCAGACGCGCATTTGGAACCGGAAATCCTTCGACGTGAGCGCGCCCACCGGACAGAGGTCCACGGTGTTCAGGGTGTAGTTGTTGTCGAACACCCTGCCCGGATACGCGGTGAGCGTGTTGTAACTGCCGCGGTTGACGATGCCGAGCGCATCGTCGCCCACGATGTCCCGGGTGAACCGGATGCAGCGCGTGCAGAGAATGCAGCGTTCGTCGTCCAGCACGATGCGCGGACCGAGGTCCACGCGCTTGGGCTTGTGCACCTTGGCTTCGACGAAGCGGCTCTCTGACCGGCCATAGTCCACGGAGTATTCCTGCAGCTTGCATTCGCCGGCCTGATCGCAGATCGGGCAATCGAGCGGGTGGTTGATGAGCAGGAACTCCAGCACTCCCTCGCGCATTTGCTTCACCGCCGGCGTGTCCGTGTAAATTTCCATGCCCGCGGATACCGGCGTGGCGCAGGCGATCGCGGGGCGCGGCGCTTTGGCAATCCTGGGCGTCCCGTCAGGGTTGATGATCGGCTTGCGGTCCGGGCCGAGCGCGGGAGTGCCGAACTCGACGAGGCACATGCGGCAATTGCCCGCAACGGGAAGCTTGGGGTGGTAGCAATAGTGCGGCACCATGGTGCCGGCCGCGAAGCAGGCCTGGATCATTGTCGCCGGCGCCGGCTTGCCGGTGACCGGATCGGGCATCGTCCGCGGCACCTCCACTTCCTGGCCGTTGACGCGCACCTTGATTGTATCCGCAGGCGGAGGCTGAATTTGGTTTGTGGAGGGCGTGGACATTGCTGGTCAGCCAACCTGGGCCGGCACGGCCGCTGTCGAGTTATGAGGCGACTCGGGCGACAAAGTTGCTTCGTTCTTCTTCCTGGCGCGGCGTTCCTCATCTCCGGCGCCGCGGGCAACGAACTCATCTTTGAACTTGGCAACGAAGCTCTGCACGGGCCAGGCGCAGGCTTCGCCGAAGGCGCATATCGTGCGCCCGCCAGGGATATTGTCGGCGATGCGGGCCAGGCAATCGGCATCGCCCTGGCGGCCTTCACCGCGCGTGAGCCGGTGGAGGACTTTGGCCATCCAGAGCGAACCTTCGCGGCAGGGCGTGCATTGGCCACAGCTTTCGTGGGCGTAGAACTCGGCGATGTTGGCCAGCGCCTCGACGATGTCAGCCGAATCGTCCAGCACGATGATCGCCCCTGAGCCAGACATGGTGCCGGCGGCAATAAGCGAGTCGAAGTCGTAGGGCAAATCGAGCATCTCGACCTCCTGTTCGCTTTCCCTGCCATCGAGACCTCTGCGCCGGAGTTTGAACTTCTCGCCGGCCTTCAGGACCTTGGCCGAGGAACCACCGGGGATCACCGCCTTGAGCGTCCTTCCGTCGCGCAGGCCGCCGCCGAAGGCGGGATCATTGATCAGTTCGCCGAGCGTCACTTTCCCGACCTCGACTTCGTAATAGCCGGGCCGCCGGACCTGGCCGCTGATGCTCACGATCCGCGTGCCGGTGTTGTTGGGCGTGCCGAGCCTGGCGTATTCAGCGCCGCCCATCGCGGCGATGTGCTTGACCGCGCAAAGCGTCTCGACGTTATTGACGATCGTGGGGCACATATAGAGCCCGAGCACGGCGGGGAAATAGGGCGGCTTGATGCGCGGATACGCGCGCTTGCCTTCCAGGGATTCGATAAGGCCGGTTTCCTCGCCGCAAATGTAAGCGCCGGCGCCGCGGTGAACATAGACCTCGAGGTCATAGCCCGAGCCGAGGATGTTCTTGCCAAGGAAGTTCTTCGCCCGCGCTTCCTTCAGCGCGCGATTGAGGATTTGCGCGCCCTCGGCGAACTCGCCGCGAATGTAGATGTAGGCGAGGTGCACATCGTTCGCGTAACTGGCGATGATGATGCCCTCCAGCATCTGGTGCGGGTCTTTGTAGATGATCTGCTTGTCCTTGAACGTGCCTGGCTCGGACTCATCCGCGTTGCAGATGAGGTAGATCGGCTTGCCGCTCTTGCGGTCCACAAAGGACCATTTCAGCCCGCAGGAGAAGCCGGCGCCGCCGCGGCCCCGCAGGCCGGAGACCATGACTTCCTGGCGCAGTTGCTCGGGGCCGCTGAGAATCTGGCCGTTGGGGAGTACCCCGGGCCGGAGCGCCAGGGCCTTGCGCAGGGCCTCGTAGCCGCCATGGCGCAAGTAGCACTCCACGTCGGGCGTGTAGCCCGGCTGGTCAATGTGCTTCAGAATTTGGCGGTACTCCTGCGGCATATCAGCGGCTTGACTCTTTCGCGGAAACCTCTAAGTTTGTCCCCGCTCCGGCTTGCCCGATGGTGTAACGGTAGCACAGCAGACTCTGGATCTGTTTGTCATGGTTCAAATCCATGTCGGGCAGCCAACCCATCAGCGCGGCATTGCAGGCGTTCATTTGCATTCCCCCAGAATGTCGTCCGCTTTCTTCTCGGTCACACCTTCGTGGAATGCGTTGTTGCACATCATCACCGGCGCGGTGCCGCAGCCGGCGAGGCATTCGACGAATTCCACCGTGAACTTCCCATCCCTGGTCGTCTGCGGCCCATGCTTATGCGGGTCCAGGCCGAGCTTCGTGCAGAAGTGCTCGTGCAGCTTGTGGGATCCGCCCAGGGCGCAACTGAGCGTGCGGCAGATTTTGAAGTGATATTTCCCGACCGGGGCCTGGTGGAACATTGGGTAGAAGGTCACCAGCTCATAGACGTTGATGGGCTGGAGCTCCAGCTTGGCGGCGACCCACTCCACCGCCTGCCGGGAGATGTGGCCGAAGTGCTCCTGGATAGCATGAAGCAGCATCAGCGACGCGCTCCGCTTCTGCCGATAGTGCTTGATCAGCTCGTCAATCTCGGCTTCGAGGACGGGCGGCACCACGAAGCCCGGCTGGTCCAGCAGCGGGTTCGGGATCGGCTCCAGGGGCGGGGTCTCGCTCATCGGTCGCACTCTCCCATCACAAAATCAAACGAGCCGAGCACCGCCACGACGTCGCTGAGCAGGTGGCCCGGCAAGAGCCAGGAAAGGATGCTCAGGTTCACGAACGACGGGGAGCGGATCTTCAGGCGGTGCGGCGTTCCGCCGCCTTTGCTGTTGATGTAGAAGCCCAGTTCACCCTTCGGGTTCTCGTGCCCGAAGTAGATCTCGCCGGGCGGCGCGTTAACGCCCTGGGTCACGTTGATGAAGTGGTGGATCAGCTCTTCCATGCGCGTCAGCACGCGGTCTTTGGGCGGCAGCGCGATCTTGCCATCCGGCACGTTGACCGGGCCGCCGGGCATTTTGTCGAGGCACTGGTGGACGATGCGCACGCTCTGGCGCATTTCTTCCATGCGCACCAGGTAGCGGTCGTAGCAATCCCCCTTCGAGCCCACGGGCACCTCAAAGTCCAGTTGGTCGTACGCCAGGTACGGGTGCGCCTTGCGCAGGTCGTGCTCGACGCCGCTGCCCCGCAGGTTCGGGCCAGTCAGCCCGTAGTCAATCGCAACGTCCCGGGGGATGACGCCCACCCCTTGCGTGCGGTCCACAAAGATGCGGTTCCGGGTAAGAAAGGTCTCGGTCTCGTCAAAGTTGACGACCACTTCGTGGAGGAATTTCCGGCACTGCTCGGCCCAACCGGGCGGCATGTCGCGCGAGAGCCCGCCGATCCGCGTGTAGGCGGTGGTGAACCGCGCGCCGGTCAGCGTTTCGCACAGGTTGTGAACCTTCTCGCGTTCGGTGAAGGTGTGCAGGAACACGGTCATCGCCCCGACGTCCATGGCGTAGCAGCCAATGCCCAGCAGGTGCGAGGAGATGCGCGCCAGCTCGCAGCAGATGACACGGATGAACTGGCAGCGCGGCGGCAATTGCCGGTCAATGCCGAGCAGTTTCTCGACCGCCAGCGCGTAGGCGACGTTGTTGGCCAGCGGGGCGAGATAATCCAGACGGTCGGTGTAAGGGATGAACTGGGTATAGGTGAAATTCTCGGCGATCTTCTCATCACCGCGGTGCAGGTAGCCGATTTCGGGCCGGACTTTGGTGATTGTCTCGCCATCCAGTTCGATCACCAGCCGCAGCACGCCATGCGTGGCCGGATGGGAGGGGCCCACGTTCAGGACCATTCTTTCGCCCTCGAATTCGCCCGCGGCCTCCGTGTGCCGGGCCGCGGTGTCTTTGAATGTGATGTCCTGGGATTCGGCCATGGTTACTGTTTGGGTTCTACCTGGCCGTGCGGCGCTGTGATGTCCTGCCGCCGTTCCAGGCGGGCATTCGTTTCCAGGGCGTCCGTCCCGGCAATCCGCACCCGGGGTTCGCGCGCGACCGCGTCTTTGCCGCCTGCAACGGTCACAAAGGGGCCGCCTTCCAGCGGGGCAGGTTGGGTGAACGCGACTTCGGGCACGTCGCTCGGCTTGCCGGCCAGCGGGAAGTCCTTGCGCAGGGGGAAATAGGGGTAGCCCTCCCACATCAGGATGCGGCGCAGGTCGGGGTGGCCGCGGAAGCGAATGCCCATCATGTCGTAGATTTCTCTTTCGTGCCAATCCGCTGTCCGCCACACGCCGGTGACAGTGGGCAATTCGCCCTTCTCCTCGCTCACTTCGGTCTTGAGCCGGAGCCAGTGGAGGTGACTGTAGCCGTAAAGGTGATAGACGACGGTGAAGCGCGGGTCGTCACCGCAGTTGTCAACGCTGCTGATGTCCACCAGGTAATCAAAGCCCAGTTCCGCCTTGGCCAGGGCGCACACCTCCGGCATCCGCTCGGGGTCCGCCACCCGGAGCGTGAACTCGCCACGGAATTCCTCCGGCTCGGAGATCAAGCCGGGGAATTTGGACTTGAGTTGTTGCGCTAGTTCCAGGGCTGTCATCGGATTCGACCGGGATTAAGGATTGAGAATCGGCCCGGATTCTCAAGCCACTTTCTTCAATGCGGCCAGGGCGGGTTCCCGGGCCACCTTCTCCTGCAGTTTCATCAGGGCGTCCAGCAGCGCCTCCGGGCGCGGCGGGCACCCCGCGATATATACGTCCACGGGCAACAGGCGGTCAATCCCCTGCAGCACGGCGTAGCTGCGATACATGCCGCCGGTCGAGGCGCACGCGCCCATGGCGATGACCCATTTCGGGTCGGGCATCTGCCCATAAATCCGCTGGACCGCCAGCGCCATCTTGTAAGTGACGGTGCCGGAGACGATCATGACGTCCGATTGCCGGGGCGAAAAGCGCATGACCTCGGCCCCGAAACGCGAGATGTCGAACCGGCTGGCGCCGGTGCCCATTAGTTCAATCGCGCAACAAGCCAGCCCCATGGGCATCGGCCAGAGCGAGTTCTTGCGGCCCCAGTTCATGCCGGCATCCAGGCCCTTGCGGAGCCAATTCAGCGCCGCATCGCGCCGAGTGACAATGACGTCGCCCTCGACCTTCGAGTTGTAGCCCAATTCTGTGCTTTTATGCATAGGATCGTGCGAAGCCCGGAACCGCTCCGCCCTAAGCAACCTAACCAGCGGTGAAAAGCCAGGCAAGTTGAAACTGTGAACTTAAAGGAAATCAGGCGGCTCGACAATCAGGAGCGGGAGCCCTGGGTTGAACGGGAGGCTGGCGGGTAGCTTACGCCGCCGCGCGGTCGGCCTTGCGCCGGATGAACGGCTTGCTCTGCCCGGTCACGACGGGTTGTGTGATGTGGATGCGCAGGATGTCATCGCTGTTGGGCACATCATACATGATGTCGAGCATCAACCGCTCCAGCAGGCTGCGCAAGGCGCGCGCACCAGTGCCTTTCTTGATCGCTTGCAGCGCCAGCTCGCGCAGTGCTTCCGCGGAAAACTCCAGTTCGACGCCCTCCATCGCCATGAGCTTGGCGTACTGTTTGGTTAGAGCGTTCTTGGTGTCCTTCAGGATGGAGACCAGCTGGGATTCGGTCAGTTCCGCCAGAACGGTCAGCATTGGCAGCCGGCCGATAAACTCGGGGATGAAGCCGAAGTTCAGCAGATCCTCGGGTTCAACGTGCTGCAGAATCTCGTTCCGGTGGATGGAGTCGGCCTTCAAGCCGTCCTCAGCAGCGCGAAAGCCCATCACCTGTTTGCCCATGCGGCGCTGGATGATCCTCTCCAGGCCAACGAAGGCCCCGCCGCAGACGAACAGGATATCGGCGGTGTTCACCCGGATGTACTCCTGCTGCGGATGCTTGCGACCGCCCTGCGGGGGGACGCTGCAGACGGTTCCTTCCAGTATCTTCAACAGCGCCTGCTGGACCCCTTCACCAGAGACGTCGCGGGTGATGGAGACGTTCTCGGTCTTGCGCGCGATCTTGTCAATCTCGTCTATGTAGACAATGCCCCGCTGGGCGCGCTTTACGTCGTAATCGGCGTTCTGCAACAGGCGCAGGACGATATTCTCCACATCCTCGCCCACGTAACCGGCTTCGGTGAGGGTAGTGGCGTCGGCAATGGCGAAGGGCACGTCCAGGATTTGTGCCAGCGTCCGGGCGAGCAACGTCTTGCCCGAACCCGTCGGCCCGATCATGAGGATGTTGCTCTTCTCGATTTCGACTTCCGCGTGCGGATCAACCGGCGCCGCCTCTTCGCCCTCCATCGGCGGGGATGGCGGTTCCTGGAGGATGCGCTTGTAATGGTTGTGCACCGCGACGGCCAGCGTCTTCTTGGCGTGGTCCTGGCCAACACAGGCCAGATCAAGCCGGCTTTTGATCTCGGCAGGTTTAGGAACCTCCACCCGCGGCTTCTGCCGCTTGGTCTGCGAAGCAAACTCCTTGTCGAGGACCTGCTTGCAGAGAATGACGCAGCTATCGCAAATGTAAACGCCCGGCCCGGCAATCAGCTTCTTAACTTCGGCGTGGGACTTGCCACAGAAGCTGCACAAGGTCAGATGGGTCGGGCGGGCCATTCGGGTTATTCCTTCTTGTCGGCGAGACTCGTGGCTTTTTCGGCCAGGCCGGGAATCTCTTTGCGCGACTGGACAACCTCGTCCACGAGTCCGTAGGCCTTGGCCTCCTCGGGGGTCATGAAATTGTCGCGGTCAGTGTCCTTCTCGATCTGTTCGAGCGAATGGCCGCAATGCTTGGCAATAATGCTGTTGATGCGGTGCTTGAGCTTCAGCATGTAGCGCACCCGGATTTCCACGTCGCTCGCCGGCCCTTCGGCGCCGCCCAGCAACTGGTGGATCATAATGTTCGAGTTCGGCAGGGCGTAGCGTTTGCCCTTGGTGCCGCCGCACAGGAGCACAGCCCCCATGCTCGCCGCCTGTCCGATGCAATACGTGTTCACGTCGCAGGTCAGGAACTGCATCGTGTCATAAACCGCCAGTCCGGCGGTGACGCTGCCGCCCGGCGAGTTGATGTAGAGATGAATGTCCTTCTTTGGATCGCTCATCTGCAGGAACAGCAACTGCGCGATAATGAGGTTGGCCACCATGTCATCCACCGGTGTGCCCAGGAACACAATCCGGTCCACCAACAGACGCGAGTATATGTCATAACCGCGCTCGCCGCGCCCAGTCTGCTCCACCACCATTGGCACCAGGAAATTATCCATAAGAAACTTTTGCTCTGATTCCGCAACCTAGTGGACACCAGGGCACTGGTCAAGCCTTGTCCCGCCTCCGCTCTGGCAAAAAAACGGTTCATCACAGATTTCCGGCAATGACCAACGGTGGTTTTCACCCGCACAACCTGGATGGTCAAGGCACAGGGAATGCAAAGTCATTACTGCTCCCCAGCCACTTCCTTACAGGTCCTCCCAAACTCAAACCTGAGCACTGTCCAAATTTTGGACAGTTATGCTGCCTGCCTGCATTTTCCAGCCCCCGCTGACCCCGGCACCCCCGGCTTGCCGAGACGGTGACAGCAGGGTGGTGCCCCGGTGTGTATCCCATGGGGAGCGCTCCCCATGGGATACACACCGTAGACTACCCGCACTGCCAAGCTATCCACCAGCCAGCCGCAAGCCCACGCCGGCGGGCGACCACCATAACGGCGTCGAGCCCGTCCGGCACGGGTACTGGAGGTCAGATGGGTAGTCCGAGCCGACGGATCGCCATCGGTATTTTCTGGAAAACCGTGCAGAACCAAGAAAAGTCGTGCCACCGGCGGGAGCATCGGGTAGAAATGGCGTGTGAAGTTCCGGGTGGAGCATCTTGGCTTGCCGGCACGCGATCCTGTGGCACTGAAGGATTGGTACACGCGTGTGCTCGGGGCTAAAGTCGTATTCGGCAACAGCCACACTCCGCCCGCCTTCCTCCTGTCGCTGCCGGGCCAGATCCTGCTTGAGATCTATGGCGGCGAGTTCTCACTGCCCCAAACCAGCAACAACCAACTGAACGGTTGGCGGCACATGGCATTGCGCGTGGAGTCGTTGGCGGTCGCCAGGGAGGAACTCGAGCAGCACGGATTGAAATTCACGGAGCCGGTAAAGCCGGCTGGCGGCGGCGGCAGCGTTCTATTCTTCCAGGACCCTGAAGGCAACCTGCTTCACCTGGTGGAACGGCCGGCGGATTCAAGCGTTCGTTAGCCCGATCGCTCCTTGCCAACGGGCGCAACTGCGGGTCAGAAGTCGAGATAAGAGTCCACGTTCACCCATTGCATCTGATATTGGCCCGGATCCAGACCGGCGCGGAGGGTCAGCAAATCCATGTCAATTTGCATCCGCGGACTGGGCGGAGAAGTGGTGATTCCCCCGAAAAAGACCACCTCACCAGGCAGCGGCACCATGATCGGCGAGCCGGAATCGCCGCCGCGAACCGGCACCTTCCACTCTGTCATGCCCCCGCTTACAAACCCGCCCTGCAACGCCCAGAACATCGGCTTGCGGGTCGTATCCCCGAAAAAGTATTTCCGGTTCACCTTGTCCCGCTCCACGACGCGCATTGGCTCGATCTCAGGCGGCAGGTCTTCATCAAAGAAGATGATCGAATAATCCCCGGGGTTGCCCTTTTCCCCACTCCGAACAAGCAGGAACTGTATCCGGCGTTCGACCAGCCGGTTGTCCCGTGTGCAGAACCAAATGCGGCGGCCCGCCTGGTGCGGCTGCAACCCGCTGGGCCCCATGTGGTGCCCGCGCGTATAGCCGTGCCGGCGTGTCAGGGCAGTAATCGCACCCTGTCCAAACGCGCCCATGCCCTCGAACACCTGGCTGATAGCCGTCATGCCCTTGCGGCCCCACAGGAGACTGTTGGTATTCCAGCGCAAGACCGGCGGCTCGTTCGGCCAGCCCTGGGGAATCTGCGAACGCTCCCACATCCGGGTGCTCCTGCCGTTGGTGTGGAAGGCGGCGCAAATCGCGTTGGCCATGCTGCCGGGCACGAAGCCGGCAAAGGCATTGGTCAGAAGGGCGATGCCGGACGCACGCGCGCGCTGCACAGCCAACACCCAGGCAGCGTTGCTCCCGGAGCCGCTCGATGGAACCGACTCCCTGGCGAAGGCTGCTAACTCGCCGGCTGGCGCCACCGCCAGCAGGGTTTGAACCACATCACCGACGGCGCGCTGCGCCACAACGTTGGTCACCACCGGAACTGAGGGGTCAGCGAAATTCTCTGCGGCGTGCCCGGACAAAGCGCTTAAGCCGAAACACCAGACTGCCCCCTGGAAGAGCTTGAGCCACATACTATGATGCGACATGAAGCCAGGCTACCACAGGCCTCCCCTCGGTTGCCAGAGTTCGACTCACCGTGCGGCTGCGGCGGAATCGCGGTAAGGCTGCCCCGTGCGGTAGCGCTCGAGCAGTTCCTGGTTCCTGGCCAACAGCGCATCCTCTTTGAAGATCGAGGCCAGCTCACACGCCTTTTGGGCAGTGGCCACCGCTTCCGGGAACCGGCCCGCTTCAGCATAGGCGGCGGCCAGGGTGCCAACCATGATGGTGCGCTGGTATTCCGTCAACTGGCAGGCCCGTTCGGCCAGCCGCACCGCTTCCGCACCGTTGCGCAGCGCCCCATCCGGACAAGTGGCCAGCAGCCACGCCAGGTTATTGAGGATCTCGGCTGTCTGTGGGTCCAGCTCCAAAGCGCGTTTGTAGCGGGCAATGGCGCCAGCGAAATCCCCTTTCTCGGAGAGCTTGGCGGCAACTTCGGCTTCGGCATCGGCCGGCCGAGCCTCGTAGCGCGGGGCAGCACCCCACTTGATGATCTGGAAGAGACTGGCGAAATCATCCGTCCAGAGCGGGATGGACCCCGCCGCGACATTGAGCCGTTGGCTCGCCTCGCGGATGGCGGGCGAGCTAATGAGTTCCTCGTTGCGGGACAGCAACACCCAGGTCGAATCCTGGTTCCACCACTGGTCCCGGAGCTTCTGGTGCTCGATGATGGCGGAGTGGTAATTGAAGCTGCGCGCGAGATTGGCGACCACCGGCTCGAGATTGAGGTGCCGGTTGGAAATGTGGAATGCGAGGAGCCCGTTGGTTCTGACATGCCGCTCGTACACCGCGAAGGCTTGCTCGGTCAACAGATGAACGGGGATGGCATCGCTGTTGAAGGCGTCCAGCACCAGCAGGTCGAAGTTCTGCGGCGGCTCGCGTTCCAGCGACAACCGCGCGTCTCCAAGCACAACGTCCACTTTGCCCTTGCAATGCGGGAGATACGTAAAGGGCGAGTTGGCCAGGCGCAGCACATCCGGGTTGATCTCATAAAAGCGCAGGTAATCCCCTGCCCGCCCATATGCGGCCAGCGTGCCAGCGCCCAGGCCAATAATGCCGATCTTCCGGCCTCCCGCCGGCAGCGCGCCCATCGCGTATCCGACGCCGCTGCGTTCGTTGAAGTAAGCCGTCGGCCAGGCCGCCCGCACCGGATCGAGAAACTGCAAGCCATGCCCGGTCTGCCCGTGCATCAACTCGATGAAGCGCATATCCGATTTCTCATGCCTGAACAGGGTCAGCACACCGTAGAAATTCCGCGTGCGGTACGCCCTCACACGCCCAAACTGCTGCGCCTGCATCCACAACGCCACACCGAGCGCCACCAACCCCACCGTCATCAGCACGCGCGCCGGCCAACGCCACCGGCTCGGGACTGAGGGGCGAGCGGCGAGGGGCGACGGGCGGGTTGGCCTGAGGCAGACGATAAAAAACAACACCCCGCACAGCAGAAGGCCCCACTGCAGCTCGAAATAATCGGTGAAGAGCAACGGCGCGATTGCCGCGACGAACACGCCACCCAGCGCCCCGCCCGCCGCGATCATCAGGTAATAACCGGTCAAATGCCGCGGGTCGGGCTTGAGCCGGTAGAGTTCGCCGTGGCACACCATGCAGCAAATGAAGAGGACGACGGCAAAGGCCCACAGGGCCTGATTGGGACGGAACAGCACCCAGCAAATGCCGCCCAGGGCCACGCACAACGCCAGGCCGTATGGCAGACGCTTATACCAGCGCGGGCTGTCGAAGCAGATAATGAAACTCAACAAATACAGCGCCAGTGGCAGCACCCACAGAAACGGAATGACCGCCACGTCCTGGCACATCTTGTTGGTCGTCGCCAGCAACAGCACGGACGCGCAAGCCGGCAACAAGAGCCACAGGAGACGGTCGAGGGACGAAGGGAGCGAAGACGAAGAAGGATGGGGTGATGGGTTATTAGGGGCCAACCCGGCCGCGTCGCCAGTCCTCCACAAGCGCACTGCGCAGAAGCCGCAACACAGGACGTAGACCACCAGTCCCCAGGCCCACATTCCAGCCTGAGTCTGACGGGTGAATTGGGTTTCGAAAAAGAACGGGTAGCTGACCAGCGCCAGGAGCGAACCGACATTGGACAGCGCATACAGCCGGTAGGGCGACGCACCGGGCTTGCTCCGACTGAACCAGTGCTGCACCAGCGGGCCGGTGGTGGACAGAACGAAATATGGCAAGCCGATGCTGACGGTCAGGAGCGTCAGGATGCGCAAGGTCGGATCGCTGCCATCGATCGGCTTCCAGGCATCGTTCGGGGTAATGGGCAGCAAGGCCAGGGCGCCGGCCAGCAGCAACAGATGCACGATGGCCTGGGCGCGGGGCTTGAACCAGCGCGAGGTGAAGTGTGCGTAGGCGTAGCCGCCCAGCAACAGGACCTGGAAGAACAACATGCAGGTGGTCCAAACGCCCGGGCCGCCGCCGAACCATGGCAAGATGTACTTGCCGATGAGCGGCTGCACTTGGAAAAGCAGGAATGCCCCGCTAAATATCGTCACGGCATAGACGAACATCGCGCACAGCTTGCCAACCTCTCCCGCGTGGTGCCAGCGCAAATTCCGCCGATGCGATCAGCGCCAACGCAAATCGGCACTGATCCGAACAATCCGGGAAGAGTGCGCCAACTGACGTTGGCGGCCGCGCTTCCGTGCATTCACCCTCAAGGAATCAGCCGGCGGGCGCGATCGCGGGAACGCCCACCATCCCGCAATCAGGGCTTCGCCCACTCGCAGAACAGCCGTTTGATAATCTGATACTTCTCGGGATTTCTCACCGGGTCCTGATGGCAATAGATCATTACCCCGTCAGCGGCGCGCCGCCCTGCAATCATCGCCTGCTCAACATACTCGGGCGTCGTGGCGCCGAGCCGGCTGTGGGCTGTCGCATAGATGTCGAGTACGATGGGGAAGTCGGGGCCGACCAGGGCTTTGAGCTGCTTGAGTTCCGCCTCCACCAGGCTCGGGTCTTTCAGGTTGGCCTTATTGGACTCGTGGCGGTAGGGAAACAGAATGCCGTCAATGAGGGTGCAATAGTTGGTGACAAAGCCGGGCTTGACGATGCCCGGGAAGTAGCAGCAAGGCACGAAGGCGAGTCTTGGATTAATCGCGCACGAGGCCTCGAGCATCTGCCGGACATAATCCGGCGTGTAGGGCTCCTTCAGGTTATGGGTGAAGTCGTCGATGCTCCACGCCACAAGGTTGGTCTCCTGGAGGCTGAGTTTGGCGAACTCGACCGCCCAGCGGTGGTAGTCCAGCCGGAAGGGTTCAGAGTAGTGCTTTGTTCGCGGCGGTGATTCTGACGGCGGCACCAGCGAGGCCCAGATGCGTATGCCCCTTTCTCTTGCGCGCGGCAGGAGGATCTTCAGGTCGTCCCAATCGGTGGCGTAGTTGTGAATGCAGAAGCTGTAAGTGTTCGCCTGGAGTTCGACCAATTGGGCCAGCAAGCGGTCCACATCCACCCGGGTATCGGTCCGGCGCGGCGCGCTGCAATAGGTGGCTCGTGTGCCGATCAATGCGTGTGCGCGGTTTGCCCGGGCCCGCTGCTCGCTTGTGCGCGAGGTGGCGCAACCGGCGAGCGGGACGAGGAGAGCAAGCAGAGTCAGAGTCTTGATTGCGTTCAGGACTGGTTCTCGCATCATTTTCAAAAGTGACTGGAGCATGCCAAAGCACTAGCCTGAAAGGAAAGACTTTCCGATAGAGCGGGCGTCAAGCCCGTGCCGGGAAGGTAACTCCATGGGAGAAGAACGCTGAAGTCCTTCTCCTGGAGCCCACCTGCAGGAGCAACCAAGTCTCCTCTTCTACCCGAAGTACTATCTCAATCTGGAATCTCAACCACTCGGCGTTCGCGGGAGGCTTGGTAGATCGCGTTGACGACTTTGACCGAATGGCGGCCATCCGCCAGCGACGTCGGGGGTTGCTGGTTCCGAAGTATGCAGTCGGTAAATAAGGTGATCATCTGGCCGTAGAGGCCGATGCCTTCCAGCTTATATTCCTCGCGGTTGGGCTGGTTGTCGCGCACTTGGTTGGCCTCGTAGCCGGTTTCCTGGGTTTGCAGGATGCTGAACATCCGGCCGGTGGGTTCCTGTCCGATGGTGCCGCTGGCGATAATCGAACCTTTGGTGCCAAACAGCTCGAGCGCGTTCTGGGCGGCGGCATCGGGAACGTTGAAGTAGTTGTCAATGACGCCGTGGGCGCCGTTGCGAAAGCGGGCGAGGACGGTCGAGGTGTCCTCGACGCGCGTGGCGTATTTGTGGACGAGCAGGTCGGTAAACCCGGCAACCTCCACAATGGTCGTGCCCATGATCCATTCCAAAAGGTCGAGGCAATGCGTGCCCATGTCCAACAACGCCCCGCCATAACCGATGGCAATATCCTGGCGCCACGCGCCGGGGATGGGCGGGTACCAGCAGGTGAGCTGCGCGCGGCCCATGACCATTTTGCCGAGCGCGCCCGACTGCACCAGCTCGCGCGCCTTCTTGTGATAGACGTTCTGCCTCATGCACCAGGCGAGCATGAACTTTACCCCAGCCTTGGCGCAGGCGGCCTCCATCAGGTCCACCTCCTGCACGCTGACGGCAATGGGCTTCTCGCACAGGACGTGTTTGCCGGCCTCGGCGGCCTGGATGGTCTGGCGACAATGGACGTTGGGAGGGGTGGCGATATAGACCGCCTGCAGATCCTGCGCCAGCAACTCCGCTTCGGTGGCGCATGAGTGGGGCACGCCAAATTGCGCGGCGACCTCCCTGGCGCGGTGTGGATTGATATCCATGACCGAGACCAGCTCGGCGTTGGAAACCATCTTCTTGAACTCCGGTATGGTCCGCCGCGCGGCTATACCGCCGCATCCGATCACCCCCCATTTGACTTTGTCGCTCATAGTAATTGGCTCTGCTTGCCCGGCGTTTTGCCTGGGCGTCCCTCTGCTCTCGAGGGCATGGCCGATGTTACCCGCCGTCGCAATTGGTGGAAATGAGAATCCGCGGAATGCGTGCCGACACACTTGTTTCACCGTCGAGCAGCGCCGGTTGACCGGCCCGGGCTGCCCAGCCACCAAGCGTCGCTGGCGCGGCGGCATCGTCCCGGGGAAATCTGCAAGGCTGGACTACCGCTGCACCGCCACTATCGGGTCACTCCAAGGCGACGGCTCCTGTCTCCAGGCCCCAGTTGATTTTGGGCCATTAACAGGCGAGTAATACTGGTGGCCATCCGGGCAAACGGAGCAGCTACTACGGCGCAAGGCGGGGAAAACTGGTCACAACTAGAACTGAATTGACTGATGCAAACAACGACGAGGGTTTTGGAGGCCCCAAAGGCGGCAAGCCCGTATTCGCGGAAGAATCCTTTCCTGGCAGAGCTGACCCGGCACGATCGACTGACTGGGCACGGCTCATTGAAGGACACGCGCCATTTTGTGCTGAACCTCGCTGGGAGCGGCTTAACCTACACGCCCGGCGATTCGCTCGGCGCCTTCGGGCGCAATTCCCCCGAGCTGGCGGAAGAGCTGATCGAATTGCTGAGTTTCGACCCGGAGACCGAGGTGAACAACCCAACGGGGCAGCTAACTACGTTCCGGGAAACGCTGCGCCGGGACTACACCATCAACCGGGCGAACCGGAAGATCATGGCGAGCCTGGTCGAGCGCATGCCGCAGGGCGAACAGCGCAACCGGCTCATGGAGATCGTGGACAACAGCGACGCCCTCAGCCAGTACATTGATACGCGCGACTACGTGGACATCCTGCGGGAGTTTGACGAAGCGCGGTTCGAGTCGCCTGCGGCATTCCTGGCGCAACTCTCGCCGATCGTGCCGCGGCTGTATTCGATCGCCTCCTCGCTCCAGGCTGAGCCCGGTGAGGCGCATTTGTGCATCACCGTCGTGCGCTACGAAAGTCACGGCCGCGCCAAGAAGGGATTGGCCTCGGGCTTCTTCGCCGACCACTCGGACCTGTTCGTGAAGAACATCCCCGTGTACGTGCAGGAGTCGCGCACGTTCCGGCTGCCGAAGGACGCGGCCACCGACATCATCATGTGCGGCCCGGGCGTGGGCGTGGCGCCGTTCCGAGCCTTTCTCAAACAGCGCGTTCTGGACGGCGCGACGGGACGGAACTGGCTGTTCTTCGGAGAACAACATCGCGCAACGGATTTCCTGTATGGGGAGGAATTCCAGGAGTATCACCGCAACGGCAAGCTGCACCGACTGGACCTGGCTTTCTCTCGCGACCAGTCATACAAGATCTACGTCCAGCATCGGATGCTGGAGCAGGCGAAGGAGCTTTGGAAGTGGCTGCAGCAGGGCGCTCACTTCTACGTGTGCGGAGACGCGCGTCACATGGCCAAAGATGTCCACCAAACGCTGATTGCCATCGCGCAGCAGGAGGGGGGGCTCGGCCCCGAAGCGGCAGCGGACTACGTGAACATCACGTTGATGAAGACGGAGAAGCGGTACCTGCGGGATGTGTATTGAGGCCGGCGCCCTTCTCCAGGCGGGCCAGGAACTCCTGCGCCAGCAGTTCGTAGGCCGCGGCGCCGCTGCTGTACTTATCGTAGTGGATGATCGGTTTGCCAAAGCTGGGCGCTTCCGCCAGGCGAGTGGTGCGCGGGATCAGCGTCTCGAACACCCGTTCGCCAAAATGTTCGCGCACCTCGCTGACCACCTGTTGCGAGAGCTTGGTGCGGCTGTCATACATGGTCATCACCACACCCGTCAGCTCCAGCCGGGGATTCACCCCATTGTCATGCAACTGCATCATGATCCGGTTGAGCATCGAAAGGCCTTCGAGGGCGTAGTACTCACACTGCAGCGGCACGAGCACCCCGTCCGCAGCCGCGAAGGCGTTGAGGGTGAGAATGCCCAATGAGGGGGGGCAATCCACAAGGACCAGGTCGAACCGCTGCGATTCAAGGATGGGCCGCAACGCCTGTATGAGGCGCTGCAAGTGGTTGTCCGACCGCGCCAGTTCAATATCCGCGCCGCACAGGTCAACCTCGCTCGGGATTACCGCCAGCCGTTCGTACGCCGAATCTTGAATCTTCTCCTGCAAGCCGCCCTGGCCCAGCAACGCAAGGTAGGCGCTGTCACCTGCTTTCTTTTCCAGCCCCACGCCGCTGGTCGCGTTGGCTTGCGGGTCGAGGTCGAACAGCAGGACGCGCCGGCCTGCGGCGGCGACACAGGCGGCCAGGTTGACCGCCGTAGTCGTCTTGCCGACGCCACCCTTCTGGTTGGCGACAGCGATTACTTTGGTTGGCACGCCGCAGGTCTACCGAAGTGGGAGGACCAATTCAAGCCTTCGCGCCAGCCCGGAATGCCGCATTCGCCGGATGTCCAGGCCGCCTGGCAGCGGCCCAAACAGTTTCGCTGGCATTTGTCTCCCGCCCGCTGCATCATACCGGCATGAACTTGATCCTCTCGACCCATAACGTGACTCTGACGAAGGCTATCGAAGAGCACATTATCAGCCGAATCAACAAGCTGGAACATCTGGACCGCTTTGCCATCAACGCGCGCGTGACGCTGGAGCACGACAAGACCAAGGCGCCCGAACGCCAGTTTTCCTGTTCTGTGCGCCTGGAGGTACCCGGGCCGGACCTGTTCGCTGAAGACGTCGAGAGTGATCTTTATGCGGCCATTGACCTGGTTACCAAGAAGGTCGAGCAGCAGATCCGCAAGCGGCGCAGCAAATACAAAGCCCGCAAGCACAAGGTGGCGGCACGCAGCAAGCGCAACCGGCAGGAGAAGGATTTGTAGGCCCTGGTTCGTAAAGCTCCAGGATTACCGGTTGATAGTTGGATGTTCGCACCGCCCGCCCCCCAGCCGCACGGCTTTCAGCCAGTAACTCGCGGTTCCTCCAACTCCCAGCTCCTGCTGCGCGCCCGGGTTGTATTGCCGGTATCCCGCCCCCCCATCCCAGACGGTGCGGTCCTGATTTTGGGTCGGCGCATCGCCGCCGTCGGACGCTGGCGTGAGTTGTCCGCGCAAAGGCTGGCGGCTACGCTGGATCTGGGTGACACCGCGCTCATGCCGGGCCTGGTTAACGCCCACTGCCACCTGGATTACACCGATATGGCGGGCCAGTTCCCGCCACCCAAGGTATTCAGCGATTGGCTTAAGCTAATCACCGAAGCCAAAGCCGGATGGAGTCGCGCCGATTATGCCAAGTCCTGGCGGAAGGGTGCGCGGATGCTCCTGCGCACCGGCACGACAACCGTGGCCGACATCGAGGCCGTGCCGCAACTGCTGCCCGCCGTCTGGAAAGCGACGCCGTTGCGGGTATTCTCATTCCTGGAGATGATTGGCATCAAAGGCCACCGCCGCCCGCAGGAAATTGTCCGGGAGGCCGTCACGCGAGTCGCTTCACTTAAGCACTCGCGGTGTCGCGGGGGCTTGTCGCCGCACGCGCCTTACTCGACGATGCCGGAGTTGATGCGCCTGAGCGCCCGGACAGCGCGGCAGCATCGCTGGCCCCTCACCACGCATGTGGCTGAATCCGCCTTAGAATACGAGATGTTCGCTCGCGGCTGCGGCCAGATGTTCGACTGGTTACAGCGCAGCGGGCGGGACATGTCTGACTGCGGCCGGGGCTCGCCGGTCCAACACCTGGAAAGCTGCGGCGCACTGAGCGGCAACCTGCTGGCGGTGCACGCAAACTACCTCGGGAGGAGCGATGCGACGTTGCTGGCCAGGCGCCAGGTGCACGTCGTCCATTGTCCGCGTTGTCACTTCTACTTCGATCACGGTCCCTTTCCGCTGCGCCGATTGCTGCGGGCCGGCGTGAATGTCTGCCTCGGCACGGACAGCCTGGCAAGCGTCTATAAGGCCCGGCGTCAACGCGTCAAGTTGAGCCTCTTCGAGGAAATGCGCGCGCTGGCGAAACGGGAACCCTGGCTGCCGCCGCGGAGGGTCTTGCATATGGCTACCATGGACGGCGCCCGGGCCCTGGGCATGAGCGGACAGATCGGCGAACTGGCCGCCGGTTCCCTTGCCGACCTCATCGCCATCCCATTCGCCGGGAAAGTTGCGGACATCTGCACTGAGGTGCTGCACCATGCCGGCGACGTAGCCGCCAGCATGATTGACGGCGAATGGGCCATTGCACCGCGAGAATAGTGCGCTGCCCTGGAATGCTGCTCTCTTTCGGGACGGCTCAAGAGCTGCGGTCCTGTAGCGGCTTCGCAGAATGAACAACTTTGAACATGACCTGACCCAGCGGCTCGCGGCCCTTCGCGAGCAAGGGTTGTTCCGCGAGCTGCGGCGCGTAGAATCACCGCAGTCTCCGAGGATCGAGGTTCAGGGCAAAACCCTGCTCAATTTCTCTTCGAATGACTACCTCGGCCTTGCCAACGAACCGGCTTTGAAAGAGGCCGCTATCGAGACCACCAGGCGCTACGGTGCGGGCGCGGGCGCTTCGCGCCTGATTTGTGGCTCGCTGGCGCCTCATCACGAATTGGATGAAGCCCTGGCCGCGTTCAAGGGCACCGAGGCCGCGCTCGGTTTCTCTACGGGTTATGCCGCCGCCATGGGCGCCATTTGTGCGCTGCTCGGCAAGGATGACTTCATCGTTTTGGACAAGCTGGTCCACGCCTGTATCGTGGATGCTGCCCGCCTCAGCGGCGCAACGCTGCGGGTGTTTAACCACAATGACCTTGATGACCTTGAAGCCAAGCTCAAGTGGGCTGACGAAAAGGCTCAAGGCGGACGAGCTCGCATTCTGGTGGTGACGGAGAGTGTATTCTCCATGGACGGCGACCACGCGCCGCTCAGCGAGATCGTCGCTCTTAAAGAGCATTACGGTGCCTGGCTAATGGTAGACGAAGCCCACGCCTCCGGCCTTTACGGCCCGCGCCGCCGCGGCCTGGCGGAGGAACTCGGCATCGGTGACCGCATCGAGGTCCAGATGGGCACGCTCGGCAAAGCGCTGGGCGCCTCCGGCGGCTACATCTGCGGCCCGCGCACCCTGGTGGACTATCTGGTCAACCGCGCCCGCACCTTCATCTTCTCCACCGCGCCAGTGCCCGCCGCGGCCGCTGCGGCCACCGCCGGCATCCGCTTTGTCGAATCCAACGCAGGGGAAGAGCGCCGCAACCTCCTCTGGCAGCGTGTCTCGGACCTTTCCTCGCCCGCGCCCGCCCAACTCTCAAACCCCGGCTCTCAACCTTTAGCGCTGCGACATGCCATCATTCCCATCATAATGGGTGATGAGGCCAAAGCCACTGCTGCCGCCGCCGCGCTCCGTGACCAGGGCATTTTCATCCCCGCCATCCGCTACCCGACCGTTGCTCGCGGCAAGGCCCGCCTGCGGTTGACTGTCACAGCCGCCCACACGAGCGCCGACCTCACCCAGTTGCTCACCGCATTCAAATCACTCAACTTCGGCCTTCGCACTTCGGCCTTCGGGCTTTAACCCATGCACCCCCTTGCCAAACTGGATCACCGCTACCTCTGGCATCCATTCACCCAGATGCGCGACTGGCTTAAGCACGAGCCTGTTCTCATCGTGGGAGGTCAGGGCGCCCGATTGCGCGACGCATATGGGCGCGAATACCTCGATGCCAACTCCTCCATTTGGACCAACCTGCACGGCCACAACCATCCCCAGATCAACGCCGCTATCCGCCGTCAGTTGAACAAGATCGCCCATAGCTCCGCCCTGGGCTTCGCCAATGAGCCAGCCTCCCTGCTGGGTGAAGAACTGGTTGCTGCGGCCCCGTCTCCGCTGCGCAAGGTCTTCTATTCCGATGACGGCTCAACCGCCATGGAAGCAGCGCTCAAGCTCGCCTACGAATACGCTCGCCGCACCGGGCGCAGCCGGAAACCCAGGTTTCTTGCCCTTAACGGAGCTTACCACGGTGACACTATTGGCGCGGTGTCCCTGGGCCACGTTGACTTGTTCCACAAAGCCTACGCCGGGCTGCTCTTTAAGACCGACAAGGTCATGGCGCCCTACTGCTACCGGTGTCCGTTCAACCGCGCCCGGCCGGACCGCGCCGACGCCCGCGATTACCGCAAGTGCAGCTGGGAATGCCTGGACGTATTGGAGCGCAGGTTCACCGCCCAGAAGCGGTGTGGCAACCCCTACGCCGGCTTCGTTTTCGAACCGCTCATCCAGGGCGCCGCGGGGATGATCCCTCAACCGGCTGGCTGGCTGCGCCGCGCCGCCGAGATCGCCCGCGGCCACGGTGCGCTGCTCATTGCCGACGAGGTCATGACCGGTTTCGGCCGGACTTCTCCCCGGGTGGGGGGGGAGCATTCGCGCGAGTTCGGACGTCCCGGGAAATCAGTTCGCACCAAGCCGCTTACCCTTCCTCTCTTCGCCTGCCAACAGGAAGGGGTCCGGCCCGACTTCATGGCCGTCGCAAAGGGCCTGACCAGTGGTTACCTGCCGATGGCGGCGACCCTCACCACCCAGGAGGTATTCGACGCATTCCTCGGCGAATACGAGGATTTCAAGACCTTCTTCCACGGGCACAGTTTCACCGCCAACCAACTCGGCGCAGCGGCAGCCCTGGCCAGCCTGGAAATCCTGCACACCACCATCTCGCTCCTTGCCCGCTGGCGGCTTGCAAAGACTCTCCGGGACGAACTCAAGACCCTGTGGCGTTACCCGCACGTTGGTGACATCCGCCAGGTTGGGTTGATTGTCGGCATCGAGCTAGTCCGAGACTGGCGCACGCGCGAACCGTTCGACCTCCGGGACCGTGCCGGCATCCGCGTTTGTGAAGCCATGGCTCGGCACGGTGTGCTGTCTCGTCCCATCGGCAATGTGATCGTCCTTATGCCTCCTTACTGCACCACCCCCGCCGAAGCCTGCCGCATGGTTGCCGTCGCCGGCCAGGCCATTGCCCATCCGGCGTGACCCCTCGAACTCTCGGCTTGTCCTCTTGGCGTTGCTCCCAGTCTCCGAGCGGCCCGTTCGTCAGGCAGCCTTCTTCAATGCGAACGGCATCGCCGGTTCCGTAATCCGGCGCTTCGCGGGCGCTTTCAGCTTGCGGCAATACCACTCGATGGCCTCTGTCAAACCCTTCTCAACGGTATGGGAGGGCTCGTAGCCGAGCAGACTTCGGGCCTTGGAAATGTCGGCTTCAGAGTGCTTGACATCCCCGGCTCGGAACTCCCGGTAGTGCGGGCGAAGCCCTTTCAAATCGGGATAGTGCGGGGCCAGATTGGCCGTGAGCAACTGGAACAACTCATTGAGCGTTATGCGCGCATGGACGGCGATGTTGTAGACCTGGTTCAGCGCACCGGGCGTTTGCGAAGTGGCGGCAAGCAGGTTGGCTTGAATCACGTTGGCCACGTAACAAAAGTCACGGCTTGTTTGTCCGTCCCCGTTAATCCAGACGGGCTCGTTCCTGAGCATGGCGGCAATCCACTTCGGAATGACCGCCGCGTAAGGACCGGCTGGGTCCTGGCGCGGGCCGAAGACGTTGAAGTAGCGCAGCCCGATGGTTTCCAAGCCGTAACACCGGGAAAAGACGGCCGCGTAAATCTCATTCATTAACTTGGTGGCGGCGTAGGGAGAAAGGCAGCAGCCGATCTTGTGTTCCACTTTCGGCAAGTCGGGATGATCGCCATACACGGAACTGCTGGAGGCGTAAACGAAGCGCTGAACACCCGCATTCTTCGCGGCCACAAGCATGTTGATGAAGCCAGTAACGTTGGCGGAATGGGAGTCAATGGGGTGGGCGAGCGAGCGCGGGACGGACCCCAGCGCCGCCTGGTGTAGCACAAAGTCCACGCCCGAGACGCCCTGCCGGCACGCTTCCGGGTCACGGGTGTCGCCCCGGATGTGGGTGTAGTTCTTCCAACGTGCCGAACCGATGGCGGCGCGGACCTCCTTGAGATTCTGCTCCGAGCCGGTGGAGAAGTTGTCCAGGCCGACAACGCGCTGATCGAGACGAAGCAATGCTTCCAGCAGGTTCGAGCCAATAAAGCCGGCGGAGCCGGTCACAAGCCAGACCCGCGGTCGCCAGGCCAACGCCGCGGCAAGCTCCTGGTATGGCGTCCTGATGCTGGGTGCTGCGGAAATAGACTTTCGCGGGGTCACGGGTGGCCTTCTTCTTTGGTTGGGGATTTACCGTCCTGCCTGCGGACAGGAGCGCCGCAACGCATCGTCAAGACGAATGCGCTACGCTGGCGCGGGCGGATTGGCGCGGCGCGGGCATTGCCACCCGTAAACCGGGCCGTGGTTTGGGGTTCGGAAAAGCCAGTGCCGGCGACCGCACCTTGTCGGCAAGCAGTTCGTAAACGCCTGTCAGCTGTCGCGCCACATTCGAGACAGAGATATCCTCCAGCCGGCTTCGGCAATCCAAACGCTGTCGCTTGTGGTAAACCAGGGAGAGCTTGTGGGCCAGGTCCGCCGGGTCGGGCCGGGCCAAGTGACAGCCTTTGATCTCCTCGATCCGCTCCGCCACATCCCCGACGTCAACCGAGACTACCGGCAGCCCGCACCCCAACGCCTCTTTGACCACCGTTGGCGAGCCTTCGTGGAGTGAGGTCAAGAGCAATGCATCACCGGCGTTGAGCCATGTCGGCACAGCCGAGTTCGGCACGCCGGTCAGGTAATGCAGTTCTGCGGGGATACCCTGGCGGAGCGTTTGCCTGAACGCGGCTTGAGCCAGCGCAGGTCTCTTCACCGGGTCCCCGTTGCTGGAGGCGAAAACCACGTGGAACGCGTCTCTGCGCCACCCCAACTGGCGCCGGCAGGAATACGAATCCATCGGCTTGAACCGGCCCAGGTCTATGCCGCACGGGAGGATGTGAACCTTGACCGCCGGCACCGAGCGCGGCAGAGCTCGCAACAGGTGCCGCGCGACCACGACGACGCCGTCAGCCGCCTTCGCCGCCCGCTTCGAACACCAGACTCCGTATCGCGAGATAAGCTTGCGCACCCGCCCTGAAAGGTTCTCCCCCAGCAAGTCGGATCCGTGGAAAGTGACCAACGTCGGGGGCGCATAGCGGCGCTGCACAACTTGTTTCGCCATAACCCCGCCGTACATGACGTGAATCAAGTCCGGCTCGAACTCCTCAATAGCCCCGGAAAGCCGGATCCCCATCCGGTAATACGCTGACGGCCCTTCACGGAGCCGATCAACGAACAACACACGCACGCTGAGACCTGCCGCAATCAGGCTTTTGATTTGCTCCTGGACAAAGACGCCCCTGCCCGGGAATTCCTCGGTGGGGTACATATTGGTGACGGCAAGAACTCGCATGGGGGACGAACGGTGCTTAATTTCTGGATTTTTGTGCTCCAAGGGCTGAATTCCGCATTCCAATGCGACAGTCCCCTGTTCCTGGACCGAATAGCCGCCCCGGTGTGCCAACACTGTGACACCCGTGATGCCCCGGTGTGTATCCCATGGGGATCGCTCCCCATGGGAACCACACCGTAGTCCCACCGGATTGGCGCCGTCCCATCGCCGTATCCGGCTTGGGCGTGGGGTGCCTCAGGCTTGGGGATTGCGCTATAGTCGGCGGGTGTGGTCGGAAGCACCTGGCTTGCCGGGCAGGTCTGGGGCCTGCCGGCCCGGTGAGACGATTCCAGCCGATACTGGCCAAGTTGGATTCTGCGCTACGGGCAGGCTGTACGTTCGTGAATTTGCGACACAACGCGCTATGCGGCCTCTCGCTGTTCCAGTTGGAAGATCGGTTCGCCGATGGGGCGGCAATGGCGCCCGCGAGCACCCGCGAAGGCGTCGGCATTAGCGTGTTTGGGGTAAGTGGCTTTCCCCAGTTGGGGCTGGTACTCGGGCACAATTTGCTGCAGCAGACCCTTGAACTCGTCCACCGTTGTCACATCGATCTGCTCGACCAAAGCGAGGACTGAATCCTTAACTTCCTGGAACGGAGGTGGTTCGCATAGCAGCCGCATAATCTTCGGGTTGCTGGTGGGAACAATATGTTCGCCCTGGTAGCTGAGTTCCTCGAACAACTTTTCGCCGGGCCGCAGGCCCGTGAACTCAATCCGGATATCCTTGTCCGGCGTGAAACCCGAAAGCCGTATCAGTTGTCGCGCCAGATCAACGATCTTCACCGGCTCACCCATGTCCAGCGTGAATATCTCTCCGCCCGCCCCCAGCGCGGCGCTCTGCAACACCAGGCCCACCGCTTCCGGGATGGTCATGAAATACCGCATCACCTCGGGATGGGTAACCGTGACCGGGCCGCCGGCCGCAATCTGCTTGTTAAATGTCGGGACGACGCTGCCCGACGACCCCAGCACGTTGCCAAACCGCACCGCCATAAAACGGGTCGTGTCGGGGCAATGGGCATGGAGCGATTGCACGCACATTTCGGCCAGCCGTTTGGTGGCCCCCATGACATTGGTCGGGTTAATGGCCTTGTCGCTCGAGATCAGGACAAAGCGGCGCACCTGGTAATCCACGCACGCCTCCGCCAGGCTCAGGGTGCCCAGCGCGTTGTTCTTTAGCGCCTCGCCCGGCTGCGTCTCCGTCATCGGAACGTGCTTGTGCGCGGCTGCATGAAAAACAATCTGCGGGCGATGGATTTGAAAAATGGCCTCCATCCGCCGGCTATCCAGAATATTTGCCAGCAGTGGAACAATTCGCTTGCCGTGACCGCTTTCCACCAGGTTTTGCTCGATCTGAAACAGTTGCACCTCCGATTGCTCCACCAGCAGCAACGTGCGCGGAGAATAGGCCGCGATCTGCCGGCACAGCTCGCTGCCAATGCTGCCGCCGGCGCCCGTCACCATCACAACTTGCTCGTGCAGGAGGTGTCGCACATTCTCATTCCGCAGTTGAACCTGCTCCCGGCCGAGCAAATCCTGAACGTTGACCGCCCGCAACTGGCTAACGCTGGCGCGGCCGGTTGTGAGCTCATAGGCGGTAGGGACGGTGCTGAACTTAACCTGCAGTTTATGCAGCGTGCGGGCGATTTCCGCCACGCGCGTGGCCGATGCGTTCGGCATGGCGATGATCACTTCCTCCAGTTCCAGGTTGTGCTGGTCGTTCAACAGGGCCTCGGGTGGGCCGACCACCAGCGTGTCTTGAATGCGGTGCCCCCATTTGGAGCGGTCGTCGTCGAAGAAAGCGACCGCCTGCAGCCCGAGTTCCCGGCGATTGGCAAACTCCTGTGCCAGAGTGGTGCCCACCAACCCTGCCCCAATGATGCCCGCACGGCGTGCCCGCCGATGCGGCGAGTCCTGCTCGGCGGCTGTGCGCCCGCCAAGCACGCGCCGAAGAGCAAACCGAAGAGCGGTCAGGCCAATCAGGGAAAAGCTAAAGTCAGCCACCACAACACTGCGTGGCGGCGCGTAAGACCAGCCCAAGTGGGAGGAAATGCCATAGACGAACAAGCTGGTGGTAAACAAAGCCCAGAACAGGCCGCTGAAATCCGAGAGGCCGAAGTATCTCAATAGCACCTGGAATTGGCGGAACCGCCAAAGACCGAACAGCTTGATGCTGACCACCCAAAGTGACGCCAGCAGCGCCACCCTCTCCACTTCGGGCGGCACGGCAAAGTCGAAACGAAGCTGGTAGCTGAGCCAGAGACTGCCCACCAGGGTCGCAGCCGCGGCAAGAACAAAATAAATGCGCACAGATTTCATGATTGAAGCTCCCCTGACAAACGGCTCTCGCCCCCAAACCAAAGGTCATGCACCGACGGCGCGGTGTAAGTTCTCACGCCGGTATCCCGCAGCATGCGGTGGATTTCTTGAATCCTGCCGGGCGGCGCATTCGGGGCGGCAATCACCACCTCATCCACTTTGCCCGCCCAGCCATCGAGGAGGCATTCCGGCATGCCGACGACCGGGACTTCGTGAATGCGCTTATGCCATTTCTGACAATCGTCATCAAAAAAGGCGACAACGGTTCGCCCGAACGGATTTCCGATCATCAATTCGCGAACCAGTTGACTCCCGGCGCGTCCGGCACCGATGATGCCCACACGCACTGGCGGTCCATCCGGCGCAGCCTCCCTCGATGAAGCGTTCTCCCGCCAGAATCGAAGCAGGAGCCGAAGGCCACAAATTGCGCCGAGCGCGAGGAGCGAGTCCACCAGGACCAGGTTTCGCTGCGGCCAGATCCGATCTGCCAGTGCCCACAAACCAAGCAACAGCACGCAGGCAAACCCGAGCGCAGTCGCAACTTGCCTGAGCTCGGGCAAACTGAAATAGCTCATTAGACCTTTGCACTGCTTGCGCCAAATCAGGGCGCCCAGTTGGACCGTCACTACTGCCACCATGGTCCCGCCGAATTCCTCGAGCGGTACGGGCGGCAGGGCAAAATCATAGAGGAGCAGGCAGGACAGCCAGAAGGCGGCCGCCAGCACAAGACTATAGACAGACAACAAGCAGATCCAATAGGGACAGATCGTCTGCACGATGATCCAGGTATCACTCAGCAGGGTTGCCTTTCCCGCATACTCGAGATTGAGCTGCAACTTTCTCGGAATGCAATGCCGAATGTAGAATGCCTCCAGGTCGTCCGCCTTCTCCAGCAGCAGCTCTTCGTTCCGGAAATGGACGGATGCCAAATCGGTTATTCCGGGCTTGAGATTGAATATCTTCCTCTGCTTCGGCGTGTACAGCTTGACGTACCGGGAAACTTCCGGCCGCGGGCCAACCAGGCTCATTTCTCCCTTCAGGACATTCCAAAGCTGGGGCAGCTCATCTAATTTTGTCTTTCGCAGGATTCGACCAATCCACGTAATGCGCGCGTCGCCATCGCCCGTCACCAGCGGTCCGCTCCGGTCAGCCCCCGTCACCATGGTCCGAAACTTCCAGATGTAGAACGGCTGCTCGCGCAGACCAACGCGCAACTGGCGGTAAAAGACGGCACCGCCATCGGCAATCTTGATCAGCGCCGCAATCACCAAAAACAGCGGACTGAGCACGACGAGCCCGCAACCTGAGAGGACGACATCGTAGAGACGCTTGGCCGCATGACTGAAGGGTGTGGCTGCAAATCCGTCGCACGCGATGTGCGGCGACCCTCTTTCCTGGGGCGAATTGGAACCGGTGCAGTTCATTTCAGGCGGCGCGATCAAGTCCGACGGGGAACGTCACACCGGGAATCGCCACGCGGGATCGGGCCAGGATCTCTTTCAAGCTGCTGCAGACGTATTCCACCTCGCAGGCGGTCATTTCCGGGTAAAGAGGCAAGCTGATCAGCTCCGGGTAAATGGACGCGGCGCAAGGGCAGTCCGACGGCTTGCAGCCAAGCGTATCACGATAATAAGGATGCATGTGGAGCGGCATCCAATGCACACTGGTGCCAATCCCGGCCCGCTTCAGCTCCTCAATCATCTCATCACGGCCATACTCGCAGCTGTTGGCTTTCAGGCGCACCGGGAAAAGGTGCCAGGAGTGAATCCGGTTCGGCATCACCTGGGGCAGCACCAGTTCGTCCACGTCCGCCAGCAGGGCCGTGTACCATTCGGCTGCTTGAACCCGCTGCTTGTGCAAAGAGTCCGCCCTTCGCAGTTGGTGCAAGCCGATCGCGGCCGCGATGTCCGTCAGGTTATACTTGTATCCGGGCGCGACGATTTCGTAATACCAGGAGCCTTCCGCGGTGTAGCGCTTCCAGGCGTCTCGTGAAATTCCGTGCAGGGACATGATCCGCATGCGGTCGGCATAATCCTCCGAATCGGTGCACGCCATGCCGCCTTCGCCCGTTGTGATGGTCTTGTTGGCGTAAAAGGAAAAACAGGTGATCGCGGCTCCCGTGCCCACGGTCTTCCAAGCCGACTTCTCGTCATCCCGGTAATACGCAGGACAGCAGTGGGCGGCATCTTCTATGATCGTTAGGTCGTGCTTGGCCGCCAGGGCGCGCACACCGGCAACGTCCCCAATCTGACCTCCATAATGCACTGGTGCAATTGCCGCCACGTCGTGGCCGGCGCTTTGGGCGGCCGCGATCCGTTCGGCCGCATCGCCGACGCTCAGGTTCAGGTCCTCGGGCCGGCAATCCACAAACAGCGGGACCGCATTGAAGTAGCGCACGACTTCGGCCGTGGCCGCGAACGTCATCGTCGGGACGACGACCCTTTGGCCGGCCTTCAGGCCAATCGCCTCGAAGGCCAAGTGCAGCGCAGCGGTGCACGAGTTGACGGCAACCGCCTGTCGGCGCTGCATGTAGCGCGCGAAATCCGCCTCGAACCTCTTTGCTTTGGGCCCGGTGGTTAGCCAGCCGGTTCTAAGGCAGTCAATGACTTCATCGATCTCAGCCTGGCCGATGCTTGGTTTATGGAATGGTATTCGGAGCATACGCTTGTATGGGCGAAACAATGGTGGTGTGAAAATGCGCGGCGACTCGACTCGCAGGAATCCAACGCCCTCCCGCCAGGGAAGGGCCTTCAAGGTTTGATCAAGAGCCCCAGCAGATGCGTTCTCAGGAACGGCAGGGAACGCAGAGGAGCATAAAGGCGGTCGGTAAGGAGCCCCAGACGCCTGGCCAGCGGGGGCAACAAAGAAATGGTTTTCAAAGTCATGCGAAAATCCGGGAACAGACGCTGAATCTGTTTCCTGGATACTCCTCGCACATGCTGGTTGAGAGGATTGTTGATTCTGAAATCGTACCAGAGAACGCCTCCGCCGGGAACGAGGATACGTTCTATCTCCCTGCAAATATTGCCTCTCATCTGCTGGTCCAGGATTGAGGTGAACACGGTCAGCGCGGCAACGATATTGAACGAGCCGTCTCGAAACGGCAGTGCCTCGGCGTTCGCCAATTGAAAGGTGATTTGGGGAAACTTCAGTTGCGCGGCGCGGACTCGCTCTGGCATGAGATCAACGCCAAAGAGGTTTTGCGGCCGGGCGCCCCAATTCGCAAAGACCGCCAGCTGTTCACCTGTGCCGCAGCCTATATCCAGGATGCGCCGGTCACCGAGGGGGAGCAGGCCCGCTTGCTGCAGCAACTTGCGCGTTTCAAGCTCCCGTTCGTGTCGAATCGCCTGGTTCCCCTTATTGGCATCCAGCCACTTGGAGCGCTCATACCCGCCGGCAGTGTATCCGCGATAAACCCGCCTCAGCCGGTCAACTTCCGCGCGCGTCTCCATTGGGGTCAGACAACAGCTCCCTTGGACTCAGGAACCAGCACTCTCGGGGCTGGCATGGCGTCCCCGGGTCAATCGGACAAATTGTGTTTGCGGCGCATTATGGAACACCACGAAGTCGAGGATTCCGTGCAGAAATCCGTAGCCGTACCCGAAGTGGAAACACCAGATCACGATCGGCAGAACCGGCAGGCAACCCCATTGTGAACGAGCTGCGATGATCAGGGAGAGCCCCAGGGCCGCCAGCACATAGGACAGGCTCAAGCCGGCAACCGCCCAAAGCGCGGGGGCCCAGAACACCGACAGGACCGCCGCCAGAACAAGGGTTCCAAGAAATGCTCCGGGCACGACATGTCTAAAGGACGCCGGCGCATGGTGCTTCCGAATCACCAAAACCTTCCAGTAACCATACTGCATATACTGGTGAAAAAGGGCGGACAACGAACCGCGCACACGGTACCAGCTCTGAATGCGTGGAGACTGGTAGACCTTGCCGCCCGCCCGCCTGATGCGGAGGTTGTGCTCGTCGTCCTGATTGCGGACAAGGTCCTCGTCAAAAAGGCCGACCCGCTCGAACACATCCTTCTTCCAGCAGCCATAAATTACCGTATCCACGTAACCCTCAAAGTGCGGTAGATGTGACCGGGCGCCGCCAACCGCCCAGGCAGAGTGGAAGACCGCCCTGATGGCTTTCTCCATGAATGTACGGGCCTGGGACCGCATCGGCCCGCCGACATTGTCGGCCCCGGTTTCCTGCAATACGGCAATGCACTGCTTCACATAATCGGGCGCGTAGGTTGTGTGCGCATCCATGCGGACAATGATCTCGCCGCGCGCCGCCCGGATGGCAGCGTTCAACCCGGTTGAAACGATGCGACCGGGATTATTGAGCACGCGCAGTTGGGGATGCTGTTGCGCCGCGCCTTCTAAATACTCGCGCGTGCCGTCGGTGGACATCCCGTCCGCGGCAATGATCTCCATCCCCCCCTCCGGCGGATCCTGCGCGAGGATTGACTGTATGCACGGTTCGATATGTCCTGCTTCATTGCGGCAGGGCAGTACAATTGAAACAAATGGTTGAGTGGGTGGTTGAATATCCATGTCTCTTGTCATTAGAAATCTCCTGTAACGGTGTCGAATTCGTGTGTTCTCAATTACCCGGCACTTACCGATTAGCCTCTATCCGAAAGGACTCAGGCGGGGCAGGGTTCAGGCCTCAGGCGGCTTTTTCAACCTCTCCAGGCTGGCGGTCCTCGAGCAACCTTCTCAGTTCCTGCTTGAGAACTTTGCCCGAGCCGTTGTGGATCATCGTGTTGAGAAAAAACACTTCCTCGGGAACCTTGTAACCAGGCAGCCGTCGCTGGCAGTGGGCCACCACGTCCTGCGGCGTGATCCGCGAAACCGGGGCAGGCACAACGAATGCCTTGACAGCCTCCCCCAACAGCTCGTGAGGAGCTCCCAGGACCGCCACCTCGATGACCTCCGGCAGTTCGGCGATTACCTCTTCCACTTCTTTGGCGCTTATGCGGTTGCCGCCCGCCTTGATCATGTCCCGTTCCCGTTCCACGATGAAGATGAAACCATCCTCGTCCACGCGCGCGAGGTCGCCCGTGTGCAACCTGCCGCCCCGGAAGAACCTTGATGTCTCCACCGGGTCGTTCCAATAACCCAGGGCAATGTTGTCCCCTGCAGCCACAATCTCGCCAACCTCGTCCGAACCGGGAGCGACTGGTGTTCCATCCGCCTTGAGCACCTCAAGCCTTGTGGATGGCAATCCCGTTCCGATCGAACCCAGTTTGTCGGCGAGCCGTTCTGGTGGCAGGTAGCTCAATCGCGCCGTCCCTTCAGTCTGACCGTACATCAGAAAATACCTGGCTTGCGGGAATGAACTGAGGATCTCCTCTATGCAGGCATTGGGCAATTTCCCTCCCGCCTGCTGGAACCAGCGGAGGCGCGGAAACGCCAGCTCGCGGAACCGGGATCGCCGGAGCAGGATTTGGTAAGTCGAGGGAACCCCGGCCAACCCAGTGCACTCCTTGCGCTGCATTTCCATGAGCACGACTTCCGGGAAGAGCTTGAACTCGTTGTTTAGCACGAGTGAGCCCCCCGCCATCAGATGCGTGTGCAGCAATGAAAGTCCGAAGCAATAATGAAAAGGCAACACGACCATGGCCCGGTCCTGGTTCTGCAAGCCCATATAGGAGATAATGTCCCGTGTGTTGCATTCAATGTTGCCGTGCGTGACCATTACCCCCTTCGGCGAACCGGTTGACCCCGAGGTGAACATCAATGCTGCCAGGTCGCGGGAGGCTGTTATTTCAGGGAATATTGCTTGTCCATCCCCCAAGGCATGATCCCCGTAGTGCTCGGGCAAGAGCGATAGGCCAAGTTCTCCAGCCCATGCCTGCACACGATTCCGGAACCGGTTCGAAACGAACACACCCCGCATGCCAGTGTCTGAGACGATCTCCGAAAACGTGCCAGCGCCAACCTCTGTTTGGAACGGAACCGCTGTCAGGCCGGCGCGCATGATCCCGAGGTAAACGGAGACGAAGAAAGGGCTGTTCTCCGAGAATACGCCTATCCGATCTCCCTTGTTATACCCTTGATCCAGCAGCCCGCAAGCGACCCGGCTCACCTTCTCCCGGAGCGCCGCATATGTCATCGCCCCACCCCGGTGCAGAAGCGCGTCGGCCGCGTCCGCCCCTTTGGCAAGAATAGACTCAGCTACATTCATCTCTCCGATTGAGCTTTGCGAGGCGACCGTGCGTCAGGCCGTTTGCTTCATTGCGCCCCCCGATAGAGCGCGATCAGTTGGCGATCCGGCAGGCATCTGCCCGCGAGTTCTCCGAGGAAGAAGTACCCCGAAGCCGCGTCGTAGGTCCCCGGCTTTTGGAGCAGGAAGACATCGAAGTACTTCAGCCAGAAGAATGCGAGCCGGGCGGCGGCGTGGATCAGGGCCCGCGCGAACTTCCTCGTCGCAAAGCTTAGCAAGAAGAAATGGCAAGCCCAGGCCAAAGCCATTCCCGGGCCGGCCATCGGACCACTCTGTAACTCGCGAAACCTCCGAAACAGCCGGCGCAGCCCTAAATGCGTGAAACGCGTGAAGTCAAACCGCCCATGCACCACCTGCTGCATAAAAGCGACCTCGGCATAAACGAGTCCCCGCGGTTTGAGCACGCGCTCAATCTCCTGGACACATCGGACCGGGTCCGGGACATACTGCAGCACCGCCTGAATGACAACACCGTCAAAGAAGTTGTCATCAAACGGGAGACTGTTGGCATCACAAATAATCTGTGTCCGGGGCCCGAAGGTGACGTCGGTCTCCACCAGCCGAATTCCAGGCCGGGAAACCAACCCCTCCATGCCCTGGCCAAGAACGCTGCCGCCAATCACGAGAACCACCGGCTCTCGAGTGCGCTCCAACAGCAGTCCCGCCAGGCGCTGATAGTTGTGCCTGGCTTTCAGATTCCTGCCCAGCACAGGCAGCAAGTTGTCCACCCAGCGTTTGAACCCAGGCCGGGAAAGTTCAATAGTGGTATTCCGCCGGCCGACGAAATCTTCGCGCGCGAACAGGCTCTCATCGTCGTTAATCAGGACAGGCAGATTGTCCACTATCGGATAACGGGCTCCGCAGGCTGGATTCGCGCAGACAAGTTCGCCCTCCCCCCGGAAGAGTCGCGCTCGGCACGCCACGCAACGGAGCAAGTCCTCCACGGTGCCCGGCGCATCCCCCAAGACCTCCTGGCCGGTTTTCCCACCAGGCGTCCAGCCAGACCCCGGCGGACACTCCATGCCCAGCGTCAGCAACTGATTATCGTGTCCGTGCATAATCCAATCACAGCGGGGAGGGAATGCCCCGCCACTCATCCGCCCACCAAGGCGGGCGCGCTGGATTGTTTGTCGCTCGCCGAAGGTCCAGCAGCGGGCGGCTGGGCCGGCAGCTTTCGCCGGACGAAGTCCGCCAGTTTGCGAATGGAGTCGAAGTTCTCGACCACAATCTCGTTCTGAGCCGCCTCCACGCCAAACTCGGATTGGATGAAGGCCACCAACTCCATTACGCCCATCGAGTCCACCACTCCCGTCTCCAGGAATGAGTCCTCATCGGCGATGGTATTGTCCTCGTCGTAGTAGAGGTTTTTGACGATGAACTCGCGAATCTTATGTTCTATTTGCATAAGTAATGTTGTGTCTAGTTGATTTCCAAAGGATGCATCCGAAGGTAGTTTGTAGTGCGGAACTTGCGGGAGAAATCCTCATAGGCCCGCCGGACCTGAACTTCCTGCAGTTCCATGACCCGGGCCACCTCCGCGGCAGGAATGTTGTGCTCCTGCGCGTACCAAAGCAGGTCCATGAGATCGAAGGGCAGCCTGAAAAAGAACTCCTCCTGGGTGCAGGCCGCGCTGTAGGTGTCAGAGGTCGGCGGCCGTTCCCGGATGGCCTTCGGGACGTTGAGATATTCAGCCAACTGATAGACCTGGGTCTTATACAAGTGGCCGATGGCCTTGATGTCCACCCCGGCATCGCCGTATTTCACGAAGAATCCCTGGTCATGCTCGTTCTTGTTTGCCGTCCCAATCACAGCGAAGTTGCGCAGTTCTGCATGGTAGTAGAGGGTGGCCATACGGGTTCGCTGCTTGAGGTTTGAGGCGGCGACGATTTGCAGGAAATCCCGCACCGGCAACGGCGCGTTGCGCTCTTCGCCATCGGGCGCGACGATGGTGACCGAAAAGGCGTTAAGGCTGCTTTCTTGAAGGAGGTTCTGCGGCAGCACAATCTTCGCCTTGTACCCGGCCGCCGGATCGTATTCCGGGAAGACCCGCCGAATGGCCTCGTCCCGCCGGCGGTAGCAGCCAAATCCCTCGAGGGCCGGGGTGACGTTTTCGAGGATGGGCTCGACCTCGAGTTGGCGTGCCAGCTGCCGGGCAAGGCGCTCGCTGATCGGATCGGAGTCCTTGTCCGGCATGATGATCGGAACGACCTTCTCGGGGCCAAAGGCACGCACGCACAGTGAGCAGACCACGGCCGAATCAACGCCGCCGCTTATCCCCACCACTCCCCCATAGCGCCGCAAGACCTTTTGGACCTGCTGCCGAAGCGATTGGACGATGCGATCCGCCTCAGCGGCAGGATCAATTACAAGTACATTCCTGGTGAATTTCATGCTCGAACTTTTGGTTTGATGCCCCCGGACCCACACAGACTTTGACACAGTCAGCGTCCGAAATCGGCGGGGGCAGGTTGATGTTGGTTACGAATTGGTGATGTAGCAGTTGGGTGGAAATGATGCCGACCAGCGCCATGTCGTCGGTTTCGCCCAGGGGCTTTCCCTCCTGGATTTTCCGGACAAGCTGGGCGACCGCCGCGGGCCGGAACAGGCCGGAACGCCTCAGCTCCGCAGGCGAAAGCAGCTCCTCAACGTAATCCAGATTCGGCTGGCCGAAGAAACTCCGGTGAATCGGGGCGCGGTACGGGCGCTTGCGACGGCCCCAAACCTCCTCGGGCAACCAGCGCGCACCCAGTTTCCGCAAGAGGTATTTCTCGGTGAGCGCTCGCAGCTTGAGATTAGCCGGCAAGCGGTTGCAAAACTCGACAACACGGCAGTCCAGGAACGGGAAACGTCCTTCAACCGAATTAGCCATTGCCATCCGGTCGCCCTGCGAGGAGAGAAGGTACTGGGAGAGGAAGATACTGATCTCGAGGTGCTGGGCCCTTGCCAGGTCGTCCCACGCGCCGAAACGGCCAGGCAGCTCCGCCGCCAGAAACCGGCCGTTGCGCGGCGCGGCGCTGTGCAGCACGTCGTCCGTAAAAAACCTGCGCGTCCGTTGATTGTTCCGCCAACGCACCGCATGCGAGTATTCGGGATTATCGAGCCGCGTCAGGCCCTCTCTAAAGAATGCGGATAGCAACGAAGCACTGCTCCCGGATAAGCCCGCAATGTCCGGATACAGCCGCCGAAGAAGCATAGGACGCCGAATCGAATCCGGCTGCCGGGCCCAAAACCGGCGCACCTTGGCCTCTTTGAATATGTCGTAACCCGCGAGAAACTCATCGGCGCCTTCGCCGGTCAGGACGACCTTGAAGCCGCTGTCCCTAACCAGCTTTGACAGCAGGAACATCGGCGCGGGTGCCGTCCGCATGAGGGGCGCTTCCGCATTCCACACCACCTCCGGGAACACTCGTCCTATATCCCCATGCGTTACGCAGGCTACCTGGTGCTCGGTCCCCAGGAACCGAGCCATCCGGGTCTGGTGTGCGCTTTCGTCGTATTGCGCGTCGCTAAAGGCGATGGAGAAAGTTGACAGGCGATTCGCCGTGGAATTCCGGACCAGGGCGGCAATCAGGGACGAATCCAGGCCCCCGCTCAGATAGGCGCCAACCGGCACATCCGCCCGCAGACGAATGCGGATTGCGTCAACCAGCAGCGTGGATAACTCCTCCAGGTGCTGCTCCGCACCTGACGCTCCCCGCGGTTGCATTGATTTGGCATCCGGGAAGTCCAGTTGCCAGTATGGCTTCACGTTGATCTCCCCATGCCGGGCAACCAGAAAGTGCCCTGGCGGAATCTCCTGGATATGGCGGAAGATCGTGTGCGGCGAGAGCGGCGCCCAAAAAGTGAACACCTGGTCCAGGACTGCCGTGTCAATCTCCGCGCTGACCCGCGGCTGCGTGAGCAGCGTCTTGATGGCCGAGCCAAAAACAAGCCGCTGCCCGCGGACAGCGTAGAACAGCGGTCGAACGCCCAACCGGTCCCGGGCGAGAAACAACGTCTTGGTCCGGTTATCCCACACCGCGAACGCGAACTGGCCATTGAGGCGTTCCAGGCATCGCGGCCCGAACTGCTCGTACATGTGCAGCAGAACCTCCGTGTCGGAGTCGGTGGAGAACCGGTGGCCGAGCGCCTCCAACTCCGGCCGCAGCTCGACATAATTGAAGATCTCCCCGTTGAAGACAATCCACATGGAGCCGTCTTCGTTCGAGATTGGCTGCTGGCCGCTGGCCAGATCAATGATGCTCAGGCGGCTGTTGCCCAGCGCCACCCCCCGGTCCAGGTAGATGCCAAACTGATCGGGGCCGCGGTTGCGCAGCGTAGCCAGCATCCTGCGCATCTCGCTTTCGGCAACGATCCCCTCGTTGTCGAAATCAACTATGCCGGCAATTCCACACATGAATACCTCCTCTGTTTCGATCTCTCTGCCCTTGAGGCAGACCGCTCACCCGTTGTTCGTTAACTCAAATCCGCGCTACACCAACAGAACATTCGTCAGCAGCCCGCGTCGGAAACGGGCACTCGCAAAGGGAACGGCGCAGCGTTGCCGGCCGCGGCCCGGTAGCGCCTGCCGTTGCCGTCCGGGCTGGCCAGTACTCCCTTGAAGGCCGCCAGGGCGATCTTGGATTCAATCCGCGCCCGCGAGGCCCCGCCGAAAAGCTGTATGCGCGGCAGTCGCGAAAGCGATGCGGTCTTGTCCGCCCACATCGGCTCGGTGGTCATGGCGGTGCGGGCGCCGGAGCAAAACGCGTGCTGCGCCAAGGCCGGGTTGTGGTTGCCATTCGGGAAGGCGAACGTCGTGCACGGCGCGCCGATCTCCTCAGACACCCTGGCGAGGCTGGCTTCGATTTCGGCGTAGGCCCGCTTCCTCGTCTCGCGCGTCAGAATCGCATGCGTCAATCCGTGCGCCCCGATGGTAAACCCGCGCTGGTGCAAATTCCGGACCTCATCCCAGGTCATCGGCCGCAGGTCATCGGATTCAATCTCCGGCTCGGACCCATGCTCCGCCCAGGCCCGATCCAGCCGCCGCATCAGCGTGTCGAACGGCAGTTGTTTGAGAGTGTCAATCTCCAGCCCTGCCGGACAATGGCCGAGCGCCCGCACCAACTGCTCGCGCCGGTCGAACCAGAAGCACGAGCCATTGGTCACCGGCTCGGTCGTGATATAAAAGACCGCCGGCACCTGCCGGCGCTCCAGCTCCGGCGCCGTCTCGGTAAAGTTGCTGCGCTTGCCATCGTCGAATGTCAGGAGGCAGAACGGCTTTCGTCGCGGGCGGGCCAGCCGGTGCGGCAAGTGCTCAAGGCGGATGAAATCAAACCATCGGCCAAGCACTTCCACGTGGAAGGCCGTCTCAGCCCTCGAGAGGGTATGTTCGTTGACGATGACACCCCCTCCTTTTGCGCGCCGCACCAGCGCGAGCAATAACGTGGCCGCGAGATTCGCCATAGGATCTGGGCTGAAGAAAAAGTGGTGGAAACAGCGATTGGCCCCTCAGACCGGAGCGCCTTGGACGAAGCCCAGCTTCCAGGAACGCCGCTCAGGCAGCGCCCGATCATACAGATCGTCCAAATAAGCGGGCAGACGCTCCAGCGAGTAGTTCTGCACAACGTATTCCCGCGCGCGCCGGCCCATTTCCGTTCTTTGCGAAGCGTTTCTGACCAACTCGGCCAGCGCCGCCACAAGGCTTTCCGCGTCCTCGCGCTCGACCACCAGGCCCGTCGTGCCATGCTGCACGATCTCCGGAACCCCGCCCACCTTCGTGGCCACAACCGGCAAGCCCGAGGCCATCGCTTCGAGCAATGCGTTGGGCGTGCCCTCGAAATCCGACGTGAGCACACAGACATCGGCCTCCTGATACAATTGCGCCATGTTGGAAACGCCTCCCATGAACTGCAGCCCCCCGGGCAACAAGCCGAGTTGGGCGGCCTGAGCCTCGAGTTCGGCTCGCAACCGCCGGTCCTGGGGCGGACCAGCGATCCACCCCCGCACCTCCAGGCCCAGCCTCCGCCGCAAATGCGCCAGCGCGGCGATGAAACGGTCCAGCCTCTTCTGCTTTGTCAATCGCCCGACCGCCAGCAAGGTCAGCGGTCGTGCCGGCGAGTTCTCAGCCGGTTTGAAGCGCTCCGTATCCACCACGTTAGGCAGGAAAAACAGGCGCGAGGGGCGAATGCCCCGGCCGATTGCCTGCCTGATCGCCAGGCGGCTGTTGGCCGCAATGACCGGCGGCAGGTGGAGATTGAGCCAGCCGCCAAGAGTTCCGTTCATTCGCCGTTCCGCCGTTTCCTCGTTGCGGATGGCACCAACCCCGTTCACACCCAGCAGCAAGGAAGCCAGGCCGACGCAGGCGTTGGCAAAATAGTGCTGGCTTTGGAACAGTGCGGGAGGGTCGCTCCGAAGCTCGCGCAAAACACGAAGCAGCCGGATCAGCCGGGACTGGCGTTGCCCCACCCAGGTCACCGGCACGCCAAGCGAACGAATGGGCTCCTCCCAAAACTCACCCCGATCGAAACACAGCAGCCGCGGCGCCACTCCACTCCGGCAGAGGGCTTGGAGCATGTAGTAAAGCTGCCGCTCCGCTCCGCCGTGCTCCAGCGTTCCCGCCAGGAAACAGATTTTCAGATCACGGGGGTAGTCGAGATGAAAACTCACAACGAGCGTCCTTTCTCATCCAGGGTCCGCCAGGAACCAGGGATGGTCGCTTCAACATCACAATTACAGAGAGTTGCGCGGAAGCCCACCGGGCAAGTGCCGCAACCACAAACAGTTACGCGTTCACCAGGGGATCCCCACCGTATCCTAACCGGATCCACACCGGATCCACACCGTGGATACAGCCTTGACATCAACAGGCGCATTTCGCGTAAACCACTATCATTTTGGGACTTGCGTCGGAAAGGCGGCGCAACAGGCCTCACCAGGGGCCAAATCCGTCGCAAGTGCCGTGACCACAGCGGGTTGCGCGCTAAATGCAGGGCGATTCATCTCCTCAGGCGGCTCGACAGAGCACATCCCGCTTATCGGCTTGGCTGCGGGATTCCTCAGGCCGCCGACCCGCTTGTGCCCTGCGTTCGCCATCCTCACGGGCAAGCCAGCCTTGCAGCGTCTCCACAAGTCGCCACCGCCGGTTCTGAGCGGCAAAATCCCGGAACACCGAGAAGAGGCGAGCCCGCAGCGACTCGAAATCGCAATCCCGGACCACTTGCTGGCGCCCCGCCGTCCCAAGGCGCTTTCGCGTTTCCGGAGAAAGCGCCAGTTCGGCCATCCGCTCGGCCATAGCCTGCGCGTCAGTGCCCTCCACCACGTAACCTGTCTGCCCCTGCAACACGATTCGGTCCGCATCCCCCACCGGCGTGGTAATCACGGGCAGACGGGCCGCCATGGCCTCAAGGATAACATTCGGAAAACCCTCGTACTCCGAACACAACACAAGAAACCCCGCCTGCACCAGCAGGGCCGGGACATGGCTGCATTCACCAAGAAAAACCGCGTGGCCCGGCGTCAGACCCAGCTTGGCTGCTTGCCGTTCCAGGGCAGGTCTCGAACCGCAATCAGCGCCCGCAACCATGCCGAGCAGAGCGGGTGCCTTGCGCCGGGCAATCGCCAATGCGTCCAGAAACCGGTCAAAACGCTTGCCGGGTTGCAGGCTCCCGACGGCAACCGCCACAACCCGGTCCGGAGGGATGACAGCCGGCAGCGGCATTCTGCTGCGGGCATCGAAATCGCGCAGATCCAGCGCATTGGGCAGGATCGTAATTTTCGGCGGTTTGGCGATGCGGGACTCGAGATTGCGCCTGGCGCAATGAGAGTTCGAAACCAATCCATGGGCCAGCCGCAGCATCCACCGGCTCCGGCGCCCGCTGTAATTCAGCTCGTAGAAACCGTCGCTTCTCAGGCCGCCCAGGGTCAGCGCGCGGCAGAGCCGGCCCGCCATACCGGCCTGATGCAAATCGCCGAACTGAGGCGCAAACACGATCTGGGGGCGAAAAGACCATAACGCCCGGGCCAGCCCGGCCATGATCAGCAACGGCCGGTTCCGCCGGTAAAACCGGGTGAGGCGGATGCCCATCTGGCGCAGCGACAGCTCGTAATGTCCACCTTCACCCAGGTGAAAGAACCGCACGTTCGTTCCGGCCTCGTGCAGGGCGCGAGCGATGTACGCGGTCTGCTTCTCCGCGCCCCCCAGCTTCAGGCTGGAGGCCACCAACGCCACACGCAAAGGTTGGCAGGGAGACGTCATCGGCAACTTCAGAGACTTCAAGGGACCAGGTTCCGGACAATCCGTCAGGCCTGCCCGGACAACGCATACGCGACGGCAAACCAAAAGGCGTGATCCCCCGTGGGATTGTTCACGGTCAATCCCGACAGCACAAACGGCAGCAGCAACGCCAGGGGCAGCAAACCCGAAGGCTGAAACCGCGCGCGCCACGCCGCCGTCACGGCCTTCCCCAACCCGGTCGCGAAGATCAGAAACCCAATAATCCCGGTCTCCACGAGCAGCAGCAGCGCAAGATTGTGGGCGACAATGGTCTTCTGCTCCTGGATCAGGTAGGGCATCGCGCGGCGCGTCAGTTCGTACTGGTACTGATCGGGGCCGGAGCCGTAGATCGGGCTCCGGAGAATCATCTCGCACAGCACGGGCGCCATCCGGGCGCGCGGGTTCTCCCGCCCGACATTGTGCGGATCAATATCCCGGAACCGGTCCATGACCGTCGGGATCTGCCAGACCGCCCCGGCCAGCAGCACGCCGATCAGGATCAACGTCGCGTAGCGCCGGGACCTGGATGAGAAGCGTTCAGCCTGAAAAAGCAGCACCAGAACTCCGGTGAAGACCAGCAGAATCGCCGTCCGGGAACCGGTCTTGGCCATGCCGATCCCCACCAGCGCAATCAACGGGAACAGCAGCAGACGCTGGTTCAACCTGACGTTGTTGGCCATCGCCAGCCCGATCAGGATGATCAGGGCCATGGCATAGGTGGCGCCCACCACGTTCGCATTCTCGCCAAAGACCGACGTGCGGACTTCATCCACGCTGTCGTCCACCGTGCTGACGCCAACGCCCACGATGTGGAGCGACGCGCACAGCGAGCTGGCCCACACAAAGGCCCACAAGCCCCCGCGGCGGAGCCTGGGAAACTGCAACAGGTTGAACGCCATCCAAAGCCAGGGCAGCGAATACTGAAACCATTCGAAAGTGCTCGGCCACCAGGCATCCCGCAAACCCGGCGTCAGCCACAGCCCGCTGCAAATCCGCAACACGCAGTAAGCCGCAAACCAGAGCAGGGCCGCCGGCAGGAAGCGCAGGCAAATGCGAGGCTGCAGCGCAACCGCGCCCATGAGCAGCATCTGGACTATCCGGATCGCGCCGAGCCTGTCCCCGGTGCCGGGAACATACAGGCGGGTGAACGGAATGGAAAACACCGACAGGTAAAACGCCCAGCGCACCAGGGCTTCCGGCTCATTCAGCGCCGAACTCCACCACTTGCGCCCGGGCGCGATCTCCGGGCGCGGGGAACGTTCCGCTCCCGGAAGCGCGGGCAAGCTCCCCCGGTCAATTGAGATTACGGCTGGCATACCTCGAAGCGCTCGCCTGGGGCCGGCGCGGCGGCGGCCGCCTCCGACCGGCGCGGCGGCGTGACGGCCTGATGTTCCCGCCAGGCTTGAAACATAAGAACGTGCCACAAGGCCAGTCCCCAGTCTCGCTGTCCCGCCCGATGCTCGCGCCATTTCAGGCTCACGGTCTGTTCGTCAAAGAAACCTTCCTCGCGCAACCGCGGCGCGGATAACAAAGCATCGGCCCACGACCGCAGGGGTCCTCGCAGCCACGCGGCGATGGGAACCCCAAAACCCTGCTTGGGCCGCTCGACCAGGTCCGCGGGCACATACTGGTGCAGGACGCGGCGGAGCAGATACTTGCCGCGCCCGCGCCGCTGCTTGAGCGCGTTGGGCAGGCTCCAGGCAAACTCGATCACGCGGTGGTCCAACAGCGGAATACGCGTCTCCAGGCTCACGGCCATCGCGGCCCGGTCCACCTTCGCCAGGATGTCATCCGGGAGATAAGTGACGAAATCCAGGCACATCATCCGGCGGAGCAAATCCGGGAAGTCCTCCCAGGGCGGCGCGTCGTCAAACTTGGTTAGCGGCTCCGCCTTGTACCGCAGCCACGCCAGGGGATCGCGGTTGGGAGACATCAGCAACTGGTATAACGACCGGTCGCTATGCATCGGCAACAACTCCGCGAAATTCGCCAGCCGCCCCAGGTAATGTGGAACCGAACCCCTCCGCCTCCGCAAGTCCAGGCCGCACGCGGCCGCCGATCTCAGCGCGCGCGCCATCCCGCCGCGAAGGGAGAGCGGAATCCGCCCGAGCACCGACCAGATTCGCTGCGCTTTCCGATAGGCCCCATACCCGCCAAAGAGCTCGTCGCCGGCGTCGCCCGAGAGGCTCACTGTCACCTGCGATCGCGCCAGCTCGCACAGCACCACGGTCGGAATCTGGGACGAATCGGCAAAAGGCTCGTCGTAAATGGCCGGCAGCCGGGCGATGACCTGCCGCAGCTCGCCGGGCTCGACGTAAAGCTCAGTGTGATCGGTGCCCAAGTGACGCGCCACCGCGCGAGCAAAGGGCGCCTCGTCAAAACCATTCTGCCGGAAGCCGATGCTGAAGGTCTTGACGGGCCGGCGGCTCTGGGCCTGCATCAAGGCGACCACCAGCGATGAATCAATGCCGCCCGAGAGAAAAGCGCCCAGGGGGACATCCGCCACCATTTGCTGGCGCACCGAATCGAGCAGCAACGAGCGCAACCGCTCCGTCGCCTCGCTCTCCTTGCCGGCAAACGGCCGCGCGAAACCCTCCCTGGCGGCCTGCCGCAAGGACCAATATGAGTATGGCCTGCCGGCGTTCCGGGCCTGGAGCTGCGCCTCGGTCAAAGTGAGCACGCACCCCGGGTTGAGCTTGTAGATGTTCTGATAAATGGAGAACGGCGCGGGGATGTAGCCGTAACGGGTCAGCAGGGCGACCGCGGGGCGGCTGATCGCCGCCCGCCAACGGGGATGCGCCCGCAGCGCCTTGAGCTCCGAACCGAACACGAACACGTCTCCCGTCCAGCCGTAGTACAAGGGCTTCTCCCCCGCCCGGTCGCGAACCAGGTGCAGCTTGCGGGATTGTCTGTCCCAGACCGCGATGGCGAACATCCCAATGCAACGCTGCACGGTCTTGCCAATCCCCCAGGCGCAAAACGCGGCCAGCAGCACCTCAGTATCCGAATGGCCGCGGAACGTGTGGCCGCAGTCCTCCAGCTCGCGTCGCAGCGACTGGAAATTGTAGATCTCGCCATTGAATACCAGGACAAACCGGCCGTTGGCCGAATGCATTGGCTGGTGCCCCTCCTGGCTGAGATCCAGGATGGCCAGCCGGCTATGGGCCAAAGCCACGCCGGCATCCGCGTCCGCCCAGGTTCCTTGATCGTCGGGGCCGCGATGGCGCAAGGCAGCGGCCATCCCGGCGGCGGCGCGCTCCAGCTCCGCTTGGGCCGCGCGCCGGCGCGGATCACAGAATCCAGCGATGCCACACATAATAATCCGGAAATTGCTACCTCGCCTGCAGGCCCGAAACCGTGCCCGCCGGGGCTTGCACCCTGTCCGTCAACGTCCTCCACCATCCCTCCAGCTTGAGCTGGCAGCGAATGAGCAGCGGGGAGAGGCGCGGGCTGGTGCAGATGAACGAAGACCACCACGAGCTCCGCCCCTGCCACTCCCGGGCGACGTCGTCCACCGACGCGATCTCCGGGCCGTACTGGTCCAGGTCCTCCCGAAACTGGCGCAGGTCCGCGGCGGTCCACTGGTTGTGGTGATAGCACACGGTCCACACGCCGGCTGGCGCCGGCCGGAAGCCAAAGAGCTGTTGCGGGATCCAGAACATGTTCCGCTCGCAGACAAACGGGAAACGAAAACAACCGTCGCAAATCATCGAGATGCCGACCGTGTGGAGCAACGATACGGTGGTGGCGTCAAAGCAGTTGCTCGGGGCAATCCAGAGGTCCGGCTTGAGGCCGTGATGCTTGAAGATCCTCATCCCGCGGCGGAGCTTCTCCTCCTGTTCCGCAGCCGGGAGGCCGGCGAACTCCGATTTCTTCCTGGGCGTAACAATCCCGGGATGGCAGGTCACGTAGCGGTGCTGGTAACCATGCAACGCGATGGTCCACCCGCGGGCCTGCCAGCCTCGGACGCGTTCCCAAAAGTCCTCGACCGGAGCCTCGACCCGCAAGGCCGGGTCCTGGTTGTCCGGAACAACCGCCAGGATCGGCTTGAGATTCCTCTCCCGCAGCGCGGATTCGATGGCCGACCAAACTTTCCAGTTCATGGTCGGGCAAATGTCATCAAAACGCAGGAGATACTTTGTGCTCTTCAAGGTGTGCGACATGGTCCTTGTCCTCCGAATCGGCACGGGCGGGGGAGTGAGTGCGCCTGAACCGGGCCAGTAAATGGGCCGCGGTGAGCAGGACCCACCCTTTGACGGTCATTGGCTCTTCGCCATCGTATTCACTGACAACCCTCCCACCCAGGCTCATCTTGAATCGGTTGATCCCGAGCAGCCGTATATCCGTCGTTCCGGGATACCAGCCGCCAAAGTCAAACTCGCGGATTCCCTGCTCCCGAAAGCTGAGAAAGTTGTGCCAATGGATCAGGCAGTTGGCGCGGCTGACCGCGTTCCGCCACGCGACGCTCGGCAAAGGCTTGTAGGGAGAAATGGCGATCAATTGCCGGGCGCGTTTGGTCGTGAGCAGGACGAGGTGATACGCCAGCAGGTTTCCCGCCGGATCACTCGCGGCCACCACGTCCAGGGCGCCGGCCTTGCTCATCTCCTCGAACCAACCCCGCTCCAGAAGCGGTGTCTTCTGGGCCAGGGCGAACTGGTTCCACATCTTCTCCACTTCATCCAGGACCCTCGCATCTTTTGAATCGCAACGCCGGCACCGCAGCCCATCCTTCTCTTGTGCCGCGGCGATTCTGCTCGCAGTCCTCGTCTCCATCATCGCCATCAACTCCGTGGGCGTCTTCTGCAAATCTATCAGCACAGTCTGGAATGGCCTCCATCTGCTTTTGGCCAGGGGTGACGACCTCTGCCGATAGTAGATCCAATCCACCCGCGCGCCGTCTGGCGTCTCATCAAACCAGACCTCGGCACGACTCAGAAACCGTGATTTATAGACGAACATCCAGTTAGGCAGCCACGCAGCTGCAGTACCTTCCCTCTCGGGTCACGGAATCGGCTGACCCACGACAGCGCGGAAGCCGATGCCGGAGCTCGCGAAGTCCGGCGGGTTTAAGTTACGGTCGGCGGGCCGGACATCGCCGCCCGAAGCCTCGGGTCCGGCGGCGCCCCACCCCTGCTTTTCCAGGGTATCAATCAATTCGATGTTGAGATTGTTTCCCGCCAGCAGGAAGGCGATCGGGTGGTTCCGGAAGGCCTCGCCCGGCTGCGGCGGCACGATCAATCGCGCCCCCTGACTCTGGAGCCGCGCAAGCTCCGCTGGCAGGCCAGAGCATCGAAAACACAAATGATGTAGCCCGCCTCCTTTGCGGGCGGCTTGGAAGACCGGCGAATCCGGCGATGAAGGCTCAATCAACTTCACGGTCAGGGAATCCTGCCTGGACAGAAACACCACCCGGACCTTCTGGCGGGTGTTCAGCACTATGTCGGAATTCCGGCGATATCCGAAAAGGGCCTCCCACTGGGGCAAAGCCTTCTCCAGGGAAGGCACCACTATCCCGATATGATCAATGACCATGCTGACCTTATCGCGCCATTTCCGGCGCCGACAGGGCAGGCGCCTCCGCCCCGGGCGAAGCCGTCGGCGACTGCGCGTCGGCCCCGGCCGTCTCCGTCTCCGCGCCGCGCGCCTTCCGGCCGAATCGCAGCGCCGCGGGAAGTCCCTTCCCCCAGCTCAGCAAGGCAGCGGCGGCAAGCACCGCCCGGCCTTTAAGGGAGAGGATTTGCTCACAATTGTACTCGCGCACCACCTGCCCGCCGAATCCTTCCTTGAATCGGTTGATGTCGAGCAGCTCCCGATCCGTCTTGCCGGGGTACCACCCTCCGAAGTCGAACCGCTTCAGACCCTGTTCCTGATGGCGAAGGATGTCGCACCAGAAGAGGTAACGGTTAGCCCGGCCAATGGCGTTCCGCGCCGCGCTGTCGGCCAGCTCTTGATGCAGGGAGAACGTGTGCAGCAGGCAGCTTCGGTCGGAGTCAATGTAGTATGCATGGTAAGCCAGCGGCTTTCCTTCCGGGTCCCGGGCAAGCGATAGCTCCAGGAACCCGTCGCTGGCCAATTGGTCCAGCCACTGCCGGTCGAGGGGGGGCAGGCCCTTGATCCCCGCAAAGCGATGGTAAGCGGCCTCGAACGCGTCGAGCATCTCCCGGCTGACCGGGTTCGCGCGCTCACAGACGATTCGGTCCCTGTCCCGCGCCCGTCTGATATGGTAGGCGGTGGAGTTGTTCAAGCCTCGTCGCAAGACCTCCGGGCTCAAACCGAGATCCAGCACAATCGTGTAAAAGTATTTCCACCTGGCGCCCGGTACCGGGCGGCTGCGCTGGTGGTAAAAAATCCAATCCACCGGGGTCGAATCCGGCTCGTGCTCGAACCAAACCTCCCCGCGCACCAGAAAACGTGACTTGTAGATATGCATATGGCGTAAATTGAGCGCCCCTCATCCCCTTGCGCCAGCCGCGTGCCCGCGCTCAGGCGGCGACTTCCGAAATAGTGTACCGGTACTTGCCGGATGGATGCGGCGGCAGGCTGGACGGGAATTCGAAACCAACCCGGCAGGCGGGGCCCATCACCAGCCGCACCTTGCCAGCGATGTCCGCGAGTTCGCTTTCGGGCGGCTCGCCGTTGGCCCGGACCACCTTGAACAGAACGTCCTCATGGCTCCGTTGAACCACCTGGAATTTCGACACCCAGGGCCGGAAATAGAGGAGGTGGGTGAAATACTCGCCGTCCACCAGCGTCTGATCGCGCGTTCTGAAGGCGTCCACGTTGCGGCCAGCCACGTGCCGGAGGAATTGCTGGCGCGAGCCCCCCAGGGTCCGATCCGGCCCCAACGACCCGCGATCCCCGATCCAGTAGCGGACCAGGGGCATGGCGTAGTTCGTCAGGCAGGTCACCACAATGTTCCCCTCCTCGCCCGGTGGCACGGGCATTCCTTGATCATCCAGGATTTCAACGAAGTTGCCCCACGGCGCAACCCAAAGGCCTTCCGCGCCCGGAATCTCGCAGGCAATGTCACTCACCTCCCGCGAGCCGTATAGGTTGTAGACCCTGCAGCCGAAAACCCGGGCGATCTTCTCGCGCATAAACGGGTAGAGTGTGCCGGCTGAAGTGACGACGGCTCGCTGCGGTTCCAGCACCAGCTTCTCCCGCTCGACGAACCGAGCCAGCTCGTATGCCGCCTGCGCGTAGGCGAGGATCAGGCGCGGACGCAGCCGATTCAACGTCGCGACGTATTGCCGCATGCGCTCCGGCGACAGGTGAAATGCGTTCATCCAGGTGGTGTCGGTCAGCCAGTTAAAGAAACGCGCCTTGGGTGACCGCGTGCCGCACTCGATATCCCGTTCCGCCCCCCAAAGCCTGACCATGGGCTGGCCGACCTCATACCCCAGAGCGCGATAATAGAGCAGGCTGATCGCCGCGCTGCGGTCCTCATAATCCGAGTCCTGAATGAGGCGAACGGGCTCTCCAGTCGAACCCCCGGATGTGTTGTACGACCACTTTCTGCCGGCCAGGTCAGTGGATTGGAGCTTATCGAAGTTGGCGCGAATGGTCTGCTTCTTGAGAACCGGGAGGCGGAGCAGCTCCTCCCGCGGATCACAGGACGGGGTTGGGCCGCATCCTGTTTCCTGCAGCAGATCGGCATAGTAGGGAACCTTCTCCCGGCAATGCTGGAGGAGCCGGCCCAGGGCCGCCGATGTGGTGTCGTCCGCCCCGCCGCGCTCCCGCGCCCGCGCGTAACCGGCCAGGTATGCCGGAAAGCAATAGCCACGCAGCGAAGCGTAGGAGAAGTAAACTGGCTTCCTCCAATTCATGCCAAGGCAGCGGGTGATGCAGCTCAACTGGCCGGCTGATTTCCACCCCGGCGCTGCTGAATAAATCCTTTCAATGCGACTCGTTCTTCCGGCGACAACAGGAAGTAAACCAGGGCGGCATACAACAGGGACACGCCCAGGCTCGCCGCCGCCAGGCCGGCCCAACTGACGATGGACCAATTTGTCAGGATCAGCCGGCAAACCCCGACGACGGCTCCCGTGGCGAGCACAACCGGAAGGATTTCCCGGTAGAACGTCTTGTAAGGTTGTTTGAGGATGCGCGCTCCATACATCGGGGTGAACAGCAGATGCCGGACGGTCAGGGTAATGCCGCCTGCCGCAGCCAGGCCATACAGGCCCCAGTCGAGGTAGCCGGCAAGGAAAAGCGCCAGCAGCAAATTGGCGAACCCGATTCCCAGCGTGACCAGCCCGGGGATTTTCACCCGATTTGCGGCCAAAGGCACCGCGTAAAGGGGATACACTGCCAGGTTAATGCAGAGATGAATCGCCATCAAAAAGAGCAGGGGAGCCAGGCTGCCGAAGCTGGGACCGAGCCACAATCTGAGCAGTGGCTCGCCGAACCCGCAAACCAGCCCAATGGGCAGGGCAATAACGAGGCCAACGAATTTGATCGCGCGGTTCAGGTACGCCACCAATTCCTTCATGTCACCGCCGGCGAAGATGTGGAACATCGTCGGGGCGAAAATCCCGCCCACGGCGATACACACCGAACGCAGCAATGCCGGGAGTTGCAGGACCGCCGCGTAACGCCCGGTCGGCTCAGCCCCGAACAGGCGATTGGCAACCAGCAGGTCTATGTTCAGGTACAAGATCACGCCTATTTGACTGATGATGACCCAGCCGCCCGTGCCGCACAGGCTCTTGAGCATGCCCCAGTCGAAATCGCGGAGCCGGACACGAAGCGTGGGGGTGAGCAACCGCCAGAGCCAAACCATCCCCACGGTGGAAACCACGGTCCCCGCCAGTATGCCCGCGCCCACGAACTCGATCCTCGGCGTGAACAGGGCAAAGAGGCAAACCACGAGCCCCACCCGGGTGAGCGTTTCACAAATAACGACAAGGTTCTCCAAATCCAGCCGGTTGCGGGAGAAACACGGCACCCCGAATGGGGTCTTAAGCTGATTCAGCAGGAATGCGGCGATCGTCCCCACGAAAAGCCAGCGGGTGGCGGTTTCGTAACCAGGCGGAATCCGCAGCAGATGCTGCACGTGAACCACCGTCGCAATGGCGGGCAGCAGGAGCAGGGCGCACAGAACAAGGCTGCCCCAGAGCGAGACGTTGAATACCAGGTTGGCTTTCGCATGATCCTCGCGCTCCAGCGCAATGGTGAGAGAGCGTCCCACAGCCGAGTTGAGGCCGAAGGTAATCAGACTCATGTAAGCGGTGATGGAACTGGCCAGCGGGATCAGGCCATAGGCGGCCGGACCCAGGTTGCTGACCAGGTAAGGGACGTACCAGGCGCCGATAACCATGGTCAGCCCCAACTGCGCGATGTTGCTCGCCAGGTTGATGCCGAACCGCCGGCACCGGGGTCTGGCCGCGGCGGTACGTGGCGCGACGGCTGCTGTTGCAGTCGGGGACATCGGCAGGCTCAACCTCACCGGGGGCCATGGTTGGACGCAGCCACGTCACAAGTTAACGCGGGAGCTGGTTCGGCCGGCTGGGGATGCCACTCATACGTATTCCGGTAATGTTGGTGGTAATGATATTCGGAAGTCGAAGAGCGGGCGCGGTTGAGCACCAGCCCAAGCACGTGCGCCTGACGCTGCCGCAACAGGTCCAATGCGCGTCGCGCCATCCGGGCCGACGTGTAGGAGCCGCGGACTATCATCACTACGCCATCCACTCGGGGAGCGAGAACCGCGGCGTCGTCCGTCGCCAGGAGGGGGGGCGAATCAATGAGGATGTAATCATACCGGGGATAGACCTCCCCCACGAACCGCGTCCATTCCGGGCTTAAGACCAGCTCGCCGGGGTTTCGTCTGGCCGACCCGGCGGGAAGAAGCGAGAGGTTCTCCATGCTGGAAGGGACAATCGCCCGGGCCGGGGAGATTTCCCGGCTCAGTATTTCCGCCAGGCCGGGGCCGGACTTGGCCCCGAAAAACTTATGCAGCGACGAGCGGCGCATGTCCGCATCAATCAGCAGCACCCGCGAGTTGCCCAAAGCCAGAGTCGCGGCAAGGTAAAGCGAGACGGTGGATTTGCCCTCCCGGGGCGCGGAGCTGGTCAGGAGAATGGTCTTGGGCCTGGTTTGGCCATTGCTCATGAACATCAGGGAGGAACGAATCGTCCGAAAAGACTCCAGAAACTCGAACCGCTGCCGCTGCAGGAACTGCGCGCTTAGCTGGCCTTTGGGATTCTTGAGGGAGATCGCGGGCACCTGCCCCAGCACCTCCGCCGACAGGCAGCCGGACAGCTCGGTCAGGGAGGCGAACCGGTCATCCATCAACCCCAGGCAATACAGGCAGGCGAAGCTCAGCGCCACAGCGGCAAATATCGCGAGCAGCATGTTCAGAACCATGCGATTGACCGGATCGGCCGCGGAGGCTGCTTCGAGGACGGCGAGGTTCTCCTGGTCCACTGTCTTGCCGACATCCACGGTTTGCATGACCCCGAAGAGGCGGTCATACGCCGTCTGAAGCCGCTGCAGATCGAGCCGCATGCTCTCGTAATCAGCAATCTTGCGGCTGGATTCGAGCGCCTTGAGATCCCATTCCTCAATGGCCGCCTCCAGGTTCTTGACCTCCACCTGGAGCGCCTGCCGGCGGTTCGTGAATTGTCTGAGGGCCTCGGCCTTGGAGATTCCCACCAGTTTCTCCTGGGTCGCAATCTCTTCATTCAGCCTGGCGATCTTGGGATGGAGCGGCCGCAGGAAGCGCGCGAGCTCGTCGCGCCGGGCTTTGAGTAATTGCGCCTGCTGGTTGGCCCGGAACAAGTCCGCCTGTGGGCCGGCCACCCCGGCCATTGCTTCCCGGGCTGCGGCTTCCGCGGGCGCGCCGGTGCCCCCGGCGGCGCGCCGGGATTGCTCATCAATCCACTGCTCGGGGTCCAAGCGCTCGAGCAGTTGGAGCTGGGTGCGGAGCGCGGCGAGCTGCCCGTTGAGTTGGGCCAGGTAGTTGCCCGCGCTATTGCCTTGTTCCTGGAGCAGCACCACATTGTTCGAACTCTGGAACGCGTGCAATTTCGCCTGTTGCGCCTTCAGTTCCGCCGCCAGTTGATGGGCCTCGCCAGTGACTAAAGAGAGGGTCCGGTCGGAGGCGTTCTCGCGATTCTCCTTCTTGAAAGCGAAATACTCGGCCATGAGGCAGTTCAGAAAGGCGCGGGTGGAGGCCGGCTGCGGGCCCGTGGCGCGCAGCTCTAAAATGCTGCTCTTGGAGGATTCGGTTACCTTCAACTTGAAGGGAAACACCTCTTCCGAAGCCTTGGTTCCAGCCCTGTCCAGGCCCGCCAGGCGCTTCACAAAAGCCTTGGTCTTCTGCACGGGCGCGAAGCCGGACTTGCGGTCCGCGGAAACCGCGGCCTGGAAGTTGTTCGTGTGCTGGGCGCGCAAGCGTGCCAGCGCGCGGTTTTGGACCGTCGAACTGCTGAGCAGTTCGGACTGCGTGGCCAGGTAATCCATCAGCTCCTCGGTGTAAAGCCGGCCCTCGCTGAGGTTGACCCGGCCCGCCAGCCACATCCTGGCCTTGGACTGATAAGTCACGGGCAATTCCGCGCTGTAGAAATAGGCCGGCACCACCACCAGGACCAGGATCAGTCCCACAACCCACCAGCACCTGCGGAGGAGAAGCTGCCACCGGTGCAACCGGCCGTAGAGGCGCGAGCTCGACGCAAACCGGTCGGAAGGCGCGAACAGGTCAACGGTCGGCGTGAAAAGCTGATGCTTGTTATCCATAGCGCGCTCCGTGTCAGTAGTTCAACAGACGCGCGGGCACGACGATCAAATCATCCGGCTGGACGACAAGGTCCTCCTCCAGTCTTCCCTTGTCCCAGACGTTCACCACATTGACCACGGAAGTCTGCTGCCCCTGGGGGGTCTTCCGCACCAGGCGGACATTTTTCTTGTCGGAGAAGTCGCTAAATCCCCCGGCGTTGAGAATCGCTTTGCTCACGGTCAGGGCCTCGCCCGCCGGAATATCGTAGCCACCCTTGTTGCGCACCTGGCCAGTCACATATACCTTGCCGGTGACTCGCGTCCGGTTGACCAGTTCGACCGCAATGATGACGCTGGCCTGGTGATAGAGCTTTTCCTCCAGCCGGGCCTTGATCTCGCTCGCCAACTGGAGACTGGTCTTCCCGGCCGCGTGAATCAGCCCGAAGTAAGGCACTTCCAAATCGCCAGAGTCCGTGATGGTCAGCGAGCGCGGCTCATCCTGGTCCTCGATGACACGATAGCTGATGCGGTCGCCCGGCCCCAGCTTCTGTTGCTCGGCCGCGGGAGGTGTGGGCTTGGCCGCCTCCGGCAGCACAGCTTCATTTGTCCTGGCTGTTTCGACGGGGGCGGGCTTGCTGCTGGCAGCCACAACCAGCGGCAACGCGCCGGCTCGCGTTGGCAAGACTTCAAAGCGAGGATCCCTCGGATCCCGCTCCGCCCCGGGCGTGTCGAACGCCTGCCCGCACAGGCAAAGGGTGATGAACGATACGAAGAGCCTCATAAATCAAAAGGTGAACGTCACGCCCACAGTGACGCGATTTCTGTAGTAATCCCTGTCCGGCAAATCCGAGAACTTCTGGATAAACTCATAGCCCAGGTCCGCCCGCCAGTACTTATGAAATTGGAATCCGGCCCTGAGCCCGATCACGTAGTAGGTGAATTCCTCGGTGAAAGCGCCGCCGAACTCCTTGTTGAAATGGACCGCCGCGCTCGCCCCCAACTCGACATGCTCAACCACGGGCGAAGAGATGGAGTAGCGGACGTAGGTGGTCCGCATGTTATTGGCATTGTCGCCCAGCAGGGTTTCATGCCCGGCGGCAAGGGCATGCGTGCCGAAGCGCATTTCCTGGCTGAGCCGGCCATAGGCATAGTAGGACTGGAAATCACTGTCGTCACCCGCGGCGTCATATTGCGCGGTGTCGTATCCGCCCCCCGCCCGAAAGGAGAACTGCTCCGGGAGCGTGAATTCTGCGAAAGGGCCGGCCCGGACCTGCCAATGGTCATTCAACGTAGTCTCAGTGTCGTAGTTGTGCAGACCCGCCCGGGATTCGACGCCGGCCCTGGCGTGGTCGCCAACGAATAGGGCAGCACTCGCGGTGAACCACTCCGACGCCCGATTCAAGTACTCGAAACCAGAGGTCGAACTCTCAAAGTTCTCATGGTCGTATCCAGCCGACAGGATGACCTTGTTCAGGTCCCAATCCACATCGAGGCCGGCGCGATTGTCCCAGCGGGAGAATATGCCGGCGTTATTGAAGTTATAGAGCAGATTCTGCCCGCTGGGACTGGTGTTGTAGAAGAGGGTTTCCTGGTAGGTAAACCTCTCGTGCAGGCGGATGCGAAAATCGCCGGCAAAGATGTTGAAGACCAGCTCCGAATCCGGGTTGATCATCGGGGAATCGGCGTTCAACGCGGAGTTATCGAAATAGTACTCATACCCGACCCCCACCGAAAGCCTCAGCGTATTGAGCTCCGAGACTTGCATGAACCCAGTCAGATTCACCTCTGGATTGATGATGAAATCGTCCACACGATTCGTTTGTGAGTAGAAGACGTTGTCCGTGTAGCCAGCCCGCACCCCGGCTCCGAGTTGCAACGCAAGCGGGCCATAACGGATGTTGAACCGGTCCGCCTCGGCTTGCGCGGATCGCTTCAGCGCCTGGGCCGCCCCTTCTCCGGCCAGCGACTCTCGGTCCTGGGCGACGCCTGGCACTCCCAGCATCGGCCCGCCACAGCCGAGCAACGCGAACAAGACCTTCAGCGAGTCGCCCGCTCCTGCACGACCGGCCTGGCGCCGATGGGCTTCCATGATAATTCGTGAATCTCCGCTAAGCGCTACTGACCTGGTTGCAGACGGTAAAACCTTGGCCCTGACCCCGCCGGCTCCGTAATCATGCACTGATTCCCTGCGACTACCGGGACGTTGGTGACGCTCGACCAACCCGGCCCACCGATCAAATTGTCGCTAGCTTGGAGTGAATTACCGCCAAGGCCGGCGGGCCAGGAGACCTGAATGCCCCCCCCCACGGGTCGGACCTCAAGCTTGCCTGGGCGTGGCAGAAGCACGAACACATTGAATGTCGGTCCGGTGGGTGGCGGGGTAACCATCTGCCCATTCGGGACAGCCACGGTGAGGTTTGTCATAGGCAACTGGAGTGGTTGGCCGGAATAAACCCCGACCAGCGCGGGAGCGGCGTGCCAGTTCTGCGCGTTGCGCACCTCGAAGCCCCAGCCCACCGGCAGCACTGAACTGACATCCACCGCCACTTGGTCGAGGTTGTCCCAATTATAGATAATGATGTTGGCCCGACCTGCCTCATATTGGTTAGAGCTCACGAAGATCCTGGTGCCTTCCAGGTCGCCAATCACAAACGTGGTATCCAAATCAAAACCGGTCGCCGTCTGCCACTCGGAGAAACTGTAAGGCGTGAGGTTCAGCAAGGTCTGATTTCCCGCAGGGGGAGACACGTAGGTGTTGTTATCCCACGAAACACTGAGGGGAGACACCGCCTGTAACAGGCTTACGACATAGCTCGCCATTAACCGGGGCGCTAACAGATTGCCCGTAACGGTGGCGTTGCTCCAGTTGTTTACCAGCAATCCCAGCGGCAGGTAATTGTCCGCCAGCACCAAAGTTCCATTCGTTGCATCGCGGCCGATCTGCGCTTCACTCTGGGTCGAAAGGTCTGGCAACCGATAACTCATGTTATTCGTCAGGATGATCTCGTCGGCGTATTCCGCCGGGAAATCCACCCCCACGATCCAGTCCCGGTAATCCCGCACATCCTGAATAGCGCCGGCGTTGAAGGCGACGTTGCCGTCCAAAGTAACCCCCACCAGCCTGTGGTTTGGGGAGTTCTCGTAAACATGCAGATTGCAGCCGGAGTTGTTGAAGACGATATTTTCAGTCATCGTCCTGGTCCCAACCGAGCCTTGCGCGTAGATGCCATGCCCCTCGGCATTGTCCGGAGATCTCCAGCCGTTGTTGAACAGGATGCACCCATACACGAGGATGTTCGTTGCCAGGTGGTCAGTGTAGATGGCGTGCCTCGTTTGGTCCCGCACCACGAGGTTGATGAAACTGAGGTTGGGCGCATAGCAGGCGATCCCCGGGATAATGCTGATATCGGTGACGTTGAATCCCACGCCCGTTTGGGCGCTAACCCGGTTGGTGTCCGAGCGGTACAACTCAAAATCACGAAAAACCACATGCCCGATGCTGTTAAAGATGCTCAGCGAGCCGTCAATTCGCGCAGCCTCTCCCGGCGCGGAGCGGAATGTGATCGGGTTTCCAGGGTCGCCGTGCACCGTGGTATTCAGGTGTCCTAACATGTAATCCCCGCCCCGCAGCCAAAAAGTGTCGCCCGGTCCACCCGCCAACCCGGAGAGCGCAGTGACCAGGTCGTAAGGCTGCGAGACGGTGCCAGGACCGAACGGGCTCCCGCCAGGCGCGACAAAGAAGTCGCCCGCTTCCAACCGGATGCAGGTACAGACTACCCCGAGGGCCAGCAGCCTGGGACCGAAGGATGCGCGAAGCATGACAGTTCTTGAATCTGGAGCCAGCCTACACCGAGGCCGACGCTAGGCCGCACAGGCTTGGGGGCTCGAGTTCTGTTCGCTTGGCCTCAGAAGCTCTGGTGAGCAAATCTGAAACGAAAGATGGGCTCCCAATCGCGAGATCGTCTCGCTCTCCTGCAGCACCAGGTTCGCGGCGTTCCTGCGCCGAAACAACAGCGCGCCCAGGCTCACTTCAGCCGCAACGGAACGGCCCATGAAATCAAGCAGAACTTGCACCCGCCGCTTTGCTGGCAGCACGTGTGTGACTCGCCCGTTCAGACCCTTGAAAGCGCCCTCCCCGACCTCAACCTCCTCGCCTTCCTCCGGGGCCTCCACCAGAACTTTGGATCTCATTTCACCCAGGTCACACTGCAATTGCTGGATGACCGCGTCCGGAATGGAGGGCACCTCAGCCCCGAATTGCACCACCGTCTTGACGGAAGGCGTGTAGCGGACCTTTTCCAGCTTCGAGTCCAATGCGAAGCGGGCGAACAAATAGTTCGGAAACAAGGACTCTGAACTCCAAACACTGCCGCGCCGGGTCGAACGCAGCAACCGCAGGCGTGGATTGAACACATCCACTTCCGGAAGCAGACGCAAGTGGGCCGCGGCAATGTGCTCGCGCTTCAACTGAGAACGGATACAGAACCAGGCCGGCTCCGGGAAACGCGGGCAAAGCTCCGCAATTGGTGAGGAAATCATCTCGACTCGAATTTTCGATCTAACCATTCTGCGCATCCCCTCGCCGGTCCAACATTCGGTCCCCTAACGATCCCGTTACACCGGCATCATTCAGCGCGCTACAACCTGCAATAAGCTAGTTGCATGTGGCATGAGCGTCTATGGGGTGTACACCCTATATCGGCACGTTTGACATTCTGAATTAGCCGGTTCCGCCACCGCAATTTGAAAGCGCTCAAGTGATGGCCGCAATGCGACTGCGGGGCTGCGTTCCGGAAGGTACTACTACGTGAAAGCAACGGGGCACCTGCCTGCGCCTGCTTGGGCGCTGGCGGCGAGAGAATCTACGGAATGCTGCCGGGGGTAGTCCGGACTAAGGTTTCACCGACACGATGTGGAGGCCAGGGGGAGCTGTGGGCAGAAGTTGAACGCTCATCCGAAAGACGCTCTGCCCGATGGCCGTTCCGTCACTGACAGTAACGGTGATATTGGCAGAGCCGGTCTGCCCGGGCTTGGGCGTGACCGTTACGGTACGGTTGCTATTGCTGCCGCCAAGCACGATGTCTGCTGCGGTCACCAACGCCGCGTTGTCCGAACTCGCGGACAGGGCAAGATTGGACGCGGGCGTTTCGGCGTCGCCGATGGTAAAAGGGATCGCCGGGGTGCAAGTGCCCGCCCCAACCACGCAGCTGCTAATGGCGGAAATAGTCGGCGCGGTATTGGCGGCGGTGCTGACATAAGCGCCCAGGTCCCAGGCCCCACTGCCAGGCCGGGCCGCGCCGTTGATGTCGGTGGTAAAGGTCGAGGAGAGATTCACCCCGGCCCCGATCGCAGGTGATCCGCTCCCGAGGCGCGGATTGAAATTAGCCGAGGTCCCGTTGACAAACAGCGGGTCCGCCGAGATGGACGCCCCCAGCGTGTAGCCGTAGTCCGACCCTCCCGCCGTGAAATTGTAGTTCCCCCCGCCGTTGTTGAAGCACAGATTGTGGTCCACCACCACCCCGCTGCCATGGGCATCGTAGGAGCCGACCCCGTAATTGCCGTTCCGGTAGATGATGTTGTTCTTGATATCCACCCCGTTCAACGACAGCCAGAGAATGATCCCGGTGGTCCCGTTCCAGGCCACGACGTTGTTGTAGACCTTCATGCCGCTCACCGTGGCGTAGCCCGCGACCTGCAAGCCGGTGGCCGCGTTGCGGTAGAGCAGATTGTTGATCACCGTCTCGTTGCGCCCGCACAGATACAGCCCGTGATCCAGATTGCTCCCCGTCCGGCCGTTGTCGTGGATGGAGTTGGCGCCGTAGAAATTGCCGCTGGTGCCCTCATTGGAATAGACGCCATCCTGGCCGTTGCCGCTGGAACTGGCGGGGTTGCCGTTGTGGTGAATCTCGTTGTTGATAATGCGGTTGTTGTTGCCGTAGATCGCAATGCCGCCGTGGGGGCCGTTCCGGATTTCAAAGCCCTCCACGGTGTTGTAGCTGCCGCTGATATACAAACCCTGGTTGCGGTCCGCGGCGTTGCCGCCATCAATAATCGCCCCCCCCCGGACGGTCGACCGGAGCACGATCGGGCTGGAGGCCGTGCCGCTCTTGCCCAGGTGAATTCCCCAGCCGCTTCGATAGTCGGTGTAAACCCCGGGCAGCACATGGATAACCGTGCCAGCCGCGGCCCGGCTGTAGGCATGGGTAATCGTGCGAAACGGCTGGGCCGCTGTTCCAGGACTGGAATCGCTGCCTTGGGTGGAGACATATAAATCGGCCGCCTGCGCGCGCGCCAACACTAAAATCAGGCTCAGCCCCCATGCCAAGCGTTCCCCGGCAAAAACTGTGCTGCTCACGGCTTTAATATGAAGCAGCCTGCCTGCCGCCCATACTGGGAACTCCGCAGCCGCGATCAGGAATTTCCTTGGCCTGATTCGGGGCACCCGGCGAAATGAACCGGGCCGAACGCCGAAGGGGCGGGGCAAGTGCTGTCTTGATTTTTCGCAGGCATGCCCATATCTTGGATTCCCCAGGACCGCCAGCGATCCCCTCCCCGCGAGCCGTCGGTGGCGCGGGTATCCCGTTCAGGTGCGCTGCCTTTTGGGCTCATTGGCAACGTCGGGGGGCAACTTGCCCTCCCGACGCCGCCAATAACGTTCGCCCTTCAGTTCGCCGACAAGGTGGTCGGCGCGACTGTGATCGTTCCCAGTTGGCAATTGCCTTCCCTGCCCCGGATGATCAGTTGGTGTGTGCCGGCCGTAAGACTAAAGACCTTTGGCGCGTACTGGGCCGTCAGCCCACTCGGCGCACTCGAACTCACTGTTCCATTGCCCCGCCAGGAGACCATCTGGCTTTCAAAACCCGACGTGACCGGGATATCCCAAACCATCAGCGGGTCGGTGGGCTGGGTGTCAATGTTGACGAACAACGAGTTGTTGTCCGTGCTGGGCGCGTTGATCAGGGCCGACACGACGTAGTAGCCCGCGGCGTTGACATTGAACGTATAGACCGCCTGGCCGCCGGCCGCCAGGCTGGTGTAGGCGGGTTGAGCGATGGCGCCGTCGACCGCCTCGAATGGCCTGCTAATTGCCCCGGACGTTGCTTCAAAGGTCAGGCCCGAAGCCACTGGCGGATTTACTACCGTCAGAGTGAAACCGGTGCTGCTGCTCAAGCTGCCATCGCTGACCGTCAGCGCGATCGTCGCGGTGCCCGTCTGTCCGCTGGCCGGCGTCACGGTCACAGTCCGACTGGCTCCGCTGCCACCGAGGACAATATTTGCAGTGGGCACGAGGCTCGGATTGGAGGATGAGGCTGAGACCTCCAGACTGGTCGCGGCAACTTCAGCATCGTCCACCGTAAAGGCCAGTGGCCCGCTCGAGTTGCCCGCCGTGAGGTCCTGATTTGCGATGCTGGAAATGGTCGGCGGCGTGTTCTGCCCATAAGGCTCGATAGTAATCGTTCCCACTTGGCAATTGCCTTCCCTGCCCCGGATGACCAGTTGGTGAGTCCCCGCCGACAGGCGGAAGACTTTGGGCGCCTCCTGGGCGGCCACTCCGCTCGGAGCGGTTGAGCTAACAGCACCGTTGCCTCGCCAGGAAACCGTTTGGCTGACCAGTCCTGACGTCACCGGAACGTCCCAGATCATCTGCGGGTCAGTGGGCTGCGCGTCAATATTGACGAACAGCGAGTTGTAATCCGTGCTCGGCGCATTGACCAGGGCCGACACCACGTAATCGCCCGCTGCAGGCACATTGAAGGCGTAGACCGCCTGCCCGCCGGCGCTGAGACTCGTATAGGCCGGTTGGACGATTGTGTTATTAACAATGGAGAACGGCGCAGTAATCGCGCCTGAAGTCGAGTCAAAGGTCAGACCAGAGGCAATCGGCGGGTTCTTGACTGTGACGGTGACGGAAGCCGACGAGACAGTGCTGCCAGAACCATACACAGCCGTCGCCCTCAGAGCGCAGGAGCGGGCGCTTCCAATATTGTGACTAAAGGCATAAGGACTGGCGGTATCTTCAGTGAGAAGGGTGGTACCCTCGTAGAACTGAACCTTGGTGATCGTATGGCCATTCGCGGTTACGTTGGCCGCCAGGTTGATGGTCGCGGGCGCATCGTAGGTGGCCCCGTTCACCGGCGAGGTCAAGGCCACGACTGGCGCGGCCAGCGGGTTCACCGTCACGACGAAACTGGTGGTGCTGCTCAGAAAGCCATCACTCACTCTTAGCGTGATCGTGGCGGTGCCCGTCTGCCCACTGGCCGGGGTGATCGTAACGGTCCGGCTTGAACCGCTGCCCCCGAACACGATGTTGGCGTTAGGCACCAGGGCGGTCTGGGATGAACTGCCCGAAACCGTTAAACTGCCAGCCGACGTCTGGGCATCGCCCACCGTAAACGCCAGCGGCCCGGTCGAACCGCCCGCGCTGATCGTTCGATTGACCATGCTGGAGATGCTTGGCGCGGTATTGGCGGCGGTGCTGACATAAGCGCCCAGGTCCCAGGCCCCACTGCCAGGTCGGGCCGCGCCGTTGATGTCGGTGGTAAAGGTCGAGGAGAGATTCACCCCGGCCCCGATCGCAGGTGATCCGCTCCCGAGGCGCGGATTGAAATTAGCCGAGGTCCCGTTGACAAACAGCGGGTCCGCCGAGATGGACGCCCCCAGCGTGTAGCCGTAGTCCGACCCTCCCGCCGTGAAATTGTAGTTCCCCCCGCCGTTGTTGAAGCACAGATTGTGGTCCACCACCACCCCGCTGCCATGGGCATCGTAGGAGCCGACCCCGTAATTGCCGTTCCGGTAGATGATGTTGTTCTTGATATCCACCCCGTTCAACGACAGCCAGAGAATGATCCCGGTGGTCCCGTTCCAGGCCACGACGTTGTTGTAGACCTTCATGCCGCTCACCGTGGCGTAGCCCGCGACCTGCAAGCCGGTGGCCGCGTTGCGGTAGAGCAGATTGTTGATCACCGTCTCGTTGCGCCCGCACAGATACAGCCCGTGATCCAGATTGCTCCCCGTCCGGCCGTTGTCGTGGATGGAGTTGGCGCCGTAGAAATTGCCGCTGGTGCCCTCATTGGAATAGACGCCATCCTGGCCGTTGCCGCTGGAACTGGCGGGGTTGCCGTTGTGGTGAATCTCGTTGTTGATAATGCGGTTGTTGTTGCCGTAGATCGCAATGCCGCCGTGGGGGCCGTTCCGGATTTCAAAGCCCTCCACGGTGTTGTAGCTGCCGCTGATATACAAACCCTGGTTGCGGTCCGCGGCGTTGCCGCCATCAATAATCGCCCCCCCCCGGACGGTCGACCGGAGCACGATCGGGCTGGAGGCCGTGCCGCTCTTGCCCAGGTGAATTCCCCAGCCGCTTCGATAGTCGGTGTAAACCCCGGGCAGCACATGGATAACCGTGCCAGCCGCGGCCCGGCTGTAGGCATGGGTAATCGTGCGAAACGGCTGGGCCGCTGTTCCAGGACTGGAATCGCTGCCTTGGGTGGAGACATATAAATCGGCCGCCTGCGCGCGCGCAAAAGCCAGAACTAAGTTAAGACAAAGGGCATATAGCCCGGTGCGAGTCACTGTGTTGCTCATGTCTTCATCATCAAGCAGGCGTGTTGCCACCGCGACTGGAGGCTTCCCAAAATTGACTGGAGATTTCCTTGGTTGGCGCACAAGCAGGCATCGGCGCCTAGGACAGGCGGCAAATGTGACGCAAGCAGAGTTGCGACAAAGCGCTTCCTCCTCCCGCGAATGCTCATATGCACGATCGGCAAAAGCTCGCCTGGTACTCCGCCGGGGCAGTTACCCCAGGCTCTCGGCACGAGCTTGACCTCGGGCAGCGCGGCAGCGAAAGTCATTGTGTCCAGTGGAACAGAAGCGGGCGCTGCCGGATAGCAACCCGCCGAGGGATAGCTGTGATAAGGTAACGAAATGAAGCCGTCTTCGCTTATTGGGGAGGCCAAATACCTTCCTCAAATAACATGGGAGCCCTTTATATTGGCATGAATACCCCCTCCTACCCTGATCCCACAGCAACAACGGACTCCATTCCGCTGGAACGGATTGATCCCAAGTTCAGGCCGGTCTTTGAGAAGATTACCTCGGCTGATCGAACAGCGCTCATCCGGTACTTTTTGCCACACAATTCGGCAAAGGCCCTCCTCGGACCGACCCGGCCTCGGATCATAAAGTGGTATTGCCCTTTTGCGTGCCAACGGACCTTCCCCAGTGGACATCGTTACTGTGTGAACGTGTTTTCCGGCTGCGGCCATGACTGCGTCTACTGTTACGCAGCGGGCTACTCAGTTCAGGACCCGGCCCCCAAGGCCAATTTCGAACGCCTGCTGTTGAAGGACCTTGAGGACTTGGAGCGCTTTAACGTTCCGCCGGCGCCAGTTCACCTGTCCAATAGCACAGACCCCTTTCAGCAGCTCGAAAGGCGTCATGCCCACACACGCTTCGCTTTGGAACAGATACTGAAGTTCCGGCACCGCTTCAGCACCGTCACGATTCTGACCAAAGACCCCTTGTGGCCTACAACTGTCGGCTATCTCGACCTATTCAAAGCGCTGCTGGAACTGCCGCCGGGGCAATCGTCCAAGCCGCAATTTCGGTCGGCGGCTGCTCCTGCATTCTGCTTGGAGGTGAGCTTGGCGTTCTGGCGTCAGGAGGCAGCTTCAGCCTACGATCGGCAGGCGCCGCCGGTTGAGCAGCGCCTTGCAGGAGTCCAGCGATTGCGAGCGGCCGGCATTCCCGTGGTGCTTCGTATTGACCCCCTCTTCCCGCGCTCACCAGTTGCGAGCGGCTGCTCGTTGGCAGATTTCGGCTTGGTCGAGGCGCAAAGCATCGAAGACCTTGATCAACTGGTGCGTTTTGCACGGGATCAAGGCGTCCGGCATGTGGTGTATTCGGCAGCCAAGATTGTCCAACCCAGAAGGCGCAAGATTTGCCCACGCATGCGCCGGTGGCTCCTTGTTTTTGAGCGAATGGCCGCTCCGGCACGCCTTGTTTTCCGTGGCGGGGCCTGGCGGATGCCGCCCGAAGTGGCGGAGCAGGCGATTATACAGCCCTTCCTGAAGCTCTGCGCCGCTCATGGAGTTCCGGCAAAACACTGCATGCGCAACTTGATTGAAACACCATGAACGCGGAAGGACGGAGGAGGCTTGGGAAAATTACTGTTGAATGCCTGAACTGGCCGGTGGCGTGGCGCCGCCGCCAGAGACATAAGCGCCCAAATCCCACGGCCCGGTCGCTGGCCGCGCCGCACCATCCTTGTCCGTGGCAAACGCCGCGCCTAGATTCAGCCCAGCCCTCAGGGCGGGTGATCCGGTGCCCAGATGCGGGTCGAACCCCGCCGCAACGCCATTGACGAAACGCGGGTCGGCTGAAATCGTCCTGCCCAAAGTATAGGCGTAGTCCGAATTCCCAGCCGTAAAATTGTAGTCCCCACCCCCATTCTCGAAACAGAGGTTGTGGTCCACCACGACCCCTTTGCCATGCGCGTCGTAGGAGTTCAACCCATAGTTGCCGTTCCGGTAGAGGATGTTGTTCTTGATCTCCACACCGTCCAGCGCCATCCACAGCACTATGCCGCTGGTCCCGTTACAGGCCATCACGTTGTTGTACACCTTCATGTTGCTGACCGTCTTGTAGCCGGCAATCTGCAGCCCTGTGGCGGCATTCCGGAACAGGACGTTATTGATCACCCTTTCATTCTGCCCGCACAAATACAGCCCGTGATCCAGATTGCTCCCGGGCCGGCCGTTGTCGTGAATCGAGTTGGCCACATAGTGATTGTCCCGCGTGCCCTCGTTGGAATAGAGGCCGTCCTTGCCATTCGTGCTGGAACTGGCCGGGTTGCCGTTGTGATGGATGTCGTTGTTGATAACAAGGTTGCCGTCGGACCAGATCGAGATACCGCCGTTGGGGCAGTTCCGGATCTCAAATCCGTCCACCACATGGTGATTCCCGTCTATATGGAACCCACGGTTGCGATCCGAAGCGTTCCGCCCATCAATTACCGCAGCTCCCCGAACCGTGGATTTGAGCACGATGGGGTGAGAGGCCTTGCCATCGCTACCGAGGCGAATGCCCCAGCGGACCGTATAGTCGTGATATACCCCGGGCAGCACGTGAATGGTGGTGCCGGCAGCAGCCTTGGAGTAAGCGTAAGTAATCGTTCGGAATGGCCGCGCCTGCGTTCCGGGGTCGGAATCACTGCCTCGTGTCGAGACATACAGATCCGCTGCCTGCACGCGTACGAGCACCAGTAACAGGCCGAAGCAAAGCCGAAAGCGCCCAGGCGCGATGCCCACCTTTGTCATTAACCAAACATGGTGCAGCTTCCTTGCCGGCGCAAGCCGGCGTGGCCCATCGCCCTTTTCGCTTTGCCCCCCGGGGTCTGATGTTCCATAGTCTTCCGGCCGGCTATGGGCGCTTGGCGCAGTGGTTAGCGCGTCTCGTTTACACCGAGTAGGTCGGGGGTTCGAGTCCCTCAGCGCCCACCAGCCTCCAAGCCATCAAAGTTCATTCCCCACCGGCTTCTTCCAGATCGGCACGACGCGCTTCAGCTCGTCAATGAGCCATTGGCAGGCGGCGAAGGCTTCGCCGCGATGCCGGGCGACCACTTCGACCCACAGCGAAGGCTCGTTCACCTGCACCTGGCCAACGCGATGGATCAGGCGCACCGATTCAACCGGCCACCGCCGGGCCATCTCCTCAAACAGCAAATTCATCTGATGCTCCGCCATGCGCTGGAAGGCTTCGTACTCCAGAGCGATGATGTTCGCCTCCCCCTCCGTATCGCGCACTACCCCGACAAAATAAACCACCGCGCCCATGCCGCTGGACATCGTTCGCCGCGCCAGCAGGGAAGACTCGTCTATTGGTTCGGTCGTGATGATCAGTTGCTTGTTCATAAGATGGCGTCTTGCTTGCTGGGTGGGCCGTTATTCAAGGAAAGCCGACCCGTTTTGAAAGATCGGCAGATAACTCACCGATGACCGATGGCGGCTGGCACCGCGCAAAGGCTACCCTCCTTGCACCGGCGGGAAGAATGACACCTCATCGCCCTCCCTTAACACGTAGCCCCGGTCCTGGTATTCCACCCCCACTGCCATCAAGGCCGCCTTCCGCATCGCCGCCAGCCGGGGATACCGTTGCGCCAGCCGTTCATACAAGCCGTCGAGCGTGCTTCCCTCGGGCAGTTCCTCCGACGCAGCCGCACAGCCGGCCAGGTCCTTGAAATAGGAGTAGAAGCAAACCGTCACGCGCATATCAGGACACAGTCCGACACCGGCGCGGCAAGTCAACCCTTGCGCCGCGCTCCGGCCTGAGCGGGGCGCCGACGCGTGTTCTGCCGGCATCCCTTCGTGTAAACGTGCGGATGCAGCACCCCAACGAAGGGCAGATTGCGGTAGCGTTCCGCGAAGTCCAGGCCATAGCCCACCACGAAGAAGTCCGGTATCTCGAAGCCCACATAGTCCGCCTCGATCGCCTCCACGCGGCGGGCGGCTTTGTTCAACAGCACGCAGGTCCTCATCCGGCGCGGCTTGAGCGCGCGCAGCTTGCCGAGCACTCGATAGAGCGTTTTGCCCGTGTCGAGGATGTCATCCACCAGCAGCACATCGCGCCCGCGGACGCTCAGGCGCAGCTCCTTGGTGAAGACCAGTTCGCCCGATTCCGTGCCCGCGCCATAGCTGGACACGCCGATGAAATCCAGCCGCAACGGCAGCGAGAGGTTGCGGATCAGGTCCGCCAGGAACATCACCGTGCCGTTGAGCAGCGAGACGATCACCATCTCGCGCCCGGCGTAATCACGCGCAATATCGCGCGCCATCGCCCGGATGCGCCGCGCGATCTGGTCGTCCGTGATTAGAATCCGCTCGACTTCTTTGCGCCAGCGCGGCGGGACCCGCCCCGGGTTGCCGGCCGGGAGAAGGGATTCGCGGGCGGTCATCCGGGCTGCCTCCGAACGCGTTTCAGATGTGCTTCGAGTCATGCTCGTCCTTGACGGTGTAGCCGCTGTCCTGCCGCTGGAAGTTTACCGCGTTCTTGCGGACGTAGGCCTGGAACACATCCTCCGCGCTCATGCCTAGCACCTGCGCCAGACTGATGAGAAAATGAAACAGGTCCACCACCTCGACCCGGGCGTTCTGCTCGTCGAACTTCTGATACTTGGCCCACCATTTCCAGGGCACGCTGTCGGTCAGCTCCGCGATCTCCTGCGACATCGCCCGGCAATAGTTCAGCAGCCATCGGGTCTTTTCCTCGGTGCTCATACCCTCCGTGCGAACGCCGATGCGCTCGTTCAACGCGCGCTGCATGCGGAACAGTTCGTGAAGCTGGTCAGGTTGTGCCATGGGCAGAAGATTCGCCCGTCACCCGCTGGAAGCAAGGCGAAACGGCGCCGCAAACTTTGGCCTTTGAACCTCTGTTCCGGGACCGTATAAAGGAAGCCATGCTAACGTTGCCGGTATTGTTGTCCCACGGCGGCCCCGTGCTGTGGCTGCTGCTGTTCGTCAGCGCAGTGGCTGTGGCGGTTTTTATCGAGCGATTCCTGCACTTTCACCGCGCACAGATTAATTCAACCGAGTTCCTCAATGGCGTCCGCACCGTCCTCAAGCGCAATAATGTCGTCGAGGCGCTGTCCATATGCGACGCCACCCCCGGCCCGGTTGCGCGGCTGGTCAAGGCCGCCATCCTGAACCGGGACGAGGGCCGGGAACATGTGCAGGAAGCCTTGGAGGAGGCCGGCGCGGTGGAAGTGCCGCGGCTGGAGGAGAAGCTGAGCCTGCTGGCGACGATTGCCCAACTGTCGCCGCTGCTGGGCCTGCTGGGCACTGTGCTGGGCTTTATCCAGACCTTTGGCCGGATGGAGCAAGCGGGCCTGCATGCGCATCTCGGCCAGCTTTCCACCGGCGTATGGCAGGCCCTCATCTGCGCGGCGGCCGGCCTGGCGGTGGCCATCCCCACCCACGCGGCCTACAACTACCTCGTTAACCGCATCAACTCCATCGTGCTGGACATGGAGCGCGCGGCCACCGAGATCGTCCACATTGTCACCGAGAGCGCCCAACCGGCGCCGCAACCATGAAGTTCCCCCGCCACGCGACCATTCTCCGGGGCCAGTGGGACATCGCCCCGTTTGCGGCGGTTTTCTTTCTGCTGGTGATTTTCATGATGCTGGGGGCGCTGGTCTATACGCCGGGCGCGCGCCTGGAACTGCAGCTTCCCCGCGCCGATGGCTTGCCGGGCACCGACAAGCCTTCGGTCTCGGTCGCCATTGATGCCGATGGGCGGCTCTATTACGAGAACCAGTGGATCGAGGAAGCAGCGTTGCGACGCAAGCTGCAGGCCGCGGCGAAAAAGGCGGCGGAACCGCTGACGCTGGTCGTGCAAGCCGATAAGGCAGTCAGCTACGAGACGTGCCTGCGCCTCGCGCTGCTGGGGTGGGAAGCGGGCATTTCCGAAGCCCTGCTCGCCACGCTGCCACGCCCTTACGCCTCGCCTACGCGCCGTCCCACGCCATGACCTCGGCGCCGGTCCAATTGCGGCCCTGGTCGCGCGGTCGCTGGTGGTCACTGGTGGCACTGATATTCGGCGTCCAGCTCGCCCTGATCTTCTGGCTGGGCCAGACGTCACCCCTCCGCCCCCTCCCCGCCGCCAATGGGCTCACCCTCAGGCTCGGCGAGAATGCATCCTCGGAATTGCTGACGCTGCGTGACCCCACGTTGTTCGTCCTGCCGCACCCGCAGGAAATTCCTGCCACGGCACGACTGAAAGCGCCTCAACCTCAACTTCACTCGTTCGCGTGGCCCGAAACAACTAAACCTCCTCTCTTTGCCGCCGACCAGCTTGGCGCGGCCATCAACCGCTTTGTTCCGACCAACGATTTCCTTCCACTGCTCTCGCTGGCCAGGCCCGAGCCGCAACCTACCCTGCCCGGCGTGCCCTCTCCGCTGCTTTCTGCCGGTCAATCCATGGTGCGGTTGGAGGGCGCCCTGGCCCGGCGCGAGTTGATCGCGCCGCTCAATCTACGCTCGTGGGCCAGCCGGGAGATCTTGACCAACAGCGTGGTGCAACTGATCGTGGATGCCGACGGTCTCCCGCATTCGGTTACTCTCCTTTCGGGCAGCGGGTCCCGCGACGCCGACACCCACGCCTTGCATCTGGCCGGCGCCGCGCGCTTTGAACCACTCAGTCGCAGCCCGGGCGCCCCAACCCCTCACCCGACAGCGCAACTGAGCTGGGGCCGGATGATCTTCCTCTGGCACACTGTGCCGCCGCCACGGACCAACTCCCCGGGTCTCAGTCCATGACAACGCTGGTTTGCTTAGGAGTAATCATGTCCATCCCGAGTCTAATATTTGCTTACGTGGTCGTTCTCCTGGCGGGCTTGGTTGGTGCCGGCGTTTATTCTGAACTGCGCCGGAGGCGCTTCGAGCCGACCGCCAGCGATGACCGCATCTTCCGCTGCCACCGCTGCGGCTATATCTACACTGATGACCCGGACGTGGACCGCTCCCGTTGCTCTCAATGCGGACAAATGAACGAAGCGATCAGGTTCTGAGAGCGCGGGCGATTGGGGGTGGACGGGGTAATTGAGTATCAGAACGATGGTGCGTGGGCTCGGCAGAATCGCGTTCTGCGATGCTCCGTCCGTCTCAGCTTCCCGTCTTCAACTCCACCACGTCATGCGGCGCCGCCTCGCGCTGGCCAGCGGGGCTGACGCGGATGAACCGGGCTTTCTCCCGCAGTTGAGCAAGGTTGGTCGCGCCCAAGTACCCCATCCCGGATTGAATGCCACCGATCAGCTGAGCGAGGACCCGGTCCACCGATCCGCTCACTTCCTTGAGTGCTTCGATCCCTTCCGGAGCGACCTTGCGCGTGGGGTCGGTTGTGTGGCCATAGCGCGCCGCCGCCCCTTGCTTCATCGCCGCCCAACTGCCCATCCCGCGGTACTGCTTGTAGAGCTTGCCGCTGATCTCCATCACCTCGCCCGGCGCTTCCCGGCAACCCGCCAGAATCCCGCCGCAGATGACCGCATGGGCCAGCGTGAGCGCCTTCACAATGTCGCCCGATTTGGTGATGCCGCCGTCGGCCAGAATCGTCACCCGCCTCTTCTGCACGGGCCGCGAAGAGAGATATAGTGCCGTCAATTGCGGAATGCCCACACCCGCCACTACTCGCGTGGTGCAGATCGAGCCAGGGCCCTGGCCGACTTTAATCGCGCTCGCGCCGGCGCTGGCGAGAAAATCCGCCCCCGCGGCGCTGGTGACGTTGCCCGCGATGATGGGCAGCTTCGGAAAGGCATCGCGCAGCATCCGCACGGCATCCCCCACGCCCCGGCTGTGGCCGTGCGCGGTGGAAACCGCCACCGCATCCAGCCCCCGCTCGACCAGCTCCCCGACGTGCTTCAGAATGCGCTCGCGGTCCAGGTCCCCAAAGGCATTCCGCGTGGCCGAGACCGCCGCGCCGCAGATCAGGCGGAAGTGCGCGTCGCGCGCCGGTTTGAACTGCGCGTTCTGCTCTTGCGAAATGCGTTCCACGTCGCTGAGCGTGAACAGCCCTTGCAGCCGGTCCTGATCGTCCACCACCAGCAGCTTGTGGATGCCCGGGCGGTCGGTGAAGAACTTGTCGGCCTTGGCGATGGGATCCCGCCCGAGGTCCTTTTTGCTCAGCGTGTGCACCTGGCTGCGCGGCGTCAGCAACTCCGCGACCTTCCGCTGGGCATAACGCTGCTTCACCACCGGGCCGGGCAGCAGCCCAACCAGCCGGCCATGGCTGTCCACCACGGGAAACGTGCTGAACGCGAATCGCTTCTTCGCGATCAGTTCCAGGACCTCTCCAATCAACTGCTCTGGCGCCGCTTTGATCGGCTCCTGGATGAGACCATGCACGTGGTTCTTCACGCGGCTGACCTCGGAAAGCTGCTGCCGCTCAGGCATGTTGTAATGGATCAGCCCCAGCCCGCCGTTGAGCGCCATGGCGATAGCCATGCGCGATTCGGTCACCGTATCCATGTCCGCCGAGATGACCGGAATACTCAGCCGCAATCCCTCCGCCAGCGTAATGTCCAGTTGCGTGTCCCGGGGCAGTATCTCCGAAAAGCGCGTCGCCAGCGTTACGTCGTCATAGGTCAGTCCGAGGTTGCTGTAGGCTGGAAAGAAGGCGTCCGCCGGCTTGTAGAACTGGGCGTCGAGAAGTTCGGGTTCTTTGGTCGCTGGCATGTCGGAACATGCCAGAGCGGACCAATTCCTGGCAAGGCCAAACAGCCCAGGCACGCCCAAGCCCGTTTCCTCCTGGCGCTTTCACGCTTGGCATCTCCCGCCCCAGGTGGAATAGTGCTGCAAATTTCTTATGAACCAGCGAGGAAAAGTCGGTTTGTTCGGAATAGGTTTGGCCGCTTACTGGCCGCAGTTCAAAGGCCTGAAGCGCCGCCTGGAGCGCTACCAACAGGTTGTCAGCAGCCGGCTGGACCAGTTTTGTGACGTCGTGGACGCCGGGCTGGTGGACTCGGCGCCAGCCGCGGCGGCGGCCGGGGATCTCTTCGCGCGTGAAGGAGTGGAGCTGGTCATCTGCTACGTCGCCACCTATGCCACGAGCAGCCAGGTGCTGCCCGCCGTGCAAAAGACCAGTGCCCCGGTGCTGATCCTCAACCTGCAGCCGGCCAGCGCGCTGGATTATCCAAAGACCGATACCGGCGAATGGCTGGCGAATTGCTGCGCCTGCTGCGTGCCGGAAATTGCCTGTGCCTTTGCGCGCGGCCGGATTGATTTCCACGTCGTAACCGGTGTGCTGGGGGTAACGGGCGGCCGGTTCAAGGAAGCGCCGCCCAACCATCCCGACGCCCAACGCGCCTGGCAGGAAATTCAGGATTGGGTCCGCGCCGCCTCGGTGGTGAGCCGGCTCAAGCGGAGCCGGATCGGATTCCTCGGCCACACGTATCCCGGCATGCTGGACATGTACAGTGACTTCACCCAACACACGGCCCAGCTCGGCACGCACATCGAAGTGCTGGAAATGTGCGATCTGGCCAAGCGGCTGCCTAAAGCCGGCGAACGGGCCGTCGCCACGAAACGGGCGGAGACACTTTCCATTTTCGAGCTCAGTCAGGACAGCCCGTCCGATCCACTGGCCCGCGCGCCCAAACGGGAGCAGATGGAGTGGGCTTGCCGGGTGGCTGTTGGACTTGACCGGCTGGTGGCGGATTTGGACCTGCACGGTCTGGCTTACTACTATCGCGGCCTGGACGGCAACGAATATGAGCGGCTGGGCGCAGGGCTGATCCTCGGCTGCTCGCTGCTGACCGCGCGCGGCATTCCCGCCAGCGGCGAGGGCGACCTGAAGAACTGCCAGGCCATGAAGATTCTCGATCTCCTGGGGTGCGGCGGCAGTTACACGGAGTTCTACGCGATGGACTTCGACGAGGATTTCCTGCTCATGGGCCACGACGGCCCCTTTCACCTCGGCATCGCCGAAGGCAAGCCCATCCTGCGCGGGCTTGGCCTCTACCATGGCAAGCGCGGCTACGGCGTCAGCGTCGAGGCGCATGTCAGACTGGGACCGGTGACGCTGCTGGCCCTAACGCAGACCGCCGATGGCCGGCTCAAACTGCTGGCTGCCGAAGGCGAGAGTGTTCCCGGAGCCATGCTGCAAATCGGCAACACCAATAGCCGTATCAAGTTCAAGAGCGGCATGACGAACTTCGTCAACCGCTGGTGCATGGAAGGACCGACTCATCACTGCGCCTTGGGGGTCGGCCACCTGCTGCCCGTTACCCGCCGCATTGCTTCGCTGCTCAACCTTCCTTACGTCGAGGTCGGCCAATAGGGCCAGGCGGCCGGAGCGGCTTCCCGGGAAGTGCGAACGGCGATCTTCCCCCGCACAGCCCTGGATGGCCGAAACAGAGGCAAAGCCAGGCAATCACGGCTCCCGGGCCAGTACGATTTGGGCCCTCCCAGCTTCCAACTCGCGCACTGTCCACATTTTGGACAGTGATCCTGCCCGCCGGACTTCTCCAGTCCCCGCGGACCCCGGCATCTTTCGGTGGGCGATACGGTGCCGACACGGTGATGCTACGGTGTGTATCCCATGGGGAGCGCTCCCCATGGGATACACACCGTAGCCCAACCGCACTAACAAGCTATCTTCACATCGTCTTGACCTTCTCGAGGATTTCCGGCCGTGCTTCCTCCATCATCTCGCGGACATCCTCGTAGCGCAGCGTGCGCTGCTCGAAGGAACGCTTCTGCAGCATTCCCAGGAAGCGGCCTTCGAACTCTTTGAAGTACGAACCGTAGATGTGGTAGCTGTCCACCATGTGACAGTAGCGGCCCACCTGCACCGGCTGACCGCTCAGCTCGGCGATGCGCCGGGCAATGCGCCGCTGCAGCTGCACCAGCGCGAAGATGTTCATGAACGCGGCTTTGTAAGCGTCGTTGGAACGGAAGCGGACGTTCATGCTCAGCACGTGCTGGCCTTGCTGTTCAAGCAGCCGGCACCAGATGCTCTGCATGCACGCGGGATCGTAGCAGTCGTTGTCTTCCCACACCTTCCAGGTGATGGCCTGCGCGCGGCGGGTGTGGGCCGTTTTGGCCAGCTTCTGGCAAAGGATCTCAATCTGGTCGAACGGCTTAAGAGCGGGCACCTGGTATTTGAACAGGCGCTGATGGTAGGTGTATTCCCAGCGCGTGTCTTTCGGGTCCTCGGGATTGCGGACCAGGTGGTCCTTGATGCCTTCGCAAACCTCCATGACATATTCCTGCAGCTCCGCCGGTCCGCCGGGGAAATCCTTGTGGATCATCGGCTCGGCCAGCGGGTCGGTGATCACAATGATCATCGTGGCGTCCTTGCTGGGAGGGTCTTCGGGCTTGTCGTATTCGGTCTTGAGGTTGCAGCCGTGCCGGTGGAGTTCAACCAGGGAGTTCTCCCAGGCGCGCGCGATGCAGTCGCCTTCGACGTGTAGAATTGGTATGCCTTTCATGAATGCGTTCGTGTTATCGGTCGGCAGGCCGGCGCGAACCTCATGGCGCGCGCGAGTTGTGGCCGCCGCGCTAGAGTTGCCAGCCGGGCGCAATTTGGCAACTAAATCGTGGGCCGGAAGAAGCGGACGCTGAGTGGCGAGGGTGGTCATTTGCTGGAGACTATGCAGAAACGGCTGGCGGGAGCCGATGGCCCGAAAGCCATTTGCCTTTTCATCGCCCGGCCCTACACTGAGGCCGCAACCAAATACTGCCCATGAAACGATTAGCCGCCGCGGTGCTAACTCTCCTTGCGCTCTTTCAACCCGGGGGCCGGCTCGCCCAGGCGTGGGATTACGAAGCTCACCGCGCCATCAACCAACTGGCGCTGGCCGCGTTGCCGACTAACTTCCCGGCCTTCGTGCACGAGCCTGCCGCCGCCGAGCGGATCGCCTTCCTGGCAGGTGAGATGGATCGCTGGCGCAACACCCCCGACTTGCCCCTCAAGCACTACAGCTTCCCGGACCACTACATAGACGTGGAAGAACTGGCCGATTACGGGCTTAAGCCGGAGATGCTCCCGGTGTTCCGCTACGACTTCATCGCCCAGCTCGCCCTTCACCGCGCTGCCCATCCGGAGAAGTTCCCCGAGCCTGATGCGAGTTCCAACCAGGACCGCACCCGCGGCCTCGTCGGGCTGCTGCCGTGGGGCATCGCGGAGTCCGCGGGCAAGTTGAAATCCGGCTTCTCCTACCTCAAAGCCTTTGAAGAAGCCGGTACGCCGGAGGAGATCGCCAACGCCCAGGCAAACATCGTTTACGTAATGGGGGTCATGGGCCACCTCATCGGCGACGGGGCCCAACCGCTCCACACCACCATTCATCATCACGGGTGGGTGGGAGACAATCCTCACCACTACACCACGAGCCACCGGTTCCACAGTTGGATTGACGGCGGCTATTTCCGCAAGACTGGCGGCGTGAACGTCCAGGACCTCAAGAGCCGCTTGCGCACCGCTCAGCCCGTTGCCATCAACGGCCGCCCCGCCAATCCCGAGGAGATCTTCCAGGTCGGGATGCTCTTCTTGCTGGAACAGCACAAACAGGTTGAGCCCCTCTACCAAATGGACAGGGACGGCAAGCTATCCGGCGAAGGGGACAAGGGGCTGGAAGGCAAAGCGTTCCTCGAGGGCCAACTGCTCAAGGCTGGCCAATTGCTCGGCGACTTCTGGTTTACCGCATGGCAGCAGGCCCCGCCCGACACCTTCCTCAAGGGCCAACTCGCCAGACGCCAGCGGGCGCCCGCCGCTGCCGGAAAGTAGTCATTCCGTCTGCTGAGCCCTGCGCAAAAAAAAGCGCAGCCCCACAGGCTGCGCAAACCTAAGAATGAAGACTCCCACAACCAAATCCCAGCCTATCATCGCATGTTGGCCCCTGAGGCGCTATGGGGTGTTCACCCCATACCCGGGACCGGCAGCCAGAATGAACAGAATCAGGTTTACCAGCGTCTATAGTGGGTAATGAAGCTAAGAAGTCAGAAACGGCAATCCCTGGCCAAAGGGCAGGTCTGGAAGACGGGGGCTGCGGATATTGAGATAGTGGGACTGGGCAAGCAACTGATTCACTACAAGATCACCAAACAGTTCGGGCGGAAACGGGTTAGCGCCCAGATTAGCGGCATCGAAGCAATGGCCCACTACCTGGAGGTTAACCAGGCGCAGTTGGCAAACGGGCCCTCAGCGAACTGATTGGTGACGAAGCGGTGCCGCCAAGGCACCTGATGGCGGTTTCCGCTCCGGCGCGTGCAACGCCGGGAAAGATGGTGAGAAAAGAAGCCTCGGAACCGGCACCTTTTCCAAAAAAAGCAAAGCACGGCAGGGCTTGGTGCCTATGCTTCTTGCAGAGCAGATTGCCCTTGACCGCTCCCTTATTCCAAGCAGAGGATTGCCCGCGAAAGCAAGGTCCTGTTGCATGGACACAGCAATTTCAAGACTGCGGGTGTGGCCGCTCTGGCAAAAAGCAAAGCGCTTCGTTGTCTCAGCGGTGCATGAAGATTCGGCCACCGGCGCCCGCGCGGAAGATTTTTGCACGACGCTGATTCGTTGCCTTGGCCGGGATTGTCCGGTCACCAAGGAAATGTGGTTGCTGACAGAGCTGCGGACGACCCAACTGCGGGCGATTGCTGCCAAGGACGCCGCGGCGGCGGATCTGGTCATCGTGTCGGTGCACCATGCCGAAACGCTCCCGGCCGAAGTCAAGAAGTGGATTGACCTCTGGCTCAAACAAAGAAGCAAGCGTCCTGCGGTTCTGCTCGCGCTCTTTGATCCGCTTTATCTGGGCACCTCCAGCTCGATTCAAGCCTACTTGCGGGATGTGGCCAAACGCGGGGACATGGAATTCCTGGCCAGCTCGGAGGAGAAGCCGGAGGACTAGGCGCAGCACCAGCGATGGAAGAGGTTCGATCCCAGCCCGTGAATCCGAGGTAGTACCATGAAAAAAGGTGTGTGGCTCATTCTCGCCGGCCAACTGGTGTTGACTGGTTGCGCGCGGCACTACGTGATGAAACTGACCAACGGCTCAGAGATCATCACCGCCTCCAAACCCCAGGTTAAGGAGGGAATTTACCACTACAAAGACGCCAAGGGTGAGGAGCATTTCGTGGCCGTGTCGCGCGTCCGCGAGATTGCGCCTGCCACGATGGCAAAGCGGGACAGCAAGCCGCAGCCGGTAAAGGATGGGTCGCCCAAGAAGCGGAAGTGGTATCTGCTTTGGCTGTATTGATGGCGCCCCGGCTTGCGCCGGGGCCGGGCAGGCGGGCCCTGCCATCCGCTTCAGCGGCGCGCGCGGGCGGCCAGGAACTTCTCGACGTACTTGCCGAGCAGATCGGCTTCCAAATTGACCGCGTCCCCTACCTTGCGCTCGCGCAGCGCGGTGACCTCATAGGTATGCGGAATGATCCAGATGCGAAAGCCCCGCTTCTGCACGCCGGCCACCGTAAGGCTGATGCCGTCCACCGCCACCGAGCCTTTGAACACGATGTAGCGCATTACCTCCGGCGCAGCGGCAATGTCCAGCACATGATCCTGCCCCTGCCGTTCCCAGCGCGTGATCCGACCGACGCCGTCAATGTGCCCCGTCACGAAATGCCCGCCCAGGTTCCCGTCGGAGCGCAATGGACGTTCCAGATTCACCAGCGAGCCGGATTGGGCGAACTGCAAGTTCGTCCGCTGCCAGGTTTCCCGCAACAGGTCGAACTGCGCCAGCTTGTCCTTGCCGCGCGCAGCCATCTTCACCACCGTCAGGCAGCAACCATTGATCGCCAGGCTCGCGCCCACGCTCAACCCTCGCCCGCAGCGATTGGTCCGCACGGTCAACTCGATGGACCTGGCCGCCGGTTTGATCCGCTCGACCGAGCCTGTTTCTTCCACAATTCCAGTAAACATGTCCGAATACTAGTTCCGAAACCCGTAATCGGAAATCCTAATCAGCGGGAGACAACTCGAGCGCTCAGGAGCCAGTCCGAGCCAAGCTCCCGCCACTTCAAATCGCTCAAACTCAAGCTCTCCCCCAGCGTCCGGGCGCCTTCGCCAGCCACTGCCCGACGCGAATCACGACCCCCCAGTATCATTGGCGCATAGAAGAATGCGACCCGCTGCGCCAGTCCTTGCAACAGGAACGACGCGTTCACTTCTCCACCTCCCTCGACCAACAAGTTGGTGACATTCTCCGCGCCCAACCGCCGCAACAACCACCGCAAGTCAATCCCTTGCTCCGCCGTTGGCGCACACAGCACGTTCACCCGCTCCGCGAGCGCCGCGACCCGCTTCCGAGGGGCCGATTTGCCTACCACGATCGTCGTCAAGGCCGCCAGATTATCACTCGCGATCCGGGCCTTGGCAGGCGTCCGCGCCATCGAATCCAGCACAATGCGACGAAGCCCCCGAACGGCGCCCGCCGTCCGAACGCCGGGTCTGGCCATTCTTACGGTCAGGCTGGGATCATCTGCCAGAATGGTGTTCACCCCAACCAGAATTGCATCCGCCCCGCACCGCAATTTCATCCCGTAAGTCCGCGCCTTCTCGCCCGTAATCCATTTTGATTCACCCGCGGCCGTAGCGATCTTGCCGTCGAGAGTCATTGCCGCCTTGACCGTCACGAACGGCGTGCGTCGGACGACCCAGTGATTAAACGGTTCATTGAGCCGCGCGCATTCTTCGGCCAGCACACCGTGAGTGACTGCAATTCCTGCCCGGCGCAACATCCTGAACGCCCGGCCGGCATGCCGCGGATTCGGGTCCGTGGCGCCCGCCACCACTCGCCGAATCCCCACCAAACGGATTACATCAGTGCAAGGCGGCGTGCGACCGTGGGTGCAACACGGCTCCAGTGTCACATAGAGCGTCGCGCCCCTGCTGCTGTTGCCCCGCTCCCGCGCATCGCGGAGCGCCTCAACCTCCGCATGCGGGTCGCCCGCGCGGCGATGCCAGCCCCTTCCGATGATCTCGCCTCCGTTCACCAGCAAGGCCCCCACCATTGGATTGGGCGAAGTCGTGCCAAAGCCGTGGCGGGCCAGGCGCAGGGCGACACGCATGAAGCCCGCATCCCGACCAGAGCCTGACGCCCTCTCGCTCATTCCGCGAACAACGCCCCGGCGAATTGCTTCGCGTCGAAGGGTTGCAGGTCATCCGCCTGTTCTCCCAGCCCCACGTACTTTATAGGCAGCCCCAATTCCTTCTGGATGGCCACCACCATACCCCCCTTGCTGGTGCCGTCTAGCTTGGTAACGACCAACCCCGACAGCGGAACCGCCTTGTTGAATTCCCGCGCCTGGTTCAACGCGTTCATGCCCGTCGTGGCATCCAGCACCAGCAACACCTCGTGCGGCGCGCCCGGGAGCAGCTTTCCCATTACCCGGTGCAGCTTCTGCAACTCTTGCATCAGGTTATGCTTGGTATGCAGCCGGCCGGCGGTATCCACGAACAGGTAATCCGCATGGCGCGCCTGTGCCGCCGACACAGCGTCGTGGGCCACCGACGCCGCGTCCGCGCCGTAGGCCCCCGCAATGACCTCAACCTTCAGCCGCTGTCCCCAGTGTTTGATCTGCTCAATGGCCGCCGCGCGGAACGTGTCGCACGCCGCCAGCAACGCCTTTTGCCCCCGCGACTCCGTCAGGCGGGCCAGCTTGGCCGCAGTGGTGGTCTTGCCGGTGCCATTGACGCCGACGATCGAAACCACCGTCAACCCCTGCGGCGCCTTGCACAATTCAGCCCGGTTCGCGGCGAAACTCCGTTCCACCTCGCGCTGCGCCACCGCGAACACATCCAGCCCCACCGCGCCCTGCGTTTCGTAAGCCTGTTTGACCGCGCTTACAATCTGGCCGGTCATGGCGAGTCCCAGGTCGGCGGCGATTAGGCTGGCCTCCAGTTCCTCGAGCGCCGCGGCGTCCAGCCGGGGCGACCGGGTTACAATGCGTTTGATCTCGTGCGCCAGCTTGCTGTGCGTCTTCTGCAAGCCGGCTTTGAACTTGGCGAATAGTCCCATGGATTGTGAGGTTCAGAGTTTAGGGCCGGTCAGCCCCTGCTGCAATTGTAGCCGGGAAATTCATGGTGCGGGGTGCGGCGCAGCGGCCCGCCGGCGTTCTGCCGCTCGCGCGCGGAGCTTCTCCACGCACCTGTAAGGCACCTTCACCGTGCCAATCAGCGGCTTGCCTTTGCTCAGGCCATGGCAATCCGAACCGCCGGTTACCAGCAAACGAAACCGCTCGGCCAGCTCCAGGTAAATCTCCGCGGTCGCCGTCGAATGCTTTGTGTGGAAACACTCGATGCCGTCCAACCCAGCCTGAACCAGCGCCGGGATGCCCGCGTCGGTGCGATTCAATCCCGGGTGTGCCAGCACCGCCACTCCTCCCGCCTGGTGAATCAACTCGATCGCCTCTTCCCCTCGCATCTTGAACTTGGGCACCCACGCCGGGCGATGCTTTTTGAGAAAGCGTTCAAAAGCCTCATCCAGATTCCGGCAAAGGCCCGCCGCCACCAGCGCGCGCGCCACATGCGGCCTTCCGGGCGCCCGGCAGTTCGCCAGTTCAAACACCGCGTCGGCCGAGAGCGGCACCTGCAATCGGTTGATCCGCGCCACCATCTCCCGAATGCGGTTCTGGCGCACGGCCTGGCATTGGGCAATCCGCGTCAGCAGCCGGACATTCCGGGTGTCCATGTGATAGCCTAGAATATGCAGCTCATCGCCATCCTGCTCCGCCGTCAGTTCGATGCCCGCGATAAACTCGATGCCCGCCGCCTCGCACGCCCGCGCGGCCTCTGGGCAGCCTTCCACCGAATCGTGGTCGGTCAGCGCAATCGCCGCCAGCCCGCAGCGTTGCGCATGGCCCACCATCTCCTCCGGCCCGTAGGTGCCGTCGGAAAAGCAACTATGCAGATGCAAATCAGCGATCCGCATGCTGGCTCCAGTTGGAAGGCATCGGGCTCATTGGATGCCCCGGGCCGGCCGCAGCAACTCCCCCTTCACCTTGTCGAGAATGCCGTTCACGAATTTCCCGCTGTCCTGCGTGGAGAACTTCTTGGCGATATCCACGGCCTCGTTGATGCTCACCACCGGCGGAATGTCGTCGCGATGCAGCATCTCGTAGATCGCCAGCCGCAACACATTGCGGTCCACCGCCGCAATCCGGTGCAGCTCCCAGTTCTTCGCATGTTTCCGGATTACCCCATCCGCTTCCTCGCGGTGCTCCAGGGAGCCGCGGATGAGCGGATCGGCAAACTCGCGGATGGCCTTCTCGTCGGCCGTTGGCGGCGGCAGTTCCACCGGCTGGCCCCACGTCGCGGCTCCCTTCTCCCCGGCAATGGCCGCTGCCCGCTGCGACTCCCAGAAATGCTCCAGCTCCGCCTGCAGGTCCTCCACCGGGTTCAGGTCGTGCTGAAACAGAAACTGCACGGCACGTTCACGCGCTTCACGTCTTTTGCCCATGCACCTAGCATGCCGCAGAACACGTTGCGAGGCAATGCTCCAACACCCCGCGCACCTCACCCCGCCGACGGCCGCCTCGAATCTGCGCCGCCCTTCACCCCGCCTCGCCGTGCGGATGCCTGTGCCGCAGGATATGCGGCCGCTCCAAACCGTGCGCCAACATCAGCTCTTCGTTGTTGAGGAGGTCGGTCACCGGCCCGTCCGCCACCACCGCCCCGTGGTCGAGCACCATCGCCCGCGCGCAGAGCTCGACGACCAGTTCCAGGTCATGCGTCGCGATCAGTTTCGTGGCCGGTATCCCCCGCAGCAGCGCCTTCAACTCGCGTCGGCCGCGCGGGTCCAGATCACTGGTCGGCTCGTCCAGCACCAGCACGCTCGGCTGGCACGCCAGCACGCCCGCCAGGCAGGCCCGGCGCTTCTCCCCGTGACTCAGGTGATGCGTCGCACGGTGGCCAAAGCCCGCCAAACCGGTCTGCGCCAATGCCTCCCGCACACGCGCCTGCACCTCCGTCTCGCTCAACCCCAGTTGCCGCGGGCCAAACGCCACATCCTCCGCCACGCTCGGGCAGAACAGTTGATCGTCCGGGTCCTGGAAAACCAGCCCCACCTGCCGGCGGATGGCCTCCACGCTGTCCGGCGTGACGGGTTGGCCCAGGATGCGCACCGCTCCGTCCGAACCGGGTTTCTCCGGCAGGATGCCGTTGAGGTGCAACAGCAATGTGGATTTGCCCGACCCGTTCGGCCCCAGCAACCCCACACACTCGCCCGGCGCGACCCGGAAGTTCACCCCCCGCAGCGCCTCAGTGCCGTCGTGGTAACGGTAGCTCAGATGGCTGATTTCGATCGCCGGATTCATCTCCAACCCCGCGCGCACATGGCGTCGTAAATGCGTTCAGCCCGCTCCGAGGCGCGCACGAATAGCTGCCCCACCACCGTGGACAACGCCTGCCAGCGCGCGCGGCGCGCCCGCGCAAACGTCCGGCTCGCGCGCGCCCGGCGCATCCGTTCCGCCTCCTCCACCAGCACAAACAGGTAGCGGTGCATCAGCGCGATGGTCGTGATCAGCAGCCCCGGCACATGCGCCGTCTTGAGAACCCGCAGGATTCCGCTGAACGGCGTCGTGTTCGATACCAGGATCACCGTTAGCAGGCATATGCCGCTCTTGGCCGCCACCATCCGCCAATTCCCTGGCGCCCCGGGCTGAAGCGCATTGACCAGCGCCACGCTCAGCACGAACGGTGACAGCCACGCCAATCGCTTCAGCAGGAACAGCAACGGCACCCGGCTCAACGCCACCCCCAACGCCAGCACCACCGCCATGGCGGAATACCAACCCCACGCCGCGGGCGGCGCCAGCACCGTGCCGACAATCATCCCCAGCGCCAGGCCCAGCTTCAGCCCCGCCGGCAGTCGCGACACCGCGCTGTCCCGCAGGCTGTGATGATGGCCAATCCAGTTGCCAATCATGGCTTGGCGACAGGCGCCCTTCCTTCCTGGTCCCGCACCAGCGACCGGGCCAGCAGCAGGGCCAGCACGAATACCACCGCTGCCCCAACCACGCCGGCCAGCGCCGTCGCGCCCGCCGCCCATTGCACTCCCGGCAACTGGTAATCCGCCGCCGGTGCCGACACCAGCGGGGCAACCGCCTTGTGCTCGATACCCAGCTTCGCGGCGGCCGCCTCCAACCCATCCGGCCAGGGACATGCGAACGGCGCCACGAACACCGCCACCCCCAGCGTCGCCAGCAAGCCGTAGAACCCCAGCTCGCCCCACGACCGCTGCGGTTCGGCCCCGCTGCGATCATCGGTCAAGTCCGGCCGCACGCGCTGGATCGCCAGCAGCACCAGCGCGCTGATCAGGCCCTCGCCGATCCCTATCACCATGTGCACGCTGGTCATCGCGGTAAACGCCGCCGCCCAGGGGACCGTGCCCGACCACGCCAACTGCCCCGCGCAACTGACCGACGCCAGCACCGTCGAACACCAACCCGCGAACGCCACCGCGGCCACCTGTCCGCGCGTGCCCGCCAGCCAGCGGCACACCAGCCAATAAATCCCGTAGCCGCCCGCCACGCCGACAATGGCCATGTTGAAGATGTTTGCCCCCAGCGCCAGCACGCCCCCATCGGCGAACAGGAAACACTGCACAATCAGCACGGTCGTCAGCACGGTGATCGCGGCGCCCGGACCGAGCAACGCCGCCGCCAGCACCCCGCCCACCAGGTGCCCGGAGGTCCCTGCCGCCACCGGAAAATTCACCATCTGCGCCGCAAACAGGAACGCCGCCGCCAGCCCCAGCAACGGCACCCGCCGCGCCGGAAGCCGCCGCCGCACCTGGCGCAGCGCGATTCCCACCCCCGCCGCCGACAGTGCGATCGTGGCAACGGCGGTCTTCCCATCAATGAACCCATCCGGTATGTGCATGACAATCTGCTCCCCCAGTCTCTCAGTACCCGCCCGGCGTTTCAACCGTCCGCTGCCGCCTGCGCCCCTCCGCGGCAGCGCGCATGCATGCAGGCGCGCGGGCATCGTGCCCGCTTGTCTGGCCCGCAATCCGCAAAGCGGACAAAATGCCCGCGCTCCTCCGGCAGCTTCCTGCATACGCGCTGCCAAAACTACCCCGATCCCGCCGGAGTTTCACCGTATCCTCACCGTATCCTCACCCTGTCCACACCGTGGATACAACCTTGACACCTTGGAGGGCAGTTCGCGCAAACTGCTGTGTTACAGTCACTTACAGCAAAACGGTTGCGCCAGGCGTCATTTTGCCCGAAATCTGATGTAAGTCGCGCAACCGGAGTGTGTTATGCGCCAAGCGCAATTTGGGGCGTAAATGCGGACTTTAGCGGATTCCCCGCCGCCCTCCAGCTCCCCCCCCCTCCAAAACCATGAACGATGCTAATACAATTGAGCGCTCGTGCCAGAGCCCCGGAGAGCTTGGGTGACCGTGGCTCAGGCCTGTTTCCTCTTCTTCTTGCCGCCTTTCTTCTGGCCGGGGCTGGCCCCTTCGACCGGCTTGTCAACGTAGTCGGGGACGCGGTATTGGGTGAGCTTCACCTGTCGTTCGAATTCGGCCTGCAGGCGAGCGAGCGGATCCTTGCGGGCGGGGTCGCGGGTACGGCCGCCAGCAGCGCCGCGGCGAGTCGGAGAATCTGATGGTTGTGCATACCCGTCTGCTACGCCGTTGCCAGCGGAGCTTCTCCGCGGCAACGGGACGGGAATCTGCCATAACCCGGCCCGCCGGGGGAATCACTCAGATGAGTGATGCTCTTACTTGCGCGCCTTCTTCCGCAGTTTGACGGGCGCCCCTTTCTCGGCCCCCGCGTTCCGCGCGCCGCCGATGTCGGGCTGGTTCTGCCTGGGCATCGCCTTGCCCAACTCGGCCAGCCTGTCGCTGGCCTCCGGTTCGCCGGCCAGGTTGGTCCACTCGTAGGGGTCCTTGCGTTCGTCGTAGAACTCCTCGCCGCCGTTGGCGTAGCGGATGTAACGGTAGCCCTCGGTGCGCACCGCGTGGTTCATATACTTGTGCGTGGTGATGGCGGGCTGGTCCCAGGGCGCCTGTGGATCGGCCAGCAAGGGACGGAGGCTCCGCCCCCCGACGTGGGCGGGCGTCGGGATGCCGCACAGGTCGGTCAGCGTCGGGTAGATGCTCATAAAATCCACAGTGCGATCGCAGCGCCCGTTGGCCCGGGTCAGGCCGGGCACGACCCAGATCAACGGTGCGCGGGTGGCTTCCTCCCACAGCGCGAACTTGCGCCAGTGTTGTTTCTCGCCCAGGTGCCAGCCGTGGTCGCCCCAGAAGCAGATGAGCGTGTTGTCCCGGTAGGGCGACTTGTCGAACGCGTCCAGGAGCCGGCCTACCATCGCGTCGCAATATGATATGGCGGCCAGGTAGCCCTGCACCGCTTCCTTCCAGCGCCCGGACGCCAGCATGCGGGCGTGGTCGCCCTCGGGCCGGGCCATGCGCACCCCGGCGGGGGGCAGGTCCTGGAGGTCGTCCTCGCGGTGCGGCGGCAACTGGATGTCCTTGAGCGGATGCATGTCGTAGTACTTGCGCGGCACGTTCCACGGCATATGCGGCTTGTGCAGTCCGACCGCGAGGAACAACGGTTGCTCGCGCTTCTGCCGGAGCTGCTCAATGCCGTACCCGACGATCTTCCACTCGCGCAAATCCTCGTCCCCGCAGTCCAGCGGGGCGAACTTGATCCCACCCACGCCCGTGTTCGTTCCCTGAGGTTCCGGATCGCGGCCTGCGCTCGGGAGATAATCGTCCCACTCGGCGGGGCGGGCGTAGGACTCATGATAAATCTTGCCGGCGCCACAGACAAAGTAGCCGGCCTTGCGGAAGGTCGAAGTGAGCGGGAGGTCCTTCGGGACCACGGTGCGCCAGTCGTTGTTGTTCTCATAGACGCCGCTGGTGTACGGCCGCAGGCCGGACATCAGCGCGGCGCGGGAGGGATTGCAGACCGGCGCGGCGCAATAGCTGCGCGTGAACCAGACTCCCCGCGCGGCGAGTTTGTCTATGTTCGGGGTCTTCGTCTGCGGGTTGCGGCCCAGATAGCCCACCCAGTGGTTCAGGTCGTCAACGGCGATGAACAGCACATTGGGTTTGGCGGGGAGCTTCGGCGCGTCTGCAGCGCAAGTAGTGTTGGGACAGGTGTTTGCCGTTAAGAGCGCCAGGGCGCCAACGACCGAGGTTTTCCAGAATACAGGTTTCATGTTCCTCTGAAGCAAGACGCCCGGATGCGGCCGGCGGTTTCCACAAGCTTGGGCAACCTCCGGGAGTCGGTGCGGGAGCATCCAGAAGGTCCGGTCCCGGCCGACCGGACTGGGGTGTCGAGGAACCTGCCCAAAACGCCCTTCGTCGTGGCCCCCCTCTTCCGCCGCCTTGGCTGCGTTGCCCGCTGGCGCAGGCCGGATTGCCCCGCTCGGTTCTTCGCTGTTCTCGGTGGAATAGTGGCGGCGGAGGGAAAGCTCCGGAGGAGCGCCATGTTTATAGCACCGACTGGAGGAGGGCGTTCGACGCCGCTCCTACTTTAGCGGAATCCCCGCCGCTCTCCAACTCCACCCGCGAGCTTAACGCGGGAACGAGTCCACCTTGGGCGCGAGGCGCGGGCGCTTGTCCAACTCGAACACCACCCGTTTGCGGCGGACGGTGAAACTGGTTTGACCGGCCAGGGCCGTGGCTTCCAGCGCCTCCCAGCCGGTCAAATTCCACGCCGCGAAGCTGTGCCGGTAGAAATGCCACGAATCGTAGGAATGCAGCACGGGCCGCATGTCCGTGCCCAGCGATGACTTCAGGATGGGCTGCAAGTGATTCCAGTCGCGGTCGTCATAGACGCCATGCGGGACAAACCGGCCCTGCTGGAGCTGCCGCGCCGTGCGCGCATGTTTGATGGTGATCGCGGGTTCCAGCAGGTCCTCCGTGGTGTGCAGCAGCAGCAGCGGCGCGCGAAACGTCGCCTGGATGAGCGTTTGGTTGGTCAGCGCGCCGACCGCCGTGAGCAGCGAGGCCGGCCCCCCGGGCAAATCCGCCCGGGCGCGGCGGAAGAAGTAGAACTCGTCGGTCGCCCCGGGCATGAAGATCAGGGCCTTCACGACATCGTTCGACTGGAGGGCGCGCAGCATGAGGCCAACGCAGTTGGTGCGGTTCAACTGCGCGACGTTCGTTCCGAGCGGCATCCGGCTCAACGCGCTCGGCCACGTCTCCGCCACGCCCGGCGTCAGTGGGGCGAGGCAGATCACTAGGCCAAGACCGCGCCGCATCACGTTCCAGCCGCTCATCTCAAAGCCCCAGCTTCCGGAAACGGCGCTTCACTTCCCGGAAGTGAAACTCCAGCGAGCACAGCGCCTCCAACTCGCCCCGGCTGAAGTGCCGCGCGACCTCGGCGTCGGCCTTGAGCTGCGCGAGGAAATCCGCGTCCGCGCGGCCCGCGTGCTTGGCCTGCCAGGTCCGCATCGCGTTCCGCTGCACCAGCTCGTACGCCTGCTCCCGCGTCAGCCCCTTCCGGATCAGCGCCAGGAGCACCGTCTGCGAATTCCACAGGCCCAGCGACAACTCCAGGTTCCGCCGCATGTTCCCCGGATAAACAATCAGCCCCTCCACCAGCTTCGTCAGCAGCGTCAGCATGTAATCCAGCAGCGTGCAGGAATCCGGGAAGATGATCCGCTCCACCGAACTGTGGCTGATGTCGCGCTCGTGCCACAGCGCGACATTCTCCAGCGCGGCCACGGCGTTGCCCCGCAACACCCGCGCCAGGCCGCTCAGCCGCTCGCTGGTGATCGGGTTGCGCTTGTGCGGCATGGCGCTCGAACCCTTTTGGCCCTTCGCGAAAAACTCCTCCACCTCCAGCACCTCGGTGCGCTGCAGATGCCGGAACTCCGTCGCCCAACGCTCCACGCTCGCCCCCGCCAGCGCCAGCGCGCCGATGAACTCCGCGTGCAGATCCCGCTGCACCACCTGCGTCGCAATCGGCGCCGGCCGCAGCCCCAGCTTCCGGCACACAAAGGCCTCGATTCGCGGCGACAGATGCGCGCTCGTGCCCACCGCCCCGGAGAGCTTGCCAACCGCCACCGTCTCCCGCGCCGCCTCCAGCCGCCGCAAGGCCCGGCCAAACTCGTCATACATGAGCGCCAGCTTCAACCCAAAGGTCGTCGGCTCGGCGTGAATGCCGTGGCTCCGGCCAATCATCGGCGTGAACCGGTGCTTCCGCGCCTTGGCCGCCACGGCCTTTCGCAGCCCCTTCACGTCGGCGATCAGGATGTCCGCCGCCTGCGTCATCTGCACCGCAAACGCCGTGTCCACAATGTCGCTGCTCGTCAGCCCAAAATGCAGCCAGCGGCTGGCCGGTGCGCCGATGTTCTCCGCCACGTTCGTCGTGAACGCGATCACGTCGTGGTTGAGCGTCCGCTCCAGTTCCCGGCACCGCTCCACGCTGAAGGCCGCGCGCCGCTTTATCCGGGCAAAGTCTTCCCTGGGCACCAGTCCCTCGACAGACAACGCTTCACTGGCGAGCAGTTCGACTTGGAGCCAGACCTCCAGCTTGCGTTGTTCGCTCCAGATTTCCCGCATCGCGGGCCGCGAGTAACGTTGAATCATGCGCCCACTCTATGCAATGGGCGTAAGGGTTAAAACGTTAAAAGCGTGAAACGGGGTGACCTCACGCGGCGCTGGGCGTGACAGCCGGAACATCTCACACCTGCGAAGTCGGCGCGGGGGCATCCCGCCCGCTTACACGGTTTGAGTTCTCCAAGCGGGCAGGATGCCCGCGCGCCGGTCTGCCGCATTTCGGGCGGAGCATGGGGCATCCGCCCTAGCGTCTGGCCATTTTCTCCCGCGCCGTTTCCAGGATACGGCGCTCGCGCTCGGTGAGGCTTTGGATGCCGTGGGCCGAAATCTTGTCCAGGATCGGATCCACTTCCCGGCTCAGAAACTCCTCCGGGGGCAGTTCCGCATCCGCGCCGCCCCGTGCCGGCCCCCAGCGAGCCGAGCTCGGCCGCGAGACCGTCACCACCGGGCGCAGCGGCGAGCGCTGGATCCGCCGGAGACGCGGCCAGCGCCAGTCCCAGTGGGCGGCATAGCGCACAAACGCAATGCCGGCGAGCATGCCGCCCAGGTGGGCGGCGTGAGCGATGTTGTCCGTGGGGAAGACAATGCCGAACACCGCCAGCAGCGCGCTGAACAACAACAGGAACTTGGCCCGCATGCTTACCGGGATGATGAAGAACAACAGCAGCATCAGGGGCCGCTCCGGATAGAGCACGGCAAAGGCGGCCACCAACCCGAACGCGCCGGCCGAAGCGCCGACCACCGGCGCCGCAAACGCCCCCCCCACCAACACCCCCAGCGACGTTTGGAACAGTCCGCCCATGACGCCGCTGGAAAAATAGAGCGCCAGAAACTTCTTCCCGCCCAGCGCCTCTTCGATGGCCCGGCCGAAGACGTAGATCGCCCAGCAGTTGAGCAGCAAGTGCAGCCATCCCCCGTGCAGAAACTGGTAGGTCAGCAACTGCCAGACAAAACCGTGCCGCAGCCCTTCCACGCTCAGTGCGAGGTAGCTGTGAAGCGGGAAGGCGGACCAGCGCTCGAGGGCGTTCTGCACCACGAACGCAACCACGTTCACCACCAACAGCACCACCGTCGCCGACCACGACAACGGAAATCGCGGATGGCGCATATAGTGACGGTCCTCAAGCATATGGTCTCGGGTGGAACGTAATCGCTGCGAAGTGGTTTTTCAAACCGGCTTTTGTCCGTTGGCGCCGGCCGGCTCAGCGCGCGACATTCGCCTTGCCTGCGAATCCGGATACCACCACGCTGGGGCCGTGCAGGCTCGCTTGAATTCACTGCCGGAAAGCGTCCCATGATGCGGCCCCATTATCTCTTCCTGTTGGTTCTAGCCATGCTCGGGCCTGGCGGGCCCGCCATCCGTGCCGCCGAAGCGCCTTTCTGCGAACTCTACGCCGTCGGGCATTTCGGCAACTGGTATGAGGTCGCCGGCGTCAACGAGATGCGCCAGGTCCTCAGCGAAGCCAAACACTGGGGCTTCAACCGCTATGCCGATTGGTTCGACGCGATTGACTGCGTGGATCCGTTCGCGGGCGACCCGCAATACAGCCTCGGCCATGCGCTATGGGACCTCAAACGCGTCCACTTCCGCACCGCGCAGTCGCTGGGGCTGGCGACAGACCTGGTCGTCACCCCCAACCACGTTTACCGCGACCAGCTCAAGCCGGAGTGGCTGGCCAGGCGGGGACCTCGCATCCAGGGCCAGCTCATCTGCCCGCATCAGCCTGGCGCGCGCGAGGCCATCCTCAATAACTACACCAATCTCTTCGCCGACCTGGCCAAGGCGGGCGTGAACCTCACCGCGATCAACTCCGCGCCCTACGACTACGGCGGCTGCGCCTGCGATCAGTGCAAACCCTGGATTCTGACCTTTGCCCAGTTGACGCTGGACATCCACCAGATCGCCCGCAGCCACCACCCGAAGGTGGAACTCCACTTCATCGGCTGGTGGTGGACGGCTGAGGAGCACAAGCTCTTCGCCCAATGGATGGACGAGCACGCCCCCGGGTTGGCCGCCTCAATGGCACTCCACATCCCGTATGACCAGACCGGCGTAGCCGACGTGCCGCTGCCCATGGGCTGCCGGAAGCATGCCTTTGTTCACATCGGCTACCCGGACCGCTCGGCGCCGCGCGACATTTATGCCAAAACCGGCCCGGTGGCGGCCCCCAGGAGGCTGGCGGACACAGTGCGGAAGTTGAGCTCACAGTCTGTGACCGGCGTCATGGCCTACTCCGAAGGCATCTACGACGACGTAAACAAAGCGCTGCTGGGGGCGCTGTTCACCGCAAAGCAGAATACCCCGCGAGACGTGCTGCTCGCTTACGCCGGACGCTATTTCGCTGCCGATGACCCCTTGGCCCGCCAGTGGGCCGATTGGCTGGCGGCGTGGGGCGCGCCGTATTCAGTGGATGCCGCGACCGCGCGCAAGACCCTCACCGCCCTGCCCGGTGCCTCCACAAGCTAGCGCCGCCGCCAGTGGGAACTCAAGGCAGACATGTTCGCCGCCAACCAGGCAATCGGCACGGGAGACAGTTGGACGCCGGAGCGGCTCGCGCGCGCCGATGAATTCTGGGCCGCCGAGGAGAAGCTGCAGCGCGAGGTGTATGGCATCGGACCCGTGCGCCACATCCTCAACCGCCGCTTCATCGAAATGCCCTGGTACAAAAGCTGGGCCAGCCAGCCGCCACCGGCTGCGCCGAAGCCGGAGCAGTGAGGTGAGGCGCGGGGTGCACGGCGGGGCGGAGGGGTGGTAGGATCGGGGCGCTTAAGGTTGTGATGAGACAAAACACGTCAGCAGAGCGGCCCGCGCAAGGGGCACAGGCGGCGGAGCGCGCTCGGTCAGGAACTGGAGCGGGGGCGCATGGGGCAGGTGTCGCCCGGGTGGGGGCGATTGACGGAGGAACAGCGGCAGGCGTGGCACCGGACGGCCCGGCAGGAGTGGACGCAAAAGCGGCCGGGGCGAAATCGGCGCCGGCTGCGCGGGCAAGAGTTCTACGTCAAGATCAACCGCGTGCTGGCGCTGCTGGGACGCAAGTTGGGGGGCGGGTGGCACCAAACGGCGAACCCACGGTGGATTTGCTCACTGTTCAGACTTCTCCTCCAGCCTCCAGCCTGCAGTCTCAGAACTCCTGACCCACCCCACGCCTCGTCGGCATGTGGGCCAACATCCCTGTCAGCTTGGCGACGTGCGGCCCGAATCTCTCAACTTGCTCCTTGACGCCTCGGCGGCCATTCCTTAATGATTCGGGCCTAAGGTTAAGGTTGGTTGTCTTTTAGCAGGTCGGTGTTGTTGTTCGCGCCGGAAAAGGTTCCGCGAGCACTGACGTTCGCGGAGGTCACTCGGGTGGTCGGGCCGCCACCCGAATAATGGCTGGTTTGGGCTGCTGGCAATGATGGACGAGAACAGGCGGCGATTGAGCAGAGTCTTCTCTCTGTACCTCCCAGAGTCAGCAGCGTGGCCCTCAGACTCACCCCTTCCAGGGAATCCATTGATACTACTATGAAAAGAACTCCTATTCTCCTGCGTTTGTGTTTCGGCCTCACGGCTGCCTGCCTTGTGTCGGCGGCGGCGTGGGCGCAAGTCCCGCAGCTCCTGAACTTTCAGGGCCGCATCACCGTCGGCAACGTGAACTTCGATGGCACCGGCCAGTTCAAGTTTGCCTTCGTCAACAGCGCCGGCACCGTCACCTACTGGAGCAACGACGGCACCGGCAGCGGCGGCGGCCAGCCCGTCAGCGCCGTCTCGCTCGCCGTGTCCAAGGGCCTCTACTCGGTCCAGCTCGGCAACTCCACCCTGCCCAACATGATCGCGCTGCCGCCCACCCTCTTCACCAACGCGGACCTGCGCCTGCGGGTCTGGTTCAACGACGGCGCCACCGGCTTCCAGCAGTTCACGCCCGACCAGCGGCTGGCGGCGGTGGGCTACGCGATGATGGCCGGCAACGTGCCCGATGGCACCATCACCGTAGCCAAGCTGGCCAACGACGTGAAAGCCGGGCTGGGCAGCCCTTCGAGCGGCAGCACCGTGTTCTCGTCCGACGCCAACGCCAGCAACTTCCTGGCCGCCGGCTACGTAAAGCTCCCCGGCCTGCGGCTCCTGGCCGAGGAATGGGAAACGGTGGCGGCTAACACCAGCGCGACGTTCCCCACGACCTCTTCAGCGAAAGCCCCGATCTGGACCGGGAGTGAAGCCTACGTGTTCCGTGAGTCCGCGGCCACCATGGGGCCGCTGGGAGTACGATTTAACCCGGCCAACAACACCTGGCATGACATCCCTACCAATGGCCTGCCTAACATCACAGACTTCACCCCCGTGTGGATCGGGTCCGAGCTGATGATCCTCGCTGGCAACCCAATGCCCACCCTCTGGGCCGGCCGCTACAATCCTGCAACGGATGAGTGGAGAAGCGTGAACACCGTCGGTGCGCCCCAGTTCAGCCCCATGGACTCAGTGGTCTTCTGGACGGGGACGGAACTGGTCGTGATGAGCATGTCCGGCCCCTCGGCCAAGCGCTACCACCCCGCCACCGACACCTGGGTGTCCCTCAATACCAACGGGGCGCCCTTCATCGGCGGAATGGGTGTCCAAGTCTATTGGACGGGCACCGAGCTGATCTTGAGAGACAATATGATGCGGCTGGCCCGTTACAACCCGGGCACCGATTCCTGGCCGGGCGTCAACACCAATGGCCAGCCTCCGCTATCATCCATGTCGCAAATCGCCTGGTGCGGGAACACGCTGGTCGTTCTGACCAACGGTCCAGACATGCTTTGGGGCGGCGGCCGTTATTACCCGGCCAGCGACTCCTGGCAGCCAGTCACCACCAACGGCGCCCCTGCATTCTCCATGGGCATGCATACCAGGACGAACTGGACTGGCAGCGAGCTGGCGGTTCTCAACTTTGGCACGCCGATGGAAAGGGGCGGCTATCTTTACAATCCTACGTCGAACACCTGGCGCAAGATGAGCCAGAGCCCCCTAAGCTCCTACATCTCCCCTGCGATAGCGCCCGACACGGTATGGACCGGCACGGAAATCGTGGTCGGCCCAGTGCTGCTCGGACCTACCCACACCTACGACAGCGCCCGCTACAATCCTGCCACGGATAGCTGGCTGACCATCCCGGCTTGCCCAACCTTCGTCATGTACGCGGTGCCGGGAACGATCTGGACTGGCACCCAGGCGCTCGTGTTCGGCTCGACAGGGGGTGCACCCTCTACCCAGTATGCCTTCAAATGGGCTCCGAGCCCCGTCCTCTACCTCTACCAAAAGCCATGAACGCCCGATTCCTGATCGCTTGCGGCGCGCTGGGCCTGGCCGCGGCGTCGGCCCTGGCCCAGACGCGCGTCAGCAGCGCCTACCAGATGACCACCGAGGCGTTGACCGGCGGGGGCGGGCGGGTTACGGGTCCCGGCTGCTCGATGCAGACCAGCATTGACGGCTGGGTCACCCCCGCCGCGGCCACCACGCCCTCGGCCATCTTGAAACCCGGCTTTGCCGGGCAACTGTACGAAGTGACCGGATTGCAATTGAGCGCTTCCCCCTTCGTGGTGAACGAAGGCGGCGCCAGCCAGCTCAGCGCCATGGCCGTGCTGGACGATGCGTCCTACCTCGGGCTGAACAGCACGAGCGTGGTCTGGCGGACTTACAGCAGCGTGCTCACCAGCGTGTTCCCCAACGGCCTGGTCACCGCGGGCACCGTCTATCAGACGACGGCCGCGCTGGCGGGCGGCCAGTACCTCGGCGTGTCCAACTATGTGAGCCTGGCCGTGGTCAACGTGAACTCGGATGACTTCGGCCTGTACGCCGGCGACGGCCTGCCGGACGACTGGCAGGTGAACCTGTTCGGCGAGAACAATCCGCTCGGCCTGGGTACGGCCGATCCGGACGGCGACGGTCAGAACAACCGGCTGGAGTATTTGTCCGGCGCATCCCCGGTGGATCCCGGCAGCCAGTTCCATTTCGCGCTGGGTGCGCACCAGGGGGCCTCGCAGAGCCTGGTCTTCAGTCCTTGGCTGCCGACGCGGTTATATACGGTGCGATATTGCACCGACCTGAACAGCGGGCTGTTCCTGCCGCTCACAACCGCGGAGTATTCCACCTCCGGCTTTGCCTGCACCGTGACCGACACCAACGCGACCCAAACCGCGAAGTTCTACCGTCTGGAAATCTCCCTGCCCTGAACGCGACGCCGCGGTTCCAGCCGATCCCCACAACCTGATCGGGAGGGCCGGCATCCCCGTCCTCCGTTGCAGCGTCGCGTGAACCTGTTGCAGGTTCTCGGGTAAGGTGGAGCTACCGCGGATTCGCTCACTCTTCAGCTCTCTCCTCCAGCCTCCAGCCCGCAGCACCCATCTTCACCCGCCCTGCCTCGACATTCCCCTTGCCCCAACGGGGCCCCGGCCCCAAGCTGCGTCTGTGCGACCCCCATTGACCTCACCCTCGCCGAACAGTCTGTGAACCGCGCAACTTGCTCCCTCTTCCCGCTCCTGGCAACGCTCGCGCTGACCGCGCCCGCCGCCCCGCCCGTCTGCGAACTCTACGCCGTCGGCCCCCTCCGCCACTTCCGCAACCGCCGCTTCATCGAAATGCCCTGGTACAGAAGCTGGGCCACCCAAAAACCTCCGCCTCCGCCTCAGCCCGATCCATGAACACAAGACGATCAACGCCACGGCGCGTCCTCCGCGCCGCCGTGTCACGTAGTGCAGACTTGCAGTCTGCTGTATTGCAGGTTTTCAACCCGCAGGACTACCGTCGAACTGATGTGCGCTGGAGCGTTGGGCGCTCCGCCGATTACAAATCGGCGATACGGCAGACTGCAAGTCTGCGCTACGGTAGCTGACCTTCCCATGACCCGCCGATCCTTTCTCGCCCGCACCGCGCTGGCCGCCGGGGGCACCGCCTGCCTGCTCAAGTCAAATTGGCCTGCCTTCGCCGCCGATGCCGCCAAGGCCGATCCCGTCGGCGACCTCGCCGCCCTCGCCGACTCCCACGATCTCCGCCTGCCGCCCTGGGGCCCGTACACCAAGATCTACAACGGGCTCTCGCACATCGCCGACCTGGAGCGCGGCCTGCGGTTCGACTTGAGCGTCTTCCCGGGCCGCTACCGGCGCGAAGTCATGGTGCCGAACGTGAACTGGGAGAGCGGCTTTCACCCGTGGGAAGCGGCTCCGGACCTTTCCTTCTTCTCCTACCGCTGCGAGCTGGAGTGGAAAGACCGCGTCTATTGCGATGTGTCGTTCTCCGCGCTCTCGGATCGCGCGCGGCTGGTGCGGGCCGAGTTGGTGAACCGCACGCCGGCCCACCAGAACCTGGTGCTGCATTTCATGGCCTCGTTCAACTACCCTTATGTGCGGCCCTACACGACCGAGCCCGCACAGAAGACAGCCGTGCAATTGCCAGCCGGCGCGGTGTGGGTGAACGCCCTCGATTATGCGGAGTTGAAGTTCGCCCAACCGCGCGCCAACGACAGCCTGGTCCCGGACGGCTATCGCCGCGCGGAAGTGCGCGACCACGGCTTTGTCAGCGGCGGCGGCATCGGCGCCGGGTTCGGCAAGGGCGCCGGTGACCGTGTGCGCTTCCGGGTGCGGCTGCGCAAAGCCCTCAAGGATGGGCGGCTATTGCTGCGCTATCGCAACACCTCGAACCAGCCCACGCTGTTGGAAGCCGGCGGTTTGGGGCACGGCGAGCTGACGTTGCCGCCGGGAAAGGACTTCAGCCTGGCGACGCTCCCGCTGGGCGCTGCAAAGGCGGGCGCTCACGATCTGGCCTTCGGCGTGCGCAAGGGCGCCGGCATTCAGTTGGATGGTTTTGCCATTGTGGAAGCGGCATCGGCCGGCGCGGTTCAGTTTCAGCCGGCGCAATTCAATTGGGCCCCGCGGATCCTGCCCGGACCGCTGGAGCATAGCCGTCTGCTCAAGTATGCCGACGCGCCGGCGCACTACGGCCTGGCGTGGTCGCCCGGCGTGTTTCAGGTGCGCGAAATCCTCAACAGCGAGCTGGACCGCTACTTCCGGCGCAACGTGCACGACCACGTGAGCACCGTCCTGCGCGGCGACGGCCAGGGCCATTTCACCAACGTTTTCCTGCGGCCAATCGCCCTGGCGCCCGAAAGCGCCAAAACCGTTTACGGCATCGTGTCCGCCGGAACCGCGGAGGAGGTCGCGGAGGATCTTAAACAGATCGCGCGGGACCCCTCCGAGCTGGAGCGGAGCTATCGCGCGCGGCAGGAGGGCGCGGCGGCGCTGGCGAGCGTGCCCGCGGGCGAGCCCTGCCGCTTCAGCCAGAAGCGCATGGCGGCGGTGGTGCTCACCAACATCGTCTTCCCCGTTTATGGCAAACGGCGTTACCTGCGGCACTACTCGCCCGGCAAGTGGTGGGACAGCCTTTACACCTGGGACTCCGGCTTCACCGGCATCGGCCTGGCGCAACTGGACGTCAACCGCGCCATTGATTGCCTCAACGCCTACACCACCAAACCCGGCGATCCGGAAACCGCGTTCATTCATCACGGCACCCCTTTGCCGGTGCAGCATTACCTCTGCCTCGAACTCTGGAACCTGACGCAATCCCGCGCCCTGCTCGATTACTTCTACCCCCGGCTCCGGCAATACCACCTGTTCCTGGCCGGCCGGCTCGGCAGCTCCAACACCCGCGCCTTCAAATCCGGCCTGCTCAAGACCTGGAGTTATTTCTACAACACCGGCTGGGACGATTACCCGCCGCAGGTCTTCATGCACAAAGAGAAGCTCGCGCCGCGTACCGCCACCGCCATCATCAACTCTCACCTCATCCGCACGGCGCGCATACTGGCGCAAATGGCGCGCGTGCTGGGCGTGGTTCAGGACGTGGCGGGCTATGATGAAGACATCAAGCTCTGGAGCGACGCATTGCAGACCCATTCCTGGGACCCGGATGCCGGCTACTTCAGCTACGTGCTGCATGACGCGCAGGGACAAGCCAGCGGCATTCTCCGCCATGAGAGCGGCGCCAATTACAACCTCGGCCAGGACGGCGTCATGCCGCTGCTGGCCGGCATCTGCACGCCTGCCCAGGAGCGAACCTTGCTGGGCCACCTGCAGTCGCCCCGGCGGCTCTGGACGCCCATTGGCCTCTCCACCGTGGATCAGAGTGCGCCCTACTATCGGCATGACGGCTATTGGAACGGCGCGGTCTGGATGCCCCACCAATGGTTCCTCTGGAAGACCATGCTCGATCTCGGCCAGGCCGGCTTCGCCTTCCAGATCGCGCAAACCGCGCTCGACCTGTGGCGAGCCGAGGTGGACACATCCTACCATTGCTTCGAGCATTTCCTGATCGAATCCGGCCGGGGCGCCGGCTGGCATCAGTTCGGCGCGCTCTCTTCGCCCGTGCTGGCGTGGTTTGCGGCTTACTATCGCCCGGGCCGCCTTACGACGGGGTTCGACACCTGGATTCACCGCTGCGATTTCGAGGCGGACAACTCCGCGCTGAACGCCGAGCTCGAATTACGCCCCCGTCCGGGCGGCGAAGCCACCGTGCTCGTCACCCTCCAGCCCGGCCGCGCCTACCGCGCGCGATGGAACGGCCGCCCCGTCACCGCGCATCCGGCCCTGTCCGGCACCTTGCAGATCGCCCTCCCCTGTGACGCCGGCCGCGGCAGCTTGCAGGTGGCGCCCGCGTGACCCGCGGATGATTCTGCCGCGCGGCCTGGATCAGGTCTTTCTGGCCGTAATGCCGTGCCAGAACCCCAGCCGGTTGCCGCTTAGCGCAATAAGCACCCGCAGCGCCCAGTTGAAGAGCGAGAACGGAAAGCGTGTCCACGGCAGGTAATCGTAGGAGGTCACAAACGTCTCGATGCCGATGTCCGTCAATCCGAGCGGCGCCAGCATTTGTCGCAGCTCCCTGCGCGTATAGCCCTTGGTGCCGACGCTCTCCATGTGATGCCACAGCACCTGGCGGAAGCTCATCCACGGACGGCCCTGGAACAGGGCGTACTTCACCCAGTGATGAAACGTGCAGAGCGAACGCCGGTTGTAGAGCATGATTTTGACCTCGCCGCCAGGCCGCACCACCCGCACCAGCTCGCGCACGGCCTTCTCGGTGTCCGGCGTGTGATGCAGCACGCCCCAAGAGTATCCCAAATCGAAACTGCCCGACTCGAACGGCAGATTCTCCGCGTCGGAGACCTTTATGCAGGCCGGTTCCGGCAGCCCATAGACCTGGATGCGATGCGTCAGGTTAGCCAATGCTTCTTCCGTCAGGTCCACGCCCGAGGCCGCCGCCCCGGCCCGCAGCCACTGAATGAAGTCCGTCCCCGCCCCAAACCCGACTTCGAGCACGCGCTTGCCGTGGTAGCGGGTGAACTGCGCGAAGGAGTGGATAAAAGGCTGGTCCCGGTAACGCCATTGCTCGATCTGCTCGAAATACTCCCGGGTGAATTTCCCCGCCTGGGTATGCCAGGTATCGCAGGAGGCGCGATTCCAGTAATCCCTGACTTCGGTCTTCAGTTTGTTGTCCGTCAATTCCGCCATAGCACATAGCGAGGTAACGCCTAGCAGGGTTAACTCTGTCGGTACAGTCAAACACACGCTGGCTGCGGCCAGCAAGACAATACCCGCAAAGGTCCATGCACGCGAACGGCGAAAAATTCGGCTGGCTATGCACAAATCCGGCCGGGTATGGTGTCAGTGGAAGTAGACACTGCTTATGATGAAACCAAAGTCCGCGGAGCGCGAGGGACGCAAGCTGCCCAAGCCCCCGCCCGCTCCCGCGCCGGGACCGGTGCCGCCGCTGTTCCGGACCATCGACTGGCTGGCGCTGGCGATCACCCTGGGGGTGGTCTGGACGGTCTATCTGATCACCCTGGCGCCTGAGTTGACGCTGGAGGATTCCGGAGAACTGGTGACGGGGGCTTTCTATGCCGGCATTCCGCATCCGCCCGGCTACCCGGTTTGGTCAATCTATAGCTGGCTCTGGACCACGCTGCTGCCCATCGGCAACATGGCCTGGCGCGTGTCGGTGGGGCAGGCCTTCTCGGGGGCAGTGGCCTGCGGCCTGCTCGCCCTGCTGGTTTCGCGGGGCAGCAGCATGCTCATGGAGGGCATCGAGGAACTCAAAGGAATGACCGGCCGGTGGGAGAGCGCCATCTGCCTGATCTCGGCGATATCGGCCGGACTGCTCCTGGGCCTGGATGGATTCATGTGGAAGGAGTCGTGCGTCGTCAACCGCATTGCGGTGACCAGCGTGCCGTGGTACCTGGCGGTGTTGGTCTGCCTGCTGCGGTGGATTTACGCGCCCCACCAGTTGCGCTACGCCTACTGGGCCGCCTTCTTGTTCGGGCTTTGCATCACCTTGCACCAAAGCCTGATTGTCGCCGCACTGGGCATCGAGATCGCCATTGCCGCCGGCAACCCCCGGCTGGGCCGGGATGCGTTCCTGGGCAACTTCATCGTTTACCTCGCTGACTGCCTGCTGCTGGTGTTCACCGGGGACCACATGTTCCACAACATCGGGGCCAAGCCCGGCCTGCTGTTCCTCTTCAACGCCATCGGCATTGGCTCGCTGGTCGTCAGCATCTGGCTGGCCGTCCGGACCAAGGGCCTGGGCACCTGCTGGAAGCCTGTGTTAATCATGGCCGGGCTCTGGATGGTGGGGGTCTCGTTCTATCTGTATATGGCGCTGTCGGGCATGACGAATCCGCCGATGCAGTGGGGCTACCCGCGCACCGTCGAGGGGTTCTTCCACGCGATCAGCCGCGGCCAGTATGAACAACCCAACCCGACGAACCTGATCGCCGAGCCGGGCCGGTTCGTCAGCCAGTTGGGCATGCTGGTGGAGGGCGTCGCCGATGAGTTCACCTGGGTGTACATGTTCATCGGCCTGGTGCCATTCCTGTTCTTCTTCAAGATGCAGAAGCGCGAGCGCGCGTGGATCATCGCCCTCACCGGCATGTATATCTGCCTGGGGGCGTTGTTGATGATGCTGCTCAACCCAACCCCCGACAAGGCCTCGGCCGACCTCATCAAGGTCTTCCTGTGCTCCTCACATACGATTGTGGCGTGCTTGATTGGTTACGGTCTGGCGCTGACCGCCGCGTTCATGGCCACCCATTACCAGAAGTTCCGGCTTTGGGGCCTGGCCGGGGGCGGAGTGGGCGTGGTGCTGGCCCTCTTCTGCCTCTGGGATTCGACCGGTAAACACTACTTCGGCCCCGCCGGCGTCGTCAAACTGACGGAGCTGCCGCACTGGATCGCCAAGGCCTTTGCCCCAAATCAATACGGCCTGCCCGTGTTCGCCAACCTCCTGCTCGTGGCCATTACGCTGGCGTTCGTGCTGGCGCTCCTCGTCTATCGCCAGCGGGGTCCGCTGCTCGTGACGCTGGGGATATTCCTCTCGATGCCCGTCTATTCCGTCCTCGACCATTGGTACGCCAGCGATCAGCGCAACCACTGGTTCGGCTACTGGTTCGGCCATGACATGTTCACCCCGCCGTTCAAGGGCGCCGACGGCAAACCGCTTTACCCGGAGATGACCAAAGACGCCGTGCTTTACGGCGGCACTGACCCCGGCCGTTTCTGCCCGACCTACATCATCTTCTGCGAGAGCTTCACCCCGCACCATTGCCAGCCCAAGGAGGACCAGAAATTCGACCGCCGCGATGTTTACATCATCACCCAGAACGCCCTGGCCGATGGCACCTACCTCATGTACATCCGCGCGCATTACAACCGCAGCGCGCAGTATCCGCTTGATACCCCCTTCTTTAAGGAACTGCTCCGCATGGTCTTCAAGGACAAGGAGTATGAGACGAACGTGCTGGCCCGGGCTGTGGCGCCTCTCGATCGCTTCTTCACCGCCCTGGGCGCGCGCGTAGAGAAACGCCGCCGCACCTACACCTCGTGGTTCCTCGACGAGCACTTCACCGATGTGCCGGCTCTTGCCGCGAAGCTCCGGCCCGGTCCGCAGCAGAACGCCCTCTCCAAATACCTCCACGACAACCTGAGCGACCGCACGCGACAGCTGCTCGCCAATCCCGCCAACCAGGCCGCTTTGCGCCGCAATCTGGCCAAAGACCTGAACGGGCTGCTCGAGCGCGAGCTCAAGATCAAGCAGCGCTACGACGCCAAGAAACGGGAGAAGGATGCCGTGGATCAGGAGATTGCCGACGGCAGCACTTCCGAAAGCCTCCGCCGCAGGCAGGAAAAACTCGCGTCCGAGCTGGCGGAGCTTTCGAAGACCGGGCCGCTTTACGAGCCCGAGCGGTTCAAGCACCTTGCGCTGTCGGAGTATCTGACCGACTTCATTAAAGAGAATCCGCAAAGCTGGACGCGCATCCGGCTCAATCGGCTGCTGCTGGAAGCGGCTTATCCGAAGGAAATCGCCCGCAGCAAAGGCGGCGTGTACCCGGATCGCGAAATCTACATCGCTACTCCCGCCGACTCCCAACAGTGCTTTCAGGAATACATGGCCGATGCCCAGCGCCGCATGCAGGCGGGTCAGTTGAAGCCGGGGGAGGACGTGAAGATCATTGACAACCGGGTGCAGGTCTCCGGCCAGGTCGCGGTGATGAATATCAATGGCCTGCTGACCAAAGTGATGTTCGATCACAACCCCAAGAACGAGTTCTTTGTGGAGGAGAGCTTTCCGCTGGATTGGATGTATCCGCACCTGACGCCCTTTGGGATCATCATGAAGATCAACCGCCAGCCGCTGTCTTCCTTGACAGAGGACATCTTCCAGCGGGATCACCAGTTCTGGAAGCAGTTCTCCAAGCGGTTGACCGGCGACATCATTGACTACGACACCCCGGTCAAGCAAATCACCGATTGGATTGAGAAGACCTACCTGCGCCGCGACCTCAATGGGTTCACCGGCGACCGCAAGTTTATCCACGATGACGATGCCCAGAAGTCCTTCTCCAAGCTGCGCAGTTCCATCGGCGGCATCTACGCCTGGCGCCTTAATCCGGACCCGCTGGTCTGCAAACCCGAATACCGGCCCAAAACCCCGGAGGAGTACCAGCGGGTGCTCAAGGAGGCCGATTTTGCCTTCCGCCAGGCCTTTGCGTTCTGTCCCTACAGTCCGGAAGCGGTCTTCCGCTACTGCCAATTGCTGCTGCAACACCGGCGTTTCGATGACGCGCTCCTGGTCGCGGAAACCTGCCTGAAGCTCGATCCCTACAATGGCCAGGTCCGTGTGCTGGTGGACAACATCAGCTCCTACAAGAAGTCCAGCGTGGGGATCGAACAGGCCCAGGCCGCCTTCCAGCAGCTGGAGGATCAGGTGCACAAGAATCCGTCGAACTTCCAGGCGGCTTTTGACCTCGCCGGCGCCTACCTCCAGATGCAGCAAACCAATCGTGCGATTGAGGCCCTGGACAGGGTGCTTAACTACCCCCAGGCCGACTCGAGCGCAATGCGCGGCCTGATCCAGGCCTACAACAGCTTCGGCTACCGTTCCGGCCTGGAGAAGACGGTGGAAAAGCTGCAGGCCCTGGTGCGCTCCAACCCGGCCAATGCTCAGGCCACAGTCGGTCTCGCCGAGGGCTACCGGCATTTGCAGAAGCCCCAGGCGGCGATGCAAGCGCTGGACCAGGCGTTCAGTGATCCGAAGCTCGATGCCAACGCAGTGCTGAGCATCGCCCAGGCTTATGCCGCCCTGCAAAGCGTGCCCAAGCTCGAGGCGGCCCTGGATCGGCTGACCAAGCTCATGCCCACAAACCCCGAGGCCTGGTACGATCTGGCGGTCCTGAAAGCCGGTCTCGGCAAGGCACCGGAGGCGTTATCCGCCCTCAAGCAGGCCCTCAATTTGAGCGCCCAGCGGCTCAAGACCGACCCCAAAGCGCGCGACTTGCTTGACAATGCCAGGAAAGAGGAGCGCTTCGGGATGCTGCGCCAGTCACCCGAGTTCAAGAAGCTGGTGCCGCAGTAGCAGCCGGGTTCTGCCCCGGCGAAGCAGGATGCCGGTTCAAGTCATTCAGCCAGCGGCTGTGTGTCCTCCGGAGAAAACAGTTGTATTCGGCGGGGGCGGGTTTAGCTTGCGGGGGCAGTCGCAATGAAAACGTTTGCCGAACTCAATTTTCCCGGCCGGTTGATTGCGGTGGAGGGGCTTGACGGCTCGGGGAAATCAACCCAGATCTACCTGCTGAAGCGCTGGCTCCAGTTGCAGGATCTCAAGGTGTACTTCAGCGAGTGGAACTCCTCGGAGCTGGTCAAGTCCGCCACGAGCAAGGGCAAGAAGCGCGAGTTGCTGACCCCCACAACGTTCAGCCTGATCCACGCGACGGACTTCGCCGACCGCTACGAGCGGCACCTGGTGCCGCTCTTGCGCGCCGGCTACCTCGTCTTGTGCGACCGCTACATCTTCACCGCCTTCGGGCGCGACGTGGTCCGCGGCTGTCCGCCGGAATGGGTGCGGGGCCTCTACAGCTTCGCCGCGCTGCCCGACCTGACCTTCTTCTTCAAGTCCGACCTGGAAGTCTCGCTGAGGCGCATCCTGGATGGCCGGCCGCAGTTGAAGTATTTCGAGGCGGGCATGGACCTGCGCCTGTCCGCTGACCCCTACGAGAGTTTCCGCATCTTCCAGGGCCGCATCCTGGAAGAGTATCTGGCCATGAGCACCGAATTCGGTTTCCTGGTGGTGGACGCCAACCAGGTGGTGGAAAAGCAGCAGGCCGTGGTGCGCGAATTGGTGACCAAGCGGCTCGACCTGGCCAGCTTCCACCGCGCGGAACAGCCGGCCTCGCCGGCGCCGGCGGAGCCTCGCAAGAAGGTTCGGGAGGCGGAGTCCGTCCAATGAAAAGCGTTGCCAGGAACCACATTGTCGTTCCGCGCCGCACGGACCGGCGCTTCTATGGGCACGGGATTCCGGGCGTGGACCTGGACCAATTGGCGGGCAAGCTCATCGTCGTCGAGGGCGCCGATGGCTCCGGTCGCTCGACCCAAATCGAAATGCTGGTTGAATGGCTCGAGGGCAGCGGCCATGCCACCGTGCAGGTGGGGCTGAAGCGGTCCACCCTGGTGAGCGAGGAGTTGGAGCAGGCCCAGGAGGGCAACATCCTGAGCCGAACCACGCTCAGCCTGTTCTATGCGACCGATTTCGCGGACCAGCTCGAGAACATCATTCTGCCGGCGCTGAAAGCCGGGTTCATCGTGCTGGCCGACCGCTATATCTACACGTTGATGGCGCGTGACATGGTCCGCGGCATGGACGAAGCCTGGTTGAGAAACCTCTACGGCCTGGCGGTGGAACCCGATGCGGTGTTCTACCTCAACGTCCCGCCGGAAGAGCTGGTCCAGCGCACTTTTGCCAAGAACGCGTCCCTGGATTACTGGGAAAGCGGCATGGACCTGGGATTATCGCGGGACATGTTCGACAGTTTCATGAAATACCAGACGGCGATGGAGAAGACCTTCCGCAATCTCCAGACTTCCTACGGCTTCACCATCGTGGATGGCATGCGCGCCGCGGAGACAATTAATGCCGAGCTGCGCAAGAAGATCAGCGGCGTGCTGGCCGGCAAATAGGAGCAATACATCTATGGCTGAAGCAGGCGGCAAAGCGGAATACTTCATTGGCGTTGACCTGGGCGGGACCAAGATTCTCGCGGGCGTGTTCAAGCATTCGCTGGAGTGCATTGGGACCTCGAAGCTCAGCACCAAGTCCCAGCGCGGCGTGGATGCGGTCATTGAACGGGTCGCCCGCTGCGTCCAGGACGCGGTGGACGAATCCGACCTGACGCTCAAGCAGGTGGCCGGGGTCGGCATTGGCGCTCCCGGAGCGGTGGATTTCTCCGAGGGCAGAGTCATCTTCGCCCCCAACATGGAGGGCTGGAAGGATGTGGCGCTCAAAAAGCAACTTGAGAAGCAACTCGGCGTGCCGGTGTTTGTGGAGAACGACTGCAACATCGCCGCCCTGGGCGTGCACGTGGCCGAGCTCAAAGGCAAGCCCAAGAGCCTCATCGGCATCTTTGTCGGCACCGGCATCGGCGGCGGTGTTATCATCAACGGCGACCTCTACGCCGGCTTCAATCATACCGCGGGGGAGATCGGGCACATGGTGCTGGATGTGGACGGCCCCAAATGCGGCTGCGGCAACAAGGGCTGCTTCGAAGCGCTGGCCAGCCGCACCGCCATCTTCCAGCAAATCAAGGCGGGCATCAAAGACGGCCAGAAGACTCTCCTCACCGACATGCTGGGCGACGACCTGGACGACCTGCGCAGCGGCGACCTGCGCAAGGCCATTCGGCGGGGGGACAAATTCGTGGATAAAGTCGTGGAGGGCGCCGCCGAGTATATCGGGATCGGCGTGGCTAACCTGGTGAACATCTTCAGCCCGGAGGTTGTGGTGCTGGGCGGGGGCGTTATGGAGGCGCTGGCCGACGAGATGATGAGTGTGATCGTGGAGACCGCGCAGGACTACGCCATGCCCGGCACGATGAAAAACGTGGACATTGTCGCCTCGAAGCTGGGCGACAGCGCCGGCATCACCGGCGGGGCCGTATTGGCGCGGCGTGAAATCAAGTAGGCGGATGCCGGCGTTCCGCACCCGCCAAGCCCCCCACTCTCGACCGCCGCGACGGCGGTAGAAACAGGGGATGAGGCTGCCGCCCGGCAGTACTTCCTTGTAGGCAGCCATTTCTCTCGGTTATACTCCCGCCAATAGAAGCTCAAGATGGGGTCTAAGGCACAATTGAGAGCCCTGCAGGCTCCAGAGCAACGCCCGCACAGCGAGGCGCAGACGCGCCTTTCCGCGCGCATTGGCAGAAGAGTGCTGACCTGGGGCAACTGCCCCCACGCGGCAATGGGGCCTGGCATCGCCCTTGTCGGCCTGCTGCTCGCCGGGTGCTCCGCCCGGCACTATCACAAATCCGCGGACAAGGAAACCTACGCCATCGTCCAGCAGATGGAGCGGCGGGTATTTGGCCACACAAACGAATTCTCGATAGACACCCGGTTTTCCGGGCGGGACCCCAAGACCATACCGCCCGCGGAGATCCTGGATGACCGCTCGGCGAGCAATCGCTTTGTCGTGAACCTCGACCAGGCTCTGGACCTGGCTGTGGAGAACAGCCGCGAATACCAGACCCAGAAGGAGCAGCTCTACCTCACGGCCTTGTCGCTGACGGGCCAGCGTTACGCGTTCAGCCCGCAGTTCTTCGCCCACACCACGCCCCAAATCGCCGGCAGTCCGGATGGCCCGGACCGCGGTTCTGTCGCAAGCCAGGTTGGAGTCAGCCAACTGCTCAAGACCGGCGGCACGCTAACGATGGCGCTGGCCAACGACCTGGTGCGCTATTTCGCGGGAAAACCGGACACGGTTGAGGCCAGGAATTCGGCCATTAACACGCTTTCGGTGGATCTGACCCAACCGCTGCTGCGCGGCTTTGGCATCAACAACCCGGACGTGGAGAGACTCACGCAGGCCGAACGGGACGTGGTTTATGCCATCCGCACCTACAGCCGCTATCAACAGGAGTTCGCGGTAAATACGGTCAGCGCCTATTTCGCGCTGCTCACCCAAAAGGACATTGTCCGCAACAACTACCGCAACTACACCAACCGCGTCGAGACCACCAAGTACCTGCAGGCCCGGGCGGTGGACCGCGAGCGCATGAGCAACGCCGATGACGCGCGCACGGCCGAGCTGACCGCGAAAACGGATTACATTGATTCGCTGGCGTCGTATCTGACCTCCCTGGACACTTTCAAGCTCCGGCTGGGCATCCCGCTGGCGTCGCGCTTGTTTCTGGAAGACAAAGACCTGGAGGAGTTGATCGGGGCGGGGCTGATCTCCGTGGATATTGACCGCCAGGCCGCGTTCGAGATTTGCGTCCAGAAGCAGATGGATGTCCTTAACGCCATCGACCAGTTCGAGGACAGCAAGCGCAAGGTGCGCGTTGCCGCCGACCAGTTGCGGGCCGACGTGAACTTCTTTGCGAACGCATCGCTCAGCTCCGAGGCGCCGGACGATTACACGAACTTCGATCCGGACAAGGTGGAATACACCGCCGGCGTGCGCATCAACTTGCCGGTGGACCGCCTGCCCGAGCGCAACAACTACCGCGCCACCCTGGTTTCCTTCGAGTCGGAGCTGCGCTCCCTGAGCCTGACCCTGGATAACTTCAGGGATCGCATAGATCGCGGGCTGCGGACCGTGGAGCAAGCCCGGCTCAACCATCTGAGCGCTGTGGACTCGCTGAAAGTGGCCCAGCGCCGGGTCGAGAACAACGTCATGCTGATGGAAGCCGGGCGCGCGACCGTCCGCGATGTCCGCGAGGCGCAGGACGGGTTGATCCAGGCGCAGAACAACCTCGCCACAATTTACGCCCAGTATCTCACGGCGCGCATGAATTTGCTGCTCAATGTCGGCGTCATTGATACCAGGCCGGACAAGTTCTGGCTGCTCGACCCGTTGCGCGAGCAACTGACCCCTGCCCAACGCAGCGCGCCGCTGTTACGGATGCCGGATGATCACGTTTTACCGCCCGAAGACTTCCTAGAGCCGACTTCATGAACGCCAACATTCTTCTCGACAAACTGCCCGCCCCCATGCGGCGCCATCCGGTGCTTTCCGGGATTGCCGGCCTTGCGCTGCTGGCGCTGGTTGTCCTCTGGCTGTGGCCCGCCAAACCCGCGGGCGAGGCCACGGCCTATCACGAGGTCAAGCGCGGGGATTTCACCGTCTCCGTGGTGGAGGGAGGCACGCTCTCAGCCGTCAGCGAAATCATCATTCGCAGCGAGGTGGAAGGCACTGCGCGCATCATCTCCATTGTGCCCGAGGGCAGCTATGTCAAGAAAGGCGATCTCCTGATCGAACTGGACTCCGCTACGGCGCAGGACCAGGTCAATCTGCAGGAGATCAACTACGAAAAAGCCAAGTTCGCCGTGGAGCAGGCGCTGGCCCAGTTGGAGATACAGAAGAGCGCCACCAACAGCGAATACCTGGCGGCGCAACTCAAACTTAAACTGGCCCGGATTGACCTTGAGAAGTACGAGCAGGGCCAGCGCCTGGTGGATCTGGTCGAGGCCAGCAACAAGCTCGTGCAAGCCCAGGCCCAGTTGGTCGTCAACACCGACACTTACCGCAATTCCACCAACCTGGCCGCCAAAGGATACGAGACCAAACAGAAGGTGGACGGAGACCGTTTGACGGTGCTCAACTCCGCCAACGCGTTGATCGTGGCCAGCAACAGCATCTGGATGCTCCGGAAATTTGACGAGGTCAAACAGCTTGAGACTTACCGGGCGCAGGTGCTGCAGGCCGAGCAGGAACTGGAGCGGGTTGTGAACCAGAACGCGCGCAAGATGGCCCAATACGCCGCCGACCTCATCACCCAATCCAACACGCTGGCGCTGAGCGAGCAGAAGCTCGAGCGCGACCGGAAGAACCTGGCGGCCACCACCATCCGCGCGCCCCAGGATGGATTGGTGGTTTACCAGGTCAGCGACAGCCATTTCAGCAGTGAATCGTTGGTCGAAGGCGGCGCCGTCGTTCGCAACCGGCAGGAGCTCATTAAGCTGCCGGACCTTTCCCGCATGAAGGTTGTCATCAAAGTCCACGAGTCCCACGTCAACATGATTCGCCCCGGGCTCCCGGCGTTCATCATGCTCGACTCGATGCCGGACGAGCGTTTCCGCGGAGTCGTGGAAAAGGTCGCCCCGCTGCCGGACACCCAATCGCGCTGGGGCAACCCAAACCTGAAGGTCTATAACACCGAAATCTACCTGATCGACACCGTGCCGAACGTGAAGCCTGGCGTCTCCGCTAAAGCCGAAATCATCGTCACGAACATCGCCGACGCCCTCTCCGTGCCCATCCAGGCCATTGCCACCCATAAAGGCAACCCGGTGGCTTACGTCGTGAAAGGTCACCAGTCCGAGCCGCGCCCGGTCGAGGTGGGAATGTTCAACACGAAGTACATCGAGATCACCAAAGGCCTGAACCCGGGCGACCGGGTCCTGCTTTCGCCTCCGTTCGAGATCCGAGAGAAGGACCTGGAGGGAGGCGTCTTGGCCGAAGACGAAAAGGCGAGTGCGGCGACTAACACTCCGCCGCGGGCGACGCCGGGGCCGGACACTCCACGAACCTCTCCCGGCGGACCGGTCGCAGCCGCGAACAGTGATGCCAAGGGCGAGGATTCCCGCCGGCGCGCCAGCGTCAATCCGCAAGAAATGCTGAGGCAGTTCGACAAGGACGGCGATGGCAAACTGGACGACACGGAGCGCGAAGCGATGCGCGCGGCTGTGGCAGCGCGGCTCGGGGGCGAGCCGGGGGGCGCCCGGACCAATACACGCCCGCGACTGAACCGGGAAGAGGCGCTGAAACAATTCGACAAGAACGGCGATGGCAAACTGGACGAGGACGAGCTGGCCGCCATGCGCGAGGGGCTGGGCCGCGGACGGGGAGGTCAAGGCAAAGGGCCGGGAACTCGCGGCTCCGGCGCGGCTGGGGACACGGGCGGCGAAGCGGCACCACGCCCGCGGACACCCGCGTCCTGACCGGTTCAGGCGATGAGTTCTTACCCGCCCCGCACCCTATGATCTCCGTGGGCCGATCTCAATCCGGCCGGGCCTCGTCGGCAGTTGCCGGGCTCGCCAATGGAACCATTATCCGCATCGAGGCGCTGGAGAAGACCTACGTGCTAAGCGAGGAGAACATCGTGCGCGCCCTCGACAAGGTGAATCTGACGATCAACGCGGGGTCCTTCGTGGCCATTATGGGGCCGTCCGGCTCCGGCAAATCCACGATGCTGAACATCCTCGGCTGCCTGGACCGGCCGACGGCGGGGCGGTATTTTCTGGGCGCTGAGGATGTGTCGCGCATGAGCGACGACGCCCTCTCGGAAGTCCGGGGCCGCCGCATCGGGTTCATCTTCCAGTCCTACAACCTCATCGCGCAATTAACTGTGCTCGAGAATATCCAGGTGCCTCTCTTTTACCGGGGACAGGACCTCAAGGCCTCGCACGATCGGTGCGTTGAACTGGCGAAGATGGTGGGCCTCGGCGACCGGCTCACGCACCGGCCCAGCCAGTTATCGGGGGGCCAGCAGCAGCGCGTTGCCATCGCCCGCTCGTTGGTCAATGACCCGTTGATGATCCTGGCCGACGAGCCCACCGGCAACCTTGATTCCAGGACCGGCACCGAAGTGCTGGACCTGATCACCCGGCTGAACCAGTCCGGCAAGACCATCATCCTGGTCACGCACGACGACAAGGTCGCGCAGCGGGCTCACCGGGTCGTCCGCATGAAGGACGGGAGAATTGACCAGGACTTGGTGCGGGAGCCTTCATTGGCCGCGGGCTCCGTCAGTTGAGGCCATGATTCCCTATCAATTCATCATCACCGTCCGGCTTGGCTTCAAGACTTTGAAGCTGCACAAGCTGCGCTCGGCGCTGACGATGCTCGGCATCATCTTCGGCGTCTGCTCGGTGATTGCCATGCTGGCGATCGGGGAGGGGGCGTCCTACGAGGCGCAGGAGGCCATTAAGCGGCTGGGCAGCAATAATATCCTGATCCGGAGCCTCAAACCGCCCGAGCAGGCCCGCCAGCAGGCGGGCGGCGGGCGCGGCTTCCAGCTCAAGTACGGCCTCACCTACGAGGACGCCGCCCGCCTGCTGGGCACCATTCCCGGGGTCGCGCGCGTCCTGCCCATGCGCATCATCCGCGAGAACGTGCGCTTTCAGCGCAATGAGATTCCCTGCCAGATCATCGGCACGCTGCCGTTCTATCCCGAGGTGGCCGGCGCGTCGCTCGTGCGCGGGCGGTTCCTGGCGCACTATGACGAAGAGCACATGGAAAACGTCTGCGTTATCACCACCGGCATGGCCCGCCGCCTTTTCCCGTACCAGGACCCGCTCAACCATGCGATAAAGATCAACACCTTTTATTATCAGGTCGTCGGCATTATGCAGGAGCGCAGCCAGCCGGAACAACGCAGCCAGGCCGGTAAAATGGAAGGCCAGCCGCTCGACAACAATGTCTACATCCCCTTGAGCACCTCGCGCACCCGGTTTGGCGAGATTCTCATCCGGCGCTCGGCGGGCAGTTTTGAAGCGGAAGAAGTTCAGCTCCATCAGGTCACGGTCCAAATGCGCGACCTTCCCTCCGTGGAAACCGCCGACCCCCAGATCAAGACGATGCTGAACCGATTCCATGATCAGAACGATTATGAAATCATCGTCCCGCTTCAGTTGCTCCGGCAGGCCGAGCAGACCAAGCGCATCTTCAACATCGTGCTGGGCTCGATTGCCGCCATCTCCCTGCTGGTGGGCGGCATCGGCATCATGAACATCATGCTGGCCACCGTGACCGAACGAACCCGCGAGATCGGCATTCGCCGCGCCCTGGGCGCCAAGAAAGCCGACATCACCATGCAGTTCCTGGTTGAAACCGTTGTGCTGGCCGTTGGCGGCGGGCTGATTGGTGTGGCGGTCGGCATCATCACCCCCATCCTGGTGTCGCACCTCACCACCATGAAGACCATCGTAACCCTCTGGTCGGTCCTGCTGGCCTTCAGCATCTCCGGCGCGGTCGGGATCATCTTTGGACTTTACCCGGCGAAAGCCGCCGCGAACCTCGACCCGATCGAAGCCCTCCGCCACGAATGACGCAGCAGGGGCGTTCTGCCGGTCACTCCGTTCCACGCCGTTGCTTCAACCGTCTTTCCGGCGCAGCACCAACTGTCCCAGCTTGTAACGGTGCTGCCCATCATCGGCCGCCAGCGGCAGCGCGAATTTGGGGGTGCCATCCCGCAGCCCGACGGAGACGTGGACCGAGCAGTCTCCGGGCGGTGTGACCGGCGCCACCCGTCCCACGATGAACTCCGCCTTCCGTTCGGTTGCCGGGATCTGGTCTGCCGGGCCGGGCTTCAGGCCGCGCACGTCAAATCCCTCGTCAACCAGCACAGCGACGATGCCACCCTTGGCATCTTTGAGCGTTACCGCCATAAACCCGCCCGGGTAGCAGGGGGCGACTCCCGCGTTGGCCCAAAGGCTCCGCAGGGTGAACGGCTGGCCGATGATCACCTCTTTCGGCCAGGACATCTCGCGCAAATGCAGCCGGTAGCCCAGCCGCAGGTTGATTCGGTCAATGAGCTGGCGGTTCTCCCCCAGCAACTCCCGCGGCCACCAGTGAATGGACAGGTAGCTGGCGTGGTAGTCTTCCACCGCTTTCAGCAGCAGGCGGCCATCGCCCCAGGCGCCACGGGCCTTGGAGCCGCCGTAATGCTCGTGCTCCAGGATCACCGGCCACCGCGGCCAGAACTCCTGCGCCAGCTCGGCGTGATACCACGACCGCGGCGGCGGCTGCACCAGGATGCTGTCATCGCGCAGCGTTACTCCCTTGGAAAGGGCGTAATCGGTCTCGGGGAAATGCCGGCCCGGTTTGTCGTGCCCGGCGATGTCGTCGCTGATGCACAGCAGCGTCTTCCGGAAGTGCTTCACGTGCAGGTCAATGTGCTTCTTCACCAGCTCCAGCGCCTCGGCCTCCGGAACCTGGCTGCTCATGAAAGTGTGCCCCTCGCCCCAGAGCCCGTAGGAGCCGATGTCAACAAACGCGACGTTCGGGTTGCCGTCATACCGTGCCGCCAGCGCGGCCAGGAACCGGTCCAGCTTCTGGAGAAAGATCGGGTCGCCAAAGTCCGGGTCCCACGTCCGGCCCTTTTCACTGCGGCCCTTGCCAAACTCATACGAGTGACCTTTGGCGCCCGCTTTGCGGACCCACTCGGGCGTCGCCAGCGCGAGCCAGTTCTCCGAGCAAGTCACGCGCAGCGCGACACGCTTGCCTTTGGCAATCCACCGCTGCGCCGGCGTGTCGAACAACGCCCAGTTGAACTTGCCTTCCTCGGGCTCCAGAAACGCCCACGGCACCCGCAGATAAACCGTCGAAAGCCCGGGGAAATCCTCCAGCGTATCGGACGGCTCCAGCTTCGACCCGTAATTCTCGGGAGTATTGGAGTAGAAATGCATCGTCCAGCCCATGTCGGGATTGACAAGGGCCTCCCCGTTGTCCTCCGGCCGAACAGTGACTGTGGCCGACGGCGGCGGCTCCTCCGGGGCTGCGGCATCCGCCGCCAGGAGGCTCGCGGTGCAAACCAATACCCCGGCGACCCAACACAAGCGGACACGCTCTGGCATCATAAACCCCCAGCCTACGGAACGGCCCTTCCAGAGGGCAACACCGAAGACCAGCCTGCCGTCCTCCTCCCGCCCGGCTCTTGCCAGGTCACCCGGCGACCCGCTTCCTTAAACACCCTGTCAATGTGACACTTATAGCTGGTGCCCTCATTCCCATTGTGCGGTGTGACCCCGGTTAGACCATTGAGGGACCCCGGTGTGTATCCCATGGGGGCCGACCCCCATGGGATACACACCGGGGAATCGCAAGCTTCTCATAGGGATCTAGCCGGTTCCGGGTAAGACCTTCGTTTTGGGTGGGGCCGCCTCGGCGAGGCGGCCAAACGGTGGCGCTTTCGGCGAAAGTGCCCTGCCAGACTGAGGGATTATGGTTCTGGCGGCCAAACTGCCGCTCGATGTTACCGGCAATGGCGGTGATTATTGACAGGTATCACTGGGGGAAAATAACCCCCACTTTCCAACCTGCTCGTGGGGATTTCCAGGGTAGTGGGTGCGCGCCCCGCGGCCGGAGCCTCCTATGGGGCAGGTGGGGGGAGGAGGAAACGCCGGATGGGGAGGTCCACTTTGCAGCCGAGGGATTGCTGGATTCCTTTGAAAACAGTGGACCAGGGTGTGACGCCGAGGGTGACCTGGGGGGCAAAGGGGTTGGCGGCGAAGGTGAAGACGTTTCCCTTGCCGTGCTTGCGGGTGACGAGGGCGGGAGAGCCGTCGGGGTAGGTGGCGAGGACGGTGGCGTCGGGGTCGGTCGGGGCGATGGCACGGGCACTGGGGACGGCGGGAGCGTCGGTAAGTTTGATGGGGAAGAGAGTTAACGCCGTGCCGGCGGGCAAGCCCCAATGAGCGGACTTGAGGATGATGCGATCGGAGGCGGCGAGGGCGGGTTTAGCCGGCAGCGTTTTGATGCCGAGGATGCGGTCGCGGGTGGATGAGGTGTCGTTGCCGGCGAGGTCGGAGGTGAAGGCGTCGGCGTCGCCGCAGATGAGGGTGCCGCCCAAGCGGACGTAGTCTTCGATGAGCTTCGCGGCTTGCGGCGTCATGTACTTGGCGAGGGGAAGATAGACGGCCTTGTAGGGTGCGAGTGCGCGTTCGCCGCGTTCGAGCTGGGCGTCAGAGACGAATTGGAACCAGGAGCCGGCGAGTTCGCCGAGGAGGGCGTGGGCGGCGTAAAGCTGGTCGCCGGTGGTGTGAGCGCCGTGGCTCATGTGGGTGTGGAGGGTGTACAGGACAGCGGTGTCCGGGTCGGCAGGGAGAGCGACGCGGTTCATGCGGGTGATGGTGCGGGAGAGGTGGAGCATCATCTGCCAGCGGGGTGGGTCGGTCCAGCGGGGGCTGTCCATGGTGTAATAGGTGATGGCGGAAGCGCCGCAGCGGAGGGCCTGGCTGAGCCATTCGCGGAGGTCGTCGGGGGTCATCTCGTAGCCGGCGTAGTGGAAGGCCTGGGCGACGATGCGGACGGGTTTGCCGGTGAGGTCGGACATGAACTTGGCGCCGAAGCCGTGGTTGAAAACGCCGCGGCCGGGCTCGCGTTCGCCGGAGCTGGCGTAGGGGTCGCATTCCATGAGGTCGCTGAAGGCGGCTAGGCGGGAGAAGTCGTAGGGCTGGAAGCCGCTCATGAACCAATAATTGGCGGGGCTGTAACGGGCAGCCGGATCGGCCTCATGCAGGACGCGTGCAAGCTGGGCGCGGGTGGCGATGAAGCGGTCGTTCATCCAGCGGTTGTAGGCGAGCCAGCGGAGGGGCCTGTCGGGGTCCTGCTGGAAGGACTTGTCGTCGGGGCGCGGGGCGGCGAAACGGCCGAAGCCGTAGTTGGTGAGGACATCGCTGGCCATGGCGCGGCCATAAGCGCCCCAGCGGTCGGGCGCGCCTTCGGGGAGGTGGACGGAGGGTTCGTCCTTGCCGTAGTAATAGCCTACGAAGGGTTCGCCGCGGAGCTGGGCGGCGAGCTGGCGGAGGATGACGGCCTGGGCCTGGACGTAGGCGGGGTCCACGATGGAAACGGAGGGGCTGCGGCCAAGGGCCTTGGCGGCGGGGTTAAGCAGCTCTGCGCCTTGCTTGAGCGCGGCGCCGGTGGAACCGCCGCCTTCGCTCCAGACGTCGTAGCGGACCCCGTATTGGCGGAATTGCTCGCGGTGGAACGCGGGCGTGCGCCAGGGCTCGGCAGAGTTGAGGTGGCCGGGCAGGTCCATGTAGCCCATGCCGGCTTCGGCGCTTTGCTGATAGACGGCGAGGATCTCCCGCTGGCGGACGGCGGCGTCCTCAAGCTCAGGGGATTTGTAGCCCTGCTTGTCTTTCGGGTTCAGGTCGTGGGCCCAGGAGGTGACAGTGTAGCCGCCGGGCCGATCGGTCAGCAGTTCCTTGAATAGGGGTTTGGCGGTGCGGCGTTTGAGTCCGTCCCAAGGCAGCGCGGGTTCAGCCAGGCCTGCGGGGCGGGCAACGGGCCGCAGCGAGACGTTGTCGAGCCAGAGAGTCGAGGCAGTTCCGGCAGAGAAGGCGATCTGGCCGGAGGCGGTGACGGCGGTGGGGAGGAAGACCTCGCCGAAGCTGGTCCAGACGGCGGGGTTGGGGCCGTTGGGAGGAGCGAGCTTGAGGATCCGCACGCCGGCGCTGCGGAGGCCGCCGCCGGATTTGGCGAAGTTCAGCGCGACCTGGCCGGCGGGGTTCTCACCAACAAGGCGGTAATCGAAGCGGAGCTCATAGGCCTGGCCGGGAGTAAGGGGGCAATTGAAGTAAAGGGCGTTGTGCCCGTGCTGAATGCGAGCGGCGCAAGCGCCGGAGCGGGGGGCGTTGGTATCGAGGGTGATGAGGTTGGCGTTCTGGCCCCAGCGGGTCCAGTCGGCGAACTGGATCTCGAATCCGCTGTTGCGGAGGAGCGCATCGGCGGCAGAGGCGGGTACTGGCAGGGCGAGAAAGGTGGCCAGTGTGAAAAGGCGGAGAGGGGAATGGAGAATCAAGAAGTCATGCCGCTGCATGATCCGAGGATGGCGGGCGGGAGGGAGGCGACAAGGATAGAATTCGCTGGACGGTGTCCCCCGCGCGCTTAACCTGACCGCAGCCGTCAAGTGCTTGAAGCCATGAACCGCAGAGAATTCCTGACACGTGGCGCGTTGTTCGCCTCGGGTGTGGCGCTGGGGGCGCCGAGCCTTCCGGCGGAGGCGGGGTTCCCGGCGGTTCGTGCGGCCGAAGCCAAACGGAGATTCAAGAGCCGCGCGGTCGAGCGGACCATCGAAACCATCAAGGCCCGCATTGGCAACAAGGAACTGGCCTGGATGTTCGAGAATTGCTTTCCCAACGCGCTGGACACGACGGTGGACCTCCAGCTCGCGGATGGCCGGCCCGATACCTTCGTGGTCACCGGCGACACTGACGCGATGTCCCTGCGCGACAGCACTGCACAGGTCTGGCCTTACCTGCCGCTCATGCACAACGATTCCACCTTGCAGCAGTTGATCGCCGGGGTCATCAACCGCCAGACCCGCTGCATTCGCAAGGATCCCTACGCCAACACTTTCTGCAAGGACGATGCCACGGCCAGCCCCTGGAAGAACGACCTCACCGAGATGCGCCCCGGCGTTTACGAGCGCAAATGGGCGCTCGATTCCCTCTGCTACCCCATCCGGCTCGCCTACCATTACTGGAAGGCCGCCAAAGACCGCGCCCCCCTCGACGACGCGTGGCGCGACTCCGTCTTGCGAACCCTGCGCACCTTCCGCGAACAGCAGCGCAAAACCGGCCCAGGCCCCTACCGCTTCCAACGCCGCACGGAAGTCCAGGGCGACACCCTGGCCGGCGACGGCTTGGGGCGCCGCGCCAAACCCATGGGGCTGATCTACTCCATGTTCCGCCCCGGCGACGATGCCGCACTGTTTCCGTTCATCGTGCCGTCGAACTTCCTCGCCGTGGGGAGCCTGCGCCAGGCGGCGGAGCTGCTCACCCAGGTCCATCACGATTCCGAATCGGCCGGGCAATGCCAGGCGCTGGCTGACGAAGTCGAGCGCGCGCTGCGCGACCAGGCCGTGGTGATCCACGAGAAGCACGGGCGGATCCTGCCTTACGAGATTGACGGCTACGGCAATTACTACTGCATGGACGACGGCGCCGTGCCCAGCTTGCTGTCGCTGCCGTATTTCGATGTCGTCGCTCCCGGCAGCCCGCTCTATCTCAACACGCGGCGGTTCATTCTGTCTGACTCCAACCCGTACTACTGCGCCGGCAAGGCCGCCTCCGGACCGGGCGGGCCGCGCGTGGGCCGGGACATGATCTGGCCGCTGGCCCTGCTGGCGCAAGGGCTTACCAGCACCGACGACCAGGAGGTTCGCCAGTGCCTGCTCGCCCTGCAAAAGACCCACGCCGGCACTGGATTCATGCACGAGGCCTTCCACAAGGACGATCCCGCCCAGTTCACCCGCCCCTGGTTCCCGGCCGCCAACACGATGTTCGGCGAGCTGATCCTAAAGAGCTACCGCGAGCGGCCCCACGTGCTGAATTAGCCCGCGCGTCTCACTGTTGGATTCCAACGCGGTAGAAGAAGACGGGGGCGGTGGGTGGGTTGGTGTCGGTGAAGCTGGTGGTGCCGGGCAGGCCGGGGATGTTGGAGCGCAGCAGCGAGAACGCCGGGGCTGAGGCCAGGTCGGTAGCGCGTTCGACGTAGTAGATGCGGTCGGTCACGCTGAGCCAGGTAAGCGTCGCGCCCCCAGCGCCGGTCGCCGGCGCGGCTAGGAGCAGCACGGAGGCCGCGTTGGTTGGGACAGTGCCCGCCAGCCACTCCTGCCAGTTGTTGTGGTAATCGTTGTCTGTGTCCGCAAAGTCCGCAGATCCGTCAGTCGGCAGTCCATAGGTCTGAAGCCAGTAGTAAGGAAGAGCTGAGGTGGGGGATTGGAATTCATAGGCGCCGACATCCACCATGCCGCCCACAATGCGCGGATTTCCATCCAGGTCCGCGCTTCCCTCGACATAAGCATTATTGCCCGCGTTGATACAAGGTGAGTTGGGCTGCAAACGGACGTTGGCGCTCGATGGGTTCACAAACTGAGGCGCATTGGTGAAATTGCCGGTTCCACTTCCGGGGAGGGGCGTCGTGCAACAGTAGTTCAGGGTGCCCCACAGGTAGTTGCTAAGCGCATAATTATGATAAACGATGCAGTTGTTGAGCGTGCTGTACATCGCCCCACCACCTAAGTCGGCCGTATTGAACGCGAGCGTGCAGTTGTAGAGGGCGCCGCCGTAAGCACCGCCACCCTGGCCAGGCCCAGGCGGACCTTTGGCTACATTGAGCACCAGTGTGCAGTTAGTAAGCGTACTCCCGTTGGCCCCGCCGCCGGTGTAGGCAGCACTATTGTTGGATAGCTTACAGTTGTTGAGCGTAGACCACCAAGCCCCGCCGCCTGCGCCGTAGGAACCAGAAGCCACATTCGAAGCCAACGTGCAATTGCTGAGGCTGCAAGACCATGCTCCGCCCCCTCCCCGAGTGTAACCGGAAGCCGTGTTGCCGGTCAGCGTGCAGTTGTTGAGCGTGCCGTTCATAGCCCCGCCGCCTCCCTCGGACGCGGAATTCCTCGCGAGAGTGCAGTTGTTGAGCGTGGACCACCATGCTCCGCCTGCAGATGTGGCGGCGGAGTTATTCGTCAGGATGCAGTTGTTAAGGGTGGCGGCACAAGCCCCGCCGCCGTAGTAATACGCCGAGTTGCCGACCAGCACGCAGTTAGATACGCCCGCGCCGACAGGCTCGCACCAGACGCCCCCGCCGCAGTGCTGCCTGTAGGAATTACCATTGTTTCGGGTAGCGCCGTTAGTCAGCGTGAATCCCGTCAGCAGCGCCCCATTGGTCAAATACACACACCGCACCGCGGTTGTGCCAGTCGGGCCGCGTCCGCGTATGATTGTCGCGCCCGGCCCGTTCGCGCTCTGGACCGTCACGGGCTTGGTGACGGCTAGACGGTTGCTCATCCCATACACTTCCCGCGCTCCGGTTTGGTACACACCATTGCTAACCAACACCAGCGCCCCGGGAACCGACGAGGCGTCCACGGCATCTTGGATATTGGTCGCCGCCTTGGCCCAGGAAGTGTATGGCGGCTCAGGCGAGGCGCTCTCGAGGGCCACATAATGTATGGGCTGGCTCGCCACATGAACGGCAACTGTGGCCGCCACTCCGGCCGGATAACTTTCATTGTAAGCCCTCAGCACCACGGGAAAATCGCCTGGGGCTGTCCACGCGTGCGATGCATAAGGCCGGTTGCTAATGACGAGCCCACTGCCAAAATCCCAACTGGACGCGTCTGCCCGGCCACCAATCATAGCCTGAAAATCCACGCTGAAACCTACCGCTACATTCGTGTAGGCGGCTACGATGGCAGTGGTTAAGGCACCTGTCACCGCCCCGCTCCAGAACTCGTCGCATCCGAGCGACGGCGGATCAGCCCACGGTTCCCCGTCAATGTCACGCCCGCTCGCATAAGTTGCGCTGCCTGCCCCTCGGCATGGCGAATCAGCGCTCAGGTGCGACACGCTGGAGAGTTGGGGCTCGCCGGTGAAGTTACCAGTCCCGCCGGGCAGAGGGGTGGTGCAGCAGTAATTCAAGGTGCCTCCGCTGTGATTGCCGCTTGGCGCGGTGTTATAATAGATGATGCTGTTGTTGACTGTGGCCCGGTCAACTGCTGCGCTGAGGGTTGCCAGATTGCCAACCAGCGTGCAATTGTTCAGCGTGCCTTCGTAAGCGCCGCCGCCGTAGCTAGCCGAGTTAGCGGTGAGCGTGCAATTGTTGAGGGTGGCAACACGAGCCCCGCCGCCGTAGCCGGCAGTGTTATTTGCCAAGGTGCAGTTGTTGAGGGTTCCTTGGATAGCCCCGCCGCCGCTGTCAGCAGCCCAATTGCTACTTAGTACGCAATTGTTGAGCGTGGCAGAATAAGCCGCGCCGCCGAAGGTGGCCGCATTGGACGCGAGCGTGCAGGTGTCAAGTGTGCCTTGGCAGGCCCCGCCGCCAGCCCATGAACACGAATTGCCCACCAGCGCACAGTTGGATACGACGGCGCTCGCGGACTCGCACCAGACTCCGCCGCCCGAGCGGTTCGTGCGGGTGTCGCCCGAGACTTGCGTAGCCCCGTTGGTCAGTGTGAATCCCGCCAGCACCGCCCCGTTGGTCAAATGGACACACCGCACCGCCTCGGGGCCGTTGGTCGTTCCAGGCACTTGGTAACCGGCGATACAGGTCACCGCCGGCCCGTTGACGCTCCTGACGGTTACCGGTCTTGTCACGGCTACGCGGTTGCTCATCCCATAAACGTCCCGCCCCCCAGCCTGATAGACGCCGTTGGTGACCAAGACCAGGTCTCCGTCAACCGCGGCATCCACGGCATCCTGAATATTGGTGGCGGCGGTGACCCAGTTCGTGTAGGGGGGAACGGGGTCGGGGTTGTTGAGGTCCACGTAGAGCGTGGCAGCGCCGGCGGTGGTTGAGAGACAAAACTGCAGAACGGCGGTCAGGAACGTGGCGCTCCCAACGCCTTTCAGCCCAGGCAGATGTTGCATAGGGTCTAGCATACTTCTGGCGCTCTGACTCCCAACCGGGAGCCGGATGCTGGGCTGAGTATGACTCCTCCACGGGAAAGCGCAAGCAGAAAGTTTGTGATAATTGGTCGTTAACGACATGGCGGCATTGGGAGCTTCCTGCTTCTTAGACTGGCCATGCCAGGTATCGAGCAGCACCGCCGCCTCCTGGGCGAGGCGATTCGCGCCAAGCGCAGGAAGAGGCGTTTGAGCCAGGAGAAACTGGCGGAGAAAGCCGACCTCTCGACGGTCTTCATCAGCCGCGTGGAGCGGGGGAAGGAGTCGCCCTCGGTGGATTCGCTGGTGAAGATTGCCCGGGCGTTGGGCGTCCGGGCGCGGGAGTTGGTTCGGGACCTGTAGATAGCTGACGTGTCGGATGGGAGGGCGGGCAGAGGAACAACCAAGGCGCGAAGCGACGAACAGAGGACCGGAGCGGACGTTGCGGTTCTATTGGCGGCGTTGGATTTCTCTGAGTTGGCTTACGGTGAGCCGGTCGTGGTCACGATTCATGGCTTCCTTGGCACGGATCAAGGTCTCGAGGTCGAGTATCCGGCAACTGCCAAACGGCAAGGCCAGCTCGACACTGTGCGCCAGGACGGACTCAAAGTCGCCGACGCCGAGGACCTCGCTGAGGCAATCCACCCGCCCCAGGTCGGTATTCAGATAGAGGTTCTTGAGGGCGGCGCACTGGCCGGGGGTGAGCGCGAGCGGTAAATCCGGCCGCGAACGATGCACCGGGCGCAGTCCCGCCAGCGCCTTTTGGAGGCGCAGGAGGTTCGGCTCGTTGAAGCGGCAGCAGATGTCCACGTCACGCGTGACCAGTGTGGCACCGTGCGCCGCCGCGGCAAATCCTCCGATCAAGACGAACTCGACCCTGGCCTCAACGAGGCAGCGTGTTAGTTCGCTGAGGTTCTGCATTCCGTTTCCTCATGGCGGAGCGGAGCGAATCGGCGAAACGCAACGCGTCGTCATTGGCCAGCATCCGTTCCCAAGGTGTTTTGGCCAGGCTCTCCTCCAGCAGCCATACGTCGAGCCCGTCGTCCAGGCTGATGCGATCAGCCGGCGCCGCCGGAGGATTCTCCGGGGCCTCCGCCTTGCGCTCACTCGGGCTGGTCTTCATCCCGGGAAGGGTACGTCCGGGCCTGTCGCAGTCAAGCAGGGGTCTTCAAGGTCGCGTTGAGGGCAGGCAGGTGAAGCGGTGAATCCTCCCCCGTTAGAGCCAGGGCCGCAGGTCTACCTCGGGGATCTGGCGTTCCCACTTTCCCTGCCGGCCGAAGCGGACGCCTTCGTCGTAGAGCTGCCGCATGGCCTCCGGCTCAAACACCGCCGAGCTGGTGACGGGAAATTCACGCGGGATGCGCGCGAGGCGGAACCGGCCGAACCCGATGCGGTCCAGCTCATACTTAATGTGGTAGAGATTGCCGATGCCGTTGGCGTCGAGGAGCATGTCGAGCGTCCGCAGGGTCAGTTCCTTCAGGCAGTTGCTCACACAGTTGGCCTCCAAACCCAGCTTGCCGTTCACGATGACGTAGAGGGTGAGATTGGTGCGGGCGACTTCGCGCAGGTTGGGCAACAGGCCGGACTCGAAGAACAGTTGGGCCCGGGCGCCGCCGTCGGCGTAGAGGTTGCCATCAATTTTCACCGGGGGAACGAGGATGGGGATCGAGGCGGAGGCCAGGACGACCTGCCGGTAGAGTTCCAGGCGGTCGGGATTCGTGTCGTCCATGGCAATCGCCGTGAGGTCCCAGATGACGAGCTTGCCGGTGTCGTAGTTGACGGTGCCGGCATAAAGGCGGCGCTGCTCCCCGCGCCCGATCCGGGCGACACGCTGAAGCGTCTCGGCGGTGATGTGGCGGGAGATGCGGTGCTTCAGCGGAGCGGAGCTCTTGAGAGAGTTGGAAAGGAGGGCAAACGGCAGGAGCTTGAGCCCGTAGATATCCCTGGTTTTCACGGTGGTGTAAGCCTCCTCGAGCAGGTCGTCATCGCCAGGCTCGCCCAGGAAGGCGTGAGTGGCGAGCAGGGCGCCGGTGCTGACACCGGTCACGACCTGGAACTTCCGGGGCCGGGCCTGGTCGGCGTGGTCCCGCCAACCGCGCAGCACGCCCGCACCCCAGGCCCCATGCGAACCGCCGCCCGAGAGGACCAGGATATCCGCGGGCTGCGACGGGGCCTGGCCCGTGAGGGCGGCGCGGACAGAGGCCGGGCGGAAATGGTACTTGGCGACCGCCTGACCTGCCTCCTCGCAATGGCGAGTGGCGCAGCAACCGGCGAGGGATAGCGAGACGGCACAGATTAAGAGCGCGCAGATCAGTTTTGGCATAATTGTGCTCCTTTCGTTGCGTAGATTCGCGGTTTACAGGCTGCCATCATCTAGCCTGCACCAATCATCTTTCCGGACCTTCACGCTGGCTCGGCCAGGGGTAGTTGGCCTTGCCGGCGGCGGACTCGATGGGACCTTTGGGCAGCGTGGCCTGCCAGGCCAGTGCTTTGGCGGCGAGGCGGTCCACAACGTCGGGGTGGTCTTTCGCGGCGTTGGCCAACTCCGTTGGGTCGCGCGGGATGTCGTAGAGCTCGATGCGGCTGCGGTCAGGATTGAGCAGCAGCTTCCAATCGCCTTCGCGGACGGCGAGGATGGGGCTGCGATGGAACGGCTCGCCGACGATGCCAAAGCGCCATTCCCAGAACAGCGGCAGGGCGCGAGGGCGCGCCTGGCCACAAAGGATGTCGCCGACATCTTCGCCATCGGGCTTGAGGCCGGCGGGGAGCGGCGCGCCGGCGAGTTTGCAGAGAGTGGGGAGGACGTCCACCCCGGCGACCACCGAAGTATTGTCCACGCGGCCGGTCGGGATGCGGCCGGGCCAGCGCGCGATAAACGGCGTGCGCACGCCGCCTTCGTAGAGGCTGCGCTTGCGCCCGCGGAACGGTCCGGCTGAACCGATGCCGCTGTGGCCTGCGTTGGGGATGTGGATGTCCTCGGGACCGTTGTCGCTGGAGAAGAGGACGAGCGTATGGTCGGCGAGGCCGAGTTTATCCACTTCGGCAAGCAGCCGGCCGACCTGAGTGTCGAGGTCGGTCACGGAGGCGTAGTAAATCTGCGCTGCGCTCTTGTGAGGCACGCCGTGGGCGGGCGCGAAGCGGGCGTAGGGCCGCATCTGCTGGTCGGTCGGGTTAAGGGTTGCGTGCGGGAGCAGCGACCAGACGTTCAAGTAGAACGGGCGGGCCTGGTTGGTTCGGATGAAACGGATGGCCTCGCCCACAATGAGTGTCGAAGACCTGGCCCAGAAGTCCCTGGGGGGCAGGTCCCAGGTCGGGCCGTTGCCATTCATGACGCGGTAGTCATCAATGCCGTAGGCTCCGGGCTCGGGCGCGCCCGGTCCGGCGCCGAGGTGCCACTTGCCAAAATGCCCCGTTGCATATCCGGCAGACTTCAGCACTGACGCAACGTTCGGCGCTTTCGGATCGAGCCAGTTGGACATGCCGCGCTGCTCGTTCTGCTCGCGCGTGGCGTAATGGCCGTGAATCGCCTGCCGCGCCGGATACTGCGAGGTCATGAACGCGCAGCGGCTGGGCGAACAGACCGAGCCGTTGACGTAGAATTGGGTGAAGAGCGTGCCCTGCTTCGCCAGCCGATCGAGGCTCGGCGATTTGATGTGGGGGTGACCATAGCAGCCCAGGTCGCCCCAGCCGAGGTCATCGGCGAGGATAAAGATGATGTTGGGTTTGCGGGTCTCGGCGGCGGAGGTGGGGGAAGGAGCGGCTGTGGCGAGGGCCACGGCAGCGGCCAGCAGGATGCGTCGCGCACAAGAGCTGGTCACATTCATTTTGGTTCTGGTGAAGCCTGTTGTGCCTGCATGCGCAGCACCTGTCCGCGGCTCACCGCTCGCGCGGCGGAGGCGCCGAGCAGCGTGAGGCCGTCTTCGGCGTAGAACTCGAACTTGCCCCTGACCGGTCCGGCTTTGGGAACGGCCAGCAGCTGGCGGTCCGGGCCGAGTGCCTTGGTCCCGGCGATGCGTGTCCCGTCGTCGGCCACAAACACCACCCGCTTTTGGAGCCAGCGCGCGTAGAGGCTGTTCTCGTTGAGCGCCGGCACGGGACCGGCGCCGTAGAGGACGCCAAGCAGCTTGCGGCCGGGCGAATCCTGCGCGCCGCGCGTCACCCAGCCCAGCGCGACGATGTAGGCGTCCGCGGCGTCGAGGTTGGTCAGCAACAGACGCCCGGGAGGGAATGAAAGACCGTTGGTGGAAACAGACTGCAGCAGGACCGCGCTGTTCTGATGCAGCCCCATCAGAAAATAGTTGGTTGCTCCAATCCGGAACTTCTTCACGTCGTTGACCAGGCCGGGGCCGTTCAAGACCTGGGCGTCGAAGGCGTAGCGTTTGCCGTCCTTACTCGTGGCGCGGAAGGTGCCTCCCGGATTGCTGAAGTCACCGTAGTAAAGGCGGTAAACTCCCTCTTCGTGGAGCATCACGTTCATTCCGTTGATGTCGGCGTTGGGATAGGCGTATCCGTCAATCTGGACGATGTCCCGCGCCTGAACGGTGTAGGGCTCGCCGCGAAGGCCGTTCCAATTTGTGCCGGTGCTGTCGCTCTGGAAAAACGCCGGCTTGTTCCGGTCCTTGAGCGGATACACCGTCGCGAACAGGGCAAAGGCGCCATCAGTAAACCGCAGCGCGTTGACATTGCAGACATGGATGTAATCGCCCGGCACAATGACTACTTGGCGGTTGAGGAATTCGCGGAAGCCAAAATCCGTCGTGACACTGTAAATGCGGTCGTTGCCGGTCGGCACCCCGTCCCAGGCGCCGTAGAACAGGCGGTAGCCGCCGGGTGTTTCCGCCGCCGATGGGGCGTAGATGTTGCGGAACTTGCCGCCCTGCGGCGCCAGCAACGGCGACCGCACATCCGGCACGAGGTTAAGCGTGCCCGCCTGCCAGATTCGCGGATTGAAGGCCCCGGCTTCCACGCCGCTCACTTCAACATAGCCCGCGGGCGCGCTATTGGTCGTAAGCGCCAGCTCCAAGGCCGGCGCGGCCAGCGCGCTGGTCAGTGACATCAGCGCCAGCGAGGCCGCCATAAACCAGCCAGGCAGTCGAACGAGCAACAAGGACAGATATCGCATCCGCGGAGAATCGCATAACCTGCCCGGTGCGGCCAAGCCGCTTTCCCGCGCCGCAGCGCTGTTGCCCGGTTGACGTCCCCGATGCCCCCGTCGCGGGCAGCTACACCCGGAGCTTCCAGGGAGCCCGCAGCGGCTGGTGGATCAGCGCGTTGGCCTCCTTGTCGTCAATGAACCGCTGCTTCTTCGAATTAAAACGCAGCACACGGCCGGTCTGGACGGCGATCTTGGCGAGATTGACCAGCGTGCAGGAACGATGTCCGTTGACTTCGTTCAGGGCGAACTTCTGGCGCGTCTTCACCGCCTTGATGAAGTCCGTGAGCTGGGGCGCCGGGTCGGGGAGGGACTGGAGCTTCGCCCGCAAATCCGGAATGTCGGACTCGAAATCCCGGAACAGCTTTCCGTTAGGCCCGGCAATGAAGGCCGCATCCTTGTCCTTGTTCTCTCCGTCGAAGACGATCTCGCACCCGTCGGCATACTTCATGGAGATCCGCCGCCACGGCAGCACCGCATCGGGGTCCTGCGGGTTGGTGTCGGCTTCGATCCGGATGGGGCTCTCGTTGTCCTTGTCGAGGAGGTACTGCACCGGGTCGAGGTAATGCTGGCCCATATCCCCCAGGCCGCCACCGTCATAATCCCAATAGCCACGGAACGTCGCATGGACCCGGTGCGGGTGGTAGGGCTTCTTTGGCGCCGGGCCCAGCCACATATCGTAGTCGAGTTCGGGCGGGACAGGCTGCGGGGTCAAGTTGGTGCGACCGCACCATTCCTTCTGCTTCCAATCAAAGCCGGTTGGGCCGCCCAGCGTTACTTTGAGCGGCCAGCCGAACAGTCCGTTCTGCACGGCCTTCTTAATCAGGCGCACGGGCACGCCCACGCCGTATAGAGAGCCCTCGAATCGGAACCAGGTGTTCAGCCGGAAAATCCGGCGATATTTCGCAACGGCCGCTTTCACGGCCTCGCCCTCGCCGATCGTCCGCGACATGGGCTTTTCACACCAGATATCCTTGCCGGCCTTGGCCGCCGCGATCGAGATCAGCGCGTGCCAGTGCGGCGGGGTGGGGATATGGACGATATCAATGTCCTTCCGCGCCAGCACCTCGCGGAAATCGCGGTAACCTTTCACATCCGGCCCGCCAATCTTCAGCCCGGCTTCCAGGTGCTTCGCATCCACGTCGCAGACCGCCAATAGCTTGCAGGTTGGATTGATCCCGGTCAGGTGGCCTTTGCCCATCCCGCCGACCCCGATCACCGCTTTGGTCAATTGTTCGCTGGGCGGGGTGACTCCCGGCCCGCCCAATACATGGCGCGGCACAATGCTGATCGTGGCCAGCGTGGCAAAGGAGGTTCTTAGAAAATCCCGGCGGGTAAACTGGTGCGTCTTACTCATAAACTGGGTGGGATGTAACCACATTCAGCCGCTGAAGCCAATCGTAAAGCGAGCCTGCCCGGCGTGCGCCGTTCAGCGGCCGGCAGTCTAAATGTCCAGTTCTCCCTCCCGGCGCAGCCGCTGGATTTCCGCCGAGTAGCCCTGACGAAAAGTCGGATACTTGAATTGGCAGCCCAACTCCGCCTTCAGCCGGTGGTTGGAGACTCGCTTGTTCGTCACCCCGCGTTTGCGCGCGATCCCAGCGTCCTCAGGCGCCGCTGGCGGCAGCTCCTTGCCCAGTTGGCCCGACAGCCACTGGAAGAAAGCCAGTTGTGTCACCGGTTCGTCGTCCACCGCGTTGTAGATATCCCCGGGCCGGAAGTTCTTCAACGCAGCGAGAATCGCCCCCACCACATCGTCCCGATGGATCATGTTCAGGATGCGCCCGCCGCTTCCTTCGATCCGCGCCTCGCCCTTCAAGTATTGCTTATACCAATAGCCGCGGCCCGGCCCGTAGATTCCCGCCAGCCTGAGGATCATCGCCGGAACCTTGCGCTCGCGCGCCGCCGTGAACAGCACTTGTTCGGTCTCGACCAGAATCTGCCCCGTCTCGGCCGCGGGTTCCGTAGCGCTCGCTTCGTTGACCAGGGAGCCGTCGTTCTGGCCATAAACACTCGTGCTGCTGGTATAGACAAGCTGCTTCGGCGGCGCGTTCCCCAACCACTCGATTAAGTTCCTCGTGCCCTGCAAATAGACTTCCCGATACACCTGCGTCCCGCCGCCGGACGCCGCCACGCAGTTGACCACCCAGTCGTAACCCGCCGGCAACGCAGCCAATTGCCTGGGTTGGGTGATATCGCCCACCAACGGTTGAATGCCTGCCGATTCCAAAAGGGCTTCAGCAGCTCGGCTCCGCCGCAGGCCGAAGACCGCATGGCCCTGCTTGGCTAACTCCGCTCCAAGCGGCAGGCCAACGTATCCGCAGCCAACTATCAAGATGCGCACGCCCGCAGCATAGCCCATGCTGCCCCGAACGCCACGCGCGAGTACGAGCGGATCTTACGCGGGATTGGATTGGGTTGCCGGCGTGTTGCCCCGGTGTTGATAGCATGATTGGAGCATGATTGGAGCATGATTGGAGCATGATTGGAGCATGATTACTCCATGATTGGGCCTTGATTGCCCTGTCCCGGACCTCCTCAGCCCAGGGGCGCTTCCCGACCGCGCCTGGCTGATATTTATAGTCCAACTCTGCCCAATTGTCGAATGAAAAGTCCTATAGAAGCGTCACGTCCGGCGCGTCTGCCTGAAGGCGCGCGGCCCGCTGGTCTGGCCCGCAATCCGGAAAGCGGGCAAGATGCTCGCGCTCCGGCGGCTTCATGCATATGCGCTGGGGCAACGCCGCAAATATGCCTTTGTTCTCCGGCGGCTGGAGGGCTAGGTTGTATTTCGCTGATGCAGAGCCGTCGAACCAATGTTGTTGCCGTGCCGGAGCGGGGTGCGGCAGCCCGCCTGCCCGAGTTGATTGCGCCGGCGGGTGATTGGGAATGCGCGCGCGCCGCGATCGAGAACGGCGCCGATGCGGTCTACTTTGGCCTGGAGAAGTTCAACGCCCGGATGCGGGCCAACAACTTCACCGAAGCGGACCTGCCGCGGCTGATGGAGTTCCTGCACCGGCGCGGCGTGAAGGGCTATGTCACGTTCAACATCCTGGTCTTCGAGAACGAGATGGCCGAGGCGGACCAATACGTGCGCGCTATGATCGCCGCCGGCGTGGATGCCGCCGTGGTGCAGGATGTGGGCATCTGCCGGCTGATTCGCCGGCACTCGCCCGACTTCCCCATCCACGTTTCCACCCAGATGACCATCACCAGCGCCGCCGGACTGGACTTCGCGCGCGAGCTGGGCTGCAACCTCGTCGTGCTCGCCCGGGAATGCTCGCTCAAGGAAATCGAAGAGCTGCAGGTCGTCTCCCCGGGTCACTCTGCCCTCCCGCTGGAAGTCTTCATTCATGGCGCGCTGTGCGTCGCTTACTCGGGCCAATGTTTGACGAGCGAGGCCCTGGGCGGACGCTCGGCCAATCGTGGCGAATGTGCCCAGGCCTGCCGCATGCCGTATGACTTGGTGGCCGACGGCAAGCTCGTGCCGTTGGGCGACCGGAAATACCTACTCAGCCCCCAAGACCTGGCCGGCCTGGAAGTGCTGCCCGAGTTGGTGCGGCTCGGCGTGGCCTCGCTGAAGATCGAGGGGCGGCTCAAATCCCCCGAATACGTGGCCAACATCACCCGCATTTACCGCAACGCCCTCGACCAGGCGGGCGGTGAATGGCGGGTAACGCGCGAGGACCGTTACGGGATGGAAATGGCCTTTTCGCGCGGGCTCTACGCCGGCTGGTTCCGGGGCACCAACAACCAGCGGCTTGTCCATGGCCGTTTCGGCAAGAAGCGCGGCGTCTATCTGGGCGAAGTGGCGCGTGTCGAAGGCCAAAGTGTCTGGGTCACCCTGCAAGGGCCGTTGAAGCCGGGCGATGGAGTGGTGTTTGATGCCGGTCATCCAGAAGCGGTGGAGGAGGGAGGCAGGGTGTATGAAGTCCGATTGCCGACGTCCGAAGGCCGCAACGGCCGGCCCGCTGAGCTTCGCTTTGGGCACGGGGACATTAACTTCGCGCGCCTTCATGTCGGGGACAAGCTGTGGAAAACCAGCGACCCGGAACTGGACCGCCGGCTGCGCCAGAGCTACGAAGGGGACGCCCCGAGGTTCCAGCGCCCGGTCTCGATGGAGGTGCAGGGCCTGGCCGGCCAATCGCTTACCCTGATTGCACGGGACGAGTCTGGCCACGTGGCCCACTTGGCCTCGGTCATGCCGCTGGCGCGCGCGGAGAGGCAACCGCTCACCACCGACCGGCTGCGGGACCAGTTGGGCCGCCTGGGCGGCACCCCGTTCAGGTTGGGCGAATTGAAGAATCTGCTCGAAGGCGACGTTCTGCTGCCCATCAGCGAGCTGAACCGCCTTCGCCGCGAGGTCGTGAAGGAACTGGAGATTCAGCGTGCCCAGCCCAGGCGGTGGAAGTTGGAGCACACGGCTGATGCCACCGAGCCCGCGCCGGCCATCCCGCAGCCTGCAACCCGCACGCCGAATTTGATCGTGCTGGCGCGCAGCCTGCCGCAGCTGGAAGCCTCCCTGAACTGCGGTGTGGAGACAGTCTACTGCGAGTTGGAGGACCCCAGGAAGTACCGCGAGGCAGTCGCGCTGGTGCGCCGCCGCCAGGAGGAAACCGGCCGGCGGCTTGAGATCTTCGTCGCCCCGCCGCGCATCTTCAAAACGGGCGAGGAATGGACCCTCAAGCAAGTCCGCTGCAGCGAGGCCGACGGCTACCTGGTTCGCAACTACGATCACCTGGGCTTCTTCGCGGGCCAGCGGCGCATTGGCGACTACTCGCTCAACATCGCCAACCGGCTCAGCGCCGGCTACTTCAAGAACAAGTTCGGCCTGGAGCGCGTCACCGCTTCGTATGACCTGAACTGTGCGCAACTGGAGGCGCTCTTGCGGGCCGCGCCGCCGGATTGGTTCGAGGTCACCATCCACCAGCACATGCCCATGTTTCACATGGAGCACTGTGTCTTCTGCGCCTTTCTCTCGACCGGCACGGACTACACCAACTGCGGCCGCCCCTGCGACCGGCACGACCTGAAACTGCGCGACCGTGTCGGCGCGGAGCATCCGGTCAAGGCGGACGCCGGTTGCCGCAACACGGTCTTCAACGCGCTGGCGCAGACCGGCGCCGAATATGTGCCCCGCTTCCTGGCGCTGGGCGTTCGCTATTTCCGGGTCGAGTTCCTGCGCGAAAGCCCGGATCTGGTGGCGCGGACCATTGCCCAGTACCGCCAGTTGTTGGGGGGTGAAATCAGCGGCTCGCAGCTCTGGCGGGAGTTGAAGCTGCTCAACCAGCTCGGCGTCACCCGCGGCCAGCTTGGCGCGCAACTGCGGACGCCGGCCCGGTGAGCAAGTCTTGTCCCGGCGCTGCCGCCTTGAACAAACCACCCGGCAACGTGTCAAACCAAAACCGTTCGGCGCGCAAAAAGTGCTGCCTTTTGCGCGAGAGCCGGGTAAAGTGCGCGTTTAGTGTAGATATGAAGAGAATACTCTGTGTAGTCGTGGTGCTTGCCTGCGCGGTCATTCATTCTCTCGCGGCCACTGAGCCCCCCCAGAATGAGGAGGATCTGAGGCGCGAGCAGGCGATTGCCGAGTTCACCGCCAAGATGAAGGAGGCCAACTACCCAGCCCTGTTCGAACAGGCCGCCAAGGAGTTCAATGTGCCGGCCGACATTCTCAAGGGGGTGGCGTTCGCCGAGACGCGCTGGGAACACCTGAAATGGCCGCCCGGTGAAACCGCTTCGCCGGACACCGGCATGCCCCGGCCCTACGGCATCATGTCGCTTTGGGATAACGAGTATTTCGGTCACAGCCTGGTCGAGGCGGCGGCGCTGATCGGCAAGACCACCGACGAGCTAAAGGAGGACCCGCTCCAGAACATCCGCGGCGGGGCGGCCTTGCTGCGGCAACTCTACGACGCGAATCCCAAGCCGGCGGAAACCACCGAGGCGGACATCGAAAGCTGGCGCTACGCAATCCGCAAATATTGCGGCATCCCCGAACCGGACCTGAACGCGCGGCATGCCCTGGATGTGTACACCTTTATGAGCAAGGGCTATCACCAATACGGCATCGAGTGGAACGCCCGCCCGGTGAACCTGGAACCGATCCGGGAGGAGACCCGGCGCATCGTCGCCGAGGAAGAGGCCAAGCACGCGGCGGAGAGGGCCGCCAACCCGGATATGGCGGATAAACCCATGCCGCAACTTGCGGCCAGCACATTGACCGGGGCGGAGGAACCGATGCCCAGGCCGACGAACGCGCCGGCAGCGTCAGCCACCGCGCCAGTCGCAGTGGTGCCCCCTGTGACGGCCGGATCGTGGAATCCCTGGTGGATTATTCTGGCCGTGGTGGCGGTCCTGGTCGGCAGCTTCCTCATCAAGCGCCTGCTTAGCCGTTCCGGCTCTGCGTAAACTGGCAGAGACTTTTCTTCCATTTCCTGCCGGCATCCGGTGTATAGTAACGGCGCAATGAGAGCTGCGGTTCTCCACGGCAAGGAACTAATTCGAGTGGAACAGGTCCCGCCCCAGCCTTTGCGGGCGGGCGAGGTCAGGGTGGACATCGAGGCGGCGCTCACGTGTGGCACAGACCTGAAGGTCTTCAAACGCGGCTACCACGCCCGGATGCTGATTCCGCCCACCCGTTTCGGGCACGAGTTCGCGGGGGTCGTATCCGAAGTCACACCCGACGCCGCGGGCTGGCGCGCGGGCGAGCGGGTGGCCGTTGCCAACTCGGCCCCCTGCGGCCAGTGCTTCTACTGCGGCAACCGCCAAGAAAACCTGTGCGACGATTTGTTGTTCCTCAACGGTGCCTACGCCAGGTCCATCGTCGTCCCGGCGCGGATCGTGCAGAAGAACCTGCTGCGGCTCAAGCCGGAGACCGCCTATGCCGATGCGGCCCTGGTCGAGCCCCTGGCTTGCGTGGTGCAGGGTATCGAGGACGCGAGACTGCGGTCCGGCCAACGAGTGCTGGTGATTGGCGCCGGGCCGATCGGGCTGATGTTCGTCGCGCTGGCCCGGCACCTGGGCTGCCACGTGACCGTATCCGGCCGGGGCAAGAAGCGATTGGAGACCGCCCAACGCCTGGGGGCGGACCTGGTCCGAAATGCCGCCGAACCGGGCCCCTCGGAGGACGCCACCCCGCCCGGTTCGCCCTTCGACGTGGTCATTGAAGCCGTCGGCAAGCCCGAAACCTGGGAAGAGGCGGTGCGCCTCGTCCGGAAGGGAGGGACGGTGAATTTCTTCGGCGGCTGCCCCTCCGGCACAAAGATCTCGCTCGACACGGCGCTCATCCATTACTCCAACCTCACCCTGTTGGCCAGCTTCCACCACACCCCCAGGACGATACGCCGCGCCCTGGAGTTCATTGAAGCGGGGGTAGTGCGCTCGGATGATTTTGTGGACGGCGAATGCTCTTTAAGCGAGCTACCCATGCTGTTCCGGTCCATGGCCGCGGGCAACCGGGCCGTGAAGACGCTGGTGCGGGTCCACGAATGAACTTCCCGCAGACGATGCAACCGCATCGTTGCCCGCCGCCGCCCTCGGCCTCAGGACCGGCCTGACGGAGAAAGACCTCGAGCGCGCGACGGGGAGGCACATCCTGGCCCAGGCGCAACTCACGGGCACCTGCCAGAGTAAGTAGCCGGCGCTGCAGCGGGCCTGGCTAGAACTGCGGCGGCCAGAACCTGAACGGATCAGGGAACTTGCGCTGGTTGGCCACCGAGAAGGCGCCGTAACCATCCACCTTGGCGAAGTTGCCGCGGACCATCTGCGCGTGCAGGTGGGGAAACCAGTTGCCGTTGTTGGTCGGGTCGCCCACGTTCCCGAGCAACTGGCCGGCGCGCACGCGGCTGCCGGGGCGCGCCCAAATCTTCCCAAGGTGCGCCAGCAGCAGGATCAGCCGCGGCTTGATTCGCAGTGCGATTCGCCCGCCCCAACCGCCCTTGGTGTCCTCGTCGTGCCAGGTTTCCATCACCACGGCGTCCGCCGGGCTGTAGACGCGGGACCGTTCGGGCACATTGAAGTCCACCCCCAGATGGAAGGCCAGGTTGGGTTGCATGTAGTGCCCTTGCCAGAGTATGGAACGGTCCTCAAACCAGCCTCCGTACGAACACCTGGCGCGATAACGCCGATGCAGGCGGCGGACCCAGCGCTGGCAGTAGCCCGGGTCCAGCAGGGGATTGGGTTTGCCGGGACGCTGTTCCGCCAACGCAAGGGTTCCCAGGGGCAGATACACCCACCGGCGGCTCTTGTATTGGGGAAACAGCAGTTGAAACATGTCAGTCCCCCAGGTCGTATTGGAACTTCCGTTCGATGGCCTTGGGGTGGTTGTCCAGATTCAACGACATGTAGATGTGCCGGATGCCCTGCCCGAAGCCGAACTTGCGGAAGAAGGCAACGGCACTGCGGTTGCCCTCGTAGGTGTCCACCAGCATGATGCGGACTCCCTTCTCGACGAAGCGTTCCTGGATCTGCCGCGTGAGCCGTTTGGCCACGCGCCTTCGTTTGAACGAGGGATCCACTCCAAGCCAGTCCAGCCATCCGTAGAGCCACGAACTGCCGGGCTTCTCCAGCAGCGTGCCCAGGGCGAATCCGACAACCTTGTCGTTGCTGGTGGCGACCAGGCTGGTCTCCTTGTAATCACTGTAAATCTGAAGCACCTCGGCTTCCTCCCAGCAGCGATAAAGGGTGGGAGATGTTTCGGCGTTAAACAATGTGTTTCCCAGTTCCACCACGGCCGGGATGTCATCTAACTGCATTTCTCTGATTTCAACTGAAGGTCGGCGGGGCATATTCTCAATCTCTGCAGCCGAAACGGGCTGCGATCGCGGTAAAGTCCTTTGGTAAAACTGCGCTGACGGGATCGCGTCACCCCTGGAATGCGGAGCGGGTGCTCCGGCAAGGGGCGCGAAGACAAGCCCGGATCGGGTCTTCAGCCAGTCGGCCGAACTGCGCGACTGCCGCCCGGCAGAGGATACTCTCCAATGCCGAGCCGCCGCAAAACGGATCCCATTTCACATACATACCCTACCAAATCCGCCCCTGGCCCCGCAATGTCATTTCCAGACGCTTTTACAGGGGTAAAATGAGGCTGGCAGGCCCAGGGGCGCGGATGCCGTTCTACCCTCGCCAACGGGCCTGAAGAGCGTCCGGGACCCGCTGTGGGCACCCCGGGCTCTGCTTACCGGGGATCGCTGCACAGCGCCCAGAGCAGAATAGCCGACGCTGTGCCGTCCATTATCGGCTCGTTCGAGGAGTAATCCTGGACGTCGTCGTGATAAACCGCCGGACCCTGAAAGGCCGCAAGCGGGTCTGGTTCGGTGATGGCGACGCCTTTGAGTGACTTGAAGATGCGCTCATAGACCGGCCCATCCACCAACCCGCCCCGGATCGGGCGTTTCGTTAACTGCATCGTCATGAGGTGCGGGTCCCGCGGATAGACGCTGCCGATCCCGGTGAACATCGTGTAGCCCCAGGGATTCCGTCCCAGGAGCCAGTCGCGCTGGCGCGCGGCGAAGCTGCGATAGGCGTGGTCACCGGTCATACACTCGTAGAGCAGGCATTGGGTCGCCAGGGCGACGGTGAGGTTGGCCGAACACCAGATAAACGGAACGCCGATGCGGTAGGGATTTCTCTCGCCGGCGCGCACGCACAGTTCGATGCCTTCGCGGTAATAGCCGGCAAGCTGCTTCTTGGACGCGCGGTCTGCCACCTCATACAGCCGGAAATGGCCGACGTTCATGAAGGGGAAGTACTGGTAATGGCCGGTCTGCTCCTTGCCCATCCAGGACTCTGACGCCGCCAGCCTGGCGTAGCGTTTCGCCTCGTCGAGGTAGCGGCGCTGGCGCGTGGCGCGGAACAGCTCCGCCGCGCCCCATTCCATGTCGTCGGCCCAGGTTGTCTCCTCGTAGCGATACGGCGCGCCGTAGGAATTGCCTTGCTGAACACCCTCCTTGGCGCGGCCCAGTTCATAGACCTCCTTGCCCGCCTGCAGGCAGCGCTCCGCAAAGGAGCGTTGGCGCGGATCGTCCTTCCAAATCTGGTGGGCCAGCGCCATCGCTGCCGCGTAACGCCCGGCGAGGTTCGCGACCCCGGTGGAGACGCTCTTGTATTCCCGCAACCCCTGCGGCTGGCCGTCGGCGAAATACACCACGCGCGGACCGCCTTTGCCCCAGCCATAATCGGCGATCTCATTGTGCGGCAGCCGGCGCCCTGTGTGGTCGCGGTCGTCGGCCACCTGGTGATAGAGCTGATCGGGCGCCGGATGGAGCTTGAGCATCCACTCCAGGCCCCAGCGCGCCTCGTCGAGCAAATCCGGGATGCCGTTGGGATACGGCTGACCGAGCGCGTTGACGAGATCGGTACTGGGTCTTGCCAACTGATATGCCAGGAGCATCTGCGCGGTGGCATTGCCGGAGGTCAGCAGGTACTTCAGCAAGTCGGCGGCGTCATGCCAGCCGCCTCGGGCGTCGAGATGCGTGGCGTTGGTCAGCGGCCCGTAGGCCGTGCGGCCATCGAACGGATGGCACACCGCGTCGAGCCAGGGATTGTAGCCGCACCGCTGCTGGCGCATGAATTCGAGCAATTGATCCGGCAGCGCGCTGTAGGCCCCGTCGCCAATGCTGAACGGCAGCGATTGGGCTTCACCGACGCGCAGCACGTAGTGTCCGGGCGTCTTGAGGTTCGAGAAATCCAGTTCAATGTGGTTCTCAAACTGGCCCCATTTCACTCCGGCAACGGGCTGCCCCTTGCCTTCAAACACGACCTTCCCGGTATCCGCCGCAATCACGGTGAACGAAGCCGGCAGGGCTGGCTTTCCGAAAGCAATCGCTATCTTGGTGTCCCCGGGCCGGTAGCCAATCTGGCTGGCGCGAAGGTAGATTTCGTCGGCTCGAAGGCAGGCTGAGCCGGCCACGAAAATGAGGAGCAGGGGATAAAGCGTTCTGAGGGGCGTCACAGGAGTTGCGGGTTTGGGTTCATGCAGGTTGCTCCGCCGCATCCTGCCAACCTCCCCCACCCTGTCAACCCCAGTCTCAGGCGGCTTCGGCCAGGGCCTGGTTCATGCGCCGGATGGCTTCGTCAATCTCGGCGGTGCTCTTGAAGCCGATGACGACCGCGTCTAATTCAGGCCGGCTCATGGCGAAGCGGATGGACTTCTCGCGGTCCTCCGGCTGGGTGAAGTCGCCGTTGCCGATGATCTTCATGCCAATGACACCCCGGCCTTTGGCGTGCATGGTCTGGAGTTCCGTCAATACGGGCGACAGATCCAGGCCGGACTGGTTCCAGCCTTCATTCGCGCCGTCAATATATTTGGCCTGCGGATTGACGCGCACCAGGTGGACCTCTGTCCAGTTGGAAGCGGTGGCGGCGCGCAACGCGGGCAGGCTGTGGCAGGAGACGCCTTTGGCCCGGATCCACTTTTTGTCCTTGGCCTCGTTGAAAGCGTCCATGATGCGCTTCCATTCATCGGTCCAGCGGTCTTTGGTCATGCAATGGATGAGGAGGCTGTCCACGTAATCGGTATCGAACACCTTGCGATGCTGGTCAATGGCAGCCAGCACCTGGTCAGGCTGGCCGGGGATCTTGGACTGGAGGAATATCTTCTCCCGCGGCAGTCCCTTGATGGCGCCCTTGATCCATTCGAAGGTGCGATAGGATTGCGCGCAGTCGAAGTAGGTGATCCCCTGGTCGTAGGCGTAGTGGATTAGCGAGTTGAACTGCTCCTGGCCCAGGGCGAACTGGACGTTGCCGCTGTTGCTGCCCGTGCCGAAGCCGAGCCGGCTCAGCTTAAGGCCGGTCTTGCCCAGTGCCACCTGGTCCACGGCTGTGCGTTTGGCGGCGGTCTTCGAACTGGCCCAGGAACAGGAGGTCAGGAGCAGCGCGCTGGCGGCGGCGGCGGAGCGTTCCAGGAACTGACGTCGATTGAGGCGGTTGGGGGGCATGAGCTTTTCCACTGGTTGAGGCGTCACAGCATTTGGCAACAAATCAATACTGCCCGGCAAGGATCGCAATCCTCCGCTGACCGCGGTGCCGATCGCGCGCGCATCCTGCCGAACATCGTCGCTCCTACTCTACCACGACGAGGAGGACCGTCAACGGGAAGCGGGGCAGGGACGTTTCGCCAGGACACGCCTGTTCAGCATCGGCGGGTTCGGGCTTGACGCAGTTTGAGCGGGGGACATGCTCTGGGTCATGAATAAAAACCTCCATCCCGGCTCTGACGTCCTCCGGGCGGCAGAGAAGTCTGTTTCCTTCAGTTCGATTACCCGGCGTTCGTTCCTGCACGCCATTGGGCTTGGTTCGGCTGCCCTGGCGGCTCCGCTGGCTGCCCGGTCGCAGGAGAAAGTGATCCAGGGGTTCGAGAAGGCGGCTACGGAGGAAAGCGCGTCCAAGGGATGGAAGCCAGTCTCGGATCGCCGGATTCGGGTAGGGCTGGCGGGCTACGGGGTATGCCGGTTCGGGGCGGCGTTCAGCTTTGACAAGCACCCGAACGTGGAGGTGGTGGCTGTGAGCGACCTGATCCCCGATCGGTGCGCCGCGCTGGCCAAGGCAGTCAAGTGCGGCAAAACGTATCCGTCCGTCGAGGAGATGGTCAAAGACGACCGGATTGAGGCCATCTTCGTGGCCACGGACGCCCCCAGCCACGCGCGGCTTTGCATCGAGGCGATGAAGCACGGCAAACACGTCGCCTCAGCGGTGCCGGCGATGTTTGGCTCGCTGGAGGAGGCGCACCAGTTGTTTGAAACGGTGAAAGCCACCGGCTTGAAGTACATGATGTTCGAGACCTCGTACTTCCATGAGGACCTTCACGCGATGCGGCAGATCTATAACGCTGGCGGGCTGGGCAAGCTGCTTTATTCCGAAGGGGAGTATTTTCACTACATGGACACGCCGATTGATTCCTACAAGGGCTGGCGCATCGGCCTGCCGCCGCAATGGTACCCCACGCACTCGAACGCCTACTACACCGGCGTGACCGGCGGCAGTTTCACCGAAGTCTCCTGCATGGGCATGCCGAGCGTGATTGAGCATCTGCGACCGGCCAACAACCGCTACAAGAATCCGTTCGGCACAGAGATCGCCCTGTTCCGCACCAGCGAGGGGGGCACTTCGCGGATGGGCGTCAGTTGGGATTCCCCCGGCTACGGGGGTGAGATGGGCCGGATTCGCGGGCAGAAGGGCTCGTTTTACGGGAAATACGAAGGGCTGGAGAAGAAACTGCCCGACCTCAATCGCCCGCCGCTGCCGCCCGGCGTGGAAGCCGGCAGCCACGGCGGCTCACACGGCTACCTGATGAACGAATTTGTCATGGCCATCCTCGAAAACCGCAAGCCGCTGGTGGACGTTGCCCAGGCCCTGAACATGACGGTCGCTGGCGTCATCGCCCACGAGTCCGCGCTGAAAGACGGCGAGCTGTTGAAGATACCCCAGTTCAAGCTGTAGGCGGGCCGTCTGGCAGAGCGGCCCACGGGCCTGCCGTCAGGCCCGCTCCATGTACTTGCCGGTGCGGGTATCCACCTTGATCTTCTCGCCCGTCTTGATGAAGAGGGGGGCCTGGACCGTGATGCCGGTTTCCAGAACAACTGGCTTCTGGACGTTGTTGGCGGAATCGCCACGAATGCCTTCCGGCGCATCCGCCACCTTCAACACCACGCTGGACGGCAACTCAATCGCCACGGCCTTGTCCTCGACGAACGTCACGGTCACCTGGGCATTTTCCACCAGGTAATTCTTCCCGTCGCCGATAAGGTCCGGCGTGAGCATCACCGTATCGTAGGTCTCGGGGTCGGAGAAGACGTAGTCCTGGCCGTCTTTGTAGCTGAAATCCATCTTGCGGGTCATCATCGGCACGACGTCAATCTTCTCGGTCGAGCTGAAGCGCACGTCGGAGGATCGCCCGCTGCGGATGCTGCGGAGAGTGGCCTGGACAAAGGCGCGGAGGTTGCCCGGCGTGCGGTGCTGGCTGTCCATGACGACGCAGATGTCGCCGTTGTAATTAATCGCCATGCCGCGGCGAAGGTCATTTGCTGATGGCATATCGGTCTATTCGGTCTGTTCTAATTTACTGCTGTCCACATTCCAGGACGGGGAGCGTGGAGGGTAAGTGTGCGCTGCCTGATTGCAAGTCTGGTTTTTTGCTGGCCCAGGCCTGCACCTCTGCCTTGGCCTCGGCCAGGTCGCGCTGGAAGGCCGGGCTGGCGAGAAACTCGCGCGCCAGCGCCTGACCCAGAACGCGCGCCGCGTGGATGTCGGTCGGGAAATGCTTGCCGATGAGCACGCGGTCCCAGCCGATCTGGCGGCCGATGGCCAGAATCCCCTCTTTCTGTGCCGGGAACAACTCCGCCAGCAGCAGGGCCTGGACGGTGCCGCGGGTGGAATGCCCGCTCGGGTAGGCAGAACTCCTTTCCGGCCGGCCCAGGGTGAGTTGCGGGTCCAATTGGTAGGGACGCAGCCGATTCCAGTGATCCTTCGTTCGGTTGAGCGGCTCGGAGATGTCCGTTTTCACCTTCTGGAACAACGCCTCGGTCTTGGGAAACCTGCCGGGCTGAAAGAAGGGTCCGATAGCCGGCGCGTACAGGAAGATCGAAAGACTGGCGTTTTTGAATGCGTGGTCTCTCTCGGCTGGCGTCCGCGCCTGGAAGACCGCGCGCGCTGAGGCCAGGTCCGCCGCCTCCTCGGCTGATCCAGCGACCGGCGGCGGTGCCAGCAAAGACACGCCGTCGGGACGGCCGGGGGGCAGATAATGGCTCTCCGCCAGCAGAGGCAGGGCAACAACGACGACCAGGCACAGGGTCAGTGCCCGACAACAACCAGCCACCCGCGAACCCGGATGGCCCATGCCAACATTCAACTTCACGCGATTACTATTGCACAGGGAGGCGCAGGTGAGAAGCTCCTTGCCAGTTTGGCAACATTCCCAGCCAATCTGAACCGACAAAGGCGACGGCTGCGAGAAGGCCAACGGCAAAGGTCATCGTTGGGCGAGTTGGTTCCGCACCTCCCAAAGTGCCGAAATCCGTTGCCACGGTTCCATATTCCTCGACCGGATGGCCGCCCTGTTAGAAATCGGCGTTGTGTCCATTTTTGAGACAGTAATAGTCTCCCAGCACTCTCCCCACAGTCGAATTTGCCGGTGCGACTACGATGTGACACCCGTGCTGCCCCGGTGTGTATCCCATGGGGAGCGCTCCCCATGGGATACACACCGTAGTCCCGCCGGATTGTCGCCGTATGCTCGCCGTAGCTGGCATGGGCTTGGGGGGGGGCTGGTGGGGCATGACTTGGCACGAACCTGCCGTCCTGGCGCTAAGAGCAGCATCCGCAGGCTGTTATGGGGTAAACACCCCATAGAGCGGGAGGGCAGGATGTGCTAGGAAAGACGAGTAACTGCGGCTCGGAAAGGAGGCGAGACGCGGGACTGTGTTGCGGAGCGGCCCCCCAGCCCGGTGGCCGCTCCTTTTCTTTGCCTCTGGTGGTGCGAGAACGGAGGCATCCGCAAGGCGAATTCTCCTGTCCGTGCCGGGGTATAATGCTGCCGTGGATGAGTTCATAAGGCTGCGTGGTTGCCTGTTGGCAATCCCGTTTCTGGGCACGGTGCTGCTGCTGCCGATCCTGGTGTTTGAGCGCGCCTATTCCATCCACTACCTGGCGCAGTACGGCAGCGGCTACGACGTCTGCTCAGCGCCAACAGCCAGCTTTTGAGCCATCGGCCGCTGTTGAGATCAAGAAGGCCCCTCTCGCTTGCCTTCTCTCCTTCGTGGGGGAGAGGGGCCCATTCGAATTCCCTGGCCCACCCCAATCAGGGTGCGCGGCTCAGGAGCTCTGGGGCCGGCGACGAGCGCCGTGCTTTACGGTGTGGTTTGTATCCGATAGAAACGTTGCGCAGTGGAGACCGAGTTCTCGGTTTGGAAGTCAGACGTGCCTGAAGCCTGCTTGCTGCCTGCGGAATACCAATTCGTGGTAGCAAGATTGGTGCTGTATTGCAGCGTGTAGGTCTTGCCGGCCATGGTGTTGGCGTAATGGACCGTCACGCTGCTCGTGCCAGCTCCCGGGATTGAGGTGATTCGCGGCCGAGGCGTGGCGACCACCATCACGAACGCGCGGTTGTACAAGCCGCTCCCGTCATTATACAGGCCAGCTCCGGTGATGACTGGATCGCCGGCTGAGTTGGTGCCCACGCTGAATGCCCGGTACAAGCTGGTGAAGTTGCCGAGGATGCCTTCAGCCGCCGCCCGCTCCGTCAGGTCCAAGACCTTCCAATTGGCGGGGTTCGCGTCCCCGGTATCCCACAGCACGGCCTTTTCCGCGCCGCGGTAGTTCATCCCCACGGCATAGCGTCCGTCGGCGGTGCAGCCGTACGGAGTTACCAGCCTGGTTGATCCCCCGGTGTTGGGGAAATCAGGCAACGGGTGGATGCTTTGCAGCGAGTCGGTGTCCGAGGTCACGATGGCTTTGTAGCCGTGCCAGTTGGGATCTGTGGGGGTCGGGGAACGGCCGAAGATCTGGTTGCCGTCGGCGCTGACGGAGAAGCATTCGCCGATCAGGGTGCTATCCAGGCCGGCAAACGCCCAGGTGCCGACGTAGCCCGCAGGCCAGCCGATAGGCCCCTTGGGAGGGTAGTCCACAACGTAGTTGCGCCTCGTGGCGCTAGCCGCGTCCCGATAGTATCCCACGGCGCGCCCTGTGGCGCCCGCGACCCCGTTCATGGCTCCCGCGTCCGGATTGTCAATGTAAAACCCCTTTTGCACAAATGCGCAAGGCGTCGCGCTGTTCCATGTGCCGCTCCCCTGACAGGTGAAGAGCATCCGCTGGTTGTTGATGTCCTGAGGCCAATTGCCGATGATGACGTAGAAGTTCCCCGAGTTGGGCACAGCTCCCAGTGAATTTGCGTTGGGCGGATTCAGGCCGTTAACAAAGCTGGTATCGGTGCGCATGGCGCCCCAGGTGGCGCCACCGTCGGTCGTGCTCCAGTTCGCCTGGTAGCCCCCCGACATGCCGTCCAGCACGAGTTGCTGATTGCTCCGATACCCGATGCCCGTCAACCGGGAGGGCGGGTATTGCTCGCTGGGAACCGAACTGGCCGAGGGTTGGATGACGGTGCCATTGGCCACGTTATAGAAGAACCCGTAGCCGTCCCCCAAAGTGCTGGTGTAAGAGGAGCCGACCACGTACCGGCCATCCGGCGAAATGGCGCGGCCCTGGCTCTGAGGTTGGCCGGACTGCCACGCTGCCATGGGAACAGCGATGAGCCTGGAGCCGCTCGGGGCTTCGCTGACGGTCACGAGAGCGGCAGTGGAGTTTGCGCTCATGCTTGAGTTATACACGACGCGCGCGCTCAGGCTGTAAGTACCCGCGGGCACGCCGGGCCACGAATACGCATAGGGCGGGACCGCGATGCTGGCGATCAGGTTCGTGCCCCAGTTGTAGAAGTCAACGGAGTTGATGGTGTTGAAGTTGGTCGTGACGGAGGCCGCCAGCCCTATCGTGGCGGGGGCGACAAGGCTGGCGCCACCCGTCGGGGCAGTTAACACGACCACGGGCGGCGGGTTGGCCTCGGTGGTAACGGTGGCGCCGGGAGCCGACACGAGGCAGCTTTCCTGGCCATTGACGGTCTGGGTAGCCTTGAGCACCCAGCCGGCGACCAGCGTCGGAGGGGCGACGGTCACCACGACGTTCGCGCTGCCACCGGCGGCACTGCCGATCTGGCTGCCGTCGTGATAGACTTTGATGGTCGTGGCCGCCGGGTCACAACCCGTCACGGTCACCGTGGTGGCGGTTTCATAAACCGGGGCGGTGATGCCGCCGACATCGGCGACGGTGCTGCAGAGGGAAACGGTCATCACAAAGCCGCGGTTCCATATGCCTGCCGAGTTGCTGTAAGAGCCATATCCCGTGACCACTGGGACCCCGGCCGCATTGATCCCCACGCTATAAGCACGGGCCAGCCTGAGCCAGCGGGAATCCGGGGCGGTGTCCAGGAGGCCCTCGGCGGCGGCGACGTCCGTCAGATCCGTCACCGTCCAGTTGGCGGGGTTTGCGTCGGCGGTATCCCACAACACCGCCCGTTCCACGCCTCGGTAGTTCATCCCGACCGCGTACCGTCCGTCCGCGCTGCAGCCGTAAGGACAAGCCAGGTATTGCGAGCCAGCCGCGTCGGGGAAATCGGGCAACCGGTCCGTTCTCACCCAGGAATTCATGGTGGTGCCCACGATCGCCTTGTAGCCGTGCCAATTGGCGTCGAAGGAGGTCGGCGACCGGCCAAATATCTTCGTGCCGTCAGCACTGACCGCCCAGGCCTCGCCGTTAGTGCTGCCGTTCAGGCCATTAAAGAACCAGGTCTTGGCATAACTGGCGGGATAGCCAACACCACCCGGGGGCGGATATTCAACGATGCAGTTGAGTATGTAGGTTTCCGTCTGCCCCGACCAGGGCGCATCCCGGTACCAGCCGACCGCCCGCCCCGCGGCCGTTCCCGTATAGGCAACCCCGCACATATTAGCGGCGTCAGGATTATCAATGGCGAAGAACTGCTGGTTCATGGATGCAGGCCACGTCCCGCTGCCCACGCCGGTATAGCAGTGTCTCTGGTTGTCAATGCCCGCTCCAGTAGGACGAGTATCCGCACTACCGATCAAGGTGTAGTACTTGTCGGATCCAGTGACCGAGCCAAGCGAGTTGGCAACGGGCAAATTCTTGCCGTCCGCGAAAGAGGTGTTGCGACGTATGACTCCAAAACTGGCACCACCGTTAGTCGTCATCCACTCCGACTGGACGAAATTCGCCTGGTCATAGCCTTGCATTACGACTTGCTTCTGCCCCCCGCTGGTTCGATACCCAACCCCGGTCAGAATGCGAGGGGGCGCAGTGGCGCTAAGAGGTGAGTCTATGGTATTGTTGGTCACGTTATAGAAGAAGCCGTCCATGTAAGCCCTATACACCGTATTGCTCTCATACTCGACACCCACCAAGTACGCCCCGTCCGGGGTAATGGCCCGGCCTTCGTTTTGCCATTCCCCATAGCTCCCCTCGTAGAAGAGCGGTATCAGCTTAAGGGTTGAGGCCGCCGCATTCGTCGCCGCCGCCGCGATCAAGGCCGCCGCGAGCGTGAATGCCAGTTGCAGGAGTCTGTGGCCCAGGCCAACGCGGCCTGGGGATTGGGGGGTGTGGGGATGCATATACGGGGTGCTTCGCATTGAGTGTTTGACTGTTGCTACTGATTCTTCGGCATCGCCGAACCAGGCGGTACTGCGGCCAGCACTGCAATTGCAGCCGGCTGGCCAAGTGTTCTGATTCTGACTAACCGGCTGCATATTACAGATTCCGCACGACGAATTGCAATCTGTAATTGCCCGGGATGACTTGTCTATCGGTAAAACAAGTGGACCGGCCCGGCGGGGAGGGAAACCTCTGCTGAAGCCGGCGTGATCTCCGGGCCAGCCGGGCCCTGCTCGCCGTCGCCGCTGCCGCGAGGCCTCACGGTGAAGAGACACCATGAGCTGGGATCAAGTCCCGCCGCTCGATAACATTCCTTTTTGTGTTTGCAGCGGGGCGCGTGGACTCGCGAAGATCGAAGGACTCGTTGGGCGGGGCGCGTGCTCTGTGCGCGCCGTGGTCTGCTCGAATGGAGACGCGGCAGGCAGGCGCCTGCCGGCCCTGCCTGGAAGTTGTTTTAGTCAATTGCTCTATGTGTGCCGACGCCGCCCATAACCGCTGGACCAGCCGCCGCCGGCTGCTGACCGCGCTTTCGTGTGGAATTCCGGACCGGGTGCCTATCAACACCTATGAGCTGGCCGGCCGGAACCGCCGGGACTGGTGCAACCAGCAGCCCAGCTACCGCGGCCTGATGGATTACATCCGTGCGCACACAGATTGCATCACCAACTGGAATCCGCGCCCGGCCACGGATCGTTACACCTGCGAGGAGCGCTTTCTGTGCTCCGACTACCCGGTGGAAATCGAAGCCCGCACCGAGGCGATTGGGCAATTCGAGCGGACTACGAATGTTTGCCACACGCCCAAGGGGGATTTGCGCCAGGTCACCCAGAAGACGGCGGACGTTCACACCACCTGGCAGGTCGAGCACTGGTGCAAGAGCATCGCCGACGTGGACAAGGCCTTAAGCGTGCCCTACGAACCGGCCCGCTACGACTCGTCCGACCTGGCTCGGGTCCTGTCCGAACTGGGCGAGCATGGGTTGATCATGGCGTCTGTCGGCGACCCCGCCTATCTCGCCGCCGATCTCATGTCCTTCCAGGACTACATGATGTGGGCTTTCGAGGAAACGGACCATTTCGCGCGCACGGTGGAGATTGTCGCGGAGCGTGTGATGGAGAACCTGCAACGGCAGCTCGACTGCTGCGTGCTGGATGTTTACCGCATCGTCGGGCCGGAATATTTCACGCCGCCTTACCTGCCACCGGCGATGTTCAAGCGCTTCGTGATGCCGCATGTCACGGAGATGACACGGCTGATACACGAGCGCGGCGCGAAGGTGCGGCTGCATTGCCACGGCAAGGTGGGCCGGGTGCTGGACCTGATCCTAGAGACGGGCTGCGACGGGATTGACCCCTGCGAGCCGCCGCCCGACGGCGACATCAGGCTGGACGAATTGAAACGCCGCTGCCAGGCGCGCGGAGTGTCGGTGTGGGGCAATATCGAGCTGAAGTTGCTGGAAGAGGGCACGCCCGAGCAGGTGAGAGCTGAAGTGCGAAAGGTCATGGGGCAGGCGAAGGAGGGCGGCGGCTTCGTGCTGCTTCCCACCGCCGGGCCCATCAACGTCCCGCTTTCTTTCAGGACCGAAGCCAACTACAAGGCGTTCATTGACGCGGGCCTGGAACTGGGCCGCTACTGACGACTGCTCAAGGGACCTGGATGCGGTAGAAGCGGCCAGAAAGCTCGGTGCTGACAGGGAAGTCGTTGGTAATGAAGCTGCCGGTCCCGGGGTTGGTTGTGAGCGGCAACCAATCGTTGGTGTCCAGCAGCGCATCCTTGTACTGCACGACAGAGTCAACCCCAGTGACGCTGGGGAAGGTGATGAAGAGATTTGTCGATCCGCCTCCTCCGGGCGACGGGTCCCCCGGGTAAACGGTGAGTTCAGGCCCCACAACCGTCAGGACGGCAGCGGGACTGGTCACGGCAGCAGCCAGGTTCGCCACTACCGCGTCGTAGTTGCCCGCATTGGCAGGCAGGGCAAATGCGAGAGTGTAGCAGTTGGTGGTGGCACCCGGGATCTCGATTCCCTGGAAGCGCCACTGGCAGTCCAGTTGGCCGCCACAGTCGTTGGTCGCGCTGAGGCAGAAGGTAACGCCCTCGCCGAGGGGCACCGCCTGGTCTGCGGGATTACTGAGGATCATCGGCGGGGCCACCACCGTCAGGGCAGCGGCGCTGCTCGTCAGAGAACTGCCCAGACTGCTCACTACCACCTCGAAGCTGCCCGCGTCAGCGCATTGGACATTAGTGCGGGTGTAGACGCTGTCGGTAGCTCCCGCAATATCGCCCCCATTCCAGCGCCATTGATAAGTCAGGGCGATGCCGCATTCATTGGTGGCAATCACCGTGAAGGCGGCGTCCCCGCCCTGAGTGGCGATTTGGCTGACAGGCTGGGCCAGGACGTAACTCGGGGAAACGACGGTCACGGTGAAGGAGCACGAGTTGGTGTTTCCGCTGGCGTCCGTCGCCGTGCAGTTCACTGTCGTCACGCCCGCCGGGAAGGTCGAGCCGCTGGGCGGCTCGCTTACAACGCTGGCCACCGCGCAGTTGTCGCTCGCGGCCACCTCCCAAGTCACGTTGCTCATGCTGCACTGACCCGCATCGGCGCTAACCACCAGGTTTGTCGGGCAGGAGATTGTCGGAGCCTGGACATCCAGCACAATCACATGCTGCTGGCAACTGTTGGTGTTGCCAACGGCGTCCGTGATCGTCCAGGTCACCACGTTGGTGCCCAGCGGGTAGCTTCCGATTCCATTGTTCGTCACGGTTGCTGTTCCGCAAGGATCGTCCGTCAGCGGGCTGCCCAGAGCCACGCCGGATGCCGTGCAAGCCCCCGGGTCCGCAGGCACCATTACGTCCGCCGGGCACGTGATGGTGGGAGGGGCCGCGCCGGCGATTGTCAGCGCGGCTGTGCTCGAAGCGGTAGTGCCCAACGAATTGCTGGCCAGCAGCGTGTAGGCCCCGGCATCGGAGCATTGAACGCTGTCCAGCGTCAGCGTGTGGCTGATGGCTCCGTCGAGATTTGTCCCGGCATGCTGCCACTGGTAGCTCAGGGGTTGCTGCCCGGCAGCTATGGCGGTGAGCTTGACGGTTGTGCCCAGCGTCACGGCCCGGGCAAAGGGTTGCACCGTGAAGTGCGGGCTTCCACCGCCCTCCAGCGCCAGGGTGTGATAGCCGCCGCCTGCCACCGCCATACCATTACTTAAGAGGCCAGGGGTATTGGTCTGTCCGTTGTTATTCAATCCCCAGACTGCCACGGTTCCGTCCGCCTTCAGCACCAGCGAGTGGTACAACCCGGCCGAAATGGCAGCCACGTTGGTGAGGTCCTCCGGCACCTGAGACTGGCCGAAGTCCGGGTTGCCGCCGGTATTGTTGGTGCCCGCGCCCCAGGCGGTTACCGCCCCGTCGGCCTGCAGAGCCAGGCTGTGGTAGCCGCCGCCGGCGATCGCCACAACATCACTCAACCCATCCGGAACCTGGGACTGGCCGAAGTCCGGGATGAGGCCTGTGTTATTGGTCCCTGCGCCCCACCCCACCACGGTTCCGTCCGACCTTAACGCCAGGCTATGGTAGATGCCGGCTGCGATGGCCACCACATTGCTTAGTCCGGAAGGCACGGCAGATTGGCCAAAATGCGTGGAGCCCAGGTTGCTGGCACCCGCGCCCCACGCAATCACCGTTCCGTCCGACTTCAGCACCAGGCTGTGATAGGCCCCGGCGGCGACGGCGGTAACGTTGGTCGCTATCGCCGGCACGATCGCCTGTCCATAGTGCGGATTGGCGCCGCTGTTGGTTGTGCCCGCGCCCCAGGCGGATACCGTGCCGTCCGCCAGCAACGCCAGGCTGTGGTAGAATCCAGCCGCCAGGCTCACCACGCTGTTCAATCCGTCGGGCACAACCGCCTGGCCAAACTGGGGGTTGAGCCCCGAATTGGTCCGGCCGGCCCCCCACGCAACCACGGTTCCATCCGCCTTCAGCGCCAGGCTGTGAAAGAGACCACCCGCCACGCCCGCCACGCCGTTGAGCCCGGGTGGGATGTCCGCCTGGGTGAGAACGTTATTGCCCCACCCCACCAGCGGCCACAGTGCCAGCAGGGCGTTCGAACTGACCACACTTCCGTAACTGTTGCTCACTCCCACTGAATAAGCGGCCATGTCCGCCGCCTGCGCATTCGACACCGTCAAACTGGCCGTCGCAGAGCCGTTGATCTTGCCGCCGTCCACCAGGTTCGTGCCGCCTCTCGTCCACTGAAAGGCCAGGTTCGGGCCGGCGGCCTCTATCGTGAACGAGACCGCGGAGCCGGCCACTGCCGTCTGGCTTGCGGGCTGAGCCAGAATGACGGGCGGGAAGGGCGCCGTGAGCGCGGCGTTCGAACTCGCCACCCATCCGTTGATGTTAGTTACCAGCACCGAGTAATTGCCCATGTCCGCCGACTGCACATTCGACACTGTCAGGCTGGCGGTTTGGGCGCCGCTGATGTTCTCCCCGTCGGCCAGATTGCTTCCTGCTCTTCTCCACTGGTAACTCAGCGGCAAAGTGCCCCCCGCGCTCGCGACGAAAGTGGCTGTTGCACCAGCGGCCACGGCCTGGTCTTGCGGCTGCGCCACGATGAAGGGATCCATGACAGTCAGCACCGCGTTGGTGCTCAGGACCGAGCCAAAGTCGTTGGTGACCAGGACCGCGTAGGTGCCGGCTTGGGCCACCTCCACATTGGTCAGCGTCAGCACAAGGTCCACCGCGTCCGCCAGGTTGGTGCCATTGAAGCGCCATTGGTAAGACAGCGGCGCGGTGCCGGCGGCGGTGACCTGAAAAACCGCATTTGAGCCGGCGAGCACGGTCTGGTTGTCCGGCTGAACGGTGATGGTCGGCGGGGCAAAAACAGTGGTGACGTTGGTCGCCGAGTTGTTGTCAGAGTTCGGGTCGGGAGTGAGGCTGGCGACCGAGAGGGTATTGGTGATAAGCCCCTCAGCATTGGGCGTCACCACCACCGTGAAATTGCTGGCACTACCGGCAGCCAGGGCGTCCACTGTTGCAACGACTTGCCCGCCAAGATGGACGCATCCCGGGGATGCGGAGACGAAGGTGACGCTCGCGGGCAAGGTGTCAGTCAGTGTCACACTGATGGCCGGCTCGGGTCCGAGGTTCGTGACGGTCAGGGTGTAGGCCAGGTTCTGGCCAGCCACAACGGGATCGGGCGAGGCCGTCAGCGCAACCTGCAGGTCGGGATTCAGGATGCAGCAGGCAACGTTGGTGCTGGTGACCGACAAGGTGTCAACGAACCACCCGGGCGCGCCGGTGCTGCTATCGGACCCGCAGCGCCAACGCAGTTGGATAATCTGGCCGGAAGCGGCTGAAGGCAAATTGACCAGAGTAGTGATGAACCCGGCGGAATCGCCCGTCCATGCGGACCGGCCACCCAGGGGGTTGCCGTATAAAGTGCTCAACGTGCCCACGTAGCCGCCGCTCACGAAACTGCCACCCGCCAGCAGGATGTCGGTCCAGGGGCCGTCGGCGATCTTGATTTCGAGGACGCCACCGTCGTAGATGGTCTCGAGGTTGTAACGGTGCCGGAAACTCAATTGCGCCAGGCTCGCCGGCAGCGCGATGCCCGGCGAGTTCAACTCGTTGACGCCGATGTTGCCAGGGTCCGGGGAGAAGAGGGCGTTCGGCGCGGTGTCAGCCGAGGAAATGGAGCTGATCCAGGCCGATTGGGCGTCGCTGGCGACAGAGGTCCAGTTCGCCGGCAGGGCCGGGGCGATGACATCGTCGAAGTTCTGGGACCAGACGTTGGTCAGGCTGGATTGGCCCAGTTGAAACCAGAAGTTCACTGTCCCCAGGTTCTCGGCGCCGTCCTGCAATTGGAGGGTGGCGACATTGTTGCCGCCGCAGTTTCCGATCGCGGTGAACGAGAACGGCAAGCTTACGGCCGGGCCATTGGCGGCCAGCTCTCCGTAGGTCTGCGGGGCGCTTGGCCAGATCAGTCCCTTGTTGGTCAGCAGGGTCGCAACGAGGTTGGTGGTGCCGCCGCCGCCGATGTTCCTCAGGGCAAAGTTGACGGTGACGGTTTCATTGGGATCAATCACGGAATTAGTGGGCAGGCACCCTTCGGCGCTGAGCAAAGCGTTGTCCAGCCCGATAACCGGTTCCTCGGGACCGACTCCGAAGGTCATGGTTGTTCCGCTGTCGCTGAAATGGTGGAAGAGGATGCCGGACGCCGAACCATCCCACCAGCGGGCGGCGGGGCTGGAGGCGTCACTCAAGCGGTTGCTGTAATCGGCCGCCGTATTGCCGAGGAAGTAGAGGTCCTGGGCGTCGCCGAAGTTGGAGTTGTTTTGGAGGTGACAGGAGTTGTCGGCCTGCACGAGGGACAGTTCGTAGTTCAGGTGCAGGTTGTTGAAATTGGTGCTTTGGTTATCTTTGTCGCCCAACTCATCCACGTGCCAGATGGCGACGCCGGACCCGGGCAGGCTGGCGTCACGACCGCTCTGCTGGCGGTTTTCCACCAAGTAGTATTCAGTGGGGGTGCCTGGTTTGGTGCAGCGATAGAATTTGTTGAAGTCGGGGCCCGACGAGCTGACGGAGGCCGTGAGGACGGAACTGGTGGTCAATTCCAGGGTCGTTGCCCAGCCCGCCGCGCGTTTGAGGTAGGCCGAGACTTGGACCGGGTTGGTATCGTAGAGGCCATAACCCATCAGGCAGAACGCCCCGGCGCCACCGATGGAGTCGAGTCCCTCGTCGTAGAGGTCGGGGAACCCGCACAGCAGGTGGCCGCTCTCGTGGCAGAAGGTGCCCAGCGTCGGCGCGGCTCCGATGTTGGTGATCTGGTATTTGAGCACTGCCTTGCCGTTGCCCAGGTCAATCGGGCTGACCAGGCTCGATGGGTGGGGCCACAACCCCTTTTGCCATACGCTGCTGCTGGCCCCGGCAAAGAAGACGTTAAAGACTAATACGTTGCTGCTGGCATCCACAGTCAGGTTGGCGAACGTCGGCAGGATTTCCGTAGTGTAATTGGCCAGCGCCTTCATGGCGGCGATGGCCTCGCTGGTCAGCAAGCGCCCCTGTGTCCATTCATCGGCGGTGACGTCGTTGTAATAGCTCTTGGGCTGCGGCGCGCGAATGTAGATCGTGACCACATTGCTGTAAGTGAGCTGCTGGTTGGAGACGTCGAGAAAGTAGCTTTTCACCGAGCCGTTGTTGCCGTAGCCGGTGTAGTTGTCCCCGTTGCAGAAGTCGATGATATCCGCCTGTGGGATGGTCGCTACGTCGTCGCTGAAATCAATCAGCAGAGTCAGCCCCAGCTTGTGCCCTGTGGTCGTCGCAGGCGGCGGTGACGACGCCGGGGTCTTCTGTGTTTCGGCCAAGTCAGCAAGGCGTCGCGCGCTTTTCAGGGCATTCCAGCGCTGGGAGATCTCGAGCGCCTGATCCCAGCGCGCGTAACGCTCCGCTGCCTGGCGCTTCGCCGCCAGCGGATTGATCCGCACGTGCGGCTTGAGCTTCGGGGTGGCGGGGGGGCTGTGGCCCACTGCGACACCGGTGGAGACGAGCTCCGCGCCGTCGGCGGAAACGCCGGCATAATCGTAAGCCCCGGTCTTCTGGTTGAATACGACCGTGTAGCCGTCCAGGGTCTCGAATACCGCGTGGAATTCATCACCTTGTCCCCACAGCACGATTTGCGTGCCGTCAGGCTGCGTGAACGCGAACCTCCTGGCAAACGGCGCTGCCGGCGCCGGGAGGTGACAAAGCACCAGCAGGGCGGCAACCAGGCCATGCGTTAAGGTTGGGGTTTTCAGGGCGCTGTTATATGGGTTTTGGGCTACACAGCACGAGTGTTTCCAGTTAATCATTGAAACACAGGGTGATGGGGTTGTCGAGGAGATTCCTTGCGTGTACCAGGCGGTTCCTGGGTCTGGGGGGCCCCTCCAAAACCCTGGCGGCGACCACCGCGTGGGTTTTGATCTCCAGCGCGCTGCCGGGGGTGATTGCCGCCTTGCCAACGCCCCGTCCGGCAGATTAGCTACCCGGACCATATTGACCTATATGGAGTTCAAACCTATGACGAAGCGCCAGCCATTGCGCAGGCAGTTCACGTTTTCAACCGGCCCGCGCCTCCGCTGCCGGAGCGCGCTCGCTGCGGCGTTGCTCCTGTCATTGCTGTGCAGCGCGCCCGCCAGCTTCGCAGCAGCGGCGCGAGGGGCGGTTGATTTGGCCGGCGGTGCAGCGAGGCAGGCTGCGGCTTTTATGAGCGCCAGCCCGGACCACGCCAGCGGCCAAATCGACCTAACCGAAGACGGCAAACCGGTCCTGCGTTACAACTACAAGACCATTGAGCCGGGTGATTCGCTGCACATGGTAAAACCTGCCAACCGGATCTATGCGCGCGCCCGCAGCAACTACATCCACCCGCTTTACGGCCTGAATGGCGAGGTGCTGACGTGGGATTGGCCGGCGGACCACCCGCATCATCGCGGCATCTATTGGGCGTGGCCGGAAGTGGATTACGGCACGAACCGCGGCGATCTCCACGCACTGCAGCAGGTGTTCGCGCGGCCCACGGGAAAGGTGCGGCTCCAGAGTGGCCGGCTGTTTGCCGAAGTCGAGGGCGAGAATCTCTGGTTGTGGGAGGACCGCGAACCCATTGTGCGGGAACAGGCCATCATCCGCGCCGGCCGCGCGACGGCGGCGGGCAGGGTCATCGACCTGGCGTTCCGGTTTGTCGCGCTCAAGGATGGCGTGACCCTCGCCCGGCGCGGCACCGACCAATACGGCGGCTTGAGCCTGCGCCTGGCCGGCCCGGCGTCGCAGGAGATATCCATGCACACCGACCCCACCAACGCCGTCCCGCGCCGCGCGTGGTCGGACTTGAGCGGCGTATTTGCCGGGGCCGGGGCGCCGTCCGGGCTGACTGTTCTGCAGCACCGGGAGAACGCCGATTACCCGGGAGACTACTTCCAGGTCCCCGCTTTGTCGTGGTGCCAGCCGACATTTCCGGCTGCGGGGACGCGCTACCCGTTGCGGCGCGACCAACCGCTGGTGCTGCGCTACCGGCTTATTATCCATGCCGGGCCCAAGCCGGACGCGAGCCAAACCGCGAACTTGTGGGACGCGTTCAACGGGCCTGAAGCCGTCCTGCCGGCTTTCCGCCAGTAAGACTACCGGGACGCGCCCAACCGCATTTTCGCCACCACCGGGCAATGGTCGCTCGGGAACTGGCCCTCGCGCGAGAAGGGCACAACTTCGACGCGGTCCACCGCCGCATCGCCGCGGTACAGTATCCAGTCAATATGCGCCCCGCCCTTCTCAATGGCGTTGAACCCGTTGAAGGTCCCGATGCCTGCGTTCACGCGCTCGCGGGCGGTCGTCCAGGTGTTGGTGAAGAATCGGTCGCCGGTCAGGATGGTGTAGGCCTTGTTCTTGCCGGCGGCGGCGTTGAAGTCGCCCACGAGCAGCACCGGCAGCCTGGCGTCGAAGGTGGCGGCGCGTTCACGGACGAGTTGGGCTGCCTTCTCGCGCGCTTCCTGGACCTGGTGGTCGAGGTGGGTGTTGATGAAGACGAATTCCCCTTTGGTTTGGCGGTCGCGGAATTTCACCCAGGTCACCATGCGGGCCAGCTTGGGTCCCCAGGTCTTCGAGCCCATGACTTCCGGCGTGTCCGAGAGCCAGAAATGGTCGAACGCCAGCGGTTCGAGCCGCGCCGTGCGATAGAATACCGCCATGAACTCGCCCCGGCTGCCGCCGTCCCGCCCCAGGCCGATCCAGTCGAATGCCGGCAAGTCCGCCGCCAGCTCCTGCAGCTGGCCATACAGTCCTTCCTGCGTGCCGAGGACGTCGGGCGCGAGCTGCCTGATGAGCTCTGCCATGAGCGGGCGGCGCTGCGGCCAGGCGTTTGGCGGGTTGGGACTGGCGAACTTCAGGTTGTAAGTCATCACCGTCAACGTGTCCGATTCGGCGGCTACGGCCGTCTGGGCTTTGGCGCGGAAGGCACTGAGGCCAAAGGCGCAGGCGGTGAAAAGCAAAATGGCGGTGACACGGCTAAGGCAGACACGTTGTTTCATGCCATGCATTCTAGCCGCCCGGTTCGGGCGGGCAAGTCGCAGAAGCGGGCACTCTCGACGTGACGCGTTGGGCAGCCCGGCCCCGCGCGCATGGCTTTTCCTTGGGCGCACCCGTCATTGACGGTGGCGGTCAATGATGCGAGCATCGCGGCTATGAAACGATTGTCGCTCGTGGGTTTGCTGCTGGTGTCGCTCGTCGCTTTGTCCTCGTGCAAGAGCGTGATGTATTCCGCTTACGAGAAGGTCGGCGTTTACAAGCGCGACCTGCTCAAGAAGCGGGTCGTGGCGGCGCGCGACGAAGAAAAAGAAGCGCAACAGGAATTCAAGGATGCCCTCACCCGCCTGAAAGAACTGTCCAGCTTCGATGGGGGCGAACTCGAGAAGCGGTATCGCCAGCTCCAGTCCGACTACGACGATGCGGCGTCGCGGGTGGAGGCGGTTCACAAGCGCGTTCAGGATGTGGAGACAGTGGCGGCGGACCTGTTCGCCGAATGGGAGAAAGAGAACCAGCAGATTGAGACCGCGTCGTTGCGCGACGTGAGCCGGCAGCAATTGACCGACACCCGGCGCCACTACAATGAGATGATCACCGCGCTGAAGAAGTCGGAGCAAAGCATGGACCCGGTCCTGCGCAAGTTCCACGACTATGTGCTGGCGCTCAAGCACACGCTCAACGCGCAGGCCATTGCCGCCCTTGCGGGCGAGTCCACCAAGATTCAGGCTGACATCGCGCGGTTGATTGACGAGATGAACGCCTCGATCGCGCGCGCGGACGAATTCATCCAGCAGATGCCGAAATGACGGCAGACCGGCGCCGAGCGGTCTGACGCAACCGGCCCGGCGGCGAGCCGCCGGCCGGCATCCACCGCCAAGCGGGCGCGAAGGTTGCCGGCTGGACGCGGCGGGCGAACCACCAGGCGCCACTTGCGGCGCCAGCGAAGGACAGATTCTTGGACATCTTCGCCCTTTCCTCGCTACACTGGCTTTCCGAGTATGAGCTCGCAGGCGAGTGAAAGCAGAAGCGGCGTGGCCGAGGCGCTGCAAGCCTTGTTGGACCGCGCCGTTTTGCTGGATCTGGAGGTTTCTCACAGCGGGAAGATTCTCAAACTGGGTGCCGTTCTCGGAGAGCAGCGCCTGTCGCGGTTGGGAAGCAGCCCCTTGGAAACTGTCTGCGGCGAGCTTAACCGGCTCTCGGCGGGGGCCAAGTGTGTGCTCGGCCACAACCTGCTTCGCCACGACCTTCCTGTCCTGCGAGAGCGGGCGCCGGAGCTGCCGCTCTTGCGATTGCCGGTCATAGACACCCTGGTGTTGTCGCCGATCTGCTTTCCGGAGAATCCCTATCACCGTTTGGTGAAGAATTACAAGCTGGTCCGCGAGAGCATCAACGACCCTGTGGCCGACGCCCGGCAAGCCGCGGTTTTGTTCAAGGACGAGGTCCAGGCGCTCAAAGGACTGCGCCGCACCGAGCCGCGCCTGTTCGAGGTCCTGCATTATCTCTTGGCGACTCCGGACCTTGAGACCGACCCGCTGTCGGCCGGGATGGCGCTCGTGTTTGACGCACTCGGCGCCAGGCCCCCGACCGCCACGCGGGCGCTGCAATTGTGCCGTGAGCTTGTCCCTCAGTGGGGCTGCTCCAGCGTGCCAGTGGCTGAAGGCCTGGTAGAAACTCAACCCGGCAGGCTGGCCCTGGCGTACACGCTGGTCTGGCTCCGCGTCGCCGGCTCGAATTCTGTACTGCCGCCGTGGGTTCGATCGGAACACCCGCTGACCGGCGAGCTCATTAAGCGGCTGCGGGAGGTGCCGTGCGCGTCGCCCGAATGCACCTATTGCAAAGGGGCGCACGATGCCACGGCGCAGCTGCGCAAGTTTTTTCAGTTGGACAGCTTCCGCCCGGCGCCAGAGACCAGCACGGGCGGCAGTTTGCAGCAGGCGATTGTCGAGGCGGGCATGGCCAACGAATCTTTGCTGGCCATACTGCCCACCGGCGGCGGCAAATCGCTTTGCTACCAGCTCCCCGCCCTGGCGCGCAACTTCCGCCGGGGCGTCCTGACCATCGTCCTGTCTCCGCTCCAGGCCCTGATGAAAGACCAGGTGGACGGCCTGGTCCGGCGCACCGGCACGCCGTTCGCCGCGGCCCTTTACGGTCTGCTCACGGCGCCGGAGCGCAGTGACGTGCTCTGCAGAATCCGGCTCGGTGACATCGCGCTCCTGTACGTCTCGCCGGAGCAGCTGCGCAACCGTTCCTTCGCTGAAGCCATAGCCCAGCGCGAGATCGGCTGCTGGGTGTTCGATGAGGCCCATTGCCTGTCCAAATGGGGGCACGACTTCCGCCCTGACTACCTCTATGCCGGCCGTTTCATTCGGGAGTTCTCGAAGAAGCAAGGAGTGGAGATTCCGCCTATTGCGTGCTTCACCGCCACAGCCAAGCAGGACGTGCGCGAGGAAATCCTCGCCTTCTTCAAGAGCGAGGCGGGCCGGGAAATGACACTCTTCTCCAGCAGTGTCGAGCGGGACAGCCTGTGCTTTGAGGTGCAGACCGTTGAGGGGTCGAGCAAGTATGAGCGCATCCATGAGTTGCTCTCCGATCGCCTCCCCGAGGGGCGACCCGGCAGCGCCATCGTGTTCCGCGCCACGCGGCAGGAGACCGAGATCACGGGGGAATACCTGCGCGCGCACGGCTGGACGGCCGCTCACTTCCACGCAGGCCTGACCCCGCCCGAGAAGAAGCGCATCCAGGACGAGTTCCTGGCCGGCGACACAAAAGTGATCTGTGCCACGAACGCCTTCGGCATGGGCATAGACAAGGAAGATGTCCGGCTCGTGATCCACGCGGACACGCCGGGCTCGCTGGAGAACTACCTGCAGGAGGCCGGCCGCGCCGGGCGTGACGGGAGGAAAGCAGAGTGCGTCTTGCTTTACGCGGACCAGGATTGCGAGACGCAATTCCGGATGGAAGCCTTCTCCGAGCTGAGCCGCCGTGACATCGCCCAGATTCTCCGGAGCCTGCGAAAGGCCGTTCGCGGCGACAAACAGGAACTGGTCATCACGGCCGGCGAGATCCTTCGGGACGAGGAACTGCAAATTGATGTGAACCTCCAGGATCGCATGGCCGACACGAAGGTCCGGACCGCCGTCTCGTGGCTGGAACGCGCCAACTTGCTTCAGCGCGACGAGAATGTAACGAGGGTCTTTCAGGCCCGCCCGGTGGTCAAAGACCTGAACGAGGCCAAAGCCAGAATCGCCGGCTTGCACCTCTCCGCCAACGAGCAATCCCTCTGGCTCGCCATCCTGCGGGAGATTTTCAACACTCCGCCGGCTGAAAGCCTCACGGTGGACCAATTGGCATTGCTGCCTGAATTCGCCGGCTTTGCCAAAGCCAACCCCGCCGCGGCGGCCAACCCGGAATTTGTGAGCGCCAGGATTCTCAAGATCCTGGGCAGCATGACTCAGGCCGGGCTCATGAAGCGCGACATGCAGCTCACGGCTTTTGTGCGCCACAAAGTCGCCGACCACTCCCGTTTGCGGCTGGACCGGATTCTTCTCACCGACCGCAAGCTTGTGGACGTGCTGGCAGACGAAGAACCGGATCCGGTAGACTGGATGCCCCTGTCCTTGCGGCAGCTGAACCAGCGGCTCTGCGACGAAGGCTGCGAATCTTCAACCGAGCTGGTTAGAGCCTTGCTCAAGAGCCTGGGCGAGGTGGGGCGCGGATTTGGCGGCACCAACGGCTGCCTCGACCTGCGCTATTTGGCCCGGGACACCTACCGGGTCAAGGTGCGGCGCGGCTGGACCGAAATAAAGGAACTGGCAGGCAACCGCAGAAAGCTGGCGTCGCTGGTCCTGGACACGCTCCTGGCCAAGATTCCCCCGGCGGCACCCGCCCGCGCCGACTTGCTGCTGGAATTCCACTTTGAGGAGCTGCACCAGGCGATCGAGCGGGACCTGGCGCTGGGGGTGGAAACCAAAGACATTGACGCCGCGATAGAGCGCGCGCTGTTGTTTCTCCACGAGCTGCGCGTGATCACTCTGCAGCAGGGGTTGGCCGTCTTCCGGTCCGCGATGACCATCCGGTTCCGCCCCGAGGCGCGGGGCGAGAAGTACAAGGCCTCGGATTACCAGCCCCTCGAGCACCACTACAAAGAACGCATTCTTCAGGTGCATGTGATGAGCGAGTACGCCCGCCTGGGGCTCGAACGAATACAGGCCGCCCTGGAATTGGTCCTCGCCTATTTCACGCTGGCGAAGGACGAATTCCTCCGCCGCTACTTCCGGACCAAGCCCGACTTGCTCGAGCATGCGACCACCGCCGGTTCGTTCCAACGGATCGTCACCGACCTGGCCAATGCCGACCAAATCAGAGTGGTCACCGCGCCGCCCAGCCGGAACGTGCTGATTCTGGCCGGCCCGGGCTCGGGCAAGACCCGGACCGTCGTTCACCGCTGCGCGTATCTCCTGCGGGTTGAGCGGGTGCGGCCGCAAAGCATGCTCGTGTGCTGCTTCAACCGTCACGCGGCGATCGAGCTGCGCCGGCGATTGGCCGACCTCGTGGGTGATGATGCGCGCGGGGTGACGGTCCTGACCTACCACGCTCTGGCCATGCGCCTGTTGGGCTGCTCGTATGCCGAGCAAGCAGCCGGCGGGCGCGACCTGGACTTCGACAAGCTTATCGCGGACGCGACAAAACTGCTGCGCGGCGAGAACGTTCCGCCGGGGCTGGAGGCCGACGAGGTCAGGGACCGCCTGCTGGCGGGCTTTCAGTATGTTCTGGTGGACGAATACCAGGACATAGACGAGCCCCAATACGAGCTGATCAGCGCCATCGCCGGGCGCAGGATCGAGGACGCGGACCTGAGGCTCTCCATCCTGGCCGTCGGGGATGACGACCAGAATATCTACACGTTCCGCGGCGCCAACGTGGAGTTCATCCGCAGGTTTGCGCAGGATTACGGCGCAGAGGTTCATTACCTCGTCGAGAACTACCGCTCCACGGGTTACATCATCGAGGCGGCGAATCACCTGATTGCGGCCAATGTTGACCGCATGAAAACCCACCACCCGATCCGTATTGACCGGCATCGCGAGATGCTGGGTCCCGGCGGGGAGTTTGGGCGCCGGGACGCGTTGTGCCGGGGCAAAGTCCGGATCATCCAGGTCGCCGACGCCGCGTGCCAGGCCGAGGCGGTAGTGGCGGAGTTGCGCCGTCTCAACCGGCTTGGCGTTACCGAATGGTCCAGCATCGCGGTGCTCTCGCGGGAGCGCGCCGATCTGGCCCAGGTGCGGATGCTCGCTGAGCAGGAGTCCATCCCTGTCCGGTGGGTGGACTCGCGGAGCGCCATGCCTCCGCTCCACCAAATTCGAGAGCTGAACTTCTTCCTCGCACACCTGGCCAAGGACCGCGGTGCCTTTCAGCGCGCCAGTGATCTTTCACGCCTTGCGGCCAGGCTCTTCGATGCGAACGAAGGGAATCCGTGGACACAGTTTCTTGGTCGGCTGCTCCAGGCCTGGGCCACCGAATCTGGAGATGCCGATCTGCCGGTGCGGCAGGCGCTGGAATTTTTGTATGAGGCCTGCGCCGAAAGCCGGCGCGAGTTTACTTACGGCCAGGGCGTGACGCTGAGCACCGTGCATTCAGCGAAAGGGACGGAGTTCGACCACGTGCTGGTGATTGGGCCCTGGCGGCTCCCGGCGCAACGAATGAAGCAGGAGGAAGAGCGGCGGACTTTCTACGTCGGCATCACCCGCGCCCGGCAGACGCTGGCAGTGTTTGACCGGCGGGATGTATCCCCCTCGTTGCCGGCAACGATGTCGGACAAGTGGGTAATCCGCTCCCGGTTCGCCACCGCCCCCGGCAGGCGGCGGAGCGTCTCCCTGCGCTATGAAGTGCTTACGCTGGAGGATGTCCACCTGGGCTACCCAGGCCAGTTCAGCCAGGGGGATCGTATTCACAAGGCGCTGGCGGCATTGAAGACCGGCGACAAACTTGCCATGCGACCTTGCGGGCGGAGTGGCATTGGTGCTTTCGACAAGTCCAACAACTGCGTCGCCCGTCTCTCGCGGCAGGCGGAGGAGCGTTGGGGCAGCAGGCTGACATCTGTGCGGGAGCTTCGCGTCCTGGCCATGGTCCGCCGGAAGGCTGAGCAGGACACGGACGAGGCCCGCCGCAAGCGGTACCTCGTGCCAGAATGGGAGGTTCCGGTGGTGGAAGTTGCGTTCGAAGACGGTTGATGAAACAGGTTCAGCCGGCGCGGGCGGTTGCACCTGCACCGGAGGACGCTGAGACGGGAGTTGCGGGTGGGAAAGCCGCTACAGCGGAGTTTGGGGCGAGGGGTGGCGATCGGGTAGGAGGTGAGGGTTAGAACCTCACCGTCCTCCCACACCACCGGACGTACGGTTCCGTATCACGGCGGTTCACAAAGACCGCTGCTCACGCAGCAAAGTGAACCACTGGACCTCCTCCAGC